>Ga0316613_10000003_pt1 | contig 467324 bp, 403 predicted proteins | sample OWC_soil_day10_C_2_FD_207647 | JGI IMG/M metagenome (GOLD analysis project Ga0316613, IMG submission 207647) | Wetland soil microbial communities from Old Woman Creek delta, Ohio, United States - OWC_soil_day10_CT_b | ecosystem: Environmental > Terrestrial > Soil > Wetlands | place: USA: Ohio... | reverse complement strand
ACACAGTGCCATCGGTAACAAGGTGCCGATTTCGCTGCTGAATGGCTCATCGGCATCCCCGCCGACCTGAGCCTCCAACCCCGGAAAATTCCAGCCATCGCTGGACCAAAGTCGGGTAGCGCTTCAAACCGCCGTACTCCAAAACTTATGGTCGGTGGGAAAACGGGGGGAGCACTTTAGAGACTATCATCGTCGCCAGCTCGCGAGCTTCGCCAACTCCACGTTCTGCACATATCGCGCTACTACGTTGATCGATTTCCAACCACCGCTTCGCATGACTGGCAGAATGTCGGCGCCGTTCGCCACCATGTCCTGGGCGGCTCCGACGCGCATCGAATGTCCGGAGAGGCGACTGGCGATTGCAGTTGGTAGGCCTGCAGCAACGGCCCGCTGCTTCAGCATTCGCCCTATTGAATGTGGGTGAAGGGCATCCGTCCCGGCCCGTCCGGAATTCACGCGTCGAAACAGCCATTCTTCCGAAATGTTCGCCGCTTCGAGCCATGCCTTGAGCGCCTCGGCGGCAGTTGCTGACACGAAGCCATCACGGCCGTCGCCGAATGGGTCGTTCTTGGCGCGCCGAATCAATGCGAGCATGCTTCCGTCATCAAGCGGGGTCAGATCTTCAACCCGCAAGGCGGCAAGTTCCGATCGGCGGCACATGGTGTCGTAGCCCACCATGATGAGTGCCCGGTCGCGAAGACCTGCGAGATCGTAGCCACAGGCAGCGGCGAGCTGGTCTCTGAGTTCCTTGGTAAGGCCCAGCGCTTGGCGAGGGCGGCGCGTCTTGCTCCGGAGCACACGGCGCATGGCAATCAAGACCTCCTCGTCCTCCGCGGGATTTTGCAAATGAAACAAACGATGAACTTTACGTATGCCGGCCAAGCGGCGGCGTAGCGTATTGGCTGCAAGCCCGGGGGCTTGGGCTACGACGAAGGCGGCAAGCGTGTCCGGTGAAGCGGGCAATGAGCAAAGCTTGTTGGCAATGCACCAACTATCGAAGATGGCGAAATCAGACCGATAGCTTCGAAGCGTTTGTTCGGAGTATGCTCCTTCGAGGCGGTCGATAGCGTCTCGCCAGCTGGAAACGTTAGTCTCTTTCTTGCTCAACATAGCCGTTCTGCCCATTTGGGGAAATAAATAGCACCATATGGGCAATTATATGGGTAGTCAATGATCACGTCTGCTCAAATTCGGGCTGCTCGAGCTGCTTTGCGTATGCCGTCTCAGGAGTTGGCCGCACGCTCGGGCATTGCGCAACGGACCATTAAGCGGCTTGAGGCGATGGATGGTGTGCCTGCGAGCCACGTTTCGACACTTGTTGCGCTGAAAACAGCACTTGAGGCGGCAGGGGTGGAGTTTGTCGGCTCCCCAGAGGATAGGCCTGGCATTCGCGTGCTGGTTACTGGCAGGTCGTGAATTACAAATGCGGTTTTGAGCCTCTCTGGCCGTTGCAGCGAAGCGGGCGGTTGGAGGGTGCTGATCTCCCTCAGGTGCGATTGACAGAGCCCTCAGGTTATCCGAGCGGAACATGGACGTTCCCGGAGCGGTGCGTAGCGCTGCCCGTTGGAAACGCGGCTTTAGCTTCAGTGGAAGGTGCGGCGGGAGGGCGCTGATCTCCCCCAGTGGCAATGGCAAAGACTTCGACCGCCGCCCAGACAAAATGCTCTTCCAGCTCGGATGCTGCAATGGCCTTTGGCGGCCCAAATGTCCGGCGGGCTGTCATGTCGATCTGAACGGCGGCTGTGCCAAGTGATCTTCACCGCTCTATCCCGCCAAATCCCGCAAAATCCCGGCAAACGCATCTGATATCACACGTTCGCTAACTACCTTTATTGAGCAAACGAGCTGTTCAGAGCTATCTTACAGGCCCTGTTCTTCCTAACCGCCCAATGTTGTTGCCGCTCGTTATTAGTACCTCCCGCATCTACACATGATAAGGACTATCGGCGGGGCCGTTATGCCGGGCCGCACCACGCCATAACGCCCGGCGCCATCTGCGCCTGCGGTGCGGATCGCTTGCCGTCCAGACCGCTCGCGCGCGAAACGTCGAACCAGAGACATCGTTGCGTGGTCGTCGGTCTGACCTCAGGCGATGGGTGTTGGGCCAACCGTAGCAGCATCGAGGTGGCGGATAGCTAAGTCGTCGGAAGGCATGGCTCCCGCAGAACATCCGATGCTCGGGCGTTGATTGCCTTGGGCCACCCTCTCGCACCTGAAGACAATCGGTGGCTTGGTCAGCCGATGTCGATCACCAGCTTGCCATCTGCCTGCCGGCTTTCGATGAGGTCATACGCATCACCGACGGTTTCGAGGTTGAAGCGACGGGGATGAAGCCTCGGCATCAGCTTTCCTGCCTCCACCAGCCGGGTTGCCTCTCGCATGATGTCGCCATGATGCCCACGGTCTTCTCCGGTCAAAAGCGGGATCAACGTGAAGACGCCGGAATAGGTTGCAGCCTTGAACGACAGTGGCGCCAGCGCGTGTGTGTCCCAGCCCAGGCTGCTGACCACATGGCCAAAGCGGGCCACTGCCTGAAAAGCAATATCGAGACCTTGCCCGCCAACCGTGTCGTAGACCACGTCGAATCCCCTGCCATCGGTCAGGCGCCCCACATAGGCCTCAACGTTCTCCGCAGCGTAGTCGATCGGTGTTGCTCCGAGCGAACGCATATAGTCCGCCTTGCTCGATGAGTCGACGCCATGGACATTCGCGCCCATCGCAACCGCGATCTGGATTGCCACATGTCCCACGCCGCCGCCGCCGCCCAGAACAAGGACGGTCTGATCCACCCTCAGGTTGGCACGGTCCACCAATCCTTCCCAGGCGGTGATGAAGACGAGTGGCAAGGCCGCCGCCTCGCGCATTGACAGGTTGACCGGCTTGAGAGCGAGAAGTCTGGCGTCGACGGCGGCATATTCGGCAAGAGAGCCCTGGTTGCCGCCCACGCCGCCCGTCATGCCGTAGACCTCCTCGCCTTTGCGGAATGTCTGGACGCCTTCGCCAACCCCCTCGACGATACCGGCAAGATCGATACCAAGAATGGCCGGATAAGGATGGCGAGCGTGGGCCGCCGCGCCGGCCCGGATCTTGAGGTCGAGTGGGTTGACACCGCTCGCTTTGATCCGGACGAGGACTTGGCCTCGCCCGAGGCTCGGGCGCTCGACGTCGGTAATGCGAAACGGGCTTTCCGCTGCCTCAAGGAGGGCGGATTTCATCATGGGCATTGCGATCATCCTTTCACGAGTGGTGATCAGATGTTGCGGCATGCAAGATTATATGAAAATCTACAGTTTCGTTTGTAGATCATTCAAAATCGCATGGAACCAAGGCAACCTCCCGTGGAATGGAGTGACATTCGCCTCTTTCTTGCAATTTCCCGAGAAGGCACCCTTGGAGCCGCTGCGCGCAAGCTGGGCCTGACACAGCCAACCATGGGCAGACGCCTGAAAGCGCTTGAAGAGGCGGTGGGTCGAAAGCTGTTTCAAAGAACCAGAGATGGCTTTGTGCTGACCGATGAAGGCACGTTGATGTTGGCCCATGCCGAGCGGATGGAGGAGGAAGCGCTCGCGCTCACCCGCGAACTGACCGGTAGCGACGGTCAGCTGGATGGACAGCTGAGGGTCTCCTGTCCGGACTGGTTCGGCATCCATGTGCTCGCCCCGATCCTGGCCGGCTTTTCAAAGCGATACCCGCAAGTAACGATCGAGCTGCTAACGGACGCGAGGCTGCTGAATCTGTCGCGTCGCGAGGCCGACCTCGTCTTTCGCATCAGGCCCTTTACCGAACCCGAGATCATCTCACGGAAACTGATGACCGTGCCCTATGGGCTCTATGCGGCGGCAGGCTTGCAGGACCCCGCCTATGATGGCAACGACGATCTGCCTCTCATCACGATGGACGAAGCGTTCGGCAGCATGCCGGATGTCGCCTGGCTCAAGCAGCTTTTCCCGGCCGCACCGATTGCCATGCGGAGCAATAATCGCGATGTGCAGGCGCGCCTATGCCTCGGAGGAGGCGGTCTCGCCGTGCTGCCGCGCCCCCTCGGCGACAGCCTGGACGGACTGAAACGGCTCGATCCGCCGATGAGCCCGCCGAGCCGGGATACCTGGCTCGGCTATCACCGGGATCTCCGGCGTCTGCCCAGGCTTAGGGCGCTCCTTGATATGGTCATCCAGAGCGTCGGCACGGCCTGAACCAACGTGGGATCTGCAGACAGGCCGTCGCTGGTCTCGCAAAGGCCTTGAAACGCACCTCAGATCCGTTGGAACCCTGGTTCGCCCGCTCGGTTACCTCGCCATCCGGACAGCCCGGGCGCCTCGCAGCTCCATTTGATCGATCGAACCCTCGGTGTTTTGCAGGCAAGCCGAGTTTCGAGTCGAAGCTCTTGCCGGTAGCGGCAGGCGGTTGCTGCCTCCTGCTGGGATGCCGGCAGAAGCGAACCGTCTCTTCCACCGACCCGCGCAGTAAACCCGAACGACTGCGAATGTTATAGCCGATAGTGGCCATGAATTTCTGTCGAACAAATTGTATCGAACGAAATCATAAAAAACAGAAAAGCATTGGGGCCGCTTAACTAAACGACAGGGATTATAGTTCAGCCTGACAACTTGCCATAACGGACGGTTTGGCAGCGCCCGTCGCGCTGTCGCATCGCTCCCGCGCCGGTGCAGGGTGGAGGACCCGCGCTCCGGAAGCCTTGGCTGGAGGCCTCATGTTCGATCGTCTACGCATCATTTCCCGCATTGCCCTGATCTGTGGCGTCATGATCATTCCGGTCCTCACGTTCGGAACGATTTTCTTCGAACAATCGCGGGAGCAGACCCGACAGACAACTGCCGAGCTAAGGGGCATGGAGCATTACCGGCTCGGCTTCGCTCTCTGGGAAGCGCTGCTCGTCGAGGAGCGAGCGCCGGGCGCCGCCATGTCGCAGCCGGTGGCCGATGTGCGCAAGGTCTATGCCGAGAGGATGGCGGTCTATGATGGGTTGCATGGCACTGACAAACTCTCGAAGGATTTCGTCACCGCCGCCGAGGTAGGGCGCGGCAATGAAGCCGAGGTGACCGGCCTGGATCTGCTCAATCTCGTGCGCAACACTTCTGAACTGACGCTCGATCCGAAGACGGCTAGTTCCTACCTGATCGACGCTGTGACGTCGCAAATGCCGACGCTCTTGATGGCTTCGAACAACCTGGGCGAGCTCTTTGATCTCGCCGACCGCACTAAGGGCTTCATCACGCCGCAGCAGCGCGTCGATATCGTCAGCGCGCTGCACGACATTGACAAGAGTGCAACGGCTCTAACGTATGATTTCGAGATTGGCTTGGCCAATGTCACCGATGCCAAGGCTGCCGACCTGAAAGCCAAGGCGGCGGATCTCACCAAAGCGGCGAAGGGGTTCGCCGACAAGCTCAGGCCGGCCGTTCAGGTGCTGGCAACCGGCAAGTTCCCCAAGGACCTCAACGTCGGTGTCGCCGACGCCAAGGGCGCCTTGCGCACCGAGACACTGACGCTGTGGCACCAGACGGCCGACGAGGTGGATGCCTTGCTCGGCAGTCGTCTCAGCGGTCTCAGTTGGGCCATCTACAGCAATCTTGCGATCATCGCCGTGATTCTGGTGATCGCCAGCGTGCTCGCCTATGTCGTCACCTATTCGATTTCCCGACAGCTCACGCGCCTCACTGGCGTGCTTGGTGACATCGAAGCCGGCCGGCTGGATGTCGAGATCCCCTATGTGAGTCTCAGGAACGAGATCGGCGCCATGGCGAAGGGTTTCGCGGTTTTCCGCGATGGCCTCGGCGAAGCCGAGCGCATGCGGCGCGACCGCGAGGATCAAAGCGCCGAGGCGATCCGCGCCGCCGGTCGTCGCATGCAACTGGTTTCATCTTTCACCGACCGGATGACGGCGCTGGCCGGTGCCTTCACCGCCTCGTCGGATGAGGTGAATACCGCCGCCGACGGCTTGTCGGCCAATGCCCGCCATTCGGCCGATCGTACGGATGTGGTGAACACGGCTGCCGAGGATGCATCGGTCAACGTCAACACCGTCGCTTCGGCCACAGAGGAGCTGGCCGCCTCGATCGGCGAGATCGCCGGCCAGGTTCGCAAATCAGCCGACGTGGCAGCGGCTGCCGTGGATGACGCAACGCTGTCCGAGCAGAGCATTGGCGCGCTGTCGTCGGCCGCCGAGAAGATCGGCGACGTCGTCAGCCTGATTTCGGCGATCGCCGAACAGACCAATCTTTTGGCTCTCAACGCCACCATCGAGGCTGCACGAGCCGGCGAGGCCGGCCGAGGCTTTGCCGTGGTGGCCTCGGAAGTGAAACAACTTGCGTCCCAGACCGCCCAGGCCACCGCCGACATCTCGCAGAAGATCGTCGAGATCCAGACCCAGACTTCTACGTCGGTCGATGCGATCGCCCGCATCGTCGGTACCGTCCGGTCGCTGGGTGAAATCACCCAGGCCATCTCGGCCGCCGTCGAGGAACAGGGGGCCGCCACTCGCGAGATCGCCGTCAACTGCCAGCGTGCCGCCGCGGGCGCCGGTGCCGTTACCGAGAATATCGGCGAGGTGGCGGCGGCGGTCGACCTGACAGGTACGTCGGCCGGCCGGCTGACCAATCTCGCGCATGATCTCGCTCGCCGAGCCGAAGACCTCAACCACGAGGTCAGAACCTTCGCTGAGCAACTGGCCGCCGCCTGACGGGCTTGCAAAGATGTAGATGCGGGGACCGGCCAGTGGCCGGTCCTTTTGCATTTGTGGAAAGGAAAGCCGTCCCCTTCAGGCACGGCGCAGCCATTGGCGCACCGATACTCGGGCGTTCGGTATCCGAGTGGCACCTTCGATCAATACTCGTAGTACATGGTCTGGATCGCCTTGGTGTCGGCGGTCTTGGTCAGAGCCAACATCAGCAGGATACGAGCTTTCTGCGGGTTGAGCGTATCGGACACCACGAAATCCAGTTCGTCGTCGTTGGCCTCGCCGTTGCGGGCGACGATGCCGTTGCCGACGCGGGAGGAGCGGACCACCACAACGCCCTTCTTGCGGGCCTCGATGAGGTCGGGCTTGATGCCGGCGCCGAGGCTGCCATCGCCGACGGCGGCATAGACGATGCCTTTATCGCCGGCCCCAACAAAGGCGTTGAGAGCGATCGGGTTGATATTGGCGTAGCCATAGACGATGTCGACCGCCGGCAGTTTGTCGAGGGCGCTGACGTCGAACTCGGCCTTGCTGGTGTGCTTGCGTAGCGACTCCCGATAGAAGTGTGGCGTGTTGTTCTGCATGTAGCCGATCACGCCGAGTTCCGGCGTGCGGAAGGTACTGGTCAGCGACGTGTTGGTCTTGGTGACGTCGCGGGCAGCGCTGATCTCGTCATTCATGGCGATCATGACTCCCTTGCCTTCGGCGTCCTTGGAACCTGCCAGCACGACGGCGTTATAGATATTGATCGGACCATCTGCGGAGATCGCCGTCGACGGGCGCATGGCACCGACCATGACCACCGGCTTCTCCGACTTGACGGTGAGATCAAGGAAATAGGCCGTCTCTTCCAGCGTATCGGTGCCGTGCGTGATGACGACGCCGTCAACGTCAGGCTGAGCCAGCAGCGCGTTGACACGCTTTGCCAGCTTCAGCCAGTGATCGTTGGTCATGCTCTCGCTGGCGATCTGGAAGACCTGCTCGCCCTTGACGTTGGCGACCTTCTTGATCTCCGGAACCGCGTCGATCAGCGCCTCGACACCGACCTTGGCGGCGGTATAGCCGACCGTGGTGGTGCTGTTGGCACCGGTCCCGGCAATAGTGCCGCCGGTGGCGAGGATCGTGATGTTCGGCAGGTGGCCGGGGTCGGCGGCCTCCGCGGCATAGCCCGACCAGGCCAGCGACAGCGCAAATACCGGCGCGACGGCAAACCTCGTCATGAAATCAATCTTGGTCATGCGTTCCTCCGCTTGTGCTTTTTCAGTTCCGAGATCTCTCGGCGTCGGCCGTCCTCCTTGGCGGACCGATGCAAAATGGATTGAGCAAGCCACATGCCATGAAAAAGAGCTGCGTCTCTGAACATCAAGTCATTGTTATCAATGTATCTTTCAAGAATGCTCCAACTTGCTGACGTTCGGATCTCCGAACGCAGCGCGTTGTCCGTTCGAAAAGCCGTAAGCCGGGCCACCGCCAAATTCAGAAAGATGGCGGAGCGGATACCGCTCGTAGTTTCGTCGGGACGGTTGGACGGTGAATTTCGACCCTGCATGGCAAGGCGCCGCCGCCCGGAGGCAGCGGTGGATGCGTTCTCGTGGGTCTCAGAGAGTGGTTTTGCCCGCTGGCTACTTTGGCTTCCAAGACGTTCGGATTTCCGAATGGCCTGAGCCAACTCAGCGCGCGTCGTTCAATCGAGTGACGCTTCAGCCGAGGTTGAGCTCGGCGAAAAAGTCGTTGCCCTTGTCGTCAATGACGATGAAAGCCGGGAAATCGATAACGTCGATCTTCCAGACCGCCTCCATGCCGAGTTCCGCAAACGCGATGAGCTCCACCTTCCTGATGCAGTCGCGGGCGAGCCGGGCGGCTGGTCCGCCGATCGAGCCGAGGTAGAAGCCGCCGTGGCGGACACAGGCATCGCGCACGGCACGCGAGCGGTTGCCCTTGGCCAACATGACCATCGAACCGCCGCAACTCTGGAACTGGTCGACGTAGGAATCCATGCGCCCCGCCGTCGTCGGGCCGAAGGAACCGGAAGCATAGTTATGCGGCGTCTTGGCCGGGCCGGCGTAGTAGATCGGGTGGTTCTTGAAATAGTCGGGCAGCGGCTCGCCTCGCTCCAATCGATCGCGCAGCCTGGCATGAGCAAGGTCGCGGGCGACGATCATCGGGCCGTTGAGGCTGAGGCGGGTGCGGATCGGATGGCGCGATAGCTCTCCAAGGATCTCGGCCATCGGCTGGTTGAGGTTGATCTCCACCACCGGCCCGCCAAGGCTGCGTTCGTTGATGTCGGGCAGGAAGCGGGCCGGATTATGCTCAAGCTCCTCGAGAAACACGCCGTCGCCGGTGATCTTGCCGAGCGCCTGCCGATCGGCCGAGCAGGAAACGCCGATGCCGATCGGCATTGAGGCACCATGGCGCGGCAGGCGGATGACGCGCACGTCATGGCAGAAGTATTTGCCACCGAACTGGGCGCCGACGCCGGTTGCCTGTGTCGCCTTGAATACCTCGGCCTCGAAGGCGAGGTCGCGGAAGGCATGACCGGCCGGTGAGCCGGCGGTGGGCAGGCCATCGAGCGCCTTGGTCGAGGCGAGTTTGACCGTCTTGAGGTTCATCTCGGCCGACGTACCGCCGATGACGATGGCCAAATGGTACGGCGGACAAGCGGCGGTGCCGAGCGTCAGGATCTTCTCCTTGATGAACGCCAGCATGCGCTCGTGGGTCAGCAGCGAGGGTGTGCCCTGGAAGAGGAAGGTCTTGTTGGCCGAGCCGCCGCCCTTGGCAACAAACAGGAATTTATAAGCGTCCTCGCCCTCGGCGTAGATGTCGATCTGGGCCGGCAGGTTATCACCGGTGTTGATCTCATCGAACAGGGTCAGAGGAGCAAGCTGCGAGTAGCGCAGGTTCTTGGCCGCGTAGGCGTCGCGCACGCCCTGACCAAGCGCCGCGTGATCGCCACCGGATGTCCAGACGCGACGGCCCTTCTTGGCCGAGATGATGGCCGTACCGGTATCCTGGCACATCGGCAGCACGCCGCCAGCCGAGATGCAGGCGTTCTTCAGGAGATCATAGGCGACGAAACGATCGTTGTCGGTCGCCTCGGGATCGTCGAGGATCGCAGCAAGCTGGGCGAGATGGGCCGGCCGCAGCAGATGGTTGATGTCGTCAAATGCGGTGGCGGCAAGGAGGCGCAACGCCTCCCGCTCGACCTTCAGGATGGTTTCGCCCTCAAACGATGCCGTGCTTACCAGATCGCCGGTCAGCTTCCGGTAGGGCGTGTTGTCGTCGGCGAGGGGAAACAGGCCGCTCTTGTCGTCGGACATCGGATCTTCCTTCACCAGAGTGCCCGGCGCGCAGAATTTCACCGCCGGAAACGCGGAGCGGCCTCTCTAGCGCGACCCGGCAACCGGGCCAAGACCAGGCGCCTCGTCCAATGGGATGATTGGATATGGCCACGTTCTTGCCGCCGTTCGCGACCTCGAACGAGCCCTTCATCGCGTTCGGATTTCCGAACGAAAGATAAGGGATCGTTAAAATTCCGTTTAATAACAGTTAGATGACTAACCGCAATTGCAAGCCGGTCGCAACTGTGGCTTCGCGCTCTTCACCGGTGATGCCACGATGCAGCCACATCGTTCGGATTTCCGAACGCCGCGGCGAACATGTCGAAGAAAATCATTTAAAAACAATATCTTATCTGATGCTCTTTCGAGGTGTCGTTGGCACGCCCCTTGCCGATAGAGCCATGCCCTCTTGGGCGAAGAGGGCTGAAAACTGGGAGAGAGTGATGCCCACTGCAAAAACAAGGATCGAACACGATCTGCTCGGCGACTTGGAAGTTCCCGATGGCGTCTATTATGGGGTTCATACCCTGCGCGCCGTCGAGAACTTCCCTGTCACCGGCACGCCGATTTCGCATTATCCGGACCTCGTCAAAGCGCTGGCCATGATCAAGCAGGCTGCGGCCAGAGCCAATGCCGAGCTCGGACTGCTGCCGTCGCCGATCGCCGACGCGATCGTCGCCGCTTGCCGCGACGTCCGCGACGGCCAGCTCAACGATCAATTCGTTGTCGACGTGATCCAGGGAGGCGCCGGCACCTCCACCAACATGAATGCCAACGAGGTCATCGCCAACCGGGCACTCGAAATCATGGGGGCCAAGCGCGGCGAGTACAAGCGCCTGCACCCCAACGAGCACGTCAACATGAGCCAGTCCACCAACGACGTCTATCCGACGGCGCTGAAAGTGGCGACCTATGCCGGCATATACAGGTTGGTCGATGCCATGGCTCATCTCAGGGCGGCGTTCCAACACAAGGCCGATGAGTTCCACGACGTCCTGAAGATGGGGCGCACCCAGCTCCAGGACGCCGTGCCGATGACACTCGGACAGGAGTTCGCCACCTACGCGGTGATGCTCGAGGAGGACGAGGATCGCCTCAAGGAAGCTGCCCAGTTGATCCGTGAGATCAACCTCGGTGCCACCGCCATCGGCACTGGCATCAACGCTCATCCCGGCTACGCGGCGCTGGTCTGCCGCCACCTCGCCGAGGTCTCGGGAATCCCGGTGATAACCGCGCCCAACCTGATCGAGGCGACGCAGGACTGCGGTTCGTTCGTTCAACTGTCCGGCGTGCTGAAGCGCGTCGCCGTCAAGCTGTCGAAAGTGTGCAACGATCTGCGTCTCCTGTCGTCCGGACCGCGCGCCGGCTTTGGCGAGATCAACCTGCCGGCCCGTCAGGCCGGTTCGTCGATCATGCCCGGCAAGGTCAACCCGGTGATCCCGGAAGTGGTCAATCAGATCGCCTTCGAGGTGATCGGCAACGACATGACCGTGTCGCTTGCCGCCGAGGCCGGTCAGCTTCAGCTCAACGCCTTCGAGCCGATCATCGCCCATAGCCTCTTCAAGTCGATCACGCACTTGAGGCAAGGGTGCACCATCCTCGCCGACAAGTGTGTCGACGGCATCACGGCCAACCGCGACCGCCTCGAAGCCATCGTGCGCGATTCGATCGGCATCGCCACCGCCCTCAACCCCTTCATCGGCTATGCCCGCGCCACGGAAGTGGCGGTCGAAGCCCACCGCACCGGACGCGGCGTCGCCGAACTGGTGCTGGAACGCGGGTTGATGAGCAAGGAGGAGCTCGCCGACGTGCTTCGCCCCGATGTGCTGACCCATCCTCGCCTGTTCATGGCCCGGTCCGAAGCCTTCGCAAAATAAGCAAAATCCAGGAAACCCAAGGTAGACAACATGCAACCCGTAACCACGACCCCGCAGAAAAAGTCGCGCCAGTCGACTTATATCCTTGCCGCCATGCTTCTCGGCATCTTAGCCGGCTACATCTGCAACAAGACGGCTGCGACCCCAGACGACGCCAAGTCGGTCGCCAGCTATTTTGCCATGATGACCGATATCTTCCTGCGTCTCATCAAGATGATCATTGCACCGCTGATCTTCTCGACGTTGGTGTCCGGTCTCGTCAACATGGGCGACGCCAAGACCGTCGGTCGCATCGGCGGCCGAGCCATCGGCTGGTTCCTGATGGCTTCGCTCTTGTCGCTCTTCATCGGCCTCGTTCTCGCCAACGTCCTGCAGCCGGGTGGCAGCCTCAGCATTCCGCTGCCGGACGTCAACGCCGCCGTCGACCTCAAGACGTCGTCGCTCAACCTCAAGGACTTCCTGACCCACGTCTTCCCGCGCAACATCTTCGAGGCGATGGCTGGCAACGAGATCCTGCAGATCGTGGTGTTCTCGGTGTTCTTCGGCCTGGCGCTCGGCAACGTCCGCCACATCAAGGCGGCCGACACGCTGGCGACCACCATCGAGGGTGCCGTTCCCGTCATGCTCAAGGTGACGGGCTATGTCATGCTGTTCGCGCCGCTTGGCGTGTTCGCGGCCATCGCCAACGTCGTCACCACGCAGGGCCTGAGTGTGCTGGTGGTCTACGGCAAAGTGATGGGCGGCTTCTACTTCGCCCTCCTGATCCTCTGGGCCGTGCTGATCGGCCTCGCCTACATGGTACTGAAGAACAAGGTGTTCCCGCTGCTCAGCGCCATCCGCGATCCGATGATCCTCGGCTTCTCGACCGCATCGAGCGAGGCCGCCTACCCGCGTGTCATGGAAGCGCTGAAGCGCCTCGGCATTTCCGAGCGTGTCATCGGCTTCGTGCTGCCGCTCGGTTATTCCTTCAACCTTGACGGCTCGATGATCTACACCACCTTCGCCGCCCTGTTCGTGGCGCAGGCCTACAACATCCCGATGGATCTCGGCACCCAGATCACCATGCTGCTGGTGCTGATGGTGTCGTCGAAGGGCATCGCCGGCGTGCCGCGCTCGGCCCTCGTCGTCGTCGCCGCGGTGATGCCGATGTTCCACCTGCCGGAAGCCGGCGTGCTCTTGATCATGGGCATCGACGTGTTCCTCGACATGGGCCGCACTGCCACCAACGTGCTCGGCAACTCCATCGCCACGGCCGTCATCGCCAAGTGGGAGGATGCCTACGACGATCAGGAAAACGTCGAGGAGATCGAAGCGGGCACGGCTCCGGAAGCCGCCTGACGCACTCATGGGCCGCCCGTCGTGCGATGGGCGGCCCATCTCGCCACCAGGCGCCGGCGCGGAGCCGGATGCCTTCGGCGGCGGAAGGCACTTCGGCGAGGTGTCTGGACAATCGGGCGAGCCGGTGCCAAGCAGAGACTGTCGTTCAGACGGAGCCGGCCGGAGGCCTTGCGGCCCATGACCCAACGCCACGCGCAGCGATCGCTCGCTCTCCTGCTGCCCGCCATTCTTGCACTGGCGCTGGCGCTGAGCTTCGTCGGTTTCAAGGTCAGCGAGGGGACGAGCATTGATCGCCTTGCGGAACGCGGGCGCCAGCGTCTCGATCTCTACGAGACCAGTCTGGAACGCGAGATCGACAAATATGCCTTCTTCCCGGCGACGCTTGGCCTTGAGCGCGATGTCGTCGACCTCCTCACCAATGGTGGTGAAGAACTGACAGGGCGGATCAACCGCTATCTTGCCGAACTCAACAAGCGCGCCGGCTCGCTGTCCATCTACGTGCTCGATTCGCGTGGGCGTGTGGTCGCCACCAGCAACTGGGACCAACCCGACAGTTTCATCGGCGAGGATCTATCCTATCGGCCCTATTTCCACGACGCGATGGCCAAGCGAACCGGGCGCTTCTTCGGCATAGGTACGACGCGCGGCCAGCCGGGCTACTATCTGTCCTCGCCCATTCTGGTCGATGATCATTCGGTGGGCGTCGCAGTCGTCAAGGTAAGTCTCGAACAGCTTGAGCAATCCTGGTCGACCGTCGAGGCGCCGGTGCTGGTCACCGACGAAAACGGCGTCGTCATTCTCGCCTCGGTCCCTTTCTGGAAGTTCACGACGCTGATGCCGCTCACCGAAGAACGGCGCAAAGAACTGGCGCAATCGCTGCACTACAATGCCCGTCCGCTGCCGCCTCTCGGCTTGCAGTCGCAGGGCGTCGTCGGGTCCGACAAGGCTGAGATCGTCCAACTCGTTCGGCCCGCCGCCGAAGCGTCACAGACCTTTCCTGTCTCCGGTCTCTTCCTGTCACAGTCGGCGCCACTCCGGGGGACCGATTGGCGGCTGACGGTGCTCTCGCCCTTCGGCGATCTGCGCACCATGGCGTGGCTGAATGCCGCTCTCGCCGCGGCCGCCGGCGTCATTCTATGCATCGCCATGATCGCGCTCTACCTGCGACGCGTCCGCCTCTGGGAACGTTTGCGCGCCCGCGAGGCTTTGCAACGGGCGCATGACGAGCTGGAACGCAAGGTCGAGGAGCGGACGCGTACGCTTAAGGAAGCGCAGGACGAACTGGTGCATGCCGGCAAACTCGCGGTCATCGGCCAGATGTCGGCGGGCCTTGCCCACGAGCTCAACCAGCCGCTCGCCGCTTTGCACACGCTGTCCGACAACGCCATAAAATTCATGCAGCGCGGACTTCTCGAGGACGCCGAAAGCAACCTCACGCTGATTTCCGAGCTTGTGACCCACATGGGCGCGCTCACCAGCCAGCTCAAGTCGTTCGCGCGCAAATCGACAGGTGCGCCGCGTCCCGTCGAGGTGCGGCATTCCATGGAGAATGCCCTGTTTTTTCTCGACCGCCGCCTGTCGCAACGTTCCATCCGGCCGGAGATCGACGTCGATCCCAGCGATCTTGCCGTCCTCGCCGACGCCAATCGGCTGGAGCAGATCCTCGTCAATCTCCTCGCCAACGCGATCGATGCGGTGGAGGGGATCGAGACGCCCCGTCTCAGCCTGTCGGCCCGTCGCGACGGTGAGCGCGTCCGCATCGAGGTGCGCGATAACGGATCGGGGTTTAGCGACAGCGTGCATGCACGCCTGTTTGAGCCCTTCTTCACGACCAAGGACTCGGGGGGAGGCCTCGGGCTGGGGCTTGCCATCTCCGCCGGTATTGCCAGAGACTTCGGCGGCTCGCTGTCGGCTGTCAGTCTCGACGGCGGCGGCGCACTTTTCGTGCTCGACCTGCCGTCTGCAGCCGTTTCGGAGATCATCGATGCCTGATGCGCTCAAGGTTCTGATCGTCGAGGACGATCCCAATGTCCGGCGCGGCTGCCAGCAGGCGCTGGTGCTGGAAGGCATTCTCGCCGACGCCGTCGATAGCGCGGAAAACGCCTGGCGCCATATCGGCGACAATCCACCCGCCGTGGTGATTTCCGACATCCGCCTGCCTGGAATGGACGGCATGGCGCTGATGGCCCGCATCCGCGCCTTTGATCCCGACCTGCCGGTTGTGCTGATGACCGGCCATGGCGACATCTCGCTGGCCGTGCAGGCCATGAAGGAGGGTGCCCAGGATTTCATCGAGAAGCCATTTTCATCGATCCATCTGGTCGAAGTCACCCGCCGCGCGCTTGAGAAGCGACGTTTGGTGAATGAGGTCCGTGAACTGCGCGAGCAGCTCAAGAACGGCCAGAACTTGGAGACCCGCATTATCGGAAAATCGCCCCAGATTCAGATGGTGAGGCGGCGCATCGTCGATCTCGGTCAGGCATCGGCCGACGTGCTGATCACCGGCGAAACCGGCACCGGCAAGGAACTGGTCGCCCAGTGTCTGCATGATTCGAGCCCGCGCCGGAATGGCAATTTCGTCGCGCTCAATTGCGGCGGCATGCCGGAGAATCTCATCGATAGCGAGATCTTCGGCCATGAAGTCGGCGCCTTCACCGGTGCCGCCAAGCGACGCATCGGCAAGATCGAACACGCCAACGGCGGCACGCTGTTTCTCGATGAGATCGAGAGCATGCCGATGGCCATGCAGATCAAGCTGCTGCGCGTGCTTCAGGAGCGGAAAATCGAGCGGCTCGGCTCCAACCAGGTCATCGAGATCAACTGCCGGGTCATCGCCGCCTCCAAGGCGGATCTGCGCGAGCTCTCCGACCAAGGGCGTTTTCGCCCCGATCTCTATTATCGCCTCAATGTCGCAACGCTTCGTCTGCCACCGCTCCGCGAACGGCGTGACGACATCGGTCTGCTTTTCGAGCACTTCGCCCATCAGGCCGCCGCGCGCTATGGTCGCCCCATTCCGCGTGTTGATAGCGAGAAACTCCAGGCGCTGATGGCCTATCAATGGCCGGGCAATGTGCGTGAACTGAAGAACGCCGCCGATCGATGGGTGCTCGGCGACGTCGAGGGCTTCCCGCTCGACGATCCGGACGGCGAAAACCGCAGATCGCTGACGGAAACGCTGGAAGTTTTCGAACGCAGGCTGATTTCCGAGGCGCTACGGCGCAACGGCATGTCACTGTCGCGCGCCGCCGAAGACCTCAAGATGGCCAAGACGACGCTGCACGACCGTATTCGAAAATACAAGCTGTCGGTGCGCTGACGCCGCTTCTCCACGAAATCCCGTTGAAATCACCGGCGGTCTGTCTATGCATAAGCGGCGTAATCGAACCCCGAGCCCAACGTGAAACCGCGCACGACAATCCGTGACGTTGCCAGGAAAGCCGGCGTGTCCGTTGGAACGGTTTCGCGGGTCGTCAACGGCCATCCATCGGTCACCGAGGCAAAGAAGCGCGCCGTCCTGCAGGTCATCGCCGACCTGGGCTTTCAACCGGACGCCGCCGCGCAAAGCCTGCGGCGCGGCACCAATCGTACTCTCGGCGTCATCATCCCGGATCTGCGCAATCCCTTCTTCGCCGAACTCATGCAACGCATTGAGTTGCGCGCCAAGGAGTACGGCTACAGCGTGCTGTTTGCCAGCTCCGACGAGCAGGTCGATAGCGAGGCAGAACTGATCGCCAATCTGGTGCGCCGTAAGGTCGAGGGTGTGGTGGTCGTCCCGAGCAACCGAGCCGAGACGATTGCCAACCCCGATGGCATACGCCTCGTGGTCGTCGACCGCCACATTGTCGGCTATCCCTTCGTCGCCGCCGATCACCGGGCTGGGGCGCGAATGGCTGCCGAATATCTTGTATCGCTCGGCCATCGGCGCATTACCTGCATCTCCGGCCCGGAAAACTCCTTCGTCGCCCGCGAGCGTCTCGCCGGCTTCATGGATGTCATGGCTGCTCGTTTCGTTGAAGCCGGCCTCGATCCGGTCTCTTGCGTCATCTCCGCGCCCTTCAATTACGAAGGCGGGCGCGAAGCGGCCGAAGTGCTGCTCGCCGACGACGGTCCCAAGCCGACGGCGGTATTTGCCTGCTCGGACCAACAGGCCATTGGCGTATTGCGCGCTGCCTTTGATCGTCATATCGCCATACCGGACCAGCTCTCGGTTGTCGGCTTCGATGGCATATTGATCTCCGATCTGGTGGTGCCGCGCCTGACAACGGCTGTCCAGCCGGTGGCGCTGATCGCCAATTGCGCCACCGATCTGTTGATAGGCGGCGAACCACTCGATGTCGCCGCGAGCCACATCTTTCCCTGCACAATGGCCCTGCGCGAAACCTGCTCTTCACCGGCCTGAAGCGGACCTAAGGTCGAGTTTGAGTCCCGGGGTTAGCTATCAGATTGTAAATATTGACTATTCTTAGGTGCTCCCCGACTTTGGTCGGAATACCGTCTCTCGCCTTGATGCGGCTAAACTATACTGATAGCGTCATTTGGAAACGTTTCATCGGGCCGGTACATTGGGTCCAGCTCAACGAAAACGTTCGCTTGGGAGGGTAAAATGACTTCATTTTCTTCGGACGGGCGGACTCTGTCTGGCGTAAGCCGTCGCCAACTGCTGATGGTCGGCGCCGCTGGCTCGCTGGTTTTGACTTCTGGCATCGTCCCGGTGTTCGCTGCGGGCAAGAAGCCCAAGGTCGGCCTGGTCATGAAGTCGCTTGCCAACGAGTTTTTCAAGCAGATGCAGGCTGGCGCCGAGAAATACGCAGAGGAAAACAAAGACAAGTTCGACTTCAAGGCCGTTGGCATGAAGGACGAGCGTGACTTTGCCGCCCAGGTCGACGCGGTCGAAAATTTCGTTACCCAGAAGTATGACATCATCGTTGTCGCCCCGGCCGACTCCAAGGCCATGGTCACCCCGCTCGCCAAGGCCGTGAAGGCTGGCGTCGCCGTGATCAACATCGACGTCGAGCTCGATCAGGAAGCCAAGAAGAAGGCCGGCATCGACCTCGCCTTCTTCGGTCCCGACAATCGCGAAGGTGCCCTTCTTGCCGGCGGCGCGCTGGCCAAGGCTCTCGGCGAAGGCGGCAAGGTGGTCATCCTCGAAGGCAACCCGGAAGCCGACAACGCCCAGCAGCGCAAGAAGGGCTTCGATGATGCCGTTGCCGCCGGCAAGCTGAAGCTGCTCGACAGCAAGACGGCTCATTGGGAGACCGAGGAAGCCAATACGCTGATGACCAACTTCCTGACGAAGTACAACGACATCCAGGGCGTGATGGCTGCCAACGACTCCATGGCCCTCGGCGTCGTCAAGGCGCTCGACAGCGCCGGTCTGTCCGGCAAGATCAAGGTGGTCGGCTTCGACAACATCCCAGCCGTGCAACCGCTGATCAAGGCCGGCAAGATGCTGGCGACCATCGAGCAATACGGCGCGCAAATGGCCGCCATGGGCATCGATTACGGTCTGCGCCAGATGGCCGGCGAGAAGTTCACCGGCTGGGTCAAGACCGACATCAAGCTGATCACGGCCGCCGATCTCTGATCGGTCGCCATTATCTCGCTCTGAGGTCCGGCACGGGGCAACCCGCGCCGGATCCCCTGTCCCTGCCGCGCCGAAGCATTCAGGGTATTTTCGTCCATGACCACAGACTTCAAGGAAACGGCGCCGGGCGCCGATCCTGTCGCCATCGCGGAGCGGGATCAGGACCATGACGCCGGGCCGATCCTGAAGCTTCAGGGCGTCGGCAAGCGCTTCCCGGGCGTGGTCGCCTTGCGCAACGTCACGTTCGAGATCGAGCGCGGCGAAGGCCACGTGCTACTCGGCGAGAACGGTGCCGGCAAATCGACGCTCATCAATCTGCTTGGTGGTCTCTTCCCGCCCGACGAAGGAAGCATTTGGTTCAACGGCGCCCCCTATCATCCGGCCTCGCCGTTCGAGGCCTTTTCCAAGGGCATTCGCGTCGTTCACCAGGAACTCAATCTCCTCTCCAACTTGACGGTGGCCGAAAACCTCCTGTTCGAGCAACTGCCGAGCCGGCGCGGTCTGGTCAATTTCCGGGAAATGAACCGCCGTGCCACCGAACTCCTGGCCGAGGTCGGTCTCGACATTTCGCCGTCGACGGTGGTGAGCCGGCTCGGCGTCGCCCAGATGCAACTGGTGGAGATCGCCAAAGCGCTCGCCCACGAAAGCAAGTTGCTGGTGCTCGACGAGCCCACGGCAACGCTGACCTCCAAGGAGGTCGACCGTCTGTTCGAGATCCTGCATCGTCTCAGGGAACGCAAGGTCACCATTCTCTACATCTCGCACCGCTTGCAGGAGATTTACGAGGTTGGCGATCGTGTCACCGTGCTGCGCGACGGTCAGCACGTCACGACGCGCCCTCTTCAGGGCCTCGTCATCCCAGACATCGTGCGCCTGATGGTTGGCCGTACCGTTGAGGATCAGGGGGTATTCCGCGAGGATATCCAGCCCTCCGACGAAGCGCTCGCGGTCGACAACCTTCGGTTGACCGAGACGAGCCCGCCGATCAGCTTCTCGGTGCGCAAGGGCGAGATCGTCGGCATCGCCGGCCTGGTTGGCAGCGGTCGTACCGAGGCGGTGCGCGCCATCTTCGGTGCTGACCCCAAAGTGGCGGGCACCATTCGCGTCGGAGGCCATGCCGTCACCATCGCCTCACCAAAGGACGCGGTCGCCGCCGGCATCTGCCTGATGACGGAAGATCGCAAGCAGCAGGGTCTGCTGCTCGACATGAGCTGCGCCGAGAACATCACCATTACCGACCTCAAGCGTCTGTCGCGCTGGGGGCTGCTCGACCGTGCCGCAGAGAATGCCGCATCCGAAAGGCTGGTCGCCAGCTTGCGCGTCAAGACACCGACCATATTCCACAAGGTCGGCACTTTCTCGGGCGGCAATCAGCAGAAGGTGGTGATTGCCAAATGGCTCTATCGTGGCTCGAACGCGCTGATCTGCGACGAGCCGACCCGTGGCATCGACGTGGGTGCCAAGGCGGAAATCTACGAATTGATGGGGCGTCTCGCCGCCGACGGCAAGGGCATCCTCGTTGTGTCCTCAGATCTGCCGGAGTTGATGTCCATCTGCCATCGCATCCTGGTGTTCTCCAATGGGCGCATTGCCGGCGAGGTGCCGCGCGCCGAGTTCGACCAGAACCGCATTCTCTCGCTTGCCTATGAGGAGTATGGACGTGCCCGAGGGAACTGAAAGCGCCGGCGAGCGCAAGACGGCGACGGTGTGGGACAACGTCCTGCGCATCTCGATGCGCGAGGCCGGTGTCGCCATCGCGCTGGTGATCATTGTGGTGTTCTTCTCGGCGACGGCGCCCTACTTCGCGACGCCCGAGAATTTCCTGAAGATCTTCGTGCAGATTGCCATCAACACGGTCCTCGCTGCCGGTATGACCTTCGTCATCTTGACCGGTGGCATCGATCTGTCGGTCGGCTCGGTTCTGGCACTCTGCACGGTGGTTGGCGCCACCATCATGGTTCGCGAGGACCTGTCGCCCTGGACGTCGATCCCCTTGGCACTCCTCGCCTGCATGGCGACGGGCGCGGCCTGCGGCGCCATCAACGGCTGGGTCTGCGAGAAGTGGAAGTTGCCGTCGTTCATCGTGACGCTCGGCATGCTCAACGTGGCGAGCGGCCTCGCCCGCGTGGTGTCCGATAACTCGACCATCACCGGCCTGCCGCAGCCCTTTGTCGACTTCGGCAACCAGATCTACTTCGGCGTCCTGCCCTCGATCTTCCTGATCGCGATCGTCGTCGTCCTCATCGGTTGGTTCATTCTCCGCTTCACCGTATTCGGCCGCTTCATCTTTGCCATCGGCACCAACGAAGAAGCAGTGCGCCTCTCCGGCCACAATCCGCGCATCTTCAAGATCGCCGTGTTCACGATCAGCGGATTGACCGCCGGCGTCGCCGCCATGGTATTCCTCCTGCGCCTCAATGTTGGCAGTCCGATCGCCGGCATCGGCTACGAGCTGAATGCCATCGCGGCGGTGATCATCGGCGGTACGTCGCTGTCGGGTGGCAAAGGTTCGATCATCGGTACGCTGGTCGGCGCCTGCATCCTTCAGGTGCTGGCGACCGGCCTGCAGTTGCTGGGCGCCGAGGACAACGTCAAGCCGATCGTCATCGGCACGGTGATCGTGCTCGCCGTCGTGCTCGACACCTACCGCAACCGTCTGCTTCGTAACCTCGAAGCGCGCTGATCGCGACCCTGAACACGGCCCTTCAACCCGCCATGGCAAGGCGTCGCTGGGACGGATCGGGGATCGGCACGGCGGCGATCAGCCGCCGAGTATAATCCTGCTGGGGATTTTCAAAGACGGTGCGCCGCGTCCCGTACTCGACGATCCTTCCCGCATTCATCACCGCCACGTCATGCGACATGCGTTCGATGACCGCCATATCGTGCGAGATGAACAGGTAGGCGAGCCCTTCGGTCTCCTGCAGCTCCAGCATCAGATCGAGTATCTTGGCCCGAACCGAAACGTCGAGCGCGGCGACGCTCTCGTCGGCGACGATCAGCTTCGGTTTCAGCGACAGGGCGCGGGCGATGCAGATGCGCTGCCGCTGGCCGCCGGAAAACTCGTGCGGGTAACGGCTCGCCACGTCCGGTGTCAGGCCGACGCGGCGCAGCAGCTCGGCGACCCGGTCGGCGCGATCTGTCCGGTTACCGATGCCATGGATCGCCATGGGTTCGGCAATGGCGGCCCCCACCGTCATGCGGCTGTCGAGCGAGGCGTAAGGGTCCTGGAAGATCATCTGGGCGAGACGCCTGACCGGCCGCATGGCCCTGACGGAGAGATCCATCAACTCCTCGCCGTCGATGGCGACATAACCTTCGTAGGGAATGAGACCGAGCACCGCTTTGCCGGTGGTCGACTTGCCGGAACCGCTCTCGCCGACGAGGCCGAGGGTGCGGCCGGCCCGAAGCTCGAAGGAAACACCGTCGACGGCGAGCTGCCCTGCCTTGCGACCAAACAGGCTGGCACGGACGCCGTAGGTCACTTTGAGATTTTGAACCGCCAGGACCGGCTCTAGTGATTTTTCGGCTGGAGGCGCCGCTTTCGCCGCCGCTGTGACGGTCGGTGGACCGTCGGTGCCGGCGCGGGCGCCGATGCGTGGCACGGCGGCAATCAGCTCGCGCGTGTAGGTCTGAGCCGGGCGTTCGAAGACATTGACGGCCGCCCCGATCTCGATGAGACGGCCGTCCTTCATGATCGCCACGCGATCGGCCATTTCGGCAACGACGCCCATGTCGTGGGTGATCAGAATGATCGATGTGCCGAATTCACCCTTCAACTCGCGCATCAACCTCAGGATCTGCGCCTGCACAGTAACATCGAGAGCCGTGGTCGGTTCGTCGGCGATCAGGACTTTCGGCTGGCAGGACAGCGCCATGGCGATCATCACCCGCTGGCGCATGCCTCCGGACAGCTCGTGCGGATATTGGGAGAGGCGCCGAGCCGGCTCGGTGATCTGCACCGCCTCCAGCATGCGGAGCGCCTGCGCGCGCGCCGAGGCCTCATTCCCGCCTTGATGGATCAGGATCGGCTCCAAGAGCTGCTTGCCGACAGTCATCACCGGATTGAGCGAGGTCATCGGCTCCTGGAAGATCATGGCGATGTCGCGACCGCGCACGTCCCGCATCGCTCGCTCGCTCAGGCTGGTGAGATCGCGATCTCCGAGCCGGACCGAACCGGAGACGATGCGCAGCGAGGCACGCGGCAACAAGCGCATGATCGACAGCGACGTCACGGACTTGCCAGAGCCGCTTTCGCCGGCGAGGCAAAGCGTCTCTCCCATCGCCAGGTCGAAGCTCACGGCGTCGAGCACTCGCTTCGCACCGCGCTCGGTCAGCGCGTCGACGGTGAGCCCGTCGACACTGAGCGCCGATGCAGCCGTCCTCCTGAAATCTCCGCTCGCATCGGTCACGACAGCACGATCCTTGGGAAGTAGAAGCTCACCACCACGTTGGGCATGTCGACGATCTCGGAGATGCGGAGATCGCCGGCAACCGAGCAGAGCATGTAGGCATCCGCCGGATTGTAACCATGCTCAGCGGCGAGCAGGCCGATCATCCGGCTGAGCGCTTCGCGCGCCGCTGTCAGGAGATCGGGGCCGACACCGGTGGTCACTTCATAGCCGGCGGCGTCGAGATGGCGCGTCACCGGTCCGGGTGTCGTGAAACGCGGGCTTTCGAGCTTGCGCCCTTTCAGGACCTCCAGCGTTAGCGTCACGTCCATGGCGCTTTCGATGGCGGTGCCACATACCTCGCCATCACCCTGGGCGGCGTGAGTATCGCCCACCGAGAACAGCGCGCCTTCCACCTCGATCGGCAGGTAGAGCGTCACACCGGCCGAGAGGTCGCGGATGTCGAGATTGCCGCCGACCCGGCGCGGCGGCACGACGGAATGGATACCCGGCGCGGCCGGGGCGACGCCGATGGTGCCGGCGAACGGCTTCAGAGGCACGCTACCGCCCGGGCCGAACAGTGACGGCGCCAGCGTACCGGGATCATATTTCCAGACGTGCAGCGCCGGATCGGTGAACTGGTCAGCGAGCAGGCCGAAGCCGGGAATCACCGCCGTCCAGCCGATGCCCGATGGCACGAATTCGCGAATCTCGACTTTCAGCACGTCGCCGGGTTCGGCGCCCTCGACGTAGACCGGACCGGTCACCGGGTTGACCTTGGCGAAATCGAGGTTGACCACATCGGCCACCGTCGAGCCGATGCCGAGCTGGCCGCCGGCGCTGTCGAGGCACTCGAAGTGGATGGTCTCGCCGGATTTCGCCACGACGGCCGGCGTGAAATCGCGGCTCCAGCCAAAATGGTGGTCGCGGCGATGGATGGTGTAGTCGCAGGCAAGGCACATGACGGTTCAACTCCCTTGGGCTGATCGGCGGGGGAGAATTCCTCCTCCCCCGCCTTGGCGCGGACTTGCGGTCAAGTCCTTATTATTGCTTCACATAGATGGCGTCGTAATTGATGACGCGTGTCGGATCGATGTAGAAGTTGCCCGGCCCGCCCATGCGCTTCGACTTGGCGACGACGCGGCGCTCGTTGAACACCGGGATCCAGGGTGCATCGGCCATCAGGTCGGTGAACACCGAGCCCCAGAGCTTGGCGCGCTCGTCTTTCTTGGCCGGGTCGGACATCGAGTCGGCCGCGATGGCGCGAGCGTCGAGATCCTTGTTGCAGTACCAGGACCAGTTCCAGCCGCCCTGCACCGCGCCGGCGCAACCCAGAATCGGGCCATAGAAGTTGGAGGGATCGGGGAAGTCGGCGATCCAGGCCATGCCACCCGACCAGATCATCGGCGCCTCGCCTTCGGTGCCACCGGCGGCGATGACGTTGGCATTGGCCAGCGCCTTGATCTCCGCCTTGACGCCGATGGCGGCAAAGTCCTGCTGCAGCGCCTGGGCGATGCGCGGGTTGGGATCGGTCGACGAGGCGTAGAGCGCCGTCTCGAAGCCGTCGGGGAAGCCGGCCTCGGCAAGCAGCGCCTTGGCCTTCTCGATGTCGTAGGCGTAACCCTTGAAATTCTTGTCGTAGCCCGGCATCAGCGGCGGCAGCGGCTGGTTGGCCGGCGTTGCCCTGCCGTTGACGATGCGGGTGATACGCTCCTTGTTGACGGCCATATTGAGGGCCTGACGCACCTTGACGTTATCGAGCGGCTTGACGCGGGTGTTGAGGGCGACATAGCCGGTCTGGAGTTGCTCGCCATCGACGATGATGTCGGCGGCATCTGGACCCTTCTTGATCTCGAGGAACTTGGCCGGCGGAATGCCGTCGCCGGCGATATCCACCTCGCCCTGCTGCAGGCGCAACAACGCCACCAGCGGCTCCTGGCCGACTTCGACGGTGAAGCCGTCGATCTTCGGCGTATCCTTGACGTAGAAATTCGGGTTCTTCTCGAACACCAGCTTCTGGCCGATCACCCAGTCTTTCAGGACGAAGGCGCCGGAGCCGACCGGCTTCTTGCCGAAATCCTGTCCCTCGGCTTCGACGACTTCCTTCGGGACGATCGAAGAGAAGTTGATGGCGAGCACGTGCAGGAAAGTGGCGTCGGGCCGGCTGAGCTTGAAGACCACCGTGTACTCGTCGGGCGTCTCGATGCCGGAAAGACCGTCGGCCTTGCCGCCCGAGAGATCGTCAAAGCCGGCAATGGCACCGAAGAAGCCGGCACCGGGGCCCTGCGTCTTGGGATTGACGGCGCGCTCAATGGAATACTTGACGTCGGAGGCCACCACTTCGCGGCCATTGGAGAACTTCACCCCCTTGCGCAGCTTGAATGTATAGGTTTGGCCGTCCGGCGTGATCTCGAAGCTCTCGGCCAGCGACGGCACCAGATCGGCGGTGCCCGGGGTGTATTCCATCAGGCGGGAAAACAGGCTCTTGATCATCGACCAGTTCTGCCAGTCGTAGCCAATGGCCGGGTCGAGAGTGGCGATGTCGTCCTTGTAGGTGACGGTGATGGTGGCACCCTTGACGGGTGTCTCCTCGGCCAGCGCGACGAATGGCGTCAACGCCATCAGGCCGGCCAGCGCGGTTTTTTGCAGCCAATGTGTCATGCGGGTTCCCCTTTTTGTTGGAGCGGTTGTTGTTATCGTTGGCCGGGCTCTCCGGCCCGGCGTCATCGGGGCCATCAACGGGCCCGAATGCTTTTTTCCTCGGGCCCTAAGGGGCCCGAATTCTGGGATCGATCAGCGGCGCCACGAGATCGGCGACCAAGTTGCCGATCACGATGGCGAGCGAGGAGATCAGCGTCACGCCCATGATGATGGGGATGTCGACCTGCTGGATGGCCTGCCAGGCGAGCTGGCCGATGCCCGGCCAGCCGTAGACCGCCTCCACCACCACCACGCCGCCCATGAACTGGCCGATGTCGATGCCGATCATGGCGACGATCGGCAACAGCGCGTTGGGTATGGCATGGCGCAGCACGACGGAGCGCTCCGAGACGCCCTTGGCACGGGCGGTGCGGACGTAGTCTTGATTGAGCACGTCGATCATGGCCGAACGCACCATGCGCGCATACCAACCAGCCCCCAAGATGCCGAGGGTCAGCGCCGGCAACACGACGTGGCGGACGGTGCCGAAGCCGGACATCGGGAACCAGTGCAGCGTCGCCGCGAAGACGTAGAGCAGCAGCAGCGCCACCACGAACTGTGGTGCCGACACCCCGATGAAGGAGACCGTCATCACCAGTCGGTCGACGAAACCACCCCGATTGAGCGCGGCGATGGTGCCGAGCGTCAGGCCGATCGCCACCTCGATCACGATGCCGGCCACCATCAGGATCAGCGTCGCCGGCAGGCGAGCGAGGATCAGCGTCATCACCTCGGTTTTCTGGGTGTAGGAGCGGCCGAAGTTGCCCTGGACGAGGTTGCCGAGATAATGGACGAATTGCAGGATGAGCGGCTGGTCGAGGCCGAGCTGATGGCGGATGTTGGCGACCGTCTGGGCGGTGGCGGAGCGGCCGGCGAGCTGTACCGCCGGGTCGGCCGGCAGCGCGTAGAGCAGCACGAAGGTGATGGCCGCGACGCCGAACAGGATCATCAACGCGCCGCCGAGCCGGCGCAGGATCAGCTCGATCATCTCACATCCTTCCGCGCTGGGTGGGGTCGAGGATGTCGCGCAACGCGTCGCCGACCAGATTGAACGACAGCGCCGTCAGCAGGATGGCGATGCCGGGGAAGACCACTAGCCAGGGCGCCGAGGTGAAGAAGCTCTGGCTTTCGAAGATGATGTTGCCCCAGGACGGCTCGGGCGGCTGCACGCCGACGCCGAGGAAGGAAAGCGTCGCTTCGAGCAGCACCGTGGTGGCGATGCCGAGCGTGCCCCAGACGATGGCCGTCGGCATCAAGTGCGGCAGGATGTGGCGGAAGATGATGCGACTGTGGCCCGCCCCCAACGAGCGTTCGGCGAGGATGAAGTCACGCTCTACCAAACCGCGCGTTTCGGTGTAGACGATGCGCGCCACCTGCACCCAGTTGACCATGGCGATCACCATGGCAACGATCCAGAGGCTGGGGTGGAACAGCGCCGCCAACACGATGGCGAGCAACAATGCCGGGAAAGCCATCATCAGGTCGGTAAGGCGCATCAGCGCGTTGCCCATGGGGCCGCGCAGGTAGCCGGCCAGCATGCCGACGCCAAGGCCGATGGCGACGGCGGTGCCGTTGGCGACGACGCCGATGATCAGCGAGGTGCGGGCACCGAATAGCAGGCGGGTCAGCAGGTCGCGGCCCAGCGTGTCGGTACCGAGCAGGAAGGCGGCATTGGGGCCGATCGGCGCGCCCTCGAGCGTGAGGCCGTCGAACAACTGGTCATCGGGAGCGTAGGGCGCGATCAGTGGCGCCACCACCGCGCCGATCACCACAAGGAGCACCACAACAAGGCCGAAGACGGCTGTGGGGCGGCGCAGGAATTCGCGGGCGATGCGCATCAGCCAGCCTCCGACAGGGGAATGACGCCGGCCAGCATTTCGGCGGCAGTCTGTTCGATGGTGATGCGGCGTTTCATGGCTGCTCGGCGCAAAACGGCGTAGGCGGCCTCTTCGTCGCAGCGCACGGCCATCTCGATGGCGCGAACGGCGGCATGCACCAGAGGCCGCATGCGAAGCCGCTCCTCGAGGCGTTCCATGCGGACAGCCACCTCGGTAGCACGCGTATGGGCGGTGACGGCAAGCACCAGTGCCGGGTAAACCGCCGCCGGCACCACCGGTTTGGGCAGGATCGCGAGCGCGCCCTCCGAGATCGCCCAGGCCACGCGCCCCGGCGCTTCCGACTGCAGCAGCGCCACCAGTGGGACTGGTGCCGGCTCACCCGACCAGGGCAGCAGCCCCGACCAGCCCTGATCGGCGTCGACCAGCACGATGTCGGCCGGCGTCGCCTCAAGGTCGAGCGGCGCCCACTGCACATGAGCGTCGAGACCAAGCAGCCCGAGCTGACGGACGAGACGCTGCGTGTTCTCGTCGGGACGGTGGAGGATGACGGTCCGGCGGCCGACGAGATCGGGGATCGCCGTCATGACACCACCCTCAGGCTGGAACGGCCGCCATCACGTGACGCTGTCATGTAGGGATCGGCGGCGATGGCGGGGCGGCTGGCGATGATGTCGAAGTCGCCGTCGTCGCGGATGCGGCCGAGGTGGAACGGCAAGGCGGCATGATTGGTGCGCGGATCGATGCGCATCGGGCCGTGCGGCGTTTCGAACAGGCTGGCGTGGATCGCCGAGCGCACCGCTGCCGGCTCGTCGGAACCGGCAGAGCGGACCGCGTCCATCAGCATGTGGACGGCAACATAGGCACCCTCGACGAAGGAAGAGAGCCGGCGGCCTGGTCCGAACGCGGCGGCGGCACGGGCGCGGAAGCGCTCGTTCTCTGGCGTTGCCAGCGTGCCGAAGTAGCTTGCCACCGACAGGTGACCGGTGGAGAGACCAAGGCCGATCTCACCGATCTCCGCCTCGGTGAGATCGCAGCTGACCACCGGCCGCACCTCCGGCCGGAAAGCGGGGTCGGCATCGCCGAGCGCCTTGTAGGCGCGCAGGAAGGCATGGCTCGATGGGCCGATCAGGTTGTTGAGGATGAAGTCGGGCCGGCGGCTCTGGATATCGGCGATCAGCCGCTCGACGTCTGTTTCCTCGATAGGCAGATAGCGCTCGCCCACCACCTCGCCGCCGGCGTCGCGCAGAAGGTCGCGGGCGATGCGGTTCATTTCCCAGCCCCAAACGTAGTTGGCGCCAAGAAGAAAGACCCGCCGTCCCTGGCGCGGCAGCAGATGCTCGAACAGCGGCATCAGGTGTTGGTTGGGACAGGTGCCGGTGTAGATGACGTTCTCGTTGGCCTCGAAGCCCTCATAGGGGCAAATGTACCAGAGCAGACCGTCATGCTTCTCGATAAGCGGGATGACTTCCTTGCGGGCGAGCGAGGTGATGGTGCCGATGATATGCCGGCAGCCCGCATCGCGCAGCATGGCACGCGCCTGCTCCAGATAGGCGCGCGGTTCTCCCTCCGGGTCGGTGTAGACGGGCTCGAAGGAGATCGCGCCACCGGACTTTTGAGCCGCCTCGTCAAAGGCGAGGGCCGCCCCGTCGCGACAATCGCGCCCTATGGCAGCATAGGGACCGGTGCAGGAAAACAGAATCCCGACCTTGACGGTGTCGACCATCGCAAAACCCTCAATACAGCGGACAAAATGCAAAAAACCCCACGACGCAGTCCGGATCGATCGCGTGATCTCCGGAAGGTCATGGGGCCATGCTGCCCGTCGCTCTGGAAGAGCCATGTCATGAACGGCCGATCCATCGGCAGCTCACTTATTAGGCGTGAATGTTATCTGAGCTTTTTTGTCTCTGTCAAGGCGGACAAGACAGCAGGCCGTCGCCGATATGAACGTCAGCGCCACTTTTTTCGTCATGAATGCGCCGAGCCACTCGCCCGGTTTCTGATATCAGCATTGACTGGATCCAGGAGACCGCAACCGGCAGCCACCCCGCGGGCCAATCGAATCTGAAAGATCGCTACCCGCTTTAGGTCGCTTCGCTTCGATGCGGTGATGAACCCGCTACAATATCAGGGCGTCGAGGAGGCTGCCTCGATAAGGCGCGGAGAAACTTGGATTCGGTGGGGGAACAAATTAAACTTCGCGACCGCTTTGCCGTCATTTGAAGCATGCATCGGTTTGCGAAGTCCGTGTAGTCATCGCGCCGTTGGCGCTGATGGCGGAGAAGGAGGGTCTACGGAAGCCGAGACCCTTCAATGACTTCCATCGTCTCTTTGGTCAAAACGGCCTCGCTGATGGACAACGCTTTTTCGGCGGACTGTCTACCCAGATCGGCGGTGCGGCATGAGCGATTTTGCCGATCTGATCAACGAAGTTGCCCTCGCTCTCTGCGGCAAGCCGAACACGCGGCTTTCCAAGGCCGGCGAGTTGCGCTTTGGCACCAACGGATCTTTGTCGGTCAAGATCGATGGTCCGGAGAAGGGAACCTTCTACGATCATGAGGAAGGTGTTGGCGGCGGGGTTCTCGACCTCGTGGTCAAGAAGCGCGGCGGCGACAAGCGCACTGCCCGCGAATGGCTCGATCGGACCTTCGGCCTCGATCCCCTGCCGCCCCAGATGGCGACGAACCGTCGCGAGGTGGCCCATTACGCCTATGTCGACGAGGCCGGCGAGGTTCTTTCCGAGGTTGTCCGTTTCGAGCCGAAAGACTTCCGCCAGCGGCGGCCGGACGGTGCCGGCGGTTGGGACTGGAAGGTCAAGGGTGTTCGGCAGGTGCCCTATCGCCTGCCCGAAATGCTGGATGCCCTCGACAGCGGCCGGACGGTGTTCATCGTCGAAGGCGAGAAGGACGTTGACCGCCTGAAGGCGCTCGGCATCACCGCGACATGCAACGCTGGCGGCGCCGGCAAGTGGAAAGCCGAATTCGGCGACTTCTTCCGCCATGCGTCGGTGGTGATCATCCCCGACAATGACGACGCCGGCCATGACCACGCCGAGCTTGTCGCTAACTCGCTCGAAGGTAGGGCCGACGACATCCGCGTTCTCGACCTGCCCGACCTGCCCCGCAAGGGCGATGTGTCAGACTGGCTCGACAAGGGCGGAACCGCCGAGGCCCTTCACCGCCTCGCCGACCTCGCGCCGCGTTGGCGGGCGAACGTCAAAACGCGCCTGCCCTTCGTCTGGTACGGCGACGAAGACAACGAGCCGCCGCTGTCGTGGCTGGTCAAGGGCGCCCTGGTCAACGGCGGTCTGTCGTCGATCTTCGGCGGCCCCGGCACGTCCAAGACCTTCCTTGCGCTCGACCTCGCCCTCTGTGTCGCCCACGGCCGCGAGTGGTTCGGCCGTCGCGTTACCATGGGCGGCGTCGTCTATGTTACCGGCGAGGGTAGCTCCGGCCTACGCCAGCGCATGAAGGCTTGGAGGCGGGAAAATGCCGGCGCGGCTCACGTGCCCTTCGTCATGGTGCCGACGTCGGTCAATCTCTTCGACGACGACACGGGCGCCGATGCCCTCATTTCAGACGTCAAGGCTCACACCTTGGCGATGGAAACACCCGTTCGCCTGATCGTCCTCGACACCTTGAGCCGTATGATCGGCTCCGGCGACGAAGACAAGGCGCGGGATATCAACGTCGTGGTTCAGAGGGCCGAAAGGCTCCAGCGGGAGACCGGCGCGCATGTGCTGATAGTCCACCACAGCGGCAAAGACCGGGATCGCGGCATGCGCGGTTCCAATGCGCTCCTCGGTGCCGTTGATGCGGCAATCGAGGTGACAAAACATGACACTGGCTTGTGCGAAGCCAGCTTCGCCAAGGTCAAAGACGGGGGCGACCTCGACGCCCTTCGGTATCGGCTCTCGAAATCGGTTCTCGGCGTGGACGAGGACGGCGAGGAGATCTCCTCGTGCGTCGTCTGCCCTGCGGATGCGAGCGAAGGCGCGACGAAGGAGAGCGGCCCCAGGTTGACCAATGCGGAGACGATCGGCCTGCGCGCGCTGACGGAAGCAATGGCGGAGGTGGGACAGCAAGGCGTGACAAACCGGGCGCCCCCCGATGTCACGCCTGTCACGGTCGAGACATGGCGCGAGTACGCCTACCGGCTCGGCATGGTGGACAACGACGCGAAGGCAGACGCCAAACGACAGGCCTTCTATCGCGTCCGTCAGAAGCTGCAAGTGCTTGGGATCATTGGAGTTGATGGAGAGTGGGCATGGCTTGCCAAGAAGAACAGTTGAGCGTGACAGGGCGTGACATGTCACGCTTTGTCACAATGTCACGGGGCAGCGTGACAGGGGGTAGCCCCCTTAAGGGGGGCGTACCCCTCTGTCACTCCCTGATTGCCCCGGCATCGGAGGTGTTCGATGGCTGAGTGGCCCTATTCGACCGCCGCATGGCAGCGGCTCCGGGCGGCCAAGCTGGCAGAGTCGCCGCTGTGCGAGCCCTGCGACCGCCTCGGCCGTCTGACCCCGGCCCAGCACGTCGACCACATCCGTTCCATTGCGTCGGGCGGCGATGCCTTCCCGGCCCTCGACGGTCTCATGGCGATGTGCCCGGCCTGCCACTCGGTGAAGACGGCGGCGGTCGACCGGAAGGGCGGCAGCGGCATTCGCTTCAAGGGCGTCGGTCTCGACGGTCTGCCGATCGACCCCGACCATCCCTTCATGGCCGAGGGGTATACCCCCTCCGATCCCTAGAAGCTTGGGACCTCGGACCGTTATGGGACCTGCGAATAGAGTTAGTTGAAACAGTGAGTTAGGCGAGAAAGGCGAGGCCAAACATGGGGTTGCGTGGACCGGGAGCGAAGGCAATCAGGCGTCCCGCTGGCGTCATCAGCGACGATCAACGGAGCTTCTTTGCGCCTGTCGTCGTCAAGGCGGCGGCACCGGCATGGGAAGCCCCAGGCCTCAACCGTGCCGAGCGTGTCGTCGCCTTCCTCGAAAGCCTCGAGGTGACTGCCGGCCGCCTCGCCGGACAGGCTTTCCGCGTCCGCGATTGGCAGCGGGATATCATCGAAGCCATTTACCGCGAGGACGACGAGGGCAAGCGGCCTGTCCGGACGGCTGTCCTTACCTTCGGCCGCAAGAACGGCAAGACGGGTCTCGCCGCCGGCCTCGCTCTCTGCCACCTAGCCGGCCCGGAAGCCGAACGGCGAGGCGAGGTCTACTCGGCGGCCAACGACAAGGAACAGGCCGGCAAGACCTTTGCCGAGATGGTCGCAATGGTTGAGGTCCATCCGATCCTCGCCCATCGCATCAACGTTAAGCGGTTCGGCAAGGAACTGGAGGACATGGAGACCAGCTCCATCTTCAAGGCCCTCAGTGCCGATGTTGCCGGCAAGCACGGCTTGTCGCCCTCCTGCGTCATCTACGACGAGCTTGGACAGGCGGCCAATCGCGAGCTTTACGACACCCTCGACACGGCCATGGGCGCCCGCGACAATCCGCTGCTGATGGTGATCTCGACCCAGGCGGCGACCGACATCGCCCCCATGAGCCAACTCGTCGACTATGGCCGGCGCGTCAATGATGGGGTGATCGACGATCCGAGCTTCTTCCTCGCCGAGTACTCAGCGCCGATCGACGCCGACCCTTGGGTTGAGGAGACGTGGAAGCTCGCCAATCCGGCCCTCGGCGACTTCCTCAGCCTCGGCGAGGTGAAGCGACAGGCCGAACAGGCGCGACGCATGCCGGCCAAGGAACCAGCCTTCCGCAACCTGATCCTCAACCAGCGCGTCGCCTCGGAACGGACCTTCCTCGGCATCGGCGAATGGAAAGCCTGCAATTCGGCTGTCGACCTCGAACGCCTGAAGGGGCGGAAGTGCTTCGCCGGCCTCGACCTATCGGCCGTGCGCGACCTCACAGCGCTTGTTCTGGTGTTCCCCGATGATGATGGCGCTTTTGATGTGGTGCCGTTCTTCTGGCTTCCGAACGACGGCTTGCTCGATCGCGAGGAGGATGACCGCGTGCCCTACATGGCTTGGCGGCAGTCGGGCTTCCTGCTGACTACGCCGGGCATCTCCATCCAGCCGGACTTCATTGCCGCCCACGTCGCCCGCATGGGCGAGATCTACGATCTGCGCATGGTTGGCTTCGACCGCTGGCGCATCGAAGAATTCCAACGCGCCCTTGCCGATACCGGCGCCGATATCCCCATGCATCCGGTCGGTCAGGGCTACAAGGATATGGCGCCGGCCGTCGACCTGCTCGAACGCCTGGTTGCCGAACGCCGGCTTCGGCACGGCGGCCACCCAGTTCTAACCTGGTGCGCGACGAACACTGTCGCCACACCCGATCCGGCTGGTAATCGCAAGCTCGACAAGATGCGCAGCCGGGGACGTATCGACGGCATGGTTGCGCTGGCAATGGCGCTGATTACTGCCGCGAAGTTTGGCGGCGAGGAGGAGTGGGTACCTATGATGGAGGTGGTTTGATTATCCCGCCCAGTAATTTCCTCATGTATTCCTTTGCTGCAGGATATAGTTTATATCGCGCATTGTTTATGAAATATTTTATCGACGATGCTTTTAAAAAAGGGAGTTTAACAGTGTCCGATCTTTGTAGATATCTTCGCGACGACGAGGAGAATTTATTTCTAACTTCAGACTTTAAGTTGTCGGCTATTTTTAGATTTTCCCGGATTACCATCCGTGAAAGCTCACTAAAAATCGGTATGGTATTATTTTTATCCTTCAGGACATGCCTGTAAGCATCGTAGTATTCAAGGATTACATCCGTAAAATCTCTTCCGAATAAAAACCCCGCTTCCCAGTAAATTTCGTGTAGTCTCTTAACTACAAATGACAAGGAATCTTTATTTTCAAAATCAACTTCATCAATCAACGTGATAACGTCACGATAAAGCTTATACCTCCTATCAAATAAATCGAATACGAATTTATCCCTTGATGTTTTCCACTGGAAAAAAGCAATAACTGCCACAAAGGCCGCGGGGGCAAAGGAGAGTAAGCTTAGGGCAAAAGATGTGCTGCCCGATGAAAAATTTATTGTAAATAGTGAGTTAGTGTTCATTTTTTCAATCTCACTCCGGGACCCCCACCATTCTCCGCAATGAACTCCACGCCAGCGGCTTCAAGTGCCGTTTGTATGGCTTCAACAGTACGCAGCTTCAGTTCCTCACCAGCTTCAAGCCGCGAGACCGTATTAGTTGAAACCTTAGCGCGTTCTGCTAGCTCGCGCACACTCATCCCTAGGCCCGCACGAGCCATCTTGCATTGTTCGGGCTTCAACATACTCTCCATGCGAAATCGCATTGACGTTGCGATTTTATGGACGTAAGAATCGCAACGCTGTTTCGATTTCACATAACACACGGAGTGCGCGATGAACATGCATTTGCGTGAGGAGCGGAGCTATGCCCGCGAGTTCGTCGAGGTGCCCGGCGGCTTCCGGCGTACCGTCGAGGATGCCATTGAAGGCTTAATCGCCGTCCTCGACCAACTGGACGCCGATCCGGACCTTGAGGACGACGGCCGCCAGCTACCGCAACTCGCCGTACAGGAGGCCTGAAGATGGAGCTTGCCTCGCTCTCTCGCCGCTCTTTCATTGGCAAACTGGCCGGAGCTGCAACTATCGCCGCCACGCCGCTGGTTGCCCTACCTGTTGCCAACACCCAGACCGTAGAAGCCAAAGTCGGCGTAACAGCCCTCTCACGCTTCGATCGCCTCAACGCCCTGTTTGCCGATCTACGGCAACTGGTCACCACCGAGTTTCCCGAGTTCAACGTTTGGGGCGAGATCCTTCCTGATCATCTACCGTCGAAGAGTGGCTCCATCCATATGGCGTTTTTCGCCACCTGCCCTCCACCTCCCGAGCCAACAGGCATCGAATTCGGCGGCCCCGGAATCTACGAAATCAGCCTCAACGCATGGCGCGACACGGACAGGCGCGTCCAACGTCTGGAGAGGGCTCCCAAAGGCCACCGGTATGCCGGCCAGTTTCGGTTTCGCTTCCCGCACGCACCAGCTCATTCCGGTTGGAAGTACGCGCCAGAGAGTGAGTTCCGGCTTATCCGGCCTACTGATATGGCAAAGTGAAGTTGGAAGTTCGGCAAAACGCAGAACTTCTTGACTTCGGCGTTTTGCCGAACTATGGTTCATTCATGAACGCCAAGTCGCTACCCAAGTTTACCCGAGACGACGTCTCCGCCGCATCTGGTCTCCAGCAGACACAGATAGAAAACCTCGTTCGCCTTGGCCTCGCACCGTTGTCAGAGAGCAAGGGTAGAGGATCAGCAAGACAATATGGCTCGGATGGCCTCGCTCAATTTGCGGTAATCGGGGCTTTTTTTGGTGCGGGAATTGAGGTTGTCCCAGCAGCACGCCTTGCAGTGGCACTCCGCCGAGACGTTTTCGATCATCTCGGACATCTCCACGACAACCTCGACGACATTTTCCTACGCGCCGATGGCGTCAATTCATGGGTCAGAGAAGTTCCCTACGATGAAGAGCGCGGATGCCACGATCGCTATGGAATGTTCGAAGCAATACGAAAACATAACTCCGGTGCTTCATACAACACAGGTAGGTCAGGTGACGCGATCATAGAAATTATAGATCGCACCTACGTATTCACAGGAAACAATACGGGAATGACGCTTCTCAGCCCCTTCGGGGGGAAGTCCTACGACGTTGCAGCTGAATTTCGGCTTGTCGGTTGGGAACGGGGATCAAGCGACGTTTGCATCATTCCCCTCCACGAAGAACTGCCATCAACCGATCCGTGGGAAACCAAGGAAGCCGAATGGCGTCAACGTGGCCAGGAACTTGAAGCGGAGTACCACGCCGCCCGCGACAATGCCGTGAGCGCAATCCGCCTCAATGTTTCCTGCGCGATTAGGCGAGGCTTTGAAGCTGTTTTCCAAAGAAGAATTTCAAATTCATCCGAGATTGCCGGCTAACTGCCGGTGATGGCCCGTCGTGAGACGCGCCCGGCCCATAGAAGGATCCTTTACATGCTCAAGCTTCACGAACTGAAAGAAACCCGCGCTGCCAAGGTTGGAGAGATGCGCAAGCTGATCAACGACGCCGAGACCGCCGGCCGCGACCTCAACGAGGCCGAGGCCAAGCGCTTCGGCGAGATCAAGGCCGAGGTCGGCCAGATCGAGGAACGCATCGCCCGCGTCGAAGCCATCGACGAGATGGAGCGCCGGGCCGATGCCGAGCCGGTCGGCGGCCGGGAGATGGAGCGCGAGTTGCGCTCCTATTCGCTGTCGAACGCCATCAGCGGCGCCCTGTCCGGCCGTCTGACCGGACGCGAGGCAGAAATCAGCGAGGAGCTTTCGCGCGGCCGTGAAGCCCGCTCCGGCTTTGCCAATGGCATCCGCTTCTCGGTTCCCTCGGAAATCATCCTCGGCGGCGAGACCCGCGACGGTCAGTTGGTCGGTACCCCGGCCGCCGGCGGCTATCTGGTGCCGACCACGCTTGGCGCGCTCGCCGGCCGCATCAATCGCCCGGCCCTGAAGGTCGAGGGCTTGGGCGCGACGGTTATGCGCGGTCTCTCTGGAGATCTCGAATTGCCGAACATGCTGGCATCCGGAGCGGCGCACTGGATCGGCGAGAACGAAAACACCACCCGTTCGGCCGTGAGCTTCGACAAGGTCGGCATGTCGCCGAAGACGGTCTCCGGCGAGTATCGCATGAGCCGCCGTCTGACGCTTCAGAGCGGCACGGCCGTTGAAAACATCCTGCGGGGCGACATCGGCCAGTTGCTCGCCCAGGCGCTCGACCTCGCGGCCATTGCCGGCACCGGCGCTGCCAATCAGCCGCTCGGTTTGCTCAAGACCGCCGGCATCGGTGCAGTGGTGGCTTCAGCCGATCTCAGCGACACGGCGGCCGATTTGATCGCCGCTCTGGAACTGGACGACATCACCGGCACCGGCGCTTTCCTCACCAACCCGACCGTCATGAAGAAGGTGCGCAAGCTGAAGGACGCGGACGGCCACACAATGCCGGTCGCCGAGATCTTCCACGACACCCGCGTCGAGACCACAACGCAGGTCCCGAACACCCTCGGCGCCGGCAACGACAAGTCGGCGCTGATCTACGGTCTTTGGAGTGAGTTGATCGTTGGCTACTGGTCGGCCGTCGACATCCTCTTGAATCCCTACCATCCGGACGTCGCCAGCAATGGTGGCGTTCTCCTGCACGCCTTCCTCGACGCCGACGTTGTCGTCCGGCACCCGGAAGCCTTCGCCAACGCGGAGGTGTGATGACGATGGCGGCAGAAACCGAACATAGGGCGGCGGTCCTCGAAATCCGTGCCAAGGGTCGGCGCCTTGAAGGCTATGCCGCCACCTTCGGCACCGAGACCCGCATCGCCGAGCGCTTCACGGAAGTGATTGCGCCCGGCGCCTTTGCTTCTTCTCTCAAGACCGGCGGCGATATCCTCGCCTTGGTCGACCACGACGCCGGCCGTGTCCTCGCCCGCACCCGGTCGGGCACGCTTCGCCTGTCCGAGGATACGCGAGGACTGGCGTTCAGCCTCGACGTTCCCGACACCACGGCCGGCCGTGATGTGCTGGCACTCGCCGAGCGTGGAGACCTCGGCGGCATGTCCTTCGGCTTCTCGGTTCGCCAGGGCGGCGAACACTGGCAGGGCGACCGCCGCGAGCTGCGCGCCCTCGACCTGTTCGAGATCTCCATCGTCTCGGCTTTCCCTGCCTATCCCGAGACCTCGATCGCCGCTCGCTCTCGTCAGGGTGCGGCCCCACGCCTGTCGATCGCCCGCCGTTACCTCGATCTCATGGAGGCCACCCGATGAGCTTCCTTTCCCGCTTCCTCGGCCGTGAACAGCGCGCCGTCCAGTCGGATGATGCCTATCTCGGCGAGTTCTTCGGTCTGAGGGGAGCGCCTGGTTATGGCGTCTCTCCGACCGAGGTTGAAAGCAACCTTGCTGTTGCCGCCCGTTGCATCTCGCTCCGCTCGGAAACGCTGGCCTCTGTCGGCCTGTTCCTGTTCCGCCGCACTGAGGACGGCGGCCGGGCGCGTGCCGACGACAATTCGCTCTATGGTGTGCTGCACGACATAGCCAACCCGCGCATGTCGGCTTTCGAGCTTCGCGAGTTTCTGATCCGCCAGCTCGACACCTTCGGCAACGCCTTCGCCCGTATCGAGCGCAACGCGCGCGGCCAGGTGGTCGCCCTCTGGCCGGAGCCATGCGGCAACGTCGGCGTCGAGAAGCTCGCTTCCGGTCGCATCCGCTATCGCATCACCGATGCCCACGGCGGTTCGGCCGTGCTGCTCGACGACGAGGTCTTGCATGTTCGCGGCGCCAGCCGGGACGGTTTGATCGGCCTGTCACCGATCCAGATTGCCCGCGGCGCCTTCGGCCTCGCCCTGGAACAGAAGCGGACGGCCGATAGCCTGATGGAGAATGCCCTTCGCCCCTCCGGCCTGATCAGCTTCCCCGACAAGCTCGGCAGAGAAAGCCGTGAAGTGATGCGGGATGCGGTGAAGGCGAACCATGCAGGCGCCGGCAATGCCGGTAAGTTCATGATCCTCGACGGCGGAGCCAAGTTCGACTCCATCACCTTCACACCGGCCGATGCCGAATTCCTGGAGACCCGCAAGCTCTCCGCTCTCGACGTCGCCCGCGTCTATGGTTGCCCGCCGACCACGGTTGGCATCACCGACAACGCCACCTATTCCAATGTCGAAGGCGAAAGCACCGCCCTGGTGCGCAACGCCCTCGGCCCGCTCGCTGCCCGCATCGAACAGGCCATGACCCGTTGCCTGCTCACCGAGGCAGGCCGGCGGACGCTCTACATCGAACACGACCTGTCGGCGCTTCTGAGGGGCGACGTGCAGGCCCGCTTTGAGGCCTACCGCATCGGTCGCGAGATCGGCGCCCTATCGCCGAACGACGTTCGCCGTCGCGAGAACGAGCCGCCGATCGTCGGCGGCGACACCTATCACCAACCCGCCAATTGGGTGCCCCTTGGCACCGTGGCCCAGAACGGAGGGGCCAACTGATGTCAAGGCGCTCGACCCCTTGTACGCAAGCCGACCTGACCCGCCTCATCAAGGCGGCGTTGGCGGCCGGCGTCAGTGTCGAGCGCTTGGCTGGCGTGAAGCTGACTCGTGATGGTGCCGTGCTGCTCTTTGGTGAGCAGAGGCCGTTGCAGTCAGAGGGAAGTGAAAATGAATGGGATGAGGTGCTGACGAGATGAACCGCAAGCGTCTTCCCAAGTATGTGTCGGAGTTCACCGATCGGCACGGAAAGGTCAGGGTTCGGTTTCGCCGGAAAGGTCAGGAGAGCCACTACTTCCAGTCGGTCCCCTGGACGCCTGAATTCATGCAGGAATATCAGGCTTGCCTAGACCGTGAGGCAGCGCCTGCCATCCAGCCCGGTATCAACAGGACCAAGGCAGGCACCTTCAATGCCCTGATTGCCTCTTATTATGGCTCGCCTGAGTTCAAGGGGCTGCGGCCGAGCACCCAGACCACCTATCGCGGCATAATCGAGCGCTTCCGGGAGAAGCATGGCGACAAACGAGTGGCGGCGATTGAGCGTAAGCACGTCAAAGCCATCATCGGCGGCATGCATGAGACGCCGGCCGCCGCCAACAATCTGCTTGATCGCCTCAAGGCGCTGATGACGCTGGCAATCGATCTCGGCATGCGCAAAGACGACCCAACGCTCCGTATGCGCGGTTATGGCCGAACGGGCGAGGGCTTCCATACCTGGACCGAGGAGGAAATCGCAGCCTTTGAGGTGCGGCACCCGCTCGGAAGCAAGGCGCGGCTCGCTCTCGCTCTCATGCTTTATACCGGGCAGCGTCGTTCCGACGCGGTGACTATGGGATGGCAACACGTCGCCGGCTCCCGAATCACTGTGAAGCAACAGAAGACCGACGCTCGCCTAGAAATCCCCATGCATCCCACGCTCGTTGCCGTCATGGCGGCTACGCCGCGCGACAACATGACTTTCCTTTCCACGGCCTACGGCAAGCCTTTCACCGCCGCCGGCTTCGGAAATTGGTTCCGGGATCGCTGCAACGAGGCGGGCTTGGTTCAGTGCTCCGCTCACGGTCTCCGGAAAGCTGCGGCGCGACGACTCGCCGAAGCGGGCTGCACCAACCAGCAAATCAAGGCAATTACCGGCCACAAGACTGACAGGGAGGTCTCGCGATACACCGCCGCCGCTGATCAAGTCCGCCTCGCGGAACAAGCCATGGCTGCGACCTACGGAATGGAAGCGGAACAGAATCTGGCTAACCAAACTGAGAGGTTAGACAATTCCGTCTCTAACTCATTGAAAAATAAGGGGGCGTAAATGAAAGTGGCGGAGAAGGAGGGATTCGAACCCTCGATAGGGTTGCCCCTATACACGCGTTCCAGGCGTGCGCCTTAAACCACTCGGCCACCTCTCCACACGGCCGAAACCCGGCTCGTGGCGGCGCACTATAGCGATGTTCGTTCGGAGCGCAAGAGGGTGATGCGGCTCATGGGAAAAGTCAGCCAAATAAGAGCTGGGTTTTCTGCCAACTCGTTGTTTTCATGAGGCCACTCGGGTCGAAAAAGCCCACTTAATGCATAGCGAAGAGCCTTATGGGGCGATCGGTGGCGGTGTCACCAGGAACTCAGGCCCGAAGCTTGGAAGCCGGTGGGTGTTCGCCGTCGATAGCCTGGCGCACGCCGTCGATGCGACGCATCAGCTCTCCGTCGATGCGGGTCTGCAGGGCGTTGAGCACGGTCTCGGCGACCGCGCGGCGATCGGCCTTGCGCTCGGCCAGCGCCGGATCGCGCAACGGCCAGCGCAAGGTCGCGTATTCGGCGAGACGAGCGCAGTCGGGCTCAGTCCAGGTGACGGTGGCGAGGTCAACGACGATGTGTGGCCGGAGCCCACCCGGCAAGGCGAATATGGTCCACGACTTCGGCTCAAGGCCATCGGTGGGGATGGCGCGCTGATTGAGCGCCTGCGCGGCTTCCGGCAGCAGGGCAGCGGCCGGTCGGCTGCCGGCGCTGAAGGCGCGGATGCGCGTATCGCCGCACTGGTTGAGCAACGCCTCGGCCATCAGGCTGGTCGCGCTATTGGTTTCGCAAAGAAACAGCACATCGACGGTCTGCATCCTGAACAAGCTCCTGATGCTCGGAGGTGTCGCCAACGCCATTGTTCGTCTCTCTTCGCCACACCGGGAAAGCACCGCGCGCCTCTGGCTCGCGACGATCCCAAACTCCTCTGCGCCGCGTCGATGGAGTCTCCATGACGTTTGCGAGACAGGCCGATGACGCGCCTCTCGCAAAACTCAAATGCATAAAGCGCGCCATCAACTCGCTTCTTTCAGATGAATGATGTAGACAAAAGTCTAAGTCATTCATCTTTAAAGCAGAATCGACGTGCCGCCAGTCGGTCGATGGCGAGGTATAGCCTGTGGGGCGTGTCTTCAAGCCCGCCGAAGGGCGTAGCGTATCTGTTGCGGCGGTCGGCCTGGCGCCGGTGTTCGCGGTCTATCGCTACCACTCTTGATGGCTTTCTGGGCAGCGTGCAGCCAGATATGCGGTCAGGAGACCGGCGGTTCCGAAGCGGTGGCCATGGTTCCTATCGTCGTCGTCGCGGCGGCATTTTCCACAGCGGCATACTCGGCGAGGGCAGCGAGAGCCTCGGCGAAAACGGCGGCGAAGACGAGACTAACGAGAAATTTCCGGACGAACATGTTCTGGGCTTCCAGGAGCGCCGGACAATCCGACGATGATGGCATTAGGCCCTGGGAAGCCGTCGGCATTGAGGAGGAAAGGGGGCGGAAGCCGGTCGCGGGCGAGGTGTTGTCGAGGCAACGCAAAAAGGCGGCACCGACACGAGTCGGGCCGCCAATTTTGGCAGGCAAGTGAAGAAAGGTCAGAGCTGCCGTTCGACCAGCATCTTCTTGATCTCGGCGATCGCCTTCGCCGGATTGAGGCCCTTCGGGCAGGTCTGGGTGCAGTTCATGATGGTGTGGCAGCGATAGAGGCGGAAGGGGTCCTCGAGATTGTCGAGCCGCTCGCCGGTCGCCTCATCGCGGCTGTCGATCAGCCAACGGTAGGCCTGCAGCAGGATGGCCGGGCCGAGATAGCGGTCGCCATTCCACCAGTAGCTCGGGCATGAGGTGGAGCAGCAGGCGCAGAGAATGCACTCATAGAGGCCATCGAGCTTCTGCCGGTCGTCGTGGCCCTGCAGCCATTCGGTCTCCGGCGTCGGCGATGACGTATGCAGCCAAGGTTCGATCGACTTGTGCTGGGCATAGAAGTGGGTGAGGTCGGGCACAAGGTCCTTCACCACGTCCATGTGCGGCAGCGGGTAGACTTTGATCGGCCCGGAAATCTCTTCCATGCCTTTGGTGCAGGCCAGCGTGTTCATGCCGTCGATGTTCATGGCGCAGGAGCCACAGATGCCCTCGCGGCAGGAGCGGCGCAGCGCCAGCGTCGGATCGACCTTGTTCTTGATCCAGAGCAGCGCGTCGAGCACCATCGGCCCGCAATCGTCGAGATCGACGAAGAAGGTGTCGAGCCGCGGGTTACGCCCGTCCTCCGGGTCCCAGCGATAGATGCGGAGCTCGCGAACATGCGTCGCCCCTTCCGGCTTCGGCCAGACCTTGCCAGCCTTGATCTTCGAGTTCTTCGGCAGAGTCAGCTGAACCATGAGATCATCCTGTTCTTTAGTGGCTGGCGGCGCGTTCGGCCCGCATCCAATCTTCATAGAGGTCTTTAAGCTTCAAATAGGTTTTGTTCGATGGATCCCGACGGAGCAAAAAAGGTTTGGGCGGCTTGTCGTCGCCTACCAGATACTTTCCCGACAGCTCGTTTCTCGATGGAAATGAAATATTCATCCGGTAAGAAAACCAGTCTCTCGAATGTGCGCTAAGTTCCAGTGAGCCAGGGGCGGAGACTTTGTACCGGCCGACGATCCCCATGGCGTCTACTGGAAAAACTTTAAGGTAGTAGTAGATTTCACCGTCAAAGCACATTGTCGACCCAACCTGCGTTTTTTCAGTGGGGTTTCCTGTCTCGACATTTGGCAACTTCACCCAGTGCATATCGGTCCAGCATCCCACCAGATCGGTTTTATTGCCGGGGCTGATCGGAGTGCCGCTAATTTCTGCGGGAGCATGGGCAACGGATGCGGCTTGGCACATCGCGACATAGCCGGCAGTAGTCATTGCCGTCGCTAGTACGCACACCGTCCCGACCCCTCCCTTTGTCAGCGGCATTTTCAACTTCCGAGATTTCGTTGGCTCACTTATCCTTCGACAGGAACTCTACCTTGACGTATCCGCTACAACTAACAGCAAGGCCGCCGTAAACATCGACCTCGGCGACATCTCTTTGCCGCCCGACAACTCGCACCTTTGCGCCTGGCTTGGCGAGGCAGTTAACGTGTTGCCAGTCTTCGGTGGAAGCCGTGCCCATGGACGATTCGGCGTGCCGCGCAAACTGGGGCGTTTCCCAAACGCCAACCTCGTTGAGCATCCGTGTCAAATGGTCGCCGGGCGACCGAAGACGAAACTCTTCTCCGGGGCGGTTGGCGCAGGAGACAATCAGCAGGCTCACTAAGCCGAGAGCGATGAGAGCGGTCTTTGTCATCAGTACACGCGCGCCTTCGGCTTGATGTAGTCGATCTCGGAGGTCATCGTGTAGGCGTGTACCGGACGGTAATCGAGATTGACGGTCCGCGCGCTGGTATCGATCGAGGCCAGCGTGTGCTTCATCCACTCGCCGTCGTCGCGGTTGGGATAGTCCTCGCGGGCGTGCGCCCCACGGCTTTCCTTGCGGTTGAAGGCGCCTTCCATGGTGACGACGGCCTGCAGGATCAGGTTCTCGTATTCCAGCGCCTCGGTCAGGTCGGTGTTCCAGATCAGCGAGCGATCGGTGGTTTTGAGGTTGTCGCTGGCCGCCCAGCAGCCGTGGATCAGCTTGACGCCTTCCTCCAGCACTTCGCCGGTACGGAACACGGCGCAGTTGGACTGCATCGTCTTCTGCATCGACAGCCGGAGCTCGGCGGTCGGTGTCGAGCCGGCGGCATGGCGCACGCGGTCGAGCCGCTCCAGGGCGTTGACGCCGGCGTCCTTGGGCAGTTCGGCGATGCGGCTGCCCTTGTCGATGGTTTCGGCGCAGCGATGGCCGACGGCGCGGCCGAACACCACGAGGTCAATCAGCGAGTTGGAGCCGAGGCGGTTGGCGCCATGCACCGATACGCAGGCCGCCTCGCCGACGGCCATCAGGCCGGGCACGGTCCGGTCGGGGTCGCCATCGATCTTGGCGAGAACCTCGCCGTGGTAGTTCGTGGGGATGCCGCCCATGTTGTAGTGGACGGTCGGCAGCACCGGAATCGGCTCGCGCGTCACGTCGACGCCAGCGAAGATCTTGGCGCTCTCCGAGATGCCCGGCAGGCGCTCGGCGAGGATCGCCGGGTCGAGATGGTCGAGGTGCAGGTAGATGTGGTCCTTGAGCTTGCCGACGCCACGGCCCTCGCGGATCTCCATGGTCATGGAGCGGGAAACGACGTCGCGGCTGGCAAGGTCCTTGGCCGACGGTGCGTAGCGCTCCATGAAGCGCTCGCCCTCGGAGTTGGTGAGATAGCCGCCTTCGCCACGCGAGCCCTCGGTGATCAGGCAGCCGGCACCGTAGATGCCGGTCGGGTGGAACTGGACGAATTCCATGTCCTGTAGCGCCAGACCGGCCCTGAGCACCATGGCATTGCCGTCGCCTGTGCAGGTATGGGCCGAGGTACAGGAGAAATAGGCGCGGCCGTAGCCGCCGGTGGCCAGCACCGTCTGGCGGGCGCGGAAGCGGTGGATCGTGCCGGTTTCCATATCCAGGGCGACCACGCCGCGGCAGGCGCCATTTTCCATGATCAGGTCGATGGCGAAGTACTCGATGAAGAACTCGGCCGAATGCCTGAGCGCCTGACCATACATGGTGTGCAGCATGGCATGGCCGGTGCGGTCGGCGGCGGCGCAGGTGCGCTGGGCGATGCCCTCACCGAAGTTGGTGGTCATGCCGCCGAATGGACGCTGGTAGATCTTGCCTTCCTCAGTGCGGGAGAAGGGTACGCCCCAGTGCTCCAGTTCGTAGACGGCAGCCGGCGCGTTGCGCACCAGATATTCGATGGCGTCCTGGTCGCCCAGCCAGTCGGAGCCCTTGACGGTGTCGTACATATGCCAGCGCCAGTCGTCCGGCCCCATGTTGCCGAGCGAGGCGGCAACGCCGCCCTGGGCGGCCACCGTGTGCGAGCGGGTGGGGAACACCTTGGTGATGCAGGCGGTCGTAAGACCCGCTTCCGAGGCGCCGACGACGGCCCTGAGGCCGGCGCCGCCAGCACCCACCACCACCACGTCGAAGGTGTGGTCGATGAACTGGTAGGCACGGCCGCCGACGTTGAAGGCGGTCTGTTTACCGCCGGTGGTCTCTGAGGCAACGGCCATGGTCAGGCTCCGAAGGTAATCTTGATGAGCGCCACGGCCGATGCGATGCCGACCAGCGCCGAGAAGAAGGAATTGGCCATCAGCGCCAGCACCCGCAGCAGCGGCTGATTGACATAGTCCTCGATGATGACCTGCATGCCGATCTTCATGTGCCAGATGCTGACGCCCAGGAAGGCGAGCATCAGCACGGCGACGAAAGGATTGCCGAGCGTGGCGATCACCGCGCCGTAGTCGTCGCCCTGCAGCTTGATCAGCAGCACGACGTAGACGAGCGACAGCAGCAGCGCGGCGGCGCCGGTCACACGCTGTTGCCAGAAATGCCCGGTGCCGGATTTACCCGAACCGAAGCCGCGGGTGTGCTTCAGCGATGTCTGGAAGCGAAAGGACTTGCTCATGGCGGACCTCAGGCGAAGACGAAGGCGGCGATGGCGACGACGCCCGTCAGCAACACGCCGGCCACCAGATTGAACAGGGCCATGCGATCGGCGGTCTTCTTGTCGAAGCCGTAGCCGAGGTCCCAAATGAAGTGGCGGACGCCGCCGATGGCGTGATGGATCAGCGACCAGACAAGCCCGAGGAGGATCAGGCGGCCGATCCAACTCTGGTAGACGCCGTCGACACGGGCGAACCATTCCGGGCCGCTCGCCGCCGCGATCAGCCAGATGGCAACGAACACGGTGCCGACGTAAAGGAAGCCGCCGGTCATGCGGTGAACGATCGACATCGCCATGGTCAGGATGAAGCGAAAGACCTGGAGATGCGGCGAGAGCGGGCGGGAAGCCGCCAGGCGGGCGTCGGCCATCGGTTGATGTTCCCTCATGAGACGGGAGACGGACGCTCCCTTGCGCGATCCATTGACGTTGACGTTAACGTCAACATGCAGGAAAAGCCTGAGTCGTAAGTACCTTCTCGGAGGTGGGTCGTCAAAGGCAAAACGCGTGATGGGTGATGCGAAACGATAAAGTCTAGGGGAAAATACGACTATATGCTTAGTGCGCGCGGCGTCCGATTCCCGCCGCGTCCAGGCAAAAGACCAAATTAGGCTGTGAATGCAAGGCGCTCGGCGGCCGCGTTGAGCCAATCGATGGCACCTATGAGTTCACCTTGATAGTCGCCGCCTTCCAGACAATGCGAGGCCTCCGGCAGGAAACGATAGAGCGGCGGTGACGGCAGCCGCTCCACCAATTCGCCGACGTTTTCAGGGGGCGCCACGATGTCCTTGGCTCCAGCGAACACGGCCACCGGCATGGTCAGCCGATCGATCACCGCGAAGATGTCATGGCGAGGCCATTCGTCGAGGGCGTGCGGCACCTCACGCTTGAGGTTGGCAATGCCGTCCGGATGGTATTTTTCGCGGGCTTCGATCTGGCGAATACCGGATGTGAAGGGCGAGACGAGAAGCAGGTGTGCGACGCGGCCAGCATAGTCGTCGGTGGCGAGACGGGCCACGGCATAGGCGCCCATGGAATGGCCGCAGAGGGCGAGATGGGCGCCGCTCCAGCCCAAGGCGGCGGCATTGCCGATGGCCCACTCGACGGTGCGTCGCACGTCGCGAACGTGATGCTCCAGCAGGAAATCGGCTTCATCGCCGGCACTGTCGTTCCAAGCCGAGGCGCAGCAATCAGGGGACACGACGACGTAGTCGCGCGCGCGATAGGCGCCGATCAGCTTCTGCATATGCGGCGCCCGCGCTGCGCCGTTGCGACCGTGAGCGGTGACCGCAAGACGAGGGGAGGGTGCGTTGGTCCGCCACAGCTCGATGCTCATGCGAGCGTCATCGGCGTCGGGATTGTCCGACGCGCCGAGCGGGATGGTGTCGGGCGTCATGCGACCGCGACCTTGTCGAGGCGCGGGCTTGAGAAGCCGAGTCGCGTCAGACCGGTCTGCACTTCCGGCGCCGACATGAACAGCGTCCAGAGCAAGGCCGAACGGTGGTTCTCGATCATGACGACAATCGGTCCCTGGTCGATGGCGAGGTGGCTCGATGCCACCCAGTTCCGTCCCGGCGAAAAGGCGTCGGCAAAGCCGCGCGCGCCGAACAGTCGCCCATCCATGGCTGTCATGAAGCCACGCAGCGCCTCCATCGCCTCCTTGGGCACGTAAGGGAACGAGGCAAGCGCCGCCGTCGGAGTGATGACGCCGGTGTCGTTGGTCGGCGAGTGGGCGTTGTAGCCGTCGAAGGTGTCCGACGCCGTCAGCCCCCAGCAGTCCGGGCCGTAGCCGATAAAGCTGCCGGGATTGGTCAGGCAGTGGGCGCGGTTGACGAGCGCGTGCGCCGTGTTCTGGGCGAAATAGTCGGCATAGGTATCCGACAGGCCGTGCGGGTTGAGCCCCAGAAACGAGTAATGGGCGAAGAACAGCGGCCCGCCGTAGTCAGGGCCGAGCGGTAGCGTCACACCGCCATAGTTGCGGCCGTTCAGGAAATCGCGCCCTTTGGCCCAGGACTGGTGGTAGGTCGAAACCGGTATCGGATGCGTTGGCGAGGCGGCAGCCAGCACGTGGGTGATCAGGCACTCGTTCCAGCCGGTGATGGCGTGGTTTATGGCAAAGCCATGGGCGGGACTCCAATGCCAGAGCAAGGCGCCGTCGGCTCTGAGGTGGTGGCTCCATTCCACGCCGCGCCACAATCGATCGATGCGGGCAGCGAGGTCGGGCCGCGTCGGGATCAGCCATTGGCGAGCCGTCAGCAGGCCGGCCATCAGGAAGGACGTTTCGACGAGATCGCCACCGTCATCCTTCTCGCCAAACGGGATGACCTTGCCGGTTTGCCCGTTCATGAAATGCGGAAAGACGCCGTGGAAGCGGTCGGCTGTTTCCAGGAAATTGGTGATCTTGCCGATGCGCTCGACGACCTCGTCGCGGGGGAGAAAGCCGCGCTCGGCGCCGGCAATCAACGCCATCACGCCGAAGCCGGTGCCGCCGGTGGTGACCGTGTTGTCGGGGGAATAGCCGAAGGCGTCGTTATCGCGCTCGCGTGCCATGCCGCTCACCGGATGGCCGTAATCCCAGAAATAACTCAGCGTTGCCTGCTGAACGAGGTCCATCAGCGCATCGTCGTTCATCGCCGCGACGGCGGCGGACGAGAAGGTCATGACCGTTTTCCTTCAGACTGAGGTTCGTTCCAGACCACACGCACCGCCTGAGTGTCGCGGGAGTTTGGACCGACGTGAATATCGAAGGCGCCGCCCTCTGCGCGCCGGCGTGTGTCGGTGACCGTCTCGGCCACCGAGAAATCGAGATCGGCGGTGGTGACGCTGAAGCTGACCGTTTCGGCGGCGCGGGCAGCAAGCGCCACCTTGCGGAAGGCCTTGAGCTCCTTCACCGGCCGGCTGATGCTCGCCACGGGGTCGCTGATGTAGAGTTGCACCGTCTCGTTCGTGGGGCGATCGCCGAGGTTGGTGACGGTGAGCGTCACCTCGAGGCGATCGTCGCCGGTGAGCTTTGTCCGGTCGGCGCGCGGCGGGCCGTAGGCCACCTTGCCATAGCCGAGGCCGAAGCCGAACGGGTAGAGACCGTTGTTCTGCGTCACCTCGTCGGGCAGGTCGACGTAGCCGGAGGTGAATTTCTGGAAGCGGCCGGGCGTCGGCCGGCCGGTCGGCCGGTGGGCGTAGGTGACCGGCACCTGGCCGACACTATAGGGGAAAGTCGCCGGCAGGCGACCGGATGGCTCGGATCTGCCGAACAGCACGTCGGCGAGACCATGGCCGATCTCGGTGCCGCCGAACCAGGCGATCAGCAGTGCGTCTGCAAGGAGTGCCTCCTCGGCGAGCGCCAGTGGCCGGCCGGTCATGACGACGACGATGAGCGGCTTGCCGGTCGCCTTCAGGGCGCGAAGCAGCTTCTTCTGGGACTCCGGGATGGAAAGGTCGGTGCGAGAGGAGGATTCGCCGGAATACTCGCGTGCTTCGCCGACCACGGCCACCGTGACATCGGCGGCCGTCGCCGTGGCGACCGCCTCGGCGATCATCGCCTCGGGCGATCGCACGTCGATGACGACGGACAGGTCCTTCCAGTCGTGGACATTGAGACGGGTGGCCAGCCATGGCTCGTCGACGATATTGGCCCCCTTGGCGGTAACGATGCTCACGGCGTTGCCTGCCGCCTCGCGCAGTCCGTCGGCGATGGGAACGACGGTGGATGGGGAACCGGCGACCGCCCAGGTGCCGTTCATGTTGACGCGGTCCTCGACGAACGGACCGATGAGGGCGATGGTGCCGATCTTGCCGCTGTCAGGCGGTGGCAGCGGCAGAAGGTCGTCGTCATTCTTGAGAAGGACAGTCGCAGCAGCCACCGCCTCGCGGGCGAGTTGCCGGTTGGCCGCGGTCAGGATGGGTTGCGCCGCGCGACCCCAGTCGAGCCGGTGGTAGGGATCGTCGAACAGGCCGAGCTTCAGCTTGGCTATGAGCACGCGGTGGCAGGCGGCCGTGATCTCGGCCTCACTGACAAGACCGGCCTTGACGCTGTCCTCCAGCGTTTCGAGATAAGTTTCCGACACCATGTCCAGGTCGACGCCGGCCAAAAGGCCGAGGCGGGCGGCTTCGGCCCGGTCGGACGCGACGCCGTGGGCGATCAGTTCGAGGATGCCCGTATAGTCGGCGACGACCAAACCGTCATAGCTGAGCTTTTCGCGAAACAGTTCGGTGATGACGGCGCGGTTGGCGTGCATCGGCATGCCGTTCAGCGTGTTGAAAGACGCCATGATCGAGCCGGCGCCGGCGCGCATGCCGGCGACGAAGGGCGGCAGCACCACGTCATGCAGCGTCGCGGGGGAGAGATCGACGGCGTCATAGTCTCGACCGCCCATGCCGCCGCCATAGCCGCAAAAGTGTTTGAGGCAGGCCATCACCGCATCGGGCCGGGAGAGATCGTCGCCCTGGTAGCCCTCGACCATCGCTTCGGCGAAGCGGCTGGCGAGGAACGGATCCTCGCCCGGGCTCTCGGCGATCCGACCCCAGCGCGGATCGCGACAGACATCGACCATCGGCGAGTAGACCTGATCGATGCCGATCGACGCCGCCTCCTGGGCGGCAACGCGGGCGGTGGCGCGCACGAGGTTCATGTCCCAACTGGCGGCCAGCGCCAGTGGCAGCGGGAAGATGGTTTTCTGGCCGTGGATAACGTCCTCGGCGAACATCAGCGGAATTTTCAGGCGCGTTTCCTGCGCCAGGTCCTGGAAGACCCGCACCGCCTCCGCCGATTTCACGCCGAAGATGCCGCCGATGCGCCCCATCCTGATCTTGGCGGCAACGTCGGTATTGACGACGGTTCCGGTCAGGGTTTCGCCGCCGGGCGTGACGAGGTTGAGCTGGCCGATCTTCTCCGAAAGGGTCATCCGGCCCAGCAGACCGTCGATGAAATCCTTGTCCTTTTTCATGTCCGGATGTCCGCGTTTGGTCCCCCCGCTTTGTCGGGGTCATGGAAGATGACGCATCACCGACAGCATGGAGCGGAGGCCGCCGCGCACATCACGGGGCGGCGGTGGCGCCGGGATGACCACCGGCTCGAGGCCGGCGCGTCCGTTCTCGATGTTGAGGATGGAATGGTAGAAGGGGCGGCCGAAGCTGTCGGTGGGTGGCGTCTGCTCGTGCATCACCGAAAGCACCGTCGCCTTCGGGCAATACTGCCGGACGAGGCGATGGAACTCGGTTTTCGCCTCGGGGTCGAGCGCGGCGGTCGCTTCGTCGAGAAACAGCACGTCCGGGGTATGCAGCAGGATGCGTGCGAGCACCACCTTCTGCTTCTGGCCGCCGGACAACACGTCGTCCCAGCGTCGGCCGCGATAATAGGGATTGCCCATCGACGGAATGAATTCGCCGAGCCCGACCGCGCTCATGATGGCAGCCACTTCGAGGTCGCGGTGCTCGCGTTCGTCCTCGGGCATGGCGATCAACTGCTTGAGGCTGGCCTGCGGCAGCCGTGTATCCTGGCAGGCATAGAGCGCTTTCATGCCCTCGGGCATGATCACCCGGCCGCGCCCGTAAGGCCAAAGGCCATTGAGCGCCTTGATGAGACAAGACTTTCCCGAGCCCGAGGGGCCGCGCACGAAGATCCACTGGCCCGGTTTGATCGACAGGCGGGCGACACGCAGGAAGGGCGTCGCTTCTTTGCCGGCGAACATCAACTCGAGCCCCTGTACCGAAAGCCCACGTTCCGGCGGCTGCTGTTCGTAGCGGAACTCCGAAATGCCGGTCTCGCGGTAAAAGGTCTGCGCGTCTTGCACGCGCTCTATGGCGTCGGCCAGTTCGACCACCCGATTGACGTTGGCGCGGAGGTTGGCAATATCCGGCATGACCTGGATGACCCAAGAGCAGTCGTTGATCAGCTCGCTGACCAATTCCGAGCCGGTGACGTAAGTGCGAAAGGAAATGCCGCTCTGCATATAGGCAGGCAGATTGGGTAAATAGGCCACCACCTTCTGGGTCACGTAAGTGTAGCTGCCATTGAAGGCAAGGAAAGCGGCCGAGACCTTGTTCTGGAGGCCCCAGGTGCGGTCGATCGCTTGATACTGCCGTCGGTGGATCGACATTTGCACCTTCTCGCCACGCGCCGCCGCGATCGGCAGCACCCGACGCACCAGCGTCGACAGCTCGGCGCGATAGCTGCCCTCGTAGCGCAGCATGGCCATGTTGAGCGCCTCGATGGCGCGGCCGATTCTGAGGGCGATAGCCGTCGACAACGGTACGTAGGTAACGGCGAGTGCGAATACCAGCACGGCGCTGGCGTATGACCCCAGGAAGTCGAGGCCGTGAATGGCGACAGAGGTCGAAAGCAACATGTCACCGACGAAATAGACCGACGTCACCACAGAAATGAGGCCCATGGCCATGCCGAGCGCATTGCCGGTCATTGCCTTGATCGACTCCTGAATGCGCTGATCGATGTTGTCGGGAACGTTGGCCCCCTCATCGGAAGCTCCCATCACCAGGAGATGGTAATAGGGACGCCGATCGGACAGGAGCGCCGCGTTGAAGCGGCTGTCGAGCCACTGGCGCCATTTGCGGTGCAGCGTGCTGGAAAAATAATGGCGAAAGCCGAGAAACACCGCAAACTTGAGAATGGCGAGACCGACCAGAACGCCGGCTGCCGTCAGCACATCTGCGATGGCCGAGATACCGAGATCGTGAAAGGACGCGATGGTGGCGATGAAAGAGCCGGAAGCCTGCGCCAGCCAAACGCCGCTTTTGCTGGCCGCCGCGGATAGAAGCGCCACCGCAATCGTCAGAGCCCAGGCCTCGCGCCATCTGTCCGAGACCCAATAGGCCTTAAGCAGCCCCCAGAAGCTACGCATGGAGGAAACAGGGGTAGCCAGCGCATTCACTCCCGCGTCGGCCGCCAAGGCGGACCGGAATTTCCGATGATCAAAGCCTGCCCTGCAAACTTTAAGGCTCCATTAAGCCTGTCGGCCAGTTCATTTACCAAAAAGAATGAACGGCAAAAGCGTACGCCTGCGCCGCCACCTTGCCTTGACAAGCTTACGGCGAGCAGACCTATTTCCTGCAATTGCCCGTTTTGCAAGGATGATGCAATGAAACTCTATCGTTTCCTGACCGGCCCAGACGACGCGACCTTCTGCCATCGCGTTACCGCGGCGCTCAACAAGGGTTGGCAACTTGCCGGCTCGCCGGCGCTCACCTTCGATGCCGTGCAGGGACGCGTCATTTGCGGCCAGCCGGTGGTCAAGGAGGTCGAGGGGGTCGACTACACGCCGGATATCAAGCTCGGCGAGTGGTGAGATGAGCCTCGATAGCGTCAAGGCCTTCTTCGCCGAGAAAGCCCCGGATATCTTGGTGATCGAGACGGCAGCCTCGTCGGCGACCGTTGCCGAGGCTGCCGCCGCCCATGGCGTCGATCCGGCCGAAATTGCCAAGACCATCTGCCTCAGAGTTGGCGAACAGGTCCTGCTGCTGGTCGCTGGCGGCACCACCCGGCTCGACAACCGCAAGGCCAGAGAGGCTTTCGGTGGCAAGGCGCGCATGCTCGGTCTCGACGAAGTGGTGGAGCTGACCGGCCATCCGATCGGTGGTGTCTGTCCCTTCGGCCTGAAATCGCCTTTGCCGATCTACTGCGATCTGTCGCTCCGTCGCTTTCCCGAGGTGCTGCCGGCTGCCGGCGCCACCAATGCGGCGGTTCGCATCGACACCGAACGTTTGGCCAAACTGGTCGGCGCCGTGTGGGTCGACGCCTGTCAATAAACGGTGCGGCTTGCCCGTTATCGCGGCTGCGGCCGTTATGAGCCGCCGCATGCGCCACCGGTGACGCGGACCATCAGCTAGCCGCCGATCAGTGCCGCGAATGTCGGTGTCGCCGGCGCCGATGTCACCGACCAGAACGAACAGGCGTGGCGCTTACATTATAGGTGCCTGAAGCCCGGTTTCGCATCTGACGCTCTGGAGCCAGCGACGCGGCCACTCCAGGCGCCAGCGCATTTGCGCGCGCCAGTGGCGGAATGCAGCTGATCATCTGCAGCTGAAAATCGGTCGCGATCACCTCTTTGCTACCCAACTCATGCGTGAAAACCGAGCGCAAGAAAGTCGAGTAAATAAATCATGTTTGTAAGCTCGACTACCTATGGACATGAAATGTTCTGACATTGAGAGGCAATTGCAATAAATAGAGGCACGCAGGTTATCTTTGAGGCAAATCAAACGGTGTGCCCACATTCGGTGGCCCTAGATGGCATCGTCGACCAAGCAACACCGGCTGCTCCCAAACATGCCCTGTTCGGAAAGCGAAAACTCGAAATGGAGTTTGTGTTTTCGCAACGTTCGATGCGCTGGATTACTTATATTGAGCGCCAGAGTCCACAAAACGAGGCAATAAAATGAGAACGATCCTCCTCGCCGCCGCCGCCCTTGCGGTTGCCATTCTTCCCGCCACCGCCGCCGACTATCAGGTCAAGATGCTCAACAAGGGCGCCAAGGGCATGATGGTGTTCGAACCGGATGTCATGAAGGTCCAGCCTGGCGATACGGTTACTTTCGTGGCTACCGATGCCGGTCACGACGCCATGAGCGTGCCGGGCATGCTCCCCGACGGTGCCCAGCCCTTCGAAGGCCAGATTGGCAAGGACCTCAAGGTAACCTTCACCCAGCCGGGTGTTTATGGCGTCAAGTGCAAGCCGCACTACGTCATGGGCATGGTCGGCGTCGTTGTGGTCGGCGACCCCGCGCCCAACCTCGAAGCGGCCAAGGCTGCGAAGAACCCCGGCAAGGCCGGCAAGGTGTTCACCGAACTTCTCGGCGGCCTTTGATATGACGGACATCGCGCGGTGGAGGCCCCTGCTTTCAGGCGCCTTCCGGCCGTTCTTCCTGCTGGCCGCTTTTTGGATGGCCGGTTCGATCCTGGTCTGGGTGCCCTTTTATATGGGACACGCCGCGCTGCCCACCGCCTTCGCTCCGCGCGATTGGCATGTTCACGCCATGCTGTTCGGCGGCGTGCCGGCGATCATCGCTGGTTTCACGCTGACCGCCGTCTCCAGTTGGACCGGCCGACCCACCATTACCGGCCGGCCGCTGGCGTTCCTGGTGCTGATCTGGCTCGCCGGCCGGATTGCCGTTTCCGTCTCGGCACTAATCGGGCCAGTCGCGGCGGCCATGATCGATCTCGCTTTCCCGCTCGCCCTCGCCGCCACGCTCGGCCACGAGGTGGCGCTGGCCGGCAATTGGCGGAATCTGCGTGTCGTCGGTCTCATTCTCCTGTTGGCGTTGGCAGATGCCGGCTTCCATGCCGAGGCGATGGGACGCGGCCTTGCCGACGTATCCATCCGGGTGGCGCTGTCGGCGGTGCTGATGCTCATCCTGCTGATGGGGGGGCGTATCACGCCCGCCTTCACCCGTAACTGGCTGAAGATGCGCGGCGAAAGTCGACTACCGGTGTCTTTCGATCGCTTCGATGCTGTGGCGATGATCGTCTCCGGGCTCGCCTTCGTCGCATGGATCGTCGCCCCCGTCTGGATCGGCACGGCTATCCTTCTTGGGCTCGCCGGCCTGCTCACGGCGGCCCGTCTCAGCCGTTGGCGGGGTCTTGCCACCCGAAGCGAACCACTGCTTCTCGTGCTGCACGTCGCCATCGCCACGATTGCCGCCGGCTTCGTCATCGAGGCGTCGGCCATCCTCTGGCCTGAGATCGTCGACCCGACGGCGGCCGTGCACCTCTGGACGGCTGGCAGCGTCGGCCTCACCGTGCTCGGCGTTATGACGCGGGTGAGCCGCGGCCATACCGGCCGACCGCTCACTGCGGGGCGGCTCGAACTGGCCATCTTCGCTCTGGTGTCGGTCGGCGCGCTTCTGCGCATGGCGGCACCCTACGCCGGCAACGCCTATTTTCATGTTCTCGCCTGCGCCGGCGTCCTCTGGGCGGTCGCCTTTCTCACCTTCGCCATCGGCTATGCCGGCATTCTCGCCGGCCCGCGAACCGATGGAAGGGTGTGATCTATATCAATCGAATTTGTGCCAGCGCAACGAAGGTCCGGGTCGCCATGTGAAAATATGACGGCATAACTCATGTTGAACCGATTCCGGAGGGGCGGATGAAACAGGCAAAAAAGGCGACGCCTTGGCTCGCCGGAATTGTGACGGCGTTTTGCCTGATCGTTGCTCTGGCTTTGGTTGCAACGCCATCCCGTGCGGCTAGCCTTGTCGATTTCATCGGCAAGGTAGCACCCTCGGACTTGGTTCCCGGCGCTGATGCCTTTGGCCCGATACGCACCGACATGCCGGCCGCGCCGGCGCTCAAAGCGGGGGCCCGCATCGGCTGGGTGTTCCTCAACACCGATTTTGTGCCGGCGACCGGCTATTCCGGCAAGCCGATCAATATCCTGATCGGTGTCGACGACAAGGCGGTGATCACCGGGGCTCGCCTCGTCAAGCATTCCGAACCCATCGTGCTGGTCGGCATTCCCGAGGCCAAGATCAAGGCGGTGATCGAGAAATACACCGGGCTCGATCTGAAACGCGAGGCAGCCGGCTCGACCCACGATCTCGACATTGTCTCGGGTGCCACGGTCACCATCATGGTGATCGACGATTCGATTCGCCGGTCCGGCATCAAGGCCGCCCGCACCCTGGGGCTTGAAGGCTTTGCCGCCGGTACCGGCCCGGCCGCCGATGTGAAGGTAGTGGACCGCAAGGACGTCGTGACCGACTGGACGAAGCTCGCCGGCGATGGTTCGATCCGTCGGTTCAGCCTGTCGGTGACCGACATCAACGCCGCTTTTGACAAGCTAGGCGACCCGCGCGCCGCCGCCCACCGCGAGGCAGGTGCCGACACCGATCCCTATATCGACATTTACGTCGGTTTGGCCAGCCAGCCTTCGATCGGCCGCACCCTGCTGGGCGACGCCGCCTATGCCAATCTGAAGAGCCGGCTCGGGGAAGGTGACGAGGCGATCTTCGTGGCCAGCACCGGCCATTGGTCCTTCAAGGGCTCGGGTTATGTACGTGGTGGTATCTTCGACCGCATCACCTTGCTGCAGGGCGAGGCCACCATCCGCTTTCGCGACAAGGATCATCTGCGTGTCGTGCGCATGGCGCCCACTGACGCGCCGACCTTCAACGAGATGGACCTCTTCGTTATCCCGAAGGCAGCCAATTTCGACGCGGCGGCTCCCTGGCGTTTGCAACTCCTGGTATCTCGGGCCGTCGGCGCCATCGATAAGCTGTTCCTGACCTACGATGTCGACTACACCCTGCCACCGGTCTATTTGAAGGCTGCGCCGCAACCGACTCCCGTCGCCGCGTCGCCAGCCCCACAAGTGGCTGCCGACGAGGAAGCCCCGGCGCGTGACAAGCTTTGGCTTCGTATCTGGGAGGCCAAGCGCACCGAGGTCGCCATTCTCGTCGCGGCACTGGTGGCTTTGACCGGCATCTTCTTCTTCCAGACCTTCGCGACGAAAAACGAGCGGGTGTTCCGGATCATTCGTCTCAGCTATCTCGCCTTCACGCTGGTGTTCGTCGGTTGGTACGCCAACGCCCAGCTCTCGGTGGTCAACCTTCTTGCCGTGCTGTCGGCGTTGGTCAGCGATTTCCGCTGGGAAACCTTCCTGATGGATCCACTGATCTTCATCCTGTGGTTCGCCGTGGCGGCGGCACTGCTGTTCTGGGCGCGCGGCGCCTATTGCGGCTGGCTGTGCCCGTTCGGTGCCTTGCAGGAATGGTCGAACCAGATCGCTCGCTGGCTGAGAGTGCCGCAGGTCCGCCTGCCTTGGGGCCTGCATGAGCGTCTCTGGCCGATCAAATACATGATCTTCCTCAGTCTTCTCGGCATGTCCTTCTATTCGCTCGACATGGCCGAGCATTATGCCGAGATCGAGCCGTTCAAGACCGCGATCATCCTGAAGTTCGACCGCCCCTGGCCTTACATACTGATCGCGCTCGCCGCGCTGACGCCAGGTCTGTTCATCGAGCGCTTCTACTGCCGCTACGTGTGTCCGCTCGGTGGTGGTCTCGCCATCCCGGCCCGGCTGCACATGTTCCGTTGGCTGAAGCGCTACCGCGAATGCGGCAATCCCTGTCAGACCTGCGCCCACGAGTGTCCGGTGCAGGCGATCCACCCGTCGGGTGAGATCAACCCCAACGAATGCATCTCCTGCCTGCATTGCCAGGTGCTCTACCAGAGCACGACCCGCTGTCCGGTCGTGGTCGGCAAGCTGCGCAAGCGGGAGCGCTTCGAACGCCAGAACGGTCTCGCCCAGACGGGGGCAGCGGTATCCGCAGGCACAACCACCTTGCGGAGCGAAGTGGACGGTTCAGCGCAAGCCTGAAGAAGACAAACGAGGAGAGCACTATGACTGAAGAGACGCACAATCTGTCACGCCGATCGCTGTTGGGTGGCACGGCCAAGACAGCGGTCCTGGCCGGCGTTACCGCAGCCACTGTGGGTGGCCTGGTGACAGCCAATGGTAGCAAGGCCGCAGAGTCCGCCGGCAAGGCGGAGGTGAAGCCGGGTGAGCTCGACCAGTATTACGGTTTCTGGTCCTCGGGACAGTGCGGTGAGGTGCGCATCATCGGCATGCCGTCCATGCGTGAGCTGATGCGCATTCCGGTGTTCAATCGCTGCTCGGCCACCGGCTGGGGCCTCACCAACGAGAGCCTCAAGATTCTGACCGAGAACCTCCTGCCCGAGACCAAGGAGTTTCTGAAGAAGCGCGGTTGGGCGAACTATCAGAACGGCGACCTGCACCATCCGCACATGTCGTTCACCGAGGGCAAGTACGACGGCCGCTACATCTTCGTCAATGACAAGGCCAACACCCGCGTCGCCCGCATTCGCTGCGATGTCATGAAGTGCGACAAGGTCATCGAGATCCCCAACGCCTCGGACATCCACGGCATGCGCCCGCAGAAGTGGCCGCGCACCGGCTACATCTTCGCCAACGGCGAGCATCGGGTGCCGATTCCCAACGACGGCAAGATCCTCGACGAGCCGAAGAAATATTCCGCCATCTTCACGGCCATCGATGGCGACGAGATGAAGGTCGCCTGGCAGGTGATCGTCGACGGCAACCTCGACAACTGCGATGCCGACTACAAAGGCAAGTACGCTTTCTCGACCTGTTACAATTCCGAGGAGGGCGTCAATCTGGCCGAGATGACTGCCTCCGAACAGGATTGGGTGGTGATCTTCAACATCGCCCGCATCGAAGAGGCGGTGAAGGCGGGCAAGGCCAAGATGATCGGCGGCGTGCCGGTGGTCGATGGTCGTCACGGTTCGCCCTATACTGCCTACGTGCCGGTTGCCAACAACCCGCACGGCTGCAACATGGCGCCCGATCGCCAGCATCTCTGCATCAACGGCAAGCTGTCGCCGACGGTGACGGTCATTGACGTCGACCTCATCGACGCTCTCTTCGAAAAGGGCGCCGAGCCGCGCTCCTGCGTGGTCGCCGAGCCGGAACTTGGCCTTGGTCCGCTGCACACCGCCTTCGACGGTCGCGGCAACGCCTACACCACGCTGTTCCTCGACAGCCAGATGGTGAAGTGGAACATCGACAAGGCCAAGCGCGCCTACAAGGGCGAGAAGGTCGATCCGATCCTCAAGAAGCTCGACGTCGCCTATCAGCCCGGCCATAACCACACGTCGATGGGCGAGACGCTGGAGACCGATGGCCAGTGGCTGGTGTCGCTCAACAAGTTCTCCAAGGACCGTTTCCTCAACGTCGGTCCACTCAAGCCGGAGAACGACCAGCTCATCTATATCGGTGACGACGACATGACGCTGATGCACGACGGTCCGGCTTTTGCCGAGCCGCACGACTGCGTCATCGTGCGTGCCGACAAGGTCAACCCGCTATCGGTGTGGAAGCGCGACGACCCGTTCTTCGCCGACGCCGTCAAGCAGGCCAAGGCCGACGGTGTCGACATCGAGGGGGACAGCAAGGTCATCCGCGACGGCAACAAGGTGCGCGTTTACATGACGTCGGTGGCGCCGGCCTTCGGCCTCGAAAGCTTCGAGGTCAACCAGGGCGACGAGGTCACCATCTACATCACCAACCTCGACGACGTCGACGATCTGACGCACGGTTTCACGCTCGGCAAATACGGCATCGCCATGGAGATTGCCCCACAGGCGACGGCGTCGGTGACGTTCAACGCCGATCGGCTAGGCGTGCACTGGTACTATTGCCAGTGGTTCTGCCACGCCCTTCACATGGAGATGCGCGGCCGGATGTTCGTGAAGCCCAAGGCCGTCTGAGGATGACAAGCGCGCCTGGCTTCCTTGTCGCTATCCTTCTCGGTTGCACCGGCGTTGCCGGTGCCGCCGAGATCGTTGTCGGCAACGGGCCGTACGCGCTCCGTACGACGATTGAAACCGCCGCGCCGGGGGATATCCTCCGGCTCGGCAATGCCCGTTATGATGGCCCGATCGTCATCGACAAGCCGCTGATGTTGATTGGCAATCGGGACAGCCAGGTTGTCGGCCCCGGCGAAGGCACCGTCATCTCCGTTCGGGCGGACGATGTGACGCTGAAGGGGCTGTACATCACCGGCTCCGGCCGCAGGCTCGACAGGCTCGATAGCGGTGTCGCACTTGCCAAGGGGACCCGCCGTGCCCGCGTCGAGGGCAATCGCATCGTCATGAACCTGATCGGCATCGACGTGCAAGGCGCGATCGACGTCACGGTCAGCGGCAACACCATCGTTGGCCGCACCGATCTCCATCGCGCTGAGATGGGCTCCGGCATCTACGTCTGGAACGCGCCGGGTCTTCTCGTCGAGCACAACGACATCCGCCGCGGCCGGGATGGCATCTTTGTCACGACGTCGATGCGGGCTCACTACCGTTTCAATCGGATGCAAGAGCTACGTTTCGCCTTTCATTCGATGTATGCCAACGACATCGTACTGGAGCACAACGTGTCGCGCGGCAACGTGCTGGGCTTTGCCTTCATGTTCTCTCGCAACGTGACCGCCACCGACAATCTCTCGGAGGGCGATGCCACCCACGGCCTATTCCTCAATTCGGTCAACGACTCGCGCCTGATCCATAACGAGGTGCGCGACGGCGGCGAAAAATGCCTGTTCGTCTACAGCGCGACGCGTAACCGTATCGAAGGCAACCGCCTCGAGGGGTGTGGCATTGGCATCCACCTCACCGGCGGCTCGGCCGAAAACGTGCTGACGGGCAACGCCGTCATCGGCAACCGCACCCAAGTGAAATATGTCGGCACCCGCTGGCTCGAATGGAGCGGTGTTCCTGAAGAGGCCGCGAAGACCAAAGTTCCGATCGGCAATTTCTGGTCGGATCACGTCGCCTTCGACATCGATGGCGACGGCATGGCCGACAGTCCCTATCGGCCCAATGATACGGTGGACGTGCTGACCTGGAGCCAGCCGATGACCCGGCTTCTGTTGGGTGCGCCGGCGGTGCAGCTCATCCGCTGGGCGCAGTCACGCTTCCCTGGGCTGTTGCCCGGTGGCGTCATTGACAGCCATCCCTTGATGTCGCCGGAGGGCACCGGCCCGCGCCCGCTTGCCACCTCTGTAACTGTCGGCTTCATCCCGACCGAGGAGAACTGACATGACGGACGCCATCCTCACGGTCGAAGAGCTGACCATCCGCTTCGGTGCCGTGACGGCACTCGACGGTGTTAGCCTCTCCGTTGCGCCCGGCGAACGGGTGGCGCTGCTCGGTCACAACGGCGCCGGCAAGTCGACCCTGTTCAAGACGGTACTCGGCTTTCTCCAGCCGGCCGGCGGTCGGCTCTCCATCGTTGATGCCGCTCCCGGTTCCAACGTGGCACGGCGCGCCGTCAGCTATTTGCCGGAACAGGTGGTCTTCCCGAAGGCTTTGACCGGCGCCGAAGTGCTCACCCATTTTGCCCGCCTGAAAGGCGTGGCGCCGAAGGCAGCGCTACCGCTCCTCGAAGTCGTCGGCATTGCCGACGCGGCGGGGCGGGCCGTCGGCACCTATTCCAAGGGCATGCGCCAGCGCCTCTGCCTTGCCCAGGCGCTGATCGGCACGCCGCGCCTGCTGTTGCTCGACGAGCCGACGTCAGGGCTTGATCCGATTTCCCGGCGGGAGTTTTACACCGTGCTGGAGGCCTCCGCCCGCGCCGGTACCGCGGTGCTTCTGTCCTCGCATTCGCTGTCGGAGATCGAAAACCGCATCGACCGCATCGCCATCCTGGCCAAGGGGCAACTGCGCGCCGAGGGTTCGCTCGCCGATCTGTCGCGCGGGGCCGGCCTGCCGATCCGCATTCATGTCGAAGCGGCGGAAGGTCGGGTCGAGGCAGTGCATGCGCATCTCGGCGGCGAACGCGTCAACGGTCGGTCTGTCGTCCTCACCTGTCGTGCCGAGGACAAAGTGGGGGCGCTTACCAGCCTCGCCGCGCTTGGTTCCGACGTGACTGACATCGACATCGCCCTACCGGACCTCGACGACGTCTATCGCCACTATTCCGTGCCCATCGTTGAAGGAGCCGCCCAATGAACAGCATGGACCGCATGGCGGCGGTGGCCGCAACCGAGTTCCGTCTCGCCTTCCGCAATCGGTGGGTTCTGCTGTCGACGCTGGCTTTTACGCTGTTCGCCTTGGCGCTTGCCTTCCTCGGCTCCGGACCGAGCGGCGCGCTCAAGGCCGATGCGCTGACACTGACGGCGGCGAGCCTGTCGACGCTCACCGTCTACCTCGTGCCGCTGATGGCTTTGCTGGTCTCCTATGACAGCATCGCCGGCGAGATCGAGCGCGGCACTTTGGCACTGGTGCTGGCAACGCCTCTGAAGCGCGGCGAACTGGTCGTGGCTAAGTTTCTCGGTCATCTTGCCGTGCTCGCAATGGCCATTGCCATCGGTTACGGCATTGCCGGCGCGGTGATCGCCGGCGTTCATGGCGCCGACGATGCCGGCCTCGTCGCCTGGGGGCGGCTCCTCGTCACGGCCGTGTTGCTGGGGGCCGTCTTCATCGCCTTGGGCATGGCCCTGTCCAGCTTGCCGCGCCAGGCCGGCACCGCCGCCGCATTGGCCATCGGCGCTTGGCTGATCCTGGTGGTGCTCTACGATCTCGCACTCTTGGGCGCCGTCATCGTCGATCAGGGCGGCATGTTCACCAAGACGGTGTTTCCAGCGCTCGTCCTTGCCAATCCCGGGGATGCTTTCCGCCTCTACAATCTGGCTCTGATCGAAGCGAACGCGCCGATCGCCGGTCTCGATGGCCTTGCCCGCACCCTGCCTTTCCCGGTTTCCAGCGCATTCGTCGTGCTCGTCCTGTGGCTTTTCGCGGGCCTTGCCGTCGCCTGGGCCCTCACCCGGAGAATCCGCCCATGATGACCAACCGCATCCTGTCCGCCCTGGTGATCTCCGCCGCCCTAGCCCTGTCGCTCGCCGCTTGCAAGCAGGAGGCGGCGGTCAAGCCGGCCGCTGTCACCATGACCGACGAGGCACTCGGCTATTACTGCCAGATGTATCTCGTTGATCACGGGGGTCCCAAGGCTCAGATTCACGAGAAGTGGCAAGATCATCCCCTGTGGTTCTCGCAGGTCAGCGACGCCGTCACCTATCTGCGTGGCGGCGAGAAACGCGGCGATGTCACCGCCATCTATGTCTCGGACATGGAGAAGGCGCCGAGCTGGGCCGAGCCGGGGCGCGACAACTGGATCGACGCCGATACGGCCCTATTCGTGATCGGCAGCCGGCAGGCCGGCGCCATGGGCATGCCCGAGGCGATCCCCTTCGGCAGCCAAAAGGCCGCCGATGACTTCGTGGCGCGCGAAGGCGGCGCGATCGTCAAGCTCGCCGACATCCCCGACAAATATCTCGGTCCGGCCAACGCCGAGCCCAATACTCATTCCGACGTGCAGATGTGAGGCTCGCCATGTCAGATTTCCTCGCTCGGCCGATTGCTCGGCGTCGCTTCATCCGTGTCAGCGCGGTGGCGCTGGCCGCCATGGCCTTCGTGCCCGCCACTCTGGCGGCGGCGCCCGTTCGTCGCTGGTCAGGCAATGCGCTTGGCGCCCACACCTCGATCGAACTGATCGGCGCTGACGCAGCTCTCGCCGACGCCACCTTCGCCGCGGTGGAACAGGAGATTGCCCGCCTCGAGGCGCTGTTCAGCCTCTATCGTGGCGACAGCGCGCTGTCCCGTCTGAATGCTACCGGCCGCCTCGATGCGCCCGAGGCCGACGTCCTGCGTCTCTTGGCGTTGGTGCGCAGCGTGCACGCTGAAACGGGCGGCCTGTTCGACCCGACGGTACAGCCGCTGTTCGCCGCCTACGCCGCTCATTTTACAAGCGGGCGGACCGATGCATTGCCAACTGCCGAGCTTGCCGACCGCTTGAAGCTGGTTGGTTTCGATCAGGTTGTGTTCGATGAAGAAGCGGTGCGCTTCTCGCAGCCGGGCATGGCGATGACGCTGAACGGCGTTGCCCAGGGCTACATCACCGACCGCGTCGCCGATCTTCTGCGGGCACGCGGTTTCGACAACGTGCTGCTCGACATCGGCGAGATCCAGGCTCTCGGTGGCGGACGCGATGGCGGCGGCTGGAAAGTCGGTCTCGCGGCCGGCCCGAACAGCGACGCGCTCTCGGCGACGCTTCGCCTCAAGGACCGGGCGGTTGCCACCTCGATGATGGACGGAACTGTACTCGACGCAGCTGGCCGCGTCGGCCACATCCTGCACCCCCGCAAGGGCACCGTCGCCTCAGCCTTCTCGGCCGTCAGTATCGTAGCGCCGGAAGCCGCGCTCGCCGACGCTCTGTCGACGGCGGCCGTGCTGATGACACCGGACGAACTGCCCCGTTTCAATCGAACCGGCGTCGAGGTGCACGCGACGCCGGTCTGACGCGGCAAGATTTCAGGCGGCTGGCGCAGTCAGGCCGCCGCAGCGGAGATCGGAATCGGCCACGTCCTGCCGACCGTAGACCTTGAACATGGCGAAGACGTTCTGCATCTCGGCACTGTCGAGGATCACCGGCGCGCCGATAGCGAGCGTTCGCCAATACTGGGCGGCAATCGTCTCCACCTCGACCAGCAGGGAATAGGCTTTCTTGAGGTTGGCGCCCAGCACGATCAGCCCGTGGTTGGCCAGCAGACAGGCAAGACGGCCTTCCAGCGCTTTCAGCGCGTGGTCGGAGAGGGCTTGCGAGCCGAACGTGGCATAGTCGGCGCAGCGGATATTTTCGCCGCCGGCGGCGGCCACCATGTAGTGAACGGCTGGAATGTCGCGTCGCAGGCAGGAAATCACCGTCGAAAACATCGAGTGGGTATGGATCACCGTGTCGATGTCCGGCCGATGCAGCAGGATATCGCGATGGAAGCGCCATTCGCTGGTCGGCCGACAGGGACCATAGTAGGTGCCGTCGAAAGTCATCTCGACGATCTGGTCCTCGGTCATGCCGGCGTAGGGAATGCCGGTCGGCGTTACCAGGAAACGCCCCTCGCCAATGCGGACGCTGACATTGCCTGATGTGCCCTGATTGACGCCCGAGGCATTCATTTCGCGGCAGGTGGCGATGATCTCGGTCCTGAGGGCGAGATGGGAGAGGGCGGAAAGGCTGGCAGGCATTCTAGGTGTCCTCGATGAAGGGGCGAACTGGTGTGTTCGACACGCGGGGCGAGCAATGGCACTTGGCGCGAATGGGTGCTTATGTTAACTCAGATTGTCAATTGTCGATCCGGGGGACGCGCTTCGGGCGATAGGGTTGGGAAGATCATGGCGCCACGCTCAAGGATGAAGGACAGGGCCGACCGTTCGACGGCGACCGAAGGGGACAGCCGGACGCCGCTGCCGCGACCGGGGGAGTACCTCGTCGATCCGCTTCTGTGGGCGTCCTGGCTCTACCATCACGACGAGATGACGCAGAGCCAGATCGCCGACCTGATGGGCGTGTCGCGGGCGACGGTGGTCAACTACCTGCAGCAGGCGCGCGATCTGCACTACGTCAAGGTGGTGGTGCGGCCAGAACTCCTGAATTCCATCGACCTTGCCCAGCAGCTCAAGCGCGCCTTTGGCCTTGCCGAGTGCATGGTCATTCCCTTTGACGGTGGCGCGCGGCCACCGAGCGAGCGCATCGGCCGGGCCGGCGCTCAATACCTCGATCAGATTCTGACGAACGGCGACGTGCTGGGCGTTGCCTGGGGGCGCACGGTGCTTTCGCTGGCCGAAAACCTGCCGGAAAAGGCCATGCCGGACAGCTGCGTCGTGCAGGTGATCGGCAGCCAGCGCTCCGCCTATGATGGCTTTACAGCCGAGGAATGCGTCGCCTTCATTGCCCGCCGGCTGCACGCCCGCTCGATCAACCTGCATGCGCCGGCCGCCTTGTCCAACGCGGCGTTGCGCGACGCGCTGATGCGCGAGCCGACCATCCAGGAACAGTTCGCCCGCATCCGATCCTGCAACAAGCTGCTGTTCGGCGTCTGCACGGTGAAAGCCAACAGCCTGGTGTTCGCGTCCGGCCTGATCTCCGTCGACGAGAGCAAGTATTACATCGCCAACGGCGCCGTCGGCGTCATCGCCGGTCGTTTCTACGACATCGAGGGCAACTGGCTGCGCGGCACCATGGACGACCGCATGATCGGCATCACGCTGGACGATGTTCGTAGCGTGCCGACCCGCATCGCCGCCGCCGGCGGTCCCGACAAGACCGACGCCATTCTCGGCGCCTTGCGCGGCGGCTACGTCACTGCGCTGATCACCGACGAACCGACTGCCCGCAACATTCTCGGGCGGCTCTAGGCCGACCAGAAGCGTGAATGAGAAAGGCGCCGGCTGGGCGGAGCCGGCGCGTGCCCCTGCGCCGGACCGCATATCCGATACTGGGCAGGGGCGGGTTGTCATTTGGCCTTCTGCTCCGGATAGAGCTTCAGGAGGCCTTCGCGGCTGGCGGCGGCGACGCCGCGCTCAGTGATGAGACCGGTGACCAGGCGGGCTGGCGTCACGTCAAAGCCGTAGTTGAGCGCTGAGCTGCCCTTTGGAAGAATGTCCACTGTCTCGAGCCGGCCATCGGCGGTGCGGCCGGTGATATGGCTGAGTTCGCGGGCGTCACGTTCCTCGATCGGGATTTCGCGAACCCCGTCCTCCAGCGTCCAGTCGATGGTGGTGAACGGCAAGCCGACATAGAAGGGCACGCCGTTGTCGTGAGCAGCGAGCGCCTTCAGGTAGGTGCCGATCTTGTTGCAGACGTCGCCGGTCGCCGTGGTGCGGTCGGTGCCGACGATCGCCATGTCGACAAGGCCGTGCTGCATCAGGTGGCCACCCTGGTTGTCGGCGATCACTGTATGGTCGACGCCATGCTGGCCGAGTTCGAAGGCGGTGAGGCTGGCGCCCTGGTTGCGCGGACGCGTCTCATCGACCCAGACGTGGATGGGAATCCCCGCCTCAAAGGCCATGTAGATCGGGGCAAGGGCGGTGCCCCAGTCGATGCAGGCGAGCCAGCCGGCGTTGCAGTGGGTGAGGACGTTGAAGCGCGCCGGCTTGCCCTTCTTCTCCCAGAGATCGCGGATGATGGCGAGACCATGCCGGCCGATCGACTTGCAGGTCTCGACGTCCTCGTCGCAGATCTCGGCGGCGCGACGATAGGCCAGGCCCATGCGCTCGGATGGAGCGACCTTGAGGAGGCGCCCCCTGAGGTCATCGAGACCCCAGCGCAGGTTGACGGCCGTTGGCCGGGTGGCGAGCAGCGCCGTATAGGCGCGTTCGAGGTTCTCGTTCGAGGAATCCTCGCGCATGGCCAGCGCCAGGCCGTAGGCGCCGGTGGCGCCGATCAGCGGCGCGCCGCGTACTACCATGTCGCGGATGGCCGTTGCCGCTTCCTGCCAGGAGCGCAGGGTCCGGGTCTTCACCTCGAACGGCAGCTTGGTCTGGTCGATGATCTCGACACCCCAGCTGTCCTCCGCAACCCAGATCGTCCGCATGGATTTGCCATAGATTTTCATGAAAGGCCTCCGGTCGCCGTCGCGCCAAGGGCGCAACGGGCGGTCCATTGATGGCGGGCGGTCGGGCCGCCCTCGGGGTCAGTCGAATGCGGCCGGGTGGCCGTCAGCGGGTGGCGTCGGCGGCAACCACGGCGGCTGCCACAGCCTCTATATTGGCAAAGCGCGTGCGATTGACCACGAGATCGCGACCAAGTCTCAGCGCCCGCCGCTCGCCCTTGGAGCGTAGATCCTTGTCAGCGATGCTCTCGAAGTCGGCGACATGGGCGAGGCCGAGGATGCGTCGGATCATCTTGCAGCCGGCAAAGCCTAGCGTGTCCTCAAACAGCGAACGCATATAGCGGGCCTGTTCCTCGGCCAATGCCGCTCGGCTTGCCGCGTCGACGAACAGCTCGGCGGTGAAGGCGTCGCCCTTGCCCTCGGTCGACCACAGCTCGACGAAGCGGACCGAGAACAGCGTCCAGACGTCGGTGATCTGCTTCAGGATCCACGTACGGTAGGCGTCGCGTCCGCCCTTTTGGTCCTCATGGCCGGTCTGGCTGAGATAGGCGAGGATCAGGTTGCCGATCAGTGCGCCGACATCGAAGCCCATCGGCCCGAAGAAGGCGAATTCCGGATCGATGACGCGGACGTCGGTGCTGGTTGCCATGATCGAACCGGAGTGCAGGTCGCCATGTACCAGCGCCTCGGCGTGGCTGAGGAACTTCAGCTTCATCGCCTGAGCCGCCGCCTTGAGCGGCCCGTCGGCGCGGAACTCGAGGGCGATGTCGTCGAGCTGCGGCGAGGTCCAGTGATTGAGCTTGGCGGCCCGGTAGGGATCGGTGAATACCAGATCCTCGGTGATCCGGCAGAGTTCGGTATTGGCGCAGAACACCGCCATCTGCTTCTTCTTCTCGGCCGCCGGCAGGTAGAGGTCGGAGGTCTTGAACAGCGACTGCGCCATGAATTCCGACAGGGTCGCGGCAAAGCGAGGGAACTCGACGCCGTCGATCAATCCCTTGCGCATGATGATATGCGGCGTGAGGAATTCCATGACCACCAGCGCCTGCATGGCGTCGAATAGGACCACCTTCGGCACCAATCCCGGCGCGGCGGCGCCCTGGGTGATCAGCGCCTGGGTTTCAAAGAAGGAGCGGTCGAGCGGCAACGGCCAGGAGTCGCCGACAAGGCGTACGTAGGGAAGGGCCTGCTTGACGATCAGCGCCCCTTTCGGCCCCCGCACGATGAACACCAGGTTGAGGTTGCCGTCGCCGACTTCACTGACTTTCCAATCCTGCGCCGCGCCGCCCAAAATGGCGGCGATTTCCGAAAAGCCGGCGAGATAGGGCGCCAGCGTGCTCTCGGTCAGCGGCCGATAATCGGCGCCGCCGGTACGGGCGCTCCGAACGTCTGTCATGGGGTCTTCTCCATCCCTCGCTTATTCCGCCTCCACCGCGACGATCTGTCGCTCCTCGATGCTGGCAGAGGTCGCTGGAAGCGGAAATTGTCCTGGTTTTCATCATTTGTCAAGATCGATTGACAATTGACGGACGTGTGGCTAGGTTGACCGTCATCGGGTCTGGAGGGGCCCCCTGCCAAGCATCCGTGGAGGCGGTTTTCGGCATGACAGAACCAGGGAGGGAGGTGATCCGCATTCGCGGGCTGAACAAGCGTTTCGGCAGCACGCATGCGGTCATCGACGTCGATCTCGACATCCGGCGCGGCGAAGTATTGGCGCTGATGGGCGCCAACGGTGCCGGCAAGTCGACACTGATCAAGATTCTCTGCGGCGTCCACCCCGCCGATTCCGGAACCATGGAGATCGATGGCGAGCCGGTAGCTTTCCGCTCGCCGCTCGAAGCCTGCGCCGCCGGCATCCACACCGTCCACCAGATCATCAACGACGGTGTCGTGCAGCAGCTCACCGTTGCCGAGAACCTGGCGCTCGACGAAATCTGCCGTCCCGAGGGGCCTGTGCTGCTCAGCCGGTCGGTCATCACGGCGCGGGCTCGCGAAATCCAGGCCATCCTTGGTCTCGATCTCCCCCTAGGCAAGGCGATGAGCGAACTCGGCCAGGCCGAACGGCAGCTCGTCGCCATCGCCCGCGCCCTGTCGCACGATCCCAAGGTGCTGATCCTCGATGAGCCGACCTCTTCTCTGTCGGAAGCGGAAGCCGCACGGCTGTTTACGCTGATCGAAGACCTGAGGGCGCGTGGCGTTGCCATCATCTACATCAGTCATCGCATGTCCGACATCCGTCGTCTGGCCGACCGTGCCGTTGTCATGCGCGACGGCCGTACCCGCGCCGAATTCACTCGTCCGCTCGATTTCGACGGTATCGTCCACGCCATGGTCGGTCATCGCCTTCGTGAGGGCGCTCATAGCGCCGTCGCTGGTGGACGGACGGTGGTCGAGATTCGCGATTTCGCTCTCACGCCGACCTCCGCGCCCTTCGATCTCGATCTTCGCGAGGGCGAGGTGGTAGTGCTGACCGGCCTGATCGGCGCTGGCAAGACGGAGTTCGCCGACTGCCTGTTCGGCACGGCGACGCCTCACGCCGGTTCGGTGACCATCGATGGCAAGCCACTGCGCGCCAGCTCGCCGCAGGAGGCGATCGCCGGCGGCGTGTTCATGGCGCACGAGGACCGTGGCAACTCGTCGCTGGTCGCCGAATTCTCCGTGCTGCACAACATGACGCTGCCCTTCCTCAGGCAGTTTTCCAAGCTGTCGCTGGTGGTGCCGGATCAGGAGCGGCGAGCAGCGGTCGGACAGGTCAGCGACCTCGCCATCAAATGCCCATCCATAGACGTCCCTATCGGATCGCTGTCGGGCGGTAACCAGCAGAAGGTCGTGCTCGGCCGCTGGCTGATCCAGCCCTGCCGTCTGCTCATCCTCGACGAGCCCTTCCAGGGCGTCGATATCGGCGCCCGTCAGGACATTGGCCGTCGCCTGCGCGAGACGGCGGCTGGCCGGGCAACGCTGGTCATCTGCGCCGACCTCGAAGAGGCAACCGAAATTGCCGACCGCATCGTCGTGATGCGCGATTTCTCGGTGGTCGGCGGTCATTCAGTCGACGGGCTGTCGCTCGACGCTCTGGTCGCCGAGATCAGTGGCGCCGGCACCCACGCAACTTTCGCCTGACGCTTCGAAAGACAGAGGCATTTCACAATGAGCACCCCATCCCCGAATCCGGCCTCGAATCCGGCGGCCGCCGCGCAAGCTGGCGCAACGAAGTCTGCTTTCTCGTTCAAGGACTTCGTCATCAAGTTCGGCCTTCTGATCATCCTGGCGGTGATGATCATCGTCTTCTGGCGCTTGGAGCCGGCCTTCGCCAACGCCCGCAACATGTTCTCCATTCTTCAGGCGGTGTCGGTGACGGCGCTCTTGGCGCTCGGCGTCACCGTCACGCTGGCCATTGCCGGCTTCGACCTGTCCATCGGCTCGACGGCGGCCATGTCGCTGATGGCATCGAGCTACGTGATGGTGATTCTCAACCAGGGCACCTTCCTCGCCGTCGTCGTCTGCCTGCTGCTCGGCGCCTTCATCGGCTTCCTCAACGGCGTGCTGATCGTCAAGGGCCGCATTCCCGACCTCCTGGCGACGCTCGGCATGATGTTCCTGCTGCTCGGCCTGCAACTGATCCCGACCGGCGGCCGCTCGATCGCCAAGGGCATGACGCTGTCGGACGGCTCGGCGGCGACCGGCACCTTCACCGACGCTTTCCTGGCCCTCGGCCGCTACCGCCTGTTCGACCTGATCCCGCTGCCGGTGATCATCATGCTGGTAGCCGCCATCATCCTCTGGGTGTTCATGGAACGCTCCCGTTATGGCCGCGTGCTCTATGCCATCGGTGGCAACGAGAAGGCCACTCGCCTCGCCGGCGCGCCGGTCGAGCGCTACAAGATCGTCGCCTACATGATCTCCGGCCTGTTCGCCTCGATTGGCGGCATCCTTCTCGCCGCCCGTGTCGGCCGTGGCGACGTTACCTCCGGCTCGTCGCTGCTGCTCGACTCGGTGGCCGCCGCGCTGATCGGCTACGCCGTGCTCGGCGCCAAGAAGCCCAACGTATTCGGCACGGCCATTGGTGCGCTGTTCGTCGGCACGTTGCTCAACGGCCTCACCATGCTCAACGCCCCCTATTACGCGCAGGACTTCGTCAAGGGCCTCGTCCTTGTCTTCGCCCTGCTGTTCACCTTCGGCTTCGCGTCCTCGCAGCGTCGCTGAGCCGGCTCCGGCCCCACTGAAAAACGCGAGGTAAGCCGCGGCGCGCGGAGGAGGCGCGCCCGGACAAGGACAATGGAAACGTCATTTGAGGAGTGAGAAAATGACTATCGACAGAAGGACATTTCTTGCCGGCCTTGCCACCGCATCGGTTGCCAGTGCCCTGCCGTTGCGCGCCGCCTTTGCCGAAGGCACCGCCGGCGCCCCCGGCATCGTCGGCGAGCGCAAAATGAAGATCGCGCTGGTACGCTATCTCTCCACCGGCGATTTCTTCCAGTTCTACCTCGCCGGCGTGACGCGTCAGGCCGAGGCGCTCGGCTTCGATCTGCACGTGCTCGACTCCCGCCAGGACGCGGCGCTGCAGGCGGAAATGCTGCAGCAGGCGATGAATCTCGGCGTCGACGGCATCATCCTGCAGCATGGTTTGACCGAGACGCTGAAAGAGCCGGCCGCCCAAGCCGTGGCGGATGGCTTCAAGGTCGTCGCCTTCGACGTCAACTGCGAGAACGAGGCCATCCCGCAGATCGAGCAGAACGACCGAGAACTCGCCCGCCTCGCCCTTGAGCAGGCGATTGCCGACAATGGCGAAAGCTTCACGGCCGGTTACGTCTACGTGCCGGGCATCGCACCGCTCGATCGCCGCGACGAGACCTGGCAGACCTTCAAGAAGAAGTATCCGGGCATCAAGGAAGCGGCGCATTGGGGTACCATGAACAACCCGATCGCCAATTCTGTCGCCGACCAGACGGCCGCCGTTCTGCGCGCCAATCCGGACATCTCCGTCATCTTCGCCCCCTATGACGAATTCGCCAAGGGTGCCAAGACCGCCGTCGACGAGGCCGGCCTCAACGAGAAGATCAAGATCTACTCGGCCGACATCTCGACGCCGGATATTTCGGCCATGGTCGAAGACAAGAGCGCCTGGGCGGCCTCGGCGGCCACGTCGTCGGCCGTCGTCGGCGAAGTGTGCGTGCGTACGTTGGCGCTACAGCTTGCCGGCGTCGACACTGGTAAGCAGGTGGTCGTTCCGCCGACGCTGATCACCCAGAAGATGCTCCTCGAAAAGGGCATCAAGAACATGGACGATCTGGCGGCCAAGCTGCCGCAGTTCTCCAAGGCCGACGTGTCGATGGCCTCCTGGATCCCCGAACCGAAGCGCTGATCGTCAGGCACAAAAAGCCGAAAGACCTCTCCTCCGCCGATGGCTGACCTGAGTTCGGGTTGGCCCATAAGAAAAGAAGCCGACATTCCCCTGGGAGTGCCGGCCTTTTCGTTGGAAGCGGGTGAACTACGATGGTCTTCGAAAGACCTCTTGCCACTTCCGCTCTTTTATATAGGATAGGGGGGTATCCTATCATGCATACCATCACAAACAAAAAACCCTTGCTCGCACGCGTCCGGCGTATCGCGGGGCAGATGGCCGCCATCGAGAGAGCCCTCGAGGACGAGGCGGACTGTGCTGTCGTCCTGCATCAGGTAGCCGGTGTCCGTGGCGCCGTGCTCGGTTTGATGGACGAACTGATCGAGGAGCATCTGCGCGAGCATGTCGCCCGCCCCGGCATTGACGACGCCGCACGGTCGGCGGCGGCCGACGAGTTGATGGCCGCCATTCGTCGGTACGGAAAGTGAGGTTTGGCAATGCAGCAGTCAGGCGCCGACGACTTGGTCCATGACCATGTTTTCCTCGGGCACGACCATGATCGCAATACGCGTCGCATGTTGTGGGTCGTCGTCCTGACGCTGGGCATGATGGTTGGCGAGATCGTGGCCGGCTTGCTGTTCAACTCGATGGCGCTTCTCGCGGATGGCTTCCACATGGCCACCCATGCCGTTGCACTGACGGTGGCAGCCGGCGCCTATCTCCTAGCCCGCCGGTACGCCGGCGAACGGCGGTTTACTTTCGGCACCGGCAAGATCGGCGATCTCGCCGGCTTTGCGTCGGCGCTGGTGCTCGGCCTTGTGGCTCTGGGCATCGCAGTTGAGTCCCTCCTGCGATTCTTCCACCCGCAGCCGGTGGCCTTTGATCAGGCAACGGCGATCGCGGTGCTCGGCCTCGTGGTCAACCTCGTAAGCGCCGCACTCCTTGGTCCGGATCACCACCATCACCATGATCATGGCGGCCACGATCACGAAGCGGCCGACCATCGTCATGACAACAACCTGCGGTCCGCCTACGTCCATGTGCTGGCCGATGCACTGACCTCGGTTTTGGCGATTGCCGCGCTGCTCGGTGGCCGCTTCCTCAGCTGGACATGGCTCGATCCCGCGATGGGGCTCGTCGGCGCCGCCGTCATTGCCGTCTGGTCATGGTCGCTGATGCGTGCCGCGTCATCGGTACTACTCGACATGATCGACCCCCATGTGGAGGCCGAGATCCGTGAACTCGTCGAGAAGGATGCGGATGCCCGCATCGTCGATTTGCATCTCTGGCGCGTCGGCCCGACCGGTCATGCCGCCATTGTGTCGATCGTTGGCGACGACGCCGATGACGTCCGCCGCCGCCTGCGGCCGGTACATGAGATCGTCCACCTGACGGTGGAGGCGAGGGCGGCGGCCGCTCAGCCGCCGGCCGCGTAAAGGCGGGCGTAGCCGCCGCCTCGTTTGAGAAGGTCGTCGTGGCTGCCCTGCTCGGCGATGCCCTCGGCGTCGACCACCACGATGCGGTCGGCGTTGCGAATGGTGCTGAGCCGGTGGGCGATGACCAGCGAGGTACGCCCCTGGGCGAGTTCAGCAAGCGAGGCCTGGATCTCGCGTTCGGTTGCCATATCCAGCGCCGACGTTGCCTCGTCGAGGATCAGGATCGGCGGGTCCTTCAGGAACATACGAGCGATGGCGATGCGCTGCTTCTGGCCGCCGGACAGCTTGACGCCACGCTCGCCGACGATGGTGTCGAGCCCATCGGGAAGGTCGGCCAGCAGGTCGCCAAGTTGCGCCCGCGCGGCGGCGGCAGCGATGTCCGCCTCCGAGGCGTCGAGCTTGCCATAGGCAATGTTCTCGCGAATGGTGCCGCCGAACAGGAACACATCCTGTTGCACGATGCCGATCTGCCGCCTCAACGAGGCGACGGTCATATCGCGGATGTCCATGCCATCGATGGAGATGGCGCCTTCCGTCACCTCATAAAAGCGTGGCAACAACGAGCAGAGGGTCGTCTTGCCGACGCCGGAAGGGCCGACGAAGGCCACCGTCTCGCCGGCGGCAATGTCGAGGTCGATGCCGGAGAGCAGCGACCGATCGCCGTCGTAGCTGAAGCCGACGCCCGAAAAGCGCACATGGCCCGGGAAGGGCGGCGCGGAAATGGCGCCCGGCCGGTCGGCAATGTCCGGCTCGGTGGCCAGGAAGCCGAGATAGCGCCGGAAGCCGGCAATGCCTTTCGGATAGGTCTCGATGACCGCGTTGATCTTCTCGACCGGTCGGAAGAACACGCCGACCAGCAGCAGGAAACCGACAAAACCGCCGGCCGTCAGCTCGCCCATCAGTACCAGCCGGCTACCGGCGATCAGCACGACAAGCTGCACGAGCCGCATCGACAAGAAGGACAGTGCATTGGTGGCGGCCATCAGCCTGTAAGCGGCGAGTTTGGTGGTACGATAGGCTGAATTGTCGACCGCGAACAGTCGACGCTCATAATCCTCATTGGCAAACGCCTGCACGACACGCATGCCGCCGACGTTCTCTTCAATGCGGACGTTGAAGCCGGCGACGCGACCATAGAGCTGATGCCAGTTCTCGGTCATGCGGCCGCCGTAGCGGGCAGTGATGAAGGCGACCGCCGGCACGATGGCGGCGGTAATCAGCGCCAGTTCAACGTTGACCGACAGCATCAGCAGGAAGGCGCCAAGAAAAGTCATGACGGCGATGAACACATCTTCCGGCCCATGATGGGCGATCTCGCCGATCTCCTCGAGGTCCTTGGTCAGCCGGGCGACCAAGTGACCGGACTTGTGATTGTCGAAATAGCGGAAGGACAGCTTCTGCAGATGATCGAAGCTGCGCCGCCTCAGCTCGGTCTCGATGTTGATGCCGAGCATATGGCCGAAATAGACGACGATGGCGTTGAGGCCGGCGCTGAGGAGATAGACGGCGAGCAGAGCCGCCGCCGCGACGACGATCAACGTCCAGTTGGACGATGGCAGCAGGCGATCGATATAGACCTTGACCGCCAGCGGGAAGCCCAGCTCCAAAAGGCCAGCAATGACGGCGCAGCCGAAGTCGAGCAGGAACAGCGCGCGATAGGGGCGATAATAGGAGAAGAAGGTTTTGAGCATGGGCGAAGAATGCTCCATCCCACGCTGAAGTGGAAGGGTCGGTGACCGCCCACCCGAGGACGGCGGCGATCTGTGTCGCCGCCGCATCGGTCACTTCTATCAATCTGCTCTTACGCGGCGTCGAGCTCGGCGATCTCCGCGGGGGTAAGTTTGAGGCCGGCCGCTGCCACGTTCTCCTCAAGATGGGCGATACTTGACGTGCCGGGGATCGGCAGCATCACCGGGCTGCGCTGGAGCAGCCAGGCAAGCGCCACCTGTCCGGCCGTAGCGCCGTGCACCTTGGCGATGCGATCAACCAGGCCACCCGGCTCGGCGAGCTTGCCGGCCGCCAGCGGGAACCAGGGAATGAAGCCGATACCGTTGGCCTCGCAATAGGCGAGGACATCCTGGCTGGCACGGTCGGTGAGATTGTAGCGGTTCTGCACCGTGGCGACCGGAAACACCTTCCGCGCCGCCTCGATCTCGGCGACCGACACCTCCGACAGGCCGGCATGGATGATGATGCCCTGGTCGAGAAGCTGGCGCACGGCGCCGAACTGCTCGTCACGCGGCACCTTCGGGTCGATGCGATGCAGCTGCCAGAGATCGATGCGCTCGACGTCGAGTTTGGCAAGACTCTTCTTGGCTTGGCCGATGAGATAGTCCGGCCGGCCATTCGGTGTCCATTGGTCTGGGCCGCCACGGGTGAGGCCGCCCTTGGTGGCGATCAGCAAGCCCTTGTAGGGGTAGAGCGCCTCGCGGATCAGTTCCTCGGAAACGTCGGGGCCATAGCTGTCGGCGGTATCGATGAAGTTGACGCCGATCTCCGGCAGCCGCTTGAGCGTGGCAAAAGCCGTCGTCCGATTGGCGGGCGGACCCCAGATGCCCTTCCCAGTGATGCGCATGGCGCCGAAGCCGAGGCGATTGACCGTGAGGTCGCCGATTTTGAACTGGCCGGACAGGCCGGCATCGATCGTGCTCATCTTCTTGTCCTCTTGGCTGGTGAAAGGCGTGGATGGGCGGCGGAAGGAAGCCTCCCGCCGCCCTGCCAAAGGCGGTCAGGGAACGATGTAGCCCGCTGCGGTAAACAGGCGGTACCACTCTTCGCGCGACAAGGTCACGCCGGCGCCGGCCACGCATTCTTTAACGCGGTCTGGGCGCGTCGTGCCGAGCACCACCTGCATCTTCGCCGGATGGCGGGTGATCCAGGCAACGGCGATGCCAGTCGGTGTCACGCTGTGGGCTGCGGCGATCTCATCGAGGGCGTCGTTGAGAGCGGCGCAATTTTCACGGTCGCCGATGAACGGGCCGTCGAAGAAGCCCTTCTGGAACGGCGACCAGGCCTGCAGCGTCATGCCCTCCTTGCGCGAATAGTCGAGGAGGCCAAGGTTGCGGTCGACCGACTGCTCGAGACCCGCCATGTTGATGGCAACGCCCTGGGCGATCAGCGGCGCGTGGGTGATGGAGAGCTGCACCTGATTGACAATCAGTGGCTGCTTCACCGCCGTCTTCAAGAGCTCGATCTGGCCCGGCGTCTGGTTGGAAACACCGAAGTTCCGCACCTTGCCGGACGACTGCAGCTTGTCGAAGGCCGAGGCGACCTCTTCCGGCTCGACCAGTGCGTCCGGGCGATGCAGCAGCAGCACATCGAGATAGTCGGTCTTGAGCGCCTTCAGCGAGCCATTGACCGCCTCAAGAAGATGCGCCTCGGAGAAGTCGAAGAAGCCTTTGCGGATGCCGGCCTTGCTCTGGATGACCATCTTCTCGCGCTGGGCCGGCGTCAGTTTCATCGCCTCGCCGAAACGCTTCTCGCAAAGGTGCAACTCGCCGCCGTAGATGTCGGCATGGTCCATCATGTTGATGCCGGCGTCGATCGCTGTGTTGACCAGCGTCCGGATCTCGGCGTCGCTCATCTTGGGGATGCGCATCAGGCCGAGGATGACGGAGGAGACCGAAAGGTCGCTCTTGGGAATCTGGTAGGTTTGCATGCTGTGCCTTCACTGTCGTGCATCACCGTGGGCCAGTTGCGACAACCGGACCGGCGAGGAAAAAGAACGCGGCGGAAAATGCGCCGCTCTCGACCATTCGTCCAACAGATTACAGAGATGCCATTGATCTTCGCGGCAAATGAGGCATGCAACCGGCAAAACGGGCCGATGCCGCTTGAGGTCAGTATTCTTTCTCGAAATAGACGCCGACTTTCGATTGCTCCTGGGTCGCCTCGGCCCTGGCCTTGACGTCGTCGGTGATATCGAGGTTGACCGAAACACCGGTCCGTCCGCCCTCGCCGGCGGTGACGCCAAGGTAGACATTCTTGCTGATGTAGCGACCGGCCGTCACCGCCGAATTGCCCTCGATGTCGGTGTTCACATCGAGATCGTCGAGGCCGGTCCCGGCGCGCAGGCGGTCGAGAATGCCGTTGCCACTGCCGCCGCCGGCGAGCTGGGTGACCGCCTCGGCCAACTGGGCGATCTGGATGGCCGACAGGTCGGAGACCGAACGCTTGAACAGGAAACGGGCGAGGATCTCATCCTGCGGTAGATCCGGCGATGAGGAAAGGACGATGCTGGGATTGTCGGCGTAACCCTCGACGGCGGCCGTGACGGCAACCGAATCCGATGTGCTGGTCGCCGACAGGGAGAGATAGGGATTGAGATCGCCTTGAAGCGTCACGGTACCTTCGTTGAGGGTGATGCGCTGCCCGATGACCAACACGCGGCCCCGGATCAGGGTGAAGCTTCCCACCGGCTGCACGTCGGCAAGCGTACCGCGCACCGTGAGATGGCCGCCAAGTTCGGCGTCGATGCCGCGACCGCGCACGAACAGTTGGCGCGGCGCATTGATGGCGATGTCGAGCCCAACCGATAGACCGACGCTCGATTTTGCCCGGCCACCGCCGGCCGCCTTGCTGATCCGCTTCAGGGTCGCGTTCACGTCATCAGGCGCGTTCTTGTGCTTGACGTCGATCAGCACTGGTGCACCGCCGCCACCCTCGGGCACCGTAATCTCGGCGCGGACGACGTCCACGTTGCCGGATACCGTGAGCCCCTTGGTCATCGAGCCGCTGACGGAGAGCGCCGCGCCAACGTCGGCCGAGACGATCCGGCCGTCGGTGAAGCGCGCTTTGGCCGCGGTGATGCGAATGTCCACCGGCAGGCCGCCGGTGAGGCCGATCGTGCCGTCGGCCGACAGACGCCCACCGCCCTTGACGGTCGCAGTTGCTTTTTCGATGCGGACGCTGTCGCCGGATAGCTGGAGCGCCACGTTAATGGCGTCGAGCCGCGTGGTGGTGAGCGGATCGGTCACCGAAGCACCGCTCACCGTCACCCGTCCCGAGAGCGCGGGCGAAGCGAGGCTGCCAGTCGCCTTCAGCGTTGCCTGGGCCGTCCCGGTCATGCGGGTGCCGCGCGTCGCGACAAAAGATTGAGCGAGCGCCAGAGGCAGATTGGCGGTGGCATCGACCGCAAGGCCGCCGCCCGACAGCGGAATGGTGCCCTTTGCATCGGCGCCGAACCCATTGGGGCCGGTTACCTTGGCCGAGGCGAGCGTGACCTTGTTACCCTCGAACCGACCCGAAGCGGTGGCGCCAAAGCCGGTGAGACCGGCGGCGGTCAGTTGCGGCGCGGCGATGCCGTCGGCCTTGACGGTGAAGGCGGTGACCGCGCCGTCGCTCTTGGCCGTGCCGTCGAGGCTGTCAACGCTGGCGGCCGGCGTCGCCAGGCCCTTTGCCGCAAAGCGACCGTCGATCTTCGGCGTTCCCAAGAGATCGGCTATGGCGGCGTCGATATCGGCAGAGGCGACATGATTGCCGGCCAGCGCAAGGTTTGCTGCCTTGATATTGGCTTTGGCCGACTGCTGACCATCAGCTGGCGTCAGACTCACGTTGGCGGAAAGCCGGCCGGTGACGTCCATGAGAACGAGCGGCGCAATAGCCGAAAGGTCCGGCGAGTTGACCACAAGCCGCCCGTTCATCAGTCCCTGGCTACCGAGCGCCACGTCACCGGTCACTTGGGTATCGGCGACCGAGAGCGCGAGACCGTCGATGCGGCGGCTACCGTCCGGTGCACTCTCCAGGCCAGCCGAAAGCGTCAGCGGCTTACCCTTCACTCGGCCCGTTCCCTTGACGTTGCCGTTGAAAGCCGCACCGTCGAGTTTGCCGGAAAGGTCGATTCCCAGCCCATCCAGGGTATTGCCGGACAGCGTCAGGCGGTCGGAGGATAGGCGGGCCGTCAGATCCAGCGGTCCGCTGCCACCCTTGAGAGACAGCATGACACTGGCCGCCCCCTTTGCCTTCGGTTCGATCCGGCCGACATCGGGCAGCGTCAACGTCGCCGTGAGATCGGTGTTGTCAAGGGCGTGGCTACCGTCGGCGCTCACGGTGAGTGCCGGATCGGCGATCTTGAAATTCTGAAGCTTCAGCCCCGAGGTGTCGCGAGCAACCCGGCCGGTCAGCTTCGTTTGACCGGTCAGCAGGCTGTCGAGCCGGGCGATGCCCGTCGAAAATGCCTCGACTTGACCGTCGAGCGTCAGGTCGAAGGCGCCGGTTGTCGGGACCAACGATCCATTGGCCGCAAGTTCGACGCTGCCTTGAAGGGACTGGCCGGCGAGCGTTGAGAAAGGCGCAAGCGAGGCCGCTTTCAGTTTTTGCTGCCCTTCGATGCGACCGTCTGTCACCTGCCCGGCGAAGGATGCCTCGGCGGTGGGGGTCGCAAGTTTCAAGGCGTCGATCGCCAGCGGGGTACCGGCCGCCCAGCGTCCGGAACCCGAGAAGGAGAGCTCGCCGCCCACCGCCGTACCCATCGCGGCGTCCGCGAAGCTGAGGCCACGCGAGCCGCCGCTCAGCGCAAAGTCGACCCGGCGCTTTGCTGCGTCGCCAAGATCCGTCGCGGCGCCACGGCCGCTGATCGCCAGTGTGCCGGCACTGACGCTCGGCGTCGACAGGCCCTCGGCAGTGAGGTCAAGGCTCCAGGCACCGCCATGGCCAAAGGAAAACCGCAGCCGTCCCTCACCGAGCCGCGTTGTCGCTCCGGCGCCGCCGAGCGGCAGCGCGCCATCCTTGCCGGCGACGCGGCCGTCGATGTCGATGGACGTCGGGAAGTGGTCGGCGGCGAGCGCCACCGAGCCTTGGAGCGTCAGCACCGGGGCGACGAGCACCAGCTTGTCGATGCTGATCGGACCGGCATCATCGATGCGCCCCGATAGGTCGAGCGTCGACTTGCCGGCGAGATAGAGCGCGTAGTCGGGCTGGGCCAGCGCCGCGAGGTCGCCTGTCAGCGCTGAGCCAAAGCGGTAGCCATTGCCGTCGCGAGCGATGGTGGTGCGGCCGGTGAGCCGGCTGATGCCATCAGTTGCCAGCGTGAGGCCGGCGGCAAACTCGTTGAGCGGGCCGGCGCCTTTCAGTGTCAGGCTGACCGATGGCCGACCGGGCAGGTTGAGAAGCTCGGCCATGACGCCGTCTGCCGGTTCGTCCGCCTTGAAATCCAGATCGAGCGCCTTGGTGTCGGCGGCATAGGCAGCCTTCAGGGTCAGTTCGCCCGGCTTGCTGTCGGTGCGGCGGACCGCCAGATCGGCATCGAGCGAGCCGTCGGCAAGATTGGCCGAAGCGGTGACCGCGAGATGCGATTCCTCGCCAAGCACCGAGGCATCGAGAATGACGTTGGGAGCAGCCAGACGGCCGACTTTCACCGCCACCGGCAGGGCAGGCAGGCTTAGGCCTTCGCCCGCCGCCGGATCGACGGTTTCGGCTGGCAAGGGTTTGCGGACCACCTCGATCTTATCGGCATCCAGGCTGTCGACGTCGAGCTTGCCGCCGAGCAGCGCCAGGCGGCTCCAGACCAGATGCACGCCTTCGATTCTGAGCCAGGCTCCCTGGCGATCGGATACGGTGATCGAGGCGAGGCGGACGTCAGAAGACAGCGCCCCATCGATGGCGCCGATTTCGATCTTGCGGTCGGGCGTCGAGATCTTATCCTCGACGAAACGGACGAAAGCGCCCTTCTCGGCGCTGTCGTCTTCCTGAGCTCCGGCCAGCGTCAGTGCCAACGGCGCTGCCACGACAACGGAGAGAGCGAGGAGGGCGGCTTTGATTTTCACAGGATCGCCTCCTTAAAAGCTCTGGCCGAGGCCAATGTAGACGCCCAAAGTCGAGTCGCCCCGCTCGCGATTGAGTGGCAACGCGACGTCGAGCCGCACTGGCCCAAGACCGGTGTAGTAGCGAATGCCGGCGCCAGCGGCAAAATGTAGACTCTCCGAGAAATCGGGATAGTTCGAAGCGAAGGCGTTGCCGGCATCGACAAAGCCAACCACGCCGAAGTGCTCGGTTACTTTGGCGCGGAGCTCAACCGAGCCTTCGAGATGCGACAGACCGCCGGTCACCATGCCGTTTTCCTTGGGGCCGAGGCTGCGATAGGTGTAGCCACGCACCGACGAGCCGCCGCCGGCATAATAGAGGCGGCCATTGGGCATCTCGTCGATGGGGGCGCCCAAAATCGAACCGGCGGCGAGACGGCCAGCGATAACAAAACGATCATCACGATCGAGCGGCACATAGGAGGCGATGGAGGCGTCGGCGATAACGCCGGCATTGCCGAAATTCGCCTCGTAGAACGGTTCGGCACTGACCTTGGCGTTGAAGCCCTCATGCGGATCGGTCTTGTCGTCGCGGCTGTCGTAGGTGAGGCCAAGTGGTAGGCCGGTGAGCAGGAATTTGTCGGTGCCTTGGGCGTCCTTGTCGCGTGAGGCAGTCACACCGAGACCAAGCGTGGCCGTGAGTTGCTCGGTGATGGCGTGGCTGAGCCCGACCTTCGCGGTGATCGCCGTCTCGGTATAGGTGTCGGGCGTCTCCCGCTTCGCTTCGAGCCCGGCGGTGAAATCGGTGAAGGGGGTGATGACGCCCGGTCGGGTGAAGTTCGCCGAGAGGTCATAATTGAAGTCCTTGGGGTCGACACCGGCAATGCCGTTCACTGCGCCCGACAGCTTGAGGGATTCGGCGTGCCCGAAGAGATTGCGATGCTGCCAATAGGCTTCCAGGCCAGCGCCATCCTCGGTGGCGTAGCTGACGCCGCCACCAAACACGTGAAGCGGCCGCTCGGCGACGTTGAGGGTCAGCGGCAGTTGGCCGTTCGGACCAAGCGCGTTGGCTTCCTCGATGCGCTGACTGGAGAAAACCTGCAGCCGCCGGAGGTTCTTCTGCCCACGCTCGATGGCGGCAGGGCTGTAAGGCATGCCGGGTTCGATGCCGGTCATCCAGGCGGTGTACCCAGCATCCATTTGGTTGGTGCCGGTCACTGCAAGTGGACCGAAAGTGGCCGCTAGGCCGGGATCGACGGTGATGGCCACATCGAGCGTCGAGCTGTCATGCTGGGCAATAGTGTCACGCTTGACGACGCTGGCGAGCGGATGGCCGCGCCGTCGCCAGGCATCGATCAGCAGCTTTTCCGATTCCGTGACGGCGCCCGCCCGTGCCGGCTCGCCGGCGGCAAGACCTATTTTGGCCGGTGTCGATTTCTTGAAATCTGCGTCCTCCCGACCGAGCGGCGGCGCGCCTGTGATCTCCACCTTGCCGAAGCGGAAGAGCGGGCCGGGCGTAATGCGCATTGCCACTTTCGCCGGCTGCGGCAGAACAGCATCAGGCGCGATGGAGTCTGGATCTTGACCGTCGATGGTGATCTCGACGGTGCCGCCATAGTGGCCCTCGCGATAGAGAGCTGCGGTGATGCGGCCGTATTCGGCATTCACACGGCTGAGAAAGGCGGCAGTCGAGGGCGGCGGCGTGTCGTCCCGACCGGTCCACAGAGCGGAAGCGGCAAGCACGGCGGCGTGCAACGTGTCGTCCGCCCCGACCGTGTCGATCGCCACGGTGTAGCGCTGCGCATCGGGCGAGATGTCGGGATCGGGGGCGGCCTCGAAGAAACGATGGCCGAAAAGCTCGAAGGCGGCAGCCTCCTGAGGCAGTAGCGAGATGGAGAGCAGCGACGCCGCAACGGCGACGAAGCGGGCGGTCGTCGGGGGTAGTCTCTTCCCTTTGACCCGCATGAAATGCCCTCTCCCACTCACGCAACAGACGATGCCGGTTTGGTACTCAGCGCCGCCTATCCTGAAGATTAGAATAAATTGAGGTTACGAAAGAGAAAAGATGACAATCACCGCAATTCGTCCTGTGTGTGGCGACGACGAGAAAAGGCCCGCGTGGGGGAGACGCGGGCCGAGGTGCTTCTTGGCTTTCGGAGGAGAGGTCAGCGGATGCGCAGTCCGCCTTCGTTGAATATGTAGCGGCGGTTCGGCGGACAGCCGAGCGTGATGGCATCGCCCGAGTGGACGTCCGGTCCATCCCGATACTCGACAATCAGCGGCTGGCCGTCGGTCAGCTGGCAATAGAGGTAGCGCGTGCCGCCGAGATATTCGAGCACGTCGACGCGCGCCTCGATGCCGCCTGCGGCGCCGACGATGAGATGCTCGGGCCGGAGGCCGAAGGTCACCTTGTTGCCAGGGACAAGGCCCGCGCCAGCGATCGGCGCGGCTTCCAATCGGCCGGCAAGCTCCACCTTGCCGTCACCGCGCCAGACTGCGTCGAGCAGATTCATGCGTGGCGAACCGATGAAGCCGGCGACGAAGGCGTTGTCAGGGTCCTCGTAGACGGTGCGGGGCGAACCCGACTGCTCGACGCGACCGTCGCGCAGCACGACGATGACGTCGGCGAGCGTCATCGCCTCGGTCTGGTCATGCGTCACGTAGATCATTGTGTTGCCGAGTTCGCGATGCAGCCGGGCGATCTCGACGCGCATGGAAACACGCAGTTCCGCGTCGAGGTTGCTGAGCGGCTCGTCGAACAGGAACACCTCCGGCTGGCGCACGATGGCCCGGCCGATGGCGACGCGCTGCCGCTGGCCACCCGAGAGCTGGCCCGGTCGCCGCTCCATGAGCGGCTCGATCTTCAGGATCGCCGCCGCCGCTGCCACGCGCTCGTCGATTACTGCCTTGTCGGTGCGCTGCATCTTCAGCCCGAAGGCCAGATTGTCGCGCACCGTCATGTGCGGATAGAGCGCATAGCTCTGAAACACCATGGCGATGCCGCGCTGCGACGGATCGACGTCGGTGACGTCCCGGCCCTTGATGGCGATTTCGCCATCCGTCACCTCCTCGAGACCGGCGATCATCCGCAACAGGGTAGACTTGCCGCAGCCCGAAGGCCCGACGAACACCACGAAGGCGCCGTCGGGGATCGACAGGTTGACGCCGTGAATGACCTCCATTGAGCCGTAGCTCTTGCGCACCTCGATGAGCTGAACGCCACTATCGGACATGACCGTCACGCTCCGTTCTTCTTCGGACCACCGCGCATCCAGACGAGCATCTCGCCAGGGGCGCGGTTGTCCCAGAGGTGATAGGGCACGAAGCGTGCCTTGGCAGGCTCCGTCGCCGGTGGCGCTTCGCGATAGAGAGAGCCTTCGAATCCAGTGCTGACATCGCGCGTCGCCTCGATGTCGAGCGCAACGGCCCCACCGAGCGCCGCGATCTCGCTCGCGGCGGCGCGCACCGGATCGCCTGTTACGGTGAGGGCGTTGAGCCCCTCGCCATTGTCGACAGCCTCGGCACAATAAACCAGCGGCCCGCGCATCAGTGCAAAGCGGCCGGTATCCTGGCGGACGCGCGGATCGGCCCAGAGGGCGCGCGGAATAAGCGGCAGTTCGAGGTCGATGACTTCTCGTCCTGTCCATTCATGTTCGATACGCGCGTAGCCATCCACCATGACGGAGGCGAGATCCACCGCGCCGCCGTCGATGGAAAGCTTGGCTCCCTTCGCCCAGCCGGGAATCCGCAGCGAGACGGCAAAGCGCGTCGGCTTTTCCACTTTCAGCGTCAGCCGTACTGCGCCATGCCAAGGGTAGCGGGTGGCTTGGCTGAGCTCGATCTTGGTGCCGGCCACCTCGGCCTTCACCGAGCTTTCGCCATAGAGATGCACGGCAATCTCGTCGTCGGCGACGGCGTACATGTAGGAGCCGACCGAGGCGACAAGGCGGGCGATGTTGGGCGGGCAGCAGGGGCAGCGATGCCAGATCCAGCGATGGTGCTTGCCGGCGCTCTCGAGCGGGTTCTCGTAGAAGAAGGTCTTGCCGTCGAGCGACAGGCCGCTGAGCGAGCCGTTGTAAAGCGCAATCTCCATGATGTCGGCGAAGCGGCGGTTGGGGCCGCGGCCAAGCATGCGATTGGCCCAGAACACCAGGCCGACCGAGGCGCAGGTTTCGGCATAGGCGCTCTCGTTCGGCAGGTCGTAATAGTCGGTGAAACCCTCGTTGGAAGCCGCCGGCCCGATGCCGCCGGTGATGTACATCTGCTTGGTAATGAGGTCGTCCCACAGCGTATCGAGCGCGGCGGTCAGCGTGTCGTCGTTATATTCGGTGGCGATGTCGGCCATGCCCGAATAGAGGTACATGGCGCGCACCGCATGCCCGACAACCTTCTTCTGCTCGCGCACCGGCTGGTGAGCCTGGTTGTATTCGTAGCTCTTCTGGATGAAGTCCGCCGGGTCGCGCCCGTCGCGGATCGCTTCTTCGGTGAAGTAGTGCGGCTCGGTACCGCGCTCGTCGATGAAATATTTGGCGAGATCGAGATACTTCTTTTGCCCGGTGACGCGGGCGAGTTTGACGAGCGCCAGCTCCACCTCTTCATGGCCGCAATAGCCGGCGATCTTGCCGGGGCCATGGCCGAACACCGTGATCATGTAGTCGGCATAGCGGCACATGATGTCGAGCAGCTTGCGCTTGCCCGTCGCCTGATAATAGGCGACGGCGCCTTCCATCAGGTGCCCGGCGCAGTAGAGTTCGTGGAAGTCGCGTAGGTTGGTCCAGCGGCGGCCCGGCTGGACGCGCTGGAACCAGGCATTCAAATAGCCATCGGCGTCCTGCATCTGCTCATAGAGGTCAATGATCTTGTCGACACGCGCTTCCAGCGCGGGGTTTGGCTTGCGGTAGAGCGAGAAGGCAACCGTCTCGATCGACTTGCCGAGGTCGCTGTCCCAGAACATCTGCGTCGAGCCGCCCCAGGGTTGGAGGGGGAGTACGATGCCCGGGCTCGGCTGGCTGACGTCGATCGCCTTCACCATGCCCGCATCGACGCAGCGGTCGAGCAGCGTCTCGGCGGTGGCGTTGCAGACGGCATCCTGGCGGGCGCCGAACAGGCCACCGAGCACGACGGACGGCACGGGGACGGGACGGAACTGACGGTCTCTCTTGGTCTTGGTCATGATTGGGTTTCCAATGAGGGAAGATGTCACTTCACCGCGCCGGCCATCAGGCCGCGCATGTAGTAGCGTTGCAGAAGCAGGAAGACGAACAGGCAAGGCACGCTCATCACGGTGACGCCCGCCTGGACGGCGCCCCAGTCGATGGCACCGAGCCGCCCGGCGCGTACCGCCGAAATCAGGATCGGCAGCGTGAACTTGGAATTGTCCGACAGCAGCACGAGCGCGGCCAGGAACTCGTTCCAGGAGTTGAGGAAGGCGAAGATCGCCACCGTGACAATACCGGGCAGCACCAGCGGCAACAGCACGCGGACGAGCAGCCCGAGGTCGCGGGCACCGTCGATGCGGGCGGCTTCCTCGATCTCCTTCGGCACCGCGTCGAAGGCGTTGCGCATCATGAACACCGAGAAGGGAAGCTGCAGCGTCACGTAGACCAGCGTCAGGCCGATCAGCGAGTTGTTGAGGCCCAGCCTAGCGAGGATGATGAACAGCGGCGTCAGGATCGATTGGAACGGGATCATCAGCGTGGCGATGATCAGCACGAACAGTGCGTTCTTCAGCCTGAACTGGTAGCGCGAGAAGCCATATCCGGCGAGCAGACTCACCACCACCGTGAGCAGCGCCGTTCCGATCGCTACCGCCGCCGAGTTCAGCGTGTGCTGCCAGACGCCGGCGCCGAAGCTATCGAGGCTGCGGTAGGCATCGAGGCTGAAGCCGTTGGTCGGCCACGGCGGGATCGGCGGCAGTCGCGCTTCCGTGCCATGGCGGAAGGACGAGAGGATGGTGATGGCGAACGGTGCCAGGAAGAAGACGGCGAGCAGGATGCCGGTGCCGTGGTAGCCACCGGCGCCGAGCAGTGCGCGGCGGGCACGAGCCCCTTTCTTGGTGGTCATGGCCGCTCCTCCCCAACACGCAGCAGCCAGAGCTGGAAGATGCTGATCAGCACCAGGATCACCAGAAGGCCCAGCGACATGGCCGCGCCATAGCCGAGGTTGAACGACACGAAGGACTGGTTGAAGATGTAGTAGACCACTGAGATCATCTTGTTCTGCGGCCCACCGGCCGTCATGATGTAGAACTGGTCGAAGGCGAGGATCGATCCGGTCACCGACAGGATCAGCGACAGCGCCATCGTCTTCCGCATCAGCGGCAGCGTGACGTAGATGAAGCGCTTCCAGCGGTTGGCGCCGTCGATGCGCGCCGCTTCGCCGAGCTCTGTCGGGATCGCCTGCAGGCCGGTGAGCAGGATGATCATGGTGAAGCCGGCCACCTTCCAGACCACCATCAGGCAGATGATGAAGAAGGCGCTGTCGAAGCTGGCAAAGAAGTTGGTCTTGAGATCGACGATGCCGAGCCAGGCGAGCAGCGGGTTGAGAAAGCCGACATCGACGTTGGCAAACCACACCCAGAGCAGCGACGCCGAGGCAAGACCGACCACCACCGGCATGAAGATGGCCGTCCGGTAGACGCCGACCATTCGGCGCTGCCGCTCGACGAAGATGGCAAGCGGGAAGGCCAGGGCAAAGATGGCGATGGTGATGATCACCGTATAGTAGGCGGTGAAGCCAAGCGCCGAATAGAAGCGGGTGTCGGACAGCATCCGGATGTAGTTGCCGAGGCCGATGAATTTCGGCGCCCCAAGCAGCGGCCACTTGTGCAGGCTCATCCAGAAGGTGAACAGCACCGGCAGAATGAAGAAAACGATCACCAGCGCCATGGCGGGTGCGATGTAGAGAAGGCCCTTCCATTGCGACCGGCGTCTGGGTCGCGGTCGGCGTAGAGGGCGGGATAGGCTGTCGGCGAGAGTCATCGCTGGCATTCTTCTCAATCACCCGTTCGAAGGGCAGTGCCCTGTGCCGGATGCGAAAAAACCAAGGGGCGGACGAGGGGACGGATCACGCGGACCGCTGCCGTCCGAGGGATGCCGGCCGAAAGACGGATCTTCCGGCCGGTCGATCGCGTGGGGGCTTACTGGGCGTTGTCGATGATGCTCTGCATCTCTTCCTGGGCCTTGGCGAAGGCACCATCGACGTCATCGCCGAAGATGGCGGCGTTGGTGAACGAGGCCCATGGACCGTTGGCGCTGTTGATCAGGTCGTTGAATTGCAGCGTGTAGGGCGTCTTGGCGACGGCGATGGCATCGACGCCGACCTGCATGCGCGGATCAAGATCTTTCAGCACCTCGGCGGCGATGTCCGAACGGGTCGGCAGGCTGCCGTATTTCGCCATCACCTTCTGGCCCTCAGGCGAGTAAGCGTATTCGAGGAAGTTTTTGGCGATGGCGGCGCGCGGCGAGCCCTTGGTGATGACGAAGTTGTCGCCACCGGCGAACGAGGAGGTCTTGCCATCGACGCTCGGGATCAGCGACACGCCGAAATGGATGTCCGGATGCTCGGTGACCAGCGTGCCGATGGCGAAGGCACCGAGGTTCTGCTGGCCGATCTTGCCGTTGGTGATCGACAGGAAGTTGGTGCCGGTGTCCGACGCGGCACCCGGCGGGACCACGCCCGCCTTGACCATATCGCGATAATAGCCGACCGCCTTGCGCATCTGCGGCGTGTCGAGCGTCGCCTTCTTGCCGTCCTCCGACAGGATGTCGGCACCGGCGCCCCAGGTGAGCGGAGTGAAGGTGAAGATCATGCAGCCGCCGCAACCGCCGCCCGAGAAATAGAAGCCGTAGATGTCATCGCCAAGGGCGCGAATTTTCTTGGCGTTCTCGGAAATCTCTTCCCAGGTGGTCGGCGCCTTGTCCGGATCGAGGCCGGCCTTCTTGTAGAGATCCTTGTTCCAGGCGAACACCGAGGTTTCGACCGACAGCGGCAGACCGTAGATCTTGTCCTCATAGGTACCTAGCTTGACGTGGCTCGGCGACAGCGAGGAGAAGTAGGGCAGGGCCTTGGCCCAGTCGGTCAGGTCTTCGAGCTGGCCAGCCGCCGCGAAGGCGGGGTTATAGATCAGGTCGAGCGACAGCGCGTCAGGCGCCTGGCCGCCGGCGATGGCCGTCGCATATTTCTGCACCAGCTCGGAGAACGGAACCTCCGTCATCTGGATCTTGTCGTCGTGGCTGCCATTATAGGCCTCGACCAGCTTGGTGAACGAGGCGCCGATGCCGCTGCGCACCCACATCTGCAGCGTATCGGCCTCAGCCGCGCCGGCGGCAAAGCAAAACGTGACGAGGCTGGCCGCGGCCAGCAGCTTGCTGATTTTCATTGCTCTCTCCTCCAAAGCGGGTTCCTCTTCCCGCAAAATCCATGGCTTCAGACCGGGGGCTCTAGCCCCCGGCAAGACTGGCGGACCACCAGCGAGCACGGCAGCTTGCGAATACCGGACTGCACTTCGCGGCCTTCCGACATCGCCAGGATCAGTCGACCGGCCTCCCGGCCGAGCGTCCTGAGATTCATGTCCACCGTCGTCAGTGGCGGACGGGTCTGCGCCGCCACGATTTCCCAATTGTCGAAGCCGACGACGGCTACATCTTCGGGCACTCGGACGCCGCGCTCACGCAGGTCGTCGACGACGCCGCGGGCGATCTGGTCGTTGCCGCAGAAGATGCCGTCGGGCTTGTCGCCACTGCGTTCCCAAAGCTGCGCCACCGCTTCGTGCCCCCAGGCTTCCGACCAGACGCCGTGGAACACTTCCGGCGGCCCATCGTTGGTGGCGCGGTAGGCATCGGCGCGCTCGCGCACCGATTGAAATGTCTTGGGTCCACTGATGTGAACGATCCGCCGGCAGCCGGCGTCGATCAAGCAGCGGACCGCCAATCGGGCGCCCTGTTCGTCGTCGGAGCGGAGCGTCACTCCATCGACGGGCCCCTTGGTGAAAGCGTAGACCACCGGCACGGCAAGGCCGGAGAGATCGACCGGCAGTTGCCGATCAAGGCGCTTGCCGGAGGCGATAATGCCATCGACGCTCTTGTCGAGCATGGCGTCGACGTGAACCCGCGCCCGTTCCGGATCGTCCTCGATGGCGCACAGGAAGACGGAGACGCCGTGTCCCACCAATTCCTCGGATATGCCGGCCATCACCGGCAGGGTGAAACGGCCGTAGGTATCGTTGGTCAACAGGCCGATGGTGAAGCTGCGCTTGGTGATCAAGCCCCGTGCCAGCGCGTTTGGCCGGAAGCCGACCTCCAACGCCACCTTCTTCACCCGCTCCCGCGTTTCCTCGCTCATCCGGCCGCTGCCGTTGAGCGCCTTCGACGCGGTCGAGATCGACACGCCCGCCAGCGCTGCCACGGTGTGGATGGTGAGGCGCCCACGCTTGCCGCCGATGGTGCTCAGTTTTCCCTCCCTGCTCCTTGAGGCTGAGAAAACCTTTTCTCTAGGACGAAGTCAACGTGAGAAAACATTTTCTCAAGTCAATGCAGCGAACCGCTGTTCTGGTAAGCCGGCATCCGGCCATGTCTTTGACGGCATTGGATTTCGATGGCTTAAGCGCGGCTGGGGTGAGGAGACCGCGCAGCGGAAGCCTGTCGATGACTAGACTAAAAGCTGACGCTTGGATTCACTTCGATCATCGTGGGGCGCCCCCAGGTCGGCAGCAAAAGGGCGGCGGAGTGATCCTGTGAATCACTCCGCCGCCCTCATTTCGTACAACGTATAAGCCTCAGCCCATCAGCCCAGAAGATGGCCGACAGCCTTGCGCCAACCGGCGAGATGCGCCTCGCGCGCCTCGCCCGGCATGGCGGGTGTGAACAGCGTTTGCCCTTCGCCGCTGCCAGTCATGGCAAGGCCGAGGCCGTGGAAGGCCACCGAGGCGGCACCGAGGGCGCTTACCTCCGGGAATTTGCCCCGGCGAAGCGGTCGGCCGAGAATGTCGGCCTGGAACTGCATCAGGAAGTCGTTGCGCGAGGCACCGCCGTCGACCGACAGACCGGACAGCGCCGCCCCGATATCAGCCTCCATCGCCGCGAACACGTCGGCCACCTGGAAGGCCACAGCCTCGATGGCGGCGCGCGCCAGATGCGCCGGCTGCGTGCCGAGCGTCAGACCGGAGATTTCGCCACGCACATCGTTGCGCCAATGTGGCGCGCCGAGACCGACCAGTGCCGGCACGAAAGCAACGCCATTGCTGGACGGCACGGTCATCGCGAGATCGGCGAGAGCGCTGGCATCCTTCAATCCAAGCAACGAGGCCATGAAGGCGACGGTTTGGCCGGAGACCGAAATATTACCCTCAAGAGCATGCCAAACACGCCCCCCGAGGCTCCAGGCGATGGTGCCCGAAAGCCCATGACGCGATCGAACCCGTTGCGGCACCAGCGACATCAATGACGTGCCGGTGCCATAGGTCGCCTTGACGGTGCCCGCCTCGCGCACGCCATGGCCGAACAGCGCGGCGTGCGAGTCGCCCATCATGCCGTGGATGGGAATGCCGGCCGGCAGGGCCGTCGTGCCGACGACCGTCTCGCCAAACCGACTGTCGGAAGACTTGACCTCGGCCAGCATCGCCGTGGGCACGCCGAACAGGGCACAGAGGTCGTCATTCCAGACAAGCGTCTCGGTGTCGAAAAGCTGCGTGCGACTGGCGTTCGAATGATCGGTGGCGTGTGTCTCGCCGCCGGTGAAGTTCCACAGCAGCCAGCTGTCGATGGTGCCCGCCCGAATGGTACCGGCCGTCGCCCGTGCCCGCCCGTCAGGAATGCGGTCCAGAATCCAGGCGATCTTGCTTGCCGGGAACAGCGGGTTGATGCCAAGGCCGGTTCGCGCCTCGACGAACTCACCATGGCCGGCGGCAATCAGCGCCTCGCAGGCCGAAGCCGTCCGGCGACACTGCCAGATGATGCAGGGCGCCAGCGGCTTACCTGTGGCGGCATCCCAGACGACGATCGACTCTCGCTGGTTGGAGACGGCGAGAGCCACCACTTCGGACGCCCGTGGATGGGCGGCCAACTCATCGATCACGGCCTTGACTGCCGTCCAGATGGCCTCGGCCGACTGCTCCGCCCAGCCGGGCTCCGGGTAATCGACGGTCATCGGCCTAGAGGCGGCGGCGATGACTGCTCCCGACCGATCGACGAGCAGCGCCTTGGTGTTGGTCGTTCCCTGGTCGATGGCCAGGACGAGCGCCTTGTCCATCATCACCCCTTGCGACTGATCGCTTTCAACGCGGCGGAGGATATGCCGGCAGCACTCAGCCCGAAATAGTCGAACAGGAAATCGACGGTTCCGGTGGGGGCAAAGCCTGGGAAGCCCAGCATTTCCATCGGCACGGGCCGGTGGAGCGCCAGCGTTTCGGCCACCGCGCCGCCGAGACCGCCGCGCACGCTGGCCTCCTCGACGGTGACGACGGCGCCGGTGCCGGCGGCGTCGATGATTGCCTCGATGTCGAGCGGATTCATCCAGGCCATGTTGACGACGCGCGCCGACACGCCCTGTTCGGCCAGCACGTCGGCCGCCTGCAGCGCCTTGTGCAGCATGACGCCGTTGGCAAGGATGGCAACGTCGTCGCCGCCGCGCATCACCTCGGCCTTGCCCGGTTCGATGCGGTCGAGCTTGTGCTGAAGCGCCGGCACCGGATAGCGGCTGACGCGGATGAACACCGGCCCCTCATAAGCGGCGGCAAAGCACATGGCTTGCTCGGTTTCCCAAGGGTCGGACGGTACGATGACGAGGAGGTTGGCCAGCGGCCTCAGCCAGGCGAGATCCTCGATCGAATGGTGCGTTGGTCCAAGCTCGCCATAGCCGATGCCGGGCGACTGGCCGCAGAGCTTGACGTTGGTGTTGGAATAGGCGACGTCCGCCTTCACCTGTTCCAGCGCCCGCCCGGTCAAGAAGCAGGAGGCGCAGGAGACGAAGGGGATGCGGCCGCCATTGGCCAAGCCGGCGCCGACGCCGACCATGTTCTGTTCGGCGATGCCGACGTTGACGAGGCGCTCCGGCCAGCGCTTCTTGAAGCCGCCGAGCTTGGACGAGCCGACGCTGTCGTTGACGACGGCGACCACCCGGTCGTTCGCCTCGGCCAGCGCCTCGAGCGTCTTCGAGAAGGCGTCGCGGCAGTCGTAAAGGCCCTCGTTGGGCCTGGAAGCGGAATGAGTGGCGGCCGACATCAGATGAGCTCCTTCATCGCCTGGGCGAACTGTTCGGCATTGGGAACGCCGTGATGCCAGGAAACGTTATCCTCCATGAAGGAAACGCCCTTGCCCTTGATGGTGTTGGCGATCACGCAAAGCGGTTTGTCGCGGCTCGCCGGATCGGCACCGAGCACGTCGAGCAGCGCGCCATGGTCGTGGCCGTCGATCATTTCGACGTGGAAGCCAAACGCCCGCCATTTGTCGTCGAGCGGGTCGAGGCCGTTGGTGGCCTCGGTACGGTCGCCCTGCTGCAGGCGGTTGCGGTCGACGATGACGGTGAGACGGTTGAGCTTGTGGTGGCTGGCCGCCATGGCGGCCTCCCAGTTGGAGCCCTCCTGCAGCTCACCGTCGCCGGTCAGTACGAAGGTGCGATAATCCTTGGCCGAAAGCTTGCCGGCGATGGCGATGCCGACGGCAACCGGCAGGCCGTGGCCAAGCGGTCCGGTGTTGGTCTCGATACCTGGCAGGTAGTTGCGGTTAGGGTGACCGTTCAGCTTCGACAGCGGTTTCATGTAGGTCTTGAGATCGGCTTCCGGGAAGAAGCCGGCCTGGGCCAGCACCGAATAGAAGGCACCGGTGCAATGCCCCTTGCTCATGATGAAACGGTCGCGATCCGGGTGGCGCGGCTCTTTGGTGTCATAGCGCATGACGCCGAAATACAGGGTCGCCAGGATGTCGGCTGCCGAGAAGTCGCCGCCTGGATGACCGAGCCCGGCATCGTGGACCATGGTGAAGGCGCTGCGGCGGATGGCGAGCGCCCGAGCGCGGACCATGGCGATCCTGTCGGCGCCGGAAACCGGCGCCGGAGCGGTTGAAAGAGACATTTTACGTTCTCCGGGTTGCAGCCGGTCGGCCGTCAACGGAAGGCCTTGAGACCGAGCGTCGGCACGGCCTCGCCGTTGTGATGGTAGATGGGCAGCTTCAGGTAGCGGCTGACCGCTTCCTCGACGATGCCGGCCACTTGGCCACGCACCATGGCGACGTGATGTTCGAAGCCGTTCTGCGTCACCACCTTCAGGAGCTGCCTGAGCTTCTCGACCTGGATCACGGCGATGCCGCCGTCCATGCCATAGGGATCGTCGGTGAAGGCGCCGTCACCGACGTAGGCCTTGATGGTGGCGTTGAGGTCGTCGGAGGAAAAGCGCAGGAAGCTCATTGGCCCCGCCTTCACCTTGCCTTTGACGGCGCCGAAGCACTTGTCGCGGCCGATGGTCTCACCGAGCACGTCGAGTTCGCCGATGTTGGGCGTGTCGCCGAAGAAGCTCTTTGGATAGTTGCCGCAGTGGGTGCCGACGCACTTGTCGGGGTCGTAGCGGTAGTTGTTGTTCCAGTCGAGAATGGCGGCCGGCTGGCCGGCGGCCAGCGTCAGCGCGTACATCGAGAGCGTGCCGAGCACGTCTACCTCGCAGGCGCTCGGCATCAGCTTTTCGCCCATCATGCTCATGGAGAGGCAGGTGGCGCAGCCATAGTTGTCCTGCAGCGACCGCCAGCACTGGATCGCCGAGGCGTCGCAGTCGTTCTCGCCCATCCACTCGTCGATGGCGATGCCCCACTTGGCCTGCTTCAGCACCTGCTCCGGCCGGATATGGGCGTCGATCTTGCCGTAGCCGCCGATGGCCGCCAGCTTGTCTTTCACGCTGGCCGCGTTGTCGTCGATCGCCTTGGCGCGACCGATGATCTCCGAAAGGTCGACCGGCACCACGGTGACGCCCATCGCCTGCAGCAGCTTCTCCGAATAGCGCATGGTCTGGAACGGCGCGGTGCGGGCGCCGATGGCGCCGATGCGCGCATGGCTGAGGCCGCGTACCGTGCGGCAGACGCGAGCAAAGGCGTCGAGATCGTTGCCGAATTCCTCGCCGTCGAGGTCTGAGGTATGGCTGGTCGTCTCGGTGAACGGGATGCCGTAATTGTAGAAGTTGTTGGCGACCGAGATCTTGCCGCAGAAGGCGTCGCGGCGGCTCTTGACGTCGACCTTGTCGAACTCGTCGTTGCAGGCCTGCAACAGGATCGGCACGCCGAGGCTGGCGGCCATCACCATCTCGATGATGGCGATCTCATCGCCGAAGTTGGCGAGCGAGATGACGAGGCCATCGATCTCTTCCTTGTGGGCGGCGAAGAAACGGCCGTAGAGCTTGGCGTCGTCGCGGGATTGTACCGCGCCATTCACCGTGGCGTCGACAGGCGGTATCAGCGTGCGGATGCCGAGGTGCGCCGCCTGCGCTTCGAGGTCGTTGCGCGCCTTGAGGCAGGGAGCGCCGTTGAAGAACTGCCGGCTGCCGACCACCAGGCCCAGGGTCACTTCGCGCTTGAACTTATCCGTCATATTCCATCCTCCCATCGGCTGGAGTTCTCCGCCGACATGAATTCAGTTTTCGATTTTTATCGCTTTCTTTCGTTTGATGATGTTTTTTAGGGGGCGTTTTGTCAATAGGGTTTTTGCCATGAACGGCTGCGGATCGAGGGTTTATGCGGCTTCCATTGGCCCGAGGCGGCAAAAAGACGTGGCCGACCGATCAAAATCGGAGCTATAAGGATCGCAAGAAAGCGAAGGTCCCCATGGCGATAGATTCATCGAATGGTAGCGGAACGGACGTGGGCTCGAGTGGCAAGCGCGCCGCCGCAGCGGCGGAAGCCCCCGCTTTTACTGGCCTGCTCGCCGAGCCTCGGCGCATGAAGATTCTCGAATGGTTGCAGGAAGAGGGCAGCGCCCGCGTGCGCGAACTGTCGCAGGCTTTTAAGGTATCGGAAGCCACCATCCGTCAGGATCTCGAGCGGCTCGAGCAGGAGGGGCATATCCTGCGCGAGCATGGCGGTGCCTATCTCAAGACGGTGCAGCAGCAGGTCGGCACCATGTCGCTGCAGCACATCGAGAACATGGACCGCAAGCGCAAGATCGGCGCCAAGGCGGCAACGCTGGTGCGCAACAACGAGACCATCATTCTCGATGCCGGCTCCACCACCACCGAAATCGCCCAGCGGCTGACGACCCGCGAGAACCTGACGGTTATCACCAACGCGCTCAACATCGCCATCATTCTCGGCGCCGTTCCCGGCTATGCCGTGCACATGCCCGGCGGGCAGTTCAAGGCCCCGACGCTGTCGCTGTCCGGCGATAAATCGGTGGAATATTTCCGCAATATCTTCGCTTCGAAGCTGTTTCTGGCAACCGCCGGCGTGTCGATCGACGCCGGCCTTACCTACCCGAGCTTCGCCGATCTGCAGCTCAAGGAGGCGATGATCAAGGCGGCCGCCCACGTCTATCTCGTCGCTGATTCCTCCAAGATCAATCGGACCTCGTTTACGCGGCTCGGCAATCTCGATGTCATTCATTCCTTCATCACCGACGACGGCATCGCCGACAGCGACGCCAAGGAATTCGAGCGTCGTGGCATCGAACTGATCGTCGCCACCTGATTCCGGCTTCTCCGAAGGCAGTCTTGATAGCGAGCCACCCTGTGGCGGCGGCCCGCGCTTTGTTTGCGTTGCGCCGAGCGGTGCCGAATTTCTTGTTCCATCCGAATGCCAGACGTGCCTTCTCTCGCCCCTGGCGAGGCAAAGAAGCGAGTGCTACCTTTCGATTGCTATCGACTTTTGTCTAACTGGTCCTGGATGAGCCGTTACCTTTGGCCTGGGAAGGACATTTCTCGCTGAGAATGATCATTTCGGCAGAAAAATAGGTCAAAAGCAGCCGGAAATGCCTTGTTCGATGGCAAGGCGGGCCAATCGGAGGTCAACGGACGCGAATGATCCGTTGACAAACGATAGAAAACGAAAATAATCGAAACATAAGGTCCGGGAGGAGATCCCGACGACCCAGGGAGGATGAGCATGCCAGATCATGCTGAGTCGCGTCGGCCTTTTGCCAGCGCGGCCGATAACCAGCCGTTCGCCGTTGCTGGCGGTCGAAATGGCGCAAGCCTTTCAAGGCGTCTCGTCGTTGCTGGGCTGCTGGCTGTGGCCATGGCCGGTTGCAAGATCCTGCCGATCCAGAGTGAGACCGAGGCGGAGCAGCAAAAGTTCAACGGTGCCGACTACGTGACCAAGCTCTGGGACACCCAGGTGATTCCGGTGGTCCGTGACAAGGCCTTCCCGATCGAGACGGTGATCGCTGCCATCGAAGGCGGCCTCGACAAGGCCGGTCCGGAATTTGGCCATCGTCCGGCCGAGGAGGGCAGCCCCTGGAGTTTCGTCGTCAAGGGAACGGCGGTGATCAAGGAAAAGAACACCGCCTCGCGGGCCGGTACCGTGTTGATCGACGTGACGACGCCGAAAGGTCCTGTTCCGGTGACCATCCAGATCGGTCCGGTAATCAAGGGCAATTCGTTGCGTGACGCCATGCCCTTCATCAACTTCCAGAACTTCACCAACCAGTTGGAGTTCGCCGAGGTCGGCCGTGCCTTCAACGGTCACGTGGTCACCGAACTCAAGGCGGTCGTCGATGCGTTGGCGCCCGGCCAGACGATTGCCTATGCGGGGACGTTCTCGCTCAACTCGCCTACCGACAAGATCCTGCTGACCCCCGTTCTGATTGGTCCGGCGGGAGGCGCCCAATGAGCGCCCTGGAGCAAGCCGACGCGCCGGCGGTGGTCCTCCGCGCCGAGAAGATGACCCGCATCTTTCCCGGGACGATCGCTCTCGAAGATGTTGACTTCGACGTTTACGAGCGTTCGGTGAACGTGCTGATCGGCGAGAACGGGGCCGGCAAGTCGACGCTGATGCGCATCCTCGCCGGTGTCGATCAGGCGACCTCCGGCCGCATCCTGATGGGCGGCGAGGAAGTGCAGTTCTCATCGGTGCTGGATGCGGCGCAGAAGGGCATCGGCATCGTCTTCCAGGAGCTCAACCTTTGCCCCAACCTCTCCGTCACCGAGAATATCTTCCTCGGCCGCGACATGACCAAGGGCGGCGTTCACATCGACATGCCGCGCCAGCGCGAACGGGCCAAGGAATTGCTCGCCCGTCTCGAGCATGACATCGACCCGGATACGCTGGTCGACGATCTCCGGATCGGCGAGCAGCAGATCGTCGAGATCGCCAAGGCGCTGGCCGACGACGCCAGGGTGCTGATCATGGACGAGCCGACGTCGGCGCTGTCGTCCTCCGAGGTGGAGGTGCTGTTCCGCGTCATCGCCGAGCTGAAGAAGTCCGGCGTCGCCATCATCTACATCTCGCACCGCCTCGAAGAGCTCGTCCGCATCGGCGACTACTTCACCGTGCTGCGCGACGGCCATTTCCAGGCGAGCGCCCCCAAAGGCGAGGCGACCATTCCCTGGATCATTCGCCAGATGCTCGGCACCTCTGAATTCGCCAAGCGTCAGCAGCGCGACGTGAAGGTCGGCGACCCCGTGCTGTCGGTCCGTAACCTGAAACTGCCGCGCGTCGGTGGCGGCTATCTCGTCGACGACGTCAGCGTCGATTTCCGGGCCGGCGAGATCGTCGGCATCTACGGTCTCTTGGGGGCCGGTCGTTCGGAACTGTTCGAGAGCCTGTTCGGTCTCCGGGCCGACGCGCGTGGCGCAGTCACCATCAACGGTCGGGCGGTCGACCAACTGCCGGTCTCCCGGCGCATTGCCGCTGGTTTGTTCCTGGTCCCCGAAGACCGCCAGCGCGACGGGTTGGTGCAGAACCTCACCGTCGGCAAGAACCTGTCGCTGGCCAGTCTCGCCAAGGTGACCAAGCTGTTCACCGTGCAGAACGGCGCCGAGCGCAAGGCGGTCGATGCCCTGTTCCGCTCGCTGCGCATCAAGGCGCCGTCGCCGGAAACGCCCATCACGTCGCTGTCGGGTGGCAACCAGCAGAAGGTGGTCATCGGCAAGAGCCTGATGACAGAACCCAAGGTGCTGCTGCTCGACGAACCCACCCGCGGCATCGACATCGGCGCCAAGGAAGAGGTGTTCCGCACCATGCGCGAGCTGGCCGATCAAGGCCTCGCCGTGGTGTTCGCCACCTCCGATCTCAAGGAGGTGCACGCCGTGTCCGATCGCGTGCTGGTGATGTCGCAGGGACGGATCACCGCCGACCTGCCCGACCACGAGGCGACCGACGAGGTCATCGTTCGCGCCTCCACCAAGGGACACGCCGCCCCCGCTCACGACCACCCGGCTCAGGATCAGTGACCATGACCAACACAGTTGCAACCCCGGCGGCCGAAGCGCCCAAAGGACAGTCGACGCCGCTTCTTCTGCTCCTGAAGCTCAGGACCTTCATCGCGCTGATCGCCGTCGTCGTGTTCTTCAGCCTGATGGCGCCGAATTTCGTCACTGTCGCCAACGTGGTGATCGTTTCAAAGCACGTGGCGATCAATGCCTTCCTCGCCATCGGCATGACCTTCGTCATCCTGACCGGCGGCATCGACCTGTCGGTCGGCGCCATCGTCGGCCTGGTCGGCATGGTGGCCGGTGCGCTGGTACTCTACGGCGTCCCGCTCGAGATGCTCGGCGTGGTGATCTATCCCAACGTCTGGGAAGTGATCGGCATTGCCCTGCTGGTCGGTACCTTCGTGGGGTTCGTCAACGGCCTGTTGATCACCCGCATGCAGGTGGCTCCCTTCATCGCCACCCTCGGCATGCTCTATGTCGCCCGTGGCACGGCGCTCCTGATGTCGGGCGGCTCCACCTTCCCGAACCTGATCGGCAAGCCTGAGTTCGGCAATCAGGGCTTCCCGGTGCTCGGCGCCGGCACCATCCTCGGCATTCCCCTGTCGATCTGGCTACTGCTGGTCGTCGCCGGCATTGCCGCCTACGTCGCCACCAAGACGCCGTTCGGCCGGCAGATCTATGCCGTTGGCGGCAACGAGCGCGCGGCCACACTCAGCGGCGTCAATGTCAATCGCGTCAAGCTCACCGTCTACATGGTCTCCGGCTTTTGCGCCGCCATTGCCGGTCTGGTCGTCGCCTCTCAGTTGGTCGCCTCGCATCCGGCATCCGGCGAGACCTTCGAGATGAACGCCATCGCGGCGGCCGTGCTCGGCGGCACGTCACTGTCGGGCGGTCGGGGCACCATCGGCGGCACCATCGTCGGCGCCTTCGTGATCGGCGTGCTCTCCGACGGCCTCGTCATGATGGGCGTCTCCGAGTTCTGGCAGATGGTCATCAAGGGCGTCGTCATCGTCGGCGCCGTCATCCTCGACCAGATGCAGCGGCGCATCGCCCGCAACGCCCGGCTTGGCTGAGATCTGGGCTGAACTTTCGGCGCCGGCCGACCCCGGTCGGCGTCAACGACTGCGGCCGTCGACACCCGACGTGAACCGCGCCCCGCTGAGAGGTGTGCAGCGGACTATAGTGGAGGAGAAAGACATGTCGCTTCGCAAGACTCTGAAGACGGTTTCCCTCGGCTTGCTAGCCGGTATCGCGCTGACCGCCTCGGCCCTCGCCGCCGATGGCAAGCTGATCGTCATCATCACCCCGAGCCATGACAACCCCTTCTTCAAGCAGGAAGCGGTGGGCGCCCAGGCCAAGGCCAAGGAACTCGGCTATGAGGCGGCGATCTACAGCCATGACGACGACGCCAACAAGCAGAACGACCTGATCGACTCGGCCATCGCCCAGAAGGCCGCCGCGATCATCCTCGACAACGCGGGTGCCGACGCCACCGTCGCCGCCGTGCAGAAGGCCAAGGACGCCGGCGTGCCGTCCTTCCTGATCGACCGCGAGATCAATGCCACCGGCATTGCCGTCACCCAGATCGTCTCCAACAACTATCAGGGCGCCACCCTGGTCGCCGAAAGCTTCGTCGAAGCCATGGGCGAGAAGGGCAACTTCGTTGAGCTGGTCGGCAAGGAATCCGACACCAACGCCGGCGTGCGTTCCAAGGGCTATCATGACGTGATCGATCAGTATCCCGACATGAAGATGGTCGCCCAGCAGAGCGCCAACTGGAGCCAGACCGAAGCCTTCTCGAAGATGGAATCGATCCTCCAGGCCAATCCGGACGTCAAGGGCGTGATTTCCGGCAACGACACCATGGCCATGGGCGCCATGGCTGCCCTCGAGGCCGCTGGCCGCAAGGACGTTTTGGTCGCCGGCTTCGACGGTTCCAACGACGTGCGCGACGCCATCATCGCTGGCAAGATCCACGCCACCGGCCTGCAGCCGGCCTTCCGTCAGGCCCAGTACGCCGTCGAACTGGCCGACAAGTTCCTGAAGGAAGGCAAGACCGGCCAGCCGGAGAAGATCTCCATGGACTGCGTGCTGATCACCAAGGACAACGCCGCCAAGCTCGACAACTTCGCGCTCAAGGATTGATCCCCAAAGACCGCTAAAAGCCCGGCGGGTCAACCGCCGGGCAACCTCCCAAGAGAATGAAATGAAACAGGCAGGTGCTTCTCGGCGCCTGCCTGTTTCACTGTTCGGATAAGTCCGGCCAATCCTCGATCAGGCGAAATCCGGCGTCAGAACGGCGTTCTTGAGGGCGATCGAGTAGGGATGCTGGGGGTTGTCGAGCACCGCCCGCGCGTTGCCGCGCTCCACCACCTCGCCCTTCTTCATGATGATGATGCGATCGGAGATATAATAGGCGGTGGCAAGGTCGTGGGTGATGTAGATGATCGACAGCCCCAGCCGATCGCGCAGCGACCCGAACAGGTTGACGATCGACATTCGAAGCGAGGCATCGACCATCGACACCGGCTCGTCGGCCACCAGGAGGCGCGGATCGGGGATCAGCGCTCGGGCAATGGCCGTGCGCTGCAACTGGCCGCCGGACAGCTCGTGCGGAAAGCGGCCGCGCACCTCGGCCAGCGTAAGCCCCACTTCAACCAAAGCCCGGCCGACGCGCGCCTCGATCTCCTGGCGAGTCGGCCTGCCTTTGGACGTCATGAAGTTGGTCGCAGTTGCGAACAGATAACGATCGACGCGCTTCAACGGATTGAAGGCTTCGAATGGGTTTTGCAGTACCGGCTGCACCTTGGCCATGAAAGCACGGCGATCGGCTCGGCTGCGAATGTCGGCGATGTCGATACCGTCGAAGAGCACGCGCCCCCGGGTCGGTAGTTGCTGGCCGAGCACCATGGCGGCTAGCGTCGACTTGCCGGAACCGGATTCGCCGACCACCGACAGGATTTCCGGCCGCTCGGCCTCGATCTGCAACGAGATGTCTTTCACCGCCTCGATGTGGCGCCGCGACAGGAGTCCGCCCTGCAGGAAGGTCTTGCCGACGTGATCGATGTCGAGAAGGAGGCTCATGATGTGGCTCCCGTAACGGCGAAGCAGGCGACGCGGTGGCGCGGCGTCAGGCTGGTCATGACCGGGACTTGCCTCGAGCAGATGTCCATGGCCAGCGGACAGCGCGGATGGAAGCGGCAGCCGGACGGCGGGTCGGCGAGGCTTGGTGGCCGGCCAGCCAGCGAGGCGCGGCGGGTTGTGTCGCCGATCTTCGGCAGCGAGGCGACGAGGTGCTGCGTGTAAGGATGGCGAGCGCCGCGAAACAGCGTCGGCGTGTCGGCTTCCTCGACGAGGCGGCCGGCATAGACGATGCCGACCCGGTCCGACACCGTCGCATGCACGCTCATGTCGTGGGTCACGAACAGGAAGGACGAACCCAGATCGCGCTGGATGTCGCGTAGCATGTTGAGAACGTCGCGCTGGACAATGACATCAAGCGCCGTTGTCGGTTCGTCGGCAACGATGAACTCCGGCGTGCAAACGGTGGCCAGCGCAATGGTCGCTCGCTGGCGCATGCCGCCGGACAACTGGTGCGGATAGCTGTGGAGCACATCGGGGTCGAGATCGAGTTTCCTGAGGTGACCTCGCACCTTGTCCCAGAAGGCGGCGCGGTCGAGGCCCATGTGGGGATAAGCGAAGTCGTAAAAGGAGTGCTTGATCCGGCGCACCGGGTTCAGCACGTTCATCGAGCCCTGCATGATGTAGGACAGGTGCCGCCAGCGAATGGCCTGCAGCTCATCCGGCCTCAGATCGTAGATGTCGTAGGCTTGTCCGCTGAAGTTGAAGCGGACGCTGCCGCCGACCACATGCAGTGGCGGCCGGATGGCGCCGACGATGGTCTTGATCAGCGTCGTCTTGCCGGAGGAGGACTCGCCGGCGACGCCATAGATTTCGCCCTTGGCGATGGAGAGGCTGATGTCGTCGACGGCGCGAATGTCGCGGTCGATGCCGAAGGCCTTGGTGGTGTAGTAGGCCTTCAGCCTATCGACCACCAGCGTCGGTTCGGTCGCCGTGTCGGGGGTGTGGAAAAGTGCTTCGGATTGCATCGGCTCAGTTCCCCATCCGGTTCAGACGACTGCGCGGATCGATGTATTCATTCATCGACATGGAGAGCAGGAACAGGCCGATGAACAGGATCACGATGGCCCCCACCGGCGCGGCCACCCACCACCAGATGCCGGAGATCAGCGCCGAGTGGGAATTGGCCCAGTAGATCATCTGTCCCATGGTCGGGGTATCGACGTCGGTGAAACCAAGCACCGACAGGGTGATTTCCATGCCGATCGACCAGATCATGTTGTTCATGGTTGTGGCGAAGACGATCGGCATCACGTAGGGCAAGTGCTCCTCGACGAGGATCTTGCGCATGCTCATGCCCGAATAGACGCTCTGCGTTGTGAACGGGCGCGTCCTCAAACTCATGGCAATCGAGCGAATGAGACGGGCATCATAGGACCAGCCGAGTGCCGACAGGATCAGCACCAGCATCAGCCAGTTCATGTTGTCCTTCAGCACGAAGTAGAACAGCACCAGAATCGGAAACTGCGGGATGACCATGATGGAGTCGTTGATCGCCATCAGTACGCGGTCGGTGCGGCCACCGGCATAGCCGGCAGTGAGCCCGACCACCAAGGACAGGATGCGCGACAGGAAGGCGACGCCGACGCCGAAGCCGAGCGTATTCCTGAGGCCAATCATCAACTGCCAGAAAGTGTCCTGGCCGCGCGAGGTGGTCCCGAACCAGAACTCGGCGTCCGGCGGCATGTCCGGCGGCACGACATAAATGTCCGAGGCCGGATAGGGCGAGAAGAAGGACAGCACGACGGCGCCGATCAAGAGCAGCAGAATGACGAGGCCGATGGCGAATTCGATGTTGTAGCGAATGAGGTCGCGGACGATCGTGAACATGGCCTCACTCCGCCTTGATGCGTGGGTCGAGCAATGGGCTGAGGATGTCGATCAGGAACACCGCGATGGCGACGCCGACGATCGACAGCGAAGCGAGCCCCAGCACCAGGCTGTAGTCGCCGGCATGCACGGCATTGATCAGCAGTGTGCCAATGCCCGGATAGCCGAACACGATTTCGGTAATCACCGTGCCATTGAAGATGGCGCCGAGCGACATGGCGAGGCCGGTCAGCTGGGGCACCAGGGCGTTGCGAACCACGTAGGAGCGCAGGATGCGGGTCGATCCGACGCCACCGAGTTCTGCAAACGTCACGTAATCCTCGGTAACGATGTTGGAGGTGAGAGCCCGCATGCCGGTCAGCCAGGATCCGGCCCCGACCAGTACCAGCGCCAAAGCCGGCAGGATCGAATGGCGAATGATGTCGAGGATGAGCGCGAAGGACAAATCGAGATCGGCGTTCATCTCGTAGCCGCCGGTAATCGGCAGGACCGGCCAGACGAAGCCGAACAGAATGAGCAGGATGAACGCGAGAATGTAATAGGGGATCGGTTGCAGGCCGATCAGCCCCAGACTGACGATCTTCAGGATCCGGCTCTTGCGGTAGTATCCGGCAAGAGCGCCGAGCGTGTTGCCGATCAGGAAGGAGATCAGCGTCGCCGATATCATCAGCCCGACGGTCCATGGCAGGGCGCGGAAGATGATCTGGGACACGGGCGTCGGGAAGGCCGACAGGGATGGCCCAAGGTCGCCTTGAATGAGCCGCGACCAGAAGACGACATATTGCTCGAAGACGTTTCCCTGCAGCCCATAGAGTTCGGTCAGCGTCTTGCGCATCAGCTCGATGGCTTCGGGGTCGGCCTTGCCGAAGTTGGTAATGACCGTGATCGTCTCGGCCACCGGATCGACCGGCGTCATGTGGGTGATGAAGAAAGTCGCCGAAATCCCGAGAAAGACCACCAGCAGCAACTGGCCAAATCGGCGCGCGACGAAAATCATGTAGGCTTTCACGAGACCTCCTTGCTCCGCTCTCAAGGCCAGTTGAAGCGGCGATCTTGATCCACCGACCCGTGCGGGCTGGAAAGCTCGCACGGGTCTCCTGGAAGGGCGCATCTGGAGGAGGGAGGATGCGCCCGTCGTGGTCAGGGCTGCGCCGGCTTCAGCTTGATCATCATCAGCCGAGAGTTGCCCCAGTTCGGAACCGGATCGGTGTAGGGAGCATCCGGGAAGGTCGGGTAGCCAGTCCAGTAGGTCGTATCCATCGAAGTGAACACGTTGTAGGACATCATCGGAATGGTGGGCATCTCCTTCACCACCAGCTTCAGATAGTCCATGCCGTAGTCCACGCCCTTGGGATCGTCGAAGCTGATCCCGCGGATACCCTCGATGATCTTGTCGAGGTCCGGGCTCGACCAGCGTTGCCAGTTGCGGGCAGGCTGGACGTCTCCCGGCTTGGCCACAAAGCTCGAGTGCCAACTGTCGAGGAAGAACGACATGTCGGCATCGCCACCCCAGGTTTCGACGCTCCAGGCGATGGCCGTGTCGAAGTCGCCAGCCTGCATGGGCTGCCAGGGGTTGGTGGTCGGTTGCGCCTTGGCGTCGATACCGAACTGCTTCCATTGCTGGGCAATCAGCGTTCCCGCGCGGGTGAACACCGAACGGCTGTCGCCCTCGACGGTCAGACGAATCCGGAACGGCTGGCCGTCCGGCTGCATCCACTGGTCCCCGACCTTCTTGAAGCCGGCCTTTTCAAGCAATTCACCGGCCGCTTTCGGGTTGGACTTCCACCAGCCATAGCCGAACTGGTTGGCGATGGCCGTCGGGTCGGTCGGGATCTCGTCCTTGAACTTCGGCTGCTTGCGCAGCATGTCGGCGATCTGCGTCGGGATCGTCGGGTCGTAGGGCTTGATCTTTTCCTTGCCTGTATCGAGCTCGAAGGATTTGAGCCATTCTTGCATCGGCGCCTGATAGGTGGTCATGGCGACGCCGGTGGGCGGCACGCCAATCGCAGACAGCGTCGCCGCGCCGCGATAGCTGGCGAGATCGACGGCCTTCATGTCGATCAGCAGCGCCAGCGCCCAACGCACATCCGCCTTGTCGAAGGGGGCCTTCTGCGTGTTGAAGATCACGGCCGGAAGGGTCGGATCGGGATGGGCGTAGGGGAAGCCCTTGAACCAGGTGGCGAGCGATTTCGACTGGTCCACAAGCGTGAACATGCCTTCCGGCGTGTTGTCGTGGATGATGTCGAGCTCATGCTTCAGCTGGGCAATGGTCTTCTTGTCCGGCGGGCCGCCATCGACATAGGCGGCGTATTTGGGGCCGGGCTCGCCGAGCAGGCCGAGTGGCGTACGCTGCCAGTCGTCGCGCTTTTCCCAGATGTACCACTTGCCCTGCGGGTCGTAGTTCTTGAGCTTGTAGGCGCTGATCGAGATCGGGTTGGCAAAGTCGAACTTGACCGGGTCGGCCACCTTCTCGAAGACGTGCTTGGGCATGACCCAGATGGCGTTCCAGCGCACCGTGAACAGGGCATGGAAGCGCGAGTTCGGCTTCTTCAGCTTGAAAACGACGGTGTAGGGATCGGTCGCCTTGACGCTATCGACGCTGACGGCCAGGAGTGAGCTCCATACCATGCCCGGATGGTCGATCTGGGTCTGGACGGTATAGACGAGGTCATCGGCGGTGAATTCGACACCGTCGCTCCAATACATGCCCTTCCTGAGCTTCACCGTCATTTCGGTGAAATCGGCATTGTAGATCGGCTTGTCGGAGGCCAGCGAGTTGTACCAGGCGCCGTTGATGCCCTGATCGGGATCGATGTACCACAGGGTGTCCATGGTCAGCTGTTGCAGGCCTGTCGACAGGCCGCCGCCACCGTTCACCCAGATATTGAACCAACCCGGATTCTTGATTGTCCCTTCCGGGTTTTCGATGATCACGGTTTCCTTGCGCGGTAGGTTCGAAATATCCTGTGCCTGAGCTGCGCTCGCCAAAACCGCGAGCGCGGCTCCAGCGAGAAACGTTCTCCAAAGCTTCATCACGTAATCCTCCCTCGAGAGTGTCCACGTTGCACGGCGCGCCAAAAAGGGGCGGTAGACCGTGTCCTCCAGACCTACGGGATCCCTGGCATCCTCCTCCTGTTGTTCGGCGAGCGGGTCGCAACGCCGAATTTTAAGAGCATGACCGGCCTCTTTCCTCCAAAGGCGGCCGGTCGGCCTAAACCGAGAGACGTATGACGTTGTAGGACAGCGGCGGCAGCCGACTGCGGAGCACGCCATCCTCGACCGCTGTTCCGCCGACTGTCTTCGGCACCACATTGTCGGGATGGGTGGCTGAGTTGACGGCTCGGAGATCGGGATGCGTCATCTGGATATGCTCGACGACGCGCGCCGCCCTAAACCCATTGAGCGCCGCCGACAGATCGAGCGTCTCGGTAAGGTGGCGGTTCACCACGAAGAAGGTGAGGGCGCCATCGGCTGCCGATCGGACCACCGACACGTCGAGGTAGGGTACGTCGTCGGCCGTGTCGGCGTCGTAGGTCGGTCCATCGACCACGGTGCGCAGCGACGTGCCGCGTCCATAGAGCGAGGCGAACAGGAACGGATAATAGATGGTCTGCTTCCAGGCCGGGCCACCCGTCTCGGTCATGATCGGCGCGATGACGTTGACCAGTTGGGCGATGCAGGCGATTTTCACCCGGTCGGCGCGGCGGATGAAAGTATTGAGCGCGCCGGCGACCTGCAGCACATCCTCGAAGTTATAGATATCCTCAAGCAGGTGAGGGGCGTCCGGCCATTCGTCCCCTTCGAGAATCTTCTTGTCCTGCTCGTGGCTATGGTACCAGACGTTCCATTCGTCGAATGAAATGGTGACATTCTTCTTGGAGCGTTTCTTCGCCTTCACATAGTCGATCACGCCGGCGACCGACATGATGTAGCGGTCGAGCTTCTCGGACTGGGCGAGATAATTCAGCGTGTTGTGTTCCTTGTTGGCGAAATACATGTGCAGCGACAAGTGGTCGATCACCTCGTAGGTGTGGTCGAGAACCGTCGCCTCCCAATCGGGAAAGGTCGGCATGCCGGAGTGCGAGGAGCCGCAGACGACGAGTTCCACAGACTTGTCGAACAGGCGCATGGCCTTGGCCGTCTCATTGGCCAGTCTGCCATATTCGTCCGCCGACTTGTGGCCGACCTGCCAGGGACCGTCCATCTCGTTGCCGAGACACCAGAGCTTGACGTTATGCGGATCCTTCCAGCCATGCTGGCGGCGCAGGTCGCTCCAGTAGGAACCGCCTGGGTGGTTGCAATACTCGATGAAATTGCGCGCCGCATCGAGCCCGCGCGACCCGAGGTTGACGGCCAGCATCGGCTTGGTGTTGGCCTTCTTGCACCAGTCGACGAACTCGTTGACGCCGATATGGTTGTTGTCGCGGGTGCGCCAAGCGAGATCAAGGCGTGTCGGGCGTTCATTGCGCGGTCCGACGCCGTCTTCCCAATTATAGGCCGAGACGAAGTTGCCGCCGGGATACCGGACGTAAGGCGTGTTGAGCGAACGAACCAGTTCGATAACGTCGCCCCGAAAGCCGTCGGCGTCGGCGGTTGGATGGCCGGGTTCGTAGATACCGGTATAAATTGCCCGCCCCAGATGTTCGAGGAAGGAGCTGTAAAGCCGGTCATCGACAGGGGAAATGGCGAAATCCCTGTGGATCGTCACGTTCGCTTTCACGGTGGCCTCGCTGCACGTTTCCGTTTATATCTGATGATATGATATATAACGAAGATTATGGTGTGTACCGAATAGCGTGTCAACGGTGCAAAGCAGAGGCCGCCGAAAGGCGAATGCGAGAGTCTTCTTCCCCTAAAACCAAGAGGTTAGCACGTGTTCATGTGGCAGTCTGCCAGGAATCCAAAATGAATATAATCGCCTTCTCGCGATTTTTCGAGCGGCGCAAGAGTATAAAAAAGAGTGTCACTTACGTTCTAGCAGGCAGATTAGGAGTCGTTCGGCCTATATAGGCGCATGGTGATATCTTGGTCGTAATTTCCGAATCCCCGGCCGAATATATTGATGCCGCCCGGACGCTTTGCTTGCTCCGCAATGCCGATCCGCATCCGGATGGAGTGGTGATTGTCGAGGTCCAGATCCGCCAGTTTCACATCGGAAATCTTGATACCATCAATGAATGTCCCATTTTGCGAGATGGTCCAGGTTTTGAGCTTGCCATATTGCGACCCCTCGAGCTTCCACCACCGGGGTGTATAGACGCCCCGTTTGTCGCCGTAGTCGCCCGGTGAAGTCCAGGTGCCGACATCGACGTTGTTGACCCAAAGCGTAATGTCGGACGGCCAGTTCGTGTTGGTTCCCGGCACCTCGGACGAGAGCTCCATCGAGAATTCGACGGCGCTGACTTTCTCATTCAATATCTTGGCGTTATTTGGGAATTTATACTCGACGTAGCCGCGCCCGAACCAAAGAAGCCCCGCTTGCATGCGGTTGGGGTCAAGAAAGAAGTTGGGAACGTCGAGAAGCCCGATGACGCCCTCGCTCGAGCAGAGACCGCAGGGCGCACGCACATCGCAACTGGTGTAAAGGCCGATCGGCATCGACACCTCGATCGTCTCGTCACGTGGCACCTCGCCTGTATCATCAAAACGGATAATGATCTCGTCATAGCGGGCCGAGCAAATCTTCTGATGCCCCTTCTTGGCCTTCACCGTCCTGGTGTCGATCAGTTCGGCCTCTTCCAAAGCCTGTACCGACGTAGCGACAGTCGACTGTGGCAGCGACAGGGCGGCGCTGATTTCGTTCACATTCATTGGTCCCTTGGTGTGCAAGAGGCGCAGAATGTCGAGGCGGGTGGTGGAAGATATGCCCTTGAGCATGGCGTAGCTGTCGGCGGCATTCAGCGTGAGAAAATTTCGGTTCAACGGAGATACTCAAGCGGCGATGTGTTTGTATGTTCATATCATAAACGTTGATAGGGTCTACGGATAAACGATATGCGGGATGTTCCAGATCACACGCAAAGCGGCATGGAGCGCCCTTTGCATTGTGGCGCGACTACGGATCGACAGGATCGGATCCTTGGGTTAGGTCGGCGGGCAAAAGCCCGTATCGTGTGACGTGGCGCCGCGGGATGGGCCCTTGGCCATCCGGCGTGACGGGAGGAGAGAAACATGCCCTTTCGGATGATCGCCCTCGACCTCGATGGAACCGTTCTCGATCCGGAAGGCCGTATCCGTCCGCGTACCGCCGAGGCGTTGCAAGTTTCGAGAGCTCGGGGGCTGGAGGTCACATTGGTCACCGGCCGGCATCACTCGGTGACCCGGCCCTATTACGAGGAGCTTGGGCTTGCTGGTCCGGCCATTTGCTGCAACGGCACCTACGTCTACGATTTCTTGGCCGGGCGCGTTGTGAGCGGCGAGCCTTTCGATCCCGCCGACGCGCGTCGCGTCGTCGCATCCTGCCGTCAGCACGACGTCGACCTTCTGATGTATCTCGATGACGTCATGCTCTACGAAGTGCCGACGCCGCATCTTCGAAAGCTTGGCGCCTGGATCGACGGTCTATCCACACGGCCCAAGCCCGAGCTTCGCCAGGTGACATCGGTCGAGGCGGTGCTGGATGCCGCCCCCAATGTCTGGAAGTTCGTGGTGACCCATCCCGACGCCGGCCGCCTCGCTGCATGGTACGCGGAGGCCGAGACCGTGCCGGCCTACGGCGTCGAATACTCCTGGCATGACCGTATCGACGTGATGCCGGCCGGTCGCAGCAAGGGCAGCCGGCTTCTGTCCTGGGCTGCCGAACGCCGCATCGATCCCCAGGACATCGTTGCTTTCGGTGATAACTTCAACGACCTCGGCATGCTGACCGGCGTTGGCCTCGGCATTGCCATGGGCAACGCTCCTGACGGGGTCAAGACGCAGGTCAAGGAGGTGATCGGCGGAAACGACACCGACGCCATTGCCGACCGCATCGGGCGTCTGCTCGCCTGACATCTGTTCGCAGGTGCATGCGTATTGGGCGTGCCTGCCTATTGACCACTGTTCAGTGAGCCATTACGACTTTCCCTTCAGAAACAATGCCTCCGGTCACTCAGGGCGGCCGGTTACCATGTCGGTAGCCTGATCTGCGCCGGTACTCGCGCTCCGGCGCTGTCGAGGATATGGTAAACAGGCGAAAGGCTCCCTCGCTCAGGCGAAGGCGCTGAACGACCAAGGTGGAAAACCACCGGGTAAATGAAAAGGGGAACTCGAACATGACCATGCCAGTCTTGGTGAAGCATTTCAGATATCTGTCGGCAAGCGCGGCAATGGCCGCCTTTGTCGCGTGTGTCGGTCCGTCTTTCGCCGCCACTCCAGCCGACACGCTGGTCGAAGGCTTTGCCATCGACGACATCATCACCCTCGATCCGGGCGAAGCCTTCGAGCTTTCGACGGCAGAAGTCACTGCCAACAGCTATTCGCTGCTCGTCCGCCTCGACCTCGACGACACGACGAAGGTGAAGGGCGATCTGGCCGACAGTTGGACCATCTCCGATGACGGTCTCACCTATACCTTCAGGCTGAAGCCGGGCCTGAAATTTGCCTCTGGCAACCCGGTCACGGCCGAGGACGTCGCTTTCTCGGCCGAACGCCTGATCAAGATGGACAAGAGTCCGGCCTTCCTGTTTGGCCAGCTCGGCCTGACCGGCGACAATGTGACGGAAAAGGTGAAGGCGACCGATCCGCTCACCGTCTCGTTCACCGTCGACAAGCCTTATGCCACCTCCTTCGTGCTCAACGTCCTGTCGTCCACCGCCGGTTCGGTGCTCGACAAGAAACTGGTCATGGAGCACGCCAAGGCGGTGACACCGTCCGACGAGTACAAGTGGGACACCGATTTCGGCAATGACTGGCTGAAGACCAACTCGGCCGGCTCCGGCCCCTTCAAGATCGTCACCTGGAAAGCCAACGAGGCGGTCGTCCTCGAGCGCAACGACAATTATTTCGGCGAGCCGGCCAAGCTGAAGCGGGTGATCTATCGCCATATGAAGGAAAGCTCCGGCCAGCGTCTGGCACTGGAGAATGGCGATATCGACATCGCCCGCAACCTCGAGCCGGGCGATCTCGACGCGGCGACGGCCAATAAGGATCTCGCCACCATCTCGGCGCCAAAGGGCACCGTCTACTACATCTCGCTCAACCAGAAGAACCCGAACCTCGCCAAGCCCGAGGTCATCCAGGCCTTCAAGTATCTGGTCGATTACGACGCCATCGGCTCCACTCTGATCAAGGGCATTGGTCAGATCCACCAGTCCTTCCTGCCGAAGGGCCAGTTGGGCGCCATCGACGACAATCCCTACAAGTTCGACGTGGCAAAGGCCAAGGAACTGCTCGCCAAGGCCGGCCTCGGCGACGGCTTCACCGTCACCATGGACACCCGCAACACCGAGCCGGTGACCGGCATCGCCCAGAGCTTCCAGCAGACGCTGGGCCAGGCGGGCGTCAAGCTTGAGATCATCCCGGGCGACGGCAAGCAGACGCTGACCAAATATCGCGCCCGTCAGCACGACATGTATATCGGCCAGTGGGGTTCGGACTATTTCGACCCCAATTCCAATGCCGACACCTTCACCTCCAATCCCGACAATTCCGACGCAGGCAAGACCAAGACGCTGGCCTGGCGCAACGCCTGGGATCCGAAGGAACTCGATGCCGAAACCAAGGCGGCGCTGCTCGAAAAGGACGCGGCCAAGCGTGCTGCCATGTACCAGGATCTACAGCACAAGGTGCTGGAGAGCGGTCCGTTCGTGGTGATCTTCCAGCAGATCGAAGTGGCGGCCTATTCGGCCAAGCTGCAGGGCTTCAAGCTCGGCCCGTCCTACGACACCAATCTGGTCGCCTCCATCTCGAAGTGACGACCTGACCTTGCTCGGCGCCGCCCGCCTTGATGGTGGGCGGCGTGAGCCCCTTTTTGAAACAACCAAAACACGAGTGTCTGGAAATGAAAGCGCCGCTTCGGGCCAAAGCCTTCCGCGAATTCTCCGCCGGTGTCGCACTGGCTGTGTTGATGACCCTCGGCGCTCCGACCTACGCTGCAACGCCCGCCGACACTTTGGTCGAGGGCTTTGCCATCGATGACCTGATCACCCTTGACCCGGCGGAGGCTTTTGAGTTTTCGGCTGCCGAGTTCATCGCCAACAGCTACAACAAGCTGGTCAACCTCGATCTCCAGGATACGTCGAAAATCGTCGGGGAACTGGCGGATAGCTGGACAGTGTCGGACGACAGCCTGACCTACACCTTCAAGCTCAAGCCCGGCCTGCAATTTGCCTCGGGCAATCCGATTACCGCGGCCGACGTCGCCTACTCCTTCGAGCGGGTGGTCAAGCTCGACAAGTCTCCCGGATTCCTGATCACCCAGTTCGGCATCACCGGCGACAATGTCGCCGAGAAGGCCAAGGCGCTCGACCCGCTGACTTTCCAGCTCACCGTCGACAAGGCTTACGCGCCGAGTTTCGTGCTCAACGTGCTGACGTCGATGACCGCCTCGGTGGTCGACAAGGAACTGGTGCTGCAGCACGTCAAGCCGGTGACGCCGAGCGACGAGTTCAAGTACGACAACGACTTCGGCAACGAGTGGCTGAAGTCGGCCTATGCCGGTTCCGGTCCGTTCAAGCTGATCGTCTGGAAGGCCAATGAGGCGCTGGTGCTGGAGCGCAACGACAACGCCACCATCCATCAGGCCGCGCTGAAGCGTATCATCTATCGCCATATGAAGGAGAGCGCCGGCCAGCGCTTGGCGCTTGAGAATGGCGATATCGATATCGCTCGCAACCTTGAGCCCGGCGATGTCGATGCCATCGCCGCCAAGGAGGGCTACACTGTCACGTCCGCCCCCAAGGGAACGCTGTACCTGCTCGGTCTCAACCAGAAGAACCAGTATCTGGCCAAACCGCAAGTACGCCAGGCGATCAAGTATCTGATCGATTACGATGCCATCGCCTCCACCCTCATTAAGGGCATCGGCCAGGTGCACCAGACGTTCCTGCCCTCCGGCCAACTGGGCGCCCTCGAAGACAAGCCGTTTTCCTTGAACGTCGACAAGGCCAAGGCTCTGCTCGCCGAGGCCGGCCTGCCCGATGGTTTTGCCGTGACGCTCGACGTGCGCAATACGCAGCCGGTCTCCGGCATCGCCGAAAGCCTGCAGCAGACCTTTGCCCAGGCCGGCATCAAGCTGGAACTGATTGTCGGCGACGGCAAGCAGGTGCTGACCAAGTGTCGGGCCCGTCAGCACGACATGTGCTTCAGCAATTGGGGATCGGACTATTTCGATCCCAACTCCAACGCCGAGACTTTCACCGTCAACACCGACAACTCCGACGCCAGCAAGAACAAGACCCTTGCCTGGCGCAATTCCTGGGACCCGGGCGAGCTCAACGGGGTGACCCACGCCGCCCTGCAGGAAAAGGATACCGCCAAGCGCACCGCCATGTACCAGGATCTGGAGCGCAAGGTGCTCGACACCGGCCCCTATGCTTTCATTTACCAGCAGATCGAGGTTGCCGGTTATTCATCCAAGGTGAAGAACTTCAGGCTCGGTCCCAGCTTTGACACCAACTATGTCTTCCCCATCTCGAAGGACTGATGGAAGATGACGGCGATCGAAGCCTCGAAGCTGGCTCGACGACGGCGCATCCGTGGTCTGGCACTCACTTTCGGTCGGTTCGCCATCATGTTGGCGACCACCTTTCTCGGCCTCCTCGCCGTCACCTTCTTCATCGGTCGCGTGGTGCCGATCGATCCCGTACTGGCAATCGTCGGCGATCGTGCGCCAGCCGCCGTCGTCGAGCGCGTTCGCGAGCAGATGGGCTTCAACCTGCCGCTCTGGCAGCAGTTCTTCATCTACCTCCGGCAGGCATTGACCGGCGACTTCGGCGTCTCGGTCCTGACGACCAATCCCGTATTTGACGACATCCTCCGGGTGTTTCCGGCGACATTGGAACTCGCCACCGTCGGCACGCTGATCGGTGCCGGCCTAGGGGTGCCGCTTGGCGTTATCGCCGCCGTCCGGCGCGGCTCTTTCGCCGACCAGATCGTCCGCATCGTTGGCCTCATCGGCTATTCGGTGCCGATCTTCTGGCTGGGATTGCTATCGCTGCTGCTCTTTTACGCCCGCCTCAAGTGGGTGGCCTATCCCGGCCGCCTCGACGTCGCCTACGAATATACCTTCACGCCCATTACCGGCCTCTATCTCTTCGATGCCGCCTGGACGCGGCAGTGGGATATTCTCTGGGACGCCTTTCGCCACATCATTCTGCCCGGTTCGTTGCTCGGCTATTTCTCGCTCGCCTACATCAGCCGCATGACACGCTCCTTCATGCTGAACGAACTGGGCCAGGAATATATCGTCGCAGCCCGCGCCAAGGGCCTCAGTGAACGCCGGATCGTCTGGTTCCACGCGCTGCGCAACGCCGCCGTGCCCCTCGTCACGGTCATTGCGCTGTCCTACGCCGGCCTCCTTGAAGGATCGGTCCTGACCGAGACGGTGTTCTCCTGGCCCGGCATTGGTCTCTACATCACCAATTCTCTGCAGAATGCCGATATGAACGCCGTGCTTGGCGGCACCATCGTCATCGGTACGGTGTTCATCGCCATCAATATGTTCTCCGACCTTCTCTATCGGCTGCTCGACCCGAGGACGCGCATGAGATGACTGACTCCTCGTCCTCCACACCCGAAAGCTGGCGGGACTGGCTGCTTACCGCCGAGCCGCACTCCCGCCACCAGGCACGGCTCGGCCGCGCCTATGTCACCTGGCGGCGCTTCTCCGAAAACCGGCTCGCCGTTACCGGCCTGGTGATCATTCTGGCGCTGGTGCTGATCGCCATCTTTGCCGATCTTCTGGCACCGCATTCGGCCACTGTCGGCAATCTTGCCGGGGCTCGCCTGTTGCCTCCGGGCTCGTCCGGCTTCCTGCTCGGCAGCGACGATCAGGGGCGCGACATCCTGTCCCGCCTGATCGTCGGTTCGCGCATCACCCTTGCCGTTGTGGCGCTGGTGGCCATCATCGCCGCGCCGGTTGGCCTGTTGATCGGCACCGTCGCCGGCTTTGCCGGCGGTTATGTCGATGCCGTGCTGATGCGCATCACCGATATTTTCCTCGCCTTCCCGAAGCTGATCCTGGCGCTGGCCTTCGTGGCGGCGCTGGGGCCGGGCATCGAGAACGCGGTGATTGCCATCGCACTCACCTCCTGGCCGCCCTACGCCCGTCTCGCCCGCGCCGAGACGCTGGGTGTGCGCAACTCCGACTATATCGCCGCCGTCCGGCTGATGGGCGCCTCACCGACCCGCATCGTCGTCCGCCACATCATGCCGATGTGTCTCTCCTCACTGATCGTCCGCGTCACCCTCGATATGGCCGGCATCATCCTGACGGCGGCCGGCCTCGGCTTCCTCGGCCTCGGCGCCCAGCCGCCAATGCCGGAATGGGGAACGATGATCGCTTCGGGGCGCCGCTTCATCCTCGACCAATGGTGGGTAGCGACCATGCCCGGCCTCGCCATCCTGGTGGTCAGCCTCGGCTTCAACCTGCTGGGCGATGGCCTCAGAGACGCCCTCGATCCGCGGGAGGCTGGCCGATGAAGCCGCTGCTCACCGTCAACAAACTGTCGGTCACCTATCCGACCCGCACCGGCGTCATCGAGGCGGTACGCGGCATCTCGTTCGAACTTGGCCGCGAGCGGCTCGGCATCGTCGGCGAGAGCGGCTCCGGCAAGTCGCAGACCGGCCGTGCCATCATGGGCCTGACGCCGCCGCCCGGCATCGTCCGGGCCGATGCGCTATCTTTTTCCGGCGTCGATCTCCTCAAGGCTGGTCCGGCCACCTGGCGCGACATGCGCGGCAGCCGCATGGCGATGATCCTTCAGGATCCAAAATTCTCGCTCAACCCGGTGATGACCATTGGCCGCCAGATCACCGAGACGCTACGCCATCATGAGAATGTCTCCAAACGCGAGGCACGGCGTCGTGCCCTCGAAATGCTGGAGGCGGTGCAGATCACCGACCCGGAGCGGGTGTTCGACCTCTATCCCTACGAAGTCTCGGGCGGCATGGGCCAACGGGCGATGATCGCCATGATGCTGGTCTGCGGCCCCGAACTGCTGATCGCCGACGAACCGACGTCGGCGCTCGACGTCACCGTCCAACTCGAGGTGCTCGGCATCCTCGATCGGCTGGTGCGAGACAACGGCATGGGCCTCATCTTCATCAGCCACGACCTTCGCCTTGTCTCATCTTTCTGCGACCGGGTGCTGGTGATGTATGCCGGCCGCATCGTCGAGGAATTGGCCACGGCCGACCTCAGCAAGGCGACGCATCCCTATACGCGCGGCCTTCTCGACTGCACGCCGAAGATTGGCGAGAGCCGGCATCCGCTGCCAGTGCTTGAACGGCAGAAGGAGTGGGCCGCGTGACCATCCACATCGAAAACCTGTCGGTGACCTTCGATGGTTTCCGGGCGCTGAAGTCGGTGAGCATAGCCGTCGACAAGGGCGAATCCTTCGGCCTCGTCGGCGAGAGTGGTTCTGGAAAGTCGACGTTGCTGCGCGCCATTGCCGGCCTGGCTCCGGTCAGTGGTGGTACCATCGAGGTAAACGGAGAGGCGCTGTCGGGCACCCGGCGCAGCCGTGCCTTCCGCCGTGCCGTGCAGATGGTGTTCCAGGATCCCTACGCGTCGCTGCATCCGCGCCAGACCGTCGACCGGCAGCTTCTGGAGCCGCTGGCCATCCATGGCATCGGCGATGGCGAGCGGCGGATTCTCAAGGCGCTTGACGAGGTGGGCCTCGGTTCGTCTTTCCGCTTCCGCTATCCCCATCAGCTCTCGGGCGGCCAGCGGCAGCGCGTCGCCATCGCTCGCGCCCTGATCGTCGAGCCGGAAATCCTGCTGCTCGACGAGCCGACCTCGGCGCTCGACGCATCCGTGCAGGCCGAGGTGTTGAACCTTCTGGAAGAGGTGCGCAGCCGCCACGGCCTCACCTATATCATGGTCAGCCATGACCTCGGTGTAGTCACCCACATGTGCAGCCGCCTCGCGGTGATGAGAAACGGCGAGGTGGTGGAAATGCTCTCAGCTGCCGATCTGGCCGGCAGCCGGGTGGTCTCCGATTACACGCGCCGACTGATGGTGGCGAGCAAGGGCTTTTCGCGCGAGGCGGTGCCGGGCTAAAGCCACACATCCTTTACCGATCGCGGGCGAGGCCTTATCACTCCCAAGTCGCCCCGATCGGAATGCCCTCCTTGGAAACCGACCTCTATCTGCCCGTCAAGCGCCACCTCGAAAACCTCGGCCTGACCGTCAAGGGCGAGGTGAAGGGCTGCGATCTTGTCGGCCTGTCGGATGGCGAGCCTGAGCTGGTGGTGATAGGCGAGCTCAAGCGCGCCTTTACGCTGGAACTGGTGTTGCAGGCGGTCGACCGCACGGCGGCGGCCGACGAAGTGTGGCTCGCCATTGCCGCCTCGAAGCGCGGCCGCGGTCGCGAGGGCGATCCGCGCGTCCGGAAGCTCTGCCGCTTTCTCGGCTTCGGGCTGATCGCCGTCACGGCCACCGGGCTGATCGAGGTGATCGTCGAACCGGCCCCCTGGAAGCCGCGCCGCGATGGTCGCAGGCGCTCGCGCATCATTGAGGAATTCCGTCGTCGTCGAGGCGATCCGATCCTCGGCGGCTCGACCCGGCTGCCGCAGATGACAGCCTACCGGCAACAGGCGCTGGCCATCGCCCAGGCATTGCACGAGGGACCCTTGCGGCCGCGCGATCTCAAGCCACTCGCTCCCGATGCGTCGAAGATCTTGCAGGCCGACGTTTATGGCTGGTTCGAGCGCGTGGAGCGTGGCGTTTATCGGCTGACCGACGCTGGCCGTGCGGCGCTTGTCACCTGGGCCGCCTACCTCCCGGTGGACAAGCCAGCCGCAGCGTAGCGCTCACATCTTTGTGTGGCTCGCAACCCCCGATGCCTATGGCAGTTTATTGAGACGGCTCCATATTGCCATTACCTTGCGTGTCCGTGCATCGGAGGCGAATGGCCTGCATGAATCCCTATTATGATCCCGCCAAGACCCACCACACGCCGGACGGTTTTCGCGATCCGGACGTGGAAGCCGCCCGTACCACCCTCCGCGACATCTGGGCCTGGAAGCGGGAGGCGCGCCGCGAGGGTAAGCCTCATCCGCCGGGAAGCCCGACGCCAGTGGTGGCGCCCGATCTCGAGCGCATCATCGGCACGGAAACCTCGGCCACCTTCATCGGCCACTCAACCGCGCTGCTCCGCATCGGCGGTCTCACGGTGCTCACCGACCCCATCTTCAGCGAGCGTGCCTCGCCCTTCAGTTTCCTCGGGCCTAAGCGTGTCGTGTCTCCCGGTATTGCGCTGGACCGCCTGCCGCCGCTCGACGTGGTGCTGATTTCGCATGGCCATTTCGATCATCTCGATCGAGCCTCGGTGCGGCGCCTTCATCGTCGGTTCGGTGACCGAACGCTGTTCGTCGCGCCGCTCGGTGTCGGTGCGCTGCTGCGACGCTGGGGCATCAGCAACGTCGTCGAGCTTGATTGGTGGCAGAGCCACGCCTATCGCGGTCTCGACATGACCTTGACGCCGGCCCGTCACTGGTCGGCGCGCAGCTTCAACGACCGCAATCGCATGCTGTGGGGTGGCTTTGCCGTCTTTGCCGACGGCTTCTCCTGCTACTTTGCCGGCGACAGTGGTTACGGATCGCATTTTCGCGAAACGCGCGATCGTCTGACCTCGCATGAGCGGCACGGTGTGCTGTTCGACTTGGCGCTGATGCCGATCGGCGCCTACGATCCGCGACGCATCATGAAGGAACACCATATGAACCCCGAGGAGGCGGTGTTCGCCCACCGCGAGATCGGGGCGCGGCGCAGCATCGCCATCCATTGGGGCTGTTTCCAATTGACCGACGAGGCGCTCGACGAGCCGCCGTTGCGGCTGGCTGAGGCGCGCACCGCGGCCGGCCTTGCCGACAACGACTTCGTTGCCCTGCCGGTCGGTGGCTCCTGGTGGCGACCGTCGGCGTGACGAGAGCAGTTCCAGCAAAAGTGGGAACCGGTTTTGCGTCCGGAACTGCGTCTCAATAAAGCTCTAGGCTAAGCGCCGAGATCTGTTCCGAGCTGGCGGAGACGTGCCGGCAATAGACCGATGGTTGCCGCCGTGGCATTGGCGAAGGCAAAGCGCAGGTAGTCCTCCTGGCCTGGCCCGAAGTAGCTGCCGGGCACCGTGACGACGCCGGCGCGCCGCGCCAGCTCCTCGGCAACGCGAGCTGACGGTACGCCGGCGAAGGGATGGCGAACGAAGGCGAAATAGGCGCCGACGGCGCCGATCTCCCAACCACCGACTTCGGCGATGGCTGCCTTCAGCGCCGCCGCGCGAAAAGTGATTTCGGCTCTGTTTGCCTCGCGCCAGGCGCCGAGCTTCGGGAGCGCCTCTGCGACGGCAATCTGGCCGACGCGCGGCGCGCAGATCTGCAAGTTGTCCATGATCTTGGCGATTTCGGCTACCACGACCGGGCTCGCCGTTACCGCGCCGAGCCGGTAGCCGGGCACGCAGAAACTCTTCGAAAACGAATAGAGCGAGATCAGCCCGTCACCCCAGCCTGGCCGGAGAAACAGGTCATGCGGCTGCTTCGCTTCGGCAGGCAGGAAGTCGCGATAGGTTTCGTCGAGGATCAGCCAGATACCGCGCCGGCGGCAAAGTTCCAGCAGGGCAGCGAGCAGGGCTGGCGGATAAACGGCGCCTGTCGGGTTGTTGGGCGATACGACGGCGAATGCCCGCACGTCAGGTGCGATGGCTGCGTCCAGCGCTTCCAGGCTGGGCAGAAAGCCGCCTTCCGCCGGGCAGTCGACGAGGCCGGTGCCGACGCCGAACATGCGTAGCGACGTCTCATGATTGAAATAGAAGGGATTGGAAAGAAGGACCCGGCTTCCGGGTTCGGCGACAGCCAGAGCGGCGCAGATGAAGGCCTGATTGCAGCCCGAAGTGATGTGAATGTTGTCGGCGGCGATGGCAGCGCCGTAAAGCGCGCTCTCGTCGTCGGCGAGCGCTTCGCGCAGGGCGCGGTCGCCTTCGATTGGACCATAAGCTGCCGTCGAAAGATCGGCCGCAGCGGCCGTCAGCATGGCGATCAGATCGGGATGCGGAGGATAGCCCGGCACTGCCTGCGACAGGTCGATCGTCGGGCCGAAGGCGCCATCATAGGCGCGCGCCCAGGCTTGGACAGAGGGGATGGGCGGCGGAGCGAGATCGGTAATGAGCGAGTTGAGGCGCGGCATGTCCGGTATCCTGTGGCAGCGCGTTTCAGGGATCGGGTGAGAACGGGGCAGGTTGACGCGGTGGCGAGCGGGGTGACAGTCTCGGTTCGGGAAGGGCGTCGGCATCGAGCGTGGCAAACAGCCAGTCGACGAAAGCCTTGACGATCGGAGCCGAACGCATTTCGCTTCGGCACGCGACGAAGAAGCTGTCGTTCGCAGCGACGGAGAGGTCGAAGGGCACCACGAGGTCGCCATCGGCAATCAGCCGAGCGGCGGTAATGGTGTCGCCTACCGCGACGCCCTGACCATGCACGGCAGCTTCGGTGGAAAGGCGGGCATCGCCGAGGAAGTGCTGGCGACCGCGGGGCAGGTCGGCAGCGTCGGCGGCGCTCAGCCACGTCGTCCACTCATTCCCGCGATCCCCATGCAACAAGGTGTGGTGACGGAGATCGCGCACCGAGCGGAGCGGCCGGCTGGCGATCAGACTCGGCGACACCACTGGAAACAGGCGGAGCGAACTCCAGAGGCGGCTCCAGCAGCCGCTGACGCTGCCGCTTCCGTAGAGGATGACGAGATCGACCTCCGGATCGCCGACGCGCGCTGGGTCATTGCCGGCCGACAGATCGAGCGTGATGCCCGGATAGGCGTCGGTGAATCCATGAAGGCGGGGCAGCAGCCAGAAGGACAGCAGGCCGGCAACGCACATCACGGTGAGCGTGCCGCTTGCCTCTGGCCGTTGCAGGCGCGCCGTTGCCGCCGCGATATCGCCGAAAGCCTGAGCGACGGCAGGTAGCAGCAGGGCGCCCTGGGCGGTCAGTTTCATGCGCCGGCTGCCGCGTTCGAACAGCGGGGAGCCGAGTGCCTGCTCCAGCGCCCTGATCTGATGGCTGACGGCGCCGTGCGTAACGCCAAGTTCGCGCGCCGCCGCCGACACCGAGCCGCGACGGGCGGTCGCTTCGAAGGCGCGCAACGAGTTGAGCGGCGGTAGCCGGCTGGGAATCCCCTGTTCGCTCATTGGACCCTATGTGTGAGAAAAATTCACCTGTTTGGATAAATCAATGTGAATTGCATTTCAAATAGATTTGCCTTTTGATTGGGCAACAAAGGGACGGCTAACGTCCCGGGGAACGGTCCATAAAGAGTGTCGGATCCATCGCCGACGCGATGTCAGCGCCGCGAGCGCCGGAAATGGCGATGTGGCTTGTCGAGAGGTCGATCATCCATGGTCTGGGATGCCGAGCGGCTGAAAGCACTGCGGGAGAAATACACCGGCCAGCCGGGCGAGACCTACGATCCACGCTACGCGCGCGTCGCTGCCCGTATTTTCAAGGGTGGCACAAGAGCTGCCCCGTTTGCAGGCATGCCTACTTTACTGTCGGCTCCGGCTCGCTTGGTTGATTGGGCCGCCCCGGATTTTGCCGGGTTGGACGTTGCCCTGCTTGGCATGCCGATGGATCTCGGCGTGACCAATCGTCCTGGTTCGCGCTTCGGACCACGTGCGCTCAGGGCGATCGAACGCATCGGTCCCTATAACGAGGTACTCGACACCGCGCCCATCCACGACATTTCCGTGGCCGACATCGGCGACGTACCGTTCCGCGGTCGTTTCCGGCTGGAACAGAGCCATGAGGACATCGAGCGGACGATAGCCGCGATCGTGGCCGCTGGCGTGCTGCCGCTATCGGTGGGCGGCGATCACTCCATTACCCATCCGATCCTGCGGGCGATTGGCGCCAAGGCCCCGGTGGGCCTCGTCCATATCGACGCCCACTCCGACACCGGCGCGCCTTTCGACGACACCAAGTTCCACCATGGCGGCCCGTTCCGCAACGCCGTGCTCGACGGCGTCCTCGATCCCACCCGGACCATCCAGATCGGCATTCGCGGATCGTCGGAATATCTCTGGGAGTTCTCGCGCGATAGCGGCATGACCGTCATTGATGCCAAGGACATTTCCGGTCTTGGCATCCCGGCCATCGTCGAGATGGCACGAAAGGTGGTGGGCGATGGCCCGACCTATCTGTCCTTCGACATCGACAGCCTCGACCCGGCTTTCGCGCCGGGCACCGGCACGCCGGAAGTGGGTGGCCTCACCAGTCGTGAAGCCTTGGCGCTTGTCCGGGGACTGAAGGGGCTCAATCTCGTTGGCGGCGACGTCGTCGAGGTCGCCCCGCAATATGACGCGACCAGCAATACGGCTCAGATCGGTGCGCAGATGCTTTTCGAGATCCTGAGCCTGATGGTGTTCAGCCCGGCGCTGAAAAAGAGTAAATAAATCCTGAACAGGGGAACGGCCGTGGACGCCGAAAACGGCAGCGGCAGACATAAGGGGACCAGCCAACATGACCAAGCTTACAGATATCTCCATCAGCCGTCGTGCCTTGCTCGCGGCCGGCGCCACCGGCGCCGCCGTGCTCGCCATGCCCAACGTGCTGCGTGCCCAGGATCGCACGCTCAAGGTTGGCGCCTATGGCGGCTACTTCAAGGATTCGTTCGACAAGAACGTTTTCCCCGAGTTCACCAAGGCGACCGGCATCACCGTCGAATCGGTGGCCGAACCGACCGGTGAGGCCTGGCTCGTCCAGCTTCAGCAGGCGGCCAATGCCGGCGAGGCGCCAGCGGATGTGTCGATGATCTCGCAGACGTCGATGCTCAAGGGTCAGGCGACCGAACTGTGGGCGCCGCTCGATGCCGCCAAGATCAAGAACATCGACGGGCTGATCCCGACCTTCATCAACAAATACCCCGACGGTCGCATTGCCGGCATTGGTGCCGTCGCCTGGTACGTGACGCTGGTCTCCAACACCGACGTCTACAAGGAAGCGCCGACTTCCTGGGCTTTCCTGTGGGACAAGTCCAACGCCGACAAGCTCGGCCTGATGGCGCTGGTCTCCAACTCCTTCCTCCTGGAAGTGACGGCCAAGACCTTCTTCGGCGGCACCAAGCTGCTCGACACCGAGGAGGGCATTCTCAAGGCATTCGACAAGCTGGCCGAACTCAAGAGCAATGTCCGCCTGTGGTACCGCGACGAGGCGCAGTTCGAGCAGGCGCTGAAGTCGGGCGAAATTCCGATGGGCCAATATTATCATGACGTGACGGGCCTCGCGATTGCCGACGGCTTCCACGTCCGCTCTACCTTCCCCAAGGAAGGCGGAATCCTCGATTCCGGCTGCTGGGCACTTTCCAAGGCGTCGAAGAAGGTCGAAGAAGCGCATCTGTTCATCGACTTCATGAGCCAGCCGTCGATCCAGGCGCTGGTGACGCGCAAGGTCGGCACCGCGCCGACCGTCAAGCGTTCGCTGACCGACCTCACGGACGCCGAGTTCGCCGCCGCCTCGTCGGAGATCGAGCCGATCATTCCGCGCTATGACATGCAGGTTCAGAAGGCCGACTGGCTGAGCGAGAAGTGGACCGAGCTGATCGTCGGCTGATCGACTTCGCCATATCCGGCGCCTCGCTTGAGCGAGGCGCCCCTTTTCTCGCGACGGAAATCCTCATGTCGGGACTGGTACTCAAGGGCGTCAGCCGGGACTTCGGCCCGGTCAAGGCGGTCAATGACGTCGATCTCGAAGTGCCCAACGGCCGCTTCGTCTGCCTGCTCGGACCGTCAGGCTGTGGCAAGACGACGCTGCTCCGCATGATCGCCGGCCTCGATCTGCCCACCACCGGCACCATCTCGATCGACGGTGAGGACATCACCCACCAGCCGACCCACAAGCGAAACCTCGGCATGGTGTTCCAGTCGCTGGCGCTGTTTCCGCATCTGACCGTTGGCGGCAATATCGCTTACGCGCTCAGGATTCGCGGTCTTTCCAAGGAAGAGCAGGCCCGTCGCGTCGAGGAACTGCTCGCCCTCGTTCATCTGCCGGGCTATGCCGACCGAGCCGTCGCCAAGTTGTCGGGCGGTCAGCGTCAACGTGTTGCCATCGCTCGCGCACTCGCCGTCAGTCCGCGCCTGTTCCTGCTCGATGAGCCGCTGTCGGCGCTCGATGCCAAGCTGCGCGAAGCGATGCAGGTCGAGCTCCGCCAACTGCAGCAGCAGCTCGGCATCACCACCATCGTCGTCACCCACGATCAGCGCGAGGCGATGACCATGGCCGACACGGTGATCGTCATGAAGGGCGGCGAGATCCGTCAGGCGGCGTCGCCGGTCGAAATCTATCGCAAGCCTGCCGATACCTTCGTTGCCGATTTCATCGGCTCGACCAACCTGATCGACATTGTTCGCGACGGCGATCGCACCATGTTGCTCGGCCGTCCCTCCGCCGTCGCGCTGCCCTATGGCGTTTCAAAGGCGACACTGTCGGTGCGGCCGGAAGATGTCGAGCTCGTCGCCCCCTCTTCGGACCTACCGGAGGCCACCGTCACCTTCGTGCGTGACCTCGGTGGCGCCATCGAGTTCTTCCTGGACGCCGATGGTACTCAGGTGGTTGCGGTAACGAGCCCCCGCTCCCGGCCCCAACTGGCGATCGGCGACCGTGTCGGCCTTCGTCTCGATCCCGCCCATTCCGTGGTGCTCACCCGATGAGACGCGAACCTGCCCGCGGCTTTGTCCAGCATCTGCCGGTGATCTTTCCCGGCCTGATGCTGACCATCTTCTTCATCGTGCCCTTCGGCACCATGGTGGCGGTGAGTTTCTTCCGCCGTCAGCAGGGCGGCTTCTATGTGCCGGATTTCGTGCTGGCCAACTATGCCCGCTTCCTGACGCCCTTCTTCGGCAACGTCCTGATCTTCTCGCTGTATCTCGCCATCGCCGTGGCCGTGGTGTCGCTGATCGTCGCCGTACCCTTCACCTATCTGATCGCCCGCTCGCGACGGCAGACGCAGGTGATCTGGCTGGTGGCGCTGCTGTCGATCCTGTCGCTGTCGGAAGTGATCATCGGCTTTGCCTGGTCGACGCTTCTGTCGCGCACCGCCGGCATTACCAACCTGCTTGTCTGGTTGGGCCTGATGCAGGCACCCCAGGCGCTGGTGCCGGGCTTTGGCGCGGTACTGACCGGCATGGTCTATCAGGCGATGCCCTATGCCGTTCTGGTGCTCTATCCGTCGATGGTACGGCTCGACCCGACGCTGACCGAGGTGGCGCGTACACTGGGCGCCTCGCCGCTCAAGGCCTTCTTCACTGTGGTGCTGCCGGCGCTCCGGACGACGCTGATCGCCACGCTGATCATGGCCTTCATCTTCGCGCTCGGCTCCTATCTCCTGCCGCAGATCCTGGGACGACCGAGCCACTGGACGCTGTCGGTGCTGATCACCGACCAGGCGCTCTACCAATCCAACATGCCGTTCGCGGCCGCCATGGCGGTCTTCCTGGTGCTGGTGTCGCTGGCGCTCGTCTCGCTGACGATGTTTGCCGGCAAGAAGCTGGAGGCTTGAGATGGAGCGCTTCCTTTCCCGCCTCTATCTTGCGCTGGTCGGCATCTTCCTCGCCGCGCCCATCGTCGTGGTCACCGGCGTTTCCTTCAACGAAAAGCAGAACCTCGCCTTCCCGCCGCAGGGCTTTTCGCTGCACTGGTTCGCTCAGATCTTCAGCGATCCCGAGTGGTTGCGAGCGCTGATCGCCTCGGTGCTGCTGGCCGTTACGTCGGCGGCGTTAGCCGTCGTCATTGCCCTGCCGCTTGCCTGGTTCCTCTGGCGGCGTGTCGCGCCCTGGGCACAGGTGTTCCAACTGCTCGGCGTGGCCCCCTTCACGCTGCCGCCGGTAATCACCGCCCTGGGCTTTCTCACCTTCTGGGCCACATCCGGCTTCTACGGCCAGCCGTGGACGGCGGTGATTGCCCACGCCATCTTCTTCGTCACGCTGCCGCTGGTCACGCTGACGCTCGGCTTCTCGTCGATCGATCGCTCTCTGACCGAGGCCGCCGCCACCATGGGCGCCGACGATCGTACGGTGTTCCGCACGGTCGTACTGCCGCTGATCCTGCCCTATGTCGTCTCCGGCTATGCCTTCGCCTTCGTCCTGTCGCTCAACGAATACATCGTCGCCTACATGACCATCGGCTTCGTGCGCGAGACGCTGCCGATCAAGGTGTTCAACGCGCTGCGCTATGGCTACACGCCGACCATGGCGGCGGTGTCGGTGCTGTTCGTGGCGGTGACGGCGGCGGTGTTCGGCCTGATCGCCCGTTTCGGCGACCTGCCGAGGCTGATGGGTGCCATGTCCACGAAGGACTGACGCCTAGATGACCTTACCGGGATTGAGCAGACCATGCGGATCGAGCGCCGCCTTGAGGCGCTGCATCAGCGCGATCTCTGCCTTCGAACGGCTATGGCCCAGCCAGCCTCGCTTCAGCGCACCGATGCCGTGTTCGGCCGACACCGAGCCCGAGAAGCTCCGCGTCACGCCATAGACAACGCTCTCCACCGCGTGGTGGCCAGCCGGGCCGGGCTCGGGCACCGACGCCATCACGTGGATGTTGCCGTCGGCGGCATGACCGAAGAAGACGGCTCGGCTCGTCAGCAGCTCCTGTGCGAGTGCCGAGCGGCAGGCCTCGACAAAGCGGCCGACTTCGCCGGGCGGCAGGCCGACGTCGAAGCTCTCATGCTCGCCCAGCACCGGCTCGATCTCGGCGGAAGCATCGCGGATGGACCAGAAAGCTTCCATGTCGGCGAGCGACTGCGCCAGCATGGCATCCTCGACGAGACCGGCTTCGAAGATGCCCTCAAGAAAGGCCTCGAAGGCCGCGCCGTCGCGCGTTGCGTCGCGGCCATGCCCTTCGATCAGCAGATAAAGACCATGCTTGCCAGCGAAAGGATCGCGGCGACCCGGAACGTTCTCTGTGACCATCGTCCAGTAATCCGGCCACATCACCTCGAAGGCGGAGAGCATTGGCCCGAGATCGGCGCGGGCGCTGGTCAGAATATCGGCGGCTGCCTCGAAATCGCGAACGGCCACCAGCGCCAACCCAGTCCAGCGAGGCAACGGCTGAAGCGCGAAGACCACGCGGGTCACCACGCCGAACAGGCCTTCCGAACCGGCGAACAGCTGCTTGAGATCGGGACCGGCGTTGTTCTTCAGCATCTTGTTGAGCGAGCCGATCACCGTGCCGTCTGCCAGGACTGCCTCAAGGCCGAGCACGGAAGCGCGCGTCATGCCGTAGCGTAGCACCCGATTGCCGCCGGCATTGGTCGAGACAATGCCGCCCGCCGTCGCCGTGCCACGGGCGCCGAAATCCACCGGAAACAGCAAGCCTTCCGCCTCGGCCGCCCGCTGCATGGTCTCAAGCGGCGTGCCGGCGCGCGCCGTCAGCGTCATGGCGCGACTGTCGATCTCCTCAATGCCGGTCAGGCGCTCGAGCGACAGCGCCAGTGAGCCGGGCGCTGGTGTCGCGCCACCACAGAGGCCGGTGAGACCGCCTTGGGTCGTGATGGTGAGATGATGACGGGATGCGATGGCCAGCGCCTCCGAGACCTCTTCTGTCGAGGCTGGGCGGAGAACGGCAAGTGGCTTTTGCGATGGCTGTACCGATGAGTCTGCTTGGTTGCGGGCGGGGATGTCGGCGCCCACAAGAAAACTGGCTGGGCCGAGCACTGCCCGCAGCTCCGAAAATGCCTGTTCGCTCATGGTGCCGCCCCGTCGTTCGCTGAGGGCCGGCATACCATGTACGCCGACCATAGTGACAGGCGGATCGAACTTGGCTCAGGAATAAACGCGCACCAAATGGTCCGGCTGATGCTCGACCAGACGACCACCGAACCGCGCAGTATCCTTGACCAGCCCAAGATCCTTGAGTTCCGCGTCGCTCCAGCGCTCGTGGAGATGTGGCACGGCATTGAGCAGCGAGCGGGTGTAGGCATGCTGCGGATCGCCGAATACCCGATCGGTGGCCCCCATTTCGACGATGGATCCCTTCTGAAGGATGATGATCCGGTCGGAGATATAGTTGCCGAGGGCGAGATCGTGGGTGACGAAGATGATCGACAGGCCCTGCCGCTTGAGGTCACCGAGAAGATTGAGCACGTCGATGCGCGTCGAAGCATCGAGCATCGAGATAATCTCGTCGGCGACCAGCAGGCGGATGTCGAGGACGAGCGCTCGTGCGATCAGCAGTCGCTGCAGCTGTCCGCCACTCATCTGATGCGGAAACTTGTCGAGGGCGGCGAACTCAAGGCCGACGGCATTGAGCGCACCGGTGAGCCGGGTTTCCCAGGTGGCGGTGTCGAGATCGGCCAGAAACTCGCGGCGAATGGTGCGGAAGACGCGGCCAACCTTGAAGATCGGATTGAACGAGCTGAAGGGATCCTGAAACACGCCCTGTACGCGGCGATAATAGGATTTCAGGGCGCGGCCCTTCAGCGCCGAGACGTCTTCGCCGTCGAAGGTGATACGGCCCTCGCTCACCGACGTGAGGCGCAGGATCATCCGGCCGACGGTGGTCTTGCCGGAGCCGCTCTCGCCGATCAGCGACACCACCTCGCCGGGCTTCACCTCGAAGTCGATGTCGTGGATGACCTTTGCCTTCTTGCCGCCGAAGGCGCCGGAGCGGAACACCTTGGATACGTTCTCAACCTTGAGCATGGGCGTCCGCCTTCCAGCAAGCGACCTGATGGCCGGCAGCGATCTCGATGAATGGTGGTTCCTCAACGCACTTGCTGAAGGCCAGCGGGCAACGGTCTCGGAAGCGGCAGCCCACCGGTGGCGACAGAAGGGACGGCGGGCGGCCCTTGATGCCCGGCAGCCGCTTGTCCTCGAAGCGGATGCCAACCTCGGGCAACGAGCCGAGCAGCAGGCGCGTGTAGGGATGCGCCGGCGCTTCGACGATGGTGCGCGTTGGCGCCTTCTCGGCCAGTTTGCCGGCGTACATGATCATGATGCTGTCGGCGATCTGGGCGAGGATGGCGAGGTCGTGGGTTACGACGATCATCGACTTGACGTAACCGCGATCGCGGAACTCAACCAGCGCGCCCGCCACCTTCTTCTGCGAGGCGACGTCGAGCGCCGAGGTCACTTCGTCGGCAATCAACAGCGACGGATCGAGCAACGTCGACAGCACCATGACGACACGCTGCTTCATGCCGCCTGACAGCTCGATCGGGTACATGCCGAGCACGTCCGGCGTGAGGCCGAGAACGGCAAGACGGCGCTCGAGTTCGGGACGAAGGGTCGATCCCTTGAGGCCGCGCGCCGCCAGAAGCTCGTCAATCATCCGGCCGATGCGGCGCGTCGGATTGAGCGCGCTCATGGCATATTGCGGAACGATCGACACCTTGCGGAAGCGGTAGGGGTTCATCGCCCAGTCGTCGGCGATCGGCAGCGTCGTGCCATCGAGCGTCACCTCGCCGCCGACATATTGCATGCGCTCTTCGAGCCGGATCAGCGCCTTGCCGAGCGTCGACTTGCCGCAACCGGACTCGCCGGCCAGTCCCATGATTTCGCCATCGGCGACCGAGAAACTGACGCCGTCGAGGGCTTTGACGCTGCCGGCCAGCGTCCGGTAGTGGATCTTGAGGTCGGATACCGCCAGCATCTCAGAGCGCCCTCAGCTTGGGATTGAACACCTCGTCGAGGCCGACGTTCATCACGTAAAGCGAACCGACAATGGCGGTGATGGCAAGGCCCGGCGGCACGAACCACCACCACATGCCGAGCTGCAGCGCGGCGTTCATCACCGAATAGTTCATCATCAGGCCGAGCGAGATGGAGTCGGTCGGTCCGAGGCCGATGAAGTCCAGCGTCGCGGCGGTCAGGATGGCGCCGCCAAACAGCAGGATGAAAGTCATCACCAGGTAGGAGCTCATGTTCGGCGCGATCTCGCCGAAGATGATGCGCAAGGTGCTCTCGCCGTTGAGCCGGGCCATGCCGACGAAGTCGCGCGAGGTCAGCGAGAAGGTCTGGGCGCGGATGGCGCGCGCCGCCCATGGCCAGGAGGTCAGGCCGATGAACGCCGCTTCCGTGCCGAGGCCACGCACGCTGAGATAGGCGGCGACGACCAGGAGGACCGCGAAGGTGGGGATGACCAGCACGACGTTGGTCAGCATGTTCAGCACCTCGTCGACGAAGCCGCCGCGATAGCCGGCGAAGAAGCCGATGAACATGCCGATGATGGCCGCCGTGAAGCCGGCGAGCGTTCCGACGATGAAGCTGGAACGCAGGCCGTTGACGAACTGCGAGAACACATCCTGACCGAACAGCGTGGTGCCGAACCAGTAGTCGGCCGATGGCGGCATGCCCGGCGGGGCATCGAAGGTCATCGGCTCGTGGGTCGCCAGCATGGGGCCGAAAATGGCGCCGAGCAGGAAGATGGTGAAGACGACGGCGCCGATCAGCAGTTTGGGATTGCGAAGCGCGAAGTAGAGGATTTCGTTGCGTCCGGCCTTGGCGGCGGGCGAAGCCGGAGCGGAATCGGTGGTGCTGGTCATGCCGCATCTCCTTGCAGTCCGACACGGGTGCGCGGGTCGACGATGACGTAGACGATGTCGACGATCAGATTGGCGAGCAGCACGCCGACGATGATGAACAGGAACACGCCCTGAATCACGAAATAGTCCTGGTTCTGAATGCCCGACAGCACCAGCCAGCCGAGGCCGGGATAGGAAAAGACGATTTCGGTGACCAGCGCGCCGCCCACCACGGCGCCGAGCTGCAGTGCCAGACCGGTGATCTGCGGCAGCATGGCGTTACGGAAGGCGTATTTGCGCACGAGCCGCTGCGGCGCGCCGAGCGCCATCAGGTAGTTGGCGTAGTCGCTTTCCAACTCGTAGATGATCATGTTGCGCATGCCGATCGCCCAGCCGCCCAGCGCCACCATGAACAGCGAAGCAAACGGCAGGACCCAGTGGTAGAGCAGGCTGCCGAAGAATTGCCAGGACCACTCGACCTTCAGCGACTGATCGTAGCCGAAGGCCAGCGGGAACCAGCCGAGCGTCGAGCCCAGGACCCAGGCGAGCAGGATGCCGAGCCACATGTAGGGCGTGGCCGTCAGCAGGTAGCCGAGCGGCAGCACGGAATTGTCCAAGAGCTTACGTCGCGCCGCCAAAGCGCCGACGACATTGCCGACATACCAGGACAACAGGATCGACGGCAGTAGAAGGCCCAGCGTATAGGGCACGGCGCGGCCGATCAGCGTGGTCACTGGCGTCGGGAACAGCATGATCGAGCGGCCGAGGTCGCCGTGGAACAGCGCCGACCAGAAATTGAGATATTGCTGCCACAGCGGCTGGTCGAGATTGAAGGCCGCCATGAAATAGGAGGTCAGCGCCGCATTGGCGTCCGGCATCAGCGCGATGCGCGACACCAGCGCGTCGACTGGATTACCCGGCATGAAGCGCGGAATGGCCCAATCGATGGTCACCGCGACGATGAACGTCAGGATGTAGACGAATAGCTTCCGGGCGAGGTAGCGCAGCACGGTGGAGGCTCCGGAACAGGAACAAAACATCCCCGGCGGAACCCGGGCGGCGACAGGTGCCGTCGCCCGGAGTCTGCAAGCGGATTAATGCTCGGTCAGGTAAAAGCGTCTCGGTGGCGCTCGCCACCGAGACGGGAGAACGGTGACCTATTGGCCGGCCGGTTCGAGATGCGTGATCGTGTCGAGACCGGTCATCTGCAGCCAGCCGCGCCACGAGATCGGGATGAACTGACGGTCGGTGCCGTCGGCCGGCCAGTTCTTCCAGGTCGTGGTGCTCATCTGTGCCCAGGCGCCGTTGTACCAGAGCGGGATCATCGGCAGCTCTTCCATGAAGGTGACCTGCAGCTTGCCCGTGATCTCCTTCATCTTGTCGATGTCGGTACGCGGCGTTTTGGCCAACTGGACGGTAAGGTCCCAAGCCTTCTTGTCCTCGAAGCGGGCAAAGTTGTAGTTGGTCTGCGAGCTCAGGATCGGCAGTTGGTAGAGGTAGCGATAGTAGGTATAGGGCGTGTCGCTGAGCGGCTGGGAATTCTCGATCATCAGATCGAAATTGCCGGTGTTGCGCTCAGACTGGTAGGTGTTGAAGTCGGGATACTTCGGCGTGATCTTGATACCGACCGCTTTGGCGTCGGCCGAGATCATCTGCACCGCCTGCATCCAGTCCGACCAGCCCGAGGGAACCTCGATCTTGAGGTCGATCGGCTCGCCCTTCGGCGTCTGGTAGAAGCCGTCGGCGCCCTTCTTGTAGCCGGCCTTGTCGAGGATGGCGGCCGCCTTCTTCGGGTCGTAGCTGAAGCCGTGCTTCTTCACCGCTTCCTTGTCGATATACTTGTCCCACGCAGGCAGCAGGCCGGTCGGGCTGGCCGGCAGCACGACGTTGCCGTAGTCGACCTTGGCGATCTGGTCGGTGTTGATGGAGAAGGCCAGCGCCCGGCGGAAGGCCGCGTCGTCAAGCGGAGCCTTCTTGGTATTGGGCAGCAGCCAGGAGGTAACGGCCGGCAGCATGTAGGGCGGCTTGTCGTAATAGGTGTGCAGGCCGTAACCGCCGCTGATCAGCGTCGCCACGCCCGGCAGGAAGTTGTTGTTGAGGTCCTGCTTGCCGGAGAGCAGCAGCCCGAGGGCAACGTTGTTCGATGAGTTGACGATGTCGATGATGTACTTGGGCTTCGGATCGGGCGAGATGCCGGCCTTCGAGGCCCACCAGCCGTCCGGCGTCTTCTTCCAGACGACGCGCGTGGTCGGGTCGTAGCCGGCCTTGTCGAATACATAGGGGCCGGTGCCGATTGGCTCATCCGGCGTCCAGGACGTGATGTCCTTTTCGTTGGCGTGATCCTTCCACTGGGAAGGCTTCATCATCGGGATGTTCCAGGTGGCATTCGCCCAAGCCTGGTAGTTGGGCGTGCCGTCGAAGGTCACCGTCACGGTGTTGCCGGAGGCCTCGACGCTCTTGATGCTCTTGTAGAGATCGGTCCACCAGATGGTCGGCAGCTTGCCGAGATCGATGTTCCATTTCACGTCGTCGGCGGTAAAGTCGCTGCCGTCACTCCACTTGATGCCGGAGCGGATGGTCAGCTTGTAGACAGTCGGGCTTGTCCATTCGCCCTTCTCGGCCAGCCAGTCGATGTATTTGTCGGCGATCGGGTCGTAGCGGAACAGCGTCTCATTGACGAGACCGATGAGACCGTTGGCGAAGTTGCCGAAATAGGGGTTGAAGCCAACGATGTTGCCCCACTGTGCGCCGCTCATGTAGAGCGTCTCGTTGCGGGGATATTCGCTCGACTGGGCGAGCGCCGAACCGGCGACCGTCGCCATCAAAGCGGCGGCCGATACGACCGTGAAGGTGCGACGATTGATACCAAACGACATGCGTTCCTCCCTTTCCTCAAGCGGCGAACCTCCCCGCCGCGACCAAAACGCTTCTCGGCACGGCTCAGCCGTGGGTTGCGCAGCTTGCAAGAGGGCCATGGACGCTGACAGTCAGGAAAAGGGAAGTACCCAAACGATCCGACCGAACGGCCGATGATGGAACAGCGGCGACCGCTGGTTCCTCTCGCTCCACCTTAAGCAACAAGCCTCTGAAATATCGGGAAAATCTCCTAAGTTTTCCGCGAAGTAACAGTCGGTGACCTGTCGGCACGCCTCCCGCGGCCGCCTGTGGCGACCACACCTGTAACGTTACAGGAGACTTACCCAAACGCGCAACGAGACGCAAGCCTCAGTTCTGTTCCTCGCCCAAAGGATGTAGTGTCGGTAATTGGGAGGCGCAACGCGGCCGGTAACGACCGGGAATTTGCGTTGCAATTGCAACATGATGTCCGAAGACGAGACGCGCGTAGAAAACGCGACCGCCCGGTCGCACACACCGGACCGACCGACGCTCAAGACCATTGCTCGCCTTGCCAGTCTTGGCGTGACGACGGTATCGCGCGCTCTGCACGACGCGCCCGACATCGGTGAAGACACCAAGGCGCGGGTCCGCCTGTTGGCCGACAGTCTCGGCTATCAGCCGAACCGGGCCGGCGTACGTCTCCGGACCGGGCGCAGTCATGTGGTTGCCCTGGTTCTGGCCACCGAGTCGGAGGAACTGGGCATCAATTCCCAGCTCATCTACGGCATTTCCGAAGTGCTGTCGGCCACGACCTACCAACTGGTGGTCATGCTGCATGACCCGGCATCCGATCCGCTCGGACCTATCCGCAACATCGTCGAGGCCGGCGCCGCCGACGGTATCCTGTTCGCTCGCATCGAGCCTGATGATGCGCGGGTCCGCTTCCTCATCGAGCGCGGCGTGCCGTTTGTCACGCATGGCCGCACGGACATGGGCATCGAGCATCCCTATTTCGATTTCGACAACGACGCCTACGCGGAAAGCGCCGTGCGCCGGCTTGCCAGCCTCGGCCGCCGGCGTCTGGCGCTGCTCGCGCCGCCACTCCATCTGACCTACGCTCGGCACATGACTGCGGGTTTCCATCGCGGTATCAGCGCTTTAGGGCTTGAGCGAATCCCCGTGGACACAATCGATACCGATAGCCCTCACGAGCTGATCCAGGCTGATGTGTTCCGTCTGATCGAAAGCGGGGCACGGCCGGACGGCTTCGTCTGCGGCAGTGCCGTGGCGGCGCTGGCGGTGACCGCCGGTGCCGAGGCTGCGGGCCTCGTGCTCGGTCACGATTTCGATGTGGTGGTGAAGGAGTCCTCGAATCTGTTCCGCAAGTTTCGGCCGGCCATTGAGACCGCACATGAGGACTTTCGCGCCGCCGGTCGCTGGCTGGCCGAGGCGATCGTTGGCCGCATCGAAGGCACTGCCGATGTCGGCATCCACTTCCTTGACGTGCCGCGGCTTACGGTCCCTGAGCGGATGGAAGAGAAAATGGGCGTCAGCACTGTTTGATTCTGAAGTGCCCTGAATACGGCAAAGCGCCCGATCCGGTCAGGGAAATCGAGCGCTCGGCGTCGGCCGGGGGTGGACGGCCTGAGTTCGCAAGGACCACTCAGCAGCCGAAGGCTTGCTCGCGGCAGAGGCCGCGCGCTGCCTGGCGCTGGCGGGCCTCGAGATCGTAGCGATCGGTAGCGGCGGTGACGTAGATGAATTCGCGCTTGGCGGCGGCGGGGGCGCGGAAGGTCTTGGTGAGGTGCTTCGGGGTGCCGAACATGATCTTCTTCCTTTTTCCGTTCCGGCGGATCCCGGAACCCATTTTCGTTCTCTTCTTTGCACCCTGAATATAACGCCGCCGCCGTCCCTCTCCAATGGCTGGAGGGCGTCACCGAGAATCGTATTTTCTTTGGGGATGCTTCAGTTTTCCTGAGAGCTTTAGAATCCTTCCAGCACGATTTTGCCGCGCGCCCGGCCGCTCTCGATGATCGCATGGGCGCGGCGGAGATTGTCGGCATTGATCGGCCGCAGCACTTCGGTGACCGTCGTGCGCAACTGACCGGCATCGACGAGACGAGCGACCTCGTTGAGGAGCTTGCCCTGTTCTTCCATGTCCGGCGTTTCGAACAGCGAGCGCGTGAACATTAGCTCCCAGTGTACCGACACCGCCTTGCGCTTGAAGCCGGTGATGTCGAGGCTCTCGGGATCGTCGATCAGGCCGAAGCGTCCCTGTGGCGCGATCAGCTTGGCGATCTCGCCGAGGTGGCGATGCGTGTGGGTGGTGGAGAAAACAAAGGCCGGCGCGCCAAGGCCGAAGGCTGCGACCTCGTCAGCCAGCGGCCGCGAATGGTCGATGACATGATGGGCGCCAAGGTCCCGTGCCCAGGCCGCCGTCTCGGGGCGTGACGCCGTGGCGACGACGGTGAGATCGGTGAGCGCTCGGGCGAGCTGAATGGCGATCGAGCCGACGCCGCCAGCCCCGCCGATGATCAGAATGGCGTTAGCGGCGCCCGGCACGCTGCGCCGCACATCGAGACGATCGAATAGCATCTCCCAGGCGGTGATGGCGGTCAGCGGAAGGGCCGCTGCCTCGGCGTTGGTCAGCGATTTTGGCTTGCGACCAACGAGGCGCTCGTCCACGAGATGGAACTGACTGTTGGCGCCAGGGCGGGCGATCGAACCGGCATACCAGACCTCATCGCCTGGTCGGAAACCGTTTGCCTTGCTTCCAGTAGAGACAACACGGCCGACGACATCCCATCCCAGCACCTTCACGTCGCCGGATGCCGGGGCAGAGCCTGCACGCACTTTGGTATCGACGGGATTGACCGAGACGGCCGCTACCTCGACCAGAAGGTCGCGTCCGGTGGGGACCGGGGTCGGCAGATCGATATCGATGAGAGCGTCCGGACGATCGATGAAGCCGGCTTGGCGATAGGCGATGGCTTTCATGGCTGCTTCCTTTCTGATGGATATAGGCCATAATTGCGCCTATGCTCTCCTTGAGCCAATACGCACAACGAGCGTAGGTACTTTAAAAAAGGATAGTGTCATGGCCAAGGTGCGGCATTCCCGCTTCGACTGCACGCCCGGCTGCTCGGTCGAGGCTGCCGTGGGACTCATCGATGGCAAATGGAAATCGGTAATCCTGTTTCACCTTCTGGACCGGACGCTGCGCTTCGGCGAGTTGAGCCGCATCCTCGCCTCGGTCACGCCGCGCATGCTGACCAACCAGCTGCGTGAGCTTGAGGAGGATGGACTGGTGGTGCGTACCGTCTATCCGCAGGTGCCGCCCAAGGTGGAATATTCCCTATCGCCGCTCGGCCGCTCCATGGAACCTATCCTGATAGCTTTGAAAGCCTGGGGGGACGCCAACATCGGCCGTTTCGGCAAACCGAAAGGGCTTGATCCACGCGAAAAGCAAAACCCACCGACACCGACCGGCCAGACGGCCGGTGGGCACCAGTGGGCGAAGTTCGATCCTGTTCCGATCGAATGATCAGGCCCGCTTCGGACCGCGATCGAGCAGCGCGTAAAGCAGGATGGCGCCGAAGGTTGCCGTGCCGATGCCGCCCAGCGTGAAGCCGCCGATGTTGAGGGTGAGATCGCCTGCACCGGCGATCACGGCCGCTGCCGTGGTGATCAGGTTCTTGGTCTCGGAGAAGTCGACCTTGTTTTCCACCCAGATCCGGCCGGCAGTGGCGGTGATCAGGCCGAAGATGACGATGGAGAGGCCGCCGATCACCGGACCGGGGACGGTGCCGATCAGCGCGCCGAATTTCGGCGAAAAGCCGAGCAGGATGGCAATCACCGCCGCCACAACGAAGATCAGCGTCGAGTAGATCTTGGTCACCGCCATGACGCCCATGTTCTCGGCATAGGTGGTGACGCCGGTGCCACCGAAGGCGCCCGACAGCATGGTGGCGAGGCCATCGCCCAGGAAGGCTCTGCCCATGTAGGGATCGAGGCTGCGGCCGGTCATCGCGCCGATCGCCTTGATGTGTCCAAGGTTCTCGGCGACCAGGATAATGGCCACCGGTGCGATCAGCGCCATGGCGCTCAACGAGAATGTCGGGGCGGTGAAGGTTGGCAGGCCGAACCAGGGCGTGGCGTCGAGCTTGGAGAAGTCGATCGGTGCGTCCCCATACGAAGCGGCACCCAGCCAGTAGACGATGTAGCCGACGAGGCCGCCGATCAGCACCGGGATGCGACGCAACATGCCAGGCGCGTAGACGGCTGCGGCGCCCACGGCGACGATGGTGATCAGACCGACGGTCCGGTCGAAGCCGGTCGCCGAGATGCCCTTCACCGCAATTGGTGCCAGGTTGAGGCCGATGGCGGCAACGATGGCGCCGGTGACGACCGGTGGCATCAGCTTCTCGACCCAGCCATAACCGATCTTGATGACGATGAGGCCGATCAGCGCGTAGACGGCGCCGGCTGCAATGATGCCGCCGAGTGCCACGGAGATATTGGTGTTGGGGCCCGTGCCGGAATAGCCCGAAGCGGCGATCACCACGGCGATGAAGGCGAAGCTCGACCCGAGGTAGGACGGTACGCGGCCGCCGACCACCAGGAAGAAGATCAGCGTGCCGAGGCCGGAGAACAGCACCGCGACATTGGGGTCGAAGCCCATGATGATCGGCGCCAGCACCGTTGAGCCGAACATGGCGACCACGTGCTGGAAGCCGGCGATCAGGGTCTGCGGCCAGGGCAGGCGCTCTTCGGGCGCGACGCGATCGGCGGTGGTCAGCTTCCAGCGCGGAAACCAGCCTTCGGTTGGGCTTATCGTCATGATTGTCTCGTCTGTTGTCCCGAGGTCGTCCCCCGTGGGCGACCGCTTGGGAAAGGCGAGATGGTCACTATCTCCAAGACCGGCGAAGGCGAAAGAGCAGCCTTTTACGGTGGTTGCCGAGCGCGCGGTAGGCGAGACGCTGATTCTGAACGCGAAAACACACATTTTGACCATATGGTCAGAATTCAACCCATTGGTAATCCACAGAAAAATGGGCGTTTTGGGTGTCGTGGCCGGCATAGCGGCGTGATCGAATCGTCTTGACAGGGGCGACGGCTTGCCGTCACGTGAAGATGTGCAAGGTGTTCCGGCGGCATGCGGCTGCCGGGATGAAACGGGAACGGGAAAGGATCACGATCCGCAACCCCGGCCGCCCCCGCGACTGTACGTGGTGAGCCTCCGTCCTGAACGTCACTGGGTTTTTCTCGGGAAGGCGGACGACAGGCAGCGATCCATGAGCCAGGAGACCGGCCTTGCGCAAAATATCGGATTCCGTCGGGTGAGACGGAAAAGGAGACTGACATGCATATCGAACCCGGCCTAGTGGCCGACGGCAAATTGTGGCTCAGCTATCTGACGGCGACGGGCGCGGCTGGCTACGGTTTGAAGCTCGCCTGGGAGACGATCCGTGATCGCGGTATCCTGTCTTTCGGCCTGCGCAGTGTCGCCACCACGGCCCTGGTCTTTTCCTTCTTCGAACTGCTGCCGCATTATCCGGTCGGCGTTTCCGAGGTGCACCTCATCCTCGGCTCGACGCTGTTTCTGATCTTCGGCGCGGCGCCGGCCGCCATCGGCCTCGCCCTTGGCCTGTTGATCCAGGGCATGTTCTTTGCTCCCTTCGACCTGCCGCAATACGGCATGAACGTCACCACGCTCCTGGTGCCGCTGTTCGGACTTATGGCGCTTGCCCGGGGCGTCATTGCGCCGGCTACGCCTTATGTTGAACTGAAATATCGACAGGCGCTGGCCCTTTCCACGGTCTATCAGGCAGGCATCGTCGCCTGGGTGGGCTTCTGGGCCTTCTATGGGCAGGGCTTCACCGTCGACAACTTCGCTGCCATCGGCTCATTCGGCGGCGCCTACATGCTGGTGATCCTTGTCGAGCCGTTGGTCGATCTCGCGGTGCTTGCCGGCGCCAAGCTCCTGCATGGCCTGCGCGGCAGCTTCCTCGTCGAGCGCCGTCTTTACGACGCCGTCTGACTATAGCGCGTGATCCTTATCGCCGCGCCGCTTCGGGTACCCCGGAGTGGCGCGGTTTGCATTTGTGGACTGCCGCTGCGCTAGCTGTCCTGTTCCTGGCCGAGGCATGGATCCGTCATCGCGCGCGGTGGCCGACGTCTGGTGGTCTTGACAGTTGCGAGCCTTTCCGCATAACGTCGTAAACGTTTACGGGAGCGAACCGGCAGGGAGGAAAGTCCTGTCCGAATAGGCAGCCTTCGAGCGTCATGACCATGCCGGCCGGCATGGATGGCGAACGGTTGGGTGTGTCCATTTCGGGGCTGGACCAACTGCCGGACCGCCATCCACCGTTATCGGTCCCGTCCGGACGCCATCGAGCCGGAACCGGTCGGCCAACTGGAGGAGTAGGGAGCATGAAGACATCGGCAATCCTGGGGGCGGTGCTCTACGCCGGCGCTGCGACGCTCGGCATGGCGGCGCATGCCGCCGACCCCGTCACCATCACCATCTGGTGCCAGGACAGCGAGACGCAGCCGGGCCTCAACCTCGCCAAGGAGTTCGGCGAGAAGAATCCCGACATCAAGGTCGTCTACCGTCAGATCCATTTCGACGACGTGACCTCGGAGGCTATGCGCGCCTACTCGACAGGCCAGGCACCCGACATCATCGCCATCGACAATCCCGAGCACGCGCTGTTTGCCTCGCACGGCGTCTTCCTCGACCTGACCGACCGCATCGCCAAGTCGGCCGTGATCCACAAGGAAGACTATTTCCCTGGTCCGCTCGCCTCCGTTACCTGGGATGGCAAGCTCTACGGCGTGCCGAAGGCCACCAACACCATCGCCCTCTACTACAACGCCGACATGTTCAAGGCGAAGGGCCTTGATCCCGACAAGCCGCCGCAGACCTGGGACGAGATGGTCGACGCCGCGCGCAAGCTCAACGACCCGGCCAAGAACGTCTACGGCATCGCCTTCTCGGCCAAGGCCTCGGAAGAAGGTACCTTCCAGTTCCTGCCCTGGGCGCAGATGACCGGCGGCGGCTACGACAAGATCAACACCGATGGCGCCGTCCGCGCGCTGACCATCTGGAAGACGCTGCTCGACGACAAGCTCGCCTCGCCCGACACGCTGACCCGCGGCCAGTGGGATTCCACTGGTACCTTCAACTCCGGCAACGCCGCCATGGTCATCTCCGGACCGTGGGAACTCAATCGCATGTCGCAGGAAGCCAAGTTCGATTGGCGCGTGACGCTCATGCCGGTCCCGGAAGTCGGTGCGCCGCGCTCGTCGGCCATGGGCGACTTCAACTGGGCTATTTTCAAGAGCTCCAAGCATCCCGACGAGGCCTTCAAGGCGCTTGAGTATTTCGTGTCGCAGGATCCGCGCGTCTTCCCCGACTGGGGCCAGCTCGCCGCCCGCGCCAATATCGAGATACCGCCGACCGGCGACGCCAAGAAGGACGCGGCCGTCAAGGTGTTTATGGAACAGCTGAAATACGCTCAGCCGCGTGGCCCGCATCCCGACTGGATGAAGATCTCCAAGGCCATCCAGGACGCCATCCAGTCGGCGTTGACCGGCCAGGCTAGCCCGAAGGACGCGCTCGACCAAGCCGCAGCCAACATCAAGGGCATTCTCGGCTGATCCCAGTGAAGGGCGCCTCGGCTCTGGCCGAGGCGCCAACCATTCTGTTGACCGCACCGCCCGGCAAGGGCGATGCTCCGTGCCGGCCGCGGCACGGATGCGGGGAGGACCGATGCGACGCCTCTATTCCAGCCTCGTCGATGGCCGAGGATTTGATCTCTGCCTGATCGGCATCCCACTTGCCTTTCTCATTGTGCTGTCGGGCGTGCCGCTCGTCTACAACGTGGTGATGAGCTTTCAGGCCGTCGACATGTTCAGCCTCGGCAGCTTCATCCGCCCCTGGGTCGGCTTTGACAACTATCGCCAGTTGATCGCCCAGCCGGAATTCTGGCCGATCATGGGCCACACGGCAACCTTCCTCGCCGCCTCGATCGCCGGACAGTTCCTGCTCGGTTTCGCTCTTGCCCTATTCTTCTGGCTGAACTTTCCCGGCGCCTCCTGGCTGCGCGGCCTGTTCCTGGTGTCCTGGGTGATGCCGGGCCTGGTGGTCGGCGCCGTCTGGAACTGGCTGCTGTCGGGCGACTTCGGCGTCTTCAACTTCGTACTGCACCAGTTGCACATCATCTCCGGCAACGTCTTCTGGCGTTCCGACCCGGCCTTCGCCCTGTGGAGCGTGATTATTGCCAATATCTGGCTCGGCACGTCCTTCAACATGATCATGCTGTCGGTCGGCCTGTCATCTATCCCCGCCGATCTCTACGAGGCGGCCGAACTCGACGGGGCCGGCGCGCTCACCCGATTCTGGACCATCACCCTGCCGATGATGCGCTCGAGCATTGGTGCGCTGGTCTCGCTGGGCCTCATCTTCACGCTGCAGCAGTTCGACCTGTTCGCCGCCATCACGGCTGGCGGGCCGAACAATTCCTCCAACGTCGCGCAATACTGGGCCTGGGACCTCTCCTTCAAACAGTACGACTTCGCCAAGGGCGCTGCCATTTCGGTGATCATGATCGTCGTGGTGATGCTGGCCTCCGTCTACTATGTCCGGTCGACCCGCCATGAGGTGAGAGGATGAGCGAGACCACCAAGAACCGGCTGCTGCTCGTCTTCGCGCTGCTGCTCGCCGCCGTCTATCTCTTCCCGCTCTACTGGATGTACATCACCGCGCTGAAGACCGGTTCGGAGATGTTCGCAACGCCGCCCTCCTTCTGGCCGGACGATCCGCAGTGGTCGATCTTCCCCTTCGTTTTCCAGCTGAAGGGCATGGGCCAGTTTCTGTGGAACTCGACGGTGATCGCCACCGGCTCGGTGGCGCTGATCGCCGTCCTCGGCACTGGCGCCTCCTATGTGCTGGCCCGCTATCGCAACGTCTGGATCGACGTCGGCCTGTTCCTCGTTCTGATGTTGCAGGTTCTGCCAGCCTCGCTGATGATCACGCCGATCTTCGTGCTGTTTACCCTCACCGGTATTCTCGATTTTCCGCGCACGGCGGTGATCCTCGCCATCGCGGCGAAAAGCATGCCGTTCTTCATCGTGCTGGTGCGGGCCACCTTCATGAGCGTGCCGATGGAACTTGAGGAAGCGGCGCTGGTTGACGGCAATTCGCGCGTCGGTGCTTTCTGGTCGATCGTGCTGCCGCTCGCCCGCAACGGCATCCTCGTTGCCGCCATTCTGATCTTCATGCAGGCCTTCGGCGAGTTCGTCTATTCGAAGTCGCTGATCCAGGAAATCGAGCTGCAGCCCAGCTCGGTCGGCCTCAACGCATTCATGGGCCCGAACACCAACGAATGGAACCGGATCATGGCCTTCGCCTCGATCTACGTGACGCCCATTCTGGCGACCTTCGTGCTGCTGCAGCGGCGCATCGTCTCTGGCCTGACCTCCGGAGCCCTGAAATGACCAAGCAGATCGAATTCACCGGCGTCAACAAGCACTACGGCGCCTACCACGCCCTCAAAGACATCGATCTATCGATCGACAAGGGCAGCTTTGTTGCCCTGGTTGGTCCGTCCGGTTGCGGCAAGTCGACGCTGCTGCGCTCGCTGGCCGGCCTGGAAAAGATCACCGGCGGCGACATCTCCATCGCCGGTGAGGTGGTGACGACCCTGCCGCCGCGTAAGCGCGACGTCGCCATGGTGTTCCAGTCCTACGCCCTCTATCCGCATATGACGGTGGAGGAGAACCTCACCTATTCGCTGAGGGTGCATGGCGTTTCGAAGTCCGAGCGGAAGAAGGCCGCCGCCGAGGTGGCCGTGACGACTGGCCTCACCGGCCTCCTCCACCGCTATCCGCGCGAACTCTCCGGCGGCCAGCGGCAGCGTGTGGCCATGAGCCGGGCGATCATCCGCAACCCCAAGGCCTTCCTGTTCGACGAACCGCTCAGCAATCTCGATGCCGCCCTGCGCGTTCACATGCGCAAGGAAATCCGCGCCTTGCATGATCGGCTCGGCGCCACCTCGGTCTATGTCACCCATGACCAGATCGAGGCGATGACCATGGCCGACCACGTCGTTGTGCTCAAAGCCGGCGTCATCGAGCAGCAGGGGCGGCCGCTCGATCTCTATGATAAGCCGGCGAATAAATTCGTCGCCGGCTTCATTGGCTCCCCCGCCATGAACTTCCTGCCGGCAACGGTTGCCGAGGGTGGAATGGTTGCGATCGACCTGGGCGCTGGGCCGTTCAGCCTGACGATCCCAGTCGCCGCGCCGATTGGCGGCAAAGTGCTGATTGGTGTCCGCCCCGAGCATCTGACGTTGACCGCTCCGGGAGAGGGGCGCTTTGACGCTTCAGTTTCCTTCGCCGAGTCGACCGGTTCGACCACTTTCGTCACCACGGCGACAACGCCCGAGTTGATGGTGGTAGAGACCGGCCGCCGGATGGTTGCCACCGGCGACCGTGCCGGCTTGTCATTTTCCGACGCCGCCGTCCACGTCTTCGACGCGGAGACGGAACAGCGACTCTGAAGCCCAAGAATTATCAAGGCCAAGAAAAACCCCGGAAGCCGCGCTTCCGGGGTTTCTGCTTCGGATCGTCGCCTTAAAGATGGCACAGCCGTCTCAGGCTGGTGGGAGGGTGATCCGAAGCGGGCCGGCGGCGCGGAGGGTGACGCCACCGGAACGTCGGTCGAAGTTGTCGCTGCCGTCGACGGCGGCAACGTGCCCGATGCCGACGAGGCGAAGGGCGTAGGGAAGATCGCTGTCGGGCGTCGCGGTCAGAACATCGCCATCGCGGCGCACCGTCAACGTCAGGGCCGGCGCACCGGTGCGATGGTCCGGTACCGTTGCCGTGGCGCTGGCGCCGTCGGCAAGCTCATAGAGCGCGAAGGTGACGCCGTCCGTGTAGTCGTAGTCGGGCCGCTGGTTATTGCTGCCGAAGGCGACGAGGCTGCCCGGCCGCACATAGAGCGGCAGACTCAGGACGCCGTGCGTCTCGCGCCGCCAGGCCGGTCCTTCCACCACTTCACCGGTGAGCAACTGCGTCCAGCGACCGGCCGGCAGATAGACTGCGACCTCGCCGTCCTTATCGAACACCGGCGCAACGAGCAGCGACGGCCCCAGCATGAACTGGCGATCGAGCGTCTCGGCTGCCTGATCGTCGGGGAACTCGAGCAGCATGGCGCGCAGCACCGGAACGCCTATAACGGACGCCTCGACGGCGGCGGCATAGAGGTAGGGCATCAGCGAGCACTTGAGCCGGGCGAAATCACGCAGCACCGCTTCCGCTTCCTGATCGAACAGCCAGGGCACCCGGTAGGATTTGGAACCGTGCAGGCGGCTGTGGCTGGACAGAAGTCCGAAGGCGCACCAGCGCTTGTAGACGTCGGCCTCGGCGGTGTTCTCGAAGCCACCGATGTCATGGCTCCAGAAGCCAAAGCCCGACAGGCCGAGCGACAGGCCGCCGCGCAGTGTCTCGGCCATCGCCGGATAATCGGAATAGCAGTCGCCGCCCCAGTGCACCGGGAAGCGCTGGCCGCCAACGGTCGCCGAGCGGGCGAATAGCACGCTTTCGCCGCAGGCCTCGATCAGCGCGTCGTGCACCACCTTGTTGTAGAGGAACGGGTAGTAGTTGTGCATCTTCACCGGGTCCGAACCGTCGTGCCAGACGACGTCGGTCGGGATGCGTTCGCCAAAGTCGGTCTTGAAGGCATCAACGCCCATGGCGGCGAGGCGCTTCAGGTGTCCGGCATACCAGGCGACGGCTTCGGGATTGGTGAAGTCGACGATGCCCTGGCCGGCTTGCCAGAGATCCCACTGCCAGACGCTGCCGTCAGGCCGCTTCAGGAGATAGCCCTTGTCGGCCGCCTCGTCGAACAGCTTCGAGGCCTGCGCGATGTAGGGATTGATCCAGAGACAGATCTTGAGGCCCTTTTCCCTGAGGCGATTCAGCATGCCCTGGGGGTCGGGAAACACTTGCGGGTCCCATTCGAAGTCGCACCAGTGGACGCCGCGCATCCAGAAACAGTCGAAGTGGAAGACATGCAGCGGAATGTCGCGCTGGAACATGCCGTCGACGAAGGAATTGACGGTGCCCTCGTCATAATCGGTGGTGAACGATGTCGTCAGCCATAGACCGAATGACCAGGCGGGCGGCAGCGACGGCCGGCCGGTGAGGCGCGTGTAGCGCTCCAGCACCGCCTTGGGCGTCGGTCCGTCGATCAGGTAATATTCGAGTGCCTCGCCCTCGACGGCGAACTGCACCTTCGACACCTTTTCCGAGGCCACCTCGAAACCGACGCGACCGGGATCGTTGACCAGCACGCCCCAGCCGCGATTGGTCAGGAAAAAGGGAATGTTCTTGTAAGCCTGCGTGGTGGAGGTGCCGCCGTCTTCGTTCCAGATGTCGATGCTCTGGCCATTCTTGACGAAGGGGGAGAAACGCTCGCCAAGGCCATAGACCAGCGTGCCGACCTCAAGGTCGAGCCGCTCGAACACATGCGGCGGCTCGCCCTCGACGCTGGCGTGGCCGGTCTCCCTGAAGCTGGTGCCGGTGAGTCGCTTGCCGCCACGTGTCACCTCGGTTCGCCAGTCGCCGTCCTTGGAGATGGTCAGCGTCAGCTCGCCCGAGGTGAAGGAGAGCGTGGTCTCGCCGTCAACGATGGTCGGTTGAAAAGCCTCGTCCGGAAACAGCTCGAACGCCGGGCCGCGCTTCGCGGTCCCCTTGTGATGCTCGATACGCACGCCGATGACGCCTTCCATCGGCGCGCTGAGGGTCAGCGTCAGCGTCGGCGCATTGATCTGGTCGGCACGGCCACGACCGCGCACGGCAAGCGCCAGGATCTCGGCCTTCCGGGCATCCGTCCGCACCGCATGCACGTGATGCGGATTGAGGATGCTCATGCCTGCCGGCAGTAGCCAGTTGCCGTCGCTGAACTTCATTCTCTTCCTCCCGGGGCGCTCCGCCGAGCGGCGAAGCCACATACCGACCATTCGTCGCCAAGACCTTCGTGGGTCTTGCGATTCCACGGCGTTCCTCTATTCCGTAAACGTTTACGACGATACCGGCGGCGATGGCATCTGTCAAAGGGCTTTTGTATCGGAGGGGTGTCAGCGCCACAGGCCGTCAACAGGTGGATTTCCTCGACGAAACCGGGCGTTCCGTCTATTGATCGCTCGCCGGATTTTTGCTGAGAACGGGAGGACGGGGCATTGGGCATCAAGGAGTTGGCGCGCCACCTCAATATTTCCATTGGCACCGTGTCGCGCGCGCTCAACGGCCATCCCGAGGTCAATGCCGAGACCCGCAAGCGTGTGCTGGAAGCCGCTGCGGAACTCGGCTACGCGCCGGACCAGGCCGGACGCAGCCTTCGTCAGGGCACGCTCAACGTCGTGGCCCTGCTGCTCTCGACCGATCTCACCTCCAAAACCGACACCATGTTCTTCATGGAGCTGTCTCGCGGCATTCAGGATCAGTTCGCCGAGCATGGCCTTGACCTTGTCATCCACCTGAACAAGCCGGATCTCGACATGCTCGACCGCGTCAAGCGCATCGTCGAACGCCGACAGGCCGACGCGTTGATCCTTGCCGAAACGCGTGACAACGATCCTCGCCTCGACTATCTGGCCGGTCGCGGCTTTCCCTTCGCCACCATGGGCCGCTCATGGTCGGGTGGCACCCATCCCTGGATGGACCTCGACTTCGACTTCGCCATGCGCGCCGCCATCGACCGTCTCGCCGGCTTCGGCCACCGCCGCGTCGCCTTGGTGACCGGTGACCCAGGCTATCGGCTCGACAGCATGCTGCAGGACGCCTTCCGGCGCGAACTCGCCGGCCATGGACTTGTCGTGGACGAGGCCCTGATGATCAAGACCGACACGCACGAGGAGGGCGGCTACAAGGCTATGACCGATTTCCTCGCCATGCCCGAGCCGCCGACGGCGGTGATCTTCCCCCACTATCGGGCGGTGGTCGGCGCCTATTCCTACCTCTCCGAATCCGGCCGGCAGCCAGGTCGTGACGTGGCGATCCTCAGTTGCTCGGCTGATACGGCCATCGCCCAGTTCATGGCGCCACCGCTCACCTGTTTCCGGCTGGATCTTTATGGTCTCGGCCGGCGTCTCGCGCAGGCTTTGCTCGCCTCGATGCCGCGTTTTGCCGAGAGCTACGGCAACGCCTTGATCCAGGAGATCTGGCCCTGGGAGCTGGTGGGCCGCGACAGCGACGGCTTCCACGTCAACTGATGCCGGCAAGTGCCATTCCGGATGGCGATGGACGGGGATAGATCTTGGCTAAAGGGCGTCGGCTGCCGATTCGCCCGCATCCGGAGATCACCATGCGCGAGGAAAGTCTGTCCTTTCCGCCCTATCCGACCGAGTCCTCCGGGCGTGACGAAACGGTCGAGGTCAGGATTGGCGCGTTCGATGGCAATCGGATTTTCGAGCTGACGACCACAGCCACGCGACGCGACAACCCATCGCGGTCCAGGCGGATCGAGGAACGCCCCACCGACCCGCGCGTCATGACGGGCTCGCCGCTGTTCGATGCGCTCTTTGCCCAGGCGATCGACGATGCCCGGCTCAACGCCGTCTCCTCGATCCGCGACGGCGCCTATCGCCATGGCGAGCCCATCCCCTGCGAGTGCTTCCAGACCGGCGAGAAGTGGACCTATGTCTGGACGCGCGACGTGTCCTACGCCGCCTATCTCGGCCTTGCCGCGCTTGATCCCGAGAGGGCAGCCACCACGCTCCTCTACAAGGTAAGCCCGTTCCGAGATGGCATTGCCGTGCCGGAGGGACTTCCGTCCGACAGTCTTCAGATCGTCCAGGACACCGGTTCCGGCGGTAGCTGGCCGGTCAGCACCGACCGCGTCTCCTGGGCCTTTGGGGCCGAGGCATTGCTCAACACTCTTCATGGCGAGGCCCGCGCCAACTTTGCCGATACCGCCTTCCGCGCACTGTCGGGGACCATCGAGGCCGATCGCCTCGCCGCTTTCGATCCTGTCGATGGCCTCTATCGTGGCGAGCAGTCCTTTCTCGACTGGCGCGACCAGACCTACGCCCCCTGGGCGACCGACGACCTCACGACCATCGCTACGTCCAAGGCGCTCTCCACCAACACCTGCCACTTCAAGGCGCTCGACCTTGCCGCCCGCCTCGCAGCAGAACGCGGCGACAAGACGAGCGCGGACCGCTATGCCACTTGGGCCGCCGATCTTCGAGCCGCCGTCGATCGCGGTTTCTGGGTGGAAGCAAAGGGGCTCTATGCGTCGATCACCACGCCCGATAGTCCCGCGCAGCCGGTCGAAAAATTCGACATGCTCGGTCTATCCCTGGCGATCCTGACCGGTATTGCCGATCGCGACCGCGCACGACGGATTCTCTTGAGCTACCCGCATGTTCCCTTCGGCGTGCCGGTCTATTATCCGGCTCAGCCCGATATCTTCTGCTACCACAACCGCGCCATCTGGCCCTTCGTCACCGCCTATGAGCTCCTGGCCGCCGTCGAAGTGGAAGCGGTCGCCGCCGTCGACCATGCCTTCGATTCGCTGGTCCGTGCCGCCGCGCTCAATCTCGACAACGTCGAGAACCAGGAATGGCTGACCGGCCGCACTTGGTTCGACGACGGTCCCCGCATTTCCTCGGCACGCCAGCTCTGGTCGGTCGGCGGCTATCTCGGCATGGTGACGGCGGCGATCTTCGGCTACCGGCCGGAGGCGGGCGGCTTCCGCGTCGCGCCGTTCCTTACGGCGCATGTCCGAGACCGGCTCGGCACCGACCAGGCGGAACTTCGCCACCTCACTCATCATGGCCAACGGATCGCCATCGCGCTGCAACTGCCGCCGCGTGCCGCCGGGCAGGGGCATTATCTGCTGCGCGAGGTGCGTCTCAATGGGGCGCCGGTAACAGGCCTCATCGTTGACGCGCAGCTTCTCGACTACAATCTTGTTGAGGTGGTCTTCGGCGAGTTCGTGCCGGACGATTCCCGTCTGTCGCTGGTCCCCGTTGTTGATGCCGTTGCCCACGATGATCCCCGCGTCTTCTCGCCGCGCGAACCGGTGATCACCGATCTCGTCATCGAGGATGGACGGGTGCGGCTCAATTTCGAAGGGCAGTTGCCACGCTCCGGCCGGTGCGAGGCGTTCCTCTTCACCGTGCTGCGGAATGGAGAAGTCGCAGTGGCCGATCTCTCCGATCAGGTCTGGCACGATCCCGTTTCGCTTCGGCCTGGCATCCGCCGCGCTTATCGCGTCATCGCGCGGTTTGCAGAAAGTGGCAATGCTTCGCACCCGTCGCTGGAGGCGGCGATCGAGGCGGGAGCCGTTCTGACCATCGGCATCGATAGCGCCAATATCGACCGGCGGGATGATCGAATCGTCTTTACCGATCTGGTGGTGCGCGAGGCTGGGGATTATCGGCTAGCGTTCCTTTACCGGAACCACAGCTTCCACATCCAGACCGGTGTGACCAATGCCGTAAAGCGCGTGAAAGTGTTCGATGAGGCACGGCAACTGGTGGCCTCAGGCGTCGTCCAAATGCCGCATATGACGCCGGTCAACCCGCTTCGCCGTTCGACGGCATTGTCGCTACGCCTTCCCGCCGGCGGCTATCGCGTCGAAGTCGATGATTTTTTCAACATGAGTTATCTCGCATCAAATGCCACCTATATCAGCCCCGGCGGCATGAGCGGACCGCGCAATGAGGCCGATATTCGTGCGCTCGAGATCATCCGTATCGACTGAGTCTCGGCGCGCATATTCATGGGTTTGCAGCCAGAAGTAACCACCCTTTAGGCGGATCGTTCCGGGTGCCCAATTTTGTATCTTGTGGCAACTTGACAATTTTTTGGGCACTGGTACGGCTGTTCAAAACACAATCAAGAAGCCAGAGGGGACCACTATGGACTATCGTCTTTCCCGTCGCGCCGTACTGGCGTCGGGTCTTGCGCTCGGCGTCGGCGGCTTCATCCTGCCGGTACGCGCTGCTACGCCGTTGAAGGTGGCCGGCATCCACGCATCGCCGGTCGAGAACGCCTGGAACTCCTGCCTGCACAAGGCATTGCAGGATGCCGCCGCTGAGGGTGCCATCGAATACACCTTCTCGGAAGGCGTTTCCGGCACCGACTATGCGCGCGCCATGCGCGAATACGCAGAGGCCGGCAACAAGCTGATCATCGGCGAGGCCTATGCGGTCGAGAAGGAAGCTCGCCAGGTGGCCGCCGACTATCCCGAGACGGCGTTCGTGCTTGGCTCGTCGGGTGCGGCAGCCGGCGACAATTTCGGCGTCTTCGGGACCTGGAACCACGATGGCGCCTATCTCGCCGGCATGTTGGCCGGCAAGATGACCAAGTCCAACGTCGTCGGTTCGGTCGGCGCCATGCCGATTCCCGAAGTCAACATGCTGATCAATGCCTTCGCGGCCGGCGTAAAGGCCGTCAATCCTCAGGCGAAGCACCTCGTCAGCTTCATCGGCACCTTCTTCGATCCGCCGAAGGCGCGCGAGGCCGGCCTTGCCCAGATCGATGCCGGCGCCGACATCCTGTTCGGTGAGCGCATCGGTACCGCCGACGCCGCCAAGGAGCGTGGCATCAAGGCGGTGGGCTCGCTGATCGACTACACGCCGCGCTATCCCGACACGGTGTTTGCCAACGCTCTCTGGGGGTTCCGGCCGATTCTGAACGCCGCCATCGCCGATGCGGCTGCCGGCAAGCCGGTGGGCAAAGACTACACCGCCTTTGGCCTTATGAAGGAAGGTGGCAGCGACATCGCCTATGCCAAGGGCGTGGCGCCGGCTGATGCCGAGGCAGCCATGGAAGAGGTGCGGGCGAAGATCAAGTCTGGCGCCTTCGAGGTGCCGCGCGACACCGCAGAGCCGAAGTAAGCCGGCTTATGAAAGGCGACGCGACAGCTCTGGCTGAGGCGATCCGCAGCGGTCACCTCACCGTCGGCGAGGCCATGACGGCCTCGCTTGACGCTGCCGCTTTGCGTTCCGATCTCGGCGCGCTCTGTCATATCGACGCCGACTTGGGTCGGCGCGGCGCAATTGCCGCCGATGCCGAGCGCCGAACCGATCCCGACCGGTTTGCCAGCAGGCCATTCTGTGGCGTGCCGACGCTCGCCAAGGACCTCGGTGGCCCGTTTGCAGGACTACCGGTGGTCGCCGGTTCGCGGCTGTTCTCTCGTGATGGGGCCAACGCTCCCGACTCCGATCTCGGAAGCCGCTTCCGAGCCGCCGGTCTGCTGCCGTTCGGCCTGACGACAGCGCCGGAGTTTGGTCTGGCACTGGCAAGCGAGCCGGCGATTGGTCCGCTGGCCCGCAATCCGCTCGATCCCACCCGGACACCCGGCGGCTCGTCGGGCGGAGCGGCGGCGGCTGTTGCCGCCGGCATCGTCGCCATCGCGCACGCCACCGATGCCGGCGGCTCCATTCGCGTACCGGCCGCCTGTTGCGGCCTCGTTGGACTGAAGCCGAGTCGCGGCGTCATGCCGGCTGGCCCTGCCTTCGGCAATCATCTCGGCGGCATCGCCTCGGAACTCTGCGTGTCGCGTAGCGTCCGCGATAGCGCGAGCCTGCTTTCGGCCGTCGCCGGCAGGACACGTGGCCCGTTTGCCGACGTCAGCCTTGTCGAGCCCAAGGCCGGCCCCCTCAATATCGGCGTACTCTGCGAGACGGGTTTCGAGTTTCCGACGATGCCGGAGCGTTCCGCTGCCATCGAGGCAGCCGGCCAGTTTCTCGAGGCGCGCGGCCACAAGCTCGTGCCGATCGCCTGGTCGGATGTCGCAACCATGGCGGCGGCTTCGGCACGCCTCTTCTCCGACATTGTGGCGACCAATCTGGCGGTTCTCTCGGAGACCGACGGTATCGATTTCTCTTTGGCTGAGCCGATGACCCAAGCCTTCGCAAAGCGGGGAAGGGCGCTTTCCGCCGCCACCTTCTGGCGTTCGCAGACATCAGGCGTTCTGGTGTCGCGCAATCTTTGGCGGCTGTTCGACCGGATCGATGTCCTGCTTGCCCCGATGCTGGCCACGGCGCCACCACCGATCGGCTCTTTCCCGTCAGATCATGGTGACACCGAGCTTCATCTCAATCGCATGACTTCCCTGGCCCCGCTCGCGACACTCGCCAACGTTTCAGGTTTCCCGGCACTGACCCTGCCTTTCGGTGCCGATGCCGATGGATTGCCATTGCCCGTGCAGATGTTTGCGCCGCTCGGCGCCGACCGTCAGGTGCTTTCGCTGGCCGCAATGCTCGAACAGGAAGGTCGCTGGCATCACCGCTTCCCCGTCGCAGGATTGCCGTCATGACCGAAACGGTTCTTGAGATCGACCGCGTCAGCAAGAGCTTCGGCGACAACAAGGCCAACGACGCCATCTCGATGACGTTGGGCAAAGGGGAGATCGTCGCTCTGCTCGGTGAGAACGGCGCCGGCAAGACCACGCTTATGAGCATCCTGTTCGGTCACTACATGCCCGACGAGGGATGCATTCGTGTTCACGGTGTCGATCTGCCGCCCGGCAAACCGCGTGCTGCCATCCATGCCGGCATCGGCATGGTTCACCAGCACTTCTCGCTGGCGCCCAATCTGACGGTGCTGGAAAACGTCATGACCGGCACCGAGAAGCTGTGGTCCTTTCGTTCAGAGACCGGGCGCGCCAGAGCCAAGCTGAAGTCGCTCGCCGAGCGCTTTGGTCTCGCCGTCGATCCCGATGCCCGACTTGGCGATCTGTCAATCGGTGAGCAACAGCGCGTCGAGATCCTGAAGGCGCTCTACAATGACGCCCGCATCCTGATCCTCGACGAACCGACGGCAGTGCTGACCAACCTCGAAGCCGAGACGCTGTTTGCCACGCTGAAGGAAATGGCTCGGCAGGGCCTGTCGCTGATCTTCATCTCGCACAAGCTTGATGAGGTGATGGCAACTGCTGACCGCGTCGTGGTGCTACGCGGCGGCAAGCTCGTCGCCGAGCGCCGGTCGGCCGAGACCTCTAGGGACGAGCTGGCCGAACTGATGGTTGGCCACCGGGTTGCCCGGCCGGTACGCGAAGCGCATCAGCGCGGCGAACCCGTGCTGGAAGCCGCTGCCGTTTCGGTCCGCGTCGATGGCGTTGATCGCCTGAAGGAGATCAGCTTCCGCCTGCACGCCGGCGAGGTGCTCGGCATCATCGGTGTGTCCGGTAACGGCCAGACCGTACTAGCCCGTCTGCTGTCCGGGACGCTTGCCCGCAGTTCGGGCGACATCCTGCTCTATGGTGAGGCGATCGGCGATCTGTCTGTTGCCGATACGGTTGCCGCCGGCATCGGGCGTGTTCCCGAGGATCGCACCCACGAAGGGGCGATCGGCGAGATGGCCGTCTGGGAGAATGCCGTGCTGGAACGCATCGACGAGCCACGCTTTTCCCGCCATGGTCTTGTTGACCGCAAGGCCGCGGTTGCCTTTGCCGACACCATCATTCGGGACTTCGATGTGCGCGGTGGCGGCCCGCTGACCCGTACGCGCCTCCTGTCGGGTGGCAACATGCAGAAGCTGATCCTCGGCAGGAACCTTGCCGAGCGGCCGCGTATCCTGATCGCCGCCCAGCCGGCGCGTGGCCTCGACGAGGGCGCCGTTGCCGCCGTCCATGCCCGCATTCTCGATGCCAGAAAGGCCGGAACCGCCGTGCTGCTGATTTCCGAAGACCTCGACGAGGTGATCGGCCTTGCCGACCGCATCCAGGCGATCGTCGGCGGCCGTCTGTCGCCGCCGGTATCGGCTGACGAGGTGGATGCGCGCGCCCTCGGCCTGATGATGGCCGGCGCCTGGAAGAAAGAGGCGGCCTGATGCGCTTCGAACGCCGCGAGCACCGGCCGCTCGCCCTGGTCATCCTGACGCCACTTCTGGCAATCGCCGCTGCCTTGGCGCTGTCCGGTATCCTGATTGCCGCCGCCGGGGCGCCGGTGCTGGAGGCCTATTGGCGCATTCTGGTTGGCGCCTACGGGTCGCGTCTCTCCGCCACCGAGACGCTGACACGGGCAACGCCGCTGATGCTGACCGGCCTTGCCGCCGCCGTCGCTTTCCGCGCCCGCGTCTGGAACATCGGCGGCGAAGGCCAATTCTATCTCGGCGCCATTGCTGTCGCCGCCGTAGGCTCGCAGCTGTTGGGCAATGCCCCCGGTTATCTGTCGATACCCTTGCTGCTGATCACCGGCGCCGTGGCCGGCATGATCCTGCTGATCATCCCCTTATGGCTGAGGCTCAAATTCTCGGTCGACGAAGTGGTGACCAGCCTTCTCTTGAACTTCGTCGCCGTGCTCGTCGTCTCCATGCTGATTGATGGGCCGCTCAAAGACCCCTTGGCCTTCGGCTGGCCGCAGAGCCAAGCGGTGCCGGACGTGGCGATGCTACCGAAGCTGGTGTTCCGCTCACGCCTGCACTGGGGCTTCGGCATCGCCCTTATCCTCGCCTTTGTCATTCATTTCGCGCAGAGCCGCACCGTGTTTGGCCTGAAGTCGCGCGCCGCCGGCCTCAGTCCCGAGGGCGCCGTCTTTGCCGGCGTACCGCTCGCCCGGACGCTGCTCCTCGTCGCCTGTGTTTCCGGCGGCCTCGCAGGTCTTGCCGGCGCTATCGAGGTGATGGGCGTCAAGGGTTACGTCACCACCGATCTTTCGCCGGGCTTTGGTTATTCCGGCATCGTCGTCGCCATGCTGGCCGGCCTGCATCCGCTGGGTGTCGTGCTGGCGGCGCTGTTTACCGCCACCATGTTCGTCGGCGCCGACGGCATGAGTCGGGCGCTGAAAATCCCCAGCTACATCGCCGACGTCACTGTCGCCCTGTCGCTGATCACCATGCTGGTGGCAGTGTTCTTCGCTCAGTACAGGATACGCCGATGAGCACCGTCCTCGACATCATCGCCTCGGCCGGCCTTTGGGGCGCGGTGCTGCGGATCGCCACGCCGCTGATCTTCGGCACGCTCGGGGCGTTGCTTTGCGAACGGGCTGGGGTGCTCAACCTTGGCATCGAGGGCATCATGACCTTTGGCGCCATGAGCGGCTGGCTCGCCGTCTATCACGGTGCCGATCTCTGGACCGGCCTTCTCGTCGCAGCGCTCGCCGGCGCTGCCTTCGGCCTGCTGCACGCCGCGCTGACTGTGACGCTCGGCCTCTCGCAGCATGTCTCCGGGCTGGGCGTCACGCTGTTCGCTTCGAGCCTCAGCTATTATTTGTTCCGCCTGATCGTGCCGCTCGCAGGCTCGCCGCCGACCATCGTTCCCTTCGCACCGGTAAGTTTGCCGGGTCTCGCCGGCTTGCCATTTATCGGACCTGTCCTGTCGGCGCAAACGCCGCCGACCTATCTGGCGCTGCTGCTCGCCCTGCTGCTTGCTTATGTGATGTTTCGCACGCCACTCGGCCTTGCCATCCGCATGACCGGCGAGAATCCACATGCCGCCGAGGCACAGGGTGTCAATCCGATGGCGGTGCGCTATGGGGCGGTGATCGTCGGCTCGGCGCTGATGGCGATGGGCGGCGCCTTCCTGACGCTGTCAGCCTTCAACAGCTTCTTCCCGACCATGGTTCAGGGGCGCGGCTGGATTTGCATCGCCCTCGTCGTCTTCGCCTCGTGGCGGCCGGGACGGGCGCTGTTCGGCGCTTTGCTGTTCGCCTTCTTCGACGCCTTCCAGTTGCGTTTGCAGACGGCAGTGGACGGCGTGCCCTATCAGGTGTTCCTGATGACGCCTTACATCCTCTCCATTGTCGCGCTCTGTGTCATGGCGCGCCGCGCGCGCGTTCCGCAGGCCCTGATGCAGCCTTACCGGCGCGGCGAGCGGTGATCTTTACGCATACTGGTGGGTCGAAATGGTTCGTCGCGGCGGCAGGTAGGTCCAGGCAAGGGCACCGAACAGGCTTGCCCTCCGCTTGCCCCTCCTGAACTGCGGATAGCTCGTGAAATTGTAGCTTGAGTTCAGGCGCCCGGTGCGGGACAGCCAATCCTCAAAGTCGTTGAGGATGAGCCCGCGCGCCACGTGGCGATCGCCTTTGGCCAAGCCAAGTGCCACGGTCGCAATCTCGTCGAGACCATCCACCGGGCATTGCGCCGTATGGCTCCGAATAAGGCTCGCATCCACTCGAGCGATGAGTTCCCGCCGAAATTTCATCGGTCTCTTCTTTTGCAAAGCCACTTTATGTCTCCGCAAATAGCAGGGCTTTGCGCTATGACAACATGGACATTGCGCAGATTCGACCAAAGCTCAGCCTTCGGTAACCGAAAGGTTGCCGACCTAGTTGGAACTTCCCACTCCCAAAGCAGCGAACTGGTTCGCGCTGATCCGACGGGCGCACGCCATCGCATCGAGCCGGTTGGGATCGTTGTGCGGCCTGCTGTGCCGACCGGCGGGGCAGGCGCTGCCGATAAAAACGAGAATGGTCGGGTCGTTTGCAAAATGAAAAGGGCGCAGCTCTGCCACGCCCACAATCAATTTTGTCGCCTGCGTCGGATCAGAAACTGCTGTTGTCGCGCAGAGAATGCTCGACGCGCAGGATGCGGCGGGTAAGCGTCGCCGACAGCACCAGGCCAGGGATCGCCATGACGCCGACGAAGATCAGGATCGGCGTCTCACCGAGGCCGAGCATGCTGCCAATCGCCCAGGCGAAGGCGACGATAGCCCCCAGCATTTCAGAGACGATCAAGAGTGTCGCGCCAACCGCCGAAATGACGGCGTCGGTCTTGGTGTAGCGGACCTCGTGGGGCAGATCGTCGGTCTTGACCAGCATGTATTGCGTCCTGGATGCGGCCGTCTTCGCGGCGCCTTTGTCGGCGCGCATCAAGAGCCAGCGACGGCCCGCTGTCAAGTGCGGACGGCGCCAAACTGACAATCGTACCGATGGTACGGCGCGGCTTCCGGTGCCTAGGGTACTGCCCGTAAAGCGCGGACGCCAAGCACCAGTGAGTTCGCCGGCGACTGAGGTGGCAAATAAAACGGCCGGCGCGGAGTGTCCCGCGCCGGCCGGCAAAATCCTTCGTTGGGACCAGAGGTCACTCGCCCTTAGGCTCGGCTTCCTGCTTGATCTCCTGGCCGGTGGCCTGATCGACGACCTTCATGGACAGGCGCACCTTGCCGCGCTCGTCGAAGCCCATCAGCTTGACCCACACCTTGTCGCCTTCCTTGACGACGTCCTTGACGTTCTGGACGCGCTGCGAGGCAAGCTGGGAGACGTGGACCAGGCCGTCACGGGTGCCGAAGAAATTGACGAAGGCGCCGAAATCGACGCACTTCACCACGGTGCCCTCATAGATGGCGCCGATTTCCGGCTCGGCGGCGATGCCCTTCACCCAATTCATGGCGGCCTGAATCGCCTTGAGGTCGGACGAGGCGAACTTGACGGTGCCGTCGTCCTGGATGTCGATCTTGGCGCCGGTCTTCTCGACGATCTCGCGGATGACCTTGCCGCCCGAGCCGATCACTTCCCGGATCTTGTCGGGGTTGATCTTCATCACTTCGATGCGCGGCGCATGCTCGCCGATCGACGAGCGGGCACCGGTCAGCGCCTTGGACATCTCGCCGAGGATGTGCTCGCGACCACCCTTGGCCTGGGCCAGGGCGACCTTCATGATCTCCTCGGTGATGCCGGTGATCTTGATGTCCATCTGCAGCGAGGTGATACCCGCCGCCGTGCCGGCCACCTTGAAGTCCATGTCGCCGAGGTGGTCCTCGTCACCAAGGATGTCGGAGAGCACCGCGAAGCGCTCGCCTTCCTTGATAAGGCCCATGGCGATGCCGGCGGTCGGCGCCTTCAGCGGCACACCGGCGTCCATCAGCGCCAGCGACGAACCGCAGACGGTGGCCATCGACGACGAGCCGTTCGACTCGGTGATCTCCGACACCACGCGGATGGTGTAGGGGAACTCGTGATGGGCCGGCAGCTCCGGATGGATGGCGCGCCAGGCAAGCTTGCCATGGCCGATTTCGCGACGGCCGGGCGAGCCCATGCGGCCGGTCTCACCGACCGAGAAGGGCGGGAAGTTGTAGTGCAGCAGGAAGCGTTCCTTGCGGGTGCCTTCCAGCGTTTCGATATACTGCTCGTCCTCGCCGGTGCCGAGGGTGGCAACCACGAGGGCTTGCGTCTCGCCGCGGGTGAACAGCGCCGAGCCATGGGCACGCGGCAGCACGCCGACCTCAGCCACGATCGGACGGACCGTCTTGAGATCGCGGCCGTCGATGCGCAGGCCGGTGTCGAGCACGTTCCAACGGACGATCTTCGCCTGCAGGTCGTGGAAGACGTTGGCGACCTTTTCCTTGTCGAACTTCGGCTCGGCGCCCTCGGGGAACAGCTCGGCCATCACCTTGGCGCGGGCGGCGTCGACGGCGGCATAGCGCTCCTGCTTGGCGGTGATCTTGTAGGCGGCGCGGAGGTCGGCCTCAACGATGGCGAGAACGGCGGCCTCGATCTCGGACACGTCCGGCGCGGCGAACTCGCGCGGCTCCTTGGCGGCGCGTTCGGCCAGACGGATGATGGCGTCGATCACCGGCTGGAAGCCACGATGACCGAACATCACGGCGCCAAGCATGGTGTCTTCGTCAAGTTCCTGAGCCTCGGACTCGACCATCAGCACGGCGTCGCCGGTGCCGGCGACCACGAGGTCGAGCTTGCTCTCGGCCATCTTGTCGACCGGCGGGTTGAGGACATAGGCGCCTTCGATCAGGCCGACGCGGGCAGCGCCCACCGGGCCCATGAAGGGAACGCCGGAGATGGTCAGAGCCGCCGAGGCAGCGACCAGGGCGAGGATGTCAGGCGCGTTCTCCATGTCGTGGCTGAGCACGGTGACGATCACCTGGGTGTCGCACTTGTAGCCTTCGGGGAACAGCGGCCGGATCGGGCGATCGATCAGGCGCGAGGTGAGCACTTCGTGCTCGGCCGGACGGCCTTCGCGCTTGAAATAGCCACCAGGGATCTTGCCGGCGGCGAAGGCCTTTTCTTCGTAGTTGACGGTCAGCGGGAAGAAGTCCTGGCCGGGCTTGGGCTGCTTGGCGGAGACCACCGTGGCCAGGACCGACGTTTCGCCGAGCGTCGCGAGAACCGCGCCATCGGCCTGGCGGGCGACACGGCCCGTCTCGAGGGTCAGCTTCTGGCCGGCCCAGTCGATCTCGACTTTCTGGATATCGAACATGCGTTTATTCCGTTCTTGTCTGGTCCGGCGCGCGGCCCACGGGCAAGACGACGAGACGCTCCTCCCGGATCCGGGGCGAGCGTCTGGCAATCCTGCCCCAGGGTGCGGAACACGCCGGAGCGGCGCTCACCCCGGCGGGGCGACGGCGCCTGTCGTTCTTGCCCGCTCCTGCGGGCGGACCCCACGCCCTCGTCTCAGGGCGGAGGGAAACTGGAGCCACCCCGGCAGGCCGGAGTGGCGAAAGGGGGAGGGCAGTGAACCGCCCATCCCCCGGAAAGGTCCGTCAGCGGCGCAGGCCGAGGCGACCGATCAGCGCGGCGTAACGCTCGGTGTCCTTGCGCTTCAGGTAGTCGAGAAGCTGGCGACGCTGGCTCACCAGCTTCAGAAGGCCGCGGCGGGAATGGTTATCCTTGACGTGGCTCTTGAAGTGCTCGGTGAGGTTGGCGATGCGCTCGGAAAGGATCGCCACCTGGACTTCCGGCGAACCGGTGTCGCCCTCGAGGGTCGCGTATTCCTTGATGAGAGCGGCCTTGCGCTCGGCAGTGATCGACATCGGTGACTCCTTGTCGTTGGATAACAAAAATGGCCCGGCCGGGATGTCGTCCAGCCGGGTCGGTGCAACCTGTTTCATCAGGTTGCGGCTTCTCTACATGAAAACGCGTCTGAAAGCCAGCGGCAATCCGAAGCCGGCCAACCGGCCCGAGACGGGGGAGGCATCGGAAATGCCCCCCGTCGTCCAACCGCGTATTTCTCGCGCCTTAGGGGCAGATGAGACATTCGTCGATTGATATCAGTCGGCTAGAATCAGGCGAACCGGCTTCAGCTCGCCGTGCTCCACCTTGGCGAGAGCGATCAGCCGGCCGCGTTCGAACACGCCGACCGCCTCTTCCTCCACCGGCGCGTCGCGCCCGCGCAGCAGCACGGGATTGCCGTTCCTGAGCCGGACCGCCTGATCGGACGTCACGTCGAGTTGCGGCAGGTTTGCGAGGGCGGCTTCGATCGGCGTCAACAATGACAGCGCGTCACCATCGGCCTCAAGGGCCGCCTGCAGCGTATCGAGGCTTACCATATCCTCTTCACCGAACGGACCGACGACGAGTCGCCGAAGTTCGATGACATGGCCGGCCGTGCCGAGCCGGCGCCCCATGTCGCGGGCGATGGCGCGCACATAAGTGCCCTTGCCGCACTCGGCCTCGAAGATGGCGGTGTCCGCATCGGGGCAGTCGACCAGGTCGAGCCGGTGTACCGTCACCGGCCGCGCTTCGAGTTCGAAGGTCTCGCCGGCGCGCGCCAGATCATAGGCCCGTTCGCCGTCGACCTTGATCGCCGAGAAGGCCGGCGGTGTCTGCAGGATCTCGCCCTCGAACTCACCGAGCACGGCGTCGATTTCCTCGGCGGTCGGGCGGCGATCGGAGGCGCGCACCACCTCGCCCTCGGCGTCGTCGGTCGTCGTCTCCTCACCCCAGCGCACGGTGAAGCGGTAGAGCTTGTCGCCATCCATCACGTAGGGAACGGTCTTCGTTGCTTCTCCCATGGCGATCGGCAGCATGCCCGAGGCGAGCGGATCCAGCGTGCCGGCGTGCCCTGCCTTGGGGGTGCCGAAAATGCGCTTCATGGCACCGACCGCCTGCGTCGACGTCATGCCATAGGGCTTGTCGAGCACCACCCAGCCGTGGACCGTGCCTTTTTTCTTGCGTGCCATACCTGAATCCTGCGTTCACCGGCCGGGGATGGAACCCGACGCGGCGGAAAGACGGCGGACAGTGCGTCCGGAAGGCGCGCTCGTACACCGGTGGTCGGCGGAAGGCAAGGCCGGAGGATTGCGGCGGCCTCACCGGCATGGAAAGGTGGGAGAGAGCCGGTCACCGGCGAATCTTCTGGAGTTCAGATGTCTTTCGGCGTCTTTGCCGCTGTTCTCGCAGCGGCTCTCGTCCACGCTGGCTGGAATGTTCTCGTCAAGGGCGCCGCCGATAAGCTCGCCATGACCATTTCGGTGGCGATCGGCGCCGGGTTCGTCGCCGCGGTGGTGCTGCCATTCCTGCGATTGCCGGCTCCGGAAAGCTGGCCCTTTCTCGGCGTTTCGGTCCTGCTGCAGAGCATCTACTACCTGTTGATCGCCCGCGCCTATCGGATCGCCGACATGAGTCTCGCCTATCCATTGATGCGCGGCGTGGCGCCGGTCGTGGTGGCATTGTTCGGCGCCACCGTTTTCGGCGAGATGCTGGTCGGCGGACAGTGGCTGGCGGTCGGCCTGATTTCGGCGGGTGTCGTGGCGCTCGCCCTCGGTGCCTTTCACCAACAGCCGATGGCTGCTGCCGGCGTTGCAACGGCCCTTTGCAACGCCATGGTCATTGCCGCCTATACGCTGGTCGATGCCAGCGGCGTGCGCCTCTCCGGCTCCCCCGTCGCCTATGCGCTGGTGCTCGCCGTGCTGACAGGCGTGGTCACCGTGGTCCTGGCGCTTGCCGGTGGGGCTCGTCCGAGCCTTGAGATGCGCACGCTTGGCCTCGGCTTGGTGGGTGGCGCTGCCACCACCCTTTCCTACGGCGTCGCGCTCTGGGCAATGACGCGCGCGCCGGTGGCGCCCGTTGCCGCCCTGCGCGAGACGTCGATCGTCTTTGCTCTGGTGTTGTCGCGGCTGGCGTTCGGCGAACAGGTCGGCGGGCGGCGCTTCGCCGCCGCCTGTCTCGTCATGGCTGGCGTGGCGGCCCTCCGCCTTTCGTGACGTCAGCCAGCAGCGGCGTCTTGGGCCGCGATCAGTGCCGCCTCATCAGCCCATGCCTTTTGGAACGCCGGACGGCTGGTGATCCGCTCGATGTAGCTGGCAACCACGGGTGTTTTCTCGAAGATGCCGAAGCTGGTCACCCAGGCGAGCGCCGAACCCCATAGCGCATCGGCGACCGAGAAACGTTCGCCGAGCCAGAAGGGCGTCGCGTCCTTGAGGTGTTCGTTGACGACGGAAACGACGGTCTCGTAATCGGCATAAGGAGCGGTGGAGCGCGGCAGTGGCGGCCGCTTCATGGCGTGGTCGACCAGCGCCGGCTCGAAGCTGGAGCCATAGAAGACCATCCAGCGCAGGTAGGAGCCGCGCTGAGGGTCACCGATCCCCGGCGCCAAACCTACCTCAGGGAACATATCCCCAAGATAAAGCGCAACGGCTGCCTGCTCGGTCACCACCACGCCCCGGTGGCTGATGGCGGGCACCTTCCCCATCGGATTGACCGCAAGATAGTCCGACTTGAGTTGGTCGCCCGCTCGAACGTCCAGAACGTGAAGATCATAAGGCACGCCGAGCTCTTCCAGAAGGAAGCGGGTGCCAAAGGCGCGAGTCTGCGGCGCATAGTGGAACGTGATGCGGTCGTCGGTCATGAAACCCTCCTTATGGCCGCGCCGGCAGCGCGTCGCAGAGAGCTTCGCTTCCAAAGCCGTCAGGATCTGGCAGCTATGCTGCTGACGGAATCTGTCACGCGTCCTTCTCGTCGCGCTCGCCGGCATCGGCTGGCGCGTCTAGGTCACGCGCCACGTCGGGCGAGTGCAGCAGGGCGTCGATGTGGGCGGTCTCGTCAAAACGATCGTCGTAGCGGAAGACGAGCTCAGGCGCGAATTTCAGGTTGACGCGATGTGCGACCTGACCGCGCAGCCAACGAACGTTACGCGCCATTGCCTTTTCGGCAAGCTTCGGGTCGCCGCCGCCAAGCGGCGTGATGTAGACGGTGGCGTTGCGAAGATCGGGACTGACGCGCACCTCCGGCACGGTGATCATCATCCGCGTCACCTCGTCGTCGATCAGTTCGCCGCGTGCGAGAATCTCGGCGAGGACGTGACGGATCAACTCGCCGACGCGAAGCTGGCGCTGGGAGGGCGCGCGGGGTTGCCCCTGTTGACCGTGCTGGGCCATGATGAAAACCTCGGTTGGAGCACTTCCTGAACAGATGCACCCATCTGAGCGAAAAGGAAATGCTTGGCGTTTCTCAGAACGCACTCTTGTGACGAAGCATAGTCCCTCGGCGCGGATCGCATCAATCCGAACCGGGCAAGCTCCGGGGTGGCCGGCTGGCTTCCTTGAGGGAAGCCGCAAAGGCAGCCATGTCGGCCTTGCCGGCAAAAGCCGAAAGCGGCAGGATCAGCGTCGGCCGGTTGCCGGCGAGGACAAAGAGGTGGTCCGCGTCCGTCTCGACGCGAACGTCGTCTGTTGCCGGAATGTCAATCGCGACACCGCCGACCGTGCCTGCGAGGCGGCCATTGGCAAAATCGACCTGTCCCGCCCCGACCGGGTGCAGCCGCGCCGCGCGCGATCGCTCTGCCTTGAGAGCGAAGCGTGCCCCCTGCCAGGCAACAAGCCCGATCACGCCAAACGAGGCGAACCACACCGGCCATTCGGCGTTTTGCGTGAGCCAGGAGATGAGGGCCATTGGAGGCAGGGCGAAGGCGTAGCCGAGAAGCGATCGCCAACCGCGATCCGCCGGCTTCAGGATCGCCTCAAGCGCCAGCGCGTCAGCCGCCTCCGTCACGAAAACGAAGCGGCGCGGCGTCGGCATGGAGGGGAAAGATTCGGCGGCGTCGGTCATGGCATACCGTCGAAAAAGGGCGTCCGGCGTCCCTAGGGACACCAGACGAACCATTACAGCGTACGGGCGATCTCTTCGACGCGGAAGCACTCGATGACGTCGCCGGCCCGCATATCCTGGTAGGCCTCGAAGTTCATGCCGCATTCCTGACCGGCGTGGACTTCCTTGACGTCGTCCTTGAAGCGCTTGAGCGTCCCGAGCTTGCCCTCGTGGATCACCACGTTGTCGCGGATGAGGCGCACCGAAGCACCGCGCTCCACCATGCCCTCGGTCACGCGGCAACCCGCCACCTTGCCGATCTTGGAGATGTTGAACACTTCTAGGATCTCGGCATTGCCGAGGAAGGTTTCGCGCCGCTCGGGGGTGAGCATGCCGCTCATCGCCGCCTTCACGTCATCCACGAGGTTGTAGATGATGTTGTAGTAGCGGATCTCGATGCCGTCGCGATCGGCCGCGTCACGCGCCTGCTTGTTGGCACGAACGTTGAAGCCGATGATCGCCGCGTCGGAGGCCGACGCCAGCGTGACGTCGGACTCGGTCACGCCACCGACGCCGCCGTGAATGACGCGCGCCGCCACTTCCTCGTTGCCGAGCTTGTCCAGCGAGGCGATGATGGCTTCGAGCGAGCCCTGCACGTCGGTCTTGACGACCAGCGGGAACTCCTTCTTGCCGGCGGTCTGCAGCTTGGTCATCATCTGCTCGAGCGAGCCGCGTGAGCCGGAGGCACGCTTGGCGACGTTCTCGCGCTTCTGACGGACACGGTATTCGGTGATCTCGCGAGCACGGGCCTCGTTCTCGACCACGGCGACGCGGTCGCCGGCATCGGGCGTGCCCTGGAAGCCCAGCACCTCAACCGGCATGGCCGGGCTGGCGGCACTGACGTTGGCGCCCCGGTCGTCGAGCAGCGCGCGGACGCGGCCCCATTCGGAGCCGGCCACCACGATGTCGCCGACCTTGAGCGTGCCACGATCGACCAGCACGGTCGCCACCGGACCACGGCCCTTGTCGAGCTTGGCTTCGATGACGATACCTTCGGCGGCGCGATCGGGATTGGCCTTCAGTTCCAGCACTTCCGACTGCAGCAGGATGATTTCGAGCAGCTTGTCGAGGTTGGTCTTGGCCTTGGCCGAAACTTCCACCTCGAGCGTGTCGCCGCCCATCGATTCCACCTGAATCTCATGGCGCAGCAGTTCGGTGCGCACACGCTCAGGGTTGGCGTCCGGTTTGTCGATCTTGTTGATGGCGACGATGATCGGCACGCCGGCCGCCTTGGCGTGGCTGATCGCTTCCACCGTCTGCGGCATGACGCCGTCGTCGGCCGCCACCACGAGGATGACGATGTCGGTCACCTTGGCGCCACGGGCACGCATCGCCGAGAAGGCGGCGTGGCCCGGGGTGTCGATGAAGGTGATCTTCTGGCCGTTCTGCTCGACCTGATAGGCGCCGATGTGCTGGGTGATGCCACCCGCCTCGCCGGCCACCACGTTGGCGTGGCGCAGTGCGTCGAGCAGTGAAGTCTTGCCGTGGTCGACGTGGCCCATGATGGTAACCACCGGCGGACGCGGCTGCGTATCCACCGCGTCGTCGGGCACGTCAAACAGGCCTTCCTCAACGTCGGATTCAGACACGCGCTTCACCGTGTGCCCCATTTCGGTGGCAACCAGTTCGGCGGTGTCGGCGTCGATCACGTCGTTGATCTTGAGCATCTGGCCCTGCTTCATCAGCAGGCGGATGACGTCGACGGCGCGCTCGGCCATGCGGTTGGCCAACTCCTGGATGGTGATCGCCTCGGGCAGGATCACTTCGCGCAGCACCTTCTCGCGCGGACCAGACTGCTGGCCGCGACGTTCCTTCTCGCGCTTGCGCTTCAGCGCCGCGAGCGAACGAGAACGCTCGCCCTCGTCATCGGAGAGAGCGGCGGAAATGGTCAGGCGACCCTTGCGGCGATCGTCTTCGCCAGCCTTCTTGACCGGGGCCGGCGCCGGCACGCGTGCCTTCTTGGCCGCAAGCAGCTTGCCGCGCGGATTCTCTTCTTCTTCGTCGCCAGCAAGCTTGCCACGTGGAGCCGCCTCGGCGGCAGGGCGTGGTGCGCCGGCCGGGGTCGGCTTCTTCTCGGCCACGGGCGCTTTCGGCGCAGCGACCGGTTCGGCGGGCTTCTGCGGCGCGGCTTCTGCCGGATTCGCCTTGACGCGAGCTTCCTCTTCCGCCTTGAGGCGGGCTTCCTCGATGGCGCGAGCGGCGGCCTCTTCGGCCTCGATCTTGGCGCGCGCTTCTTCCTCGATCTTGCGGCGCGCTTCTTCCTCGGCGCGACGCTTTGCGTCTTCTTCGGCGCGCTTGCGCGCCTCGGCCTCGCGGGCGATGGCCTCTGCGAGGGCGGCCTGGCGGGCCTCGATCTCATCCTGGCTGAGCGTGCGCAGCACCATGCCGCCCGGCGCCGGGCGGCGCTGCTCGCGCGGGGCGGCGGCGGGTGCGGCGTCGCGGCGAGGCTTCAGGCTCTCGGAGATCGACTTCTGAAGCTGCGCGGTCTGCGTCGCCTGCGGGGTTTCGAGCGGCCCGCCTTCACCGTGCTTGCGCGACTTCTTGGTCTCCACCACGACGGCCTTTGTCCGGCCATGGCTGAAGCTCTGCTTGACCGTTCCCTGCTCAACGGTGCGCCGGGAAAGGGTCAGCGTCTTCTTGGGCGCCATGGACGTGCTCTTGTCGTCGGTGTTCTTCGTATCGCTCATGCCGTGCTCTATCCTCGCGGGCCTTCGCGGCGCCTTTTGGCGGCGGCGCAATGGCCAATCGTATTCGCGAACCTCAGGAAAGGTCCGCTGTCCAGTCCGTGTCCGGCGCTTCACCCCTGTAACGGGCCAGCGCTGCAGCGCATTTCAGGAAGCTGGTGCTCGCCCCACCGGCGAGCAGAGCAGCATGTATCACATTTGCGCCACCCAATGCCAAATCCATTTCGCTCGACGCGAAGATTCCGGCGATAAGCTTCGGTCCAGAAAGCGGCGGTTGTTGCCATAATGCCGCATTTCCAGGCATCTCGTCTTCGTCTCTGCCAGCTCCAGCGGCACGAAGACGCCGCTTTATCGCCTGTCCAACCTTGCGTCGGCCGTCGTCAGCCGCCTCGCGGGCATGCAGCACGGCGACCACGTCGCTTTTGCCGACTGCCTCGGTCACCTGGCCGAAGCCGGTGATCACCAGCCCGGCCTTGCGCGCCATCGACAACGCCGACAAAGCCGCCTTCAGAAGCAACGCCTCGACCAGATCCGGCAGATCGTCGCCCGCCTTGGCTTCCGCTTTGAGGCCACGCGAAAACGCTCGTTTGCGCACAGCCTCGGCAACCACGTCGCGACGACAGGTCACCCAGACACCACGACCCGGCAAGTTGCCGCGAACGTCCGGTACCACCGTACCATCAGGTCCGCAGACGAAGCGAACGAGGCCCTCGGGCGGCTGTGCGACACGCGTCACGATGCAACTGCGTTCCGCCGTCTCAGACCTCGGTGCCATCGTCCTCTTTCCGGTTGGGAGGCCGCCTGGCGGCCTCCGTCACTCTCTTCAGTTCGCCTCTTCAACGACCTCTTCCTCAACAACTTCCTCGTCTTCGGCCGGAGCGGCGATCCAGCCGACGGCAACGCGCGCCGCCATGACGATCGCCTCCGCGTCAGCGCGGCTGACGTCGAGATCGGAGAGGCTGCCCTTGTTGCGCACGGTTTCGCCGTTCTTGCGTTCCGTCCAGCCGACGAGATCGTCGGTGGCGCAGCCGGCGAGATCTTCCACCGTCTTCACGCCATCCTTGCCGAGGGCGACCATCATGGCGGTGGTGACGCCGGGGATTTCGCGCAGCGCGTCGTCGACGCCGAGCTTGATCCGCTCCTCGTCGAGTTCGCGCTCCTTGGCGTCAAGGAAGTCTTGAGCGCGGGCCTGGATCTCCTCGGCGGTCTCTTCGTCGAAGCCCTCGATGGCGGCAAGCTCGTCGCGTTCGACCGCGGTGAGTTCCTCGACGGTGGAGAAGCCTTCGGTGGCGAGCAACTGGCCGACCACTTCGTCGACGTTGAGCGCGTTCATGAACAGCTCGGTGCGCTCGTTGAATTCCTTCTGGCGCCGCTCGCTCTCTTCCTGCTCGGTCAGGATGTCGATCGCCCAGCCGGTCAACTGGCTGGCGAGGCGCACATTCTGGCCGCGGCGGCCGATGGCCAGCGACAGCTGATCGTCCGGCACCACCACTTCGATGCGCTCAGCATCTTCATCGAGCACCACCTTGGCAACTTCCGCCGGCTGCAGCGCGTTGACAATGAAGGTGGCCGGATCGGGCGACCAGGGAATGATGTCGATCTTCTCGCCCTGCAGTTCCTGCACGACGGCCTGCACGCGGCTGCCGCGCATACCAACGCAGGCGCCGACCGGGTCGATCGACGAATCCTTGGAAATGACGGCGATCTTGGCGCGCGAGCCCGGATCGCGGGCCACCGACTTCACCTCGATGATGCCATCGTAGATTTCCGGGACTTCCGAAGCGAACAGCTTGGCCATGAACAGCGGGTGGGTACGCGACAGGAAAACCTGCGGTCCCCGCTGCTCGCGACGCACGTCGTGAATGATGGCGCGAATGCGGTCGCCGTAGCGGAAGCTCTCGCGCGGGATCAGTTCGTCGCGGCGGCAGATCGCTTCGCCACGACCGAGGTCGACGATGACGTTGCCGTACTCGACGCGCTTGACGACGCCGTTCACCACTTCGCCGGTGCGGTCTTTGAACTCATCGAACTGGCGGTCACGCTCGGCTTCGCGCACCTTCTGCACGATCACCTGCTTGGCCGACTGGGCGGCGATGCGCCCGAAGTCGATCGGCGGCAGCGGCTCGGAGATGAAGTCGCCAACGAGGGCGGCCGGATTGCGGCGCTGCGCCTCGACGAGGTCGACCTCGGTCGAGAAATTCTCGACGTTTTCGACGACCTGCAGAAGGCGTTGCAGCTTGATCTCGCCGGTGCGCGGGTTGATCTCGGCGCGGACGTCGGTCTCGGAACCATAGCGCGAGCGGGCCGCCTTCTGGATGGCGTCCTCCATCGCCGCGATGACGATCTGCCGGTCGATCGACTTCTCGCGGGCCACCGCGTCGGCGATCTGCAAGAGTTCCAAACGGTTCGCACTGACGGCCATTATCTTCGTCTCCTACCCTCGATGGGGTTCCTAATCCGTCCTTCGGGGGTGTCCCCGGTTTTCTTCGGGCGGCATGACCGCCCGTCGTTCTCAGCTCTTGCCTGCCTTGAGCGCTTCGCGGATCAGGGCTTCGTTGAGCACGAGGCGCGCCTCCGACACGGTATCGAGCGGAAATTCGATGTCCTTGGTGCCGTCCTCCAACGCCTGCAGGAGGCGCATGCCCCCCTTGTCGTCCTTGACGCCGGTGAGCCAGCCGCGAAAACGTTTGCGGCCCATCAGCGGAACGGCCAGTTCCAGCTTGGTCTCGAAGCCGGACCAGCGAATGAAGTCCGATCGCCGCACCAGGATGCGATCCATGCCGGGCGACGACATCTCGAGGCTATAGGCCTTGCCAATCGGGTCATCGACGTCGAGCAGCGGCGAGATCACGTTGCTCGCGATTTCGCAATCTTCGACACTCATCGTCCCGTCGGCCTTCTCGGCGAAGATCTGCAAGGTCACGCCATTGAGACCGCTCATCCGCACGCGGACAAGGCGATAGCCGAGGTCGATCAGTGCCGGCTCGATGATAGCCGCAACCCGCGCCTCAACGCCCGTTTCGGTCACCAGACGCGGCTCATCGAGCGTCGTTTCGACACTCAGGCCGCCGAGCGGCGGAAGGGGCGGCTGGTCCTCGGACGTCATCGGTCGGCAGTATCCCTCGCGGCGCGCCGTCACAGGCAATAAAAAAGAGCGGGACCTCTCGGACCCACTCCCAACCCGCTTTGTAAAGCGCATCAGAACTGATGCAACCCATATAGGCCGCTTTTGCGCGGAAATCAATGGCAGGCGCAACTGTCGTCTACAAGGCCGCCGCTGCGGCTGCACGGCGGCGGAAACGAAGAGTATTTACCCCTCACGCGGCAGACGTCGAAAGGTAAGATAGGCCGAGCCGCGTCCCTCGCGGCGCGCTTTGGCCTCATAGCGTGTTCCCGGCCAGCCTTCCCAGGGTTGCCGCCAGTCGTCGGGCGCTGAAGCGGTCCAGACGAAAGCTGGGTTGGCACGAACGTGACGCAGCGTCCAGTCGACGTAGGTGTCGATGTCGGAGGCAAACCAGAACTCGCCATCGTCCTTCAATACGCGGGCGAAACGGGAGACCGTGTCGGCCCCAACGAAGCGGCGTTTCCAGTGGCGCTTCTTCGGCCAGGGATCGGGGTAAAGCAGCAGCACGCGATCAAGCGAGGCCTCGGGCAGCCAGTCGAGCACCTTCACTCCGTCCTCACCGCAGAGGCGGATATTGGTGGAGCCCTCGGCGGCAATCCGTCCGAGCGCCTTGGTCATGCCGTTGACGAAAGGCTCGACGCCGATAAATCCGACGTCCGGCCGCTCGGTCGCCCGGTGAATCAGGTGTTCGCCACCGCCAAAGCCAATCTCCAGCCGGATCTCGGCCGGTGTCGAGGGGAAAAGGCCTGCAAGCGGGTCGGGGGCGGGCGTCGCGAGATCGAGCGACAGCTTGGGCAGATCGGCCTCAAGCCGTTCGGCTTGGCCTTTCCTGAGTGCCTTACCTTTGCGGCGTCCGAAGAAGGCACTCTTGCGTGGCTCGTCGGGCCTGTGCTCCGCCCTATGGTCGTCGTCGCTCATCATCGTCCGCTGCAAGAAACCCTGGCAGATGGTCGCCCAGGAACAGAAAACCCCGGCAGCGAGGCTGCCGGGGCGCTGTCTAGCTTATTTCTCTGCCTCAGGCGAGGGCAGACTTCAGGGCACCGACGAGGTCGAGCGCCTCCCAGGAGAAGCCGCCGTCCGCCTCGGCCGCCCGGCCGAAATGACCGTAGGCGGAGGTGCGGGCGTAGATCGGCTTGTTGAGGCCGAGCCGCTCGCGGATGCCGCGCGGGGAGAGGCGAATGAAATCGCGGTCCCCCAGCACCTTCTCGATCTTGGCCGGGTCGACGTTGCCAGTGTCGTGCAGATCGACGTAGATCGACAGCGGATCACTGACGCCGATGGCGTAGCTGAGCTGGATGGTGGCACGGTCGGCAAGGCCGGCGGCGACGATGTTCTTGGCCAGCCAACGGGCGGCATAAGCAGCCGAGCGGTCGACTTTGGTGGGGTCCTTGCCGGAGAAGGCGCCGCCACCATGCGGCGCCGCGCCGCCGTAGGTGTCGACGATGATCTTGCGGCCGGTGAGGCCGGCGTCGCCGTCCGGGCCGCCGATCACGAACTTGCCGGTCGGATTGACATGCCAAACGGTCTTGTCATCGACCCAGCCGGCCGGCAGGGCAGCGGTGATATACGGCTCGACGATGCGACGCACGTCGGCCGACGTGAGGCCGTCGGCATGCTGGGTGGAAAGAACGATCTGCGGCGCCCGCACCGCCTTGCCGTCCTCATAGGCGACGGTCACCTGGCTCTTGGCGTCGGGCCTCAGCAAGGGCTCCTTGCCGGACTTGCGGACTGCCGCCAGATCGCGAAGGATCTTGTGGGCATAGTAGATGGGCGCTGGCATCAGCTCCGGCGTCTCGCGGCAGGCATAGCCGAACATGATGCCCTGGTCGCCTGCGCCCTCGTCCTTGTTGGTCGCCGCGTCGACGCCTTGGGCAATATCGGACGACTGCTCGTGCAACAGGATCTCGATCCGGGCGGTTTCCCAGTGGAAGCCATCCTGTTCGTAGCCAATGTCGCGAATGGCCTCGCGTGTCAGCTTCTCGATCAGTGCATTATCGATGGACTTCGGTCCGCGCGTCTCGCCGGCAATGACGATACGGTTGGTGGTGGCGAGCGTCTCTGCCGCCACGCGCGCCTGCGGTTCGGCGGCGAGGAAGGCGTCGACGATAGTGTCGGAAATACGGTCGCAGACTTTATCGGGATGTCCTTCCGAGACGGACTCGGAAGTAAAGAGGTAGTTCTGGCGAGACATAGGGTTGACCCCTCAAAGAAGACGTCGACGCGGTCGACGGAAGACTGTTGTGTCGCGGTGGCAATCCGTCGCGGCGTCCTCTTTTCGCAAGTTGCCGAGAAAAGTGCAAGCACTGCTCGCTGCTCCACGCGCGTTTGAAAAGCGCTGTGCGCCCCGTGCCACGGTGGCTGCGCATTTGTTTTCAGAAAGCGTCCTGAGTGCCAAACTCTTTCCTGTAGGAAGAGTTTGGTGAGCACTATAAGTCTAGTAAAAGAAAAGCGGATCGATCGACCTAGGTCGAGACGATCCGCCATGGCTTAAAGCCGCTTTTGCTTAGGCCTCGCCATCCTCGGTGGCCAGCGTCTGCACGAGGTCGACAATGCGCCGACGGATACGAGCATCCTTGATGCGCACGAAAGACTTGTTGAGAGACAGTCCTTCGGTCGACGATAGGAAGTCCACGACATAGGAGTGGCTCGGGCTTTCAGCGAATCCCGCCGCCTCATCAGGTGTGCCGGGTGCATCTTCGAAGAAGAAGGACACCGGCACCTTGAGAACGGTGGCGATATGCTGAAGTCGGCTGGCACCGACACGGTTGGTGCCTTTCTCGTATTTCTGGATCTGCTGAAAAGTGATGCCGAGTGCTTCGCCCAGCTTCTCCTGGCTCATGCCGAGCATCATGCGACGAAGCCTGACACGGCTTCCAACATGGATATCGATGGGATTGGGGGACTTCTTGCTGGCCATTTTGGTCTCGTCTGCGGATTGAACCCGCGGTTATCGATGAGGCTCACAAGGCGCGGTCATTGTTTGTTGTCTTGCGGCCCATTTCTTGGCAAACGAACCACAAAGGGGTCGTTGCGCGCTTGGATTGTTGTCTTCGAACGAGAAGTTGTCAACTCCTGGTTCTACGTTTTCTCTTTCCAAGGAGCGCCAACAGGATGAAGAAGACATTGAAAGCCAAGAGAAAAGTTGGCTCGACCTGTTGAAAGAGAGTCATCGGGCGTTCAGACGGCACAAAACCGTCGAGCACGCCGTCTTCGCCGAGCGGTAAACTTGCAACTGTCCTGCCGTAGGCGTCGATGATTGCAGATATGCCCGTATTGGCAGATCTCACCACGGGCAGGCCTTCCTCGATTGCCCGCATGCGAGCAGCATCGAGATGCTGGTAAGGACCTGTGCTGCGGCCGAACCAGCCGTCATTGGTGATGTTGACGAGATAGTCGGGCCGTCCGCCGTCCGGCAAGACTTCGCCGGAGAAGATGGCCTCGTAGCAGATCAGCACGGAGAAGGAAGGGTGGCCGGCGAGGGCGATCAAATTGCGGCGCGGACCGGCTGAGAAGCCGCCGATGCCGCGGAACAGCTCGCCAATACCGAACTGGCGCAACAGCGATTCAAACGGCATGTATTCGCCAAAGGGAACAAGGTGCACCTTGTCGTAGGCCGCGCGGATGGCGCCGGTATCGTCGATGGCGAACAGCGAGTTGTAATAGCGACGTCCCCCATCGCCTGAATCGTCGGCCGGTTCGACGCGCGGCGCGCCGGTGAGAAGGATCGTTCCTGGCGACAACAGATCGGCAATGCGGGCCAGCGCTTCCGGCTCTTCCGTCAGGAAGAAGGGCAACGCGGTTTCCGGCCAGATGATCTCGGAGAAGGAGATGGCCCCCAACGTTTGAGGGTCCGTCCGGCTGTCGGAGAGGGTTGCCAGTCTATCGAGCGCTTCCTGCTTTTTCTCGGGCGACCATTTGGCGGCCTGATCAATGTTGGGTTGGACGATGCGTATGCGGGCATCGGAGAGCACCGCCTTGCCGACCGGGGCTGCACCGGAAAGCCGGTGGAGGCCCCAACCAAGATCGGCGACAATCAAAGCCAGGACCAGCACGACGGTCAGCCGCCGCAACCACAGATAGTGTCCCCGCTCGTCGACGAGCAGTACCGGGGCTGCGAACACGGCGATGCCGGCGAACGTCAGGCCGTAGATGCCGACAACGCTTGCCGCCTGGGCGGAGGTGTCCGTGAAGGCGACGGCCTGCCCCAACAGGTTCCATGGAAACCCGGTCAGCACATGGCCGCGCAGCCACTCGGACATGCCGAGCCCCACGGCCAGGGCGAAGATCCGCGTAGGGCTATCGCTCCAGAGCAGGCGGGCAACGAGGGTACCGAGGGCGGTGAACAGGGCTAGGCCGGCGGCCAGACCGGCGACCGCGAAAGGCATCAGCGGCACAAGCGCCGAACGGCCCTCGGCGAGGAAGGCTATTCCCACCCAATGGAGGCCGGCGAGGAAATAGCCGAAACCGAACCACCAGCCGGTGGCTGCCGCCGGCCTCAACCGCCGGATACCGCGCGGTCCCGCGACCACGGCCCCATCGATCAGCAGCACCAGGGCCGGCAGTGTCAGGAACAGGATCGGCCCGGCGTGTATCGGCGCCAATGCCAGCGCGGAAAGAGCCCCGGCGGCAAGGGCTACGAGGCGGCGTGGCCATCCCCAGAGCAGCAGCAGCCGATGGGCATAGGTTTCGAACATGGCGCCTTTCCCCTGGGCGGCGAATCGGTCAGTGCGTTCGAAGCAATAGCCGGTCGCCGCTGGGGAGGAAATGGTCCGGACGCCTCAGACTCCGACTTCGGAGGACTCGATCGACTCAGAGGACTCGGTTGCGCGGGCGACGAGCCGTACCGTCTTGATGCGGCGCGGATCGGCGTCGAGCACTTCAACCTCCCAGCCTGGAAGATCGTCGGAAACGATCACCTCGCCACGCACCGGGATACGGCCAAGAGCGGCGAACAGCAGGCCACCCAGCGTGTCGACGTCCTCGTCGTAGTCGGCGAACGAGAAGCTCGGCCCGATGGCGGCTCGCACCTCATCGAGATCGGCGCGAGCATCGGCGAGATAAATGCCATCCTGCACCGTCTTGACCAGTGGACCATCCTCATCGTCATGCTCATCGTCGATCTCGCCGACGATGGTCTCGACAATGTCTTCGATGGAAACGATGCCGTCGGTGCCGCCATACTCGTCGATGACCAGCGCCATCTGGATATGCGTCGCCTGCATCTTCTGCAGCAGATCGGTGGCCGGCATGGATGGCGGTACGAACAGCACGGCACGCACAAGCTTGGCCGCGTCGAGCGTTATGTCGAGGTCGACCTTGCCGACGTTGAGCCGGACTTCGTCCTCTTCGGCCGCGGCATCGATGCGTGCCTTACCGGTGATATGGGTGATCAGGTCCTTGATGTGGACCATGCCGATGGCGTCGTCCAGCGTCTCGCGGTAGACCGGCATGCGCGAGTGACCGGAGGCTTCGAACAGGCCTAGCAGTTCGGCGAGTGTCGTGTCGGCGTCGACGGCGGCGATATCGGCGCGCGGCACCATCACGTCGGCGACGCGCGTTTCCCTGAGGCGAAGGATATTGCGGATCAGCGTCCGCTCCTCGGGCGAAAAGGCGGCATCGAGTGCGTCTTCCTGGCTGAGCGCTTCCTCGAGGTTCTGCCTGAGCGTCGCAGAGGTCTTGAAACCGAAGGCCTCGCGCAAACGCGCGAGCCAGCTCATTCCGGAGCCTGTTCCACCCTCGGCCGAGACACCCTGCGGGGCCGCCACGGCCGTATTCTGACTGCCCGTACTATGACTGTCGCTGTCGCTCATCGTCCTTCTTCCGCGCCGCCAGCCAGCCCTCCCGGCTCGTGGCGGACGCCCCGATAGTGCCTCCCTCAGTGGCCGGCGCCGCCCATCGGCGCGTCGGCATAGGGGTTGGCGATGCCGAGCCGGGCGAGAATGTCTGTCTCCAGACCTTCCATCTCCTCGGCTTCGTCGTCGTTCATGTGATCATACCCGACGAGATGCAGGAATCCATGCACGATCATGTGCAGGAAATGGTCATGAAAGGAAATACCTTCCTCGACGGCCTCTCGTGCCACCGTCTCGTGGGCCACCACGATATCGCCCAGGAGAGGGCCGTAAGCGTCGGCCTCCGGATCGTCCTGCGGGAACGACAGAACGTTGGTCGGCTTGTCGAGGCCGCGGTGATCGCGGTTGAGCAAGCGGATTGCCGCGTCGTCGGTGAGCAGCAGCGACAGTTCCGCTTCGTCGGCGATCTCGGCATCGGCTGCCGATGCTGCCATGGCAACGGCCGCCTCGACATCATCGCGCCATTCCTCCGCCTCGCCCCAGAGGGAACTTTCCGCGAGGATATCGACGACGATCACGCTCATGCCTTCCCCCCACGGGCGGCGGCGAGCCGCTCCCGGCTGTCGTCGTCATAGGCCTTGACGATGCGGGCCACCAGTTCGTGGCGAACAACGTCCTCGTGGGTAAAGCGGACCTGCACGATGCCGGATGCATCGGCGAGAATACGGCTTGCTTCGACCAGGCCGGACACCTGACCGGCCGGCAGGTCGACCTGGCTGGGGTCGCCGGTGACGATCATCTTCGAGCCGTCGCCGAGGCGGGTGAGAAACATCTTCATCTGCATCGACGTGGTGTTCTGCGCCTCGTCGAGGATGACAGCGGCATTGGCCAGCGTCCGACCGCGCATGAAGGCCAGCGGCGCAATCTCGATGGCGCCGGAGGTCAGTGCCCGCTCTACCCGCTCGGGCGGCATCATGTCGTAGAGCGCATCGTAAAGGGGGCGAAGATAGGGATCGATCTTCTCGCGCATGTCGCCCGGCAGGAAGCCGAGCCGTTCACCGGCTTCGACGGCCGGTCGCGACAGCACGAGGCGGGCCACTTCGCCGCGCTCAAGCAGCGCCGCGGCGTAAGCCACGGCAAGATAGGTCTTGCCCGTGCCGGCCGGTCCGAGACCGAACACCAATGTCGAGCGTTCCATGGCGCGGATATAGGCATCCTGCGCCGGGTTACGGGCCACGACGGTTTTGCGGCGGGTGGCGATGGCAGCAAGCTGCAGCCGAGAGGCGGCGTCAATGGCCGGCAGCGGCAACTGATCGCCAACCGCCAGCGCCATGCGGATCGCTCCCTCGACGTCGGCCGAGGTCAGCGTCTGGCCGGCCTGCAGGCGACCGTAGAGCGCTTCCAGCACGTCGCGGGCGCGAGCGGCCGCGTCGTGCGACCCGCGAATGGTCACCTGGTTGCCGCGCGCCGTGGCGTCGACGCCGAGCTTCTGCTCGATCAGCGCCAGATGCTGGTCGAACTGACCGTAGAGCGGGCCGATCAACCGATTATCCTCGAAGACCAGCACCAGATGGGTGAGGTCGGACGCATAGGTCATGGCGTTCCCCGGTTAGGTCGCATGCGCGACGGCTTGGTCGGTGCGTATCGTGACGGCCTCATGCCGACCGTCGGGCCGGTACGGGCTCACCCTTGAGCCTGCCGATCAGACTGTGGCCGCCGGTCGCCTCGATGGTGACCTCGGCAATTTCACCGATCAGCGACGACGGTGCCATGACGGCCACCGGCTGCAGATAGGGCGAACGTCCGACGATCTGACCGGGGAGGCGGCCCTGCTTGTCGAAAAGCACGGGCAGGGTGCAGCCAATGAGCCGTTCGGCGAAAGTCTTCTGCTGGGCTTCGAGCAGCGTCTGCAGGCGCTGCAATCGCTCGCTCTTCACCGCTTCCGGTACCTGGTCGGCGAGAGCCGCCGCTGGCGTGCCGGGACGCGGCGAATATTTGAACGAGAAGCAGGCCGCGTAGTCGATGGTGCGCACGAGGTCCATGGTGGCCTCGAAGTCTTCCTCGGTTTCGCCGGGGAAGCCGACGATAAAATCGCCGGAGATCGCCATATCCTGCCGCGCCGCCCGCATGCGGCCGACCAAAGCAACGTATTCGGCGGCGGTATGGCGACGGTTCATGGCCGCGAGGATGCGGTCCGAGCCGGACTGCACGGGAAGGTGCAGGTAGGGCATCAGCTTGGGATTGCCGGCGTGGGCGGCAATCAGCGCGTCGTCAAGATCGCGCGGATGGCTGGTGGTATAGCGGATGCGGGCAAGACGCGGCAGTTCGGAAAGGCGGGCCAGGAGGCCGGCAAGGCCGACCGTCCGGCCCTCCCGGTCGGCGCCGTGATAAGCGTTGACATTCTGGCCGAGCAGCGTGATCTCGCGCACGCCGGCCGCCACCAAAGTTTCCGCTTCCTCGACAATCTTCTCGACCGGTCGCGAGGCTTCCGAGCCGCGCGTGTAGGGCACGACGCAGAAGGTGCAGAACTTGTCGCAGCCTTCCTGCACGGTGAGGAAAGCCGTTACGCCGCGCGCGCGCACTGCCGTCTCGGAGGGGGCGATGAGATGGTCGAACTTGTCTTCGGCCGGGAACTCGGTCTCCACCACCTTCTGCCGAGCCGGCGCCTTGCCTTGGGTGGCGGTCGGCCTCTCGCCCAGGCGTACCCGCTCGATCAGTTCGGGCAGGCGGTGATAGGTCTGCGGTCCGAACACCATGTCGACGACCGGCGCGCGGGCGATGATTTCCTCGCCCTCCGCCTGGGCGACGCAGCCGGCGACGGCGACCAGTGTTTCCCGACCCTCGGCGGCGCGCTCCGCCTTCAGGACGCGCAGGCGTCCAAGTTCGGAATAGACCTTCTCGGCGGCCTTCTCGCGAATATGGCAAGTGTTCAGGATGACGAGATCGGCTTTCTCGGGACTGTCGACGGCGGCATATCCGAGCGGCGTCAGCGTGTCCGACATGCGGTCGCTGTCATAGACGTTCATCTGACAGCCGTAGGTCTTGATGAAGACAGACTTCTTATCCGTCACCGTTGCTCGCTTTCCCTCGTGGGGGCGGCCAATCTGAACCGTCCCGCCAAAGATAACGGCATCTAGTGCATTTTGGGGAGTGGCGAAAGGCGGTTTTCCAACAAATTCGCGCGACGATCATGGGAGGGGCTTGCCGCTTGCTGGAACGATTAGCCGCCGGCCGGGCGCGTTGACCGTCTTGATCGCAGGCAGCGGGGCCTTACAAAGGACCCTCATCCGCCCCTTCGCTCTTTTGGAGACTTCCGCCATGCCGATCTACGAACTCGATGGAATCGCACCCGAACTGCCCGATTCCGGAGACTACTGGGTTGCTCCCGATGCCCATGTGATCGGCCGTGTGAAGCTCGGTTCGGACGTCGGCGTCTGGTTCGGCGCGGTGATCCGGGGCGACAACGAGCCGATTGTCGTCGGCGCCCGTACCAATATCCAGGAGGGGGCAACGCTGCACACCGACCCCGGCTTTCCGCTGACGATCGGCGAGGGATGCACCATCGGCCATCAGGCGATCGTCCATTCCTGTACGCTCGGCGATAATGTGTTGGTCGGAATGGGCGCCACCATCCTGAACGGGGCGAAGATTGGCGCCAACAGCCTCGTCGGTGCCAACGCGCTGGTCACTGAGGGCAAAGAGTTCCCGGAAGGGTCATTGATCGTTGGCGCGCCGGCGCGGGCCGTGCGGGCGCTTGACGCGGCAACCATCGAAAAGCTGCGCCGGTCAGCGGAGAACTATGCGGCCAACTTCAAGCGCTTCAAAACAGGCTGCCGCAAGATCGCCGACTGAAGGCTGATTCAGGCGTGGGCCGTCTCGGGCGAAAAGACGGCGGTGAGGTAAGCGGCGATGCTCTGAAGCGAAAGCTGCCGCTCCACCGCCCCAACCTCAAAGGCGGCGCGTGGCATGCCGTAGACCACCGACGTTGCTTCGTTCTGGCCGATCGTGTGGCCACCGCCTAGCCTGATGTCGAGAAGGCCTGAGGCGCCGTCGCGCCCCATGCCGGTCAGGATGACGCCAAGGCTATTGATGGGGCAGACGCGCGCCATCGAACGGAACAAGACGTCGACCGAAGGCGCATGGCCCGAGACGCGTTCCTCGCTGCCGATACGGCAGGTGAGGTTGGGTCCCGCGTGGCCGAGCTCGAACTGGCGCCCGCCGGGAGCCAAATAGGCCGTGCCGGGTCGCAGAATTTCGCCGTCCTCAGCCTCTTTCACCTGCAAGGCGCAGAGGCCATCGAGCCGGCTGGCGAACGAGCCGGTGAATTGACCGGGCATGTGCTGGACGATCAAAATTGGCGGCATGCTGGCGGGAAGTTCGGTCAGCACGGCGCGGATGGCTTCGACGCCGCCGGTCGAGGCGCCGATGCCGATCACGGTCGCGCTGCGTGAGCAGCCGACAGGTTGCTGCGGCACGGAGACCTTGACCGAGGCTCCTTCCGGCGCGATGCGGCGGGCGCCGATGTTGGCACTGGCGGCGACTTTGATCTTGCCGATCAGCTCGGCGGAGATCCGATCGAGGTCGGAGGCTTTTCCCGGCTTGCCGACGACTTCGACGGCGCCGATCTCCAGGGCGCGCAGCGTGGTGAGGGCCCCGGCCTGGGTCAGCGTCGACACCATCACCACCGGCATCGGCCGGAGCGCCATCAGCCTTTCCAGGAAGGAGATGCCGTTCATGCCGGGCATCTCGACATCGAGCGTCAGCACGTCCGGATTGAGACGTTTGATGGCCTCGCGCGCGGTAAACGGGTCGGCGGCGGTGCCGACCACCTCGATCTCAGGGTCACGACCGAGAATGCTTCTCAGCATGTCGCGCATCAGCGCGCTGTCGTCGACGATGAGGACGCGGATGGGTCTGCCGGACATGGTCGTTCCTCAGAACAGGTCGATCTCGCCCTCGACTTTCGTCCGGGCAAGCCGATCCTTGAAAGAATGCTCCTCCTCGACGAAGGCAGGGTGAACGGCTGTGCCGAGCAACAGCCTGTGCACGATGCCGGTCGAGGGATTGTAGTGAATGCGCCGGCCATAGGAGCCGCCGAGGTCGGCGGAGGCGATCGTGAGATCCTCTGCCTTGAGATATTCGAGCACGAAGGACACGTTGGACGAGCCGATCAATGTCGGGCCGTCCGTAAGGTCGGCACCGCCGAACAGCTTGATTTCAAGGTCTTGCCGCCGACAGCCGGACTTCAGCACCTCGTTGATCAACACTTCCATCGCATAGTTGCCGTAGCGCAGAGCAGCGCTGGCGCCATTCCAGATGCCGGAATCGCTTTCAGGCAGCATGAAATGGTTGAGGCCGCCGAACCCCGTCGCCGGGTTGCGGATGCAAGCGGCGACACAGGAGCCCAGAACCGTAACGATCGTTTCGTCGGTTCGCGATGTCACATAGGCTTCACCCGGCAGCACGCGAACGGTCTGCGCACTTCGCCGCCAGTGAGGGACACGGGCCAACTGCTGGCAGGGGGCGACGTCGGTGTCGATAAGCTCAGTCGGTTTGGGCTGGCCGGCACCGTGCATCGCTCAGGTCCCCTTCTGGTAAATGGTCGGCCCGCGCAGGCGGAAAACCGTCTTTTGGTCGAGGATGGTTTCGGAATGACCGATGTAGAGCCAGCCGCCGGGTGCCAGCAGGTCGGCAAAGCGCTGCACCAGTCGGGCCTTGGTCGGGTTATCGAAATAGATCATCACGTTGCGGCAGAAGATGGCATCGAACGGCCCCTTCATGGGCCACGCGTCGAGAAGATTGAGCTGCTTGAAGGCGATCAGTTGCCTGAGCTCCGACCGCACTTGCCATTCGTTGCCGCTGGCGGCGGTGAGGTGACGGTAACGCCTGCCCTTGCCGAGCTCCGCCACCGATTGCACGCCATAGCAACCGGCCGCGCCGCGCGCCACCACCGAGCTGTCAATGTCGGTTGCCAGTATCCGGGTATCGCAATGCAGGCGCGCCGCCGCCTCGAGATAGGTCATGGCGATCGAATAGGGCTCCTCGCCCGTCGAGCAGCCGGCCGACCAGATGCGCAAACGCGTCCGGCCCTTGATGCCGTCGGCGGACAAGTCCGAAAACAGGTTGGCGGCGAGATGATCGAAGTGATGTTTCTCGCGAAAGAAGCGGGTGAGGTTGGTGGTGAGGGCGTTGATGAGATACTCGATCTCATCCTCGCCCTCAGGGCTCAAGTAATACTCGCAGTACTCAGAGAAAGCCAAAAAGCCGAGCTCTCTCAGGCGCCGCGTCAGTCGCGAGTAGACCATATTGATCTTGTGATCGGGCAGGGTGATGCCCGTGCGACCGTGAATGAAGGCAGCCAGCCGACGGTATTCCTTCAGCGTGAAGGGAAATTCTCGATGTTCCGGGGCGGTGCTGAGAGCTGCCATGTCTACTCCGGATGAAACGGACCGCGACGATGCTGCCGCGGCCCGATTTCTCGATATGTTCAGAATTCCTTCCAGTCAGCGTCGTTCTCGAAGGCCACGTGCAGGTCGGACTGCAGACGCTGGGCATTGCGCCCGCCGGCCGAGGCCACTTTCTTCGGCTGAGCTGGACGAGGCGCGGTCTTGGTGGGGGATCGGGCCTCCAGTCGGTCGGCAACGGCGGCGCGGGCCACCCGGACGGATTCGGCGAGCCGGAAGGCGGACATGCGTCCATGCATGGCCTCGGCCTGTTCCTGCAGCATGCGCGTCGCCGAAGCGTTTTCCTCAACCAGCGCGGAGTTCTGCTGGGTCATCTCGTCCATTTGGGTGACGGCCTTATTGATCTCCTCGACGCCGGCCGACTGCTCGCGACTGGCCGAAGCGATGTCCGAGACGATGTCCGCCACCTTCTTGATCGAGCCGACGATATCGGTCAGTGCCGTACCGGCGTCGTTGACCAGCTTGACGCCGTCCTTGACCTGGGCACCACTCTCGACGATCAGCGCCTTGATGTCCTTGGCGGCACCTGACGAGCGCTGGGCGAGCGAGCGCACCTCCGACGCGACCACGGCGAAGCCCTTGCCGGCATCACCGGCCCGCGCTGCCTCGACGGCGGCGTTGAGGGCAAGGAGGTTGGTCTGGAAGGCAATCTCATCGATCACCGAAATGATGTCGGAGATCTTCTGCGATGAAGTCTCGATGCGGCTCATGGCCGTGACGGCCTTGCCCACCACCTCGCCACCGTCGGTCGCCGTCGTGCGCGCCGAGGCTGCCAACTGGTTGGCCTGCTGAGCGTTGTCGGCGTTCTGCTTGACAGTCGCGGCCATCTCTTCCATCGAGGCGGCGGTTTCCTCAAGGTTGGAGGCCTGCTGCTCGGTCCGCTGGGAGAGGTCGGTGGTGCCCGAGGATATCTCGGCAACCGCGTTGGAAATGGTGGTCGCCGCTTCCATCATGTCGGCAACCACGGTCGACATGGTGTCGAGCAGGGTGTTGATGCCCTCGCAGAGGTTGGCAATCTCGCCGGTTTTGCCGTCGAGTGGCACACGCCGGGTAAGATCGTTGCCGCGCGCCGCCTCGATCACTTCCTTGGATTCGCGCACCGCCGCCTGCAACGCCTCGGCGGATCGCACCTGCTCGGTGACATCGGTAGCGTACTCGACCACCTTGAACGGTTTGCCATTCATGTCGAGGATCGGATTGTAGGAAGCCTGGATCCAAACCTCCCGGCCACCCTTGCCGATGCGCTTGTACTGGTTGGTGTCGTATTCACCGCGTCCGAGCTTCTCCCAGAACATACGGTAGTCGATGGAGGTGCGGTAGGTGGGGTCGACGAAGATAGAGTGGTGCTGACCTTTGATCTCGGCCAGTGTGTAGCCGAGCGTATTCAGGAAATTCTCGTTGGCATCGAGAACTTTGCCGTCGAGCGAAAACTCGCTGATCCCCTGTGCCTTGGAGATTGCGGCGATCTGCCCCTCGAAATCAGCGGCTTGCAGCCGCCGCGCGGTGATGTCGGTCGCGATCTGGACGATCTTGAACGGCTTGCCGTCGAGGCCCTTGATCGGATTGAACGACACTTCCAGCCAAACTTCCCGGCCGCCTTTGCCGATCCGCTTGTACTGGCCGGTGACATGCTCACCGCGCTGCAACCCTTCCCACATCAGTTTGTATTCGGCGCTTTCGCGGGCGGCGGCGTCGGCGAACATCGCCGCCGGCTTACCCCTGATTTCGTCGATCGTGTAGCCGAAAATGTGGCAGAAGATATCGTTGGCGTCGGTAACGGTACCGTCGAGCGCGAGCTCCAATACCGATTGCGACAGACGAATAGCGTCGGCCTGACCCTTGTAGTTGGCTGTGAGCTCGGCAACCTGCCGGCCGTTTTCGCGGAATACCGACACGGCGCCGGCGATGGTGCCGATCTCGTCCTTCCGATCGGTTCCGTCCACCTCGAACTCATAGTCGCCCTTGGTGATCCGCTGCATGTAGCCGATCATCCGGCCGACGCCCCGCGTGATCTGCAAGGAGAAGAAGATGCTGGCGGCGAGCGCGATGATCACGGCAGCCAGCACCACGCCGAAGGTCGTGAACAGCGCACTGCGCAGGCTGGCGGCGTAATCCCCCAGCATGGCGGTCAACGTTTCGGCGCCACCATGCCAGAGAGCCTGGCTTGCCTTGGCCTGCGCCTTGGTGGCCTCCATGAAGCCGGAAATATCCACATTTCCAGGCGTTGCGGCCTTTTCGAAGGCAAGGGTAACCGTTTCCGCCTCGCGTACGAAATTCGGCACGGCTTCGGCGAAGGCGGCAATCTGTCCGCTGAGCGCCTCGACGCGGCCGTCCGCACCATGCGACTTCGCGACCTGGAGGACGTCCAGGGCTCCGCCCGAGGCTTCCTGGAACAGAGCGATCTGCGATTTCAGAAGCCCGAGATCGGCCACCGAGACGGAGGCCGCGTGCGACATCTCGCGAATTTTGCCGGTGATGGCCACGCGATACCAGAGCACGCGCGGAATGCGGCTCATCAGCGCCTGACCGAGATAGTTGTGGTCGACTTCCGTATCGACGGCGATGCCGGCACCGTTGGAGACGGCGGCCATCAGGTTGAGGCCGGAGTTGACCGACTGGGGCAGCCGTGCGTCGAACGGCACGTGGCTGCGCGGCCAATCATAGCTGGCCAGGGCATCGTTGAAGGCCCTGGCAGCGTCCTCGGTGCCGAAGGCGGCGTCATGTTCGTGGCCAACGCTGACGAGATCGGGAACGGTGGAAAGCACGGTGGCGGGCGTTGCCGTATCGTCCAGGGCGGAGTTGGCAAGGCCGCGAATGGTTTCCCAGACGGCCACCGAATAGGTAACGCCGCTGGCCTCCTTGCGGGCCCTGGCCACACCCTCTTCGCTCTTGCTGACGTAGAGCCAGCCGAGAATGACGATCGGCAGGCTCATCAGCGCGACGATCAGGCCGATCTTGGTACGAAGTTTCAACGAGGTGAGTGACATGATGTCAGTTCCTGGTGAGGCCGTTCAGGCGGCGACGGCGGTGTTCGCCGGGCCATGATTGGCAAAGAGGTTTTCGAGGCTGAGAAGGACGACCATGCCGTCGCCGACAGGGATGATGCCGGCGAGGAAGGCGTTGTCGATCGGCTGGTCGACGTCGGGCACCGGCCGGATATCGGCGGCGTTGACGGTCAAGATGTCCGAGACGGCGTCCACCAGCAGGCCGAGGAGGCGCCCGCTGATCGCGACGATGATCACCACGTGACTGCGCGTCGCGGTGGTGAGGCCGAGGCCGAAGCGACAGCGCAGGTCGAAGATCGGCACGATGGTGCCGCGAAGATTCAGCACGCCGAGCATGTAGTCCTGCTGGTTCGGCAGCACGGTCGTCTCGGTCCAGCCCTTGATTTCGCGGACGGCCATGATGTCGATGGCGAACTCGTCGTCACCGACACGGAAGGAAATGAACTGCCGCGTGAGTGCCGCGGCGATATCCGGGCCGCTGTTTGGGCCGATGCTTGGAAGATCTTGCGATTCTGCCATGGAGTAGGCTCCGAGAGTCAGGCGTTGGCGGCCATCGGCCGCGTCGTCGCGTCGGCGATGCGGACATTCCGGTCGTAAAGGCGGGTGAGTTCTTCGATGTCGACGATGAGCGCAACGCGCCCGTTGCCGAGGATGGTGGCCCCGGAAATGCCGGGAACCGGGTCATAGTTGTCCTGCAGCGATTTGATGACGACTTGCTGCTGGCCGATCAGTTCATCGACGACGACCCCGAGCTTGCTGCCATTGGCGAGTTCGATCAGCACGACGAGCCCCTCGCAGGGGTCGGTGACGGCCTCGGAGACGCCGAATACGCGAGCCAAATGGATCAGGCGGACGAATTCGCCGCGAATGGAGACGACCTCGCCGCCACCGGGGATGACGCGGATCTGGCCGCGCCCAGGACGGAAGGACTCGACGATCGATGTGAGCGGCAGGATGTACTTTTCCCAGCCGACCGCCACCACCATGCCGTCGAGGACCGCAAGGGTCAGCGGAATGACCAGCGTGAAGCGGGTGCCTTTGCCGGCCGTGGACGTGACCTGTACGCGGCCGCCGAGCGCCTGTACGTTGCGCCGGACAACGTCCATGCCCACGCCGCGACCCGACACGTCGGTAACGGCGGCTGCCGTCGAAAAGCCCGGCGCGAAGATCAGCTCATCGATTTCTTCGCCGGAGAGTTTGACATTCGCCGATACGATGCCCTTTTCGGTCGCCTTGGCAAGCAGGCGATCACGATCGAGCCCGGCGCCATCGTCTTCGACATGGATCAGGATGTTGGAGCCAGCATGTTGGGCGGACAAGCGGATGACGCCCTCGGCGGGCTTGCCGGCGGCAAGGCGGACCTCCGCGTCTTCGATGCCATGGTCGACGGCGTTGCGGATCATATGGGTGAGCGGATCGGCCAGTTCCTCGATCACCGTCTTGTCGACTTCGGTCTGCTCGCCAGCCATTTCGAGCCGCACATCCTTGCCGGTCTTGTGTCCAACGTCGCGGACCAGTCGCGGCATGCGCGAGAACACCGATTTGACGGGCTGCATGCGGATGGCCATCACGCATTCCTGCAGCTCGCGCGTCAGGCCGGCGAGATGCTCGAAGCCCTGGTTCGCTGCGGGATCGTCGTGGTCTCGGCTCTCGATGAACTGCTGGGCCAGCATGGCCTGGGCAATGACCAGTTCTCCAACCATGTTGACGAGACGATCGACGCGATAGAGGTCGACGCGGATCGACGAGATCGAGCCGGTCTTGCCGGCAGATTTGCTCTCGGCGGGCTTGCTTTCTGAGGGCGACGACGGGGCGACGATCGTCGGCTTCGATGAAGCCGCGATGGCGGGAGCAGCTTCGTCCGGCTTGGCCTCGGTCGCGTCAGCTTCCGCGATGGTCAGCACGCATTCGTTGTCGACGAATTCGAAGACTTCCGCGATGGCATCCGGCGAACAGTCGGAGCGAAGCGTCATTGTCCAGCCGAGATAGGAATCGTCGGCGTTGAAAGTCTCGAACGAGGGAAGGCGCGAGAGGTCGCAGTCGACTGCGAGCGCGCCAAGCGTCTTCAGCTCACGGAGCAGATAGAGCGGCTCGTTGGCGCGACGGAACAATTCGGCGTTGGGCCGGAAAATGATCCGATAGGTTTTTTCCTTCGATGCCGGCAGTTCCTCTGCGGCGCTTCCTGGGGATCTGGCGGCCGGGCGGGGCGCCGTTTCGCTGCCGAGCAGGATGGCGAGTTCCTCGGCGACGTCGGCGCCGAAGTCGTCGGCTGGCACTTCACCTTGCCGCGCGAGGTCGACAAGGGCGGAGAAGACGTCAGCGGCGGCGACAAGCGAGACGAGCGTGCGTTCATCGAGCTCAGCCTTGCCGTCGCGTAGCCGATCGAGCAGCGCTTCAAAGCGGTGCGCGAAGCCCACAAGTACGGTGTAGCCGAAGGCGCCAGCGCCGGCCTTTACCGAGTGGACAGCGCGGAAGATGGCATTGAGGCTCTCGACGTCAGAAGAAGAGACGACGAGCGCCCCGAGGCGTTCCTCTAGGTCGGCGAGCAGTTCCGTGCATTCTTCGAAGAAGGTTCTGCGGAACTGAGCCAGTTCGTCGGAACCGAAGGTCGGAGTTGACATAGCAACCGTCCGTTAGGGTCAGGCGGGGCAGACCTTGTTGACGACGGAAAGCAGCTTCTCCGGCGCGAAGGGCTTGACGATCCAGCCCGTGGCGCCAGCCGCTTTGCCGCTGGCCTTCCTGTCGTCACCGGATTCGGTGGTCAGAATCAGGATGGGCGTCGACACGTGCGGCCCGCCAGCGCGCACGCGCTTGACCAGCGTCACGCCGTCCATATTGGGCATGTTGATGTCGGTAATAATCAGGTCGACGCGGTGGTTTGCGAGAATACCGAGCGCTTTGAGCCCGTCCTCGGCCTCCAGAACTTCGAAGCCGGCCCCCTTCAGCGTATAGGAGACCATGTCGCGCATGGTCCTGGAATCGTCAACCGTCAGTATCTTTCTCGGCATTTACAAGGCTCCGGGCGTCGAGTTCGGCCAAAAGGCCAAGGTCGGCATAGGCTTCGCGAAAGGTTGGCGTGGTATTCACGATCGCGAGCCGGCCGCCGTTCATTTCGAGCGCGCGGGCGGTTGCAACAAAGAGTTGGACGGCTTGTGTGCCGAGGCGTTCGACGGCCTCAGCATTCAGCGTCAGAAGAGTCGTGGCCTCGGAAACGAGAGGCTCGATCTCGGCATGCAGCTCGCGGACCGCCGATGCGTCGAGGACGGCGGCCAGATCGCGAGATATCTTGCGTGGTTCGAGCGGCGGCAACTTGGACTCTCCACAATCCGCAGGCGCTAGAGGGGTACACCCGTCTGTCGACCTGAGAAGTGCCAATACACGCATGGATTGGTTACTGAAAACTGAAATGGACTTTGCTCTTCATCACCTATTCGAATAGGTCGGCCATTAAGGATACCGATTTCTACAAGTCTTACTTGTCATTTGTTGAATCGGGGGTTTCCAGGGCAAGGTCTTTCAGATCGGAGATGCTGAAGTGGGCCTAACGAGCTCTTTCTGCGAGGACGGGAGTAGAGTCTTGAAATGAATCGAAATTTTCTGCTTCACGATAAGGTTGAGGTGAAACGCTAGGACTCGCGCGCCCGATATTTGTTCCAGAATAAAAGCCGGTGGCAGAGTAGATAATATAAGTATTTATGGGTACCCCTCCTTGAGGGCATCGGCTTGTCCCAAGTAGAGAAAACGGCGCGAATCATCCGGTTGTCCCACGTCGCTGGGGATGGGAGGTTTCGCGCCGGCCCAAGCGCCGAGGCAGGGCTTTTCGGGCGACTGGATGCGTGACAGAAAGGCCGACGCGCGCTTTGGGTTGATCGACCGACGCTCCGAAAGAGATGCTGATATGGCTCCGCTTGAATTTCTCCTCATCGCCCTCCTGGCCCTTGGCCTGGAAGGGGTGATTGGCTACCCCGATCTTCTCTTTCGGGGGATCGGGCACCCAGTCACCTGGATGGGAGCATTGATTGGCTTTCTCGACCGCACGCTCAACCGCGACGATCTCGATGCGGACCGCCGCCGGCTGAACGGCGTCCTTGCCGCGGTCGTCAACGTGTCGGCGAGTGCTCTCGTCGCTGCGGCGATTGGCTCGCTCACCGGGCTTGCAGGTCCGCTCGCCGGTCCCTGCCTCGCCGCTGTCGCCGGGTCGACGCTTTTGGCGGCCCGCAGTCTTCATGTGCATGTCGCCGCTGTCGCCGACGCCATGCGTCAAGGCGGCCTCGACGCCGGGCGCATTGCCGTTGGTCGGATCGTTGGCCGCAACCCGGAGCACCTCGATGCCGCCGGCGTCTGCCGCGCTGCCATCGAGAGTTTGGCCGAGAGCTTTTCCGACGGCGTGACGGCGCCGCTCTTCTGGATGGCGGTCTTCGGCCTGCCGGGAGCGGCCGCCTACAAGGCGATCAACACAGCCGATTCGATGATCGGTCACAAGACGCCCCGCTATCTCGCCTTTGGCTGGGCCTCAGCCAGGCTCGACGATCTCGTCAACCTGCCGGCCTCGCGGCTGACCGCCTGGGCCATCGTCGCAGCGGCGCTCGCCGACGAGGGCGCCTCGGCGGCGGCGGCCGTCCGGGCGATCGACCGCGATGCCCGGCGTCACAAGTCGCCCAACGCCGGCTGGCCGGAAGCGGCAATGGCCGGTGCCCTGGGCCTGCGCCTCAACGGCCCCAAAGTCTACGGCGACACGCGCATCGAGGATGCCTGGATGGGGGATGGCCGCGCCGAGGTCACCGCCTACGACATTGACCGTGCGCTGAGGCTCTACCGACGGGCGGTGCTGTTGATCGCCACGGTGCTAGGGCTCGCCTGGCTCGGCCTTGTCATCCTCGCCTTCGGCTGAGGTCGAGGAGGCCATCGACGTCGAGATGGGCCGCGAGATGATCGGCGAGGCCATCGAGCACTCGGTCGATCTCCGTCTCGTAGGCCAGGGCCGAAGGATCTGCCCCGATCCAGCCGAGCAGCCTTTGCCGCTGCCGGTCGTCGGCGAACAGGCCGTGGCAATAGCTGCCGACAACATTGCCTCCCCGGGAGGTTGCTCCCTCCTCGCTGCCGTCCGAAAGCCGGGCGAACGGCCGGGAACGGTCAGGCCCGACGGTGACGCCGACATGCATTTCGTAGCCGGAAAACGGTGTGGCATCGGGCAGCGACACGCCACCGACCGGCCGGAGGCGCTTGTCGCCGGTCATGGTGGTCTCGACATCGAGCAGACCGAGGCCGTCGATTGCCTCGACCTCACTTTCGATTCGCTCCGGGTCGCGCAATATCCGGCCGAGCATCTGGTACCCGGCGCAGAGACCGAGGACCTTGCCGCCTTGTCGGGCATGCGCGCGAATGTCGACGTCCCAGCCTTCCGTCTTCAGAACGAGAAGGTCGGGAATGGTCGTTTTCGAGCCGGGCAGCAGCACGAGGTCGGCGGGCGGCAAAGGGTGACCCGCTTCCGCAAGGATCACCTCGACGCAGGTTTCCTGCCGAAGCGGGTCGAGATCGTCAAAGTTGGCGATGCGTGGCAACACCGGTACCACGATGCGCTTGCGAGCCCCACCACCGCCGGCGTCGTAACGGCTTCTGAGCCCAAGCCCGTCCTCGGCCGGCAACCGCGCCGCCGCCGAGAAATAAGGCACAACCCCGAATGAGCGCCAGTTGGTGTGGCGGGTAATCTCGGCAAGGCCGGCATCGAACAGCGATATGTCGCCACGAAACCGATTGATGAGGTAACCGGCGATAAGCGCCGCGTCATCTTCCGCCATCACCGCCTTGGTGCCGACGATCGAAGCGATGACGCCGCCACGGTCGATGTCGCCGATCAGGATGACAGGCGTATCGGTGGCCCGGGCAAAGCCCATGTTGGCGATGTCGCCGGCACGCAGATTGACCTCCGCCGGCGAGCCGGCTCCCTCGACCAGGATCAGATCGGCGTTTTCCGAAAGGCGCTGGAAGCTGTCGAGCACCGCCGGCATCAACTGCGGCTTCATCGCCTGGTAGTCGCGTGCCCTGGCATTGCCGACCACACGGCCCTGCACCACGACCTGAGAGCCAATCTCCGACTGGGGCTTCAGGAGCACCGGGTTCATGTGAACCGATGGCAGTATGCCGGCGGCGCGCGCCTGCAGCGCCTGCGCACGGCCGATCTCCCCGCCGTCCGCCGTCGCCGCCGCATTGTTCGACATGTTCTGCGGCTTGAAGGGCCGCACCTTGAGACCGCGCCGGGCATAAAGGCGGCAGAGCCCGGCGACGATCAGCGACTTGCCGACATCCGAGCCGGTCCCCTGGAACATCAGTCGGCTGACCATCAGAACTCGATTCCCGCCTGCGCCTTTACGCCGGCCGCGAAGTGGTGCTTCACCGCGACCATCTCGGTGACGCAGTCGGCCGCTTCGATCAGCTCCGGTTTGGCGTTGCGACCCGTGACGACGACGGTGAGATCGCCTCGCCGCGCCTTCAGCCGTTCGACGACAGCCGCCAGCGGCAGATGCTCGTAGCGGAGCGCAATGTTGAGTTCGTCGAGGACAAGCAGACGAATGTCGGGATCGTCCATCAGCGCTTGCGTTTTTGCCCAGGCACTTTCCGCGGCGGCGACGTCACGCGTCCGATCCTGCGTTTCCCAGGTAAACCCCTCGCCGAGCGTATGCCAGGAGACTCCCGGAAAGCTTTCGAGCACGCGCCGCTCGCCGCTCTCCCAGCCGCCCTTGCCGAATTGCACGACGCCGACTTTCCAGCCGTGGCCGAGGGCGCGGACAACCAGACCGAAGGCGGCGGTCGACTTGCCTTTGCCGGGGCCGGTGTTGACGATCAGAAGCCCTTTTTCGACGATCGTCTTGGAGGCGACCTCGGCGTCCTGCACCGCCTTGCGCTTGGCCATCTTCAGCCGATGGCGTTCAGCATCCGCGTCGGTCATCTCGGCGTCTCCGTAGCGCGGCAAATCAATGCGCTTCGTCCCAGTTCTGGGCGGCGCGCGCATCGACGACCAGCGGCACAGCGAGCTGCACAGCCGGCTCGGCCGCGCTCTCCATGACGGAGCGCACCACCGGGATCGTCGCATCCACTTCGTCGTCCGGTACCTCGAAGATCAGTTCGTCATGCACCTGCAACAGCATCAGCGCCGACAGTCGCGCGGCGGCAAGCGCCGCTTCCATGCGCGCCATGGCGCGGCGGATGATGTCGGCCGCCGAACCCTGGATGGGTGCATTGATGGCAGCCCGCTCCATGAAAGCCCGCATCGACGGATTGGGCGAGCCGATCTCCGGATAGTGCGCCTTGCGACCGAAAACGGTGGTGACGTAACCACTCTCGCGCGCCTGCCGCTTGGTGGCTTCCATATAGTCGCGGATGCCGGGGAACCGCTGGAAATAGCGCTTGATGTAGTCGCCGGCTTCTTCGCGCCGGATGGAAAGCTGGTTAGCGAGGCCGAAGGCCGAAATGCCGTAGATGATGCCGAAGTTGATCGCCTTGGCCCGGCGGCGGATCATCGGGTCCATGCCCTCGACCGGCACGCCGAACATTTCCGACGCCGTCATGGCGTGAATGTCGATGCCCTCGGCGAAGGCGTTCTTCAGGGCGGGAATGTCGGCGACGTGGGCGAGCACGCGCAACTCGATCTGGCTGTAGTCCGCCGACAACAGCTTGCGGCCCGCTGGGGCCACGAAGGCGCGGCGGATCTTGCGGCCCTCCTCGGTGCGGACCGGAATATTCTGGAGGTTCGGCTCGGACGAGGCGAGGCGGCCGGTGGTGGTGGCAGCCAGCGAGTAGCTGGTATGGACGCGCTTGGTTTCCGGATGGATGTAGCCGGGCAGCGCGTCGGTATAGGTCGACTTGAGCTTGGAAAGCTGCCGCCAATCGAGAATGCGGCGCGGCAGTTCGTGGCCTTCGGCGGCGAGGTCTTCCAGCACATCGGCACCGGTTGCCCAGGCTCCGGTTTTGGTTTTCTTGGCGCCGGAGAGGCCGAGCTTGCCGAACAGGATGTCACCGATCTGCTTGGGCGAACCGATGTTGAAGCTCCCGCCGGCCACCTCGAAGATGCCAGCTTCCATCCCTGCCATCGACTGCGCGAACTCGCCTGATAGCCGCGACAGGATCTGGCGATCAACGGAAACGCCGCGCATTTCCATGCGCGCGATGACATCGATAAGCGGTCGCTCGGCTGTCTCGTAGAGGGCAGTCATCCCTTCGGCCGGCAGGCGCGGCTTCAGCACGTGCCAGAGGCGGAGCGTGATATCGGCGTCCTCGGCGGCATAATGCGTGGCGCGATCGAGCGGAACATGATCGAAGGTGATCATCGACTTGCCGGAACCGCAGACGTCCTTGAAGGCGATCGGCTTATGGCCGAGCAGCACCTCGGAAAGCTCGTCCATGCCGTGGCCCATGCGGCCGGCATCGAGGGCGTAGGAGATCAGCATGGTGTCGTCGCAGGGCGCGACGGTGATGCCGAGGCGCTTGAGGACCACCCAGTCGTATTTCGCGTTCTGGCCGATCTTCAAAACCGAAGGATCTTCGAGAAGCGGTTTGATGATGCGCACGAAGTCGGAAATGGCGATCTGTCCGGGCACCAGGCCGCCGCCCAACAGATCACCGGCGCCCGAGACATGGGCAAGCGGGATATAGCAGGCGCGGCCGGGCGTGACGGCCAGCGACGCGCCGATGATCTCCACCTGCATGGAATCGAGGCCGGAGGTCTCGGTGTCAAAAGCGACGCGGCCGGCCTCGAAGGCGTCGGCCACCCAGGCTTCGAGCCGCGCGGGATCGGTAATCGTCTCGTAGGCCGAATAGTCGACCGGGATCGCCTGCATCTGGGCGAGGGCTTCAGAGGCGCGACCAGCCGGCGTGAAAATCCCCGACAGCGCGGATACGCCGGGTTCCCCCTCCTCGCCGATCTCAGGCGAGGGAAGATTGGTCGCCAGGCTGGCGGCTGTGGCATCGATGGCTTCGGTAAGGGGACGAGTCTCGCCTTCCGGCGGCCAGTGCGTCACCGGCACCACGGCCGGTGCCACCTTTGACGGTTCGACGCCAGTCGCCTCGGATACCCGGCGAATGATGGTCGAGAACTCCATTGTCTTGGCATAGGCAATCAGCCGCTCGCCAATGATCGGCCGCACGCCGAGCATGTCGATCGGGTGCTCCAGCGGCACGTCGCGTTTCAGCGTCACCAGGCGATGCGAGATGCGGGCCTGCTCGGCGAAGGCGATCAGGTTCTCTCGGCGTTTCTGCTGCTTGATGCCGGCCGCGCCGGCGAGCAGAGCCTCCAGGTCGCCATATTCAAGGACGAGCTGAGCCGCCGTCTTGAGGCCGATGCCGGGAACTCCCGGCACGTTGTCGACGGAATCGCCGGCAAGCGACTGCACCTCGACCACCTTGTCGGGCGGCACACCGAATTTCTCGATCACCTCGGGCACGCCGATGCGCTTGTCCTTCATCGTATCGAGCAGCACGACGCGTTCGCCCACCAGCTGCATCAGGTCCTTGTCGGAAGAGACAATGGTGACATCGGCGCCCACGGCCGCCGCCGCCTCGGCATAGGTGGCGATCAGGTCGTCAGCTTCGAAACCCATTTGCTCGACGCAAGCCACGTTGAAGGCACGAACGGCTTCACGAATGAGCCCGAACTGCGGCCTCAGATCGGCTGGCGGTTCCGGTCGCTGCGCCTTGTAGAGCGGATAGATCTCATTGCGGAAGGTGACTGCCGAGGCATCGAAGATCACGGCCAGATGCGTTGGCCTGACGCCGATGGCGGTCTGTTCCGTCTCCTTCAGGAGCCGCCACAGCATGTTGCAGAAGCCGGAGACGGCGCCGACCGGCACGCCATCCGACTTGCGCGTGAGCGGCGGCAGCGCGTGGTAGGCGCGGAAGATGTAGCCCGATCCGTCGATCAGGAATACGTGGTCGCCGGCCCTGACCGGACGCGAGACGGGGCTCGTGGAGGATTCTGCGTTCGACATGATCAGACTATGCCCGCCCGCTCGCCGGAAGTGAAGACGCCCCCTCGCCGTCCGCTGCCACTGCTGACGCTTTCCGGCCGATGTCCACCAGGGCTTTCAGTTTTGAGCGCCTGAACATGACTTCCAGCGCCAGAAGCCGAAAATGCAGTAACCTTCGGTCGAAAAAGCGAGCACAAGACGATCCCCGACCAACGGCGGGGATGACACTCCGGTGCAGCGGGGCATCATGGTCAACGATTCGCGGGTCGGGGGCGGCCATGAAGAGTAGCGGCGGCCGGTATTTTGAGGACTTCCGGGTAGGGCAGGTTTTTCGCCACGCCAGCCCACGTACGGTCACCGATGGAGATGTTACCTTCTACCGGGCGCTGACCGGCAGTCGCTTCGTTTTGCAATCGTCGGACGACTTCGCACGTGCCGTCGGCCATCCGATGGCGCCGATCGATGACTTCCTGATCTTCAACATCGTGTTCGCCCAATCGGTGCCGGATGTCGGCATCAACGCCGTCGCCAACCTCGGCTATGCCGGCTGCCGGTTTCTCGCCCCGGTCTATCCCGGCGAAACGATCTCCGCGGTGACCGAGGTCATTGGTCTTCGCGATACCGGCGGCCGCACCGGTGTCGTCTACCTGCGCACCACCGGTCACAAGGAGGACGGCGTTGAAGTAATGGACTTTGCCCGCTGGCAGACGGTGCGCAAGGCCGAGGAGGTGGTGCCGCCATTCTCCGAACAATTGGTACCGCCATTGCCGGCGGCGGTGCCCGCCGATGCCCTGGGAGTCCGTCTGCCGGTGCTCGATCTTTCGGCCTGGGATACCGGCCTTTCCGGCAGCCGCTTCCGTTGGGGTGACTACGAACTGGGTGAGCGTATCGATCACGTCGACGGTGCCCTCGTCGATGAAGGGACGGCCATGCAATCCGCTCGGTTTTTTGGCAATCCAGCTCGGCAGCATCCGCTACCCTTTTCCGACGAACGCTCGCGCGGCCGCTGGCTGGTGCCGGGCGGCCTTGTCATGGCCCTCGCGCGTGCCCTGACCTTCAACGGCCTTGGCAACGCCATCCACGTCGCGGCGATCAATGGGGGGCGCTACGTTGGGCCGGTGTTCACCGGCTCGACCATCCACGCCTGGTCGACCATTGTCGGCAAGGAAATGATCGATGGTCGCGACGACCTTGGTGCTCTGCGGGTTCGTCTCGTCGGCACGCGCGACCAGCCTGCCGCCGATTTTCCCGACCGGGACGATGCCGGCGCCTATCTGCCGTCGGTTGTTCTCGATCTCGATCTTTGGTTGTTGATGCCGCGCTAGCGTCAGCCAAGTAACCGCGTCCGCCAAAAAGACGGCTCCTCGGCCCGTCGATCTTTCAGCGCCGAAGCTCGGCTGCCAGCAGCCGGCGCACCGCCGCTTCCGCCTCTTGAGACACCTTCTTGCGGTCGGCGCTGTGGTCGAAACGGATCGGCTCGCCGAAGATGATGCTGACATCGAAATCGGAGGCAGCCAGCATGTCCTTTGCGTGCGGCGCCAGATCCTGATGGCCAACCCAGGAAACGATCGAACGCCCCGACCGGCCGAGCGGGAGGCCGAGCATGTGGGTGTAGGCGATGGCCACCGGTTGCACGAACACGGCCTCGATGCCCGCCTCGTCGAGGGCCGTGCGAGCAGCACCGAACAGAGCCGAACGGAAAGGCAGAACCTGGTTGCCGTCGGAAGTCGTTCCCTCGGGGAATAGTATGATGACGTCACCATCCGCCAAGCGGCGGCCGATGTTGTCCGCCTGATCGGCGGTGGCTCCACGTTGGGTGCGATCGATGAACACAGACCGTTGCAGGCGGGCAAAGAAGCCGATCAGCGGCCAGGTTCCGACCTCGCGCTTGGCAACGAAGGAAAGCGGCATCACCGCGCTATAGGCGGAAATGTCGATCCAGGAGGCATGATTGGCGGCGAGAAACAGCGGTCGTTCGGTGGCGGGGCGGCCATGGATATGCAGCCTGATGCCGAGCGTCCACAATACCAGCCGATGAAAGACCATCTGGAGAATACCGGCGAGACGCCAGCGGAAGCGCCGAGCCGGAAGATAAATGAGAACGAGAACGAAGGCGGCCACGGAAAACAGTGGCAGCGTCAGGGCTGCCCTGAAGTGGCCGGATTTCACGCCTTGTTCCCCTTGTCCGCTTCGTCGAGCGGTACGCCATAGAGCTCGAGCCGGTGATCGATCAGCTTGTAGCCCAGCTTGCGAGCGACCTCGCGCTGCAGGGCCTCGATTTCGTCGCTATGGAATTCGACGACGGCACCTGTCCGGAAGTCGATCAGGTGATCGTGGTGCTCGTCGGGCAGCGGCTCGTAGCGCGAGCGGCCATCGCGGAAGTCGAGGCGGGCGATCATGCCGGCGTCGTCGAACAGCTTGACGGTGCGATAGACGGTGGAGATCGAGATGTTGCTGTCGATCGCCGAAGCGCGGCGGTAGACTTCCTCGACGTCGGGATGGTCAACCGCCTGTTCCAGCACGCGCGCGATGATTCGCCGTTGCTCCGTCATGCGCATGCCCCGCGCCGCGCAGGCTTCTTCCAAAGAGAGCGGGGTGGTTTCTTCGGTCATCGCTGATACCCTCGAACAGCCAGCCGTCGTCATCGGCCAACTATGGGTTATTTGAGATCAGCTCGCATGACAAGGGCGTTCGCAGTGCCGCCGGCATAGTAGTTGGCACGACGGCCGACCTCACGGAAACCAAGGTGTCGATAGAGGGCGAGCGCCGGTCCATTTCCCTCGTCCACCTCAAGAAACAACGAGGCGACGCGCATGAAATAGAGGCGCCGGATCGTCTCATCCATCATCAAGCGGCCAATGCCGCGACCGCGCCGTGTCGGCATGACGGCAACGGTCAGGATCTCCGCCTCGTCGGCCGCCGCCCGCACCATGATGAAGCCGACGGGGCGCCGGGTAAAGGGCGTCCGCCCTTCGCGGGCCACCACCGTCATCACCGTCGGGTCGGCAATCAAGGCCTCCATTTCGGTTGCCGGCCAGCCATGACGGAAGGCGTGGGCATGCAGGGCGGCGAGATCGTCGGCGTCCGCGACGCGGCCGGGCTCGCAGATCGGTTGCGGGCGGGCGAAGAGGCGCATCAGATCACAAAACTTCATGGGACGGGGGCTCGCGCGAGAAGGCCGGGCACGGGCGGCTGTGGCTTGGCGTCGGGTGCCCTGAGATAGAGCGGACGGGGCAAAGCGGTCGCCGGATCGGCGAGGCTGCCCAGTCGGGCGAGCGCCAGCGGATCGGTGGCGGTCATGATGTCGACCGGTGGCACTCGTCGGCCGGAGATGGCCGCCTGATGGGCGAGGATGGCCGCTCCTGAACCGGCCAAGACGGCGGCGCGGTCACCGATGCGGACGAGCACGCTTTCCGCGTCGGCCGCGAAGGGCGCTTCCAGCACGTCGCCCTTCGGACCATAAAGGGCCGCGTAGACCTCGCCGCGCCGGGCGTCGACAGCGGAAAGCACCGGCCCGGTTGCCGGTTCGTGGAGCGAGGCGGCGATAAGGCAAAGCGCATCGACGCCGACAACCGGAATTCCAAGTGCCAGACCGAGACCACGCGCCGCTGCCACGGCGATACGAATGCCGGTAAAGCTGCCGGGGCCGACGTTCACCGCAACGCGCCCGACGTGATCGATCTCGATTCCCGCGGCAACGAGCACCTCGTCGATCAGCGGGAACAGCCGCTCGGCATGACCGCGGGAAATTGCTTCCGAACGCGAAACGGCCTTACCTTCACCCGCGAGGGCGACGGCGATCCGGTCGTTGGCAGTATCGAGCGCAAGCGTCAGCATCGGCCCCCTTTATCCCGACCCGTAGGCTCTGTCGAGAAGCTAGTCTGCGCCGTCCACTCCTGGCGGGCCGAAGGGCTTTCAGGGCTTGCGCCACCGGGCCGGTGCGGCCAGATTAGCTATGATCACAAAGGAGCTTCGGCATCGTGGCGACGACAGGTGGACAAGGTGGCTTGCGGGAACTCGACGCGCGGTCGCGTGACATCTTTCGCCGCATCGTCGAGGCCTATCTCGACACCGGCGATCCCGTAGGGAGCCGCAACATCGCGCGTCTTCTCGCCGCGCCGCTGTCGCCGGCCTCGGTGCGCAACGTCATGTCCGATCTGGAGGCGGCAGGTTTGCTCTATGCACCGCACACCTCGGCCGGTCGATTGCCGACCGAACTGGGCCTGCGCTTCTTCGTCGATGCCATGCTGGAGATCGGCGATCTCGCAGAAGGCGATCGGTCGGCGATCGAGGGGCGCCTCAAGGCGTCCGGCACTGGCAAGAGCGTCGAGGACGTGCTGACCGAGGCGTCGCAGACGCTGTCCGGCTTGACACGCGGCGCCGGCGTGGTGCTGACGCAAAAGGCCGACCCGCGCCTTCGCCATATCGAGTTCGTCCGCATCGAGCCGACGCGCGGCATCGTCGTGCTGGTGGGCGACAACGGTACCGTGGAAAACCGACTGATCGACCTACCGCCCGATCTGCCGGCTTCGGCGCTGCAGGAGGCGGCCGCCTATCTCAATGCCCATATTCGGGGCCGCACCCTTGGCGAGACGCGCGCCGAGATCGAACGACAGCGCGCTGCCCGCAAACTTGAGCTGGATACGCTGACCTCGCGTGTCGTCGACGCCGGACTCGCCTCTTGGTCGGATGCCGGCGGCAGCCGGCCGCAGACGCTGATCGTGCGCGGCCGCGCCAATCTGCTCGACGACGTCCGGGCGGCGGAGGATCTTGAGCGTATCCGGGCTCTTTTCGATGAACTTGAGAGTTCCGAGGATCTGATCGAGCTGCTTGGCCTCGCCGACGCCGGCGACGGCGTGCGCATTTTCATCGGTTCGGAAAACAAGCTGTTCGGCCTCTCCGGCTCATCGCTGGTTGTGTCGCCTTATCGCGATGCGGAGGCGCGGGTGATCGGCGTCGTCGGCGTTATCGGCCCGACTCGACTCAACTATGCGCGCGTGGTGCCGATGGTCGACTATACGGCCCGCGTCGTCGGTCGCATCCTTGGCTAGCGGAGCGAAGTTGGCATTTGGCGCCCGGTAGACATCGAACCCCTGATCAAGCGCAAGATTAAAAGTTCCAGTAGAATCATAAGCGCGCCGTCCGCCTGGACATTTGCTCCTAAGGCGGCGTCGAGCGGATTACGTCAGAAATGGAGTCTTTTCTGACGTTGGAGGTAACTCTGCACAAAAGGCAGAACGCTGCTGCGTCAGATGATCCGACCACGTGCGGTGACGGGCATCCTCTGCGGCTCCGGCAGATCGGCTTCGGTCAGATACACCTCATCCACCATGTTGCTCACCACGCAAGCATGGTTTGGAACGATGAACAGCCTGTCGCCGACCTTCAGGTCGATCGGGCCGTTGCTGACGATACGACCGTGTTCCTCGGACAGCTGGTCGATGACAAGATCATCGCGCCCGAGGACATGGCCGTAACCGGAGAGGCCGAGCAGGTCCGAGGTGAGAACTTTCGAACCGGCATCGACGATGGCGCGAGTGGCAGCCGGAACCGATATCACGGTCGTTAGTACGGCAAGGGCACAATCCTCCCAGCCGCAGGCCCCGCGCGTGACCAGCGAGCGATCATTGTAGACATAGGTGCCCGGACGATATTCGGTGACGACAGGCGCGTTGGCTGCCTGCATCATGGTGGGCGTGCCGCCGGAACTGATGACGGGTACGGCCAAGCCCTTCGCCTCGATCAGCTTTTTCGCTTCGCTCATGAAGCGCTGGACCGCCGCCTCGCCGCCAGCGGGCGGATAGGTCATGAGGCCGCCGAAAACCAGGCCGGGCGCTGTCGCGATTGTGCTCGCGAGCGCCGCAGCGTCCCCTGGCGAAGCCACGCCACAACGATTGGCGCCGGTATCGCATTCGACGAGAACCGTTAGCGGCGCGGACATGGCGGCAAAGCCCTCCGACAGACCGGCAACCACCGCCGGGCTGTCCGCGACCACTGAAAGCCGCACCTGACGGGCCAAGGCCGCGAGGCGAGCGATCTTTTCCACGCCAACGATGTTGTAGGTGATCAGCACGTCACGGATCGCCTGGCTGCCCGCCACCATCGCCGCCGCTTCCGACACCTTTTGGCATGTGATGCCGACGGCTCCAGCCTCGATCTGCAGTTCGGCAAGATGGGGCAGTTTGTGCGTCTTGATATGCGGACGCACGTTGAGCCCGTGGGCATCGGCATAGGCTTGAAACCGCCGGATGTTCGCCCTGGCGACATCGAGATCAATCACGACGCTCGGCGTGGAGAGATTGGCAAGTTCGGTCAGCCGCAGGGACATAGCAACCTCCAGGACATGGCGGCCATCTGCTCACGACGAACGGGTAACCGCATCGGCATTCTGCGAATTCGACTTAGCGTGCTCTTGACAAGCTATGAACCCTGTATCTCAATATGCTAATCCAGTAAAGCGGACTAATGTCCATTATACTGGACATTCAGGTGATGGAAAAGAATTGGGGAACAAAATGAACATGTCCATCCGCACCGGCGGCGTCCTCGCCGCCTCCGTCTTTCTTTTGCTGTCAACGTCCGCTTACTCCGAGGCCAGCAAGCTTGATGACGTTCTGGCGCGCGGCCACCTCGTGCTCGGAACCGGCAGCACGAACGCGCCCTGGCATTTCAAGAGCGCCGACGACAAGCTTCAGGGCTTCGACGTCGACATGGGCCACATCATCGCCAAGGCGCTGTTCGGCGATCCAGACAAGATCGAATTCGTCAACCAGTCCTCAGACGCCCGCATTCCCAACATCACCACCGACAAGGTGGACATCACCTGTCAGTTCATGACGGTGACCGGTGAGCGTGCCCAGCAGGTGGCCTTCACCATTCCCTATTATCGCGAGGGTGTGGGGCTGATGCTGAAGGCGGGTGGCAAGTACACCGACTATGCGACGCTGAAGGCGGCCGGTTCGTCGGTGACCATCTCGGTGCTGCAGAATGTCTACGCCGAGGCCATGGTGCACGCTGCCCTACCGGAGGCCAAGGTCGACCAGTATGACTCGGTCGATCTCATCTATCAGGCGCTGGAATCGGGCCGCGCCGACGCGGTGGCCACCGACCAGTCGTCGCTTGCCTGGTACATGGCCCAGAACCCGGGTCGCTACGTGGATGCCGGCTACGGCTGGAACCCGCAGACCTATGCCTGCGCCGTCAAGCGGGGCGATCAGGATTGGCTGAATTTCGTCAACACCGCCCTGCACGAAGCGATGACCGGCGTGGAATTCGATTTCTACGCCAAGTCGTTCAAGACCTGGTTCGGCAAGGACCTGCCGCCGCCGCAGATCGGCTTCCCGGTTGAGTTCAAGTAGGTTTTGTAAGGAGCGGAGACGCGCGTTTCCGCTCCTTTCCCATGCAACCGGCGAGGCACCATGGGCTACACGCTGAATTTTGCCGTGGTCTGGCGTAATTTCGACCAACTGTTGGCGGGGCTGGCGCTGAGCCTGGGCCTTGCTGTCGTATCGATCCTGATCGGCGCGGTGATCGGCCTTGCCGTCGCCTTCGCCCTGACCTCCCGATATCGCGCGGTCGCCTGTCCCGCCACGGCCTATGTGACGCTGATCCGCAACCTGCCGATCCTGGTGCTGGTGCTGTTCGCCTATTTCGCCCTGCCGCAGCTGGGCGTCCGGCTCGACAAGGTGCAGAGCTTCGTGGCCGTACTGGCGCTCTATTCGGGCGCCTATCTGGCCGAGGTCTTCCGGGCGGGCCTCTTGTCCATTCCCAAGGGGCTCACCGAGGCAGGGCTGGCGATCGGCCTGACGCCGATGCAGATCCGCTCGACCATCATCATCCCGCTGATGCTGCGCAACGTGCTGCCGTCGATGTCGTCGACCATCATCTCGCTGTTCAAGGACACCTCGCTGGCCGCCACCATCGCCGTGCCGGAGCTGACCTTCGCGGCGCGCAAGATCAACGTCGAGAGCTTCCGCGTCATCGAGACCTGGATCGTCGCCTCCGCGCTCTACGTCGTCACCTGTGCCCTGATCGCCGCGCTGATGCGGCAGATCGAGCGGCGCCTTGCCGTGCCGAGGTGACGCGATGATCGCTCCATCCTTCCTCGACCAGCTCTGGCTCGCCCGCCATGTCATTCTCAACGGGCTCGGCATCACCGTGGCGATCTCGCTTCTGGCCATCCTCGCCGGTTCGGTTCTCGGCGTGTTCGTCGGCCTGTCGCTGGTCTATGGCAACCGCTGGCTTCGCCTGATCGTCCGCGCCTACACCGACATCATCCGCGGCACGCCGGTGCTGGTCCTGGTGCTGGCGAGCTATTACGTCTCCTCGGCAGTCGGGGTGAACCTCGATCCGTTCTCCGCCGGCGTTCTGGCGCTCGCCGTCTTCTGCTCCTCGCATGTCGGCGAAATCGTGCGCGGCGGATTGCAGGCGATTCCCAAGGGACAGACCGAGGCGGCCAAGGCGATCGGCCTCACCTTCGGCCAGACCTTCGCCTACGTGCTGTGGCCGCAGGCTCTCAGACAGTTTCTGCCGGCCTGGGTCAACACCGCCGCCGAAATGGTCAAGGCCTCGACGCTGCTGTCAGTGATCGGCGTCGCCGAGCTGCTGTTGCGCAGCCAGGAGATCATCTCGCGCAATTTCATGAGCCTCCAGTTCTATTTCTTCGCTGGGGCCCTCTATTTCCTCGTCAACTACGGCATCGAGCGCTTCGGCAAATACGTCGAACGCAAGACCGCCATTCCATCCTGAGGATTTCGATCCATGGCCAAGACGATTCTCGAAATCGCGGGATTGCGAAAGACCTACGGTCCGGTGGAGGTGCTCAAGGGCATCGACTGCGCGGTGCATGAGGGCGAGGTGATCGCCATCATCGGCTCGTCCGGCTCGGGCAAGACCACGCTGCTGCGCTGCATCAACATGCTGGAAGATTTCCAGGATGGCACGATCCGTCTCGACGGCGAGGAGATCGGCTACCACGTCGACGCCTCGGCCGGGCGGCGGCGCAAGAGCGAGAGGGACATCGCCCGCCAACGGGCGCTGACCGGCATGGCCTTCCAGCAGTTCAACCTGTTTCCGCACATGACCGCCGCTCAGAACGTCATGCTCGGCCTCGTCAAGGTGAAGCGCCTTCCGAAGGGGGAAGCCCACGCCATCGCCCTGAAATGGCTCGACCGGGTCGGTCTGGGCGATCGGGCCAACCACTATCCGGGCCAACTTTCGGGCGGTCAGCAACAGCGGGTGGCGATCGCCAGGGCCATCGCCATGAACCCGCGCCTGATGCTGTTCGACGAGGTGACGTCGGCACTCGATCCGGAGCTGGTCGGCGAGGTGCTGCAGGTCATCAAGGATCTCGCCGCCGAAGGCATGACCATGCTGCTGGTCACCCACGAGATGCGCTTCGCCTATGAGGTGGCCTCCCGGGTCATCTTCATGAACAAGGGCGTCATCGGCGAAGAGGGCAACCCCAGGGAAATGTTCCTCGCACCGCGCACGGAACGGCTGGCGGAATTCCTCAAAACCTCCAGTTTCAACTGAGAAAAGAGAGAAGCTCATGACCATCAAGCGTTACGGCGCCGGCAGCACCGGTGCGGGCGGACAGCCCCTTCCCTTCGCCCGAGCCGTCGAGGCCGACGGCTGGCTCTACGTCTCCGGCCAGGTGGCGATGGAAAACGGTGAAATCGTCAAGGGTGGCATCGTCTCCGAAAGCCGCAAGGCCATCGAAAACCTGATCGCGATCCTGAAGGAAGCCGGCTACGGCCTTGACGACGTTGTGCGTGTCGGCGTGTGGCTGGACGACCCGCGCGACTTCTGGAGCTTCAACGGCGTCTACGCCGAGTATTTCGGCGCCAACCCGCCGGCCCGCGCTTGCGTCCAGTCGCCGATGATGGTCGATTGCAAAGTCGAGGTTGAGTGCGTCGCTTATCGTGCCGACCGCAAGTAACTTGGAAGCAGTGCTGTGCCACCTCCTGGATGGGAGGTGGGCAGCTTCGATTTGAGGGACGAGATGGCCGATACCGCCGAGGCCATGACAACAAAGCGCGCGCGCGGGCTCGATCGTGCCTTCGATATTCTCGAGTTCCTACGCGTCAAGCGTCAGCCCATGCGCCCCAACGAAATCGCCTCGGAGATCGACGCGCCCCGCTCGTCGGTCTACGAACTCGTCAACCTGCTGCTCAGGCATGGCATGCTGGATTATCAGGGCGGCGATGGGCGCGTGTTTCTCGGGCGCAAGCTGTATTTCCTCGGCACGGCCTATGCCGAACAGTTCGACTTCATGCGCGAATGCGATCGAGCGCTGGTGCGCCTCGTCGAGGAGACGCGCGAGACGGCGCAGATGTGTTTTCTCGAGGGCAACAAATACACCGTCGCCATGATGCGCGAGAGCACCCGTCCGTTCCGCATCTCCTCGAGCATCGGCGAACTGGTGCCTATTCCCTGGACCGCGTCGGGCCGGTTGCTGGTATCGCATCTCAGCGATCAGGAAATCCTGGATCTGATCCCACCCGCCGACTTTGTCATGCCAGACGGTCGGTCGCTCGATCCCGCCGTGTTCATCGCCGAGGTAAGACAAGCCGGTCTCGACGGCCACTTCACGTTCAACAGCATGGTGGACACCTACACCCACTGCTTTGCCGCCCCCATCCACCAAGCCGACGGCGCCTGCATCGCGACTTTGTGCCTCGTAACACCCAAGGAAGACGGCTTGCGCAACCGTAGCTCATACATTGACGCTCTGGTGCGGGCGGGTCAGGAGATTTCCGAAAGGCTGGGCGTTCATCCGGAACGACGCTGAGGTCTCTGGCGGTTCGGCTGACTCGATCGCATGCGGCGAGCTGTCCATCGCAACGCAGCAGCGGACCTGGCCATCCCGACCGTCGGCGGTGGTCACCGCGGGCTTCTTTTGGGTTGTACGAAGAGCCACGAAGGTTTCGCTCTGTCCGCTTATGGTCCGCCCTCCGTGCATGAGGCTTGGTTCGGTGCATTCCTGCACCCCTCATGTCTCAATGGTGCGAGAGGCAGACCCGGAGCTCATGGCTTGGTCGTAACATCCAGGCCGTGCAGGGCGTTCAACCCGGTGGAAACTCCTCGAACTGCGGCAGTGCGTCGCAAATCTCAAACCAGGGGGCTTTCGATCCAACGAAAATATGGGCGGTGGGGCGGATGGAGGGCGTGTCGATCAAGGTGCCCATGGTGACATGCACATAGGTTCCCTCACGAACCAGCGAATACAAGAGCGAGCCGCAGTGGGCACAATGGGCATCGTGGGGGCCATCGCCAAAGCGCATGACGTCGTCCTGGCCCCGCACGACGGCCAACTGGTTTGTGCGAATGCCCGCAAAGGGCTTGAAGGCGGATCCCGTTGCGCGGCGGCAATTCGAACAATGGCAGTTCAGCGCGTATTCGAAGGTATCGGCCACCTCATAACCCACCCGACGACAAAGGCATTCGCCGCGAAGGCGTTTCGTTCCTTGAGCCATTCGACCACACCCTTGTTCAAGAAGGTGATGGAGGACTAAGTCGTTCCCATGTAATAAAAGCAGGTTATGGCGCCTATCGCAACAATGGCAAGCACCACAGCCTTCTCCAGGCGTATCTGGAACGGATCGGTATGTCTGCGTTTCGAAAGGTGGCTCCCGGAAGCGTCTGTCCGATAGAAGGCCAGGAGTTGGCATGTCCCTGGAGTCAGAGAGCGGGGAATATGGACCTAAGGGTTGATTTTCGTGCCCGAAACCCTCAAATCCGGGGCACGTTCGGCGGCGGTGCCGCCTCTGAGATAGCATGAGGATGAGATGGCAGACGAAACAGCACAGACTCCCGAACCGACCGTGCCCGAGCTGGACCCGGTGGTTGATCAGGGGCTCCAGCGTATCGCCGCCCTTGAGAAGGAGGCGGCTGATCTTAAAGACCAGCTGCTTCGCACCCTTGCCGAGATGGAAAACCTTCGCCGCCGTACCGAGCGCGAGATTGCCGACGCCCGGACCTACGCGGTGACCAATTTCGCACGCGACATTGTCGGCGCCGCCGACAACCTGACCCGGGCCGTCGCCGCTGTCGACGCCGAGGCGCGCGCCACCGGCGGTGAAGCGCTGATCTCGCTGGTCGAGGGTGTCGAGCTGACCGAGCGCGAGTTGATGAAGGCGCTTGAGAAACATGGTGTCAGCCGTGTCGATCCGGCCGGCGAGAAGTTCGACCCCAACTTCCATCAGGCAATGTTCGAGGTGCCCGACCCGAGCGTGCCGAGCGGCACGGTGGTGCAGGTGATGCAGGTCGGCTTCAAGATTGGCGAGCGCGTACTGCGGCCGGCCCTTGTCGGCGTCGGTCGTGGCGGTCCGAAAGTGGCGCCGACCGAAGAGGCCGCCCAGCCGGAAACGCCGCCGGAGAGTGGCCACCGGGTCGATAAAACTGTGTGAGCCGAGCGGCAAGATCGCCAAAAAAGAAAGGGCGTCCTGAGCGGGGCGCCCTTTTCCATGTCTTAAGACTGTTTCAGCCAACAACGTGCCCCTACGCGAATTCACGTAAAGGAGGCTGGAATTCGCTCGCATTCGCGTTTAGCGTCAAAAGTGGCCCCAGGAGGGGATCGTCGCCCTCGGGCGGCAATGTCGGAACGGCCCCGTTTGAGGCGGGGGACATTGCCGGCCCGGCGGTAGACGCATCAGCTGCGGCTCTCGGTCTTGCCCGGAAGCCCCTCGCTCAATCGTCCATCTTCAGCGCTGCGATGAAGGCTTCCTGCGGAATCTCCACTTTGCCGAATTGGCGGAGGCGCTTCTTGCCTTCCTTCTGCTTGTCCAGGAGCTTGCGCTTTCGCGTCACGTCGCCGCCGTAGCACTTGGCAAGCACGTCCTTGCGGAGGGCGCGAATGGTCTCGCGGGCAATGATCTTGCCGCCGATCGCCGCCTGGATGGGAATTTGGAACATGTGCTGAGGGATGAGATCCTTCAGCTTCTCACACATCGCCCGGCCCCGACGCTCGGCCTGGCTGCGGTGGACGAGCACCGACAGCGCGTCGACCGGCTCGGCGTTGACGAGGATCTGCATCTTGACGAGATCGCCCTCGCGGTAATCGCTGAGGTGATAGTCGAAGGACGCGTAGCCCTTGGAGATCGACTTCAGCCGATCGTAGAAATCGAACACCACCTCATTGAGCGGCAGATCGTATTGCACGATGGCCCGGCTGCCGACATAGGAAAGGTCGACTTGGAGGCCACGTCGGTCCTGGCAGAGCTTGAGGATGGCACCGAGATAGTCGTCCGGCGTCATGATCGAGGCACGGATCCATGGCTCGGCGATCTCGACGATACGTGTCACCTCCGGCATGTCGGCAGGATTGTGCAGCTCGATTTCCGTGCCATCGGTCAGCTTCATCTTGTAGATGACCGATGGTGCCGTGGCGATCAGGTCGAGGTTGAACTCGCGTTCGAGCCGCTCCTGAATGATTTCGAGGTGCAAGAGGCCCAGGAAGCCGCAGCGGAAGCCGAAGCCGAGGGCCGCCGAGGTTTCCATTTCGAAGGAGAAGCTGGCGTCGTTGAGGCGCAGCTTGCCGACGGCGGCGCGCAAGTCCTCGAAATCGGCGGCGTCGACCGGGAATAGGCCGCAGAACACCACCGGCTGCGCCGGACGGAAACCGGGCAGCGGCTCGGCAGTCTGCCGGCGCTCTTCGGTGATGGTGTCGCCGACCGCGGTATCGGCCACTTCCTTGATCGAAGCGGTGATGACGCCCACTTCGCCGGCCTCAAGTCTGTCGCAGAGCTCGAGCTTCGGCGTCATATAGCCGACGCGCTCCACCTCGTAGACGGCACCGGCGCGCATCATCCGAACTTTCATGCCCTTTTGGAGCACGCCGTCGACGATGCGAACGAGCACGATGACGCCGAGGTAGGCGTCGTACCAGCTGTCGACCAACAGGGCTTTCAGCGGCGCATCCGGATCGCCTTTGGGCGGCGGCAGACGCGTGACGATCGCCTCCAGAACGCCTTCGATATTGAGGCCGGTCTTGGCCGAGATCTCCACGGCATTGGAAGCGTCGAGGCCGATCACATCCTCGATCTGGCTCTTGACGCGCTCGGGCTCGGCGGCCGGCAGATCGACCTTGTTGAGGATCGGCACGATCTCATGATTGTTGTCGATCGCCTGATAGACGTTGGCGAGCGTCTGGGCCTCGACGCCCTGGCTGGCGTCCACCACCAGCAGCGATCCTTCGCAGGCGGCAAGCGACCGGCTGACTTCATAGGCGAAGTCGACGTGGCCTGGCGTGTCCATCAAATTGAGCGTGTAGGTCTCGCCGTCCTTCGCCTTGTAGGACAGGCGAACGGTCTGCGCCTTGATGGTGATGCCGCGCTCGCGCTCGATATCCATCGAATCGAGGATCTGTTCCTTCATGTCGCGCTGGGCGACGGCGCCCGTCGTCTGAATCAGGCGGTCGGCGAGCGTCGACTTGCCATGATCGATGTGGGCGATGATGGCGAAGTTGCGGATATGGGAGAGCGGCTGTGTCGTCATGGGCGGCTAATACCATTCCCCCGTGTCACCGCCAAGCACCCGTTCCCTCACAACAGCAAGGTTTTCCGGCCACGGGTGATCCGCTTGGTTGTCGCTAGCGTATGTCATGAACGCGATAAGTGTTTTTAGGAGCAGTGCACGCTTACGCGTTCGTTTATCAATGAGAAGCGGATCGTGTTTCGATCGCAAAAGGAGACGTCGCTCGGCATCGGGGGCGGTGAAAGGAAAGGCGGTAAAACGTGGACATGCATTTGCCAAACAAGTTCGCCGCCCTGTCATTGGCCGTTACCGACGCTACGCTTTCCGGAGATGATGATCTCGCCCCAACGGCCGTCGCCGCTCTGATCAACGCGGCGAACAACCCTCCTGCGAGCATAGGTGAGATCGCCGCGGTCGTCGGCCTTACGCATTCGGCAACTGTGCGTCTCATTGATCGGCTGGAAACCGATGGTCTGCTGCATCGCCGCCGCCGGGTCGGGCGCGAGGTGTTGGTGGAGATTACACCCGCCGGCCGCCGCCGGGCGGATGGACTGCAGGACCGTCGCCTCGCAGTGAGCCGCGATTTTCTTGCCGGTCTCTCGGCCGAGGAGCAGGATTTTCTCGGCCGGCTTGTTGATCGGATGCTGCGCGGCCACGTGGCACGTGGGTCTGACCGTCGCCGTCTCTGCCGGATGTGTTCCCGAGCTTACTGCAACTGCTGCTTTGAAACAGACCTTGCAGCGGCTGAAACCACGTCAACCGACGAGTCGGTCACGGGCGAAGAGGCCTGATTCGCCGCCTCAAGCCTTGCGATAGATCCAGACACGGGCTGGAGGCAGGTTGCGGACGATCCAACTGCTGACATCGAGCGTCCAGAGCCCAGCGTCGGCAGGAACCGGCGGCACCAGCGCATAGGAAAACTGAATGAACGGCCGCCCGGGCTCCAGCACGTCCATGGCCTGTTCGAGGAGATGGCGGCGGCGGGCTGGAGGCTGGGTGAACAGCGGCAATGACGACACGACGGCGGCCACCTTGGTGACGCCGGCATATCTCAGCGTGTCGGCAAATTCATAAGCGTCGCCAACCGTGACCCGGAGTCCCGGGAAGCGAACGCGGATGTGATCGGCGAAGTCGGGATTGTATTCGACGGCAGCGATCCGCTCGGGTACCACGCCGTGCTCCAGCAGCGCTGCGGTGACTGCGCCGGTGCCTGGTCCCAGCTCGACCACCGTTCCGTCCCAAGCGACATCCACGGCCGCTGCCATGGCGCGAGCGAGCCATCGTCCCGATGGGCTGACGGCACCGGTGGTGAGCGGCTTTGTCGCCCAGGTCTTCAAGAATTTCAGATCTTCCGAACACTGGCCGCGCACACGACGCGCCTCAGCGATCGCCTCATCCCGCAATCGGTGCACGAACATCGCCATCTCCCGTTCGACAAACAACACCGTCTGGCCGCGACCTATTTCCGGTCAGGTCGGAATTTGGACAAAGGCAGCTCAACTGCCGAGATTATCGAAGAAATCACGAACGCGCGCGAAGAAACCAGCTGACTCCGGATTATTCTCGCCCGACGACTCGCGCTCGAACTCCTCGAGCAGCTCGCGCTGCCGCCGCGTCAGGCGCTGTGGCGTCTCCACCATAACGTTGATGTACATGTCGCCGATGTCGCGGGACCGCAAAACGGGCATTCCCTTCGACTTCAAGCGGAATTGCTTGCCGGTTTGTGTGCCCTCTGGCACGCGCACCTTGGTCTTGCCGCCGTCGATGGTCGGTACTTCGAATTCGCCGCCGAGAGCCGCCGTCGTCATGGAAATCGGCACGCGGCAATGCAGGTCGGCGCCATCGCGCTGGAAGAAGGCGTGTGGCCTGAGCGAGATGAAAATGTAAAGATCGCCGGCCGGCCCCCCCCGGAGGCCAGCCTCGCCCTCGCCGGAAAGACGGATGCGCGTACCGTCCTCGATGCCCGAGGGAACGTTGACCGACAGCGTCCGCTCCTGCGTGGTGCGCCCGGTACCCGAGCAGGCTTCACAGGGGCTGGCAATGGTCTCGCCGCGCCCCTGGCAGGTGGGGCAGGTCCGCTCGATGGTGAAGAAGCCCTGGCTCGCCCTGACCTTGCCGGCGCCGCCGCAGGTACGACAGGTCTGTGGGCTGGTGCCCGGCTTGGCACCGGTGCCCGAACATTTGACGCAGGTGATCGATGTGGGAACGTGAATCTCGACGGTCTTGCCGGCAAAGGCTTCTTCCAGCGTGACGTCGAGATTGTAGCGCAGGTCGGCGCCGCGTTCGCGGCCGTTCGGTCGGGTGCGTCGGCCGCCACCCATGAACTCGCCGAAAATGTCGTCGAAAATGTCGGCCATCGAGGCGCCGAAGCCGGCATCCGCGCCGCGCCCGCCCATGCCGTTTTCGAAGGCGGCATGACCGAAGCGATCGTAGGCGGCCTTCTTCTGCGGATCCTTCAGGACCTCATAGGCCTCGTTGGCTTCCTTGAAGCGGGTTTCGGCGGTGGCGTCCCCCGGGTTTTTGTCCGGGTGCAGCTGCATGGCGAGCTTACGGAAGGCGCTCTTCAGCGTCTTTTCGTCGGCGTCGCGGGGAACGCCCAGCACGTCGTAATAGTCGCGTTTGGCCATCGTTGGTCCCGAGGTGCAAGGAAACGGACGGCGCCTTCCGCCCATTCTCAACAGGGAACGGCTCCCCGGTTATCTGGCCGGGGAGCCGGATGCGCAGGAAGCCCGGCTTCAGCCGTTCTTCTTGTCGTCCTTGACTTCCTCGAAGTCGGCGTCGAGCACGTCATCGCCCTCGGTCCCCGGCTTCTCCTCGGTGCTACCCGGCTGCTGGGCGGCATACATCGCCTCGCCGAGCTTCATGGCAGCCTGGGCGAGGGCGTTGGTCTTGGCCTTGATATCCTCGGCGTCGTCCGAGTCGACCACCGCCTTGAGGTCGGCGACCGCGTTTTCGATGATCGACTTGTCCGACGAGGAGACCTTGTCGCCATAATCGGCCAGGGACTTCTCGGTCGAATGGATCAGCGCCTCGGCGTGGTTCCTCGCCTCAACGGCCTCGCGGCGCGCCTTGTCGGCCGCCGCATTGGCCTCGGCGTCCTTCACCATCTTGTCGATGTCGGCGTCTGTAAGGCCGCCCGACGCCTGGATGCGGATCTGCTGCTCCTTGCCGGTGCCCTTGTCCTTGGCCGACACCTGGACGATGCCGTTGGCGTCAATGTCGAAGGTCACCTCGATCTGCGGCACGCCGCGCGGCGCCGGCGGCAGGCCGACGAGGTCGAACTGGCCGAGGATCTTGTTGTCGGCCGCCATCTCGCGCTCGCCCTGGAAGACGCGGATGGTCACCGCGCTCTGGCTGTCCTCGGCCGTCGAGAAGACCTGGCTCTTCTTGGTGGGGATGGTGGTATTGCGGTCGATGAGGCGCGTGAACACGCCGCCCAGCGTCTCGATGCCGAGCGACAGCGGCGTCACGTCGAGCAGCAGCACGTCCTTGACCTCGCCAGCCAGCACGCCGGCCTGGATGGCGGCGCCGATGGCGACCACCTCGTCCGGGTTGACGCCCTTGTGCGGCTCGCGGCCGAAGAACTGCTTCACCGTCTCCTGGACCTTGGGCATGCGCGTCATGCCGCCGACCAGCACCACCTCATCGATCTGACCGGCGCTGAGACCCGCGTCCTTGAGGGCCGCCTTGCACGGGTCGACGGTCTTCTGGATGAGGTCGTCGACCAACGCTTCGAACTTGGCGCGGGTCAGCTTCAGCGTCAGGTGCTTGGGACCCTTGGCGTCGGCGGTGATGAACGGCAGGTTGATTTCGGTCTGGGCCGAGGAAGACAGCTCGATCTTGGCTTTTTCGGCAGCCTCCTTCAGACGCTGCAGCGCCAGCTTGTCGCCGCGCAGGTCGATGCCCTGCTCCTTCTTGAACTCGTCGGCAAGGTAGTTGACGAGCCGCATGTCGAAGTCTTCGCCGCCGAGGAACGTGTCGCCGTTGGTCGACTTCACCTCGAACACGCCGTCGCCGATCTCAAGGATCGAGATGTCGAAGGTGCCGCCGCCGAGGTCGTAGACGGCGATGGTCTTGGAGTGATCGGACTTGTCGAGACCGTAGGCCAACGCCGCGGCCGTCGGCTCGTTGATGATGCGCAGCACTTCCAGACCGGCGATCTTGCCGGCGTCCTTGGTAGCCTGACGCTGGGCGTCATTGAAATAGGCGGGAACGGTGATGACCGCCTGCGTCACGCTGGTGCCGAGATAGGCCTCGGCCGTTTCCTTCATCTTGGCGAGGGTCATCGCCGAGATCTGCGAGGGCGAATACTTCTTGCCGTCGGCATTCACCCAGGCGTCGCCATTGTCGCCCTTGACGATGGTGTAGGGAACAAGATCCTTGTCCTTGGCGACCATCGGGTCTTCGAACCGCCGGCCGATCAGACGCTTCACCGCGAAGATGGTGTTCTCGGGATTGGTCACCGCCTGCCGCTTGGCCGGCTGGCCGACCAGACGTTCGCCACCGTCGGCGAAGGCGACGATCGACGGCGTCGTGCGCGCACCTTCCGAGTTCTCGATTACCTTGGCGTTCTTGCCATCCATGATGGCGACGCAGGAATTGGTTGTTCCGAGGTCGATGCCGATAACCTTGCCCATTTCGTCACTCCGTTCAGGCAGACCGTCCGAACCCCCTTGCGAGGCATTCGACGTGAAGCCGGATCCCCGGCCGGTCCCCGTTTTTCCTGTTGAATGCTGACCGGGGAACTCCCCGAATTCGGCCGGTATATAGGTTGCCGGCGAAGGCGACGCAAGAAGCTGGAGAGGCTTGCAGAGGCACTGATGCGAGAAAGATTGCCAACCCTAACCCAACATTAAGGCGCTCTCGACTACGACTACCTCCAGAACGCGAGAGGGGACGCCGTTTCTTTGCCGGCCTCCGATATCGCCGGGGTGGGCCGATCATGGATCAGAAGAGCGCGATGCTGGCGGACGAAGAATGCTCGACGTCTGGTCGGCTGTCCCTTGTTGTGCCAACGTATAACGAGCGCGCCAACATCACGGGACTTGTCGCCGCTGTCTCACGTGTCCTCGAAGGGCTCGATTGGGAAATCATCGTTGTCGACGATGACAGTCCCGACCGAACCTTTGAGGAGGTTCGTCGCATGGCGGTTCAGGACCATCGCGTCCGTTGCCTGCGACGTGTGGGGCGACGAGGGCTTTCGTCGGCTGTGATTGAAGGAGCGCTTGCAGCCAGTGGGGAGTTTATCGGCGTCATGGACGCTGACTTCCAGCACGACGAGCGCATTCTTGGCGTGATGTATCGCAAGCTTTGCGATACCGAAGCGGATGTCGCGGTCGCCACTCGCTATGATGGGCAAGGGGGCGTCGGCGACTGGAATGCCGGCCGACAGGCGATGAGCCGCCTTGCCACCTGGGTAAGCCGTCTGGTGGTCGGAGGAAGAACGACGGATCCGATGAGCGGCTTCTTCATGTTCCGCCGTGATCTGCTCGACGATGTCGTCTATGACCTGTCGGCCCAAGGCTACAAGATCCTGCTTGATATTCTCGCGTCCGCGCGGCGGCCGCTACGTGTCGAAGAGGTTCCCTTTGTCTTTCGTGTGCGGACCGAGGGAGAGAGCAAGATCTCGGCGATGGTAATCGCCGAATACGCGACTTTGATGATCGAAAAGCTGTCACACGGCTTTGTGCCCGGACGCTTTGTTCTTTTCTGCATGGTCGGCAGTCTCGGTATTCTTGTCCACATGATAGTGCTGTGGGCGAGTCGAGCCGCCGGGGTCGGCTTCGAAGAAGGTCAGTTGATGGCCACGTTCATCGCCATGCTGTTTAACTTCGGCCTGAATAACGAGGTCACCTATCGTCGCTGGCGACTTTCCGGGACGGCGATTTATGGTGGTGTGGTGGCTTTCTGCGCGGTTTGTTCGATTGGCGCTCTTGCCAACGTCAGCGTCGCCGAACTTGCACTAACCGAGCTTGGCAGTTGGCCGCTGGCTGGGCTTTCTGGTGCCTTGATCGGCGGGGTCATCAATTTCTCCATTGCCGATAACGTCGTATGGCAGGTTGCGCGTCGTCGCGGTCGTGCCAGTTCGTTGCAGCTCCAGAGAATGCAGCCTAACGCCTACCGGCCGGAGGGCCTTCGCGGATGAGCGGCATTTCCGCCGGTCCTAGCAGGCGCTTTGATGCATGGTCAGTGGCCGCCGCCCTGATGGCTCTTCTCGCCGTTGTTTTCCATGCCCTGATGCCGACCAAAGACGACATCAGCTGGCTGATCGTCAACGCGGAGGCGCTTCTCGACGGCAAGGAGCTGTACAAGGATATCATCGAGACCAATCCGCCGCTCTCGGTACTCCTTTACGTGCCGGCGGTTTTGGTCGAGCGCCTGATCGGACTGCGCGCGGAACTAGCGAGCGTGATCATCACCGCGCTAATCGGCCTTGCCGTAGCCCACCTCATCCGGCGTCGCCTCGATCTGGCTGGCGTTGAGGGGGGCGGGCGGCTGGAAGCTGCGATCGCGCTTGTCTTTCTCGTATTACCTTTGGGAGCTTATGGGCAGAAGGACCATGTGGCAGCGCTCATTGCGCTCCCCTTTTGCGTAGAATTGGGGCTGTTCTCGGATGGCCGCCGAAAAATGTCTGTTTCGACCGGCGTGCTCGTCGGCCTCTCCGTAGCGATAAAGCCGCAATTCGCTCTTGCCGCTCTGTTGCCCTGCTTGTGGATGGCAGCTCGGGTTTGGCGAAAAGGCGAACGCTTCTGGCCGTTCCTTGTCGTCAACAGAGCCACCGTGACGGCCGGTCTGCTTGTCGTCACTTTTCAGGGCCTCGTTTATTGGCTATTTCCGGCCTTTTTCAGGGACGTGTTGCCAATCGTACTTGAGGTGTATGTGCCGCCACGTCAGTCGTTGGCGACCTTGCTTTTCCCCCTGATGGGCATCCTCGTCCCGGCTCTGCTCATCCTGTCGCTTCTCTACGGTCCCCGGACGACCCTGGCCGAGGTTATTGGCGCTGCCGGCTTTGGCTTTTTCGCGGCCTTTCTGATCCAGGGAAAGGGCTGGCCCTATCACCTCTTTCCGGCAACAAGCTACGGTCTTTTTCTCTTCTCTGCTGAAGCGCTGCCGCGCCTATGGAAAGAACGGCAAAACCGTTCACCTGCGGTCGCCCTGCTGATGGCGACCACCATCCTGTCGATCCATTCCATTTGGATGACCGCGACCTGGACGGATTGGTCGGCACTGACACGCGCCATCAAGGCAACGGGAATTCAGCAGCCGACCATTCTCAACATCGCCGCCTCGCACGAAGTCGGTCATCCTTCGACGCGGGACGCTGGCGGACGCTGGGTTGGAACCTTCTCCTGCCGCTGGATAACGATGCTGGCAACCAATCGTACTCTCGATGGTGCCAAGGGGACAAACCGCGACGCACTTGCTGCTTGGATCGCCTATGATCGTCAGGTGCTACGTCGCGACATCGCCGAGAAACACCCCGACCTCATCTTGGTCGATCGGCGCGGCACTTTTGATTGGCTCGCTTGGGCTCGCGAGGATCCCGACACGGCGCGTCTCCTCGAAGGCTACAGACCAGTGGGCGAAGTTACCAACGACGGCGATGCGGGAAGCATTGAGCTGTTGAGACGATCTCAGGAAAGTGGCCACGATGCGGATGCAGGAATCCGAGGCTAGGGCGTTGAGCAGGCTCTGTATTCCTCTTTGGGGGAACCTGAAGCTACGAAGGCAGGTGTCGCCTGCGGGCATGACCGCAGGCAGCGGCGACATCCCAGGCAACGCCTATAGACTGGCTGTAATCGCGATTTTCCTGGTCGCCATAGTCTTGAGGGTTCTCAGAGCCCGGCTGCCGGATGACACCTTCTACGCTGACGACGTGTTTCAGATCTTGGAACCCGCCCATCGTCTGGCATTTGGCTATGGTTACGTGGCTTGGGAATTTGTCGCCGGTGTTCGGAACTGGCTGCTGCCCGGCTTGCTGGCCCTTATTCTCGGAGGGCTCAATAGTGTCGGCCTCGGTCAACCGGAAGCCTACGGTCCAGTCATCACCGGTTTTGCCATTCTCATTTCACTTCTACCGATCGATGTTGCTCGACGGTCAGCCCAACTTCTCGGAGGTACGCGCGCCGGACTTCTGGCGACGGCAGGTGCTGCTATCTATCCACCCCTTTTGTTTGCCTCACAGAAAATCACGCCGGAGGTCTTAGCCGGTTATGCGCTGGCAGCCGCGCTTCTATTCGCACTGAAAACCGGGCGGCGTTCGGCTGCCGCCTCTGGTTTGCTCGGCGGCATCGTCAGCGGACTGCGCATACATTATGCTCCGGCTCTTCTGGTCATTGTTTGGATCGTTTTCGTCAGACGGCAGCGAGATTTCACCAGTGTTGCCATTGCTTTGGCGTCCGGAGCTGCCGCCTTTTCAATGTTCGGCGTGGTCGACTGGCTGACCTGGGGGATGCCTTTTATTTCTTATTTGAGAGCCATCGAAGTTAACATCCTTTATGGCGTCGCGGCGCAATTCGGCGAGATGCCACCTTACTTCTATATCGCCGCGTTTCCCTTTGGTATCAGCTTGGCCTTGATTGCCGCCCTCGACTGGCAAAGGACGCGTTGGCTTCTCGTACCCATCTTCGTCATTTTGCTTGCGCATTCCTTGATCGGGCATAAAGAACCGCGTTTCGTCTTCGCCATACATGCGTTGACTGTCACCGCCATCGCAATTCCGCTGGCCGACTGGATTAGGCCGGAGAGCGCTCGAAGACTGCTTGGTATCGGGATTTGTCTGTGCTCAATCTTCGTTTGCTTGAAAAGCTATTTGGTGTCGAGCCAACCCGACGCGCTGCTGGTCGCAGATTATCGTGCCGTGATCTCTCAGCTTCGAGCTGAGCCGGATATGCGGGCCTTGGCCGCCTATGGCGTTGGCCGTTATAATTTCCCTGGCGCGTATTGGCTTCATCGCAACATTCCCATCATTCAGGACGAGTATGTTCCGCCGCAAGGTGTCCCCCCGGGCGTCACACATATCATCGTAGGTGCAGGGACACCTGACGTTGACGGGTTCCAAACCATGCGTGCGTTCGATCATCTCGAGTTGCGAAAGCGTCTTGAGATTGTTCCCGAGGCTCCGCTTCCGCCAATCGATTGGTCGATGCCGGCTATCTTTGCCTGGCGATGAGCGCTGAGCTTCCCCGGCTTGTTCGGCGCTGAATAACCGACCGCCCTGACGATATAGGCGGGTCCGGTGGAGAGCGCCCGGATCGTACCCACGGCCGTCCATCGCTCTCTTCGGCTCGATGAACAAAATGTCACATGACCGTCGGCGAATCGTCACTATCTTCGCGGCAAGGATGGGATGGTGGCTATGCTTTTTGGGCGGAGGGCTCATGATGTTCGGACTCCCTAACACTTTCCCGGCAACACAGGCGAGGCAAACGACGGCCGGTGAGGGGGCGCCGCTTGGCCGCATTGGCGCCCTCGAGGTGCGGCTTGCCCGCTCGGCCGCCGAGGTGCGCGCCGCCCAAGCGCTGCGCTACCGCGTGTTCTACGGTGAGATGCAGGCGACCGCCGATCCGCGCACCTTCCTTCGCCGCCGCGACGTCGACGCCTTCGATCGTTATTGCGACCATCTCCTGGTGCTCGATCATGACGACGTGGAGATCCGGCCGTTCCGCAAGGCGCGGCCGCGCATCGTCGGCACCTACCGCCTGCTGCGCCAGAACGTGGCCGAGCGGCATCGCGGCTTCTACACGGCCGGCGAGTTTGCCATCGAGCCGCTGCTCGCCCGCCACACCGGCCTGGAGTTCCTGGAACTCGGCCGCTCCTGCGTCATGAAGCCCTATCGCAGCAAGCGCACCGTCGAACTCTTGTGGCAGGGCATCTGGGCCTATGTGCTCAACCACGGCATCGACGCCATGATCGGCTGCGCCTCTTTCGAGGGCACCGATCCGCAGGCGCTCGCCCTGCCGCTGTCCTTCCTGCATCATCATGCCTCGGCGGACAGCGACTGGCTGGTGGAAGCGCGGCCGGAGCGGGCCGTTGCCATGAACCGGCTGCCGATCGAGGCGGTGGACATGCGCTCGGCCCTCTCCGGCATGCCGCCGCTGATCAAGGGCTATCTCCGCCTCGGCGCCATGGTTGGCCGCGGCGCCGTCGTCGACCGTCCGTTCGGCACCACCGACGTGATGATCGTCTTGCCGGTCGATCGCATTTCCGAGCGTTACGTTCGCTATTACGGCGCTGGCGCCAGCCGCTACGCCGCCTGATCTTCGCTGTCTCTGAAGACCAGGCGCGAATAGCCGACGAAGTTCAGGATCATGCCGATACCGGTGCCTGCCGCCACGGCGATGACAGGGCGAAGGCCGGATATGGCGGCAAGAGCCGCGGCAAAGGTCAAATAGTTGGCGATGATCGAGACGAGCGATACCGCGACGTAGCGCGTCCGGCGCCCCGGCACCGGAGCGCGCCGCTCTCTCCAGGTGAGGTTGCGATTGATCGTGTAGGTGACGGCGATGGCGACGGTCACCGCGAAGACGCGGCCGACATAGGGACTGACGCCAAGACTGGCGAGTGCCTCGGTCAGTCCGGCGTCGATAATGAAGCCGCTGAAGCCTGCCAGCGCGAAGCCGCCGAGCCGCCTGGGGACGGAGGCCACCTCAGCCGGCCTTGCGGCGGTCGGAGGGCTTGCCGAGCTGGCGCAGGAGATTGCGAAGCGCCCCGAGATTTGCCGCCGTTTCCGCCGTGGTCGCCGCCTCGGGGCGCTTCAGTGCGGGAATGGAGAGATAGAGGATGCGCTTCTGCTCGACCCGCGATCGGGCAAGGCTGTCGAGGATGAGGCCGGCGGTTGCCAACAGCGCAGCCAGGATCATCAGGCCCGTTGACAGCACCGCCGTCGGCAGGCGCGGCACCAGGCCGGTCTCGACGTAAGTTGCAAAGACCGGCAGGGCAAGGACCACTGAGGCTGCGACGAAAAGGCCCGAGAGCGCTCCGAAGAACAGGCTCGGCCGCGTCTCCTTCACCAGCATGGCGAACATCATCAGAATGCGAAAGCCGTCGCGGAAGGTGCGCAATTTGGACGGTGCTCCCTCGACGCGGCGGCCGTAATCGAGCGGCAGCTCTATCGTGGGAATGTGAAGCTGGCCGGCGTGAACAGCCATCTCCGTCTCGATTTCGAAGCCATGCGACACGGCCGGGAAACTCTTGACGAAGCGCCGCGTGAATGCACGGTAACCGGAGAATACGTCGGTGAAGTCGGGTCCGAATAGTCGGCGATACAGGCCGTTGAACAGACGATTGCCGAGGGCGTGGCCGGAGCGGCCGGCGTCGACGGTGACGTTGCGGCGGATGCCGACGGCCATGTCGGCCCGCTCGGTGACCAGCGCCCGCACGAGATCGACGGCATCGCGCGGATCGTAGGTGCCGTCGCCATCGGCCATCACATAAACATCGGCATCGATGTCGGCGAACATGCGTCGGACGACGTGGCCTTTGCCTTGCCGCCCCTCGCGGATCACCTCGGCGCCGGCGACGCGCGCCTCCATGGCGGTGCGGTCGGAAGAGTTGTTGTCGAAGACGCATATGCGTGCTTCCGGCAACGCCGTCCGGAAGCCTCGCACCACGGCACCGATCGTCGCTCCTTCATTGTAGCAAGGTAATACGACGGCGATATCGAGGCCTGGAAAGGCAGGGCCGGTGTCGGTTGCGATCTCGCTTGCGGTCATGAAGGCCATCCGAAGGATGCGGACCGCGATCGCGGTGCGTCGCCTTTACCTTTTATCCATCGTGTTAAGGCAAGGCTAACGACGCTTCGCGTGTGCCGGGCTTTTCCCCGTCCTGTTGTCGGCTTTGGTCAATGAATTCCAAACAAGGCGTCCTTGGCGCCCATCTTGCCCTCTACGGTTCCGGCCCGCGTGCCCGTCTGCTCTTTGCCGTAGCGCTGGGGTTGCTGGTGGTGGGGCTTGTCGTCATCAACTACCGGGCGAACCTCGGTCCCCAATGGAGCGACCCCGATTCCATGATGCGCCTTGTCGAGGTGCGCGACCTTCTCGCCGGCCAGGGATGGTTCGACCTCACTCAGTATCGCCTCGATCCTCCGGGTGGCGTGCTGATGCATTGGTCGCGTCTGGTCGACCTGCCGATCGCGGCGATCATTCTCGCGGCGAGCCCCTTTGTTGGCCGAGGCGACGCCGAGCTGTTCGCCGCCAACCTCTGGCCGGTTCTGCTGGTGATTCCGTTCGCCTTTGCATTGGCCTCGGTGGCCGGCCGCTTCGGCGGCGGCATTGCCCGGCTCGTCACACTCCTGATGATCTTCCTGTCACCGCAGGTGAAGGGCGTTTTCCTGCCTGGCGATCTCGATCATCACAATATCCAAGCCGTTCTGATCGCCCTGATGCTGATGGGATTGGTACGAGCCGACGGTGCTCGTCGTTGGTCGCTTGTTGCCGGCGTAGCGGCGGCGGCCAGCCTCGCGGTCGGCATGGAGACGCTGCTGGCGGTTCTCCTGGCCATCCTCGGGCTCGCCATTGCCTGGATCGTTGACGCCGATCGCTGGCGGCGCGGCCTCATGCTGTTCAACGGCGCGCTGATGGTCGGCACGCTGCTGGCCGCCGCCGCCACCATCCCGCCGTCCCGCTGGTTGGTACCAGCCTGCGACGCGCTTTCTTTTGCCTATTTGATACCGGTCCTGATTGGCGGCAGCGCCGTCATCGCGCTCGCCGCGATGCTGCGCGGCCACAGCGATGGTGTGCCTGGCCTTCTCATGCGTGGCGGCGCGCTGGCCGCCGTCGCTTCGATCCTGGTGGCGGTTGCTGCGGTGCTGTTCCCGACCTGCCTCGGCGGACCTTACGGCGGCGTGGATCCGGCCATTCGGTCAATCTGGCTCGACCGTGTTTCCGAGGCGCAGGGTCTTATTGCCACTCTCAAGGGAGAGCCGGACCTGGTGCCGCCGCTCTACATAGCGCCATTTGCCGCCTTTGTACTCGGTGCGCTGGCGCTCCGGCGCATGCCGGTAGCCGACAGGACGGCCTTTGCCATCGTGCTGTCGATCCTCGGTGGCTCCGTTCTGTTGGGAGTGATGCAACTGCGGGCGCTGGTTGGCGCACAAATCGTCGCCTCGGCGGCGGTCGGCGTTGTTGCCTCTTTGGCTATCAAGGCGACAGCCGGCCATGATGACCTCAGTTCGATCGCCCGGCGTTGGGCATGGCTCATTGCGGTTCCGGTGTTATGGGCGCTTCTCGTCATGGCGGTCGGTCGGCTCGCGAACCAACCGGATCCCGACGCGGCCGACGACGCGACCATGACCGACTGTCGCGCCTTCTTTGCCGATGTGCTCGGTGTCCGCGCGCCGGGGCTCGTTGTCGCTACGTCCAATTTTGGTTCTTTTCTGCTCAAGGCGACGCCGCATGGCGTGCTGGCGGCGCCCTATCATCGCGACGCGCATGGCATTCTCGCGGTTGATGCCGTCTTCACCGGCGCTGATCCCGAGGCCGCATTCAGGGCCACCGGTGCCACTTATCTGGCCACCTGTACGGGCGATGCCGAGCTTCAACAGATGGCCGAACGCGCACCGGAGGGTCTCGCCGCCCGGCTGATCCAGGGCATACGGCCACCATGGCTCGTTGAAGTCGCCTCGCGGCCGGCCGGTATGATTTTCTCGGCAAAGCCGTCCGGGCTCGACGTCACCGGTTCGCTGCCGGTGTTGCGGCTGCGCCCATCGATCCGCGACTAGAGGATCCGGTGGGCTTCCTGCACGCTGGTTAATCTCTGGTTAATCCGGCAGGGCGCAGCATGCGCCGAGTCATTGATGCCGGAATAGCCCATGTCCTGTCGCCTAGCTGCCCTCTTCCTCCTTGCCGCGGTTCTGCCGGCCGCCGCCGAAACGCCGGCCAAGCAATTGTTTGGCGCGGTAGAAACTCCGGCATCGCTTGCCGCCCGCTCCATCGGTACCTATGCGCGGGGTTGCCTTGCCGGCGCGGTGCTCTTGCCGATCAATGGCCCGACCTGGCAGGTGATGCGTCTGTCCCGCAATCGCAATTGGGGCAATCCGGCGCTCGTCAGTTTCCTCGAACATCTCGCGGCGAAGGCGCCGGCAGCGGGCTGGAATGGCCTTCTCGTCGGCGACATGTCGCAGCCACGCGGCGGTCCCATGGCGTCGGGTCACGCCAGCCACGAGATCGGGCTTGACGCCGATATCTGGCTGACGCCAATGCCGAAGCGCGAGTTCTCCTACGACGAACGCGAGCGGGTGAGCGCGGTGTCGATGCTGGCTCCCAACACGCTCACCGTCGACCCCAAGAAATTCTCGGACCGACAGTTCAACATCATTCGCCTGACGGCGAAACAGCCCGAGGTGGAGCGTATCTTCGTCAACCGTGCCATCAAGAAAGCGCTCTGCGAACAGACGACTGGCGACCGCAGCTGGCTTTCGAAGGTACGCCCCTGGTGGGGCCACGACTTCCATTTCCACGTCCGCATCGCCTGTCCGCGCAATTCGCCGACCTGCAAGCCACAGACCGAGCCTCCATCCGGCGACGGCTGCGGCGCCGAACTCCAGAGCTGGTACGCGCCGCCGCCCAAACCGACGAAGCCCTCGAAGCCCAAGCCACCGCCGCCCGAGATCACCTTGAAGGATCTGCCGCCCGAGTGCTCCCAGGTATTGGTGGCGAAGTGAACGAAAGAGGCCGCGGCTTTCCGCGGCCCTTGAGCCGCCGTCCGGTTCGCTCAGTTGCCGCTGAGGCGCTGAAGAGGGCGGTGTAAAGCCGTGCTGGCGAGCCGATGGGATCTCTTCTCCCATTTATTTCTCTCGCCTCGACTTCCTCCGCGACAGAACGAATTGCAGGTACTTTCCGCCCCCTCTGCCCAGGCGCCGGTATCTCAAAGGCGCTGATACATGAATTACAGGGCGCCCTTACGCGGGTCGTCTTCCAGTTCGTCGAGCGGCCCGGTCAGCGCGGTGCGCGGCGGCACCAGTTGCGGCGGAATGACGACGATGCCGGGGGATTCGGGCGGGTGGTCCAGGAGGTCGAAGGCGGTGGCCACCATGCGTTCGGCGTCCTGGCGGATCATGATCACCGGGAAGGACAGGAAGCTCGCGAACGGAACGTAGTCGAAGCAACCGATCACTTGACCGGAAAAATCGTCGCTGCGGTGATCGGTCAGGAAGCGCAGGAAGCCCTCGAAGTTGATCGCCGAGTTGATGAACACGGCGCGCGGCAGGCGCCCGCGGTCGTGAAAGTGCCGCTCGAAGGCCAGCTTGGCGTTGCGAGCCGAATAGCCAATCAGATCGACGGCTTGGGCTGCCGAATGGCCAAATCTGGCCGACCTGACGTCGTGAAAGGCGCGGATACGCGCTCGCGTCGCCTCATCCTCCCGGCCTCCGATCAGGATTAGCTCGTCGGCTGTGAGCGGTGCGTCAGCAGGAAAGGCGTCGATCAAGGCTTCGGTCAACACGCGCGCGCCGCCGTAGTTGTCCGAGACGACCGACGGGGCCAGCGTGCCGGGCAGGTCGAGGTTGATGTGGCGAACGCCGGACGCCTTGCATAGTTCGTGCACGCCATCGGGGTCGGCGGCGCCGCAGACGAACAGCGCGTCGATGGAATAGGAGATCAGGTGTTCGGCGCTTTCCCGCTCCTCGGCCGGATTGCGGTGGGTGGAGACGACCACCGGGCAGAGGCCGCGCCGGCGGGCCCGGAGCTCGAAGGCCTGGGCAATCGAGGAAAAGTGGTGGAAGTCGTAGATGGGGAGCAACAGGCCGATCAGCCCCGACGACGAGTTCCTGAGGCCGCGCGCCTGACGGTTGGCGCTATACTGATGCTCCTCTGCCAGCTTCTGGATCAGTTCGGCGGTGGCTTCCTTGATGCGACGCTGGCGCCAGGTGCCATTGAGAACGGCGCTGACCGTCGACGGTGACGCCCCCGACAACCGCGACAGATCGTAGATCGTCGTCTTCTTACCCGCTGCGGCCGGCACCCTATCCTCCTTAAGTCCGGGTCGGGCCAATCGCGCTTGACGGGACACCGAGTTTCATAAATAGTCTGTGCACCATCGATTGCGCAATACAAATTCGAAGAGGTTGCGCAGGACTGGCGCCGAAGCTGGGAGGCTTCGGCAGGGAGGAAAAGTCCGGGTCCGCGCTCCGAGGAGGGGCCGGAAACGGACGAGCGGCGTTGCCGCGATCTTGGAGGAGAAAACAATGAAACGGCTTTTGGCTGCCGCTGTCGCGGCGTCGTTCGTGCTTGCCACTTCGTTCGCGGCCCTGGCGGCTGATGCCCCCAAGGTCGGCGTCGTCGTCAAGATCGGCGGCATCCCCTGGTTCAACGCCATGGAGGCCGGCATCAAGGAGCAGAGCGCCAAGCTCGGCGTCGACGGCTTCATGATCGGGCCGACCAGCGCCGATCCGGCGCTTCAGGTACGCGCCATCGAGGATTTGATCGCCCAGAACGTCAAGGTGATCGGCGTCGTCCCCAATGACGCCAAGGTGCTGGAGCCAGTGCTCAACAAGGCTCGCGAGAAGGGCATCATCGTCATCACCCATGAATCGCCCAGCCAGAAGGGCGCCGACTGGGACTTCGAGCTGGCCTCCGTCAAGGGCTTCGGCGAGGCCTACGGCAAGCAGCTCGGCGAGCTGATGGGCGGCAAGGGCGGCTACGCGGTGTTCGTCGGCTCGCTGACCGTGCCGCTGCACAACGCCTGGGCCGACGCGGCCATCGCCTACATCAAGGCGCACTATCCTGACATGAAGCTGATCGGCGACCGCTATGGCGTTGCCGAGGATGTCGACAAGAGCCGCAGCACCGCCCTCGATCTGATGGCCGCCAACCCCGACCTCAAGGGCTTCCTCGGCTTCGGCAGCCAGGGCCCGATCGGCGCCGCCCGCGCCGTCGAGGAACGCCGGCTGATCGGCAAGGTCACGGTGCTCGGCCCGTTCTCGCCCGGACAGGGCCAGAAATTGCTCAAGGCCGGCGCCCTCTCCGGCGGCTTCATGTGGAACCCGAAGCTGGCCGGCCAGGTGTTCGTCACCATCGCCGACAAGCTGATCAAGGGTGAGAAGATCAAGGACGGCGACACCATCGAAGGGCTTGGCGTCGTTCATCCAGACTTCGAGAACCACAACATCATCGTCGACCAGCTTGTGTCCATCAACAAGGACACGGTCGCCGACCTCGCGGCCATGGGGCTCTGACGAAAGCGACAAGAACCGGCGGTCTAGTCCTCCGCCGGTTCCAACGCCAAAAATCCGCCGGGTCGGTACCGTCCGACCCGGCCCAAAGCCCCGCTGACCGGCAAAGAGAACCCACGCCATGGACGAGACCGTCGGCGGCAAACCATTGTTGTCGCTTCGCAACATCAACATCACCTTCGGCGGCGTCCGCGCTCTGCGCGACGTGTCCTTCGAGCTGAAGCCCGGCGAAATCCATTGCATTGCCGGCGAGAATGGCTCGGGCAAGAGCACGCTGATCAAGATCATCACCGGCGTCTACCAACCGGCCGACGGTGCCGAGATCGAGTTCGACGGCAAGGCCTATTCCCACATGTCGCCGGTGTCGGCGCATGCCGGCGGCATCAAGGTCATCTGGCAGGACTTGGCGCTGTTTCCGGAAATGACTGTCGCCGAGAACATCGGCTTCTCCGAGGTGGTGGGCCATGGCTTGCGGCTGGTCGATTACGGCCGCATTCGCGCCATCGCCCTGGAGGCACTGGCAAAGCTCGGCGTCAGCCTGGACGTCGACGCGCCGCTCAAAGAGTTTCCGATCGCCCAGCGCCAGATCGTCGCCATCGCCAGGGCGTTGGTCGGCGAAGCGCGCGTCGTGTTCATGGACGAGCCGACGGCCTCCCTCACCCAGTCCGAGACCGACCACCTCCTCGACATCGTCCGCAATCTCTCGGCGAGCGGCGTCGCGGTGGTGTTCGTCAGCCATCGCCTCGCCGAAGTGCTGGAGATTTCGAGCCGCATCACCGTTTTGCGCGACGGCCGCCTGGTTGGCGTCTATCCGGCCGAGGGCATGACGCAATCGAAGATCACCGAGCTGATGACCGGCCGTACCTTCGAGGCGAAAGTGCGCGCCGCCCCGCGTGCCGATCGTCCGGTGGTGATCGAGGTCGACGGCCTCAGCCGACCCGGCCAGTTCTCCGACATCTCCTTTAAGGTGCACGAGGGCGAAACGCTCGGCATCACCGGCCTCTTGGGCGCCGGCCGCACCGAGCTGGCCATGACCTTGTTCGGCATGCTGAAACCAGCAGCCGGCCGCATCCGCCTCGACGGGCGCGAGGTGCGTTTTTCCTCCAACCGCGACGCCATCGACGCCGGCATCGCCTATCTCTCTGAAGACCGGCTGTCGCTCGGCCTCATCCAGGCGCAGTCGATCGTCGATAACCTGGTCATTTCCTCGCTTGCCAGGATCCTGTCGGGCGGTCTGATCTCGCCCGGCAAGAAGACAAGCCTGGTCGGCAAGTGGGTGGCCGAACTCGGCGTCAAGATCGGCAAGCCCGAGGATGCCATCACCACCCTGTCGGGTGGCAACCAGCAGCGCATCGCCATCGCCAAGTGGCTGGCCACCGACCCGCGCCTCCTTATCCTCGACGCGCCGACGGTGGGCGTCGACGTCGGCGCCCGCGCCGGCATCTTCGACATCGTGGCGCGCCTTGCCGACAGCGGCCTTGCCATCATCCTGATTTCCGACGAGGTGCCCGAGGTCTATTTCAACGCCGACCGAATCCTGCACATGGCGCAGGGCCGCGTCGTCGGCTCTTACGACCCGCGCGCCTATTCGCTCCACGACATCGAGGCCGCCGTCTATGGTTAAGTTCATCCGGACCCACGGAACCGAGAGCGCGCTCTTGGCGGTGATCGTCGTGATCAGCTTCGTCCTGTCGCTGGTGACCGACCGTTACTTCACCGTCGGTAACGCCTTCGACCTGCTCAATACCTCGTCGGTCAACATCATCTTCGCCGTCGGCCTGCTGGTTGTGCTGATTTCCGGCGGCATCGATATCTCCTTCGCCGTCGCTGCCTCGGTGGCGCAATATGGCACGGCGCTGTTCATCGCCTGGATCGGCGGCGGCAACTGGGCCATCGGCCTTATCATCGCCGGGTCGATCGGCATCGGCCTCGGCTGCCTCAACGCCGCGCTGATCCAGGGCTTCGCAATCCCTTCGATCGTCGTGTCGATCTCCACCTTCAACGTGTTCTTCGGCCTGTTGATGTTCTTCACCAAGGGCGTGTCGATCTACGATCTGCCCGACTGGCTCACCGAGCACGTCGTTCTCTACGAGCGGCAGCTCGCCGACGGCAGCTGGATCGAGATTTCGCTGCCGGTGCTGGTCATGGCGATCTGCGTCGTCGCCACCTGGACGCTGGTGACGCGCACCACTATCGGCCGCCAGCTTTACGCCTTCGGCGACAACCCTGAGGGCGCCCGCCGCTTCGGCGTCAACATCGCCGCCATGCGCTTCATCGCCTTCGGCTGGCTCGGCCTGATGGCCGGCATTGCCGGTCTCGTCCAGGCCCATTATGCTCAGGAAGTGGTGCCCAACGCCCTCTACGGCCGCGAGCTGGACGTGCTGGCCGCCGTGGTGCTCGGCGGCGCCCGCCTCGGCGGCGGCAAGGGCACGGTGCTCGGCTGCGTGCTGGGCGTCATGCTGACCCAGATCACCCAGAACGGCCTCAACCTGATGGGCGTCTCGCCCTTCGCCTTCAAGATGATCGTCGGCGCCATCATCCTGATCGCCATCACCCTGTCGAACGCGCGCATCGAACGCCTGCTGCCGTTCCTCAGCCGCAAAGGAGCCTGACGATGAGCGCCCTTATCCAGCGCCTCAACGGCGCGCCCTTCGTTCGCGATATGGCCGGCCCCGGCTTCGCCTTCCTGGCGGTGTTGATCGTCTTCTCGCTGGCCTCGCCGCAGTTCCTGAGCGGCGCCACCTTCGGCTCGGTGGCCTTTCAACTGCCGGAACTCGGCCTCTTGACGCTCGCCATGCTGATGCCGATCATCACCGGCGGCTTTAACCTGGCCGTCACCTTCACCGCCAACATGGCCGGCCTGACGGTCGCCTGGATACTCGAGGCCAACGGCGGCGTTGACGCCAGCCCCGAGGTGTTCGCCTTCGCCGTGGTGGTGGCCATCGGCGTCGGAGCGCTGGCCGGCTTCGTCATGGGCCTGGTCATCGCCTTCACCCGCGCCCACCCGATCCTGGTGTCGCTGTCGATGATGATCTTCCTGCGCGGTCTCGGCGAGTTCCTGACGCGCGGCGGCGACGTTTCGGGCTTTCCCGAATTCCTCCACCCGATCGGCCACGGCTCGATCCTCGGCATTCCCGTGCCGATGCTGGTGTTCCTCGTCTGCGTCGCCCTCTGGCACCTGTTGCTCTCGCGCAGCCGGCTGGGCTTCAACACCTACATGATCGGCTCCAACATCGAGGCGACGCGCTATTCCGGCATCAACACCCGCCGGGTGGTGATCCTGGTCTACACGCTGTCCGGGGCGATGTGTGCCATTGCCGGCATCATCATGATGGCGCGCTTCAACTCGGTGCGCGTCGGCCATGGCGAATCCTACGTGCTGATCACCGTGCTCGCCTGCTTCCTCGGCGGCGTCCATCCCGACGGCGGCTTCGGCAAGGCGCTGCCAGTGTTCGTGGCGCTGATCGACCTGCAGATGCTGTCGTCCGGTCTCAACATTCTGGGCGCCAACCAGCATCTCGCCACGGCCGTCTGGGGCCTGCTACTGATCACCGTGATGATCAGTCGCTGGCTGGTCCTTCGCCTGCGATCAAACTTCGCTTCCAGCCGAAGATAGTCTCACCCGGAGTTCAGCGTGTCCGTCATCGTCATCGGGTCCGTCAACGTCGATATCGTCACCTACGCCGATCGGGCGCCGCGCCCCGGCGAGTCGCTGACCGGCCGCAGCTACCAGATGGTCCCTGGCGGCAAGGGCGCGAACCAGGCTGTCGCGGTGGCGAGGCAAGGACAGCCCGTCAGCTTCATTGGCCGTATCGGCGCGGATTCCTTCGGCGATTTCATCAAGTCGCGGCTCGGCGGCTTCGGGGTGAACCTTGACCACTTGGTCGTCGACGACACCCTGCCGACCGGCATCGCCGTCATTGGTGTCGACGCCAAGGGCGAGAACGCCATCACCGTCATTCCCGGCGCCAATACAGGTGTTTCCGAGGAGCAGGTCACTGCCGCCGCATCGCGCTTCAAGGGCATCAAGGTGCTGCTTGCCCAGCTCGAACATCCGTTTCCGGCGACGCTGAAGGCCGTCGAGTATGCGCGACAGGCCGGTGCCAAGGTCATTCTCGATCCGGCGCCAATCCCGACCTTTCCCTTCCCGGCCGAGACCATCCGGCTGTTCGACGCCTTGACGCCGAACGAAATCGAAACCGAGGCGCTGACCGGCATCGCTCCCGTCGATCTCGAGGCCGCGGCCGCTGCCGCCGCGCAACTGGCGAGCACCGGCTTGCCGATCGCCGTCGTCAAGCTCGGCGCACGCGGCGTCTATGTCCACAGCGCAGACTTCCGCGGCCACGTGCCGCCGTTCAAGGTCAAGGCCATCGACACCGTGGCGGCCGGCGACTGCTTCAACGCCGGCTTCGCCTCCGCTCTTTGCGAGGGCATGCCGGTCGAGCAAGCCATTCGCTATGCTGCCGCCTCCGGTGCGCTCGCCTGCACCAAGGCCGGCTCGTCCGACGCGGCGCCGACCCACGCCGAGGTCGAGGCGCTTCTCGCCGGTGGCTGAAGGCCCTCTGGCGCGCCTAAAAACAAAGGCCACGGTTGTCTCCCGTGGCCTTTGTCATTTGTTTTGAAGCCTTCAGCCGCGCAGGGCAGCACCGGTTGCCTTCTGAACGGAGACAACGATCGCCTTGGACACCTTCTCGATGTCCTCGTCGGTCAGCGTGCGATCGCTCGGCGTCAGCGTAACGGCGACGGCCACCGATTTCTGTCCGGCCGCCACGTGCTCGCCCCGGTAGACGTCGAACACGTCGACGTCACCGATCAGCTTCTTGTCGGCGCCTTGTACCGCCTTGATAAGTTTCGCCACGTCCACGCTGTCGTCGACAACGAAAGCAAAGTCGCGGCTGACCGGCATGAAGGCGGAAATCGCCAAAGCTGGCTTGCTGCGGCCGGCCTTCGCCTTGGCGACGGGAATGCGGTCGAGAATGACTTCGGCGGCAACGATCGGTCCCTCGGCATCCAGCGCCTCGATGACGGCCGGATGCAACTCTCCGAAATGAGCCAGCACGGTCTGCGGTCCGAGTTGGATGCTGCCCGAACGACCTGGATGGAACCAGCTCGGCGCGGATCGGACGATCTGGACCCGCGAGATGTCGACACCCAGCGCATCGAGCAACGCCAGCGCATCGGCCTTGGCATCGAAGACGGTTACGGCAGCCGCCGAGCCGCTCCAGTGACGGCCGGCGCCGACAAACCCAGCGCTGCCTTCGCGCACGGCAGTGGCCGCTATGCTCTGGTCTTGCGGCCGGTCACCGGCAAAAGTCTGACCGACCTCGAACAGCGCGAGGTCGGCAAGGCCACGGTCGGCATTGCGCTTCACCGCCGCGACAAGGCCAGGGATCAGGCTCGGCCGCATGTCGCTCATGTCGGCGGAGATCGGGTTGGCAAGCTCGAGTTCGGGCGCGCCGCCGCCGAACAGCACGGCCACCGGCTTGGCGAGAAACGACCAGGTCACCGCCTCGACGAGACCGCGCGCCGCCAGTGCCCGCTTGGCACGACGGGTGCGGGTCTGCAGCGGCGTCAAAACCTTCTGCGACACCGAGGCAAGGCGCGGCAGCGCCGTCGCCTTCACCTGATTGAGGCCGACGATGCGCACCACTTCCTCGACGAGGTCGGCTTTGCCATGGACGTCCGGCCGCCAGGACGGTACGGCGACCGAGCGACTCTCGCCACTACCGGTTACCGAGAAACCGAGCTTTTCAAGCGTTGCGGCAATGGTGTCGGCCGAAAGATCGAGGCCGGACAGACGCTTCACCTCAGAAAGCGGGAAATCGAGCACCTTGTTCTGTAGCGGTTCCTTGCCAGCTACGACAACTTCGGAAGCTTCGCCGCCGCAAAGGTCAAGCACCATACGCGTCGCCAGCTCCAGGCCGGCAATGACGAAACCGGGATCGATGCCGCGCTCGAAACGGAAACGGGCGTCGGAATTGAGGCCCAGACGGCGGCCGGTGCGGGCGGTCCGACCGGGATCGAAATAGGCGCTTTCGATGAAGACCGACGTGGTCGTCTCGGTGGAGCCGGTGGTCTCGCCACCCATGACGCCACCAAGGCCGAGCACGGCGGCATCGTCGGCGATGACGCACATGCTGTCGTCGACCGCATAGGTCTTGCCGTCGAGCGCCAGCAGGCTTTCACCCGCCTTGCCCAATCGAGCGGAGATGGTGCCGGTCAGCTTGTCGGCGTCGTAGACGTGCAGCGGCCGGCCGCGATCGAAGGTCAGGTAGTTGGTGATGTCGACCAGCGCCGAGATCGGGCGAAGACCGATCGCCTTGAGCCGGTCCTGTAACCACTTGGGCGATGGGCCGTTCTTGAGGCCACGCACCACGCGGCCGGCGAATACCGGGCAGGCCGTATCGTCGCCGTCGAACTTCAGCACGATCGGCACCGGTGAGGCGAAAGTGCCGGCAATCGGCTTCAGCGGATCCGGCTTCAGCTTGCCGAGGCCGCGCGCCGCGAGGTCCCGGGCGATACCGCGTACACCAAGGCAGTCGGGCCGGTTGGGGGTGATGGAGATGTCGATCACCGGGTCGGTGCCGCCGCGATAGTCGGCGAAGGAGACGCCGACCGGTGCGTCCTCGGGCAACTCGATGATGCCGTTGTGCTCGTCCGACAGGCCGAGCTCGCGCTCCGAGCACATCATGCCACGGCTCTCGACGCCGCGGATGGTGCCGACTTCCAGCACGGCGCCGGTCGCCGGAATGACGACGCCGGGCAGGGCGAACACGCCCTTGAGGCCGGCCCGCGCGTTGGGCGCGCCGCACACCACCTGCACCGGTCCCTTGCCGGCGTCGACCGACAGCAGCTTCAGCTTGTCGGCATTGGGATGCTTGTCGGCGGTGACGATCTTCGCCACGACGAACGGCTTGAACGGCGCGGACGGATCGGAAACCTCTTCCACCTCGAGGCCCACCATGGTGAGCGCCTCGACGACTTCGTCAAGCGAGGCATCGGTGTCGAGATGGTCTTTCAGCCAGCTGAGGGTGAACTTCATTTTGGCAAATCCGTTATCGGAAACTTTGAATGGCTCGGTCCGGGGACCAGGCGGGGAAGGTGGCGGCAGAGCCCGCCGCCATTACCCCGTCAGTCCGCCATAGAGACTCGGCAGGTCGAGCGGACGGAAGCCATAGTGCTTCAGCCAGCGGGCATCGGCGTCGAAGAAGGCGCGCAGATCGGGCATGCCGTATTTCAGCATGGCGATGCGGTCGATGCCCATGCCGAAGGCAAAGCCCTGATAGACATCGGGGTCGAGGCCGGCGGCGCGAATGACGTTGGGATGCACCATGCCGCAGCCCAAAATCTCCAGCCAATCGTCGCCCTCGCCGATACGGATCTCCGAGCCCGACCGCCGGCAGCCGACGTCGACTTCCATCGACGGCTCGGTGAACGGGAAGAAGGACGGCCGGAAGCGCGTCTTGACTTCTTCCACTTCGAAGAAGGCCTTCAGGAACTCCTCCAGCACCCACTTGAGATGGCCGAAATGGGTTGTCTCGTCGATGACGAGGCCTTCCACTTGATGGAACATCGGCGTGTGAGTGGCATCGCTGTCGCAGCGATAGGTACGACCGGGCGCAATGATGCGGATCGGCGGCTTCTGCGTCTCCATGGTGCGGATCTGCACCGGCGAAGTATGGGTCCTGAGCAGCAGTCGCGAGCCATCCTCCTTCGGCTTCAGGAAGAACGTGTCGTGCATCTCGCGCGCCGGATGGTCCGGCGGGAAATTGAGGGCCGTGAAATTATAGTGGTCGGTCTCGATGTCCGGCCCCTCGGCCACCGCAAAGCCCATGTCGGTGAAAATGGCGGTGATCTCGTCGATCACCTGGCTCACCGGGTGGATACGCCCCTCGGCGAGCGGCCCAGGCCGGACCGGCAGCGAGATGTCGACGGTTTCGCGCGCAAGACGAGCATCGAGCGCGGACGCCTTCAGCACCGCCTTGCGGTCGGCGACGGCCAGTCCCACGCGGTCCTTCAGCGCATTGATCGCCGCGCCGCGCGTCCGCCGGTCATCGGGGCTCATGGCGCCGAGCGTCTTGAGCAGCGCCGACACCGATCCCTGCTTGCCAAGGGTGGCGACGCGCACGCCCTCAAGGGCGGCTTCGTCGACGGCGGCGTGGATGTCGTCGAGAATGGAGGCTTCGAGCTGTTCGATGTCGGTCATAACGCGTGTCCTGGCGGATCTGATGGCAGGCTTCTAGCCGGTCTGACCGGCGATTGCACCCCTGGAAACAAAAAGAGCGGCGCACCGATCGGCGCGCCGCTCTCGTAATGTCGGGGCGGCCGATCAGCGATCGGCCCCGCGCTGTCGCCGATTAGGCGGCAGCCTGGGCCTTCTCGACGATGGCCTTAAACGACGCCGGCTCGCTGATGGCGAGATCGGACAGCACCTTGCGGTCGATGGCGATCCCGGCCTTGGCCATGAGATCGATGAAGCGAGCGTAGGTCAGCTCGCCACCGGTCACGTCACGGACAGCGGCGTTGATGCGCTGGATCCAGAGAGCGCGGAAGTTGCGCTTCTTGGCCCGACGGTCACGCGTCGCATATTGCATCGCGCGATCGACGGCCGCCTTGGCGGTCTTGATGGTATTCTTGCGGCGGCCCCGGAAGCCCTTTGCGGCCTCTAGAACCTTCTTGTGCTTGGCATGGGACGTAACGCCCCGCTTGACGCGCGCCATAATTCAGTCTCCTCGAGTGTGAGTGCCGTTTGATCGCGCGGGATCAGGCGTAGGGCAGGAAGTTCTTCTTGATGATGATCTCGTCCGGCTTGGACAGCACGGTGGTGCCGCGAGCCTTACGGATGAACTTGGTAGTCCGCTTGATCATGCCATGGCGCTTGCCGGCCTGAGCAGACTTGATGTGGCCACTGGCCGTCACCTTGAAGCGCTTCTTTGCGCCCGACTTCGTCTTCATCTTGGGCATTTTGCTCGTTTCCGAGTGTTAGGAGATCCCTCTCGGGTTCTCGCTGGCCTGTCAGTTCCGGAAAAACCCACGATCCGTCGCGGGAGACCCGCGACCCTGGACCGCGCTGTCCGGGGGTTTGAGCTTCGACAGTCGCCACGGCATGCCCATGGACACGGAAAACCGTCTCCACGCCGGGCGACCTGAAGTGGCTGGGCTTCTAGCCGAAAAGGGCAGGAAACGCAAGGCGCATCAACACTACCCCCGATGGCCTGACAAACCAAAGGCTCCGGCATGGATTCCGGAGCCTTTGGTCAATCTGTCTGAAAGGATCAACGCGGGGAAAGCAGCATCACCATCTGGCGGCCTTCGAGGCGCGGCTCGCTCTCGACCTTGGCGACCGCGACGGTCTCTTCTTTCACCTGCTGCAAAAGCTTGAAGCCAAGATCCTGGTGCGCCATCTCGCGACCGCGGAAGCGGAGCGTCACCTTGACCTTATCGCCTTCCTCGAAGAAGCGCATCATGCTCTTCATCTTCACGGTATAGTCGTTCGTGTCGATGTTGGGCCTGAGCTTGACTTCCTTGATTTCGACGATCTTCTGGTTCTTGCGGGCTTCCGACGCCTTCTTCTGAGCTTCGAACTTGTATTTGCCGAAGTCCAGGATCTTGCAGACGGGAGGTGTCGAATTGGGGGAAATCTCGACGAGGTCAAGGCCGGCCTCGGCGGCGGCAGCCAGGGCATCGGCGATCGCAACAACGCCAAGATTGTCACCCTCCTCGCCGATCAACTGGACCTGGGGGACCCGGATTTCGCGATTGATGCGCGGACCTTCCTTGACGGGAGCGGTGGCTCGGAACGGGCGACGAATGGCTGTCAACTCCTCTGAAGTTCTCGGAAACGGTCACCGCTCGGATATGTTGACGCTCGACCATGTCAAGGACCCAGATCGTCGAATCGATCGCATCTTTGAAACGGGGCGCCATCCACGGGTGGCCGGCTGTCCTCATAGCGAACCGCTTCTTCCTGTGAAGCATGCACCCGCAAACTGGACAACGGCCTGAAAATCGTTGGAGACTGCTAAAAAGTCAAGGTCGCAGACGGCAATCGGCAGGGAAATGGGCTAAAGAGGCGGCAGATTGCCTCGGATGCCGGCAGCAGGCCCTGCGCTGGCGGCTACAGGGAGCGGAGTGCCATGTCGGATCGGCCCATCAGCATCACCATGCCGGACGATGGCCGGGTCATTCGCGGCCGGGTTCTTGATGGCGCTGGCCCGACGATTGTCTGGCTCGGCGGTTTCAGGTCCGACATGACCGGCGCCAAAGCTGAGGCGGTGACCGCCTGGGGCCATCAGCATGGTCGCAAGGTGGTGCGCTTCGATTATTCTGGACATGGCAGTTCGGACGGAGCCTTCGAGGACGGTCGCATCGGTCGTTGGTTCGCGGAGGCGAAGGCGGTGATCGCTGCCGAAGCCGGGTCGGATTTCGTCGCCGTCGGTTCGTCGATGGGCGGCTGGATGGCGTTGCTCCTGGCGCGCGAGCATGTTGCCGGGCTGAGCGGCGCGGTCCTCATCGCCCCGGCCCCCGACTTCACCGACAAGCTGTTTTACCCGGCGCTGCCGCCCGAGGCGCGGGCTCGCGTCGACGCCGGCGAAACGATCGAGGTTCCCGGCGAATATGGCAGTCCAGCCTATCGTCTCGCCGCCGATTTCTTCCGCGATGGCGCCCGGCATAACCTTCTCGACGCGCCGTTCCGCCTCGGCGTGCCGGTGATCATCATCCAGGGCATGGCCGACAGATCGGTGCCTTACGCGCATGCGCAGCGCATCGTCGACCGTCTGGTTGACGACGACGTGGTGCTGACGCTGGTGAAAGACGGCGACCACAGGCTGGCGCGGCCATCGGATATTGCACTCATTCTCGATGCCGTCGGCCGGGTGACCGAGGAATGAGCTTGCCAATACGCGTTTATTCCAGCGTGATTCCAAGGGTTTTTTGCGACTAAAGGATTACCTTGCGGTCCTCGCGTGATAGAAGGCCGCCATGGCAACGGTGTTCTCCCCTAAAACCGGCGAGGTCGAACATGTCGGACATGAAGCTCATAGTCGTTGGCGCCGGCGGACGCATGGGACGCACGCTGGTGCGCACCATCTCCGAAACGGCGGGTGTAACCGTGCATGCCGCCATCGAACGCGAGGGCAGTCCGCTGATCGGCGAGGATGCCGGCATGCTCGCCGGCATCGGTGAGATTGGCGTACCGCTGACGAGCGACGTGCTCGCCGCGGTGGTCGGTGCCGAGGGCATCCTTGATTTCACCACGCCGGCGGCTACCGTCGAATTTGCCGAGTTAGCCGCCCAGGCGCGCATCGCCCACATCATTGGCACCACCGGCTGCGCTGCCGAGGACGAGGCAAAGATCGACGCCGCCGCGCGTCATGCGCAGATCGTCAAGTCGGGCAACATGAGCGTCGGCGTCAACCTGCTCGCCTTGCTGGTCGAACAGGCCGCCCGGGTACTTGGGCCGGAATTCGACGTCGAGATTCTGGAGATGCATCACCGCCACAAGGTGGACGCCCCCTCCGGCACGGCGCTGCTGCTCGGCGAAGCCGCGGCGCGCGGCCGGGACATCAAGCTGGATGATTACGCGGTCCGCTCCCGCGACGGCTACACCGGTCCGCGTCCGCAGGGCGCCATCGGCTTTGCCACGCTACGTGGCGGTTCGGTGGTCGGCGAACATACCGTTTATCTGGCCGGTGCCGGCGAACGGCTGGAGTTGAGGCACGTCGCAGAGGACCGGGCGCAGTTCGCCAAGGGAGCCGTGCGCGCCGCGCTCTGGGCGCGCGGGCGCAAGCCGGGTCGCTACGACATGGCCGACGTGCTCGGCTTCAAGGATTGACGAAACTCAGGCCAAGCCTCGAACACAGGGCGATGGCCGGCTGCTGAATGCTCCGGAACCGACGGTTGGTTCCGGCCCGCAAACAAACGATCAACTGGAGAAAAGCCCATGAGCCGCATTCTGGTCCTCGTCCGCCACGGCCAGTCCGAGTGGAATCTGCTCAACCTGTTCACCGGCTGGAAGGACCCCGACCTTACCGCCCAGGGTGTCAAGGAAGCCACGGCCGCCGGCGCCCGCCTCAAGGCGCTCGGCTACAAGTATGACATCGCCTATACGTCGGTTCTGACGCGCGCCCAGCACACGCTGAACCTCATCCTTGGCGAGATCGGCCAGTCGGGCCTCAAGACCATCAAGGATCAGGCCCTCAACGAGCGCGACTACGGCGAACTGACCGGCCTCAACAAGGACGACGCCCGCAAGAAGTGGGGCGAGGAGCAGGTGCACATTTGGCGCCGTTCGTTCGACGTTCCGCCTCCGGGTGGCGAGAGCCTGAAGAACACCGCCGAGCGGACGCTGCCCTATTTCAACGCCGAGATCCTGCCGCGTGTCCTCAAGGGCGAGAACGTGCTGGTCGCCGCCCATGGCAACTCGCTGCGCTCGATCATCATGGACCTCGAGAAGCTGACCGGCGACGAGATCGTCGCTCGCGAGCTCAACACCGGCGAGCCCATCGTCTATGAGCTCAACGAGGATGGCTCGATCAAGTCGAAGAAGGTTCTTGCAGCCTGAGCGTTATAGCTCTTCCTGAAAACGAAACGCCGCGATGGGAGCCCATCGCGGCGTTTCGTTTCTGTACGGGAAAGGCAGGCTGCTCAGCCCCTCTCCACCTCGGCGCCACCGAGCCGGCGCGCCAGGCCGGTTTCCCAGCCGAGAATGGCCTTCTTGCGCGTGAGGCCCCAATGGTAGCCGCAGAGATCGCCTTCGCGGCCGAGCACGCGGTGGCAGGGCACGACGAAGGAGAGGGGGTTTCGGCCGACCGCCGAGCCGACGGCCCGCGCCGCGTTGGGGTTGCCGATGTGGCGGGCGATGTCCGAATAGGTCGTCGCCTTGCCAAGCGGAATGCGGAGCAGCGTCTCCCAGACACGCACTTCAAAGTCCGAGCCGATGAACACCAGCCGGATTGGCCGGTCCTGCGACCATACGGTCGGGTCGAACACCTGCCGCGCGTAAGGCGCCGTCACCACTTCGTCCTGAACGTAGGTGGCGGCCGGCCAGCGGGCCGACATGTCGCGGAAGGCCTTCTGTTCCTCGCCGGGGTCGGCGAAGGCGATGCCGGCGAGTCCCCGGTCGGTCGCCATCACGAGCGCCGTTCCGAACGGCGAAGAGTGGAACCCATAGGCGACGGTAACGCCTGCCCCGCGTGCCTTGTAGGCACCTGGGCTCATCGCTTCGTGCGTTACGAAGAGATCGTGCAGTCGGCCTGGTCCGGACAGTCCAACCTCATAGGCGGTGTCAAGGATGGACGATGACTGGTCGAGCATCCGCCGCGCCTCGTCGAGGGTCAGAGCCTGCACGAAGGCCTTGGGCGTCAGGCCGGCCCAACGGGTGAACAGGCGGTGCAGGTGTCCGGCATCGGTGCCGACGGCGGCGGCGATGGTTTCGAGCTCCGGCTGGTCGCGCCAGCGCTCCGAGATGAAACGAATGGTGTCGCGCACGAGAACATAGTCGCCATGGTCGCGATCGAGCGTTACCTCGCCCGCCATGCGCAGCCCCTCGTGCAGCCAGCTCGCCGACATCGGCGGCGAGGTGAGGTTGTCTGTGAGCGTAATGGCGTCCATCGCGTCCTCCATCAAAGGGTGCGATGCGAAGTTAGGGAGCGTCGGGCGATCCAACCACCCGATTTTCGCACATGGCGAGAAAAAGCGCAAAAAAAAGCGCTACAGGCCGCCGGGAAGCATCGCTGCTGACGTCGTCGGGCGACAAATCCGGCTATAGAAAGTGGCATTGCGCCTTGTCCGGAGTATGCCCCGTGCCGAGAAAGCCTGCCGTTGCCCCATCCGAGGACATCGATCAACCCATTCCGCCGACGCGGCCTATGAGTCCCGCCGAGATCGAGGAATTGTTCGCTACCTTCCAAAAAGCCAACCCGGAGCCGCGTGGCGAACTCCACGCCGTTAACCCTTATACGCTTCTCGTCGCCGTGACGCTGTCGGCCCAAACCACCGACGCCGGTGTCAACAGGGCGACGCGACCACTGTTCGAAACGGTCGATACGCCTCAGAAGATGCTGGTGCTTGGCGAGGATCGCCTGCGGGAGGCTATCAAGACCATCGGCCTTTATCGCAACAAGGCGAAGAACGTCATCGCTCTGTCGGATATCCTGGTGCGCGAGCACGGTGGCGAGGTTCCTCGCGACCGAGAAGCCTTGGAGGCCTTGCCAGGCGTCGGCCGCAAGACGGCCAACGTCGTCCTCAATATCGCCTTCGGCGAACCGACCATTGCCGTCGACACCCACGTCTTCCGTGTTGCCAACCGGCTAGGCCTTGCGCCGGGGCGGACGCCGATCGAGGTTGAGCTCGGCCTTCAAAAGGTGGTGCCGAAAGCTTACCTCCTGCATGCCCATCACTGGCTGATTCTGCACGGCCGCTACGTCTGCAAGGCGCGGCGCCCGGAGTGCGAGCGGTGCATCGTTGCCGACCTCTGCCGGAGCCCGGAAAAGCGCCTGCCAATGATGTGAGGTCAAAACAAAGCCCCGCAGACGACAGCGGGGCTTTGTCATGGCCGATGCGGGTAATCAGGCGATGCGGGCGTACTCGTCGAAGGAAAGGCGCGGCAGGCGCGGGAACAGCGAGGCCTTGTCGCCGTAGCCGAGATTGAGCACCAGGAAGGTGCGGATGCGGCTATTGGGGAAGAAGGCGGCGTCAACCGTGGCGGCATCGAAACCAGCCATCGGGCCGACGTCGAGGCCGAGCGCCCGCGCAGCCATGGTGAGGTAGCCAACCTGCAGCGAGGCCGAGCGCAGCGCCGAGAACTGCAGCCGTTCGTCGGGCGAGCCGGCATACCAGGAGCGGGCATCGGCGTGCGGGAAGGTCTTCGGCAGGTTCTCGTAGAAATCGAGGTCGTAGCCGGCGATCACCGAGACCGGCGCAGTCTTTGTCTTGGCCTGATTACCCGGCGCCATGGCAGCGAGCAGCTTTTCCTTGGCCTCAGCCGATTTCACGAAGACGAAGCGCCCGGGCAGGGTATTGGCCTCGGTGGGGCCGAGGCTGACGAGCTCGGCGAGCGTCTTCAGCGTCTCGTCGGTAACCGGCTTGTCGAGGAAGCCGTTATAGGAACGGCCGTCGCGGAACAGGCGGTCGAGTGTGTCGTCGGCAAGCAGAGCGGACATTGCAAAGCCTTTCGGGAGGGAGAAACGAATTCGTTCCCGACTTAGGCTCAGCCGATTGGCGCGAATAGTCAGCGATCGGCTGACAAGTTGTTCGATAAGAGTGACCAATCGAGCAAAACTGCGGCTGATTGCTCGCCCATCACGATCTTCTCACGCCATCTTGAAGGCGGCTCGCATGCGATACCCTCGAAAAGACAACGCCGCCGGAAGGGCCGGCGGCGTGTGAGCACAGTTTGCGAGGTCGTCGATCAGGCGACGGCACGCACCTCGCGCACGTCCGGCAGAAAGTGGCGCAGCAGGTTTTGGATGCCGTTCCGGAGCGTCGCCGTCGAGGACGGGCAGCCGGCGCAGGCGCCGCGCATGTTGAGATAGACGATCCCGTCCTTGTAGGCGCGAAAGGTGATGTCGCCGCCGTCAGCGGCCACGGCCGGACGTACGCGCGTGTCGAGCAATTCCTTGATCGACGACACGGTCTCGGCATCGGCCGGATCGAAGTCTTCGGCGCCGGCCGTCATCTCGACGTTGGTCAGGATCGGCGCGCCGGACATGAAGTGTTCCATGATGACGCCGAGCGCTGCGGGCTTCAGATGCGCCCAATCGCCATCCTTGCTGGTTACCGTGACGAAGTCGGTGCCGAAGAACACGCCGGTCACCTCGGAGATCTCGAACAAGGCGCTGGCAAGCGGGGAGACGGCCGCCTGTTCGGCGGTCAGGAATTCGCGTGGGTTGCCTTCGAGGACGACCCGCCCGGGCAGGAATTTCAGCGTTGCCGGATTGGGCGTGGACTCGGTCTGGATGAACATCGCGTGGGGCTCCTCAGGCTCGCCTGATTGGAACAAATCTAAACTTGACCTTTAGAGGATAGTTCTGACTTTGCAAATGAACAATCAGTGAACCTGCGGATCTAAATCGTTTGGGCGGGTCAAGCGACGGCGGTGATGTCTTCGTCGCTCATGTCGCCGGGCACGATGGTCACCGGAATGGGGAAGGGCGGCCCGGAGCGGGCAGCGACCGAGGTGACCAGCGGCCCTGGACCCTCGGTGCCAATGCCGGCCGCCAGCACCAGGATGGCGATGTCGCGATCCTCCTCGATCAGACGGTGGATGGCTTCGGCTGCCAGCCCTTCGCGAATGATCAGTTCGGCTTCGATATCGGCGGCGAAGGCATGCACGCGCTCGGCTGTGGCGGCGAGCCGCTGCCGCGCCTCGTCCATCGCCTCGGCCCGCATCATCTCCTCGACGCCACGCCAATGCTGAAAATCACCGGGCGGAATGACATAGAGCAGCACCAGTCCGCCGGCGGTATGTCGGGCGCGCGTCGCTGCGTAGGCCACCGCCCGGTCGCATTCGGGCGTGTCGTCAATGACGCACAGGAACTTGCGGCGGTGGCCCTCTTCACGGGCGAGACGGCGTGAAACCATGAAGGAACAGTAGCAGAAGGCCGGCGGCGGACAAGCCGCGACGGCCCTCAAGTTTTCTGAGGCGGAGACGCCTCAGCGCCGCTTGCGGCTCTGGATGAAGCCAACGATGTCGCGCACCTCGTCCATCACCTTGCCGGCGATGGACCCGGCCCGCTCCGAGCCGTCGGCCAGGATGGCGTCGATATGGTCGGGCTCGGCCATCAGCGCCTTCATCTTGTCGTTGATCGGCGACAGCACGGACACGGCGAGATCGGCGAGTGCCGGCTTGAAGGCCGAGAACTGCGACCCACCATGGTCCTTCAGCACCGCCTCCCTCGTCGTGCCCGCCAGCGCGGCGTAGATGGTGACGAGGTTGTCGGCGTCGGGGCGCTCCTTGAGGCCATCGATCTCTGAAGGCAGTGGCTCCGGATCGGTGCGGGCCTTGCGGATCTTCTGGGCGATGGCGTCGCGGTCGTCGGTCAGATTGATGCGCGAATAGTCCGACGGATCGGATTTTGACATCTTCTTGGTGCCGTCGCGCAGGCTCATGACGCGCGGCGCCGGCCCCTGCGTCAGCGGCTCGGGCAGCGGGAAGTAGCCTTCCTCGGCACTGTGGCCCTGGGCGACGATCGACGCGGAGAAGTCGTTGTTGAACTTCGTGGCGATGTCGCGGGCAAGTTCCAGATGCTGCTTCTGGTCTTCGCCGACCGGGACATGTGTTGCCCGGTAGACGAGGATGTCGGCCGCCATCAGGCTCGGATAGGCGAACAGGCCCACCGACACGTTCTCGCGATCCTTGCCGGCCTTCTCCTTGAACTGCGTCATGCGGTTGAGCCAGCCCATGCGGGCGACGCAGTTGAACACCCAGGCAAGTTCGGCATGCTCGGGTACCTGGCTCTGATTGAAGACGATATGTGCCTTCGGATCGATGCCGGCGGCGAGGAAGGCGGCCGTCACTTCGCGGATCTGGCGCCGGAGCTCGAAGGGATCCTGCCAGACGGTGATGGCGTGCTCGTCGACCACGCAGTAGATGCAGTCGTGGGTCGATTGCATTTCCACGAAGCGCTTGATGGCGCCGAGATAATTGCCGAGATGAAGATTGCCGGTCGGTTGCACGCCGGAGAAGACAAGAGGCTTGAAAGGCATCGGTTTGGACCCGAGGAAAGAGTTGCGTGCGCCGGTGGTGAAACCGGGCGGGCGGACTTATGGACCCGGCGCGCAGGGACCGCAAGGCGGAAAGGCGCTCCCGGTCGAAGGGCGCTCAGCGCCGGCCGCGATCCAGCACGGCGCGCGCGTAGCGGCGAACGTCGACGGCGCCGGTCAGCACGGTGGCCAGTCCATAGACGGCCATGCCGAACACGCAAAGGCCGAGCAGCCAGAGACCCTGGGCGAACTCACGGCCGCCATGGAGGTGGGCGTCGACAAGGTTTTCGCCGAAGACCAGCGCCAAGCCCATCAGCAGGCTGGCAATGGCGAGCAGCACAAGGCGTCGGATCAGCAGCGCGTCGGCGCTGAAGTGGCCGCGACGGTGGAGTTCGATCACCAGCATCAGCGCGTTGACCCAGGCGGCGAGCGACGTCGCCGCGGCGATGCCGACATGGCCGATGAAAGGAAACAGCACCAGCGAGGCGACGACATTGACGGCCACGGAGATGCCACCCTGAACGGTCGGCGTGCGGGTGTCCTCGCGGGCATAGAAGGACGGCTGGAACACCTTGATGGCCACGAAGGCCGGCAGGCCGACGGTAAAGGCGATCAGCGCGTTGGCGGTGGCGAGCGTATCGGCGGCTGTAAAGGCGCCGCGCTCGAACAGCACGCGCATGATGGTGTAGGGAATGGCGCAGAGGGCGACGGTCGCCGGCAGCGTCAGCGCCATGGCAAATTCCAGCGCCCGGTTTTGGGTGTGGAAGATGCTTTCGGCGGTTTCCGTTCGGACGCGGCGGGTGAGATCCGGCAGCAGCACCACGCCGATAGCAACGCCGATCACTCCGAGCGGCAGCTGATAGATGCGGTCGGCGAAATAGAGCCAGGACACGGCGCTCGCCTGCATCGAGGCGATGATGGTGCCCACCACGATGTTGATCTGGGTGATGCCGCCGGAAATCACGCCTGGAATGCCGAGTCTCACGAAGCGGCGGACGTTGTCGTTATAGCGTGGCCGCGTCAGCGACACCGGAAAGCCGATCCACAAGAGTGAGCCGGCGACGGCGATCAACTGGGCGACACCCGACAGGCAGACCGCCCAGGAAAGCGTATAGGCGGCTTCCGGCGTGCCGGCCCAATTTTTCCACCAGATGAGAACGAGGGCGGCCACCAGGATGACGTTGAGCAGCGACGGCGCGAAGGCGGCCACAGCGAAACGTCCGAAGGATTGCAGCATGCCCGCCGCCATGGCGGTCAGCGACATACAGGCGAGATAGGGGAACATTACCCGCGTCATGAACTCGGCGGCGGCGAACTTTTGCGGCTCGTCGATGAAGCCCGGTGCCAGCACGCCGACCAGCCAGGGCGCGCCGACTTCCGCCAACGCCGTGACGATGACGAGCACCAAGAGGAAGATGGCGAGGATATCCTCAGCCAGCGCCCGCGCCGACACTTTGCCGCCCTCGGTAAGTGCCCGGGCGAACAATGGTACGAAGGCCGAGGAGAAGGCGCCCTCGGCAAACAGGCGACGGAACAGGTTGGGCAGACGGAAGGCGACGAAAAAGGCGTCGGCGATCGGCCCCGAACCCAGCATGTTGGCCATGAACACATCCCGCACGAAGCCCAGGAGGCGCGAGGACAGCGTGGCGCCACCCACCGTCACGAAGTTTTTGACCAGACTCATGGACGGTTGCCTTCCTCAGGCTGCCTTCTTGGGCGGATGAGATTCCTCGCCGGTGACCGCGGCGAGAACGCGCCGCCGGATTGCTGCCTGCTTGGCGCCGGACTGGATCTTCAGCTTGGTGAGGTCGGTGACGTAGAAGACGTCGACCACCCGCTCGCCGAAGGTGGCGATGTGGGCCGAGGCGATGTTGAGATTGAGATCGCTCATTGCCGTCGTCACGTCGTAGAGGAGGCCAGGCCGGTCGAGGCAGGACACTTCCAGCACGGAAAGGGTCTCCGACAGCGTGTTGTCGAACTTGATATCCGTGGGTACGCGGAAGGCCTTGCTGGGCTTGCGCTGGCCGACCCGGCGAGCGACGATTTCCGGCAGCTTTTCGCGCCCTTCGAGTGCCGCCTCGATCATCTTCAGCACGCGGTCGGCGCGGCGGAACTCATCGGCATCGTCGGGGAATTCACGGTTGATCAGGATGGTGTCGAGGGCGAGGCCGTCGTTGGTGGTGTAGATCTGGGCATCGGCGATGTTGACGCCGGCCGCCGCGCAGGCCCCGGTAATGGTCGACAGAAGCCGCGGATGGTCGGGTGCCACCACCACCAGCTCGGTGACCGCCTCGAACTTCTTGGTCGAATAGGCAGTGGCAAGCCGCCGGCCGCTGGCTTCCATCGCTCTCAGGAGGCGCGCGTGTGTCACCTTTTCCGGCAGATCGACGCGCAGCCAGTAAGGCGCAAAGTGGCGGCGACCATAGTCGGCCAGCTCCGTTTCGCTCCAGTCGGTGAGCTCGGCGGCGAGTTCCGCCTTGGCGGCGGCGACGCGCTGGTCGCGCGATAGCTTGGAGTGGCCGCCCAGCAGGTAAGGCTCGGTTTCGTAATAGAGCGTCCTGAGGAGCTGCCCCTTCCAGCCGTTCCAGACGCCGGGACCAACCGCCTTGATGTCGGCGATGGTCAGCATCAGCAGCATGCGCAGCCGTTCCACGGTTTGCACGACGGCGGCGAAATCGCGAATGGTCTGGCGGTCGGAGAGGTCGCGCGACTGGGCGATGATCGACATCACCAGGTGGTTTTCGACCAGCCAGGCCAACTGATCGGTTTCGGCTGGTGAAAAACCGAAGCGCGGCCCGAGCCGGCGGGCGATTTTGGCGCCGGCAATCGAATGGTCTTCGACGCGGCCCTTGGCGATGTCGTGCAGGAACAGCGCGAGATAGAGCACGTTGCGGTTGGCGATCACCGGGAACAACTCGGTGGCCAGCGGATGCTCCCCCTGGTCCTCGCCGCGCTCGATCTGGGTCAACAGGCCGATGGCCCGCAGTGTATGCTCGTCGACGGTATAGTGATGATACATGTTGAACTGCATCATCGCCACGACGCGGCCAAATTCGTGGACGAAGCGGCCGAGCACGCCGGTCTCGTTCATTGCACGCAACACCGTCTCGGCGTGCTTCTTGGAGGCAAGCACATCAAGGAAGATGCGGTTGGCTTCCTCATTCTCGCGGAGATTGGCATCGATCAGGCGCAACGAGCGGGTGATCAGCTTCAAGACATCCGGCTGGAAGTCGAGGTCGTTGCGGGCGGCGACGGCGAAGATCCTGAGGAGGTTGACCGGATCGCGCTCGAACACGTCGTCGTCGGTCACCGACAGGCGATCGTTGTCGATGATGAACTGCGGCGTGCCGGGCAGCGACTTCTTGCGCCGCCGGAAGGTGTGATGCAGCACCCGGTCGAGCATCGGCTTGGGCTTGGCGTGCGTTTCCTCAAGCGCCGCGCAGAAGATGCGCGTCAGGTCGCCGACGTCCTTCGCCACCAGGAAGTAATGCTTCATGAAGCGTTCGACCGGCTCGAGGCCGGGATGGAGCTGGTAGCCCAGGAGTTCGGCGATTTCCCGCTGGTTTTCAAAGCCCAGCCGGTCATCGGCCCGGTTGGTGACGAAGTGCAGGTTGCAGCGCACCGCCCACAGGAATTCTTCGCACTTGTGGAAGCGATTGAGTTCCTTGCGCGCGAAGATGCCGTGCTTGACCAACTCTTCGGCGGTCGAGGCGCGATAGAAATATTTGGCGATCCAGAACAGCGTGTGCAGGTCGCGAAGGCCGCCTTTGCCATCCTTGACGTTGGGCTCGACGAGGTATCGCGAGGTGCCGGCTCGCCGATGCCGCTCGTCGCGCTCGGCCAGCTTGGCCTGGATGAACTCGGGACCGGTGCCCTTGATCACCTCGTTGTCGAAGCGGGTGGTCATCTCCGCGTAGAGCTCTCGGTCGCCGAGGATCCAGCGCGCCTCGAGCAGCGCCGTGCGGATGGTCATGTCGGCACGACCCAGCTTGATGCAGTCCTCGACGCGCCGGGTCGAATGGCCAACCTTGAAGCCGACGTCCCAGAGAAAATAGAGAATATGCTCCAGGATCTTGTCGGCGAGCGGCTGGGATTTCGGCGGCAGCAGAAACAGAAGATCCACATCGGACGAAGGCGCCAGCGTGGCCCGGCCATAGCCTCCGACGGCGACGATGGCGATCTTCTCCTCCTGCCCGCCGGGGAAGACGCGGCTCACGGTGTACTCATAGATGACGCGGATCAGCGAATCGACCAAGGCCGACAAACGGCGGGCGCAGCCGACGCCATCACGGTCGCGGATGAGAATATCGCGGGCAGCCGCCCGTCCATCTTGGTTCGCCCGCTTCAGGGCGGCGAGCAATTCCGGGCGCGGGTCGGTACCGGCGGTGGCTGCCCGGCCGGCGATGGCAGCCATCTCCTCACCAAGCGCCTTCTCATCGATCAAAGAGGCGGGTTCCGGAAGCTTGGTCATTGGCGGCAATCACCTTCGGAGGAGGGAGGCGCAGCAGGCTCGCTCGAATGTCCAGCTGGCAACAAACTCGAATAGTCGGCGATAACCGAACAATCAACCATGCGCTCGTCCGATTCCGGCCCTGAGGGCCTTCAGCCGATAGATCGCCTCGAGCGCCTCGCGCGGGCTGAGTTCGTCGGGAGCCAGCCCATCGAGTGCGGCGAGGAGTTCTGCTTCCGCCAGGTCGGGTGCCGCCTCGACCGGCGCTGCGCTGGCCGGGTGGCGGGCAAGCGAGAAGAGCGGCAGGTCGTCGAGCATGGACGCGGCATTGTTGCCGCCGGACTTTTCGAGCTCGGCGAGCACGGAACGCGCCCGTTCTATGACGGGACGCGGCAAGCCGGCCAGCTTGGCCACCTGGATACCATAGGAGCGATCTGCCGAGCCTGGGACGATCTCGTGGAGGAACACCACGTCGCCGCGCCATTCCTTCACCTTGACGGTGGCGTTGACGACGCGCGGCAGCCGTTCCGAAAGAGCCGTCAGCTCGTGATAGTGCGTCGCAAACAGCGTGCGACAGCGGTTGGCCTCGTGCAGGTGCTCGATGGTCGCCCAGGCGATGGAGAGGCCATCGTAGGTGGCCGTACCACGGCCGATCTCGTCGAGAATGACGAAGGAGCGCGGCCCTGCCTGGTTGAGGATCGCCGCCGTCTCGATCATCTCCACCATGAAGGTGGAGCGGCCACGCGCGAGGTCGTCGGCGGCGCCGACGCGCGAGAACAGTCGATCGACGACGCCGATATGCGCCGCCCTGGCCGGCACGAAGGAGCCGATCTGGGCCAGCACGGCAATCAGTGCGTTCTGCCTGAGGAAGGTCGACTTGCCCGCCATGTTGGGGCCGGTGACCAGCCACAGCTTGCCGGCGGCTTCGCCACCGACATCGCAACCGTTGGCAACAAAGGAACCACCTTCCTCGCGCAGCATCTGTTCGACCACCGGATGACGGCCGCCGTCGACGCGGAAGGTCAGACTGCTGTCGACACGTGGCCGGACGTAGCCTTCGGCAGCGGCGAGTTCGGCCAGCGCGGTGGCAACGTCGAGCGCGGCCAACATGTCGGCGGCTCGCTTGATGGCGCCACCGGCCTCCACTGTCGCCCGTGCCAGCTCACCAAAGACGGAAAGTTCGACGGCGAGTGCCCGCTCGGCCGCCGAAGCGATGCGCCCCTCAAGTTCGGAGAGCTCGGTGGTCGAGAAGCGCATGGCGCCGGCCAGCGTCTGCCGATGAATGAACAGCCGGTTCAGCGGCTCGCTGGTCATCGCCTGGGCGTAGTTCGGCGCCACTTCGATGAAGTAGCCGAGCACGCCATTGTGCTTCACCTTCAGCGACTTGATGCCGGAGGTCTCGGCATAGGTCTGCTGTAGGGCGGCGATTACCTGCCGGCTCTGGTCGCGCAGGGCGCGCGCCTCATCAAGATCGGAGCGGAAACCCTGTCGCACAAAGCCGCCGTCGCGCTTCAGCAGCGGCAATTCGTCGTCGAGCGCCTCGGCAAGCCGGTTGGCGAGATCGGCAGGCGCCGCCTCGAGGCCGAGGGCGATACGGTCGATTTCCGACCCTGCGCCGCCGGCGTCGCGAAGATCGCCGGCCAGTTGAGCTGCGGCCCTGAGCCCACCGGCAATAGCGGCGAGGTCACGCGGGCCGCCGCGATCGAGGCTGACGCGGGTGAGCGCCCGCGCCATATCGGGCACACCGGCGAGATCCCGGCGCAACCGCGCCCTGAGCGTCGTTTCGGCGAGGAAGAAATCGACGGCATCGAGCCGCTCGCGGATGGCGTCGGGATCGGCGAGCGGCGCGGCGAGACGGTCGGCAAGCAGGCGAGCCCCGGCGCCCGACACGGTGCGGTCGATGGCATGCAGCAGCGAACCCCGTCGTTCGCCGGACAGCGTGCGCGAGAGTTCGAGATTGGCCCGGCTCGCCGCGTCGATGGCCAGCGCGCCGCCGAGGCTTTCGCGGGCCGGCGGGTCAAGCGGCGGCCGGTTGCCGACCTGCGTCTTGTCGACGTAAGCGACGATGGCGGCGGCGGCGGTCAACTCAAGCCGGCTAAAGCTACCGAACGCATCGAGCGAGGCGACGGAGAAGAAGTCGACAAGACGGTGCTCGGCAGTGGCGGCGTCGAAGAAGGCACGTGGCAATGGTACCACCGCCGGGCTCGCCGCCTTGAAGGTCCGCCTGAGTTCGTCGTCCTCGAAAAGGCCGTCGGCAGCCAGGAGCTCACGCGGTTCGATGCGGGCGAGCAAAGCCGGCAGGGCAGCGCTGGTGGTTTCGGCCAAGCGAAAGGCGCCGGTCGACATGTCGGCCCAGGCGACAGCGAAGCCGTCGGCGGCACTGTCCGTTCCCTTCTGACGGGCGACGGCGGCGAGATAGTTGGAGCGGCGGGCGTCGAGGAGGTTGTCCTCGGTGAGCGTGCCGGGAGTGACGAGACGAACGACGTCGCGCCGAACGACCGATTTCGAGCCGCGCTTCTTGGCTTCGGCCGGATCTTCCATCTGCTCGCAGACGGCGACTCGATGGCCGAGGGCGATCAGGCGCTGAAGATAATCGTCGGCGGCGTGCACCGGCACGCCGCACAGCGGGATGTCTTCGCCGCGATACTTGCCGCGCTTGGTCAGCGTGATGCCGAGCGCCCGCGAGGCCACCTCGGCGTCTCCGAAGAACATCTCGTAGAAGTCGCCCATTCGGTAGAACAGGAGACAGTCGGGATTGGCCGCCTTGATCTCGATGAACTGCGCCATGGCGGGCGTCGCCACGTCGGCGGTCCGGTCGTCGGGAAGAGCTTGCGTGTCGGTCATGGGGGCGGAAGCTAACAAAGCCCGCGCCGCTTTTCACGCGGCAAATGCCCGGTCGCCGCGGTTATCCAGCTCGTCATTCCGGCACGGGGGAGGGGCGGGTCAATCCCCCCTCGCCATAGCGGGCCTTGTCGCGGTTGCGGTGTGATCCGAGATTCTCGGAGGCAAGATAACCCCAGATCTCCTCGGCCGTCTCGGCGAAGTGGACGAGGCCGATGTCTTCGCGGTTGATCATGCCATAGTCGGCCAGCGCGTCGAAGTTGATGACCTTGTGCCAATATTCGCCATCGACCAGCACCACCGGAATGCGGGTGCCCTTGTGTGTCTGCGCCAGCGTCAGCAGCTCGAACAGCTCGTCGAAGGTGCCGAAGCCGCCGGGGAACACCACCAGCGCATTGGCGCGCATGGCAAGGTGCATCTTGCGCATGGCAAAATAGTGGAACCGGAAGGTGAGCTGCGGCGTCGTATAGGCGTTGGGTTCCTGCTCATGCGGTAAGGTAATGTTGAAACCTATGGTTGGCGCTCCGGCGTCGCGGGCACCACGATTGGCAGCCTCCATGATACCGGGACCGCCGCCGGTCGCGATGACATTGTCGAAGAAACCGTCGGTGCGAATGACGGCGCCACCGCGTTCGGAGGCGATGCGGCCGAACTCGCGGGCCGTGCTGTACCAGCGATTATGCAGCGGATCGCCATTCTCATGGACGCGGGCCGAGCCGAACACCACCAGCGTCGAACGAATCCCCCAGGCCTTCAGGGTCTGCTCGGCCTTGGAGTATTCCAGCATGAAGCGAACGCCGCGCATCGAGTCCGACAGAAGGAAATCGTTGTCAATGGCGGGCAGGACGAAGGCCTTCGAGGTTTTCTGGGCGGTATTGTCGGCAGTGTCGGTCATTCGATTGGTCCAGGGGTCCACCAGAAGCGGCGACAGAAGAGGATACGGATCGGCACCTTAAGGAACGCTGAAACGCGGCCGCACTGTGGCAAGAAGACCTCGGCGGTACTGCGTCGACGCCCGGCGAGGGCGAGAGCAGATATAATCGTTCCCGAATCAGGCCACTCGTTCCATGGACGGGGCTTGGAGCGATAGCGGCATCTGGAGTTGAAACTGGACGAAGACCTGACGATCGATGAGGGCTGCCATCCCCAGGCGTTGGATGCCGCCGCGTCCAGTGACCTCGACGCGGCGCGCCTCATGCTCGCCGAAGGAAACTGGGCTGAGGGCTTCGTCGGGTTCGAGCGCCGTCCTTTTGTGTCTCCGTCTGGTCGGCCGCGCTGGAATGGCGCGCGCTTGCCGGCTGCCCGCGTTGTCGTGCTCGCCGAGGAGGCGGAGTGCAACACACTGGCCTTCGCCCGCTTCCTACCGAGGCTTGCCGCTCGCGTGCTGTCACTGGTGCTCGCTGCACCGGCCGCGCAATTGGCCCGACTCTCCTCCTTTGCGGCCGCCTTCGGCAACCTGCCCGTTGTTGATGTCGCCGCGCTTCCGTCCCATGATTTCGTCCTGCCGCTTGCCTCTGCGCCGGCCGCATTGGGCCTTTCGCCGGAGGACGTGCCGCCGCCGCGCGCCTTGCCGCTATCGCGGCGGACCGAGGAGACCATTGGCCTGGCCTTTGGACCATCGCCATGGGGCGGAGGCTCCGAAATGACACCGGAGAGTGTCATGGCTGTCCTTCGTCAAGCCTTCCCCACCTTCCGCCTAGTGGCGCTCGACCAAGCGGCCGCGAGACATCTCGGCGGCCAAACGGTCGAGTCCAATCCGACTCCACTCGTCAGCCTCGATCTTGTCGTCGCAACCGATGGCCATGTGGCCCATGCCGCTGGCGTGGTTGGTGCGCCTCTTTGGCTGCTTCTCGACGATAAGCCGCATTGGATGTGGGGGCGCCAAGGCCATTTTAGCCGTTGGTATCCCACTGCCCGCCTATTCCGTGCCGCGGGGCTTGGTTGGCAGGGTGTCGCCAGCGCACTTGCCGCCGAGGCAAAGGCGCTCGCCGCGCCCGGGTTATCCAACGTCGCTGCCCTCAACCGGCTCGTGGCAGTTGCCGAGAGCGTCGATGGCGCACCGGCGGCTCGGGCCGCTCTGCCATTTGCCGCCCGTCTGGTGGCGCTCGCTCCAGCCGATCCGGGGGCTTGGGCGAGACTTGCCGGATTGCTGTTCCGCCTCGGCGAGACCACTGACGCCGACGGAGTGCTCGATGCCGGGCTGGCCGCTGGTCCGCGCCATGCGCCGCTGTTGTTGTTGGCCGCCGGTCGCGATCTCAATCGCGGCGAGGCCGCCTCGGCGCTCCACCGCGTCGAACTGGCGCTCGTCGTCGATCCCACGTCCATCGAGGCGTTGACGTCGCGTGCCGCGGCCTTCGCCGCGCTCGGTGAACCGGGCAGAGCGGAGTTCGCCCTTCGGCAGGCGGTGCAGGCAGCCCCACGCCGCGCCGATCTGTTGGTGAGCTGGGGCGAAGCATTGCGGGGGCTTGGCGATGCCCGAGGTGCCTCGCGCGCCTTCGAGCGGGCTGTTCTCGTCGAGGATGGCGCTGATGCCCGTCTCGGGCTGGGGCGTCTGGCGGCCGCGGCCGGCGAGACCGGACTCGCCCTGCATTTTTTCCAGTCGGCCGTAGCCCGTGACGGTGGCCACTCGGAAGCCGCCGTGGAGTTCGCTCGCGCGCTTACTGGCGCCGGCCGGACTCGCGAGGCGATCGGCGTCCTGCGCCGGCTCGTCGCGCGCTGCCCGTCACCACCGGCTCACACCCTTCTCGGTGAATTGTTGCTGGCCTCCGGCGATTTTGCCGCCGGCCTTGCCGAATTCGAATGGCGGCATGGCGAGTTGCGCCTCCTCCCGTCGCTCGCCGACCTCGCTGGTCGAGACCTGGTTCTCACCGCGGAGGGCAACGCCGGGGCGATGATCCGTTTCCTGCGTTTTGTCCCCACCATCAAGGCGTCGGGTGCGGCCAGTGTTCGCATCGCCGGCGCGGACGACCTGTTGCCATTGCTTGCCCGTGTTGATGGACTGGACGCGGCGCGCGACATCAAGGATGGCGATCTTGTCGTGCCGGTGATGAGCCTGCCGGCCCTGCTTGGTATCACTCCTGGTAACCTGCCGGCGCCGCGCCGCTATCTCGCGGTTGATCCGGTTGCGGTGACGAATGCGGCACGGGCCTTCGCCCATCTCGAAGGTTTCCGCATCGGTCTCGCACTCGATGGTTGGAGCGAATCGATCGATATCTCGCCGCTTGCCGAACTGACCGGCGTCGCTTTCATTGCCCTCGATGCCAAGGCGGCAGAGCGTCTCCCCGATGCCTGGCCGCTCGCCACCGATCGGTCCGGGCTCGACAAGGTTGCTGCCGCTCTGCCGAACCTTGACGCGGTGGTCGCGCCCGCCGGAAGCCCGGTTGCCGCACTGGCCGGCGCCGCTGGCCGGCCAGCCTTTGTCATCGGTCCGGACCGCGACGACTGGCTGTGGCTGGAGAAAGACGGTCGCACGCCCTGGTTTCCGGCCACGCGGCTTTTCCGGCGACGCCCCGAAGAAAGCGAGGCCAACCGGCTGTCCCGTCTCGTCACCGTCCTCGCAGCTTTCGCGGTCGGCGACCGAGCCGTCCCTTTCCGCGCCGACCCGGCGCCAATTGTCGATGTTTCTCTCAAGGGTGAAGACTTATCCGACCGGCCACGCGCCGCTCTGGTTCGTGCCGGCCTCGCTGCGCTCGCCAGCCGCGACAACCATCGTGCCATCCTCTTGCTCGGCGATGCCATCGCGATAGGAAACGCCGAACCCGAGCTGCGCGAGAAACTCGCCGCGGCCCTTCTTCGGATGGGCGAACGTGACCGGGCCGGTAGCCTTCTTGCCACATTGGTTGCCGAGGCGCCGACCGCCGAACGGCTCGTTGAACTCTCGGAAGTCGAACGGCTGACCGGTCGCTTCGAAGAAGCGCTTGCCCATGCCGAACGGGCGGTCGAGCGAAAGTCGGATCTCGCACGTGCCCATCGCGGCGTTGGCAAGGCGCTGGTGGCGCTTGGTCGGGCCAGCGAGGCGCTCGGCGCCTACGGCCATGCCGTGGCGCTGGCGCCGGCCGATCCCGAGCTCACGATGGATGAAGCAGAGGCGCTGCTGATCGCTGGCGATTACCGGCGCGGCTTCGCCCGCGCCGAGGTGCGCTGGCGGGCAGCCGAACTGTTGCCGCGACGCTTTGCGGCGCCGCGCTGGACTGGCGAGGACATCAGCGGTCGGACTCTGCTCGTTCACGGCGAACGCGACCTCGGCCTGGACATCGCCTTTGCCCGCTTCCTGCCGCGACTGATGGCGCACGGCGCGCGGCTGATCCTGGAGGTCCGGCCGGCGCTGACCGATCTGTTTCGCCGGCTCGACCTCGGCGGCAACGTCACGGTGGTCGAGCAGGGACGACGCTTGCCCCCCTACGATCTCGAAGTCCCGCTTCGGAGCCTGCCGCACGTCTTCGGCACCGAACGGACCGATCTGCCGGCGATCGCCCGCTTCCAGCCCGATTCGTTGCGTGTCGAGGCTTGGCGGCGACTCGTCGGTGGCGACGGCCGGCCCGCCGTCGGTGTTTATTGGCGGAATGCCGCCGATGCCACGCGCCTTGCTCGGCTGGCCACCCTTGACGGAGTGCGTCTGTTTGCCCTCGACCGTCGCGCAGGGCGGGCTTCCCTCGCCGCTCTGCCGAAAGAGCTATCCATCGAATCGCTTGGTGACCGTCTCGGCGGCTTCGTCGAGACGGCGGCTGCGCTGGCGGCACTCGACGCGGTGGTTGCGCCCGTGTCGACCACGGCTCACCTTGCCGCCACGCTCGGCAGGCCGACTTTGGTGATCGATCCGTCGGGCTCCGATTGGCTATGGGCGGGCGAGGACACGACGCCCTGGTATCCCCAAGTCCGCATTTTGCGTCGATCCGGTGATCTCGCCGGTCTGCTGCGCGGTCTGCTTACCGAAAGGCCGGCGTTATGACCGAAACGGTTGTCGACCAACTGCTGGCCCGTGCCGCTGCCGCCGAAGCGGCTCACAAATGGATCGAGGCGGTGGCCCTCTATGAGGTGGCGCTCGTGCGGTCGCCGGATCATGTGCCGGCCATGCTGGGCGCTGCCGCGGCCGCCCGTGCCAACGGCGATCATGCGCGCGCCGTCGTCTTTCTGACGCGTGCCGACCGCACCGAACCCGGCCGTGTCGACATCGCCGTTGCGCTTGGCGAGGCCTTGGTTGCAACGTCTCGCTTGCCCGAAGCGGTGGTTGCCTTTGAGCGGGCTCGTGCTGCGAACCCGCTCGATGCCGGGCTTGCTGCCCGCCTCGGCGCAGCTCGTCTTGCCGCTGGCGACTCGGACGGCGCGGTGTCCGCCTTTGAGGCGGCGCTACGGCTCGATCCGGCCGAGCCGCGCGCCCTTGGCGGCCTCGGTTCGGCGTTGGTTGCCGCCGGTCGCCCACTGGCAGCAATCGAGGCGTTCCGTCGGGCCGACGAATTCCACCCATGCGCCGACCGGGGTAAGGCACTCCTGGCGCTCGGCGATATGGCCAGCGGCTTTGCCGACTTCGATGCGGTCGCCGCCCGTCCGGCTTGGGCGAGACGGCTACCCGCTTGGGATGGTACGCCGCTCGACGGCCCGCTCCTTGTCTGGTCCGGCGCCGATCCCCTGGATCTTGTCACCTTTGCGTCGGCATTGCCGCTCGCTCGGTCGCTTGTTGCAGATCTCATACTGGTGGTGCCAAAGCCTATCGTCCGTCTGGCTTCCGCACTCAACGGCGTCAGCCGCGTTCTCGCCGACAACGAGGATCTCGGCGGCTGGGCCGGCACTGCCGTTGCCGGAGCACCACTGACCGGCTTGCCGCATCGGCTTGGCCTTACCGCCGGCAGCTTCGCACCGGCCGGCCCTCTCCTCGTCGCTGAACCCATGCTTGCTGATCGTTGGCGCGCGCGATTGGACATCGGCCGCGGGCGGCCCACGGTCGGTCTTGTCTGGGGCGGGAGCTTGGGGCTTGCCGATCTCGACTCGCTCGCTGGCATCGGCGACTTGCGGTTCATTGCTCTTGAGCGGCTACCATCGGCCATGCTTGTCCGCTCGTCGGCACCGTCCGGTTGGGAGGTTGTCGGGCCGCCGGTGCGTATCGAGCATCCCGGCCCCGATTTTGAGGCCGGCGTCGATGCGCGAATCGACTGCTTGGCACTTCTCAGTCAGCTCGACGCAGTGATGGCCATTGATGGTCTGCCGCTTCGTCTTGCCGGCGCGCTCCAGCGCCCGGGTGTTGCTCTCCTTCCCGCCGCAGTCGACTGGATCTGGCGGCCGGAGGGAGAGAAAAACTCCGTCTATCCGTCGCTGTCGCTGCTGAGGCAACAGCCGGGAGGATCGCCGGCTGGTTTGCTCCCCGAAGCCATCCGGCACATCCGCGATAGGATCCGCCTCTGATCTCAAAGGAAAATCCCACCGGAAACCTTAGGCTTCCGGGAAGCATGTTGCCTCGAGTCGCGTAATGGACCACAATAAAGGAATGAAATTTTACAAACGGGCCATTCTGAAGGGAATGGTATCTCTTGCCAATTGAAGCTGTCCTTTTAGGATTTCAGTCTGTCGGGAGGCACTAGAGCCCCAAGGGTTTCCAAAGCTCCCGGACAGGCGCGATGTGCGTCATCGCTTGAGGCTGGAGACGGAAAGCATGAGAGGCTCGAAACTTCTGGGATTGTTCGCCGCCGTGGTCGCGGCACCGCTCGTCCTCGCCGCTCCTGCCACGGCAGTGACGCTGACCAATGTCTCCTATGATCCGACGCGCGAATTCTACGAGGCCTACAATGCAGCCTTCGCGGCCCACTGGAAGGCCGAGACGGGCGAAGACGTCACCATTCGCGCCTCTCATGGCGGCTCTGGCAAGCAGGCTCGCGCTGTCATCGACGGCTTGCCGGCCGACGTGGTGACGTTGGCGCTCGAAAGCGACATCAACGCAATTGTCGAGAAGACGGGCAAGATTCCGGCCGATTGGCGCGGCAAGCTGCCGCACAATTCAGCCCCCTATACGTCGACCATCGTCTTCCTGGTGCGCAAGGGTAACCCCAAGGGCATTCACGACTGGGGCGATCTCGTCAAGGACGGCATCGAGGTGATCACGCCCAATCCGAAGACCTCGGGGGGCGCCCGCTGGAATTACCTCGCGGCATGGGCCTGGGCGGCCAAGCAATACGGCGGTGACGAGACGAAGATTCGCGATTTCGTCGCCACCCTCTACAAGCACGTGCCGGTGCTGGACACCGGTGCTCGTGGCTCGACCGTCACCTTCGCCCAGCGCGAACTCGGCGACGTGCTGCTCGCTTGGGAGAACGAGGCTTTCCTGGCGCTCGATGAGTTCGGTGCCGACAAGTTCGATATCGTGGTGCCGCCGCAATCGATCCTCGCCGAGCCGCCGGTCGCCGTTGTCGAAGAAAACGCCAAGGCCAACGGCACCGAGAAACAGGCGCGCGCCTACCTCGAATACCTCTACTCGGCGGAAGGGCAGACGCTCGCCGCCAAGTTTCATTACCGGCCGGCCGAGCCGAAGCTGGTCGACCCGGCGCTCCTGAAGTCGATCCCCGAACTGAAGCTGGTCAGCATCGATGACCCGTTGTTCGGCGGCTGGGCCAAGGCGCAGCCCTACCATTTCGGCGACGGTGGCGTGTTCGATCAGATTTACAAGCCGGCACAGTGAACAAGGACCGCCGGCGGCTCGACCGCCGGCTTCAATGAGGGGAGGGGTCGCCATGTGGATCGCAACGGTGCCGCCTGGGTTTCTCTTTCCGCTGACCGAACAAGACCTTGCCTCCGGCGGACCGGGTGATCCCAGTCCGCCGGTTTCCCTCGAAAGCGAGGCCGATGACCTTGAACGTGCCCTTCGTCAAGCCGAGCGTCCTGCCGGGCTTTCGCCTGACCATCACCTTCACGATCCTTTACCTGACGGTGATCGTGCTCCTGCCACTTGGCGCCCTGCTCTTCCGGGCTTCTTCGCTGGGGGTGCATGAGCTTGTTACCTTGGCGCTCGACGGCCGCACGCTGTCGGCGCTGAGGCTGTCTTTTGTCACGAGCTTCGCGGCGGCGGCGTTCAACGTCCCCTTCGGTCTGCTGATCGCCTGGGTATTGGTGCGTTACGACTTTCCCGGCCGCCGCTTCTTCGACGCCATCATCGACCTGCCCTTCGCCCTGCCGACAGCGGTGGCCGGTATCGCCTTGACCGCGCTGTACGCACCGAAAGGCTGGATCGGTTCTGTCGCCACCGTCTTCGGCCTCAAGATCGCCTTCACGCCGGTTGGCGTTTTCCTGGCGCTGGTCTTCGTCGGCTTGCCGTTCATCGTCCGCACGGTGCAGCCCGTGCTCGCGGAGGTGGACCGCGAACTCGAGGAGGCCGCCGCGACGCTTGGTGCCGGCCGGCTCAGAACCATCGCCTCGGTGGTCCTGCCGGTGCTCAGCCCGGCCATTCTCACCGGCTTCGCGCTGGCCTTCGCCCGGGCGGTCGGTGAGTATGGTTCGGTGATCTTCATCGCCGGCAATATTCCCTACGTTTCGGAGATCGCCCCGCTGCTCATCGTCATCAAGCTCGAGGAGTTCGATTATGCGGGCGCCACGGCCGTCGCGGCCATCATGCTGGCGGTTAGCTTCGCCACGCTTCTCCTCATCAACCTGATCCAGGCCCGGGCGCGCGTGAGGTATGGTCATGTCTGACGGTTCCGCCGCGCTCGCCGTGTCGCTCGAAGAGGCGACCGCCGCCGAAACGATGGTCGCCAGCCCATCGCAGCGGCGCTTGCCGACCGAGGAGGCGCCATGGGTCAGGCGCCTGCTGATTGCGCTGGCTGTCGGCTTTCTCGGCCTGTTTCTGCTGCTGCCGCTCGTTACCGTTTTCATGGAAGCATTCCGGAAAGGGGCTGGCGCTTTCATTCAGGCCTTTGCCGATTCAGCCGCCATCGATGCCGTCATCCTGACGCTGGCGGTCGCCGCCATCGCCGTGCCGGCCAATCTCGTGTTCGGCGTTGCCGCTGCCTGGGCGATCGCCAAGTTCGATTTCCGAGGCAAAGCCTTCCTGGTGACGCTGATCGATCTGCCCTTTTCGGTGTCGCCGGTGGTTGCCGGTCTCGTCTATGTGCTGCTCTACGCCAGCCATGGCATTTTCGGTGGTCTGCTGCAGTCGGCCGGTATCCAGATCATCTTCGCCCTGCCGGGTATCGTCATGGCGACGGTCTTCGTCACCTTTCCCTTCATTGCCCGCGAGTTGATCCCGCTGATGGAGGAACTCGGCAACACCGACGAGGAAGCGGCGCTGACACTGGGCGCCTCCGGTTTCCGCATGTTCTGGACGGTGACGCTGCCCAACGTCAAATGGGCACTGCTCTACGGCGTGCTGCTCTGCAACGCCCGCGCCATGGGCGAGTTCGGGGCGGTGTCCGTGGTCTCCGGCCACATCCGCGGCTACACCAACACCATGCCGCTGCACATCGAAATCCTCTACAACGAATACCAGTTCGTTGCCGCCTTTGCCGTCGCTTCGCTGCTCGCCGCCCTGGCCTTGGTGACGCTTGGCATCAAGTCCTGGCTGGAGCATCGCTACGCCGGCGATCTCGCCGCCGGCCACCGCCACTGACGGAGCCTCCGATGGAACTCGACATCCGCAACCTCACGAAGACCTTCGGCAGCACGGCGGCTTTGCATGGCGTCGACCTCAAGGTCGCCTCCGGCGAACTCCTGGCGTTGCTCGGCCCCTCGGGCTCGGGCAAGACGACGCTTCTGCGCTGCGTCGCCGGTCTCGAAATTCCCTCAGGCGGGCAGATTCTGTTTGGCGGCGAGGATGCCAGCCTGAAAAGCGTCCAGGAACGCCACATCGGCTTCGTGTTCCAGCACTATGCGCTGTTCAAGCATCTCACGATTGCTGACAACATTTCCTATGGCCTCCGGGTGCGACCGCGCCGGAAACGGCCTACGGCAGCAGCCATCCGGGCCAAGGTCGAGGAACTCCTGGCGCTGATTCAGCTGCCCGACTACGGCGGGCGCTACCCGAGTCAGCTATCCGGCGGCCAACGCCAGCGGGTGGCGCTCGCTCGAGCGCTCGCCGTCGAGCCGCGCGTGCTGCTGCTCGACGAGCCGTTCGGCGCGCTGGACGCCAAGGTCCGCAAGGAACTGCGCCTGTGGCTGAGGGAGTTTCATGACCGTACCGGTCACACCACGCTGTTCGTAACCCATGACCAGGAAGAAGCGCTCGATCTGGCCGACCGGGTGGTCGTCATGAGCTCGGGTCGGATCGAGCAGGAGGGGTCTCCTGAAGACATATATGATCGGCCGGCGACGCCCTTTGTCTTCGACTTCATCGGCGAATCCGTCCGCCTGGACATCCGGGTTACCAAAGGTCGCCCCTATGTCGGCCAGCAGGAAGTGACCATTCCCAAGCTGCCGCCGCTTCTCTTCGACGGACCCGCAAAGCTCTATGTCCGCCCGGAGCACGTCGCCTTCCGCCGCGATGGTGATGGCCTCTGGGCGACGGTGGTGTCGCTGCACCGCTCAGGCTCGTCGCGCCGCGTCGGTTTCCGCGCCGACGGGACCGACACGGTCATCGAAGCTCTGACCCCGGCCGATCGCGAGCCTCCCCGGATTGGGGATCGAGCCGCGTTGGAGATACGGGCGGCTGGTCTTTTCCCTGGCCCAGGTTGATATGCAGCCAGTTGTTGTTCTGCGCAACCGGTGATAATGGATACAATTGGAAACATCACCTATGCGCAGTATGCGCAGGAATTGTGCTGGAGCTTTTATGCGTTTTCTCGTTGCCGCCGTTCTGCTTGGAGCGCAGATCAATGCAGTCAATGCGGAGTCGCTGACTTACGATATCAAGTCGGGTGAAGCGGTGTCGGAGCATCTGTATCTCCTCACCGATGGCACTTGCGTCTCCTCGGGTCAGTATCGAACCAAGGTGTTGAAAGACCCTGAGCATGGCAAGTTCATCATTCGACCCGATGTTATCGTCGCTGTCGATCCGCCCTGCAAGGGGCACAGGTTCACAGGAACCACGTTCTCCTATACCTCGCAAAAAGGCTTCCGCGGCTCCGATCATCTTTCGGTTAGCGTCGGCTATCCCGTTGACACGTCCGAAATGCTTTACAGCTACACGACCTATGATGTCACGGTGAACGTGCATTGATCAGGTGCCGCGTGGCTTGGCCCGGCGGGTTGGTTCTGCGCCAAGCGGATCCTCCGGCCAGGGATGCTTTGGGTAGCGCCCCTTGAGATCCTTCGCCACGTCTTTCCAGGAACCGCGCCAGAAACCGGGCAGATCCTTGGTGGTCTGGATCGGCCGATGGGCAGGCGAGGTCAGCACCAGCGTCAGCGGCACACGGCCACCGGCAATCGCCGGGTGACGGTCGAGGCCGAACAGTTCCTGCACGCGGATCTCAATGGCCGGTCCGCCGTCGGCGCCATAATCGATGGGCACGCGGCTGCCGGTCGGAGCCTCGAAATGGCTGGGCATCAGTCGATCCATCTCCTGCCGAAGCCCGAAGGGGAGAAGACGATCAAGGGCTGCGCCCAGCAGCGCGGCATCGATCTCGTCGAGGCGAGTCAGCCCGTCGACGAACGGCCCAAGCCAGTCTTCGAGCGTGTCGGCAAGGGCTGTGTCCGAGAGATCTGGCCAGGGCCCCCCCACCGTTCGGTTGAGGAAGGTGGCGCGCTCCCTGAGCCGTCGTTGCTCTTTCGACCAACCGAGGCGATCGACGCCGATCCGACTGACGCCGGCGAGAAGCGCAGCGCTCGTTTCGGGGCCGGACGGCGCGGCAATTGGTTCCTCGGCAAGCTTTACCGCACCAAGTCGCCGGACGCGGCGCGCGCGAACGGCGCGTGCCGTCGGGTCGAACTGCACGGATGTCTCGCCGACAATGCGCGCGGCAAAAAGCATTTCGATTTCATCACGCGAAAGGGTGGCCGCCAGTCGGATGCGTGCCCGCTCGGCCTTGCCGGCGAGGTCGGCGACGACAATGTAGTTTTCTTTGGCCAGTCGATCGTAGTCTTCCACGACACCGCCCCGACCGCTTGCCAAACGAAAAGCCCCGCGTTGGCCTCGCGCCTCGGCGACCCGATCAGGATAGGCAAGGGCGAGGACGGCGCCGAGGGACAGCGCTGGCGCTCCGGCGGCGGCGCTTCCCGCCGCCAACTTGGCCCATCTCGCCGCCATGGCCCGCGCGTCGGTGGCGCGTTGACCGCGGTCGGCACGGAACCGCCCGAGGCGATCGGCAATATCGGTGGCATCGCCACCAAGCCCTTGTTCGGTCAGGATCGCGGCGATGTCGGCGGCAAGTCGCGTGGCGCCGAAGTCTGCCGCGCGGTGGATCATGTGGGCAAGACGTGGCGGCAATGGCAGGCGGGCGAGCGCTTTGCCCTCGGCGGTAATGCGCCCAGCATCATCGATCGCCTCGAGGTCGCGGAGCAACTCCACGGCCTCGTTCCAGGCCGGCTTCGGTGGTGGGTCGAGAAAGGCGAGGGCGGCCGCGTCGCGAATGCCAACGGCGGCAAGGTCGAGCACCAACTGGCTGAGGTCGGCCTCCAGGATTTCCGGCGTCGAATAGGGCTGAAGCGCCGAGGTCTGGCCCTCATTCCACAAACGCCAGCAGATGCCCGGCTCGGTACGACCGGCACGGCCGCGCCGCTGATCGGCTGAGGCGCGGGAGACGCGCACCGTTTCGAGGCGTGTCAGGCCAGTATCCGGCTCGTATTTCGGCACGCGGGCGAGACCGCCGTCAATAACGAGGCGCACGCCGTCGATGGTCAGCGAGGTCTCGGCGATCGCCGTGGCGAGCACCACCTTGCGCTCCGGCGGTCGGCAAGACCGGATGGCGAAATCCTGCTCGGCGCTGGTCAGGGCACCGTAAAGAGGGGCGAGGCGAATGCCGGCCGGCAGGCGCCCTTCGAGCCGCTCGGCGACGCGGCGAATTTCCGCCTGTCCCGGCAGAAAGACCAGCGCCGAACCCTGTTGTTCGCGCAAGGCCCGCAGCGTTACCTCTGCCACCTGATCCTCGAAGCACAACAGGGGATCGCGGTCGACATGCCGCGTCTCGACGGGAAAGGCGCGGCCGGCGTTTTCGATGACCGGCGCGCCGCCAAGAAGGGCCGCCACGCGGCCACCATCAAGCGTGGCGCTCATCACGACGATGCGGAGGTCGTCCCTCAGCGCCGCGCCATCAAGGGCCAGCGCAAGGCCAAGGTCGCCATCGAGCGAGCGCTCGTGGAACTCGTCGAAAAGGACTGCCGACACCCCATCGAGCAGCGGGTCCTCAACCACCATGCGCGTGAATACGCCCTCGGTGATCACTTCGATCACCGTTTTGACCGACACTTTCGAATCCATGCGGACCCGATAGCCGACCGTTTGCCCGACCTCCTCGCCGAGGCTTGCCGCCATACGCGCCGCCGCAGCGCGGGCGGCGATGCGGCGAGGCTCGACGACGATGAGTTTGTTCCGCCGCCATGGGGCGTCGAGGAGGGCGAGCGGCACCCGCGTCGTCTTGCCGGCGCCTGGGGCGGCGACGAGGACGAGGCGCGGGTTGCCGTCGAGCGAAGCCCTTATGTCGTCGAGCGCCGCGTCGATGGGAAGCGCCGGCGATAAACGCAGGGGCGCCAAAGTCACCTGAGAGCCTGGAGCAGAGCCGAATCCGGCCAGCCATCCACCGGCAACCCCGCCTTCTGCTGGAAGCTACGAACGGCTTCGCGTGTCTGCTGGCCAAGCTTGCCGTCTTTGGGGCCGGCGTCCAGGCCCTGCGCCGACAGTGCGCCCTGGATAAACGCGATGTCGGATGCTCCGAGCGCTTCGACAGGGCCGTTGCCGGGGGCGACCGGCGGCGCTCCGGCCAGCCGCGTCGCGAAGTAGGCGGCGGTGGTCGAATAGACCAGCGACTCGTTCCAGCCGAGGTAGACGTCGAAGTTGTGATAGGCGAGGAAGGCCGGTCCGAAGCGCCCCATCGGCAGGTAAAGCGCGGCCACGCCGTCGGGGATGGCCCCATTGGCGGCGCGCACACCCATGGCCTGCCACTCGGCGACCGGTTTCTTGATCGGCAAGTCCGCCTGGTCCCAGGGGAGGTTCGAGGGAATATTCACCTCGACCAGCCAGGGCTGGCCCGGTGCCCAACCAAGCGATTGCAGATAGTTGGCGGTCGAGCCCAGCACGTCCGGGGCGCTCTTGATGAGGTTGCGGCGGCCGTCGCCGTCGAAGTCGACGGCGTAGCGCAGGTAATTGGAGGGCAGGAACTGCGTCTGGCCGAGTTCCCCAGCCCAGGCGCCCTTCATTTCCGAGGGTGTGAGATCGCCGCGCGCCACGATCTGGAGCGCATCGAGCAACTCGTTCTGGAACATCACCGGCCGGCGGCAGTCATAAGCCAGCGTCGCTAATGACTGGAGAGTCGGGAAGTCGCCGGTGTTGGCGCCAAAGTCGCTCTCCAGCCCCCAGACGGCGACGATCACCTCGGCCGGTACGCCGTATTGCGCCTTGATGCGGCCGAACAGGTCGGCGTTGGTCTTGATCTTCTGGGCACCGACCGTCAGGCGGTTCTTGTTGACCATGCGGCCGGCAAATTCGGTAAAGGTCTGCGAGAAGACGCCCTGCCCGCGATCCTTCTTGATCACAGCGGGATCGAAGCTGATGCCGGAGAGAGCCGATTGCACCGTATCCGCAGGAAGGCCGCCGTCGACGAGCGTCTTCGAATAGCCGGCGAGCCATGTGGCAAAGCCATCGCCCTTGGCGCTGCAAGTGGCGGCTTGGCTGGGCGCGGCAAGAGCCGGTAGCCCGATAACCAATGCTGTTAGGACGGGAACCGAAGACCGCATGAAAACAACCTCCTGAAGATCTGAACTTATCTGAAGCGAATCATAGCGACATTCACTGAAGATCGACAGGGTTTCAGCCCGTACCTTCTGTCGTGGCATTGCGATTGCCGCGCCCGCTCACAACCATCAGACCGGCGACAACGATCACCGCGGCGCCGATCAGCATCGATGGTCGCGGCCGATCACCGAATACCAGCCAGCCGAACAGGATAGCCCAGAGCAGCAGCGAGTATTGGATCGGCGCAACCACCGCCGCCGGAGCCAGCTTGACCGAGCGGGCTATGCAGAGATGGGCGGTCATCGAGATGACGCCCAGGGCGGCCAACATGACGAGGTCGAGAAGGCCCGGCGTTGTCCAGCCGAAAGGGGCGAGAACAGCACCGACGACCAGCGCACCGACGGTCTGCCAGAACACCAGGACACGGTCGGGCGTACCGCGAAGCTGACGGCTTTGCACCACCATCATGGCGTAGCAAAGCGAGCCGGCTATGGAAATAAGCGACGCGAAGGAGAAGCTGCCCGCGCCCGGCCTCAGGACGAAGACGACGCCGGCAAAGCCAATCGCGATGGCCAGCCATTGACGCTTGCTGACCCGCTCGCCAAGCAACCACGGCGATACCGCGGCAACATAGATCGGCCCGGCGAGGTAGAATGTCATGACGTCGGCCAGCGGCAGGAAACGGATGGCCATGTAGAAGAACACGATCTCGGCGGTGGCCAACAGAACCCGTGACATCTGCATACCCGGTCGTTCGAGCCGAATGAGCTCCGGCGCGCCGCCTTTCAGAAGAAGCGGGGCAAGTATCAGAAGAGCGGCGAGCGACCGCACCAGAACGATTTGTCCGGCTGAAAAGGTTCCGGCCAGCCATTTGCCCATGATGTCATTGACGGCGAACATGAAGTCGCCGAAGAACATCATGAAGATGCCGAGGCCGATGGTGGAGCCGGCGGCGCGGCGAATAACTTGCTCGGCGGGCAACGCAAACTCCAAGAGATCGACGAAAGTCGTATCTCGATAGCCTATCCCAGCCCGCGTGGCGAGGACGATGGGGTGTTTTCCGGCAGCTGTCGCTTGTTTCTTGCCTGGCTGGGCAAATGGGCCAAGGCTGACGTCATGAAGGCTTCCGCCGCTCTGGAGATGAAATGCGAAAGCTCGATATTCTTCTCTACTCCCGTGCCTCCGGCGGTGGTGGCGCCGAGCGCGTCTGGGCGATCCTCGCCAATGGCCTGGCCGCACGCGGCCATCGGGTCACCTTCGCCTTTGACGAGAAGATGGCAGGCAATGGCGTGGATCCAGCGGTCGATATGCTTGATGTCGGGGCTGGGCATGCTGGCGCGGTCATGAAGCTCGCCCGCCTGCTGCGCAGCCGCCGCTTCGATGTCATCGCCGCGGCCGTGTCGGTCTCCTGCGTCAAGCTTACCCTTGCCAAGGCGATGGCTTTTTCGCGAATACCCCTGGTTCTTTCCTACCACGGCTTTGAAGAATACAAGACCGGGCGCCTGTCGGCCGCCGGCTTCTATGGCTTGCCGCTGCTTGCGCTTTTTGCTCGCCGTTTTGTTGGTGTATCCGATGGTGTCGTCCGAGCACTTGTCGACAGGTGGCACGCCCCGACGGCGCGGACCGTGCGCATCTATAATCCTGTCCCATTGATTGCCGCCGCCACGGCCAACGAGATTCTTGCCCGGCCTCCCATCGTTGGTGCCGTCGGCCGTCTGTCGCGGGAAAAGGGCATGGACGTGCTGATCGATGCATTTGCCCGTTTGAAAACGCCCGATGCGCGCCTTGTCATCGGGGGCGACGGACCCGAGCGTCAGCGTCTCGTCCAGCAGGCGGCCGATCTCGGCATCCGCGACCGCGTACGCTTTCTGGGGCGCGTTTCGTCGGCGGCCGAAGTCTATGGCCTTGCACGCGTCGCGGCCGTGCCGTCACGCACCGAGGCCTTCGGGATGACTACCGTCGAGGCACTTTCCGCCGGACTTCGGGTGGTTGCCTCGGACTGCGAAGGGTCGCGGGAAATCCTGGCCGAACCATATGGCGAACTGATTCCGGTCGAAGACGCCACCGCGCTGGCGGCGGCGCTTGACCGGGCCTTGGCGATGCAGCCGGATCCGGGGCCGGGCGTCGCCCGAGCCCAGGAATTCTCGGCCGAGGCCGGCATCGATCAGTGGGAGCGGCTGTTCGCCGGACTGGCCACGGCGGGTTGATGAGGCCGAGAGCGGTTGCGGCCAAGCGCGGTGTGCCGCTCGAACAGCTTCGGCATCTGCACCGCCACCGAGTAGGGCGTCACCTTGGCGCGGATGGCCTCCGGATCGAGATGGCCGGCCGCGATATCGGCCGCTAGTCGTACGAAGCCATCAGCCATTGCCTCGGCAGCCGCTGCGCGGTCTTCGGGGCGCTCGACGAGGAAGCCGGACACGCCCGCCTCGATCAAGGGATCATATTGCGACAGTCGAATGGCGCCCACTGGCCGGCCGCTCGAAAGCGCCTCCAGGAGATAGCAGGGCATACCCTCGAAGTAGGAGGTGAGGATGCCGGCGTGACAGGTCCGCATGATGGCCGACACGCCATCGCCGGTCTGGAAGCCGTGGCGAACGGTGAACGGCTCGATGGCCGCGAACTCCTTGTCGCGATGCGGATCGGACGTGCCGACGTAGTGGAATTCCAGCTTGCCGCCGAGCTTGGCATGGAGGCGCCGCAACGTCTCGAACATCAAGGGCGGATCCTTGAAGGCGTCGAGCCTACCGGCGAACACCACACGGAACACGTCGTCTGTCGGAAAGGCAGCCGCTGGAAAGCGCTCGGTATCGACCGAGACGGTCATGAATTCGGACTTGCGAGCGATGCTCGGCATTTCCCGCTCGTAACGGGCGATGATGTTGGGGTTGACGCCGACGACGCGCGTGGCGAGGGCAAGGGCGATCTTCTCGCTGAGGCGGTGAAGCCACCAGTATCGGCCGAGAAGACTGTCCATCTTGTCGCCCTTGGTCCCCTCGTTATGCACGAGCTGCACCACCGGATGGCCGATCAACCAGGCCGGGATCGCCTGCTCGAAGCGCTCGATTTCGGTCGAAGCGGTGTCCCCGCTGGCGGAAAGGCGGCGAATGGTCGCCAAATGACGCAGGATGCCGAGAGTGAAGCGTAGCGTCACCGACTGGCTGATCTTCTTCGCGGCGGCGTGCATGGTCTCGCCGGGAATATGAACCACTGGCAGGAAGTCGATGGAGCGACCATCGAATTCGACCCGTACCGGCTTGCCAATCTCAAGGTCGCCGCGCTCGTCGATGCCGACCAGCAGCATCGACACGGTATCGGGATGGCGCGACAGCATCAGCCGGACATGCGTCTCGACACCGCCCACCTTGCCGCCGCGTGGATCGATGGAGTGGAGAAGGGTGATGCGATGGACCATTGTCTGATCACTCCTGGCGGGTCGCATTGTCGGAAGTGGTCAATGGGCGCCGCCGGGACAGCCGTCCGGCCAGCTCGCGGGTGTTGTAGCGCATGAGATACATCGCCGACAGCGCGTAGCGTCTGGCAAGGCGACGTGGATCGTGGATGAGACGCCACAGCCACTCGAGGCCGGCTTCCCGGATCGGCGCCGGTGCGCGTTTCTGGCTGCCGCCAATGAAATCGAGCGCCGCGCCAATACACACGAACGTCACGCCGGGTGCCCAGCGCCTGGCAAATTCTGCGAAGACCTCCTGCTTGGGCGCGCCGAGCGCGACGAAACAGATGCGGGCGCCACTTGAGGCGATGCGCTCGGCCGCGGCGCGAGCTTCGATGCCGAACGGACTGAAGCCAAAGGGCGGACTTTCGAGGCCGGCCACGATCAGGCGTGGATACTCGCAGCGCAATACGGTCTCGGTCGTGGCGAGAGTCTCGGGGGTCGTGCCGAAGAAGTGCACGGGAATGCGGGCGAGCGCGGCTGCCCCGCAGAGTGGTCGCACCAGATCGGCGCCGGTGACGCGAACGAGATTGGCACCCTGGCGCCGCGCCATGGCCACCACCGGTGCCCCATCCGCCGACACATAGGTCGCTTGATCATAGGCCGCCCGGAAGGCCTGATCATGTTCCAACTTGACGAGATGGTCGAGGTTCAGCGTGAAAACGGTACCGCCGCGGCCCGTCAGCGCGTCGAAGGTGACAAGGTGGACGAGGTCCGCCTGTTTTCCAATGTTGACGCGCGCCGCATCGATCACCGCGATCGGTTCGGGAGTGTGACTGATTTCGGCGGGTTTGGTAGCTTGGGCGGTAATCGAGCGATCGAAGAACAGACCTGACATTGGCGACTCTCCGGCGTCTTGAACGCCATCCCGACGCCGGAGACGCGCGACGGACCATAGAGATCCCATCCTCGCCTCCCAGCGAATTTAATATCCGGAAGGAGCCGCGCTTTCGCATGGATCCTCCCCTTCGCTGTCAACTTAGGTCAGCCGCCGTTCAGCCCGGATTTATCCGATCCTTCAAATTGTAACGAAATGCCGATTTGTTTTTGCGCGGAAGGAGGCGATTGGCTCTGCTCCCTTCAACCGGGCCCGAACCGTTGCGACCCGCCGATCGGATTGTTGGTCCGGCGAACTGTGTCCATCCGGCTTGGGTGGTGGCGCCTGTCAGGCGCTACGCAGGATGGTGTTGGCGACGAGATGCTTCTCATCGGCCTTTGATGGCGCGCGTGATCGTCACGCCGCAATCCTGCGGCGGGTTCGTCTCGCTCAGGCCCGTTCAGCGATGACGAGATGCTCGGGACGCTCCTTCACCAGCACCAAGCCGGTGAAGGCGGGCAGGGCGCCCAGGAGATCACGCACCATTTCGGCGGCCTCTTCGTCGTCCTCGACGACGGCATCGGCGACGATCAGCACGGCATCGACCTGGCCGAGGAGAGCTTTTAAGAGATCCGGGGAGTGGCGATGCCCGCAATGCAGGATAATGCGGCCGAAGTCGTGCGAAAGCTTGCCGACAAAATCGGTGACGCGACCGACGTTGGCGGTAATGTCGGCTGCTGCGTCAGGTCCGCCGACGCCGATGAGCGTGACGTCGGCACCGCTTTCGCAGATGGCAACGCTAGCTGCGTCGGCCATGCCGGTGATGACGTCGATCACGCCCGGTATCGTCTCGTCGACATAGGCGCGATAGAGCGGCAGGTCATCCCAGGAAGCGTCGACGAGGAGAACGCCCTCCTTGGTCGGGACATGCGCGAGGCCGAAGGCGACGGTTGCCGCCGCGGCACCGTCGTTGGCACCAAGGACCAGGATCAGTCGCGATGCGCCGGCGCCCGCCGTGACCTTGCGGATCAGGTCCTCGAAAGCTTTGGCGGCGGTTGGCAGGGGGACTCCCTCATCATCGGCGATCGCACTGGTGAGGACCGTGCGCGCTGTCCGGACGGCTGGTCGTCCCCGCCGGTCGCGGGCGATGGCATGGCTGGCAATCGATAGCTCGGCGAGAACCGACGGCGCGGCCGGAGCATCGATAACGGTTGCAGCTTCGATCTGATCTGCCTCGTCCTCCGTCGCGACCGACGGCCGCGGTTCGGCGGAGTTTTCGTCCTCGACTGCCGGGGCTGTGAAGTTGACGATCGGTTCCTGCGATGCCTCCGCGACGATGGCCGGAATATCTTCATCGCCGGAATTGTCTGAGGTCGTCTCTTCAATCCATTGGTATTCCGGCAGATACCGGCGGCCGCGATAGACGGCGATGGTCAGCGCAAAACCAAGACCGGCGATGCCGGCAAGTGCCAGAATGATGGTTCGACGCGGGGCATAGGGGAAAAGTGGCACGCTGGCGGGGGCAATGACGCGGGCATCCGACATTTGGGTGTTGGCCTGCAGCGTAATTTCCTCGGTGCGCGCGACATAGTTCTTGTACATGTCGGCGCGAAGCGACGCTTCGTTTTCAAGCTCACGCAGTTCGATGGTGCGCTCGCTGGTGTCGGTGACCACGGCGCTGGCGTCGTCAAGAGCCTTGCGTGCCGACGCTTCGGTGGCGGCTGCCACCTGATACTCGGCGTCGGTACTGGCCGACAAGGTCTTCAGCTCGACCTCGATCTGGGCTTCGGCGCGGGCAAGATCGCTTCGTGCCGCCACCATGCGCGGGTGGCTGGGACCGAGATCCTGGGAAAGGTCGCCGACCGTGCGCGCTGCGAGCGCTCGTTCTATCTTGAGGCGGCTCAGAACAGTGGAGTCGATGCCGCTGAGCGCTGTGTCCGAACCGCTCGCGCGGGCAGCGGCGATCTTGTCGCGACGCGCCTTGGCATCTTGCGTGCGCACGCGAGCGGCGACGTAGGCGTCGTTGAGCTGTCGCAGCGTGTCCTCGTCCACCGAGCGGCCGTTGGCCGTGAGAATGCCGTGCTCGCGCCGATAGGTCTCGAGCTTCTCCTGGGCCGCGCGCGCCTTGGACCGAAGGTCGTCGAGCTGGCGGTTGATGAGATTGCTTCCTTCGCGGACCGCGGCCTCTTTCACCTCGACCTGATTGGCAACGAATGCCTCGGCCAGTTCCTGGGCGATACGGGCCGAACGGTCGGCAGAACCGCTACGTACCGAAATATCAAGCACATAGGTCTGGTCGGCACGCGCCACCGAAATCGCCTTGACGAGTGCTCTGAGCGTTTCGTCCCGGGTCCCGCCGAATTCCGGGTCGCGTTCGAGGCCGAGCTTATCAATGACCGTCGACAAAGTCGCGGCGGAGGTGACAATGTTGGCCTGTGTGTCGATCCAGACGACGTCTACCCCCTGCATGGGCTGGGACAGGTTGGGACCGGCCACCTGCTTGTCACGCGGATCGAGCAATACCCGCGCCGTCGATTCCCACACCCGCGGTGCGAACGTCGCATAAGTAAGCCCTGCACCGACAAACAGCAGGGTGATGACCGAAATCAGCAGCCATTGACGAAAGAGAATGGACAAAAGCTGACCGATGTCGACCTCGCCCGGACGACGCGGTTCGTCGGCGACCGGTCTCGCGATATCCCTATCGTGGTGTTCGAGGAGACTGTTCAACTTGTTTTCCGCCCGCGTTTTCAGCTTGTTAACCATAAGCTGGCGCGCTTAAGGAAACGTGAACGCTGTCGGCCAAAATAGAAGAGCTTGCCGCCCTGCAAAGACTGCCGGTTAACCATGCGAACATGACGATCCTTTCAGCTTTTATTGGATTTCCATTGGGGTCGACATCGGCATGGCCGTGCGGGCGTTTCAGCTTCCTGTTTCCTACCGCTCCGTTGGTCCCGGTGTCGTCATTGACGTCCGGCCGCTCGCCGTCGGTCTGACGTTTCTCACCGTCGTGGCTCTCTTCCTGCTGTCCGGTCAGACACTGAATCTCATAGGGGTTCCCTATGACGCGATTGGCGGAAACCCGCTCATCAAGATCCACCCGGCGAGCTATCTATCGATGCTGGCGCTCGCGGTCTGGATCGTCGCCGATGGCGGTTTCGGTCCCTTCCTGGCCCGAGTTTGGCGAGAAAGTCCTGGCGTGCTTGTTCTTTTTCTCGCGATCGGTTTCCTTACCTTCCAGGTGATCGTCGTACAGAAGACGCCGATTTCCCAGGTAACCGACAATTTCGTCCTGACGGCCTGCCTGTTCGTCGCGCTGGTCCGCCTCGCGCCTGGCGAAATAAAGCTCCTCGCGCTCGTCGTGCAGGCTATCCTCGTCGTCAACAGCTTCCTCGGCTATGCCGAGGTGCTCGGCGGGTTCCGCCTGACGCCGCTCACCGTCAACGGACAAGTGCTCACCTGGGACTGGCGAGCGACGGCGCTGCTCGGCCATCCGCTGATGAACGCCATGGCCACGGCGGTCTGTCTTGTGTCGCTTGCCCTCGGTGCCGGACCCTTTCGACGAACCCCGCGCCTCATGCTTGTTCTGTTCCACTTTGGCGCACTGTTTTTCTTCGGCGGCCGCACGGCCATCGTGCTGTCGGCCGCCGCGCTCGTGGCCATCACGGCTTTCGGGGCTGCTCGCCTGATTCTGGGACGCCGCTTTCCGGTGACAATGGCGGCCGCCGCCACCCTGGCGGTCACGATCCTGGTAATCGGCGCCATTCTCGCCGTTGACGGAGGGCTGATCGATCGCATCATCGGTCGTTTCTTGGATGACGAGGGCAGCGCCATGGCGCGTGTCGCCATGCTGTCCATTTTCCGCGACATGTCCTGGCAGGAAATAGTGTTTGGCCCGAATGTTGCTGCCGTCAAGGCAATGATGCCCAGGATCGGCACACCACTTGCCATCGAGAGTGCCTATGTCGGCTTTGTTGCGTATTATGGCGGCTTCGTCACGGTTTTCTTCCTGATGGGACTTGCGGCCTTCTTTATCGAATTGGTTCGACGCTTCGGTCCGCCGGTCCTTATGCCGCTCGGCATCTACTTCGTGATGTCGACGGCGATCTCTTCCTTTTCAACCAAATCGCTGGAGCTCGCTCTTCTGACGACTCTCATCATCACGGCTTTTGCCTGTCGTCGGCCGTCCTTCAAAGGGATGCCGCCATGCTGATCCGCCAGACCGTTCTCTACCTGCCGGCGCAGTTTCTGTCGCCGGTGGCGCAGTTCCTGTCGATGATGATCTGGACCTGGTGGCTGTCGCCGACGGAGATGTCAACTTTCGTCCTTGTCACCTCGACGCAGGAACTCGCCTACATGGTGAGCCGCTCCTGGTTTTCCTTTTACACGCTGCGTTTTCTGCCGCCCGCCGAGGATGCCAACGGTCGTCGTCGATACCTGGAAACCGAGACGACGCTGATCGTCATCCTGACGCTCCCCGAACTCGCCGCCGCTGGCCTTTCCATGCATTTTTTCGACGGGCGCGGCAATCCGCTGACCGTTTTCCTGATCATTGCCGCCTATTATGTGACGCGTGGCCTCAACAATCATTTCGGCGAGCGGGCGCGGGCACAGGACAAGATTTTCGCCTATACGCTGCTGTTGACCTCTGGTCCGGTGGGCGGCCTTGTTGCCGGCCTTCTGGTAACCAGAATTTTTGGCGCCTCGGCCGACGGCTTGCTGCTGGCCTACGCGGCGATGCAGGCGCTGGGAACCGCTGTGGCCCTGCCGATGATCGGTGCCAGCTTCCGGACGGCCCGGCTCGACCTCGTCATCCTGAAGGACGCCATCCTGAATGGCGGCCCCATGCTGGCATTCAACGGTATCGGCTGGTTCGGCGAGAACGGCATTCGCTACGTCATCGACCACATCGGCGGTTCCGCTGCCTTTGGTCTGATGGCTGTCGGTTGGGGGCTGGGTCGGCGCTGTGCCTCGGTTGCTTCCATGCTGGTGGCTGTCGCGGCCTTTCCGATCGCCGCCCGCCTGATCAACGCCGGCGACCGTGAGACGGCGCTCGAGCAGCTCAAGACCAACGCCGCCTTGCTCACCGCGGTATTGATGCCGTCAGTTGTCGGTCTCTGGCTCGTCACGGACATCCTCGTCGACCTCGCGGTCGCCGAAACCTACCGCGACGTAACGCGGGCTATCCTCGGCATCGCCGCTTTCGGCGGCATGGTTCGCGCCTATCATTCCCATGCTACCGGTCAGATGCTCATTCTCGATCGTCGCTACGGTCTGCTCGTCATGGTCGGCTTGTTTGAGATCGTCGTCACAACCGGTTTGGCAACGGTCGGGTTCTACATGGATTACTTGGTCGGTGTCGTCGTCGGCGCGCTTCTGGCTTCCAGCTTGACGCTGGCGCTCTCCGCCACTTTCGCCATCCGGCTCTGCGGCTTCCGCTTCCCGGTTGCCGACACCGCGCGGATCGCGATCGCTTCCCTTGTCATGGGCCTTGTGGTCCATGCGGTGAACTGGCCGCATACCGCCCTTGGTCTTGTGGGTGCCGTATCGATCGGCGGCCTTTCCTATGTCATGGCGCTCGCGGCCGTCTATTATAGGCAAATGCCGCCTCTGGTCGGCCTCATCACTGGAAAATTCGCGGGGACGCGACCATGACCTTCATATCCCAGGAATTCCTCGACGATCTCTTGGCGCAGGAAGAGCGCCTGCAGTTCCCTGCCTTCGACAATGACACCGCCATTGCGCTGGGGCTTCATCTCATGGGGCTCGGCCGCGCCCGCGGTCTGCCGATCACCGTCGACGTGACGCGTGCTGGCCAGCAGCTCTTTCATGCATCACTCCCCGGCACCAGCCCCGACAACGACGAATGGGTGATTCGCAAGAACGCCGTCGTCATGCGCTTCGGCCATTCCTCCTACTACATGGGGCGCCGGGCGGCGCTGAAGGACGTGCCCTTCCACGAGGCGATGTTGGTCGATCCACGCCAATATGCCGCCCATGGCGGAGCCTTTCCAATCCGGGTGATCGGCACCGGTCTCGTTGGCACGGTCACCGTCTCGGGGCTGCCCCAACACGAGGACCATGCGCTGGCTGTCGAAGCGATCGAGAGCTTCCTGGCCAAACAGGCCTGACGGACAGGGGACCGAAGCCGCTTCCGGCGCCAAGCGGCGCCCGTGCGGAGCACGAAAGCCAAGGCCGGAGGCCGCCGGCGGCTGAGGCGAGCAAAAAACCACTTCCGAGCCCAGCGGCGCCCACGCAGGGCGCGAAAGCCAAGGGCGGAGGCCCGCCGGCGAGTGAGGCAGAAGAACAAGCATGACAATTGCTTCCAAGCGATTGTCATGACTTCGGGGCTCGACTTTGCCGCCCGTCTGCGTACATAACGGGCGTGACCCTTTTTCGGGCGCGCCGTCGTGCGCGAGAGGCCGTGCGCCTCGAACGGGAGTGCCGATCTGTGGAAATCAAGTGGCTCGAGGATTTCGTGAGCCTCGCCAATACGCGCAGCTTTTCGCGCTCGGCTGTGGAACGCCGCGTCACGCAATCCGCCTTCAGCCGACGCATCCAGCAGCTTGAACAATGGCTCGGTGTACCGCTGGTCGACCGCTCCACCTATCCGACGACGCTGACGGCCGAAGGACGCCGCTTTCGCGAAACGGCCGAGGAGGTTTTGCGCCTGATTCTGATCGAGCGCGCCGAACTGCGCTCCGGTCGGGCGCAGGGTCAGGGCATCCTGACCTTTTCGACGCTGCATTCGCTGTCGATCTCTTTCTTCCCCTGGTGGCTGAAGGATGTGGAAACCGGTTTCGGGCCGATCCACGCCCGACTGATCACTGAAAATTTCCACGACAGCATTCGCATGTTCGCCGAAGGCGACTGCGACTTCCTGCTGACCTATGAGCATCCGCGCGTGCCGGTGCTGCTGGATCCCGAACGCTTCCCCTCGCTCGACCTCGGTGGTGACAGGGTGATGCCGGTGTCGGCAACCGATGAGGCGGGCGCGCCTCTGTTCGCCTTGCCGGGCAGTTCCGACAAGCCCGTCCCCTATCTTGCCTACGCACCGGAGACCTTTCTTGGTCGGTTGGTCTCCGTGTTGCTCGCCGAGCGCGGCGAGGCGCTCAATCTCGCCAAGATCTATGAGAACCCGATGGCCGAGGCGATCAAGACCATGGCGCTCACCGGTCGAGGCATGGCTTGGTTGCCGGCCAACACTATCCGCGCGGAAATCGAGTCAGGCAAACTCCTGGTCGTTGATCCCGAGGCGGTGATCGACATGCGTATCCGCATCTACCGCAACATGGACAAGGTGCGCGCCCGCGTCGAGCGGCTGTGGACCTATCTCAAGGACCATACCGACGCGGCCCCGACTGCCTGAACGTCCGAAAGAACCCCGTCCGACCGAGGTTTGCCATGCTCGACCTGCTCATTGAAAATGCCAATCTCGCCGATGGCCGCATCGGCGTCGATATCGCCGTCAACGAAGGGCGTATTGTCGATATCAGGCCGGCTATTGGCGAGCCCGCCCGGACGACCATTGACGCAACGGGACGGCTGGTAACATCGCCCTTCGTCGACCCGCATTTCCACATGGATGCGACGCTGTCGCTCGGCCTGCCGCGCATGAACCGGTCGGGTACGCTGCTCGAAGGCATTGCGCTGTGGGGCGAGCTGAAACCACTTCTCACCCAGGAGGCGGTGGTGGAGCGGGCGCTCCGCTATTGCGATCTCGCAGTCAGCCAGGGCCTTCTTGCCATTCGCAGCCATGTCGATGTTTGCGACGATCGCCTGCTGGCGGTCGAGGCCCTTCTGGAGGTGAAGAGACGTGTCGCCGCCTACATCGACCTGCAACTCGTCGCCTTCCCGCAGGACGGCTTCTACCGGTCGCCGACTGCCGAGCGAAATCTTCTCAAGGCGCTCGACATGGGTGTCGACGTGGTCGGCGGCATCCCGCATTTCGAGCGAACCATGGCCGATGGCGCCGCCTCGGTGCGGCGTCTCTGTGAAATCGCTGCCGAACGTGGCCTGATGGTCGATCTTCATTGCGACGAGAGCGACGATCCGCTGTCCCGCCACATCGAGACGTTGGCCGCCGAGACGATCCGCACCGGACTGCAGGGCAGGGTGGTCGGCAGCCACCTCACGTCCATGCACTCCATGGACAACTACTACGTCTCCAAGCTGATCCCGCTGATGCGGGAGGCTGGCGTTCACGCCGTCGCCAATCCGCTGATCAACATCACGCTGCAGGGGCGGCACGACACGTACCCCAAGCGGCGCGGCATGACGCGGGTGCCGGAACTCCTCAAGGCCGGCGTCAACGTCGCCTTCGGCCATGACTGTGTGATGGACCCCTGGTACTCCATGGGTTCGGCCGACATGCTGGAGGTGGCATCGATGGCCGTTCACGTCGGTCAGATGACGGCGCTCGATGCCATCGACACCGCCTTCCACTGTGTCACCGACCGCGCGGCGAAGGCCATCGGTCTTGCCGACCATGGCCTCGAAGTGGGCAAGGCGGCGAGTTTTGTCGTGCTGCAGGCTCGCGACACGGTGGAGGCGATCCGCCTGAAGCCGACGCGCCTCGCTGTGGTTCGCAACGGCAAGGTGATATCGGAGACGGCGCCACGGCTTGCTCGGCTCGATCTGCCGGGCCGTCCCGGAACGGTCGATCCAGCTGCCTATGCGCCGCCGCGCGGAGAGTGAAGTCCGTCCTCAGCTCTCGCCGTCCCAGTAACCGAGGCTCGTCTCGCGCCGGCCAATAAAGCGGAAGGATTCGTTCCGCGTGCCGTCGCCGGCCGGCAGATGGCCCTTCACCAGGAACTTGCCGGAGTCCGGATAGTCGATGACATCGGGCTCCGCCATGGTCGAAATGGCGAGATAGCGAAGCGGCCGGTCGGACGTGTTTTCGATCTGGTGGGCGGTTTCCGGGCCGCCGGGTGGGCAGGCGATGATGTCGCCAGTCCGGACGGGGTGCCGCTCGGACCCAATGCGGAGGATACCTTCCCCGTCGAGGATCAGGAACATTTCCTCGTTGCAGCGATGGTTGTGCAGCGGCGAGGCGCGGCATCCCGGCTCCGTCTCGACCAGCGAATAACCGAGCATTCGGGTACCCAGCCGCTCGCCGATGGCGGCAAACCGTGCTCCGTAGCCTTCCGGCGCCGCTCGATCGAGGTCATCCACCGGGTCGAAGCTGACGTCTGCGAGATTGACGATTTTCGGCAAGGCCTTCCCCTTTAGCCCTGCTTGCGGGCTTCTTTCCAGGTATTGGTCTGGCTCAGCATCGACTTGAGATAGGCAACGTTGGTCTCGGCCTGTGCCGGATCGAGCTCCTGCCGGGCGATGGCGTCGGCTTCCTTGAACTTGCCCTGCAGACCCAGCACGAGCGCCAGGTTCTGGCGAATGCGGCTGGTGGCACCGGGCAGCGCCGCGGCTTGGCGGAGTGTCTTCTCGGCATTGGGTAGGTCGCCGGCCAAGAGATAGGACAGCGCCAGATTGTTGTAGATCGATGCTTCGCCGGGGGCGACCTGCAACGCCCTCTGATAGGCGGCCCGCGCCTCGGCCGGATTGCCCTGCTGGTCGAGAATGGCACCCTCGGCCGAATAGAGCTTCCAGTCGGGGCGGTCCGGCTGCTGGGTCTGGCGGATGACCCTGAGTGCCTGGTCGAAATTGCCGTTGGCCGCCAGCGCCTTGCCGTAGGCGGCGCTCATTTCGGGATCGTTCTGGGAGGCGACCATGCCTTTTTCGAGGACGGCTACCGCCTGGTCGGTGCGGCCGCCGAGGCGGAGGGCCGCCGCGTAATTCAGGATGTTGGCCCGGTTTTTGGGATCTGCGTCATAACGCTGTCCCCAGACCGATGCGGCACCGGCGATCTGCGCATCGGTCATCTTGTCGATCGAGCCGGTCACCGAGACGTCGCCGTGGGTGGTGAGCACCGGTCGGTCGTTGGCACAGCCGGCGGCGGCGAATGCGAGCGGCAGCAGCAAGGCGAGAAGCGCGGAACGTCGAACGGAAAGCAACATCAATCTCACCGTGATGAGAGGGCGGAACGGCCGCCTCGGATGCCTTCTTTCGTAATCTGTTAACCCTAACGGCCGGTTAACCGCACATCGTCCGTCCGCGATCCTTGCCTTGCCGCCACCCGTCCTCGTCTCTACATTCGGGAAAACCCCAACCGGAGTTGCCGTCTTGCTGCCCGCTTTTGCCACCGCCGATCAATTCGCCATTCCCGTCCATGCCGTCACGACCGAGGGCCTTGAGGCAAAGCTCGCCGAACTCGGCGTCGCCTCCTGGGCGAAGGCCAATGCCTTCTCTGCCGACGAAGGCACAATCCTGCTGTTGCCGAACGCCGAAGGCGAGATAACGGCTGTGCTGTTCGGTCTGGGCCGGGAGGAAAGCAAACGGCCGCCCCTCCTCGCCGGCAAACTGGCCACCGCGCTGCCGGCCGGTATCTATCGTCTCGAAGGCTGGCCGGGCGGCATTGGAGAGGCGGCGCTCGCCTTCGCGCTCGGCGCTTATCGCTTCGAGCGCTACCTGAAGCCAAAGGCCAACGCGCCCCGTCTTGTCCTGCCGGAGGGCGAGGAGAGCGCCGAGGCTGAACGGATCGCCGCGGCCATCTACATGGTCCGCGATCTCGTAAATACGCCGGCTAATGATCTCGGCCCGGTCGAACTGGCCGCTGCCGCCCGTGAACTGGCGACAGCCCACGGCGCAGTGTTCGAAGAGTATCTCGGCGACGACCTGCTTGCTCGCGAGTTTCCGCTGATAGAGGCGGTGGGCCGGGGTTCCCCTCGGCAGGCGCGTCTCATCACCTTCACCTGGGGCCGGGCAGATGCGCCCAAGGTGTCGCTGGTCGGCAAGGGCGTCGTCTTCGATACTGGCGGTCTCGACATCAAGGGCGGCAGCTACATGCTGCTGATGAAGAAGGACATGGGCGGCGCGGCCAATGTGCTTGGTCTTGCCCGTCTGATCATGGAGGCGGGCCTCGACCTGCGCCTGCGCGTCGTGCTGCCGATCGTCGAGAATGCCGTGTCCGGAGCCAGCTTCCGGCCGGGCGATGTGTTTCCTTCGCGCAAGGGCCTCACCGTTCAGATTGGCGACACCGACGCCGAGGGGCGTCTGATCCTCGCCGATGCTCTCGCCTTCGCCGATGATGAAGCCCCGGACCTTCTCGTCGACCTCGCCACGCTGACCGGTGCCGCCCGCGTTGCCCTCGGACCGGATATTCCGCCTTTCTATACCCGCGACGACGCCTTCGCTGCCGATCTGTCGGCGGCCAGCCTTGCCGCAGGCGATCCGCTTTGGCGCTTGCCGCTGTGGGCGCCTTACGAAGAAGGACTGAAGTCCAAGATCGCCGACCTCAACAATGTGGCGTCCGGTGGTTTTGCCGGCTCGATCACTGCGGCCCTGTTCCTCGGCCGCTTCGTCGACAAGGCGAAGACGTGGATGCACGGTGATATCTACGCCTGGGTGCCGGCGGCGCGCCCTGGCCAGCCGGAAGGCGGCGAGGCGCAAGCGATCCGCGCCCTTTATCGTTATCTGAAGGATCGTTTCGCCGCCGTCTGAGCGGCCAGCGACGGACATGTGGGATGAAAAAGCTGTTCGGCGGCGAGCACTTATGCCGCTGCCGGGCGGCTCATCTGCGTCTCACGCATTGCTGTCGCCCGAGCCATTCCGTAAATGCGGGTGACAGTTTTTGTTAAAGTCATGAAAAGAAAATATAAATTGGATTGTGTCGGGGTCCACGGCGTTTCCTTTGTGTTCACGAACAAGATCTCGGTACGGGGTGGGCCGCATACCAAATCTACCCGATCTCGGATATTCGCCGCAAATCCACGAGATTTGGTATGACGGGGGCGCCGCCGCTCGCCGTATCCTCGGTCAATCCAACGAGAATCGATAGAGTATCGCTGATGTCGACATCCTCCCCCCTGATCCTGGTCATCAACAGCGGCTCTTCGTCGCTGAAGTTCGCCATCTACCCGATTGGCGAACGCCAGCCGCTGGCCTCAGGTCTGGCCGAGCGCCTCGGCCAGAACGATGCCTCGATTCGCATCGACGTCGACGGCAGCAAGAACAAGGCTGCACTGACCCCCACCAATCACGAGGGCGCTGTCGACGCGCTGATGGCCTTTCTCAAGGAGCGCGGCTGGTTCGAGCGCGTGGCGGCGGTTGGTCATCGCGTCGTTAACGGCGGCGAGCGCTTCACCGAGAGCTGCATCGTCACCGACGATGCCATGATCGAGGAAATCGGCACCTGTCCTTTCGCGCCGCTGCATAACCCGGCGCATGCGATCGGCATGCGGGCCGCCGTCCACGCCTTCCCGGCGCTGAAGCAGGTGGCGGTGTTCGACACAGCCTTCCACCAGACGATGAAGCCCGAGGCCTTCCTCTACGCTCTGCCGCGCAAGTATTATCGCGACCTCGGCGTTCGGCGTTACGGCGCCCACGGGACCTCGCACCGCTACGTTTCCGGCGAGACCATCCGCCTGCTCGGTCTCGACCCCAACGACAGCGGCGTCGTCGTCTGCCACCTCGGCAACGGTTCGTCGGCCACTGCCGTGCTGAATAGCAAGTGCGTCGATACCTCGATGGGCCTCACCCCGCTCGAAGGCCTCGTCATGGGGACCCGCACCGGTGACGTCGACTACGGCGCGCTCGCCTACATCGCCAAGAAGACCGGCCTCGACGTCGACGGCCTCGAGAAGATGGCCAATCGCGAGAGCGGCCTGCTGGGACTGTCGGAACTCTCCAACGACTGCCGCACGCTGACCGAGGCTGCCCAGGCTGGCAACCATCAGGCCGAGGAAACGCTCGATGTCTTCGTGTTCCGGCTCTGCCGCTACATCGGCGCTCTGACCGCCGCCTTGCCGCGCCTCGACGCCGTTGCCTTCACCGGCGGCATCGGCGAGAACTCCGCCTATATCCGGGCGAAGACGCTGAAGCGCCTGTCGGCGTTTGGTCTCGACCTCGACGAGGAAGCCAACGCCACCATCTTCGGTGGCAGAAGCGGCATTGTCTCGCGGTCGAGAAAGCCGGTGGCCATCGTTGTTCCGACTGACGAAGAGCGTGTGATCGCCGAGGATACGGCCCGCCTCGCCGGTCTTCTGCCTGCCAAAGCCTGATGCGAAAGGGACGAAGACTATGACTCCGAAACCCTCTTACCGCACGTTCTTCCTGGCGCCGACCTCCAGCCAGCAGGGCATTTCCTCGGTGGCGCTCGGCCTCGTCCGCGCCTTCCAGCGGGAAGGCTACGACGTTGGCTTTGCCAAGCCGGTGGCCGACCCCGAGGCCTATCCGGATGGGCTCGACCGCTCGGTGCATTTCGCCCGCAGCCTGCTCGGCCTCAACACGCCCGATCCGATCCCCGCCGAGCGTGCTGAGGAGATGATCCGTACTGGCAACCTCTTCACGCTGCTCGAAGAGATCGTCGAGCTGGTCGAAGAGGCGCGTGGCACCCGCTCCATGGTGATCGTCGAAGGCCTCCTGCCGTCGACCACCCATCCGCTGACCATCGATCTCGACATTGCCATGGGCCGGTCGTTGTCGGCCGAGATCATCCCGGTGGTTCCCGGTCTCGACGCCACGGTAAAGTCGATCGTCGGTGACCTCGCCGACGCTCAGCATCGCTTCCTGGCCGAGGGCCGTCCCTTTGCCGGCCTGATCGTCGGCCGCGCTCGCGGTGGCGACATCAAGGCCGAAGAGTTCGCCAAAGCGCTTGAAGCGGCGAACATCGGCGTGCCGGTACTTGCGGTCACCTCCGACGAACCCGCTCTCAACGCACCGCGTCTGATCGACGTCGCCTCGGATCTCGGCTTCGGCGTCCTGCGGCCGGGCGATATCAAGAAGGCGCGCGTCGGCGAGATCGTCATCGGTGCGCGCAGCCCCGACAAGGTGGTGAAGGCGCTGAAGCCTGGTACGCTGGTGGTTACCCCCGGCGACCGTTCCGACATCATCATCACCACCACGTTGGCGCGTTCCTCGGGCATGCCGATTGCCGGTCTGCTGCTCACCTGCGACGAGCCGATGGCCCCGTCGATCTCGGAGTTCCTGGCGCCGCGCTTCGGTGACCTGCCGGTGCTGACCACCGAGCTTCAGACCTACGACGTTGCCGTCCGTCTCAACTCGATGGACCGCCGCGTCCGGCACGAGGACTCCGAGCGGATGGAGAAGCTGCTGGAGCACGTGGCCGATCATATCGACCTTGCTCCCCTTGCCCCGGCGACGGCACGCTCCAGCGACGGCCTGATGACGCCGCCGATGTTCCGCCACCGCATGATCCAGGAGGCACGCGCCGCCAACCGCCGCATCGTGTTGCCGGAAGGCGACGAGCCGCGCACCATCAAAGCCGCCGTCATTTGTACGCAGAAGCGCATTGCCCGCTGCGTGCTGGTGGGCGACCCCAAGGCGATCAAGGACGTCGCCACCATGCACGGCATCGAGCTGCCGCCGGAGCTGGAAATTCTCGATCCGTCCAAGGTGCGCGCCAGTTATGTCGCTCCGATGGTCGAGCTTCGCAAGTCGAAGGGTCTGACCCCGCCGCAAGCCGAAGCCCAGCTCGAGGACAACGTGGTGCTCGCGACCATGATGCTGGCCATGAACGACGTCGATGGCCTGGTGTCCGGCGCCGTCCACACGACGGCCTCGACGGTGCGCCCGGCGCTGCAGCTCATCAAGACAGCTCCGGGCAACTCCATCGTCTCCAGCGTGTTCTTCATGCTGATGCCCGATCAGGTGCTGGTCTACGGCGACTGCGCCATCAACCCCGACCCGTCGGCGGACGAGTTGGCAGAGATCGCCTGCCAGTCGGCCGATAGCGCCCGTTCCTTCGGCATCGACCCGCGCGTCGCCATGATCTCCTACTCGACCGGCACCTCCGGTACGGGCAGCGACGTCGACAAGGTGCGGGCCGCCACGCTGAAGGTGATGGAGCTTCGTCCCGACCTTCTGGTCGACGGTCCGATCCAGTATGACGCCGCCTCGGTCGAGAGCGTCGGCAAGCAGAAGGCGCCGGACTCGCCCGTGGCCGGCCATGCCAACGTCTTCGTCTTCCCCGACCTCAACACCGGCAACACCACCTACAAGGCGGTACAGCGCTCGGCCAACGTCGTGTCGGTCGGCCCGATGCTGCAGGGCCTACGCAAGCCGGTAAACGATCTGTCGCGCGGCGCGCTGGTCGACGACATCGTCTACACCATCGCTTTGACCGCCATTCAGGTTGGACAGAGCAAGCTGCCGGTACAGGCGGTCGCCGCTGAGTAAAGCGACGAAGAGCGGATTGAACGAGAAGCCGGCGGCCGGAAGGTCGCCGGTTTTTTTATTACAGCAGTGTGGGGCCGATCTTCTGTAAGGGTTCGATGGCGCCGTCACTCGTCCCCACCATGGACAATAATAAGCCGGATAAATGTAGGTCGCTTCGTCCATGGCTGGCGGTCATAGGAAGCCAAAAAGCCGCCGGAGTCACCCGGAGGCTTCAAGCATCCCGATCTGAGATTCAGTCAGCCGGCGACGGCCAACTCGGTCCGGAGTCTCTCCGTCTCGAAGGAGGCGTCGAGGATGCGCTGCAGGTCGGCAGCCCGGCGGAAGCTCGGCTCCATGGTCTGGCCGGCCTTTACCGCGTCGAAGAAGCGCTTGTAGTTCATCGGCACCGGCTTGGCCGTGACGGGACGCCAGGTCTGGCTGTTGATGTCCTTGGTGCCCTTGCAGACACGCAACCAGGTGCCGTCCGAGCCGTTCTGGATTTCGAGGGCGCCCTTGTCGCCGAACACGCGGACCCGCAATGTGTTGGCGTAACCGGTGGCAAAGCGTGACGCATGGATGACGCCGATGGCCCCGTTGTCGAACTCCAGCGTGCCGGCGAAGCTGTCGTTGGCATCCAGCGCATATTCGCCGATCTTGTCGTCCGGTGCCTTGTGGAAGGTTTTGAGACGGCCAAACAGCCGCGTCACGTCGGTACCGGCGCCGAAGGAGGCGAAGTCGAGAATGTGAATGCCGACGTCGCCGATGACACCTTTGGAGCCGTGATTTTCCGACAGGCGCCACAGCCAGCGGCTCTCGGTGCGCCAGTCACCCCAGTGGGTGCTGGTCAGCCAGCTCTGAAGGTAGCTTGCCTCCACATGCTTGACGTCGCCGATGACACCCGAGGTGACCATCTGGTGCATCTTGTGGATCTCGGGCACGTTGCGGTAGCTGAGATTCACCATGCCGACCAAGCCGGCCTTTTCGGCGGCCTCGGTCATCTCCAGCGCATGGGCGTAGTTGGTGGCCAGCGGCTTTTCGCAAAGCACGTGCTTGCCGGCGGCGAGCAGCGCCATCGTGGTCGGATAGTGCGCAAGATCGGTGGTGACGTTGGCCGCCGAGTCGAACTTGCCCCAGACGATGGCGTCCTCAACCGTGGCAAAGGTGCGGGGAATATTGAATTCCTTGGCGAAGGCGGTGGCAAGTTCCGGGAAGATGTCGACGCAGCCGACGATTTTGACGCCGCGGATCTGAGCGAAATGCTTGGCATGATGGCGAGCCATGCTGCCGGTGCCGACGATGATAAGGCGCATGTTGGAGTGTCCATGGGGAAGAGGACGGAAGTGGAGCTACGGCCGGCGGCGAGCCGGCCGCTTGAGAGGCTGCTCAGCGAAGACCGGGAGCACCCTTGGCGTGGATGGTCAGGCCGCGCGCTTCGATCGGCTCCAGCGCCTTGTCGACCGGCACGTTGGGCGCATCGGTCACCGCCGTCCAAGCCGGACCGGGGTTGTAGGCCCATTTCACGGCGTTGCGCAGCACGGTCAGCACATTCTCGTCGTGATAGGTGGGGTAAGCCTCATGACCGGGCCGGAAGTAGAAGATCTTGCCAGCGCCGCGCTTGTAGCAGAGACCGGAGCGGAACACTTCCCCCCCCTGGAACCAGGAAATGAATACGGTTTCATCCGGCTCAGGGACCGAGAAGGGCTCGCCATACATTTCTTCCATGTCGAGCTCGATCTTCTCCGGCAGGCCGGCGGCGATCGGATGGTTACGGTTGATCACCCAGAGACGTTCGCGCTCGCCCGCCTCGCGCCATTTGAGCGCGCAGGGCGTTCCCATCAATCGCTTGAAGATCTTCGAGAAGTGACCGGAGTGGAGAACGAGGAGGCCCATGCCTTCCCAGACGCGCTTGGCTACGCGCTCGACGATCTCGTCCTTGACCTCCCCATGGGCGGCATGCCCCCACCAGATCAGCACATCGGTCGCGGCAAGCTTTTCAGCGGTCAAGCCGTGCTCCGCCATCTGAAGCGTTACCCAGCTTGCCTTGATGGCCGGGTCGACGTTGAGGGCGTCGGCGATGGTGCTGTGCATGCCGTTGGGGTAAAGCTCACGAACGACTTGGCTGGTCTGCTCATGAACGTTCTCGCCGAACACGGTGGCGCGTATGGTCATGGAAATCCTCCCGGAAATGAGCGGTCCGGCGCGGCTTATGCTCTGCCGATCCTGCGGCAAGGTCCGGTCCGTCAGCCCTCCTGGACGCATCGGGACGAGACGCGGCATCTTGCTTCCGAAGCATTCAAAGCGCTTTTAATAGGGCTTGTCAAGAGTCGGTCGATGTCACCCGGTACACCTGCAATTGCTTGTTTCAACAAAGATATTTCGGATGGCAAAATAATAAAAGCGCTTTGAGTGAATCGAAATAACGAAATATCTCCGACATAGGTAATTGGCAGTAGTTTACCCCGCCTCAAGTGCGGCCGGCAGGTGGGTGCTGGCGAACAACGGTTAAAGGGCCGAAGTGTTCCAAAGCGAAAGTCGGCCAAGGCAAACCGCGGCCGATACCGGCCGGTTTGCCTATCGCCCCAAAAGCAGGGCGGACGCGCCGCCCTGACTTGGTTCTCAGCGTTCGATCTGGCTCACGTCGCGCACGGCACCCTTGGCGGCCGACGTGGCCATGGCGGCATAGGCGCGCAACGCCGCCGACACCTTACGCGGACGCGGGGCTGCCGGCTTCCAAGCAGCCTTGCCCTTGGCTTCCATGGCGGCACGGCGAGACGCCAGAACGTCGTCGGAGACCAGGAGCTCGATGCTGCGCTTCGGAATATCGATGCGAATACGATCACCCGCCTCGACGAGGCCGATGGCACCGCCCTCGGCGGCTTCCGGCGACACGTGGCCAATTGAAAGGCCTGATGTGCCGCCCGAGAAGCGGCCGTCGGTCAACAGCGCGCAGGCCTTGCCGAGGCCCTTCGACTTCAGATAGCTGGTCGGATAGAGCATCTCCTGCATGCCCGGGCCGCCCTTCGGACCTTCGTAGCGGATCACCACCACGTCGCCGGCTTTGACGTCGCCGCCAAGAATGCCCTTGACCGCCGCTTCCTGGCTCTCGAAGATCTTCACCTCGCCTTCGAAGAAGAGGTTCGATTCATCGACCCCGGCTGTTTTGACGATGCAGCCGTCGAGGGCGATATTGCCGAACAGCACGGCGAGGCCGCCGTCCTTGGAATAGGCGTGCTCCACCGAGCGGATCACGCCCTTCTTGCGGTCGACGTCAAGCTCATCCCATCGCCGGTCCTGGCTGAACGCCTCGATCGACGGAACGCCGCCGGGAGCCGCCGCGAAGAAGGTGCGGACGGCAATCGAGTTGGACTGCACGATGTCCCACTCGCTGATCGCCGCCTTCAGCGTCGGTGCATGCACGGTGGGCAGATCGGTGTTGAGCAGGCCGGCTCGGTCGAGTTCGCCCAGCAGGCCGAAGATGCCACCGGCCCGATGCACGTCTTCCATGTGGATGTCGGCGACGGCCGGCGCCACCTTGGACAGGCAGGGCACGCGCCGGCTGAGGCGGTCGATGTCGGCCATGGTGAAATCGACGCCGGCTTCCTGGGCTGCGGCCAGCAGGTGCAGCACGGTGTTGGTCGAGCCGCCCATGGAGATGTCGAGCGTCATGGCGTTCTCGAAAGCGCCGAAGGAGGCGATCGAACGCGGCAGCACGCTCTCGTCATTGCCTTCGTAGTAGCGCTTGCAGAGGTCGACGATCAACTGGCCGGCTTTGAGGAACAGCGCCTTGCGGTCGGCATGCGTCGCCAGCATCGAGCCGTTGCCCGGCAGGCTGAGGCCGAGCGCTTCGGTGAGGCAGTTCATCGAGTTGGCAGTGAACATGCCCGAGCAGGAACCGCAAGTCGGGCAGGCCGACCGCTCGTAGGAGCGCACGTCGGCGTCCGACACTTTGTCGTCGGCGGCGGCCACCATGGCGTCGATCAGATCGACCGACTTGGTAACGCCCGTCGACAGCAACACCTTGCCGGCCTCCATCGGGCCGCCGGACACGAAGACGGCGGGGATGTTGAGCCGCAGCGCCGCCAGCAGCATGCCGGGCGTGATCTTGTCGCAGTTGGAGATGCAGACCATGGCGTCGGCGCAATGGGCGTTGACCATGTATTCGACGCTGTCGGCGATGAGGTCGCGCGACGGCAGCGAATAGAGCATGCCGTCGTGTCCCATGGCGATGCCGTCGTCGACGGCGATGGTATTGAACTCCTTGGCCAGACCACCCGCTTTCTCGATTTCGCGGGCAACCAGTTGGCCGACGTCTTTGAGGTGCACGTGACCGGGCACGAACTGGGTGAAGGAGTTGACCACGGCGATGATCGGCTTGCCGAAATCGCTTTCCTTGACGCCGGTGGCGCGCCACAGGCCGCGGGCACCGGCCATGTTGCGGCCGTGGGTGGAGGTGCGGGAACGATAAGCGGGCATGGTTCGATCCATCTCAAGGAAAGATATATCGCCTGACGGATGGGACCGTTTTGCCGAAAAAGCAAGGGCGGCGGCGGCGCAAAGCGTTCGCCCGCGGGCAACGCCGGCAACTGTGAAAGCGCCGTGACCGCCGCCAGGCGGTCACTCCGTCGCGCAAGGGGCGGTCCAAAGAACGAGCCAAGGCGTGAAACTGGGCACAACCTCGTTCGGCAGCCGTCCTGAATGCGCCGCGATCGCAATGTCCTGGCGGCAGCTCAGGCCGCGCGCACCTTCACGAGAAAGCCCTCGATCTCGGACCGAAGGCGGGCGCAGCCCTAATTGGACAATCCGCCGGCGGCATTCTCGAGATCGACGTAACCCTCGGCGCGGAAACGTGGCTGGCAAAGGCAGAGAAAGATGAGATCCGCAGTGCCGTCGTTTTCGATGCGCTGCGATGTCCTTTCGGGAATGCGGACACTATCGCCTGGGATGACACGGAAGCGATCGCCGCCAACTTCCATCACACCGCTGCCCGCTTCGATCACATAGGTTTCCTCGACATCGAGAGCGTGCAACTGAGTTGCCACGCCCGGCGCGACGCGTGCCCGCGCCAATGAGACGTCCGGCCGCGACGGATGGTTGAGAAGCTCGGTGATGAAGCAGCGCTCCGAGGTGGCGAACTCCAGGAGGTTCCCGCCAGGTGTAAGAAAAGGATGGGTCATATTGGCCTCGTCAGTTGCCGAGCAAGTCTGAAGCCTCGGCCGCGCGCCAACAACCATCTCTTTACGAGGAGCGGACCATCGGTAATGAATGGACAACTCGGAGAGAGAGCATGCCCCGTTCTGATCTTGTGGTTCGCGCCGCCTATGTCGTCACCTGTGATGACGCCATGACCGTGATCACGGATGGCGCAGTTGCCATCCGCGACGGTCGTATCATCGCCGTCGGACCGGCGTCGACTCTTCCGGTGGGCGACGCGGAATTGGTGGAGGCCAAGGGCCGCATCCTGATGCCCGGCCTGATCAACATGCACTGTCACGCGGGTGACAGCCTGTTCCGCGGCCTCATCGAAAACCTGCCGCTGGAACCCTGGCTGCAAACGGTGTGGAAGGCCGAGCGAGCGATCCTCAACCCGGCGACGTGCCGGCTCGGTGCCGAACTCGGCCTGGCCGAGCTGCTGCTCTCAGGCGTCACCACCGTCATGGACATGTTCTGGTTTCCCGAGGAGACGGTGCGGGCAGCCAAGGCGCTTGGGGTTCGCATCGCCACAGGTGGCATTTTCTTCGATCCCCCCGGCATGGACGGCCACCTCGCCGACAGGCGTCTCGCCGACGCCACGGCCTTCTTTGATGCCGTTGAGGACGATCCTTTCGTCTTCCCGGGCTGTCTGCCCCACGGTACCTACACGGTGTCGCCGGAGCATCTCCAAAATGCCGCTCGCCTGTCCCGTTCGCGTGGCGGCTTCTGGTGCACGCATGCCGCCGAGACGATGGCCGAGCAGACGACGATGATCGAGCGCTATGGCCGGCGCGTCATTGTCCATTTGGCCGATCTCGATCTGCTCGGCCCCGACGTCGTGCTCGCTCACTGCGTTCATCTCGACGAGGCGGAGATCGGTCTGCTCGCCGCTTCCGGCACGCACGTCGTGCACAATCCGATGTCCAACCTGAAGCTCGCCTCGGGCTTTGCGCCGGTGCCGGCTCTGCTGGCCGCTGGGATCAACGTCACGCTCGGCACCGATGGCGCCATCTCCGGCAACGACTTGGACATGTGGCTTTCCATGCGCCTCGCCGCAACACTGCACAAGGCGACGACGGGCAATGCCGCCGCCGTCACCACCTCCGAGGCCCTGGCCATGGCGACGCGGAACGGCGCGCGAGCGCTCGGCGCCGGTGACCGGCTGGGATCGATCGAGGTCGGCAAGGAGGCCGACTTCATCCTGGTCGACATCAACAAACTGCATGCCGCGCCGATGTTCGATCCTGTCACGCATCTGGTTTATTCGGCGGGACGGGGGGACGTGACCGATGTCTTCGTCGCGGGCCGGCGCGTCGTCGAGGCTGGACGTCTTCTTACAGCCGATGTCGGTGCGCTGGTCGTAAAAGCGGGCGCGCTCCGACAGGCCATCGCTGCGTCCATCGCTTGACGGGGCGGACGATTCAAGCGGTGACAGGAAAGGTCGGCCTTGCCGTCCCTTTTCCACCGCGACGCGGCGAAAAGCGTTCTCTTGAGAGACGCTCCAGGCAAAAGTCTTTGCCGATGCGCGGTTTTCAGCCAGTCGTTGCCTTCTCAGACGGCGAGTGCTGCGCTACATTATTCTCGTTACGGTTTCGTGAGAGAAGCCGTCGGGTCGAAGGGTCCAGTTTATTGTCCCGAACGCCCTGAAGGGATGCCGCTATCCGGCGTCTGCTGGCCGGGTTCCGAACAAGAGAGAGGATTTCGACATGTCCGATATCGAAGCCAAGATCAGGGCCAAGGCACGTGAACTCTGGCTGGCTGAGGGACAGCCAGACGGCCGGGCCGATCAACACTGGCAGGAGGCCGAGGCGATTATCCGCGCTGAGGCTGAGGCAGCGGCAAAGCCCAAGGCGGCTCGCAAGCCGCGCGCCACCGCTGCCAAGAAGGAGCCGGCAGAAGCCAAGGCGTCGGCGGCCAAGAAGCCCTCCGCCAAGAAGGAATCTGCCAAGAAACCGTCGCTCAAGGTGGTTTCCGGCTGAGTTTGCTCTCCGGTGACACGTGACGGCTTGTTGACAAGACGGGCCGGCGCCGTTGCGCCGTCCGGACGGGATGCCTAATGTCGCGGCCTTCTTGTTAGGGAGCCGTGACATGACCCTTTCCGCAGCCGTCGAAACCCGTATCGTCGAGGCCATCGCCAGCGAGATCGGCTGCCGGCCGGCGCAGGCGGCGGCGGCCGTTGGCCTTCTCGACGAGGGCGCCACGGTGCCCTTCGTGGCTCGCTACCGCAAGGAAGTGACCGGCGGGCTGGACGACACGCAGCTCCGCAAGCTCGATGAACGGCTCGCCTACCTGCGTGAGCTGGAGACCCGCCGTGCCGCCGTTCTGGCCGCCATCGACGGGCAGGGCAAGCTGACGCCGGATCTTTCCCAGAAGATTGACGCTGCTGTCACCAAGGCGGAAATCGAAGACCTCTATGCGCCCTTCAAGCCGAAGCGTCGAACCAAAGGGGAGATCGCCAAGGAGAAGGGGCTTGAGCCGCTCGCCGACGCGCTCTTCGCCAACCGGACGTTGGAACCGGCGGCGGCCGCCGTCGCCTATGTCACCGAGGCGGTGCCCGACATCAAGGCGGCCCTTGACGGTGCCCGCGATATTCTTGCCGAGCGCTTCGCCGAGACGCCGGAGTTGGTTGGTCGCCTGCGCGCCTATCTTCGGGACCGCGCTGTGCTGCGCTCCTCGGTGATTGCCGGCAAGGAGAGCGCCGGCGAGAAATTCGCCGACTATTTCGATCATCGCGAGCGCTGGGCGACGGTGCCGAGCCATCGGGCGCTCGCCATGCTGCGCGGTCGCAACGAGGAGATACTGGCCCTCGAACTGGAGATTGACGCCGACGATCCAGCCCCGGTGAAACCGGTTGAACGGATGGTCGCGGAGGCTTTCTCGATCAATGTGCCGGCAAAGCTGCCGGCCGAGGGCTTCCTGTTCGACGTCTGTCGCTGGACCTGGCGGGTGAAGTTGCAGCTTTCCCTCTCCCTCGATTTGATGGGGACGCTGAGGGAGAAGGCGGAGACGGAGGCGATCCGCGTCTTCGCCGACAATCTCAAGGACCTGCTGCTGGCAGCTCCGGCCGGTGCCCGTACCACCATGGGCCTCGATCCCGGCATCCGCACCGGCGTCAAGGTCGCTGTGGTCGATGCCACGGGCAAGCTCCTCGACACCGCCACTATCTACCCATTCCAGCCGAGGAATGACGTGGCGGGGGCGCTTGCCACCTTGTCGACGCTGGTCCGCAAGCACAGGGTCGAGCTGATCGCCATCGGCAACGGCACGGCGAGCCGCGAGACCGATCGCCTCGCTGCCGCCCTGATCGCCGATCTGCCGGCGCCCAAACCCACCAAGGTGGTGGTGAGCGAGGCCGGTGCTTCGGTCTACTCGGCTTCCGAGTTGGCGGCCCGCGAGTTTCCCGGTCTCGACGTCTCGCTACGCGGCGCCGTTTCCATCGCTCGCCGTCTTCAGGACCCGCTGGCCGAACTGGTCAAGATCGAGCCGAAATCGATTGGCGTCGGACAGTACCAGCATGATGTTGATCAGGGACATCTGGCCAAGGCGCTCGACGCCGTCGTCGAGGACGCGGTGAATGCCGTCGGCGTCGATCTCAACATGGCCTCGGCGCCGCTTCTCGCCCGCGTCTCCGGCCTCGGCCCGTCGCTCGCCGAGGCGATCGTCGCCTACCGGGATGCCTCCGGCGCCTTCCGCAGCCGCAAGGCCTTGATGGACGTGCCGCGCCTCGGTGCCAAGACCTTCGAGCAGGCTGCAGGCTTCCTGCGCATCCGTGACGGCGACGAACCGCTCGATGCTTCCTCGGTGCATCCGGAAGCCTACGGCGTCGCCCGCCGCATCGTCGCTGCCTGTGGTCGCGATATCCGCCAACTGATGGGCGACAGCGCGGCGCTCAAGGCGCTCAATCCGGCGAAGTTCGTCGACGATCGCTTCGGCCTGCCGACGGTGCGCGACATCCTGACCGAACTGGAAAAGCCTGGTCGCGATCCTCGCCCTGAGTTCCGCACTGCCACCTTCGCGGATGGGGTCGAGGACATCGCCGACCTCAAGCCAGGCATGGTGCTCGAGGGGACGGTAACCAACGTTGCCGCTTTCGGCGCCTTCGTCGACATCGGCGTCCACCAGGACGGTCTGGTCCACGTCAGCCAGTTGGCCGATCGGTTCGTCAAGGATCCGCGGGACGTGGTGAAGGCCGGCGACGTGGTGAAGGTCCGTGTCGTCGAGGTCGACGCCAAGCGCAAACGTATCGGTCTCACCATGCGCAAGGAAGACGACGGTGCGCCGAAGGGGACGGGCGGCGGCCGTCCGGACCGGCACAGCCCGCCGCCAACACCGGCGGGCAACAATGCTATGGCCGCCGCGCTGGCCGCCGCCATGAAACGGCGCTGATCGGCTGTGCTCGACCGGAGTTACAATTTTGGAGCGATGCCGGCGATCTTGACGGTTGGTGGCTGTTGGATTTGGTGTAAGCTCGGTCCCGTTAATCATTGTGGGAGTCCGCCATGGCCAGGCATTCTGACGGCTACACCCCTCTTCAGCTCTCACTCCACTGGCTGATCGTGCTTCTCGTGTTTTTCCAGCTGATTTTCGGCGAGGACATGGGGCGCTACAATTATTTCCTGCGCTCCGGACAGGACGCCACGCCGCTCTTGACCGGTTACTACCTGCATGTCGGCGTTGGCATCGCCGTTCTCGTTCTGGCTCTATTCCGTCTCGGTCTTCGTCTCATCCAGGGCGTACCGCCATCGGTTCCCGGCCCCGTCCTGCAGGTGAGGGCCGGCGAGGCGCTGCATTATCTTTTCTATTTTCTGCTGATCGCCACGCCGCTCACCGGGCTTCTTGCCCAGTATGTCGACATGCGCACCTTCGGCGAAATCCACGCCGCCAACAAGCCGATATTCGTGGTGCTGATCCTGATCCACGTGGCGGCGGCGCTTTATCATCACTTCGTACTGAAGGATTCCACCCTGCGCCGCATAATGGTGCCGGGTACCAAGTGACGGGTGCATGGAGCGCAAATGAAAACCCCGCGGAAGAGGACTTCCGCGGGGTTTTTTATTGAGCGTCTGGAGATCGTAAGATCAGGCAGCCGAAAGGTTGTCCGCCGAGGACTTGCCTGAGCGGCGGTCCTGAACGACTTCGAAGTTCACCTTCTGGCCGTCGTTGAGCGAGCCGAGGCCCGAGCGCTCAACAGCCGAGATGTGGACGAAGACGTCCGGGCCACCGGCGTCCGGAGCAATGAAGCCGTAGCCCTTGGTGGCGTTGAACCACTTGACGGTACCTAGAGCCATGATGAGATCCTTTCCGTAGAAAGTCGAATTTAGGAAAGTCGCACGCCCGCACCGGAGCACGTGACTGGTGGTTACCGAGTTTGGAAAGGTCGTCACGTCGCGGAGGATAACCTCAGGCGTTCAGGGCCGATGGTCTGGCCAAAATCGATTATCTCTCATACTACGAGAAACGCCTTACCGCAAGCAACTTGCCGGCGCTGGTTCATGCTGGCCGAAAGGCTTGGCAGACAACGGGATTGGTCTCTATGCGGCCGGCCCCGATCAGGTCAAGGCAGTAGGGAACCGCGGGGAATACCGCGTCCAGACAGACAGCGATCGACGCCGGTTTGCCGGGCAAATTGACGATCAGCGTCGTGCCTCGCGTGCCGGCCGTCTGGCGCGACAGGATGGCCGTGGGAACTTTTTCAAGACTGATGCGCCGCATCAGCTCGCCAAACCCGGGCAGTTCCTTTTCCAGCACGACTTTCATCGCCTCCGGCGTGAGATCGCGCGGGCTAGGGCCGGTGCCGCCGGTTGTCAGGATGAGATCGACGCGCTCTTCGTCGCAAAGCCGGGTCAGCTCGCCGCCAACATTATCGACGCCATCGGGGACCACCTGCGTCACCAGCTCGTAGGGCGAAGTGATGGCGCGACCGAGCCAGGCGGCGATCGCCGGCCCCGACAGGTCTTCATATTCGCCGCGTGCGGCGCGATCGGAGACGGTTAAAATCGCGATGCGGACCATTGTCGAGGCTCCAGCCTGTGAATCACGAGAGAAGACAGCGTTAGCACCTTGCTTCGCCCTTGGCCAAGCCAGCCGAATCGGTCGACAGAAGGAAGGCGCATGCAAAAGGCGCGTTCTGTATAATCGGTGGCGTGGGACAAAGACCTCGGGATGACCTTCAGCGTGGACATCGGCAACAGGACGAACGGCACGCGTGCCGCCTTCGACCTCGAGGAACTGCTTGCCACCCGTTTGCTGGTCCAAGGCAATTCCGGCTCCGGCAAGTCCCATCTCCTGCGCCGGCTGCTTGAGCAAAGTGCCGAATGGGTGCAGCAGGCCGTCATAGATCCCGAAGGCGACTTCGTGACGCTGGCCGATCGCTTCGGACACGTGGTGGTCGACGCCAACTGTTCCGAGCGCGATCTGGCGTTGATCGCCGCGCGTGTCCGCAAACATCGCGTCTCCGTCGTGCTTAATCTCGAGGGGCTGGACGTTGACGGTCAGGTGCGGGCGGCCGCCGCTTTCCTGAACGGCCTGTTCGACGCCGAGCGCGACCACTGGTATCCGATGCTGGTGGTGGTCGACGAAGCACAGCTTTTCGCGCCGACCGCGTCTGGCGAAGCCGACGGCGAGGCGCGCCGCGCTTCCCTCGGGGCCATGACCAACCTGATGTGCCGTGGCCGCAAGCGTGGCCTTGCCGGCGTCATCGCCACCCAGCGGCTCGCCAAGCTGGCCAAGAACGTTGCCGCCGAGGCGTCCAACTTCCTGATGGGGCGCACGTTCCTCGACATCGACATGGCCCGCGCCGCCGACCTCCTCGGCATGGAGCGCCGGCAGGCCGAGATGTTCCGCAATCTTCAACGCGGCGAGTTCGTTTCGCTCGGCCCGGCCATCGGCCGCCGGCCCGAGCCGGTCAGGATCGGACCGGTGGAAACCACCGGGCGCGGCGGCGGCCCCAAGCTGACACCGTTGCCCGAGCAGGGCGGCGAGGCGGCCCGCGAGTTGATCTTCCGCCCGACGGCCGGCGAGGAAATGCCGCGCGCCGCCGCCGCGCCGGTATCCACCGCCGATATCCTCTCCGAACTGTCGCGCTCGCGCGCCGCATTGGCCCCGGCGCCCGAGGACAATCCCGCCCAGGCCGATCTCCTCGGCCGTATTGCTCGCGACGAGGCGATCGAGGAAATCCTCGTCGAGATGATGGCCGAGCCCGACGCCGCCTTCCAGGCGGTCTCGATGCTCTATCAGGACTTCCTGGTCCGTTGCCGCATCAAGCGGGTGACGGGCGATAGCCTTGATCTGCAATCCTTCCGCCAACGACTTTCGCTGGCGCGGGCCGGCGTGGAAACCGAGACGATCGACGAGGATGCCTGGCAGCAGGCGACGCTGATCGCCGCCTCGCTGCCCGAGGATATGCGCGGTGTCTTCCTGTTGGTCGCCAAGGCGGCGCTTCAGAAAGCGCCATGCCCGTCGGATGCCGATATTGCGCGTGCTTACGGCACACGCTCGCCATCGCGGGCGCGGCGGCTCCTCGCCTACATGGAAGAGCGTGGCTTCCTCGTCTGCGCCTCCGATCTGCGCGGTCAGCGGATGATCCAGTTGCCCGATCTCGGCTGGCAGACGGCACCGGGTTCGGCGACCGCGGCGGCCGCTGCCGAGTAAGGCTCTTCCATTAAGCTCTATTGCTGTGCCGCACCCCCTTGGAGCTGCGGAGAAAACGCGACAGACTGCCGCTCCGGCTGCCGTCGACTCGGGAGGAGCGCGGCTGCCCGTTGCGGGAGGACAGGATGGTATTGTCGAGGTTGAGCGAAGGGGCGATGGCGGCCGTCGATCTTCGTGGCATTGCGTTTTCGGAAGCCGAACGGATTATCTTTCGCGCGGGGGGGCTCACGGCGACGGCTTTCCGTTTCGCCTCCGGTGTCGATGCCATCAGGATGTCGAACGGTACGGACGAGGTGGTGGTCCTGCCCTTTCAGGGCCAGCATGTCTGGTCGGCCCGCCTCGGTGGTCGCGACGTCGGCATGAAGTCGATGTTCGACATGCCTCGCCCAACGCAGAAGTTCTTCGAGACCTACGGCGGCTATTTCCAGCATGCCGGGATTACGGCCATTGGCGCCCCAGGGCCCATGGAACGCCGCGAGCAGCACGGCGAGTTGCCGAACGCCACCTATCGCGATGCCGCTGTTCTGCTCGGCGAGGATGAGAGCGGCAGGTACATCGCCGTCACCGGCCGCTACAACCACACCGTTGCCTTTGCCACCAATTATGAGGCCTTCCCGATCCTGAAGCTCTATGAGGGACGGGCGCGCATCACCATCGGCATCACCGTTACCAACCTGAAATCGACGCCGCTCCCCGTGCATTATCTCGGCCATCTCAACTGGCGCGCCCGCGAGGGGGGCCGGCTGGTCGGCACGCTGCACGAAACGGCCGAGAGCCTGCGCGTCCGGCAGGAGATCCCGCCGCACATCCAACCGGGTCCGGGCTATGTCGAGTGGATCGCCGAACTTGCGAAGGATCCCAGCAGTGCCGGGACGCTGACCTCTGACAAGATCTTCGCGCCGGAAGTGGTGTTCGCCTTCGATCCGCTGACCGACGATGAGGGGCGATCGCACTTCATGCAGATTCACCCGGACGGCACGGCTGACTACACCTCATTCATGCCCGAAAATACCGGCGCCGCCGCGCGCTGGATCTGCCGCACCGGCGATCAGGAGGCGGTCGGCATGGCTTTCCCGGTCAGGTCGCCAGACGAGACGGCGCGCGTGAACGGTCGTCCGCTCACCCACGCGCCGCTCGGCCAGGGGGAAAGCTTCAAGAACGAGATCGTCGCGGCCGTCTTCACGCCGGCCGAAGCCGAGGCCATGGCCCGCCACATCGAGGCGGTGAAGCGGCAGCGCGCCTGAACGGAAGGGGGCTCAGCTGAAGGCGTCGAGCGTCGTCTTCATCATGTCGTTCGCCACCTTCATCGTCTTGGTCGAAGCCTCGTAGCTGATGCGGGCCGTCATGACGTTGACGAGTTCGCTGGCCATGTCGACGTTCGGCATGGCCACCATGCCGTCGGGATTGGCGTCGGGCGAAGATGCGTCGTAACTGGAAACATAAGGGTTGGCGGCATTGACGATACGAGCCGAAACGCCGCCACCTCTGACGTCGGACTGCGTCACGGTCACCGGCGCATAGGCTGTGGTGGCGCCGGAAGCATCCGGCAGCGGTCCCGATGACGAGGCGTTGGCGATATTGGAGGCCGACGCCTCGAGCCGTGTCGCGGCGGCCTGCATTCCCGACAAGGAAATCGACGACATGGACGAAAGAGACATCGGGGCGGCTCCGAGGACGCTAAGATCCGTCATTGTCGGTCTGATGTGCTAAGCCTGCCTTGCCGCCGCGGTGCAAATTTGAATCATTTGCCGTTCAGGGCAGTGGCTGGGCGATTCATCTCCATTTTCTGCAATATTTGGACGACGTTTCCTCGAAGAACAGCCTCGTTCGGTGCCACATAGAAGGGCATCCGGGGACGGGTGCGGCGGGATTTGACCTCATAGCTTGCGACCGCCGGATCAAACGCTAAAGCGCCATGCCCAGCATGGTGGTGCCTTTCCAGGATAGGAGGCGACCCATGACCCTCAAAGCCCCGACCATCCCTTACATCGATCTCCACCGTTACTGTCGGCGATTTTTTTGATCGTGTGCTGAAACTAAATGCTCTCGAACGGGTTTTGACGGTCGGTCGGTACATGCCGGCCCTGGAGGCGAAAATGGACAGTGGGTATATCGTTGAGTTGGCCGGCGATGCGGTCGGTGTACTGGTTGGCGCAAGTCGCTCCTATGAGTTTCATGCGGTTGATCCGCGCTTCCGCTCGCTCGAAGGGGCGAGCTTCGACAACGGGTTTGCCGCCGAGCGGGCCGCGAAGCGTCTAGCAAGGCATGGCTCCGGCAAATCAACACAGCGCGGTCGTCGCCAGTATTCGCTTTTCCGCGATGGTCTCGGCATGACCGGTCGATTGACGGTCGAAGCTTCCAGCACCTAATTCTATTCTAGGCCTTTCTCTCCAGATCTTTGTTTCACCTGATATTTGCCTTGGTTGTCCTTCTCGGCTCGTTTCCCTTCCAGGCGCGCCGATCAACTTCCCCGGGAGCCAACGCTCCCGGGGTTTTTATTCTTGGCGATGCCCCAAGCCGATGCTGCCTGAGCCCGGCCAGCGATCAAGTCGCGATACCAGATGGCCGACGATTTCGGGATGCGCGCCTGTGTCTCGTAATCGACGTAGACCACGCCGAAGCGCTTGGCATAGCCGTGCGACCATTCGAAATTGTCCATCAGCGACCAGACAAAATAGCCATCGACACGGATGCCCCTGTCTCGGGCATCGGCGAGCACGGTGAGATGCTTCTCAAGATAGTCGATGCGGCCGGGATCGTCGCACTTGCCGTCGACGAGTTCGTCATATTGGGCGCAACCGTTCTCGGCGATGTAGATCGGCGGCAGCTTGTAACGGGCGTCGAGATCGGTGAGAAGACGATCGAGAGCGGGGGCGTGGATCTCCCACCCCATGGCCGTGCGCGGTACGTTTTCCGCCTGCACCGAGCGGGCATGTGGATAGGGCAGGGCGGGGTCGGCGACGATCCGTTCCGGTGCGTAGAAGTTGAGGCCGAGAAAGTCGATCGGCGTCGAGATGATCTTGAGGTCGTCGGACTCGATCTTCGGCATGATGGGGCCGAAGGCGTCCAGCACGTCGGCCGGATAGTGGCCAAGAAACACCGGGTCCATGAAAACGCCGTCGTGGAAAGCGCGGTAGCGCTCGGTGGCTGCGATATCCGCCGGACGGTCGGTAAAGGGATAAAGCGCCTTGGCGTTATAGACGATGCCGGCCGGCAGATCGGCGCGGCGCGCCTTGATGGCCTGTACGGCAAGACCGTGCGCGAGGTTCAACGTATGGATGGCGGCAAGCGCCGCGGCGAGATTGCGCTCACCGGGCGCGTGCTCGCCGATCAGGTAGGACAGGTGGCCCGAGCACCAGGGCTCGTTGAGCGTCATGACGCCCGAGAGGCGGTCGCCGAGGCGGGCCATCACCACGTCGGTATAATCGGCGAAGGCATAGGCCGTGTCGCGGGCGCACCAGCCGCCGCGGCCGTGCTGCTCGATCGGCAGATCCCAGTGGTAGAGGGTTGCATAGGGCTTGATCTCGGCCTTCAGCAACTCGTCGATCAGCCGGTCGTAGAAATCGATGCCCTTTTCATTGATCGGGCCGCGACCGTCGGGAATGACGCGCGGCCAGGCGATCGAGAAACGATAGGCGTCCGCCGACAGTGATCTCAACAGCCGTACGTCCTCGGGCATGCGATGGTAATGATCGCAGGCAACGTCGCCGGTATCGCCATCCCTGACGCGCCCGGGAATGCGCGAGAAAGCATCCCAGATGCTCGGCTTGCGGCCGTCCTCGTCGTGGGCGCCTTCGATCTGATAGGCGGCCGTGGCATAGCCGAAAATAAAGTCGCGGGAAAAACGTTTCGAAAGCGCGATGCTAGACATCCGGCTCCTCCTCCTCGATCACAACGCATTGCCATGAATCGGTTCACTCCGGAAGTCCCCGTGGTTTCTTTTTGCGTTCATCCGGAATGGGCTGTATTTGGGCATCACTGATGGAGATGACTGCGGGCGATGGACAAGCTGGCTTCCTGCAACTGGGTAAAGATCGCGTCCTATTTGATCGTTGGCGTCGCTCTCTTGCTCTGCCTTGAGATGGGTCTGCTCGCTGGCCTTCTAGCTGGCCTGCTTGTCCACGAGACGGCGATCACTGCCGCGCCCTGGCTGCGCAATCGCACGGGCTGGACGCAGCAAATGGGCAAGGCGGTGGCACTCATTGTCATCGTTGCGGCGATCTCGCTCGGCATTACCGGCGCCATCGTCGCGGCCAGCTCGCTGTTCACCAATGGCTCGGAAGGCCTGTTCGCCCTCATCCACAAGATGGCCCAAGTGCTTGAGACCGGCCGCACCTATCTACCGCCGTGGATCGGGGATTACCTGCCCGTCAACACCGACGAACTCCGACGGCAGGCGGTCAAGTTCCTGCAGGACAACGCCTGGGAGCTGCAGCGCTTCGGGCAGGATGTCGGGCGCATCCTCGTCTACATCCTGTTCGGAATCATCATCGGCTCGCTGGTGCTTTTCCGCAAACCGCCGGAAAAGCCGCATGGGCCTCTGGCGGTGGAACTGATCGAGCGCGTTCGTCGCCTGACGCTGTCCTTCCGCCGCGTCGTCTTTGCGCAGTTCCGGATCTCGCTGCTCAACACGACGCTGACCGCCCTGTTCCTCTTCGGCCTCGATCCGTTGATCGGCGTTCAGCTGCCATTTCTGAAGACCATGGTGGCGGTCACCTTCATCGTCGGTCTCCTGCCGGTGGTCGGCAACGTCATCTCCAACACGGTGATCTTCATTGTCAGCCTGGGGGTGTCGGCACCGGCGGCGATCGCCGCGCTCTTGTTCCTGATCGGCATTCATAAGCTGGAGTATTTCGTCAACGCCCGCATCATTGGCACGCAAATCAACTCGCGCGCCTGGGAGATGTTGACGATAATGCTAGCCATGGAGGCGACGTTCGGCGTGCCGGGGCTGATCGCCGCGCCGATCTTTTATGCCTACGTCAAGGAAGAGCTGTTAGCCAACGGCTTGATCTAAGGTTTGCCGCTTCCGCCCCTTGCACCCGTCAGGGGATCGTTATAGCCTGAAATGTATAACGACCAGACGGGAAGTCTCTCCATGAAAAAGTCGCTCGCCCTTATCGCCGCGCTTGCGCTCGGCCTTCTGACTTCGGCTGCCTCCGCCGCCGACCAAATCCGCATTTTCGCCGCCGCCTCGGTGGCGCCATCGCTGCAGAAGATTGCCGACAGCTACAAGGCCGGCAAGGACGTTGAAGTGTCGATCACACCGGCCGCCTCCGGTGCGCTTGCCAAGCAGATCGAAGCCGGCGCCCCGGCCGATATTTTCATCTCCGCCGACCTCAAGTGGATGACCTATGTCGAGGGCAAGGGGCTGATGAAAGACGGTAGCAGCTTCAATCTCCTTGGCAATTCACTGGTGCTGGTGGCCGCCAAGGATGACAAGGTGACTGTCGACTTCGCTGACAAGGCGTCGCTGCCGGCCGTCCTCGGCCAGGAGCGTCTCGCTGTTGGCGAAGCCAAGAGCGTGCCGGCCGGCGCCTATGCCGAAGAAGCACTGAAGTCTCTCGGCGTCTACGAGGCGGTATCGCCGCGCTTCGCGCCGGCCGAAAACGTGCGTGTCGCCCTGCAGATGGTTGCCCGTGGCGAGGCCAAGCTCGGCATCGTCTACGGAACCGATGCCGCCGCCGAGCCGGGCGTTGCCGTTGTCGCCACCTTTCCCGAGACCAGCCACAAGCCGATCGTCTACCCGATCGGCCTCACCAAGAACGCCGGTCAGGCTGCTGCTGACTTCGTCACCTATCTCAAGGGCCCCGAGGCCGAAGCCGTGTTCACGGCGGCCAGCTTCGTGAAGCCAGCCAAATGATGGGTTCATGGCGGTCGTCGTGTTGTCGGCCGCCCATCGCCGTCTTTGACGGTGCTTGCTCGAAGATGACCACTTGCCGGCCCGGCGCCGATCGAACACTGTAAACCGATGCCGGACCTTTCTCCCGACGCCTGGATTGCCATTGCCCTGAGCTTCAAGGTCGCCGCCATGGCGACGCTGTGGGGCGTGCCGGTATCCACCGTGCTGGCGTTGATCCTTGCCCGCGGGCGGTTTCCTGGCAAGGCGCTGTTCGATGGCATCATTCACCTGCCTCTGGTGCTGCCACCGGTGGTCACCGGCTATGCGCTCTTGCTTCTCCTGGGGCGCAAGGGACCCCTCGGCGCCTTCCTCGATCAGCATTTCGGCATCGTCTTCGCTTTCCGCTGGACAGGCGCCGTCGTCGCCGCCGTGGTGATGTCGCTGCCGATCATCGTCCGCGCCATCCGGCTGTCCATAGAGTCGGTTGACACCCGCCTGGAACAGGCGTCCGGCACACTGGGTGCCAGCCCGGTCGCCACCTTCTTCCTGGTGACGCTGCCGCTTTCGATGCCAGGTATCTTGGTCGGGGCGACGCTGGGTTTTGCCAAGGCGCTCGGCGAATTCGGCGCCACCATCACCTTCGTTTCCAATATTCCCGGAGAGACGCGCACCATCGCCTCGGCGATCTACACGGCCAGCCAGAGTCCCGAAGGCGACGGCGAGGCGCTCATGCTTTCGGTGATCGCCGCCGGCATAGGGCTCGCGGCCCTCGTCGCTTCCGAGATCATTGCCCGTTGGTTCAGGAGGGCCTCCTCGTGATCGACGTGGAGATCCACCAACGTATCGGCAACTTTTTGCTTGATATAGACTTTTCCGGCGGCGGTGGCATTACGGCACTGTTCGGGCCGTCCGGGTCTGGCAAGTCGTCGGTGATCAAGGTGATTGCCGGACTGACGCGACTTGGGACTGGTCGCGTCATGCTCGATGGCGCCGTTCTTGCCGACGGCGAAAGCCGTCATATGCCACCGCACCGCCGTCGCATCGGCGTAGTATTCCAGGAAGCGCGGCTGTTCCCGCATCTTTCCGTCCGGCACAACCTCCGCTATGGCCGGTTGTTCACGCCGAGACGGGAACAGCGCGTCGCCGAAGGGCCGGTGATCGATACCCTCGGCATCGGCCATCTGCTCGACCGCCATCCGGCCACGCTCAGTGGCGGCGAGCAGCAGCGCGTCGCCATTGGCCGGGCGCTGCTCGCCTCGCCGCGCCTGCTGCTGATGGACGAACCGCTGGCGTCTCTGGACGCGGCGCGCCGTCTCGAGATCTTGCCGCTTATTGAAACTCTGCGAGACGAGTTCGGCATTCCCATCATTTACGTCAGCCACGCTGTCGAGGAGGTGGCGCGGCTTGCCGAAAAGGTGGTGGTGCTCGATGCCGGCAAGGTCGCGCGCGAAGGTTCACCCGCCGATGTGTTCCGCGTTGCCGCCGACCGGTTCGAGATCATATCGGTCGTCGAGGGTCGGCTCGGCAAGCCAAACGAAGCGTTCCAACTGACGCCGGTCGAAACGCCGGCCGGCATCGTCTGGCTGAACGGCATCATCCGACCTGAGGGGCGGACGGCACACGTGTTGGTCCACGCCATCGACGTGGCGCTTGCCACGCATCGACCGGAGGCCGTCTCCATCCGAACAGTGCTGACGGGCACGATTGCTGGTGTGCCGGACGGTCCAGGCCCAAGCGTGACGGTCGACTTGACGCTGGAGGGGGGCGGCCGTCTCGCCGCTTCGGTCACCCGGGCCGCCGTGGCCGAGCTTGGTCTTGTGCCAGGACGGCGGGTGTTCGCATTGGTGAAGTCGGTGGCGCTTGACGAGCGGCCGGTTTGAAACCCTGCGCGACCGCTGGCCTCAACTGAATGCTTTAGCCCCTTTCCTCCGGAAGCGGGCCAAGCTAACTAGCGTCCAGCAAAATGCCGATGAGGTTCCCTACCATGGCCGACGCTCACAAGCGCACCTACATTCTCACGCTCTCTTGCGCTGATCGTCCGCGCATTGTCGCTTCGGTTACCACCATCCTCGCCGGCCTCGGCGGCAACATCGCCGAAAGCGCCCAGTTCTGGGATCGGGTCACCAATCGCTTCTTCATGCGTATCGCTTTCGAAACGCCGGCCGCTCTCAGCGCCGACACCATCCGCGCCGCGCTATCCGAGACCATCGAGACCTTCGGCATGACGGTTGACCTCGTCGATGCCGCCCGTACGCCGAAAATCGTCATCATGGTGTCGAAGTTCGATCACTGCCTGCAGCATCTGATGTATCAGATCCGCGTCGGCTGGCTGAAGGCCGAGGTGGCCGCTATCGTCTCCAACCACGAAGACAGCCGCCCCTTCGCCGAGGCGCAAGGCATCCCCTATTACTGCTGGCCGGTCGACAAGGACAAGTCGAACAAGGAGGAGCAGGAAGCGCGCGTGGTGGCGCTCGTCGAGGAGACCGGCGCCGAGTTGGTCGTGCTCGCCCGCTACATGCAGGTGCTTTCCGACAAGCTGTCGTCGTCACTGTTCGGCAAGATCATCAATATCCACCATTCCTTCCTGCCGTCCTTCAAGGGCGCCCGCCCCTACCATCAGGCGCATGAGCGCGGCGTCAAACTGATCGGCGCCACCGCCCATTACGTGACGCCCGATCTCGACGAAGGTCCGATCATCGAGCAGGAGACGTCGCGCGTCACCCACGCGCTTTCCGCCGAGGACCTCGTCGCCGTCGGTCGCGACAATGAATCCCGTGTGCTCGCCCGCGCGGTCAAGCTGCACCTGGAGGCACGCGTGCTGATGCACGGCAAGAAGACCATCGTCTTCGCCTGACGGTCTTCCTGAACGGTCCATTTCGCGATCCCCGAAAGTCGCAGGTGACCGCCGTTTGCCGGCGTGCTTTGCTATGGCGTCTTCAGGACGCGGCTTCCGCCGGTCCGGCTGCAGACAAAGGGACGGGGCGAATATGAACGTTCAGATTTGGGCACCGGCGTTGACCATTGCCATTTTCGTTGCCAGCGCGGCGGACGCCAGCGCCTATGATCGTCGTGTCGTTGTGGTCAACAACACGTCCACGGCGATCCACGAGTTCTACGCGTCGAACACCGGCGCAAACGATTGGCAGGAAGATATCCTCGGAGAAGATACGCTGCCGTCGGGCGGCGAAACGACGGTCAACATCGACGACGGTTCGGGCTATTGCAAATATGACTTCCGCGCCGTGTTTGAAGACGGAACGGAGGCCACGAAGGCTGGCGTCAACGTCTGCGAAGTGGAGCGTTTTTCTTTTGAGGAGTGAAGCCGGCTTTACCGGCGCACCTTAAGATCCATGGCCGGAGTGGAGCGACGTTAAGCGTTGTTTCACGTCGGCCTGCCAATGTCGCTCCATTCTTGTCTCATGGCATGGAGCTATGGTGCTGAAAGGCCTATTCCCCAGAGGCCGCGTCGGAATATTCGCGGGCTGTTGTCTGCTCTATGCCAGCCTGTCTATGGTAATGGTAGCGGCCGTTGTGATGGCCGGTGTTCGGACCCCTGTTTGGCCGGCTGACGCCGTCGTCGTCGCCCTGCTGGCCAATCGGTCGGCCGGGGATCGCATCGCTGGCGTGGCTGGCGCCATGGTCGGCTGGTTTTTGTTCGCCTGGTCCCTTGATGGCGAGCCCGCCTTCCTCACCGTCTTCTTCCCGCTCGCCGGCATCACCATGGGCATGGGTCTGCTAATGGTCGATCTCGTGCGGGCATGGGTCAAAGCCTCACGCAACGAAGCGCTGCTGGAAGTGGCCGTCGCGCTCGCGGCGACGATCGTGGCCCCCTTGACCAGTCTCGCCATCGCTCTTGCCCTGTCGGCCACTGGCCTCGACCTGAAAAACCCGATGCCGCTCAGCGTTTGGTGGGCCGGCGCGACGTCTGGTTTTGCCATTTTCCTGCCGGCATTGCTCTACCTGCAGCGAGATCCCGCACGGCTGGGCCTGCGGCCGGCCTGGCTGACGCACAGCCTGTTTGCCCTGATGGTGGTCCTGTTCTCGGCCGGCGCTCTGGCGACGACCATGACGTTGCCAGAGCCGGCGGTATTTTTTGTCGTGCCGCTGCTGTTGGCGAGCTTCGTCTTGCGTCCCGTCGACATGGCAATTCTGTCCGGCAGCGCATGGTTCGTGACGATGATGGCTGCCTACGGCCTGGTGGACCCGTTGCGGACACCTGTCCTGATGCCGCTTGGCGTCTCGGTCGGGACATTGCTGCCGATCGCCACCTGTGTGCTGCTTGAACGTTTACGCCAGCGCGAACATGATCTTGCCGAAAGCGAGAATCTGTTCCGCCGGTCGATGGATGACGCCAGCATCGGCGTGACGACCATCAACGGACAAGGTCAATATCTGAAGGTCAATGCCGCCTTCTGCGCCATGACGGGCTATGACGAAGCCGATCTTATCGGCCGCAGCTACAAGGACATTACCTACCAGGAAGACCGTAACGGGCTGGAGCACTTCTGCAATGGCATTGCCGATGGCACGCTACGCTGCTTCAAGGCCGAGAAGCGTTACGTTCGCAAGTCCGGAGAGGTCTTCTGGGCAGAAGTCTCCATCATCGTTGCCATCGATCCCCGCACCGGCCGACCGGATCGGCTGATTTGCCAGGTCGAGGACATCGACCTTAAGAAACGTACGCTCGAGGCGATCGCCGAAAGCGAGAGTCGTTGGGCCTTTGCGTTGGAAAACGGCCAGCAGGGTGTATGGGACGTCGATAAGCTGGCTGGACGGCTTTACACCTCACCCACCTGGAAGCGCATGCTCGGTTATGAGCCGGACGACGTGTCAATCGATGGTGGCGACGCCTGGCTCCAACTGATGCATCCCGATGACCGCGAGAGTTTCGTCGCAACCAATAATGCCCATGAACGCGGCGAGACGGAATGGCTTGAAGCGGAGTTTCGCCTTCGCCACAAGGAAGGTCATTGGGTCTGGATTCTCGACCGCGGCAAGGTGATCTCGCGCGATGCTGACGGCCGACCGCTGCGTATCATCGGCACGCACACCGACATTTCGCGCAACAAGGCCGCTGAGCGGGAAATCCAGCTCCTGGAGGAGCGTGTGCGCCTTGCCGTCGAAGCCGGCGGTATAGGGCTCTGGAGCATCGACCTCACCACCGGTGTTGCCACTTGGAACGGCGAAACCTTTGGCCGCATGGCGACCGAGGGCGACGGCCAACGGTCGCTGGAATGGCTGCGTTTCGTCCATGCTGACGATCGGGCAAGTCTCTCGGAAATGCTGCATCGGGCGGCTCTCGACCCCGAGGTGCGGGTCAATACCACCTGTCGCCTGCTGAGCCCCGTCCGCGGCTTGATGCACATTCGCGTGCTTGCCGACCAGGTAACGCTATCGAATGGCGACCGGTTGCTGCTTGGCACGGCCTGGGACATCAGCGAGCAGGTGAGTGCCGCCCAGGCGCTGCGCGATGAAAAAGAGCGCCTTCGGACGACGTTGCACGCCATATCCGATGGCGTCATCGCCACCGATGGTGACGGTTGCGTCACCCTGATCAATCCCGCCGCCCAGCGCATGACCGGTCTCACCGAGACCGAAGCCAGTGGTCATCCGATCGAGGAAGTGTTCCAGGCTATTCACGACGACAGTGGTCGTCTGGCCGCCTCCTGCGTGCGGCAGGTGCTCGAAACCGGCGCGCCGGTGGAACGGCTCGGAACACAGGTCATCGATGTACGGGGGCGCGACATACACTACATTCGCGAGGCGGCTGCGCCGATTGCCGTCGGCGCCGACGGCCGAGCCGGCGCCGTCCTGGTTTTCCAGGACGTGTCGACCGAGCGCGCCATGCAGCGCTCGCTGACGCACGCGGCCACTCACGACGATCTGACCGGACTTGACAATCGCCGCCATTTCGAGACGCGCATCCAGAGCGTGATTGCCGCGGCGCGCGCCGAGGACAGTCGGCACGGCCTCATCTTCGTCGACCTCGACCGCTTTAAGATCGTCAACGACACGGCCGGACATCTGGCTGGCGACGCCCTTCTGCAGGAAGTGGCGCGCATCATGCGGGCGATCGTGCCCATTAGCGATTGTCTCGCCCGGCTGGGCGGCGACGAGTTCGCCGTGCTCATCGAGAATTGCGACCGCCAGTTCGCCGCTTTCGTCGGCGAGAAGCTGATCAACGCCATTGGCGCGATCCGCTTTACTTGGGAGGGCAAGGTCTACGAGGTCGGCGCCAGCGCCGGCGTGTCCCAGGTCGACGCCACGACGGCGAGTGCCGAAGCCGTGCTGGCCGAGGCCGACGTTGCCTGCTACGCGGCCAAGGCAGCCGGCCGTGGCCGCGTCTCGGTGTTCTTGCAGGACACCGGCGAGGCGCAACGGCACATGAGCGACTTCCGCATGGCCGCCCGTATCCGTGAGACGATCGAGAGCGGCCGCTTCGTGCTCTATGCCCAGGAGATCCGGGCGATCGCCGATCCTGCCGCGCGTGGCCGCTCATTGGAACTCTTGGTGCGCATGCTCGACGAGGGCGGCGGCATTCTGACGCCGGACAGCTTCATTCCGGCGGCCGAACGGTTCGAGCTGATGGGAACCATCGACCGCTGGGTGCTCGCCAAGGTGATCAGCGACTTCGGGCCGGCCATCATGGCGGTGCCGAATCTGCACGTCGCCGTCAATCTGTCGGCCAACTCGCTCAACGATCCCACGCTCTGGCATTATCTCGCCGACCTCTTCCGGGCGAGCCGGCTATCGCCGTCGCGCGTCACGCTGGAAATCACCGAGACGGCGGTGATCAATTCCTTCGAACTGGCCCGCGACTTCATCCGCGCCGCTCGCGATATGGGCTGCCGTGTCAGCCTCGATGACTTCGGCTCCGGTCTTTCGTCCTTCACCTATCTCAAGAGCTTTGACGTCGATGGCATCAAGATCGATGGCAGCTTCGTTCACAACATGGCCGACAGTGCCTACGACCGCACCGTCGTCCGGGCGATCAACGAGATCGGGCGCGAACTGGGTATCGATGTCATTGCCGAGCGCATCGAGGATGAGGCGACGCTGAGGGAGCTGGCGGCGCTGGGCGTTCGCTACGGCCAGGGATATCTCTTCAACCGTCCTCGCGACTTTCTCGATGTGCTTGCCGAATATGGCGTCGACCTCGACAACGCCACGGCGGAGCCGTTGTGCGCCTAAGTCCGCAGCAGATCATGTCGATTCGACCTTCTCGCCGGTTGTATCCTGGAACAAGCCGGCCCATCATGCCGTCCTCGGCGGCCAGTCGGAAGGCCGGCCCGTGGAGATGCGAACGCGGTCCGTTCTAGGACGGCCGCGCTTTCGATCAGGAGAACGACATGGCTAAGGGACAGGCAAAGAAGACCAAGGAAGCGCGCAAGCCAAAAGCCGTGAAGACCGCTGGCGCCAAGAGTTCGTCGGTGACCGACGTCTTCGCCAAGGCGACCAGCGAAGCCACTCATCAGGGCGGCAAAAAGAAGCCGGCGTGACAGCTTGCGCCCGTGATCAAATGAGGTCGAGCGTAGTGCTCTCCTCGCCGTAGGCCGTCGCCCAGTCCTTGGAAAAACCCGCGATGCCGGAATCGGTCAGTGGATGGCGGATCAAAGCCTCGAGGATATCTGGCGGCAGTGTTGCCGAATGGGCGCCGGCCATGGCGACGTCATGCACCTGCTGAACGTTCTTGAAAGAGGCGGTCAGCAGGCGTGTCGGCAGGGCGTGGACGCGAAAGAGATGCACGATGTCGGCGACGACCTTGACACCATCGCCGCCGATCATGTCGAGCCTGTTGACGTAGGGGGCGGTGAAGGCCGCTCCGGCCACCGCAGCCATCAATGCCTGCTGGGCGGTGACGATGGCGGTCGCTGTGACGCGGAACCCGAGCCCGGATAGCCGCCGGATCGCCTTGATCCCCTCCGCCGTCACCGGCACCTTGGGATGAAAGCCGGCGCCGACGAAATCTGCGAGCTTGCGCGCCTCGGCGACCATGGTATCCGCATCGCTGCCGGTGACCTGGACATGCAGCATGGCGCCGTCGCCGATCACGGCGCGAATATCCTTGAGAATGTCGGAAAATGGCCGCTTCGCGCGGGCGATCAGCGTCGGGTTGGTGGTGACGCCGGCGATCGGATAGAGATCCGACAGGCGGGCGATGGCCTCGACGTCGGCGGTATCGAGAAAATAGATCATGGGTTCCTCCCTGCTGGTGGCGACAATAGCCTCGGCTGGCCGCGCCGTCACCAATCTCAGAGAGCCCTCATCTTCTCCCAAAGACGTTCGGCCTGGGTGCGGGCCTCGGCTTCGATCGTATCGGCATCGGCATTGACCAGACGACCGTTGCAAACGACCAGCCGGCCGCCGACGACGACGGTCATGACTTCACCGCCCTTGCGCACCACCACATCACCCGCCGCACCGGGAGCGAGGCCGGTGGCTGAAAACCTGAAGCGCTCGGCGATCAGCCGCCGGCCGGCGTCAAGGCGCTCCGCTGCTCGATCGTCGCCATGCGGCGCGGCAAGGCGAAGAAGCGCCGCTTCCTCGACGGCCATGTCGGCATTCCAACCATCGCAGCCGAGCGCCACCTTTTCGGAATAGCGGAGACTATCCGGATAGCCGACACGATTGCCTTCATTGGAGCGCGGATTCTGCACGAGCCAGCAGCCGCGCCGGTCTGCCTCGCGCACCTCGTCAGAGGTGAGATGCACGCCATGGGCGAGGATCGAGCCGGCCGGCAGGGCGTCAAGTTCGATCAGCCGTTCAAGTGGCCCGGCATAGCCGCGCGCCTGGGCGTCTTCCACGTCGTCCATGGCTTCGGCGACATGAACATGCATCACCGTATTGAGGGAGCGGCAAAGCTCGCCCGCCGTGCGGATCGTGTCATCGGAAACAGTGAAGCCGGCGTGCAAGCCGACGAGGCGGCGAATGAGCGGCGTTTCCTCGACATTGCCGCATTCGATGAAGCCGGCCTCGGCTTCGGCGCGCCCGAAGTTGCGCTCGGTGGCGCCGAAGGCGAGGAGCGTTCGCTCGCCGAGTTCGGCGGCGGCGTCCGCCAGCACTTGAAGCGATCCTCTGATGAAGTGCGGCGACTCGTGGTGATCCACGAGGCTGGTGGTGCCGGAGAGCAGTGCCTTGGCGATATAGTCGCGCGCCGATGCCCGCAGGGACTCGGCGTCGAGGGCTCTGTCGAGCCGCCACCATACCTTTTCCAGGATTTCGATGAAGCTGGCGGGTGCCGGCTCGGCCGCCGGCATGCCGTAAGGCGCCAGACCGGAATAAAGATGGGTATGCGCACAGACGGCGCCCGGTGCGATCTCGCCACCGGAGCAGGCGATGACCGGCGCCGCCGGATCAGGCGCTTCGGCGATGAGGCCGTTGACGATCGCGACGATATGGCCGGTCCGATCGGGGCCAACGGTGATCGATCGGGTCAATGCCAGCCGCTCCGGTCGAGGTCAGGATCGAGGCCGACCGATAGCGCCCGTGCCGCCGGACTGTCGATCATCGGCAGCACGGTGCGCCGGACACCGTCGAAGGCGGCGAGCGCCGAGGCAACGGCGCCAGCCGTCGGCACGAGGCCGATCTCGCCGAGGCCCTTGGCGCCGAATGGCCCTTCGGGTTCGTGCTCCTCGATCAGGATTACCTCCACCTCAGGCATATCGGAGGCGCGCAGCACGCCGATCTCGCGCACGTTGGCGGTGACCGGCATGCCGTCCTTACAGGGAAGCTGCTCTGTCAGGGCGTAGCCAAGGCCCATATGCACGGCGCCCTCGATCTGCCCTTCGGCAAGCCTGGGGTTCAATGCCTTGCCAACGTCATGGGCGGCGATCACCTTGGCGACGCGCCCGGTGTTGTCGAGGATCGCCACCTGCGTCGCCCAGCCGAAGGCGGTGTGGGTCTTGATCTTGCCGTTCTTCAGTTGCCCCGGCGCGGTCGTATCGTCGATCTTGATGTCGCCGGCAAATATCTCGCCGACGAGATCCTTCAGCGTCCTGCCTTCGTCGAGTGCGTCGCGTAGCGCTTTGGCCGCCTTGATCACCGCATTGCCGGCGAGCAGCGTGCCGCGTGACCCGGTGGTCTGACCGACGCCGACATCGAAGCGGCTGTTGACCTGCGGCACGAAGATCGATGACGGCAGGCCGGTTATCTCGGCCGCCGATTGAGCAGAAATGGTGAGGAGGCCTTGTCCCATCTCGGTGAAGCCGATATGGAGGCCGATCCGATCCACCGCCTCGATCTCGAGGCGGCACTTGCCCCATTCAATGGCGCCGTTGCCGATGCCAGAATTCTTCACCGCGCAGGCAATGCCGACCGCCTTGCCCTCGCCCTTTGCCGCGTAATAGGCGTCCTTGACGGCAAGCAGCGATTTCCCGAGCCCGACCGACTTTTCGAGGATCTGGCCCGACGAGAACACGTCGCCGATGCGAACGCCATTGCGCCAGCGCATTTCCCAGCCGTCGATGCCGACTTTCTCCGCCAGAAGATCGAGGCAGCCCTCCATGGCAAACGACGTCTGGTTGACGCCAAAGCCGCGCATGGCGCCGCAGGGCGGGTTGTTGGTGTAGGCGGCGATCGAATGGATCGACAGTGTCGGCACCCGATAGGGGCCACAGGCATGGCCGGCCGCCCGCTCCAATACCTTGTCGCCCACCGAGGCGTAGCAGCCGGAATCGCCGAGAATGTCGATCTTGGCGGCGGTGATATGCCCTTCGGCATCGCAGCCCACCGAGTAGGTCATTTTCATCGGGTGGCGCTTGGGGTGGAGCCGGACCGACTCCTCGCGGGACAGGACCAGTCGCACCGGCCGGTTGGTCAGGCGAGCGAGCACGGCCGTCTGCGCCTGCACCGTCATGTCTTCCTTGCCGCCGAAGGCGCCGCCGGTCGGCACCAGCTCGACGAAGATATTGTCCACTGGTTCGCCAAGCACGCCGGCCACCGCCTTGCGGTCCTCGAATACACCCTGACCCTGTGAGTAGAGGTGAAGACGGCCGTCTTCGAGCGGCACCGCCAGACAAGCTTCGGGCTCCAGGAACAGATGCTCGATGCGCTGGGTCTGCCATGTACCGGAAACGACATGGGCGGAAGTAGCCAGCGCCGCATCGACATCCCCACGCTCGATCACTGTCTCGGACAGAAGATTCGGCTGACGCGGATTGACCCGCCGAGCACCGGGTTTCAGCGCCTCTTCCGGAGAGAGCGTCGGCTCCAGCACCGTGTAGTCGACGGCAACAAGAGCGGCGGCAGCGCGGGCGGCACGCGGCGTTTCGGCGACCACGGCGGCGATGACGTCGCCGACATAGCGAACTTCCTCACCGACGGCGACGAACACCGGCCAGTCTTTCTTGATCTGGCCGACCCAGCGGTCACCGGGCACGTCTTCTGCGGTGGCGATGCGCACCACGCCGGGCTGAGCGAGAGCTTTGGAAAGATCGATGGAGTTCACCCGTGCGCGGGCGTGCGGCGACAATACGAAGGAGCCATGCAACAGGCCGGGCACGTCGATATCGGCCAGGAACGGTCTGTCGCCGAGCGCCAAGTCTCCCCCCCGGAAACGTTCGACCGGTAGGCCCACGCCGCCATCGGTCGTCGGCTGCGGATGCGGTTTGACGCCGGCCTTGACGTCTCGGATCAGCTCGACGGCGTCGATCACCTTCTTGTAGCCGGTGCAGCGGCAGAGATGGCCGTCGAGGGCAGCGGCGATCTCTTGCCGGTCCGTTGCCTCGCCGGCGTCGGTCAGTGCCTTGATGCGCACCACGAGGCCGGGCGTGCAGAAGCCACACTGAACGCCGGCGGCCGTCTGGAAGGCATCGGCATAGAGCTGGCGTTCCGCCGCGTCGACGCCTTCCAGCGTGACGATTGGCCGCCCCTTCACGGCTGCGGCCTTCAGCATGCAGGTCTTGCTGGGCTTGCCGCCGATCAGCGCCAGACAGCAGCCGCACTGGCCCTGACCGGAGCAGGCATCCTTCACTGAAGTGACCTTCAGCCTGTCGCGCAGCACGGAGAGCAGCGTTTCGTCCGCCTCGACCTCAAGCTGGTGGTCGCGACCGTTGACGGTGAGGGTGATCATGGGCATCTGGCGGGTCCGTTCAGTCGAAGGCGGCGTTGGCGTAGGTGATGATCGTCGGCGCCGTGACAGCGCGGGCAATGCGAGCGAAGAGGATCAGGCGGCCGAGGTCGACCGGCCGATCGGTCGTGCCGGTCGTCATCTCCGGCGCTGACGGGCCGATCGAGAGGTTGAGTCCGTCGCCCTTGCAGGCGAGGCGGGCGCCATCGTCGTCAATCACGAACCGCCGGCCGTTATCTCGGATGTGAAGCCGTAACCCCGTCGCCGCCCGCTCGATGGCAAAGCCGTCGCGGTCCGGTGCATCGTCAAGGCTGGCAGCCGAGCCGAACAGGTTGGCCTTGCGGGCGAAGGGACCGCCCGTCTCGGGGCAGGTGACGTCGCAGTTGCCGCAGCGATTGCAGACGTCGGCGAAGATGCCGATCTGCTGGGCGCGCGTCACCGGCTGCGCCGTGCCGATCGCTATCTTTGCGCCGGGTTGCAGGGTCGCCGAGATGATCGGCTCCTGCGGCAGCGGGTAACGGAAGATGGCATCGTTCGGGCAGACGTTGACGCATTTGCCGCAGGTCTCGCAGTCGAGAAGCGCCAAGGGGACGCCGGTTCGCCGTGGCGGATGGTCGACCTCGGGCCGGCTGTAGCGACGGTCGTCACGCACGCGCTTGGCATAGTGAGCGGTATTGCGCAGTCGGGTGGCCGATACCCACGCTTCGAAGTCCGAGCCGGCGGCCGCGCGCAGATCCACGCCGGCTTCGATCGCCACGGATAGTGCGGCCTTGCGCTCGGCCGGAAGATCTAGGTCGTCGAGCGCGGCACCGGCGAGGCCGAAGGCCTTCAGGGCGTAGGTATCAAGGTCTGAGGTCTCCACCTCGGCCATGCGATCGGCGAGATCGGCGATGTAGTCGGCTCCCTTGCCATAGCCGGCACCCTTAAGGAGATCGGTGCAGACGCTGACGGGCTTGAGGCCGAGCGCTACCGTGTCGGCGAAGTTGTTGACGTCGATGCCGGCCGAGAACGAGATCGGGAAGTGATCGCCGAACTCGGCCCGGAAACGGGCGACCAGCTCAATGGCCAGCACGTGCAGCGGCGGGCCAGACAGATACATCTCGCCGGTTCCCGCCGGGAAGAACCGCTTGTGGTTATGGACCAGCAGCGTGTTGGAGAATTTGACGCCGAAGCCGCGCCCGAGCCTGCCGGCCAGATCGCCCAGCCGGGACACGATGCCCCTCACGTCCTGCCATTTCGCGTCCTTCTCGAAGGTCACATCGGGCACCACGAGATCGGAGTAGCCGAGCTTGTCATGCAGGATGGCGTTGAGGTCGGCTTTGCCGAGCAGCGTCGGGTTGAGCTTGACGACGACGTCGAGCCCTTCCTCGGCCATCAGATGGGCGGCGATCGCCTCGATCTCGCCGGGCGGGCAGCCATGGAAGGTGGAGACGGTGACACTGTCGGAAATGCAAGTAGGATAAGCCAGGTCCCTGAAGCGCGCATAAGGCTCAGGAATCTGGCCCCGCAGTTTGTCGATGATGGCGCTGGCGTTCATCATGCCGGCGATGAAAGCGCGCACCTTGTCCGAGCGGAGGCCGGCGAGGTCATAGCCGACGCTCATGTCGATGACGGTATCCTCGAGACCGGGTGCCAGACCTTCCGCCTTGGCCATCTCGATCAGCATCGTCGCCTTGACATATTCCTCGAGCGATTGCTCGAGGGACAGCTCCTGCGACCATTCGATGTTGAAGCCCACCGTTTCCATATCGATGCAGGGGCGGGCAATCTCCAGATGGTCGAGCACTTGCACCGTCTTGAGTTCGATTACCCGGCCGCCGGAGAGCCAGCTCAGGACGATGTTCTGTGCGAGTTGGGTATGCGGCCCCGCCGCCGGACCAAAGGGTGTCGCCGCCTTGCGCCCGAAGATCGAAGTCGAGAGATCGCGACCACTCGCTGCCTTGGCGAACTTGAAGCGCGGCAGGTGAAAGGCGCTCTTCTTCGCTTCGAGTTCACGGAACATCCGGTTGAGGAGCACCGGCAACGGGATCGGCGTCAGGTCGGCCATTCAAGTAAATCCCGGGTCAGACCGGCGCCGACAGGAGCGGATACATTTCCGGCCGCCGGTGCTTCTGGAAGTTGAAGATATTGGCACGGATCTCGGTGCAGCGGTCGAGGTCACAGTCGTGGATGACCAACTCGTCGCCAAGCGTCGAGGCCATGGCGACGATCTCGCCGGTCGGGGCGATGATGCAGCTCTGGCCGATCAGCACGCAGTTCTCCTCGTTGCCGGCCTTGCCGACGCCCACCACCCACATGCCGTTGGCATAGGCGCCAGCCTGCATGGCTAGGTGATTGTGGAAGCACTGCAGGTGATCGTGCTCGGGGGCCAGCGGATAGTGATATGGCGTGTTGTAGCCGATCAGCACCATCTCGGTGCCGCGCAGGGCGTGCTCGCGATAGGTCTCCGGCCAGCGCCGATCGTTGCAGATGGCCATGCCGAGCTTGCCGCCGAGGCAGTCGGCCGGCGTGAAGAAGGTATCGCCCGGCTCGAAATAGCGCTTCTCGAGGTGCTGGAACGCCCTCCAGGGCTCGTTGTCCGTATGTCCGGGCAGATGGACCTTGTGGTAGCGGTGAAGGATCGAACCCGTCTTGTCGACGATGATCGAGGTGTTGAAGCGCCGGACACGCCCGTCGATCACCGTTTTCTCGGCATAGCCGAAGCTGATGGCGACGCCGAGTTGCTTGACCTTGGCAAACAACGGCGCCGTTACTGGGCCGGGCATCTCGGTCTCAAAGAAGGCATCAACCTCGGCTTGGTCTTCCATGAACCAGCGCGGGAAGAAGGTTGTCAGCGCTAACTCGGGGTAAACGACCAGATCGCAGCCGCGCCGGGCGGCCTTTTCGAGCAGGGCGATCATCCTGCTAACGACGACTTCGCGGCTGTCGGCGCGGGCAATCGGGCCAAGCTGGGCGGCACCGACGACGATGGTGCGAGACATTTTCTTGGTACTCCTCAGGCGGATATGTTGGCGCGGCCGGCCAGCTCAAGGGCCAGCGTGCCGAGCACGGCAAGACCATTGGCGATGTCGGTCGGGGCCGTGTATTCGGCGATGTTGTGGCTGAGCCCGGCAATGGACGGCACGAAGACCATGGCGGCCGGGCAGGTGCGGGCCAGCATCTGGGCGTCGTGGCCGGCACCGGAGAACATGCGACGGGTAGAAAGGCCGAGGCTCTTCGCTGTCTTCTCCACCCGGCTGACTAGGTCTCCATCAAAGGCGACCGGTTCGAAGCGGGCAAGCCGACGCCGAGTGAACGAAACGTGCTCTTCCTCGGCAACACGGGCCACCAGCGCGGCGAGGCGCGCCTCGGCTTCAGCGAGCACCTTCTCCTGCGGATGACGGAGATCGACAGTCATCTGTGCCATCTCCGCGACGACGTTGACGAGGTTGGGGCGAAGACGGAGCGAACCAACCGTGCCCACCATGTCGCCGCCAATCGACTTGGCGATATCGGCAACACCATGGGCGACGCGGGCGGCGGCAAGACCCGCGTCACGCCGGAGACGCATCGGCGTAGCGCCGGCGTGGCTCGCCCGGCCGGACAGCGTGATTTCCGTCCAGGAGATACCTTGCACACCCTCAACGACGCCGATGTCGATTCCCTCGGCTTCCAGAACCGGGCCTTGCTCAATGTGATACTCGAGGTAGGCGGCCGCCTTGATGCCGCCGAGCGGCGCCGAACCGGCGTAGCCGATGTCGACGAGATCATCACCGAGACGCGTGCCGTCGATGGAAACGGTGTCGAGCGCTTCCTGGAGCGGCAGATCTCCGACATGCACGAGGCTGCCCAGCATGTCCGGCTGGAAGCGCGCGCCCTCCTCGTTGGTGAAAGCCGCGACCGTGACCGGATGAACGGTGGCAATGCCGGCGTCGTCGAGGGCCTTGAGCACTTCGAGGCCGGCGAGCACGCCGAGATTACCGTCATAGAGACCGCCGGTCGCCACCGTGTCGATGTGCGAGCCCATCATCACCGATGGACCGTCCTGCGTACCCTTGCGGGTGCCAAAGACGTTGCCGATTGGGTCGATCGCCACCTCAAGTCCCTGTTCCCGCATCCAGCCAACCACCAAGTCACGGCCGGCGCCATCTTCCGGTGTCAGGGCGAGGCGGCAGACGCCTCCCTCTGGCAAGGCACCGACCTGGCCGAGCGCCTTGAGGCGGGCGAGGAGGCGATCACCATTGACGGGCAGGGCGGGAGAAAGGTCTTTCATGTCTATGCTCCAGCACGAACCGCGTCGCCGGTTCGACCGACGATGCGGGCGTAAAGATCAGGATCGGTGTCACCCTCGCTGCCGAATAGCAAGACGCGCGAGGCGGGATCGAGACCAATCGCCTGCCGCCAGTCTGGCCGAGCGGCGGCAACAATCAATGCGGCAAGACCCGCAACCCCCGATTCGCCGCCGACGATGGTGGCCCCGGCCGTGCCCGAGGCCAAGAGCCGCATTGTGCTCAGTGCCGCTTCGTCGGGGATGGTTATGAAGGCAGAGGCCCCGCTCTGCAGGAACGGCCAGGCAATGACCGATGGCTCGCCGCAGGCCATGCCGGCCATGACGGTGTCAAGGTCGCCGGTGACGGCCGTTGGCTTGCCGGCTCGCGCACTTTCATAGAGGCACGCTGCCTGGTCCGGCTCCACCACGACGACGGAGGGTGTATCGGCCCCATAGGTTTCCCAGAGGTGGGCGATGACGGCGGCGGCAAGGCCGCCGACGCCGCCTTGGATGAAGACGTGGGTGGGCGGCGCGTCGAGCGCGCCGAGGGCCTCGGCCACCATCACCGCGTAGCCCTGCATGACGTCGCGCGGTATGTCGGTATAGCCGGGATAGGACGTGTCCGAGACTACAAACCAGCCGTTTGTCGCGGCGGTCCGGTCCGCTTCGCGGACCGAATCATCGTAATTGCCGGCCGTTCGCACCACCTCGGCCCCAAAACTGCGGATAGCCTCTGCCCGCTTCTCCGAAACGGTGGCGTGGATGAAAATCACCGCCCGCGCACCGAACATGCGCGCTCCCCAAGCGACGGAGCGGCCATGATTGCCATCGGTCGCGCAACACACCGTGATGTCCTTGACGGCTTCCTTCAATCGGCCGGCAGCCAGCGCCGTTTCGTCAACCCCGCCATCGCGGCGCCTGAGTTGGGCGGCGAGCAGACGAAACACCGCGTAAGCACCGCCGAGCGCTTTGAACGAGCCAAGGCCGAAGCGCCCACCTTCATCCTTATAGTGGATGCTTGCCACGCCGAGCCGCGCTGCCAGCGTGGAAAGCGAGGCGAGCGGCGTCGGTGCGTATCCCGGCCAGGATGAGATCACTCCGGCAGCCCGGAAATAGCCGGCGTGCGACAGCGTTGCCTTGAAGGCCTGGGGATAGAGACCCTTCTGGTGCGCGGCATTGACGAGCAAAGCGGACTTGGCGGGTGAAGCGGCTGGATTGGGGAAAAGGTAGGTCATCGATCCGAGGTTCTTGCTGGCCGGCCTGTCCGGCTTGACAGGGAAACATATATGAAAGAGAATTTTCATGAAATGGAAAAAATGAAAAAAGAAACGCCCGCTGGCGTTATGGCCGGACGAAGCGGCGCCCCCCACGGCGACGGGGTCGACGTGCGCATTGCCGCATTGTTTGATGATCTGACCGAAAGCGAGAAGCGTCTCGCCGAAGTCGTTCTTGAGGCGGCTGGCGATCTCTCGGCCTTCACGGCTGGCGAACTGGCGGCCCGCGCCGACGTGTCCGCGGCCACGGCCGCCCGCTTCTTCCGCCGGCTCGGCTATGAGAGCTATGGCGACTTGCGTCGGTCCGTTCGCGGTGCGCGCGCCTGGGGCTCGCCGCTTTACGAACTCTCGTCCACGGAACGGCCGGCCGATTTCGCTCGGCACATCGCCCAGGACATCGAAAACCTGCAACGCCTTGCCGCGGAGTTGCCGGCGGCAGCTCTTGCCGATGCCATTGATCTGCTTGCTTCGGCAAAGCGCCTTCACGTGATTGGTTTCCGCAACTCGGCGGTGCTGGCCGCCTATGCCCGCAATCTTCTCGCCCACGTAAAACCTGATGTCCGCCTGCTGCCGCTGGCGGGGCAGACACTCGCCGAGGATCTCGTGGGGCTTGGCCCCGAGGACGTGCTGGTGGTGTTCGGCTTCCGCCGTCGCCCCCCATCGCTTCGCGAAATGATGGCTGCCGTACGCGACAGCGGCGTCCGCATTCTGCTCGTCACCGACGCTTCCGCTGCCCGTACGGCCCATTTGGCGCATGTGACGCTACGATGCCCCAACCAGGGCGCCAGCTTGTTCGATAGCTACGTGGCGCCGATGTCCCTGATAGGTCACCTCGCCTCGGCGCTCGGTGTGGCGATGGGGGAGGCGGCGGAAAATCGCTTGGCGATGATCGAGCGGTTTCACCAGCGTCTCGAACCGTTGACGACTGCCGGTCGGCGCCTTCCGAAGGGATAGTGCCGCTCTTGCTCCGCTGCATTCCCTGGAAAAGCGCCGTTATTAGTCGGATGCGGGCGCCGGCGAGGTTAACCAAGATTGCTCGTTTGACGCTAAAACCTGCGGGGCGCAGTCCGATTCAAATACGACTCATGGTGAAAACATGTATACTGACGGCCAATGAAAGCGAGCGAACGCCTCGGATTGGTGCGGTTAGCTTATCTTTCATTAACCTTCTTCGTGCCAGACTGGCATTTCTGGTCTTGGTGCGGGTCGGGTGAACAGCGAGCGCGCCAGCTTCGTGGCGGCCACCTCACCCAGAGCCGGAGGGTTCCGTTTGCGCGAGAGCGGAACGGAATCCCGTAAGGTCATGCGGGTTTGGATGGACCCGGAAAACGCCCTGTGGACCGTCGTGTCTGCAAGGATCCTTTTCCATTCCGGTCGTTGCAGACCGGTAGAACTCGGGTTGGCGCCAATGTTTATTCTGATTGTTTTTGCCAGTGTGGCTTATTTGGCCATCGGATTCGGCTTCACGATGCTGTCGCTTCACGAGTTGGCGACCGGACGGCGTGATCGCGTCATCAACCGGCTCATGGCCTGGTCGGGCGTCCTGCTTTGGTTGCCGATGCTGTTCGTCGTTGTCGCGAGCGCCTTCTTTGTCTCCCTGCGCTCAGCGCAGCCGCAAGTTCCCGCCATGGCGGCCCGGTCCGATGCTGGTCTGACCGAGCCGCGCACCGTCCGTAGGGCTGTCCGTCAGGTTTGACGGTAACCGGGAAAACCCGCAGCTTTGGGAAGATTCAACAGTTGGCCGCTGGCAGAAATCTGCGCCGGCCAACTTTCCCTAACGACAGGGCTCGAGCTAACTATCTGAAAAGACGCGGAATTGGCGACTCGGCAAAAAGCGACGCGGGCTTCACAGAAAGCTCTTGCATTCGTCCGGCCAGTTGGTTAGACACTCCCCAGCGATCGGGACCGCCGAGATCATCGCGGCGGTGTTCAGTTCGTATTGGCTTGCGCTCGTAGCTCAGCTGGATAGAGCATCAGACTACGAATCTGAGGGTCGGGCGTTCGAATCGCTCCGAGCGCGCCAGCCACACCTTTAATCTCAACCACTTAGCGGATTGAGTTAGGCCGCTACCGGCCTAAAGGGTCCTCACACATGTCTCGTACAGTGGGAGAGGGCAAAATGGCGTCTCATTTGGTTCTCGGAGACAAGGTTCGGGTCTGCCGCCGGGGTAGCGGCTCCCTTAGGCAATGCGCCACGTACATGGACGGCAAGGAATGGCGGGTCAGCTCGAAGACCGACAGCCTCGCTCAGGCCAAAGAGTTCGCCGGGGACTGGTACCTTGAGCTGCGGGGTAAAAGCCGGGCAGGGGAGCTTCGGAAGGAAAAGACCTTCGCCGATGCCGCCAAGCAGTTCGTGCTGGAGTACGAGGCGCTGACGAGGGGCGAGCGCGGCGAAACATCGTGCAGGGGATGATCGCGAAGTCACAGCCTCGCCTGTTATCTTAAAATGGCACTTTTAGCTAATCTGATTGTAAGCACCCGAGGCGCCGCTACGGCTGCGACGCTTGCCTCGCGCTCGGCTTGTCAGCGGCATAGTTATGCGGGCTGCATCTAAGCTGCTCCACCAGTCTTTGCCAAAACGGCGATGATATAGTTGCCGCCATTGCGTAGATCCTGAGGGAATCTGCTGTGCAGTTCGTCCTCTGCTATGATCTGCTCTTCATAGTTAGGGCGGTGGCAGTTGCGCTTGTGGATGAAAGTTTCGGGGGTTTGATAATATTCGATCAAGTCCGGTGTGTAGATATCCAACCACTCCGTTCTCAGATGAATAATCCGCATGCCCGCCATCTCAGCCAAAACCTTGAGAGAGTCGACATTGAAAACATTGAGAGAAGTGTAACCGTAATAATGGCAACACTTTCCCCGAAAGGTTTGAGAAGCATAGGAGTCGGAATTTGGTGTATTGATATACAGTATCCCGTCGTCCTTTAGAATCCGGCGGATATCCTTCACAAGGGAAAGTGGATCGGGAACGCCGTAGAGGATTTGGTTGAGCGTGACGATGTCATAAATCGGCTGCAGATCGAGCTTGTCCAGATAGTCCGTGTGAACTTTAAAATCTAATTTGGCAATTTCAGAGGTTTTAGGGTTTATTTCAACTCCCTCAACGTCATAGAAATACTTCGCGAGATGAAGGAAGTCGCCGACAGAACATCCAACGTCGAGAAGATTTCCGGATTGTTTGATGGCATAAATATCTTTCAGCTTGTTATGCTGCGTCGGGTCCGGACATGGCGGTGGGGTCGTTTTGTAGCGCATCATGATCTGGAAATAGCTTTCCAGCAGAGGGTCGCCACCTTCGAAACCCTCGTCTACCATTGTGCTGGATACCATAGGATTTTGGAAAACCAGCGAGCACCGAGGGCAGCGGTCATACCGGAACGCGCCATTGTGAACATGTTCTGAGAGATCTTCGCTGCCGCACAAAGGGCATGCCCGCTCAACCAGGTCTCCCCGCGCTAACCGATGGGATTTGTCGATGACCTGGAGGACCCATTGCCGGATCTCGGTATTATATATCTTTCGATGGTTCAGGCTCATTGCAAGTCCACAATCACATCTTTCCTTAGGCTTCCATCATGGAGAACCTAAGATCAGGAACCGCTGCCCGATGGATTCTCCAGTTCCGAGAAACTGGGCGACGCCCTAGGCTGCGCCGAACTCTAGGACGTATCCTGGGTTCTGAAGCGGGCATGCAAGCAATTTGTCCGAACCCGAACGAGCAAGGCTGATCCTAGCCTGCCGCTCAAGACTGTTTCAAGGCGTGCACGGCCGAGATCGAATCTTGCCCACTGATAGCGCCATCCATCTGGCTTTCGGCGACTATCGGCGCGGCGTGGCACGTTGACCGAGCCTGTTTACCTCGGAATGACGCCTTGCTTTTCCCATAGGTGATGACAATAATCCCGCGCGAATCCGACCTAGCGACATGCTTTCTCGGCTGTACGGTGTGTTGGCTGCCGTTGTTCGGCCAAAAGCTGATCGGGTCGACAGCCCAACTGGCCGGAGATCGGGAGGGTCTTCACGGCCCGCAAATTGTGTCCGGCGCTGTTTGCTGCCGGCTCCTCCCAGAGAGAAACCGACGTATGACTTTCCAGAAGATTCTTGTCACTGGGGCGGATGGCTTTATCGGTTCACATCTGACAGAGACCCTTGTGCGCGCCGGCCACGACGTCCGGGCCTTCTGCCTCTACAATTCGTTCGGTTCGCGGGGCTGGCTGGATCGTTCCGGCGCTGACGTGATAAGCAATCTCGACGTTTTCATGGGCGACATCCGCGACCCCCATGGCGTTCGTAGAGCGATGACGGGGTGTGACGCCGTTCTGCATCTCGCCGCTTTGATCGCCATTCCCTTTTCCTATCATTCTCCCGACACCTACGTTGATACCAACGTCAAAGGCACTCTCAATGTCGTTCAGGCGGCTCGCGATCTCGGTGTGACCAGGGTCGTCCACACGTCGACCAGTGAGGTCTATGGCACGGCGCGTTTCGTGCCGATCACCGAAGATCATCCTTTGCAGGGCCAGTCGCCCTACTCGGCGAGCAAGATCGGTGCCGATCAGATCGCGCTGTCGTTTTATACCTCCTTTGATACGCCCGTCGTGGTTCTGAGGCCGTTCAATACCTACGGCCCGCGCCAGTCGGCTCGGGCGGTCATCCCGACCGTCATCACTCAATTGCTCAGCGGTCGCCGCTCGATAAAATTGGGTGCCGTGCATCCGACGCGAGACTTCAATTATGTCGAGGATACCGTTGCCGGCTTCATCGCGGCGTTGACCGCCACGGCCGGTGTTGGCCAAGTGATCAATATCGGCAGTAATTTTGAAATCTCGATTGGCGACACTGTACAGGAGATTGGTCGTGCCATGGGGGTAACGGTCGATATCCAAAGCGATGAACAGCGCCTGCGGCCTGAGAAAAGTGAGGTTGAGCGACTGTGGGCAGATAACGGCAAGGCCCGGGATATGCTCGGCTGGCAGCCGGCCTATGGTGGACTCGATGGTTTCAGACGGGGGCTCGCCAAAACCATTGCGTGGTTCAGCGAACCGCAGAATGTGGCCGGCTACAAGGCGGATATCTATAATGTCTAGCATCTCGCGTCGTGCTGTCATCCTCGCTGGCGGCAAGGGGATGCGGTTGCGCCCCTACACGGTCGTTCTTCCCAAGCCGCTGATGCCCATCGGTGAATACCCGATCCTTGAAGTGATCGTGCGCCAGCTTGCAGCCGCTGGCTTCGATCGCATGACCCTCGCCGTCAACCATCAGGCCGAAATCATCAAGGCCTATTTCGGCGACGGTGAGCGATGGAATACGCGTATCGACTATTCGCTGGAGGCTCGTCCGCTGGGAACCATGGGGCCGCTGAGGTTGATTCCGGACTTGCCCGACAATACCCTGGTCATGAACGGCGACATTCTTACGGATCTTGATTTCGCTGCCTTTCACGACGAACACGTCCGGGCCGGAGCGGCGTTTACAATTTCCTCGATGCATCGCCAAATGGTGGTGGACTATGGCGTGCTGGAAACTGGTGGCGGCCCAACGCTAACGGGTTTCAAGGAAAAGCCGCGCATCGAGTACCAAGTCAGCATGGGCGTCTATATGGTTGGTCAGCGGGCAATCAGCTATATACCGGAAGGTACGCCATATGGGTTCGATAACCTCATGCTGGATATGCTTGCTGCCAATGAAGCGGCGACTGTCCGGCCTTTCGATGGTTACTGGCTCGATATTGGTCGTCCGGACGACTATATGCGCGCAATTGATGAGTTCGACGCGATGAAAAAGAAGTTCCTCTGTGATTGACGCGGTCGTGACCGGCGCCGGTGGCTTTATCGGCCAAGCCCTGCTTCACAGGCTTCGCCATGTCGAAGGGCAGACCGTAGCCGAACTGCAACGACAGGACGGAGATATCTCGGAGGCCGCGACATGGGATCGTTTGCCGCCGGCTGCAGTGGTCTATCACCTCGCCGGGCGTAATTTCGTTCCGGACAGCTGGCGTGACGCGCCTGGATTCATGGCGACCAATGTCGTCGGTACCGAGCGGGCGATCGCCTATTGCCAACGGCACGGTGCCACACTCGTACTGGCGAGCGCTTACGTTTATGGTGTTCCCGAGCGTCTGCCCATTTACGAGGACGATACGGCCCAGCCTAACAATCCCTATGCTCTCTCCAAGCTGATGGCTGAACAGGCGATGGAGTTTGCCGCGCGTTACCGTGGCGTTCGGGCCAGTGTGCTGCGGCTGTTCAACGTCTTTGGGCCCGGGCAGCGTCAGGAATTCCTTATTCCCTCCATCCTGCGTCAGGTTCGACAGGAAGAGTCGATCCAGGTTATGAGTCTCACGCCGCGCCGCGATTATGTTTTCATCGATGACGTCGTCGACGCCTTCATCCGTGCTGCCAGCGCAGCACACGGCTTCTCCCGCTTCAACATCGCTTCCGGCATGTCGCTGTCGGTTGCCGAGGTGTGTGACGCTATTCAGGATGTCGCTGGTACGTCTTGGCCGTTAAGATGCGAGGGAATCGATCGCCCCGAAGAGATTCCCGACACGCGGGCCAGTATTGATCACGCCCGCGATGTCTTGGGCTGGCAACCGCGCATCAGTTTTCACGAAGGCATTCGCCGCATGGTTGACAGGAGCAATTCATGAGCACCGTCGTACCGATCAACAAAGGCAACTATTCGATGGATACGGCAGAGCGTGAAGAGCTCTTTGAGACGTATCGCGGCGAGGGCTGGGAGTCGGAATACAAGGACTATCGCAGTAAGTGGTCTGAGCTGGCTAAAACCCAGACGGTGGCGGACTATCCTCTGCTGGTCGATCTTGAACTGGCGTCGGTGTGCAATCTGCGTTGTCCGATGTGCTACACCATCAGCGACCACTTCAAGCAGCGCGTCAACGCTAAGCTGATGGATTGGGACCTCTATACGCGGATCATCGACGAGATCGCCGGGCACGTTCCTGCGATCCGGCTCAGCCTGCGTGGCGAAGCGACGCTGCATAAGAAGTTCGTCGATTGCATTCGTTATGCCAAGGAAAAGGGCATCGGCGAGGTTTCCACCCTTACCCATGGTGGCCGGCTCACCGAAGCGTTCTTTGCAGAGATCGTTGCTGCCGGCATCGATTGGATCACGATTTCCATCGACGGCCTCGGGGAAACCTACAACAAGATCCGCAAGCCTCTGACGTCCGAGGGCATGCTGGAGAAGATCAAGGCCATCAAGGCTTACAAGGATCGCAATGGTCTCCATCAACCGGTGATCAAGGTTCAGTCGATCTGGCCAGCCATCCAGGAAAATCCCTCTGAATACTACAATGCGTTCGCTCCGTATGTCGACCTTGTCGCCTTCAATCCGCTGATCGACTATCTTGGGAACGACACCGACATCGAATACATGGAAGAATTTACCTGCCCTCAGCAGTATCAGCGTCTCGTGATCGGCGCCGATGGGCTGGTCATGAAGTGCTCCAATGACGAGGAGAACACCGAGGTCGTCGGCAACGTCAATTCAGAGACTGTGCATCAGGTCTGGCATGGGGAAAAGATGGCGGCAGTGCGCGCCCTACATCTTAAGTCTCGTGGTTTTCTGGAGAGTCCGGTCTGCCGCAAATGCTATCTGCCGCGCAGCACTCGCGACGAAGTCGCCCAGGTGAACGACCGTAGCTTCCATGTGATGAACTACGTCAATCGGAAACAAACCGTCGGAGAGTAACGTTTGTTCAGAAACTACAGCCGAGACCGCTGCTATATCATCGCCGAGATAGGTGGCAATTTCACCACCTTCGCCGAAGCGTGTCGTCTGATCGACGAAGCGACAGCCTGTGGCGTCGACGCCGTGAAACTGCAAACCTATCGGGCCGCGACGGTCGCCAGCAAGGTTGCGGTCTTCGACATGGAGAATACAGGCATCACCTCGCAATACGAGCTGTTCCGACGCTATGAAATCGGCGCTGAACTGCATGAGCAGGTGTTTGCCTACGCCGAGAGCAAGGGACTGGACTGGTTCTCCACTCCGTCGCACCCCGAAGACGTGGATCTCTTGGAGTCGCTCGGTGTCGGCGCGCACAAAATAGGCTCCGACGACGCGGTGAATTTGCCTCTGCTGCGCCATGTCGCCCGAACCGGCAAGCCGATCTTCCTGTCGACCGGCATGTGTACCTTGGAAGACGTGCGGGAAGCAGTCGATGCCATCCTGGGAGAGGGCAACGATCGTCTGGTTCTGCTTCATGCCATTACCAGTTACCCGACCCATTCCGAGCACGTGAACCTGCGCGCCATGCAGACGCTGAAAGAGGCTTTTCCTCAGCTCGACGTCGGCTATTCCGACCACACCCTGTCGCCGACCGCCTGTTTGTGTGCCGTCGCCATGGGCGCCAGCGTCATCGAGCGTCATTTCACCTATGACAAGGCCGCCGATGGCCCGGATCACCGGCTGTCTGCGGACCGGGCGGAGATGTCCTGGCTGGTAGCAGCGGTGCGAGACTTCGAGGTGATGCGTGGAAACGGCATCAAGCGACCTGCCGACAGCGAGAAGACGACGCGGCTCAACAACCGCAAGAGTGTCGTTGCCAGCCGCGTCCTGAAGGCCGGCGAGGTGGTTACACGCCAAGATTTGGCGATCAAGCGACCGGGAACGGGCATTGCCCCGAAGTGGCTTGATCAGGTCGTCGGCCGACGCGTTCTGCACGATCTGCAGGAGGATGCGGTTCTCACATGGGACGACCTGACATGAGCCTGGGGATTGTCATCCAGGCACGGATGGGATCGAGCCGGCTGCCTGGCAAGGTCTTGAAGGACATTGCAGGCCGACCGCTGCTTGCCCATGTGATTGGGCGATTGGAAACTCTGAAGCATGCCGCCTCCGTGGTCGTTGCCACGTCGGACTTGCCGCGCGACGATGTGATCGCCAATTGGTGCGCATCTTCGGGTACGGCCTGCTTTCGCGGCAGCGAGACCGACGTGCTGGACCGTTATCTGCGCTGTGCGGAGGCATATGGCTTTACCGACGTGGTGAGGCTGACAGCCGATAATCCCTTTACAGACATGGCTGAGCTGGATCGCTTGATCGATCTGCATATCGATGAAAAGTACGACTACAGCCGCTCGTTCGGCGCTTTGCCGATCGGTGTGGGGGCGGAAATTTTTACCGTCGATGCGCTTCTGCGGAGCCATGCCGAGGGCCATGCGCCGCATCATCGCGAGCATGTCAACGAGTACATTCCGGAGCACCCTGAGAGTTTCCGGATCGGAATTCTCGACGTGCCCACCGAAAAGCGCGCCCCCGACCTTCGCTTGACGGTCGATACCGAGGCAGATTGGCGCCTTGCCTGTCGTCTTGCCGAACAGGCGCGTGGCGATTGGCTCGAAACCGCGGAGGCGATAACTCTGTGTTCGCGCTCTGCATAGAGAGCTCGCATGCTCGCGGAATGGGGCACCTTTTCCGAGCGCTGACGCTTGGAAAGGCCCTGGCGGCCAAGGGGCATGCGATCCGCTTCTTGATCAACGACGATCCTGTCGCCATTGCCTTGTTGGCCGAGCGTGGCATTGCCGCTGAGGCGGTGGACCTCACGGATTACACATCGGGATGGGAGACCGAGTTGATCGGGCGACAGGGTATTCGCATTTGGATCAATGATCGCCTCGATACCGATGCCCGTCATGCCCAGCGCCTGAAATCCGCCGGGGTATGGCTGGTAACTTTCGACGATCGCGGTGAGGGTGCCGCAGAAGCCGATTTGCACGTGGCGGCTCTTGCCTTCAACGATCAAGCTCAACTGGGCGGCCGACGGGTCGTGGTCGGGCCACGCTATCTCATTCTCAACCCTGAAATTGCCCGCCTTCGCCAGGTTCGCACCGAAGCGACGCCGTTGCTCGTCACGCTCGGCGGAAGTGATACCTGGGGCGCCACGGTGAAGGTCGTGGAGCTCCTGGCCCGGCGTGGGCTGGCTGCCACCGTCATCGTCGGTCCGTCTTTTGGCCATCATCGCGAACTGGTCGAGGTTTTGACGTCGTCCATGATCCTGAAGCGGGGGGTGCCTTCGCTCATCGCGGAAATGGCCAGCCATGGACTGGCCGTAACGGGCGGCGGCATTACGCCGTTCGAAGCCAATGCGTTGGGGCTGCCGGCGATCGTCATTGCCAATGAGCCGCACGAGATTCCCATCGGGCAGGCGCTTGAAAAGCTTGGCGGTACGATATTCGCCGGTCATCACGCAGCGATCGACACATCGGTGTTTGACCGTCCGCTATCGATCGAAACGATGAGCCGGGCGGGTCTTGCGGCAATCGACGGCAATGGCACAGACAGGGTGGTTGCGATGATCGAGGAGCTGGTGGCCCAATGAGCAGCACCGTTGTCATTCATCAACCGGATTTCGCGCCATATCTCGGTTTTCTCGACCGCTTCCTGCACGCTGATCTCTACATTGTTCTCGACCACGTCCAGTTCGTGACCAACACCAGCCGCAGTTGGACCCATCGCGACAAGATTCGCACGGCTATCGGCGAGCGTTGGTTGACGCTCAGCGTGAAATCGGCACCGCGCGGGACACCGATCAACCGCATCGAACTGTCTGATACAACCGACTGGGCCGGAAACAATCTCAATCTGTTGCGCGAGAGCTATCGGCGGGCAGCCCATTTTGCCGACATCATGCCGTTGATCGAAGACCTTTATCGGAACCCGCCGCGCCTTCTTTGGGAGTTTAACCTACGCTCCATCGAATTGTTGATGGACCTGTTCAACGTGCGGCTGCCCTGGGTCATGTCGAGCACGCTCGATCCACAAGGCGCCAGCAACGAGATGCTGATTGATCTGCTGGGTAAGGTCGGCGCGAAGCGATACCTGTCCGGGACCGGCGCACGCGCTTACATGAACGAGGCCTTGTTTTCAAAGGCCGGTATCGAGGTCGTCTGGCAGGATTTCCAGCATCCTGTCTATCCACAGACGTTCGAAGGATTCGTTCCTTACCTCAGTGCACTTGATGCATTGTTCAATTGTGGGGTAACTGGCGCGAGACGGCTCTTGCGGGGTGAATCATGAAAGTACTGGCGATAGGCGCACATTTCGACGATGTGGAGCTCGGCTGTGGCGGCGCCTTGGCAAAACACGTTGCCGCTGGCGACGACGTTTATGTCTACGTAGCGACGATGTCCGGATTCACCAATCAATATAACGAGACCGTACGCTCTAACGATGTCGCCTTGGCCGAAGCCCAAGCGGCGATGAAGATCCTTGGCGTCAAGGAACTGATCTGCGGAACGTTCAAAACTCTGCAGATCGAATTTGTGGACGACCTCAATATCGACATCCTGAAGATCATTGAGGGCAAGAATATAGATCTGGTCTATACGCACTGGACCGGCGACATTCATCACGATCACCAGGCTGTATCTCGTGCATCACTGCATAGCTGCCGGCATGTGCCACGTATGCTGATGTATCGCAGCAATTGGTATCACTCGACGTTCGATTTCCGTGGCAACTTCTACGTTGACATCACCGAATTTTGGAACGCCAAGGAAAGCGCTATCCGCGCCCACGTTTCGGAAAACACCCGCACTAACGAAAAGTGGGTTTCGTTCTTCCATAATGAGGCTGAGAACGCGGGACAGCGCATCGGTGTCAAAATGGCGGAAGTCTTCGAAGTGGTGAAATGGCTGGAGCCGTAAGCTCGGACCTCACGGCATAAGGAGCGCCATTCATTCTTCGCCAGAGATCCCTCTTGGTCTGTTGCTTTCGTGGAACAGAACGGGTCTTTCGAGGCGTAAGCGGAAGGCGTCGTGAGCTCTTTGACAGCCTTCGGAGAGCGCATCAGGGGATTGAGCCAATCTGATGATCGCATCGGCAAAATCCTCGTCCGTCACGGCGTCGATGGCATTGCCATGATGTAAAAGGTAGTGCATTGAAAATCCGCGGCTGTGCACGATCGGGCGCATGGCTGCAACCGCGTCCTGCACAAGACCGGAGCCCTGAAGGCCATAAGCGGAAACATCATAAGGCAGTAAAATAGCGTTGACTGAGAGCAGAGCAGCGCGAAATGCATCCGGGGTCATGCCGCCAACCATTGAAACAACGCGGACGCGTTCGCCGGCGCACTCCAAAGCGGACGCATAGATACCGCTCGGTTCAAAGTCCCTCGCCTCACCCTGAACAACGATTTCGATATCTACCTTTCGCTTGCACAAAGCAGCGATAATGGGCGCGATCCGCGCTGAGCCTTTTCTTTTCTTCGGGGCACCGAAAACGCCGATACGGAAAGGTCCGCCCATTTGCTGAGGTGTTGTCACCTCGTCAGATCTTGGGTCGATCGTGCAGGGCAGGTAGACTCCCCCCTTGAACGGATGTCCGAATCTGTCTGAGAACCACGCAGCGAGCTCTTCTGTCTCGCAAGCGAGCTCCGTGTGAGGCGGAAGGGCCTTCAGCAGCCCAGCCATCCTTGTTTCCCGCAGTTTTTCCCTGGGTTCCCCAAGCGATGGCTCGAGGAAACGCATCTGTGTTTGTGGCATACGGTCGTGGCCGAGACGGCTTGCGGCATCAACCACCGCGGCGAGGTCGTCAAGCGCAGCGCTTGGGATCGCTACGAGATCGGAGGCCCCTAAACCAAATTCACGAATGGCCGCGACGAGATCAATGCCGTAACCCGAGCGAGGCATGGGCCATACTCGCCCTGACAGCAGGAGATCGGCTCTGGCAGCGATCTTTTGACGCAACGATCCGTGCGCAGCCCTACGCGTCAGATATTCGACGCGACCCACATCGGAAGCCATTGTCCGAGCAGGATACGGCAAGAAGAAGTCATAGTCCGGTCCGGCCAGGAGCGAGAACTGATGGTTCGGAAGCAGGCTAGCAAGAGCTTGGATTTGCGTGTGGTGATGCCCACGATCACGCACTAATGATCGCTCCACAATTAGGCACCGATCATTCAGTCGTTGCCTGCGCACTTGCATCTCTTTCTGAGCCAAATTTGACCTCGCCGTCATTCGTACAACTCATATCAGACGCCCAATACCGTCGCGAACTTCGGACGGATGGGCATTGGGCGTCTAGACAGGCACCTGTAATACGTCCTTCACAAAGGCGAGAAACGCGTCTGCGCGGAACTCCCAGGAAAAGCCTTCGTTGCCGCGAGGCGGGGAGATATCTTGCGATCTGGCAAGCGGAATAATGCCCAATCGGGATAAGACTAAAGGGTCGTCGCCAACAAGCCCTGGCTGCAACGAAAGCACAGGGAGACCGAGAACAAAAGCTTCGACTAACATCACCGAAGTCATGCCAAACACACGAGATGCTACGGCAAGGCACTCTACTGGAGTCAATTCATTCGTGACGAACACCGGGCGAAGTACGGCGTACCGCTTAAGAAGCGCTATATACTGCTCCAAGCTTTCCTTGGGATGCAGCTTTACGACTGGCCGTCCCGTCCAGGCTCCGGCGGAAAGTAAAGAGAAGAACAGTTCTAGCGCATCGTGCTGGTCATAACCGCGGATGCGACCGAAGTGCTGAGCTATGGCCTCCGAGGCGAAAAGCAATACCGGCTCATCGGCGTCCAGCTCTAGTTTCTTGCGAGCGTCGGCACCGGATGTAAGAGCCATTTGATTGGTCAGGTCGGAAAGATAAGGTTGCCCGAAGGCCCGCAACCGCTCCTGAGGAAAACCTTCGGCGATCATTTCGCGGCGTCCAACCTCATCGATGCAGCTTATGAAGTCCGGCAGATATGCCAAGTGGCTATCGGGCGAAACGCCGCTGAACCGTGCGGAATAATTCTGCCATTGATCGAGAAAGGCTAGCGACGGAACGCTGTATTGCCTGGCACCGAGCCATAGTCGGCGTTCAGACTGGTCGCGATCCGGAAGGCTGGCCGCGGAGGTTATAAGAAGATCAGGGCGCGTGCCTGCCAGTAAATGCGTGTCATCCGCCCCAACCGGCTCGACCTCGCGGCACGTTACCCCTTTTGCGCAAAACCGGTCATAACCATGGCCATAAGCCGCAACCTCGACGTCGAAATTCCTTTCCTGCAGCAGGCGTACGACCGGGATTAGAACCTCAGCTCCGCCCGGTTCACAGGAAAAGAAGAGGACGCGCGCAGTCATGATCTTCACCGCCAGGGTTGGAAAGCCGTCACGAACGGAACCGAAGATACGCCGTGACGGCGATCCTTCACGTCCGACAAGCCGCTTTGGTAAAGGCCTTAACGATGTCGTCCATGTCCGCGGTCGTCAACGGCGGGTAATTGTAAGCCGTCACGATCATTTCCTCGTCATATAGTCGCTCGGTTACAGGGCACAGGCCGCGACGGTAATTGGGCCGCTCGGATTCAGGCAGCAGATTGTAGGGGAAGCTGGCCTTGAACGCATCCCGCTGCGCGAAGATCGGTTCAAGATAGAGGGGACGAATGTAGCCGCCGGCGAAACGATAGAGGGGGATACCCAATTCTCTGATGTTCTGGATATAGGCCTCTCGCGACAGGCCGGCCGCCTCGGCGTTGTATTTCAGCGGGTAGAGATAATAAACGTGCTCACTACCTTCGCGAACCTTCGGGGGTGTCAGAAAGTCAAGAGCGGACAGCTTCTCGGTCAGGTAATCCGCCAGGTCGATCCGCTGCTTGAGGAGCGTGGGCAGCTTTTTCAGCTGCTCGATGCCAATCGCAGCTTCCATTTCCGGCAAACGATAATTGCCACCAACCATATTAGTCAGGTTGGGGTGCCCCATGTCCTCGACAACGGCCTCCGCATGGTTGCGAATGAGCTGCAGACGAACGGCTAGATCGTCATCGTTGGTAACGGCAATTCCGCCTTCGCCGCAATGTATGATCTTGTGCTGATTGAGGCTGTAGACGCCGATGTCGCCAAACGTTCCGGCGAATCCATTGTTGTAACGGCAGCCCGGCACATGTGATGAATCGCAAAGTATCTTGAGGCCGTGCCGCTCGGCGATCGCACGGATCGCAATCATGTCGGACGACTGGCCAAACAGATCAACCGGCAGAATAGCCTTCGTTCTCGGCGTAATGTGCTCTTCGATGCGAGCCGGATTCATGCAGAAATAATCTGGATCGATATCGACGAACACCGGAATAGCATCGTAGAACAAGGGTGCGGTCGATGAAATGCACATGCTGTAGCCGATGACGAGGATTTCGTCTCCTGGCAGGATACCAAGCGCGCCAAGGCCAGCAATCAACGCAGAGGTGGCCGTGTTGAATGTCACGGCGTGCTTGACTTCGTGATGGTCGGCCCAGCGTCGTTCGAACTCCCGTACATTCTTGCCGCCGGCGAACTTTTCCCCATGTCGGCCAATGTAGTCCGACAGAAGGCCTGTCCGAACGACGGCCGCAGCAGCGGAGGCTTCCTCCTCGCCAATTGGATTGTAGGCGGGAAACGGAGCTGTTCTTACCTTTTCCATGAATCCATTCCAAAGTTCAGCTTTACCGAGCCATCTTGGAAAGATGTGCCGATAGCAGTTGCGATCAGAGCATTATTGTAAGCGGCGTGCGGGGTGTTGACGGTGTGAGCGATGTACCCGCAGGTAACGTCATATACGTACTTAGCCGCGCCGATCATTGAATGCCTGTATCCCGTTCCCTTGTACACCGACTCTCTATCGTTGAGAATTTTCACGCCGGAGTAAACGTAGTCGGTAACGGGACTTTCCCGCAGGCCTTGGGAAATATCAACAAGGGTGGCTCTGCCGTCTGAGAACAGCAGGTCGAGCTCGAACAGGTGATAAGCGTAACCGACGGATTTGGCATCTACGGTCTTCACGACGGCGGTGAACCCCGGATAGAGGAGCACGAATTCGTAGCTATAGTCGTCTACGGCCGCGTTGTAGGCCCTACTGAAAGCCTGCACTGCGTCGGGGAGACCACAGATTTGAACGATGCTGTCAATCATCGTAGTGCCGATATGCCGGAGACCCTTCATGTAATGGCCGCACACTGAGAGCAGTGATCCGGGGTGGTCTAGAACGCGGCGACGGAGCTCCTCATGAGCCGGTTCATAACGACGCTGGTAGTTGCAGACGACGGCGATTCCACGTTGAGAGGCGAGCTCCGCGATCTCGGCAATTTGTTCCAGCTCTAAAGCCAGCGGCTTTTCGGCGAAGATGGTCTTGCAGCAGTTGGCCTTGAGGATAGCAGTCAGTATGGGGAAATGACTGCTATCCGGCGTGCAAACGCTGACAACGTCGTGGCGAGTCGCGAGAAGCTCGTCGAGCGATCCCGGGATCTTATGAACCTGCCATGCGGCCTGAAATGCCGCGGCCCGCATCGGGTCGGCATCGAAGACCGTCGCCAGGCGAAAACCACCGTGGGCGCGATAAGCTCCGGCATGACTATAAACGCCATCATCATCCGCACGCCGGTTGACGTCGAAACCGCCGGCAATGTTACCTGCGCCGATAATGGCGACCGAAAGCGGGATCATTGCTTTAACAGGAACGGTGCTGACTGCTGCACCAAGCCACGCGTCCGGGCAAACAGATCCGGTTCGGCTCGGTAAAGGGCCAATATCCCGGCGGTGGTGAAGTCGGGACCGAGTCGCGCGTAAACCGACTTGGCTTGTTCCATGTCTTCTGGATAGTCGATGGTAAGCCTTAGGTCCGGGCACCGCATCTCGGGCGGAGCCTCGATGGACAGGATGCGATAGACATCAGGCCGCTCGAAGATGTAGCGCACGACATCCGAGCGGTCGGCATCGGTGAGGTCGGAGCGACCGGCAACATCTGCCAACGTCTCCACCCTTACGACATGTCCATATACCCCGAGTGGCCAGCTCAGTTTAAGGTCGTTACAGACATAGTCGTAGTCACCGGCCTGATAGAGCGATACTAGTTGACCTATCAAGTCCGAGTCGAGAAAAGCGGAATCAGCCCCCATTTGAACGATGGCGTCAGCGCCGTGCTTCTTCGCCGCGCCGATTACGCGCTCCAGCACGTTGTTTTCCGAGCCGCGAAAGACCGAAACTCCGTTGCGCTCACACCACGCCGCGATGCGGTCATCTCCGGCTTCCACTGTTGTCGCCACAACAACATCTTCAACGGCCGAGCATGCGCGAAAGCGTCGCACAACGCATTCCAATAAAGACTGGCCTTCATGAACGGGGAGCAGTGTTTTGCCTTTTAGCCGGGAGGAACCCATACGCGCTTCAATGGTGCCGATAATTCTCGCCATGACGTTCTCGAAACATGCAATGTCTCTGGCACACTGCGCCAGAACCAAAATGATCAGACTCTCCGTCCATCTTGGCAGCTCGGAAGTCAACAGGATATCGGTCCCACTGCGTTCGCCCGTCGCATGCGGAGCCTACGATAGGATAGCCCTTCATGGGGATTTCCTAGTGTACCTATAGCTTGGGTGCGGCGCATATTTCATCAAAATCAACCTTAGGAAAGACGTCCATGTAGTGATTTTTATCGGCATTAGCATTGTAAATGTTCTTTCGGATAGAATATAGATATTTATACTTTCGGAAAATCTCTGCATGTCGTCGCATTTGAAATTCTGCATCGACATAATCCAGGTTTGCCTGATCTGGACGCAAGGCATGTTCCTTCGTGTGATCGTAGAAATAAACAAGTGTTCCATTGAACCAGTCGTGGTCGAATCCGACTAGGTAAATCTCGCTGAAACCTAAGTAAACAGCAAGCGTAACCGCCGTTTCGGAAACCGACCATATCTTTGGAATATGGGCTAAATCGATCGGAAGGCCAAAGTCTCCATCCCAAGCGGCGTACTCAACCCAATGAATCACTTGGGCGCCGAAAAGATCGTTCTTCTCGATCATCTCGCGATCGCCGATATGGAGAACCATTTCCGCATTATGCGTCTTCTGCTCCATGTCGCGCAGCCAAGTGATAAATTTTTCATCTGAGTATTGCTTGCCGTGGCTTGCGAGCATTGGCGGTAAGACGTGGTAGCGAGGTCCAATTGTGCTGAAGAGCGGGTGCACGAAGGTATTGCTGACGCTGATGACGATCTCGCCTTCCAGTTTGCTCAGATCCTGACGCGAAATCGAGGATCCGGCGCCTAAAAGAAAGCAGCGCTGCCCGACGTGGCGATTTTCAAGCTGGCGAGTGGCGAGGAGGAGGGTACGTTCTTCTTCAGGCCTTTTTAGGAAAGCGGCACGCTGGCTGGCTAGCTTCCGGAAAGCTACTCTTTCTGAGCGATGAAGCAGCAGATCGATGATACCTTTCATTATAACGGGTCCTCGAACAAGGGATGGCTGTCCCCATCGGCTGGCATACGAAACAATGCCGCGTGGCTCCGAAGTTTCTCCTCCGGCCAATCCCACCACTTAAGTTCCAGAAATCGCTGTACGATCGGCGGTGAAAACCTGTAGCGGATAACCTTTGCAGGAACTCCGCCTACGATGGCATACGGGTCCACGTTCTGAGTAACAACTGCACCCGCCGCAATGATGGCTCCATCGCCCACCGCTATACCATCCAGAACTAGAACGTTGGCTCCAATCCAAACGTCATTTCCGATCACAACCGGCCCGACGTGCTCTTCAAAATGATCGATATCGACAAAACTGGTCCCGGCCTGTTTTCTCGTTGAATAGAAGACAGGATGCGTAGATGCCCAGTCGACGGGATGCCGCCCAAAGCCACCGATTTGTGTACCTGGCCCAATAGAACAAAATTGCCCGATGACAGCATTTGAAATAGCTGCCCCGGCAACGTAGGTGAACCGGCCGAGCTTGGTTTTAGACAGAGTTGTTTTGCCGTACAGTACGTTGTAATCGGAAAACGTGGTGTGCTTATCGAAGTGGCTCTGTTCCGAAATCGATAGTCCTTTTCGGTCCGGCAAGGGCGTTTTACGCCGTTTTCGCTTTGACCACCATTTTCGCAGTGACATGAGCTTGCCCTTGTCCGCCATATCAGCGGAAACAACCTTGTTCTAAATGCCCCAGCTGGTGGAATCCAAGCGTGAAGTTACGGCGGAGCATAGGCTCCGGCCACAATCCTGCGCAATAGCTTCCTAAGCCGACCGGGTAATGCCTTGTTCCGACATGGCCACCGTATTGATGGCTGGTTCTTGGCCTGGTCCTGGTCTGGTTAAGGGATGCTCGCGTTGAGAGCGCGACGGGAACATTAGCTCTCCCTTTTTCCTTTCCCGGTTAGTTCCTCAATTTGCAGCTTGGGCGCATTTGAAGTATCAGAGCGGTTTAATAAACGGGAGATCGCTTGCGGATCGTTCGCATGCGGTGGCAGGGAGGGAGGCGGCATGGAGAACGGCACCAGGATCGTCGTCGTCACCGCCTGCCCGACTGGTGTTGCGCTCACATATATGGCTGCCAACCGGCTACTCGCGGCGGCCCAGCGTCTCGGCTATCTGATCAAGGTCGAAACGCAGGGCGCCCTCGGCAGCGAGGACATTTTGACGCGCAAGGATATTGGCCGTGCCAACGCCGCCATCATCGCCGCAGATGTTGATATCGACGGGTTGGATCGCTTCCAGAATGTGTCGGTGCTCACCGTCGGCACCGCGCGGGCCATTGCCGACCCTGAGGCTGTTCTGGCCGAGGCCTTGGCGTTGCCAAGGTCGTGAGTTGGGGTCGGTCGAAAGATTGCTGTAAAACTTAGCAACGATTGTTGACTTGTCTCTAGTTACTCGGCGTGACACGGTCCTTCCTCATGAAGGGGCGGGTCGCCGAATGCATTCGGCCGTAGATCGGCCTCCAGGCAAGAGAGAGTTAGTTCGTCAATGTGCGGAATTATTGGAATCGTTGGTCGCGAGGGCGTCTCTGAACTGTTGCTCGAAGGGCTGAAGCGCCTCGAATACCGTGGCTATGACAGTGCCGGTATCGCAACGCTGGTCGGGGGCGCCATTGAACGCCGCCGTGCCGAAGGCAAGCTCGTCAACCTGGAACGGCGCCTCGTCGAAGCGCCGCTTGCCGGGTCCATCGGCATCGGCCACACCCGCTGGGCAACGCACGGCGGTCCCACCGAGGGCAACGCCCACCCGCACGCAACCGACAGGGTGGCGGTGGTCCACAATGGCATCATCGAGAACTATCAAGAGCTGACCGCCGAACTCACTGCCAAGGGTCACGTCTTCGTCACCGAGACGGACACCGAGGTGGTCGCCCACCTGATCACCGACTTTCTTCAGCAGGGTAAGTTGCCGGTCGAGGCCTGCCGCCTTGCCTTCCACCGCCTCGAAGGCGCCTTTGCATTGGCCATCCTGTTCGCTGGTGAGGACAACCTGATGGTCGGCACGCGGCGGGGCACGCCGCTGGCCGTTGGCTACGGCGATGGCGCCATGTATCTCGCCTCCGACGCCTTCGCCATGGCGCCGCTCACCAACCGTCTCGCCTATCTGGAAGACGGCGATTGGGTGGTGCTGACGCGCAATTCGGCCGAGATTCGCGCCGCTGACGATACGCTCGTCGAGCGCAAGATCCATGTCTCCAACGTGTCGGCAGCCTTGATCGGCAAGGCCGGCCACCGCCACTTCATGCTGAAGGAAATCTTCGAGCAGCCACAGGTGATCGGCGACACCATCAACGCCTTTGTTTCCGCCTCCACCGGCACCATCGCGCTGCCCGATCTGCCTTTCGATCCCGCGAAGGTGCCGCGCCTCACCATCGTCGCCTGTGGCACCGCCTACTACGTCGCCATGGTCGCCAAATACTGGTTCGAGCAAGTGGCGCGCCTGCCTGTCGACGTTGATATCGGTTCGGAGTTCCGCTACCGCGACACCCCGTTCGAGAAGGGCGGCGTCGCCGTCTTCGTGTCGCAGTCGGGTGAAACCCTCGACACGCTGGAAGCGCTGCGCCATGCCAAGAGGGCAGGGCAGCACATCGTCTCCATCGTCAACGTGCCTGAGAGCACCATCGCCCGCGAGAGCGATCGAGTCCTTTACACCTTGGCTGGGCCCGAGATCGGCGTCGCCTCTACCAAGGCCTTCACCACCCAGCTCACCGTCATGGCCTGCCTGGTGCTGGCCTTCGCTCGCGCCCGCGGCACCATCTCCCATGAGCGGGAGGCCGAGCTGGCGCTGGCGCTGCGCGAAGTGCCGGCCCGCGCCGCCGAGGTGCTGCGCCATGACGATGCCATTCAGGTGTTGGCCGGCGCGATTGCCGAAAGCCGCGACGCGCTCTATCTCGGCCGTGGCACGGCTTACCCGATCGCTCTTGAGGGTGCACTGAAACTCAAGGAGATCAGCTACATCCACGCCGAGGGCTATGCCGCCGGCGAGATGAAGCACGGCCCGATCTCGCTGATCGACGATGGCGTGCCGGTGATCGCGCTGGCGCCCTCCGATGTCCTGTTCGAGAAGGTGGCCTCCAACATCCAGGAAGTGGCCGCCCGCTCGGGCCGGGTGTTGCTGATCTCCGATGCGGAGGGCGTTGCTCGCCTCGGTGGCAAAGTGCGCTGGTCGATCGAACTTCCCAAAGTCGACCCCTTCGTGGCGCCGATCCTTTACTCGTTGCCCGTGCAACTCCTCGCCTATCATACGGCGGTGGCCAAGGGCACCGATGTCGATCAGCCGCGCAACCTCGCCAAGAGCGTTACCGTCGAGTAGTCGTCAGCGCCGTTGATTCCATCGCCAACAGAACAGCGCGCCGGTCTTGCAAGGCCGGCGCGCTGCTCTTTTCCTATTAGTAAAAAGTATAACTGAGGAGCCAGGGTGCTCCTCATGTCGACTTAAGTATGCTGCAGGCCGGGTAGCAATCGTACAATTTTCAAGTCGCGGATATCGGCCAAGTCAATGGATTTCATCGCTTTTCCGATGCGAGTTGTTAGGAGCGCGGCGGTTCGGCTCCAGTGTAGGATACATTTTTACAGTCGTGTTTATATCTTTCCACTTTTCAGCACATTAGCGTCATGTTTTTATCACAATAGAACGAGAGCCCGTAAGAACAACAATTGAAGTGTGCTCAAATCTGAACGTCTGTCGACGTTCGGAGCGGTGTTTTCGTATCTCCTGATCCAGGGAATACAGGGTCGGGGTGGAGGAGCGGAGAGGCTCACGAGATAAACGACCTGACTGGCCCATTCTGAGAGCCGGTATTTCTTCGACGCAACTCGTTTGCGGCGACGGGGTCGCTTATTCTCCAGTCTGTCGGTCTCCTTCTTCGGCGTGACAGGACTTCGTGGAGGAGTTTCCAAGACATGGCATATACCGCAACCGGCGGGGGCGACGCTTCGTCCTCCAATCTCAAGGTACGCGTCCAGCAAGTGGGCCGCTTCCTGAGCAGCATGGTGATGCCCAACATCGGCGCGTTCATCGCCTGGGGCATCATTACCACTCTCTTCATCCCGACTGGCTGGCTTCCGAACGAGTTCTTCGCCAAGCTCGTCGGACCGATGATCACCTATCTGCTGCCGCTCCTGCTCGGTTACACCGGCGGAAAGCTGGTCTATGGCGAGCGCGGTGCTGTCGTCGGCGCCATCGTCACGGCGGGCGTCATCGTTGGCACCGACATTCCGATGTTCCTCGGCGCCATGCTGGTGGGTCCGTTCGGCGGCTGGTCGATCAAGCAGTTCGATAGGCTCGTCGACGGCAAGATCCGTCCCGGCTTCGAAATGCTGGTCAACAACTTCTCGGCCGGCATCATCGGCATGATCCTGGCCATGATCGCCTTTGCGATCGTCGGCCCGATTGTTGAGCACGTTTCGGCGGCGCTCGGCGCGGGCGTCAACGCCCTGATCAGCGCCGGTCTTATTCCGCTGGCCTCGATCCTGGTCGAGCCGGCCAAGGTGTTGTTCCTCAACAACGCCATCAACCACGGCGTCTTCACCCCGCTCGGCATCCAGCAGGCTGCCGCGCAGGGCAAGTCGCTGATCTTCCTGATCGAAGCCAATCCGGGTCCGGGTCTTGGCCTGCTGCTTGCCTACATGGTCTTCGGCCGCGGCAACGCCAAGGAATCGGCGCCGGGCGCCGCCATCATCCACTTCTTTGGCGGTATCCACGAGATCTACTTCCCCTACGTGCTGATGAAGCCGCGCCTGATCCTGGCGATGATCGCTGGTGGTGCCACCGGTGTGGCTGCCAACATGCTGCTTGGCGGCGGTCTGCGCGCTCCGTCGTCCCCGGGCTCGATCTTCGCCGTGCTCGGCATGACCCCGGCCGACGGCTTCGTGGGCGTCATCTCCGCCGTGGTTCTTGGCGCACTCGTGACCTTCCTGGTCGCCTCGGTGCTGCTCAAGACCGACAAGACGGAAGAAGCTGCTGAAGACCTCGATGCGGCCACGGCTCGCATGAGGGCCCTGAAGGCCGAGTCGAAGGGTATGGCTGCCCCGGTCGCCACCACGTCGGCTGCCATCTCCGGCCCCGTCCGGTCGGTCATCGTTGCCTGCGACGCAGGCATGGGGTCGTCCGCCATGGGCGCCTCCATGCTGCGCAAGAAGCTGGATCAGGCCGGCCTCGGCGCCGTCCGTTCGAGCAACGTCGCCATCAACGCCCTGCCGGCCGACGTGGATGTTGTGATCACCCACAAGGACCTGACCGAACGTGCCCGCCGGGCGGCTCCCCGGGCGACACACATCTCCATCACCAATTTCCTCGACGGCGCGGTCTACGACCGCATCGTGGCGGAAATCAAGGCGAAGGCGGGTTCCGCCGCGGCTCTGGCCGCCGGCAAGCCCGAGGGTGGCGCATCTTTTAATCTCGGTGAGGAAAACATCTTCCTCGGCCTCACCGCGTCCACCAAGGAGGAAGCGATTCGCTTCGCCGGCTCCAAGCTTTTGGAGATGGGCGCGATTACCCCGAGCTACATCGACGCCATGCTCAAGCGTGAGACCATCGTGTCGACCTACCTCGGCCAGTCGTTGGCCATGCCGCATGGCACCAACGAAGCGAAGAACGAGGTTCTGAAGACCGGCATCGTCGTCTGCCAATATCCCGACGGCGTGTTCTTCGGTCCCGAACCCGAGAATGTGGCTCGTCTCGTCGTCGGCCTGGCGGCCAGGGGCAACGAGCACATGAACGTCATGTCGGCGCTCGCCAGGGTCCTCGAGAATCCCAAGGTGGTTGCTCACCTTGCCTCGACGAAGAACCCTGCCGACGTGCTTCGCATCCTCGACCTCGGATGACCTCGGCTTCTTGAAACCCGAGGGCCGCCAAAAGGCGGCCCTCCTCCCAAGACATTTTCGGAGACGACCATGCGAGCCATTCACTTTGGCGCGGGCAATATCGGCCGCGGTTTTATCGGCAAGATTCTCGCTGACGCCGGTTGGTCGGTCACGTTCGCCGACGTCAACGAGACCCTGGTCGGCCTGATCGCCAGGGACGGACGCTACCCGGTCGATATCGTCGGCTCCGGCAGCCGTCGCGAGGAAGTGACGGGCGTCACCGCCATCTCTTCGATCGGTGACGAGATTGTCGCCCGCATCGCGTCCGCCGATCTCGTGACCACTGCCGTTGGACCGGCCGTATTGCCGAAGATCGCGCCGACCATTGCGCGCGGCCTTGAAGCGCGTGTCGCCGCCGGCAACCATGCCCCGCTCAATATCATCGCCTGCGAGAACACCATTCGCGGCACCACCCAGCTCAAGGAGGCGGTGTTCGGCCACCTGCCGGCCTCCGTAGCCGCTGTCGTGTCGGTCGAGGTCGGCTTTGCCGATAGCGCCGTCGACCGCATCGTGCCACCCGCCCCGCCGGTCGAGGGCGAGCCGCTCGCGGTCACTGTCGAGGAGTTTTCCGAGTGGATCGTCGATCGTACCCAACTCAAGGGCTGGGCGCGTGACATCCCCGGCATGGAACTGACCGACGATCTCATGGCCTTCGTCGAGCGCAAGCTGTTCACGCTCAACACCGGCCACGCCATCACCGCCTACCTGGGCTTTGAAAAGGGTCTGCCGACCATTCGCGACGCCATCGAGGACGCTGGTATCCGCGCCGTTGTGAAAGCTGCGATGGAGGAAAGCGGAGCGGTGCTGATCCGCCGCTACGGTTTTGATCCGGTCAAGCATGCCGCCTATATCGACAAGATCCTGGGTCGCTTTGCCAATCCCTTCATTCGCGACGACGTGGCACGCGTCGGCCGCGAGCCCTTGCGCAAGCTCGGCAAGGGTGATCGGCTGATCCGACCGTTGCTCGGCACGCTGGAATATGGACTGCCGCACGCTAATCTCATCAAAGGCATTGCCGCGGCGCTCCATTACCGCAACGACGGCGACCCGCAGGCCGTCGAAATGCAAACGACCATCGCTGAGGTCGGCGTCGCCGCCGCCGTCGATCGCTTTTCCGGCAGTGCACTTCCGGTCGAGGTTCTTGCCGAGATTGCCGCGGCGGCCCAGATTTAGGCCCCGCGAGGCATGAGAGGGTCGCCGCCACGCCCCTTCTTCCTCGTATCGCCTTCAGCGGCGGAGGGGAGGCCTTGCCTCGATAGCTGGTATTGGGAGACACGCGTATGACCACCTCAACCATCTCCGTCCGGGCTCCCCTCAAGGGCCGGATCGTGCCGCTCGGCGACGTTCCCGACCCGATGTTTGCGCTCGGCATGATGGGCGACGGCATCGCCATTGAGCCTGAGGTCGGTGAAGTGCGTGCCCCGGTGGCCGGCACGGTGACTTCGGTGCATCGTCGTGGTCACGCGATGAAGGTGATGACCGAGGATGGCGCCGAGTTCCTGGTCCACATCGGCCTTGAGGCGGTGGCGCTGCGTGGTGCCGGCTTCAGCGTCACGGTGGCCGAAGGTGATCGGGTGGCGGCTGGCGATGTCCTCATTCGCTTCGATCTCGCCGCGCTCGTGGAGAGCTGTGGCATCGTAACGACGCCCGTCCTCGTGGCTAACGAGGACGCTTTTCATGTTACCTCTCGCAAGGCGAGCGGTGTGGTCGGCTTCGGCGACGAAGTCATGACGGTGATGCCGATCGGCGTGGAAGCGCCGCCGCCGGTCGAACGGATCGAGCGGGAGGTCATCCTCGAAATGAGCGAGGGTCTGCACGCTCGTCCGGCGGCTCTGCTCGCCGCCAAGGCCAAGGAATACGCAAGCGCCGTCGAGATCGTTCTTGGTGAGCGCAAGGCCAACGCCAAGAGCCCGGTATCGCTGCTCACGCTTGGCAGCCGCTGGGGGAGCCGGCTTATCGTCTCCGCCGAGGGTGTCGACGCGGCGGTCGCGGTGGACGGCGTCATCGCGGCGATCGCTTCCGGTCTCGGCGATCCGGTGGTTCCCTACAAAGATGCCGGCCAGGAGACGCTCCCCGGCGTCACCGATGTGCCCAACGTCGAAGAACCCGTGGTTGACCTTACCCCCTTCGGTCCCGAGGACAGGCCGGTCCTTGGCGGAGTGGTGGCGGCTCCCGGCCTTGCCATCGGCCGTGCCGTTCATCTCAAGGAGAAGGTTGCCCGGCCGGCCGAAGAGGCCGGTGACATGCTGGCCGAAAGCGAAGCGCTCGATGCTGCTCTCGCCCGTGTCCACCAGCATCTGAGCGAGCAGGCGACGGCCGGCCGCACGCCGCAGCAGCGCGAAATCATGGCGGCCCACGCCGCCCTGCTTGAGGATACCGAGCTTCTCGAAGGCGCCCGCGACCGCATCGCCCGCGGCAAGAGCGCCGGTTGGGCTTTCTCCGACGTCATTTCCACCCAGGCGGCCTTGCTGCGCGGGCTCGACAATGCCCGCCTCGCCGAACGCGCCGCCGACCTCGTCGACCTCGAGCAGCAGGTGCTGACCGTGCTGTCCGGTGGCTCGCCGGAAAGCCTGGCGCTGCCCGAGGATGCCGTCGCCATCGCCGACGATCTCCTGCCGTCGCAGTTCATGGCCTTCGGCGACCGCTTGCCGGCCGCTTTCGTGGTTGCCAAGGGGGGACGCACCTCGCACGTCGCCATCCTGTCGGCGGCAAGCGGCGTGCCGATGCTGGCCGCCGTTGGGGCTGATGCTCGGCGTATTCCCGAGGGAACGCCGCTGATTGTCGATGCCGAGCGCGGCGAGATTCAGGTGAACCCGACCGAAGCAACCATCGCCGTCACGCGCAAGGCGGCAGCCGAGCGCGAAGCGCGCCGCGCCGCTAATCGTGAGGCGGCGCTGATTGACTGCGTCATGGCCGACGGCACGCGCCTGCCGGTCTATGCCAACGTCGGCTCGGTGGCCGACGCGGCGCGCGGCCTTGCGTTCGGAGCCGAGGGCTCCGGCTTGCTCAGGACCGAGTTCCTGTTCCTCGACCGGCCAACGGCGCCGACCGAGGCTGAGCAACAGGCTGAATACCAAGCGATCGCCGACGCCTTGCGCGGCAAGCCGCTCACCATCCGCACCCTCGATATCGGCGGCGACAAGCCGCTGCCCTACCTCAAGCAGGCGGCAGAAGAAAACCCGATCCTCGGCGTGCGCGGCATCCGCGTTTCCAAGCGCCGACCCGACCTGCTGCGCCAGCAGTTTCGCGCCATTCTCAAGGTGACGCCGGTTTCGGTCGTCCGCATCATGATGCCGATGATCGCCGATGTTGGCGAACTCCGCTGGGCCAAGGCGATCTTCGAGGAAGAGAAAGCGGCGCTGGGGATCACTGCCGATGTGCCGCTCGGCATCATGGTCGAAGTGCCGGCCGCCGTCGCCATGGCTGACAAGCTAGCGAAGGAGGCCGATTTCTTCTCGATCGGCACCAACGATCTCACCCAGTATGTGCTGGCCATGGATCGCGGCAATACCGAGCTTGCCTCGGAAATCGACTCGCTGCATCCGGCGGTGCTCAAGACCATTGGCGACGCTGCCGCGGCCGGTGCCCGCCACGACTGCCCGGTGGGTGTCTGTGGCGGTCTTGCCTCGGAACTGCCGGCCGCGCCCATTCTGATTGGCCTCGGCGTGACCAGTCTTTCGGCAACCCGTTCAGGCATTCCCGACCTCAAGGCCTTCATCCGGACACTTGATCGAGACACCTGCCGCGCCGTGGCAGAGGAGGCGCTGACGCTCGACTCGGCCGCTGAAGTGCGGGCGATGGTGGCGCGGCGCTGGCCCGACCTCTGAAACCCCGCTGCCACGACCGCGTTAATCGTCGCCACGACAGGGAGGCGCATCATGTCACATGCAAATATGACGCTTGACGATTTCGCCCGTGGCAATGCGCTCCCCGTGACGGACGGTTGGCCGCGGCACATTGTCTTTGGCCTCGACGCCGCCGCGCCGCCGCTCGGTGCGCTGCAAGTGCAGTTTGCGCGCTTCGAGTTCGTGATCGCCGGCACCTATACCAACGTGCTCTGCGACCGCGCCGCGCGGATTGCCGAACGCGAACTCGGGCCGGGCGATGCGCTGGTGGTGCCCGGCAACTGCTGGAACCAGCCGCTCTGGGACAAGGATGTCGAGGTACTGAGCCTTTTGTTCGGTTCCACCCACCTCGGCGTCAGTCTGGTCCGCTGGAGCGCCGGCGAGCGACGCTTCATCTCGGTTGAAAAGCGCAATTGTCTGATCCCCGGCAACGGACCTTTGCGGCACATGGTGGATGCCATGGCCGGTCATCGCGACGATGCGGGGCCGATCAGCCTTGATGCGCGCCTGCTGGCGCAAGCCATTCTCGAATACTCCCGCCGGCTGATTGCCAATCCGGTGCCGGAGGAGGATCGGCAATCGTCGGCCTTCTTCCGTGCCGCCTGTCTTTATATCGAAGAGAACTTCGATCGGCTCATCACCCGCGACACGGTGGCGGCCCACCTGCGCATCAGTCCCAACTACTTCTCACGGGTTTTCCGTGAGCAGGGTGCCATGACTTTTTCCGACTATCTGACGCAGGTCCGGATCGGCAAGGCCAAGTTCATGCTGGAGAAATACGACATGCCGCTGTCGCAGATCGCCCAGCGCTGCGGCTTCAACGACTTTAATTACTTCTACAAGGTATTCAAGAAAGTGGTGGGTCGCACCCCCACCGAATACCGCAATTCGGTGCAGGCTGGAGCGGTGGTCAAGGCGTAAGTGTCAGACCCCGCGAGTCAGGGCTGTGAAGCGGCGCATTTGGGTGTATGCATCGATCCCGAGACGATGCTCCGAGGAGACTTCCGGCCCGATGATGCCAGATGATACCGCAACGCCGGTGCTGCGCCAGATCTCCGTGCGGGCCGTGATGGACGTGCTCCTCAATTCCGGCGCGACCTCACGGGCGACCCTCGCCAAGATCACCGGTCTGTCCAAGCAGACGATGTCCGAAGTGATCCGCGTGCTGGAGAGCGGCGGCTTCGTTCGTGTCAAGGGCGTTACCTCAGGCAACGTCGGGCGGGCGGCGGTCATCTACGAGGTCGATCCCTCGGCCGGCTACGTCATTGGTGCCGAACTCGGCGTCACCTCGCTACGCCTGTCGCTGGCCAACATTGTCGGCGATGTCATCGCTTCCGCTGAAGAACCATCGGATGATCTTTCGGGCACCGCGCTGGTTTCGGCGCTTGGGCGGCTCGCGGCGGAGCTTGTGACTACTGCCGGCATCGAACGGCAGCGGGTTCTGATTGCAGCCGTGGCCATGCCGGGCGTTGTCGAACCGGATGGTGGCCGGCTTTCGCTGTCGCCCAATCTTGAGGGGCTCGGCGACGTGGATGTCCGCACCCTGCTTTCTGCCGAGCTAGGCTGCGCGGTGGTCATCGAGAATGACATCAATGCCGCGGTGATCGGCGAGTCCTGGAACGGATGTGCCGTCGGTATCGACGAGGTGGCGTTTGTGTCGCTCGGCACCGGCATCGGTCTTGGCGCGCTGAGCGGTGGCCGGCTGATCCGGGGTGCCACCGGGGCGGCGGGCGAGATTGGCTTCCTGCCGATTGGCGGCGATCCGGCGGCCGACGACAGCCTGAAGCGCGGTGCCCTTGAAAGCGCCATCGGCAGGCGTGGCATCCGCGAACGCTATCGGGGGCTCGGCGGAGCGCCGACGCTGTCGACGGCCGATATCTTCGCGCGCGCCCAAACGGGGGAGGATGCTTTCGCCGTCACTGCGGTTCGTGAGACTGCGCGTACGGCTGCGCTGGCAATGGTGGCTGTCCATGCGCTGCTGGAGCCCAGGAAGATCGTCGTTGGTGGCATTGTCGGCTGTCTGCCCGGTGTGGTGGAACGGATCAAAGAGGAACTGCCTTGTGTCAGTCATCGCCCGATTGCCGTTGAGGTCTCCATCCTGGGGGCGCGGGCCGCGTTGACGGGGGCTGTCGCTCTCGCCCTCAATCAGGCCCACAACCTGCTGTTCAGCCCAGCGGACCTGCCGATGCCGTTGCGCCTGCCCGCCGCCGCGCATGGCTGAGTGTCATCCAAATTTTATGTTCGGCATCTTGACGAACTAATTATTGATCGCCATCATCTATGCAAATGGATGACTGCGGCCCGTCAACGCGGCGGGTTTTGCCGATCGATGGAGTCCAGGATGCGGATCAATCATTTTCCCACGACCCTGGCGGCGGCTCACGCCGTGGCCGACCGCATCGCCGAACGCTTGCGGACAACGCCCAAGATCGTTCTCGGCCTTGCCACCGGCGCGACCATGGAGCCGGTTTACGAGCGGCTGGTCGCCCTCCACCGCGCCGGCGAGATCAGCTTTGCCGGTGTCACGTCCTTCAACCTTGACGAATATGTCGGTCTGCCGCCAGAGGATCCCCGCTCCTATCGGTCGACCATGGACAGCCAGCTGTTCGACCTCGTCGACATCGACAAGAGCAGAACTTTCGTTCCCGATGGTCTGGCCGTCGACACGGCTGCCTTTGCCAGCCGCTATGAGGCCATGATGCGCGAGGCGGGCGGTATCGACTTGCAGCTCCTCGGGATCGGTCGCAACGGCCACATCGGCTTCAATGAGCCGGGCGCCGATTTTGCCGCCCGCACCCGCGTCGTCAACCTTGAGGCGTCGACGCTCGAGGCCAACTCGGCCTTCTTCGATGGCGCGCTGCCACCTACGCAGGCGATGACCATGGGCATCGGCACGATTCTCGATTCGCGGGAGATCATCGTTCTGGCCACCGGCGCCACCAAGCGGGATGCCGTGCGCGCCGCGCTCCTCGGCTCCATCACGCCCGATTGCCCGGCCACTGCGTTGCGGCGCCACGCCAATGTCAGTTGGTGGCTCGACGCCGAGAGCGGCGCCGACGTTGCTGGCGAGAGCCTTGCGGCCGAGTAAGGGTCGAGAGTTCTATGAAAGCGAGAACGGCGGCACCACTGGTGTCGCCGTTCTTGTTTCTTCAGGCCGCAGCAAGGATCGCTCGATCCGGTATTTCGATGACGAACGTGGCACCTGGCCCGCCATCCACGCAGGAGATCGTGCCTCCATGCGCCTTGACCAGTTCCGCCACAATGGCGAGGCCAAGACCGGTACCGCCACTGCGGACTGAACCGGCGAACGGCTTGAACAGCGATTCTCGCGCTTTCTCCGGCAGGCCGGGGCCGGTGTCGGAGATGCGGATACTGACCTTGCCGCCTTGGCGCTCAGCCGAAACCGTCAGCCGGCGAACAAGGCTTTCATCCTTGGACTGCTCGAGCGCCTGAACCGCATTGCGAACCAAATTCAGCAAAACTCGGAAGAGCTGCTCTGAATCCGCGTCGACCTCGAGATCCTCGGGGACTGCGTTCACCCACTCGATGCTGGAGTGATGGACGAGGCCTGTCATTTCAGCCACTTCGGTGGCCAACATCGACAGCGACAACAGACGCCGGGCCGGAGGGGCTTCCTGCGCCTTGCCGTAGGCCAGCACTGACTGGCAGTAATTGATCGCCCGATCGATGGCCGACACCAGCTTGGGTGCAAAGCGCTGCACCGACGGATCGGGGATCATGGTCAGGCGGTCTGAAATGAGCTGGGCCGAGGCGAGCAGGTTGCGAAGATCGTGGTTGATCTTCGACACAGCAAGCCCCAGTTCGACGAGCCGCTTCTGCTGCTTGAAAAGCTCCTGGATGCGTTGCTGCATGATGGAGGCGGCGAATTCGGCGCGACCGATCTCGTCGGTTCGGCCGCCATAGCGGACGAGATAGGTATCTCCCTCGGGCTCCTGCGACCACTTGTAGATCGACTTGCCCAAACGCCGCATCGGAATGACCATCAGATACTGGATGGAAAAGAACACCAGCACGCCGACGAAAGCGGAAATCAGGAAGGAGACCAGGAGCAGCCGGCCGGCAAAATGTAAGAGTTCGTTCCGGAGGTGGGTTTCGGAAAATACTACCTCGATTTCGCCCTCGCCATCATAGGCACCGGTGACACGAATGGTGCGATCACCGCCGAACAGCATCGTGTCGATCGCTTCGGTAACGATGCCATGCGCCTGCTGATTGTCGAAATCGATGCTGCGGGTAACCGTTGGCGGTGTGTCAGCCATCGCGACAAGCTGCTTCATACCGGCCGAGCGCACGGCGACGGCATAGGCATCGAGACGGTTGAGAAGGTCGGCCTGGATGGTGCGCGGCAACGCCGTTTCCGGATAGGTCATCAGCGTGTGCGCGACGATCCCGGCGGTGCGGATCTTCGATTCGATGTAAGTGCGCTGGAAGCTTGCGATGGCCGGCACGAACAGCAGCACTTCCGCGAACATCACGAAGAGAATCGTGAAGATCAGGAGTTTGAAGGACAGACTGAAAGTGTGGGTGGTTGGGAAGTGCGGCTTGGTGAGGCCACCGGAAGTGTCAGTCTGGACCATTATGCAAGATTCCGAAAAAAGATTGCTCTCTATCTGTCGCTTCGCGAGAGAATTGGAAGAGGCCCGCGTCTGAAATAAGGTAAAATTCTGTCGCGTCGCCATATTTGCCGCTATCTTAGCGCCATGGGATGCCCGCAGGTGTCAGCAGACGATGGAAAGGCCGGGAAGCGGGCGATCCAGAAGCGGCTCGCTTGCCATTGATGCGTTGACGAGCCACTGTCCGTCCCGTATAAGCCCCTCCGATCGGAAGGGCGCCACCGGTCTTTCGGCCGGCTTGGCCGTATATGCTGTGGCCGATTTCCCAGTTGAGACACACGAGCTTTCCGAAAGCGGGGCGCGAGCCGCTCCGAAGCCGGACAGCCGACAGAACGAGGGGCCCGCAAGGCGGGCAAACGACCATGAAGCGGACTTATCAGCCGTCCAAGCTCATTCGCAAGCGCCGTCACGGCTTCCGTGCCCGCATGGCCACGGCCGGTGGCCGCAAGGTGATCGCCCGTCGCCGGGCCCAGGGGCGCAAGCGTCTGTCGGCGTAATCGGCCCTCGTCCATGGCGGACGCCGGCCGTCTGGCTCGCGAGGCGCCTGACATGCAGCGGCTGAAGAAGCGAAAAGACTACGTGAAAGTCGCCCGGGGTGCTAGAACGCCCCGGTGCGGCTTTTTGCTGCAATCGATCCGCCGAGCCGAAGGGCCGGCGGACGTGGTCGAAGCGGATGCTCGCTTCGGCTTTACGGTGACCAAGAAGATGGGCAACGCCGTGGTGCGCAACCGCATCCGACGCCGTCTCAAGGAAGCGGTCCGGCTCGCCGGTGCCGCGGCCGCCGATCCCGGGCTCGATTTCGTGCTGGTTGGCCGTCGTCCGGCACTTGAGATGCCATTTTCCGATCTGGTTGCCGAAGTGGTCGGCGCCGTTCGCGCTGCGGCCTCCGCAAAGACGGGGCCGCGCGGCGGCAAGGAGGCGCTGAAGCCGGCGCCGAGCGAGGAAGAAACAGGTCCATGACCGAAAACCGCAATATGATTCTGGCCATCGCCCTGTCGCTGGCAGTGCTGCTCGGCTGGCAGTATTTTGTCGCCGGCCCGCAGCTCCAGAAGGCCCAGCTCGCCGAGCGGGCGACCCAGCAGCAAACAGCCAGCCAGACCGCCAAGCCGGCCGATAGTGCCGCGACCGGCGGCGTGGCTGCCGATGGCGCCGCCGCACCGACGGTCGGCCTCAACACCACGGCTGCCTTCGTTTCCCGTGAGCAGGCGCTTGCCAAGAGCCCGCGCGTTGCCATCGACACGCCGGAGCTGACCGGCTCGATCAGCCTCACCGGCGCCCGCATCGACGACCTGTCGCTGAAGCTCTATCACGAGACCATCGAGCCCAATTCGCCGCTTGTGACGCTCCTCAATCCCTTCGGGACCGATCACGCTTATTATGCTGAATTCGGCTTCATGGCTCCTGCGGGCGGCGGCGTCGCGCTGCCGGGCGCCGACACGGTCTGGACCGCGCCTCAGGGCGCGCGTTTGACGCCGGCGACTCCAGCCAAGCTGACCTGGGATAATGGCGCCGGCCTCGTGTTCACGCGCGAGATTTCCGTCGACGACCACGCCATGTTCACGGTGAAGGACAGCGTCACCAACACTTCCGCGGCCGCCGCGACCGTCTATCCCTATGGCCTCGTTACCCGTTATGGCACGCCGCTGGTGCCGGGCACCTGGGTGCTGCACGAAGGTCTGCTCGGCGTATTCGGCAGCGAGGGGCTCACCGAGGCGACCTACAAGAGCCTGAAGGACAGCGAAGGTGTGAAGCCGGCTCCCGTCACCGAAGGTTGGCTCGGCATCACCGACAAGTACTGGGCGACGGCATTGATCCCCGAGGGCGGGACCACTTTCCAGCCGCGCTTCTCCTGGGCGCTGGCCGGCAATATCGATACCTATCAGGCCAATTATCTCCGCGATCCGCTGCAGGTGCCGGCCGGCGGCAGCGCCGCGACCGAGACGCGCCTGTTCGCCGGTGCCAAGACGGTGGCCCGCGTCGACGCCTATGAAAAGCAGCTTGGCATCGTCAAGTTCGACCGGCTGATCGACTGGGGCTGGTTCTACTGGATCACCAAGCCGATGTTCTGGCTGATCGACTACCTCTACAAGCTGGTCGGCAACTTCGGCATCGCCATCCTGCTGGTGACGCTGATCGTCAAGGCTATCTTCTTCCCGCTCGCCAACAAGTCCTACGCGTCGATGAGCAAGATGAAGATGCTGCAGCCGGCCATGGCCGACATCAAGGCCAAGTACCCGGACGACAAGGTCAAGCAGCAGCAGGAGACGATGGAGCTCTACAAGCGGGAGAAGATCAACCCGCTGGCCGGCTGTCTGCCGATCGTCGTGCAGATCCCCGTGTTCTTCTCGCTCTACAAGGTGCTCTACGTGACGATCGAAATGCGTCACGCGCCCTTCTTCGGCTGGATCCACGATCTCTCGGCCGCCGATCCGACCACCATCTTCAACCTGTTCGGGATGATCCCCTGGACGCCGCCGCACATGCTGATGCTCGGCATTTGGCCGATCATCATGGGCATCACCATGTTCGTGCAGATGAAGCTCAATCCGACGCCGCCCGATCCGACGCAGGCGATGCTGTTCACCTACATGCCGATCATCTTCACCTTCATGATGGCGGCTTTCCCAGCGGGTCTTGTCATCTACTGGTCGTGGAACAATTCGCTGTCGATCCTGCAGCAGTCGCTGATCATGAAGAAGCACGGCGTCAAGATCGAGCTGTTCGACAATTTGAAAGCGACGTTCGCCAAAAAGCCGAAGGCCGGCTAACGCCACTGGGGTCACAGCTCGCAAGACCTACGGACCGGCTTTCAAGCCGGTCCGTTTCTGTTATGAGGGCTGAGAATGCCCGCTGCTTTCCTCGGGGAATGTCACGATGGACGATACTCGCACTGCGACCGATCCCGAGGCGACGCGCCTCCTGTTCGCCCGTCCCTGGACCTTTGTTCGCGGCATGGCGCACGCGGACGATCTGCCGCCGTTTGCCGGCACCATCGAGGTGGCCTTTGCCGGACGGTCCAACGTCGGCAAATCGAGCCTGATCAATGCCCTGACCGGCCAGCAGGGCCTCGCCCGCACCTCCAACACGCCTGGCCGCACCCAAGAGCTGAACCTGTTCCGGCCCGAGGTGGAGGCCGGTCTCCTGCTGGTCGACATGCCCGGTTACGGCTATGCCGAGGCGCCCAAGGAGAAGGTCGACATCTGGAACGCGATGATCCGCCATTATCTGCGCGGTCGGCCCAATCTCCGTCGTGTCTACGTGTTGATCGACGCCCGTCATGGCATCAAGAAGAACGATGAAGACGTGTTGACGCTGCTCGACAAGGCCGCCGTCTCCTACCAGATCGTGCTGACCAAGGCCGACAAGCTGAAGCCGGGCGGCATCGACAAGGTGCTGGCCGACACGGCCGAGCGCATTCGCAAGCGTCCGGCGGCCTTCCCCGAAGTGATCGCCACCTCAAGCGAAAAGGGTGCGGGCGTCGAGGATCTGCGCACGGCGATTTCTCGGCTACTTGCTGGCGCCTGAGCGGCGACGGGTGGCGCGGCTCGCGGTTCAGCCGTTGAGCCTTGACCCTCGATCGGCTATAGGCCTTGTCGATCCAACCGACGCCGAGGCCGCCATGACCACATCCCCGCCCGAATCCACCGAAGCGATGCTGTCGCGCGCCCGTATCATCTCGGAGGCGCTGCCCTACATGCAGCGCTACGACGACAAGACCATCGTGGTGAAATACGGCGGCCACGCCATGGGCGACCCCGATCTCGCCCGGGCCTTCGCTCGCGACATCGTGCTGCTGAAGCAATCGGGCATGAAGCCGATCGTCGTGCATGGCGGCGGCCCGCAGATCGGTGCGATGCTCGATAAGCTCGGCATCAAGAGCGAATTCAAGAACGGCCTGCGCGTCACCGACCGCGCCACCATGGAAATCGTCGAGATGGTGCTGGCCGGCTCCATCAACAAGCAGATCGTCTCGGCGCTCAACGCCGAGGGTGGCAGGGCGATCGGCCTCTGCGGCAAGGATGGCAACCTCGTCACCGTCGAGAAGGCGACGCGTACCATGCGCGACCCCGACAGCGAGATGGAGAAGGTCATCGACCTCGGCTTCGTCGGCGAGCCCAAGGTGGTCAACCCGGCCGTGCTCGACATGGTGGCTAAGGAAGACTTGATTCCGGTGGTGGCGCCCGTCGCTCCCGGCGTCGATGGCGAGACCTACAACGTCAACGCCGACACCTTCGCCGGCGCCATCGCCGGCGCATTGCACGCTGCGCGCCTGCTGTTCCTGACCGACGTGCCGGGCGTGCTCGACCGCGACGGCCAGCTTCTCAAGGAACTGACGCGTGTCGAGGCGCAGGCGCTGATCGCCGACGGCACCATTTCCGGCGGCATGATCCCCAAGGTGGAGACCTGCTTTGACGCCTTGAAGCGCGGCGTCGACGCGGCGGTGATCGTCAACGGCAAGACGGCGCACGCGGTTCTCCTGGAGATCTTTACCGAGACAGGCGCCGGCACGCTCATCCGCCGCTGATGACCGCCGACGCATTGCTCGCCGGCGACGATCTCTCCCTCTTCGCCGGCGTTCGGGATTGGATCTTCGATCTCGACGACACGCTGTATCCGCCGGAGATTGGCGTTTTCACCGCCGTGATGGGCCGCATCCGCAGCTATATGGCGCGGGTAACGGGCGTCACCGCCGAAGACGCCTTCGCCCTGCAACGGAACTACGCCGCCCGCTATGGCACGACGCTGCGCGGCCTGATGGAAGAGCACGACGTCGATCCGGAGGATTTTCTTGCGGAGGTTCACGCGGTCGACCTCTCGGTGCTCACCCCGCATCCGGCGCTTGCCGCGGCGCTCTCCCGTCTGCCGGGCCGCAAATTCATCCTCACCTCGGCTACCCACGCCCATGCGGGCGAGACCCTTTCCCGTCTGGGCATCGATGACCGCTTCGACGGCGTGTTCGACATCGTCGACGCCGGCTTTCTGCCGAAGCCGGCCGAGGCGACCTACGCCGGCTTCCTCGTTCGCTTTTCCATCGAGCCGACGGTCGCCGCCATGTTCGAAGATACGCCGCGCAACCTCGTGGTGCCGCGCGCCCTCGGCATGCGCACTGTTCTCGTGACCGGTCGGACAACGCCACACTTCGATGGGGCCGCTGCCGACTTCATCACCGCCGATCTTCCAGCCTTTCTTACCCATATCGCCGACACGCTTTCCGGCTGATGAGCCATGCGCTGTCGGGGCTGGTGAAATCGGGCTTTCGCCTGTATGAGAAGGCTCCTTTTTCTCGCGCCGTGCCGGCCCTCGCCGTTGCCCGCGCGTCCCCTCCCAGGAAGCCCATGTCTTTTTCTCAAGCCCATCCCGCGCTGGCGCGAGCACTCGCCGCCCGTGGTTACGCCGATCCCACCTCTGTCCAGTCGGCCGTTGCCGCACCGGAGCTCGCCGGTGCAGACATGCTGGTGTCCGCCCGCACGGGCTCCGGCAAGACCGTTGCCTTCGGCATGGCGCTCGCCGAGCGTCTTCTCGGCCCGGCCGAGGTCTTTGGCCCGGCCGGAAAGCCACTCGCTCTCGTCGTCGCGCCCACCCGCGAGCTCGCGTTGCAGGTGGCGCGCGAACTCGCCTGGCTCTATGGCGAGACCGGTGCCCGCCTCGTCTGCTGCGTCGGCGGCATGGACCCGCGCCGCGAGCAGCGGCAACTGGCGCAGGGCGCCCATATCGTCGTCGGTACGCCCGGTCGCCTCTGCGACCACCTCGATCGCCGCAACCTCGACCTGACCGACGCGGTGGCCATCGTGCTCGACGAAGCCGACGAGATGCTCGACCTCGGTTTCCGCGAAGACCTCGAGAAGTTGCTCGGCGCCGCCCCCGCCGATCGCCAGACGCTGCTGTTCTCCGCCACGCTGCCGGCCGACATCGTCCGTCTCGCCCGCGACTTCATGCGGAAGGATGCGACGCGCGTCGACGTCGCCGAGGACGGCGAGGTGCATGCCGACATCGATTATCACGCCGTTCGCGTCTTTCCCCATGAGATCGAGAAAGCGGTGGTCAACCTTCTGCGCTTTCACGATGCGACCACGTCCATCGTTTTCTGCGGTACGCGCGAGGGCGTGAAGCGCTTGACCGGTGCGCTTCTCGAGCGCGGCTTCTCCGTCGTGGCGCTTTCCGGCGAGATGGGGCAGGGCGAGCGCAACGAAGCGCTATCGGCATTGCGCGACGGTCGCGCCCGTGTCTGCGTCGCCACCGACGTAGCGGCGCGCGGCCTTGACGTGCCCGATCTCGGCCTCGTCATCCACGCCGATCTGCCGCATGATAGCGAGGTGCTGCTGCACCGCTCCGGCCGCACCGGTCGAGCCGGTCGCAAGGGCGTCTCCGTGCTGCTGGTGCCGTCGACCCGTCGCCGCCGGGCGGAAAGCCTGCTGGCCGGTGCCGGTATCGAGTTGTTCTCAGAGGCGGCGCCCTCAGCCGAGACGATCCATAAGCTGGATGAGGAGCGTCTGCTCGCCGATCCACTGCTCAGCGAGGAGATTGGCGAGGACGAGCGTGCCTTCGCCAGCCGCCTCGCCGAGGGCAGGACAGCCGAGGAGTTGGCCGCCGCCTTTGTCCGCCTCGCTCGCACCCGACTGCCGTCGCCCGAGGAAATCAGCGATCCCGTCGAGCATAAGCCGCGCCGCGCCGCCGACGCCCCCGAACGACCGAAACTGCGGGATACCGTCGACTTCACCGGTTCCGCCTGGTTCCGCCTGTCGGTCGGCCGCCGCGACGGCGCTGAGGTCAAGCGCATCCTCGCCTTCCTGTGCCGCCAATCCGGTCTCAAGGGCCGCGACTTCGGCGCCATCCGCCTCGCCGATGGCGAGACTTTCGCGGAAGTGGCACCGGGCGGCATCGCCGCCATGGAGCGGCTCTCCGCCGCTGGCAACGACGAGAATGTCGTCATCTTCCGTGCCGATGGCCCGCCATCGGCGGGACCTGCCGGCCCCCGCAAGGACAAGCCCCGGCGTGAGGACGACCGTCCGAAGGCCAAGGCTAGACCGCCGCGCGACGGCAAGCCGCCATATAAGGATGCCCCCCGTGACGGCAAGGCGCCCTACAAGGATGCGCCGCGCGACGGTAAGGCACCTTACAAGGAGCCGCGCGATGGCAAGCCGCCCTATAAGGGCAAGAAGAAAGACCGAAAGGCTGGCTGATCACAGGCCATCTGCAAAGCCGGATGTGATAATACTTATGCACGCCTCGGCTTACGGTGGTTGGACCGGCCCTTTTGCAGTGAAGGCCGCCGGCTCTTCGGTGGTGGCGGTGATAAGGCTTTGAAGCGGGAAAGCTTTTCCTGATTTGAATTGGCCGTCGTCACGCGTGCCATCTTCCCGACGACCGGCTCAGGAGCGCATGGCGTTTTGCTCTGACGGTCGCCGCTTTTGTTGCGCGCGCCGGGCAAAACCCCTAAAGCACGAGGCCGATGCCAATCCTGCATGGCCCATTCGGAGACCATCATGACCGAGACTGCCGCCACGGCCGCCTACGCCGACCTCGTCGCCACCCTTGACGCCGCCTGGGAGGATCGCGCCTCCGTTACGCAAGAGACGAAGGGTAAAGTGCGTGACGCCGTCGAGGCTGCTCTCGACCTGCTTGATGGTGGCAAAGCACGCGTTGCGGAAAAGATCGACGGCGAGTGGGTGGTCAACCAGTGGCTCAAGAAGGCCGTGTTGCTCTCCTTCCGCCTGACGCCGACGGCGCTGATCTCCGGCGCTCCTGGCGGTGCCTCCTGGTGGGACAAGGTGCCCTCGAAGTTTGAAGGCATGGATGCCGCCGCCTACGAGGCTGCCGGCTTCCGTGCCGTGCCCGGCGCCATCGTCCGCCGCTCGGCCTATATCGCGCCGGGTGCCGTGCTGATGCCGTCCTTCGTCAACCTTGGCGCCTATGTCGACACCGCCACCATGGTCGACACCTGGGTCACCGTCGGCTCCTGCGCCCAGATCGGCAAGAACGTTCATCTCTCGGGCGGCGTCGGCATCGGCGGTGTGCTTGAGCCGATGCAGGCCGGCCCGACCATCATCGAGGACAATTGCTTCATCGGCGCCCGTTCCGAGGTTGTCGAAGGCGTTGTCGTCGGCGAGGGTTCGGTGATCTCCATGGGCGTCTTCATCGGCAAGTCGACCAAGGTCATCGATCGTGCCACCGGCGAAGTACACATGGGCAAGGTGCCGCCCTATTCGGTGGTGGTCTCCGGCTCGATCCCCGGCAAGCCGCTGCCCGGCCAGAACTGGGGGCCGTCGACCTATTGCGCCGTCATCGTCAAGAAGGTCGATGCCCAGACGCGTTCCAAGACTTCGATCAACGAGCTGCTGCGCGACTGACCGAAAGGCGAATCCGTGCTATCCGAACGGCCGGCAGGGACTGCCGGCCGTTTTTTTGTTTTGAGGAGGGGACATGCCCCACGATCCCGTCGCCATCGCCCGCGACCTTCTGATGTGCCCGTCGGTGACACCCGCCGAGGGCGGGGCGCTCGCCTTTCTCGAAGGATTGCTGGCACCGGCCGGTTTCACGGTGGATCGTCCCGTCTTCAGCGACGCGGGCACGCCGGACATCGAGAACCTGTTCGCCGGCATCGGCGCCGGCAATCGCCACCTGACCTTTGCCGGCCATACCGACGTGGTGCCGCCCGGCAAGCCGGAGCTGTGGAGCCACGGTCCGTTTGACGGGGACATCGAGGGCGATAGGCTCTATGGCCGCGGCGCCGTCGACATGAAGGGCGGCATTGCCGCCTTCGCCGCCGCCGTCCTGGATTTCATCGAGGACAACGGCCAGGATTTCGGCGGTCGCATCTCCTTTCTCATCACGGGGGACGAGGAAGGACCTTCGATCAATGGCACGGTGAAACTTCTCGATTGGGCGTCCAAGCGCGGCGAGCGCTTCAGCCACGCCATCGTCGGCGAGCCGACCAACCCTACCGCCCTCGGCGACATGGTGAAGGTCGGCCGTCGCGGTTCGCTGTCCGGTTTCGTCAAGCTCAAGGGCGTGCAGGGCCACGTTGCCTATCCGCATCTTGCCGACAATCCGCTGCGCGTCGTGCCCGCAGTGATCGCCGCGCTGATGGACCCGCCGTTCGACGGCGGCAATGAACGCTTCCAGCCCTCCAACCTTGAGGTCACCTCGGTCGAGACGGGCAATCGCGCCACCAATGTCGTGCCGGCCGAGGTGGAGATCGCCTTCAACATCCGCTTCAACGACATCTGGACGGTCGAGGCGCTGCAGGAAGAGATCGCGGCGCGCATCCGGCGGTCCGTCGAGACGGCGCCGCTCAGGACGGGACGGTCGGCGCCGCTTGCCTATGAGCTGGTGTTCGAGCCGACAAACGCCGTCTCTTTCCTGACCCACGACGCCACGCTGATCGGTGGCCTGTCGGACGCGGTCGAAGCGGTCACCGGTCGCCGACCGGACCTCTCCACCACCGGCGGCACGTCGGATGCGCGTTTCATCAAGAACTACTGCCCGGTCGTCGAGTTCGGATTGGTCGGTCAGACCATGCACAAGATCGACGAGAACGTCGCGGTCGACGATCTTCGTCGTTTGAAGGCGATCTACAGAACGTTTCTGGACAGGTATTTTGCAGATTAGGGAGGCCTCTTCGGCCTCCCAACCTGAGTATCTCAGCTCTTCGCCTTGCTTTTCTTGGTCGCTTTCGGTTCCACGACCGGTGTTTCGCCGTCCCAGCGCAGGATGACGACGGCGAGCGGCGGCAGGGTCAGGTCGAGCGAGAAATTCATGCCGTGACTCGGGGTATTGTTGGCCGCGAGCCGCCCCTTGTTGCCCATGTTGGAGCCGCCATAAATTTCGGCGTCGGAGTTGAACACCTCGCGCCAAAGACCGGCGCGCGGCACGCCCACCCGGTAGCCCGAGCGCGGCACCGGCGTGAAATTGCCGACGACGAGGCAGGGCGCATCCTTCTCAAAGCCCCAGCGCATAAAGGCGAGCGTCGACTGTTCGTTGTCGTCCACCACGATCCACTGGAAGCCTTCCGGCTCGAAGTCGCGGGCGTGCAGTGCCGGCTCGGCGCGGTAGAGCGTGTTGAGATCGCGTACGAGCCGCTGGACGCCGAGGTTGCTGGCCCGGCTCTCCAGCCAGAGATCGACGGTCCCGTCGTTGTTCCATTCGCGCCCCTGGGCAATCTCGTTGCCCATGAACTGCAGCTTTTTGCCAGGATGCGTCCACATGAAGGCGTAGTAGGCGCGGATGTTGGCAAAGCGCTGCCATTCGTCGCCGGGCATGCGGCCAAAGATCGAGCGTTTGCCGTGCACCACCTCGTCGTGGCTGAGCGGCAGCACGAAGCGCTCCGAATAGGCGTACATCAGCGCGAAGGTCAGCTGATTGTGATGGTATTTGCGATGGATCGGCTCGAGCGCGAAATAGTCGAGCGAGTCGTGCATCCAACCCATGTTCCACTTGTAGGAAAAGCCGAGACCGCCGTCGGCGAGCGGAGCTGTGACACCCGGCCAGGCAGTGGATTCCTCGGCAATCATCAGCGCGTCCGGCACCTCGTGGGCGATGACCCCGTTGAGGTGCTTGATGAAGGACACCGCCTCCAGGTTTTCCCGGCCGCCGTATTTGTTGGGGATCCATTCGCCCGGCTTGCGCGAGTAGTCGCGGTAGAGCATCGACGCCACCGCGTCGACCCTGAGGCCGTCGATGTGGAAGCGCTTCAGCCATTCCAGCGCCGATGCCACCAGGAAACCGATCACTTCGGTGCGACCGAAGTTGTAGATCAGCGTATTCCAGTCCTGATGGAAGCCCTCGCGAGGATCCTGATGCTCGTAGAGCGGTGTGCCGTCGAAATGGGCAAGGCCGTGGGCATCGGTCGGGAAATGCGCCGGCACCCAATCGAGGATGACGCCGATGCCCGCCTCATGGCAGGCGTCGACGAACCGCGCGAAGTCCGCCGGCGAGCCGTAGCGGGCCGTGGGCGCGAACAGGCCGAGTGGCTGGTAACCCCAGGACCCGCCGAACGGGTGCTCCATGATCGGCAACAGCTCGATATGGGTGAACCCCATGTGCTTCGCATAGGCAACGAGATGCTCGGCGAGGAAACGCCAGGTGACCGGCTTGCCATCTGGCCGCTGCCAGGAACCGGCATGCACTTCGTAGACGGAAAATGGCGCCGTTTTTGACTGGAACGCAGCACGGTTGCGCATGAAGGTGGCGTCGTGCCACTCGAACGGCTTGGGATCGGCGACGATGGAAGCCGTGGCCGGCGCCAGTTCGTACTGACGGGCCACCGGGTCCGCCTTGTCCGGCAGGAGCTCGCCGCTGACCCCGATAATTTCGTATTTGTAGGCCTCGCCAGCAGGAAGGCGCGGAATGAACAGCTCCCAGACGCCGCACTCGCGACGCAGCCGCATCGGATGGCGGCGGCCATCCCAAACGTTGAAGTTGCCGACCACCGACACGCGCCGGGCATTGGGCGCCCAGACGGCGAAGCGCACGCCCGGCACGCCTCCTATCTCGGTAACTACGGCCCCCAACGTATCGGCCAGATCCCGATGCTGCCCCTCGGCGAGCAGGTAGACGTCCATCGCGCCGAGCAGCGGTCCGAAGGAATAGGGATCTTCGGCCTCATGGCTGCCATTCGGCCACTCGACGCGAAGGCGATAAAGGCCTGGGTCACCCTGCGCGAAGGCCACCCACAGGCCGCCTTCGACGTGCTGGAAGTCGGCGAGCTTGCGGCCATCGGCCGAGATCAGCGCGATGGCGCGGGCATTGGGCTTGAAGGTCCGGATCGCCGTGCGCGCACCGGACACGCGATGCGGCCCCAGAAGCGCGAAGGGATCGCCGTGAGTTCCCTCGGTGATCGCCCGAACCGCGCCGTCCGTCAGTCCCTCACGCACCCCGAGATCCACCATCGACCCGCCTCCCAAATTCGATCGCTGTTCCCAGACGTTACGCGGAAGCCAGAGCGAGGGCAAATGGCTTTCCGACCAATCAGGGCACCCGCTCGCCTCCCTTTCAGGTGGCCATTGTGCCCAAGCGACACCGCACGAAACGGGCCTTTCGGAGCGAAAATCGCCTGCTGTCCGACTCCAGTCAGCCCACCAACATCGACTTAAGACGCGTAAAGCGGCGACGGATACGGTCGCCGGAAAGGGCCATCTCCAGCGCCCTGGGTTCGGCCACCAGAACGACCAGTTGCCGGCCGCGCGTCGCCGCCGTGTAGAGGAGGTTGCGGGCCAGCATGATGGTGTGATCGCGCAGCAGCGGGATGACCACCGCCGGATATTCCGATCCCTGGCTCTTGTGGATGGTGATGGCATAGGCGCGGGTCAGCGCTTCCAGGTCCTCAAGGCCGTATTTGACGTCGCGACCGTCGAAGGACACGACGATCTCGTCTTCTTTCTGGCGGATCCTTTTCAGAATGCCGAGATCGCCGTTGAACACGTCGCGATCGTAGTCGTTTTCGATCTGCATCACCTTGTCGCCGGTGGCATAGGTCTGCCCGAAGCGTTCGATGCGATCGAGCGGCGCGCCGTTCAAGAGTTCCGCGAGGCGGTCGTTGAGGTTGCGGGCGCCGCAGATGCCCTTCTGCATCGGCGTGATCACCTGCACGTCGCGCATCGCATCGAGGCCGAAGCGGCGCGGAATGCGGTTGCCGACCACCTCCAGGATCTTGGCGAGCGCATCGTCGGCACCGCGCGCTTCGATGACGTAGAAATCAGCCAACTCGCCGGAGGGCGGCGGTTCCGGCCATTCGCCCCGGTTGATGCGATGGGCATTGACGATGATCCGGCTTTCCTCGGCCTGCCGGAAGATCTCGGTGAGGCGGGCGACCGGCACCAGACCGGAGGCGATGATGTCGGCGAGCACTTGCCCTGGCCCAACCGACGGCAACTGGTCGACGTCGCCGATCAGGATGAGCGCGGCGTTGAGCGGAATAGCTTCGACCAATGCGGCCATCAGCGGCACGTCGACCATCGACGCCTCGTCGATGACCACGACGTCGGCTTCCAGCGGCTCGGAAGGCGAGCGCTTGAAGCCGCCGGTGGTCGGGTCGATTTCCAGGAGGCGGTGGATGGTCTTCGCCTCGCGTCCGGCCTGCTCGGCCATGCGGCGCGCGGCGCGGCCAGTCGGCGCGGCCAGTGCCACCGTGAGCTTTGCCGTCGAGATGATGGCGAGCAGCGCCTCCAGCAGCGTCGTCTTGCCAACGCCGGGGCCACCGGTGATCACGGACACCTTGGCTCCGGCCACCAAAGCCAGCGCCTCGCGTTGCGACGGGCTGAGACGCATGCCTTTGCGCGCCTCGAAGTGCTCGATGGCCACATCGACATCGATCCGCCCCCAGGGCGGCCGTCCCTCGGCCAAGGCCTTCAGGCGGCTGGCAACGGAGCGTTCGAAACGGGCGAGCCGGCGGACGGCCAGATAAGCCGTGCCGTCGATGTCGAAGGTTTCGACATCGCCTTGGGCGATCGCTCCGTCAACCTCGGCCGCCACGGCGTCGGCATCGACGCCGAGCAGCCGCTCGGCCCGTTCGAAGACGTCGGCACGCGGCACGGCGGTGTGGCCGTCATCGGCGGCGCTCTCGATGGCATGGGCGATGCCGGCCCGGATGCGTTCCGGCGCGGCGCGGTCGATCCCGAACTTCTCGGCGATCTCGTCGGCGCCGGCAAAACCAATACCGCGCACCTCGCGGGCGAGCCGGTAGGGATCCTCCTCGACCAGCTTCACCGCTTCAGGTCCCAGCACCTTCCAGATGGCGACGGCGCGTGCCGTGCCGATGCCCTTGTCCTGGAAGGCGATCATCACGTCCTTCACCGCCTTGCGCTCGCGGTAGCTTTCGGCAATGCGGGCCGCTGTCTGCTTGCCGAGACCCGGAACGGTGACGAGCCGCATCGGTTCATTCTCGATGACGTCGAGCGCTTTCGCCCCAAACACCTGCACGATGCGCTCGGCCATGGCCGGCCCGACCCCGGCAATCAGACCGGAGCTGAGAAAGCGAATCACCGCGTCCTTGCCGGTCGGTTCGTTGGTCTCGATACGGTCGGCGCGGAATTGCAGGCCATGGACCTTGTCGGTCATCCACTGGCCTTCGGCGTCGATCTTTTCGCCGGCTGCGACCGTCGGAAGGTGGCCGATAACGGCGACCGGATCCTTGCGGCCGCGCACGCGCACCTTCAGCACCGAGAAGCCATTTTCCTCGTTGTGGAAGGTAACGCGCTCCACTGTGCCCGCAAGGCGGTCGAACAAGCGTTCGGCCGAGGGGTTGGATGGTCGGGAATCATCAATCATCACATCAGTTATGCAGTGTTCGCCTACTGTTCGTCGAGCCTTGATCGGTCTATGTATGCGCCCGTCGCGCCTCGGGCCGGTAACAGCCGGCAAAGTGGAGGCTGATCTGCGCCGGAGTGAAAACCCTCTCATGTCGTCCGAGCTTACCCGCCGTGACCTTCTGGCCGTGCTGGCCGCCCTCGGGCTCGTCCCAAGCCTTTCCATGACCGAGGCCCGCGCCGTCGAGGCGTCGACCAGGCTTGGCAAGCCGAAGCCCTTCTCCTTCAGCAAATTGATGGCCGCCGCCAAGGAACGCGCTGCAGCTCCCTATGTGCAGGAAGTGCCGCGCGCTTTCGATGCGCTTGAGGCGATCGACTACGATCGGCACTGGGAGATCAAGTTCAAGGACGACCATACGGTACAGGCCGCCGGCGGCAAGGCGCCGCTGCGCTTCTTCCATCTGGGCCGTTACTTCAAGCTGCCGGTCGGCATCTACCTCATCGACGGTGACAAGGCGCAGGAAGTCCTCTACTCGCCCGACTACTTCACCATACCCAAGGACAACCCGGCTGCGGGCTTGCCCGGCGACATTGGCTTTGCCGGTTTCCGCGTGATGGATGAGACCGGCCAGCGCGACTGGCTGGCTTTCCTCGGCGCTGCCTATTTTCGCTCGTCGGGTGCGCTTGACCAATATGGTTTGTCGGCGCGCGCGCTGGCCATCGACGTCGCCATGCCGACGCCCGAGGAATTCCCGCGCTTCACCAACTTCTATTTCGGCGCCTCCAAGGAAGGCCAGTTTGCCATCTACGCCGACGTCGAAGGGCCGCGCGTCTCGGGCGCCGTGCGCTGGGACGTCGGTCGCGATGAAAACCGCACGGTCATCATGGATATGGCCGTCCGCTTCTATCCGCGCGAAGACATCGCCCGGTTTGGCATCGCTGCCCTCACGTCGATGTTCTGGTATGACGAGACCAACCGTCAGCGGGCGCCCGACTGGCGGCCGGAAATCCACGATTCGGACGGCCTGTCCATCTGGAACGGCGCCGGTGAACGCGTCTGGCGCCCCCTCAACAACCCGATCAACGTGATGACGTCGACCTTCGTCGACAAGAACGTCAAGGGTTTCGGGCTTTGCCAGCGCGACCGCAATTTCGAGGATTACCAGGACGACGGCGTCTTCTATGAGAAGCGTTCGACGGTATGGGTCGAGCCGAAGGGCGAATGGGGCGAAGGCGCCGTACAACTCGTCGAGATTGCCACCGACGACGAGATTCATGACAACATCGTCGCCTATTGGCTGCCGGCTGAGCCGGCCAGCAGGGGCAGCGAGATCGCCTTCGACTATCGCCTCACCTGGGGCGTCGACGAGCCGCGCTCGGCGTCAGTTGGCCGTGTTTACTCGACGCGCCTCGGTTTCGGCGGCGTTCCCGGTCAGGTTCGTCCGGCCGGTGTCGTCAAATACGTGATCGACTTCGATGGCGGCGACCTCAAGGATTACAACCAGTCGTCGGGCGTCGAAGCGGTGGTGTCGGCATCCTCGGGCTCCATCTCCGGTGTCTACACGCTGCCGGTGGTCGGCACGACCCGCTGGCGCGCCGTGTTCGACTTCAAGGATGATGGCCCCACCCCGGTGGACATGCGCCTCTATCTCCGCTCCGGCGACAAGACGCTGACCGAGACCTGGCTCTACCAGCACCTACCGACGACCTTCGTCTGGCCGAAGTAAGACGGGTGTCGATCTGAATTAGGGAGGGCGGAGAGGACACTTTCCGCCCTTTCCTTATGTCAGTAATCGACCCGCATCAGGCAGAGCCCTTCCGGCGGCGCCACCGGTGCGCAGGCGCGACGGTCGGCGGCCTCCAGCGAGGACTGGAGATCGGCGGCTGTCCAGCGGCCATCGCCAACCTTCCTCAATCCACCCACCATCGAGCGGACCTGATTGTGCAGGAACGAACGGGCCGAGACCAGGAAGTGCACCTCGCCGCCGGCCTCGACAACGTCGAGTTGGTCGAGCGTTTTCACCGGGCTCTTCGATTGGCAGTCCGAGGAGCGGAAGGTGGTGAAGTCGTGCCGGCCGAGCAGTACCTTGGCGGCTTCCGCCATGCGATCGACGTCGAGCGGCACAGGAACGTGCCAGACGAGGTGGCGCTCGAGCGTCGGCGGTGCCCGCCGCACGAAGACGCGATAGCGATAGTGTCGCCTCAGCGCTGAAAAGCGCGCATCGAAGCTCTCCGGCACTTCCTCGGCTGAGACGATGGTGATGGCGTGCGGGCGAAGATGCACGTTGCCGGCGTCACGGATGGTGTCGGTGCGGAGTGTCCTGGCGATGTCGAAGTGGCAGACCTGGCCAAGGGCGTGCACGCCGGCGTCGGTGCGGCCGGCGCCCTTGATGACGACCGGCTCGCCGGCAAATCTCAGGATTGCCCTTTGCAGATAGTCCTGGACGCCGGTTCCCTCGGCCTGCGACTGCCAGCCGGAAAAACCGCTGCCGTCATATTCGATGAGAAGCCGATAGCGGGGCATGATGATCAGCCAAACTTGAAGCCGGTGGCGAGACGGGCGCCACGTGCAAAGTCGGCGAAAGCCATCGCTTTCGAGCCGGCGCGTTGCACCGTGACAAGGCGGACCGCCTCTTCGCCACAGGCGACGACGCCATCGGACGAAAGCAGTGTGCCGGCCGCGCCCGATCCTTCCGCCCGCTCGCTGCGCAGAAGCTTCACCCGCTCCTCGCCCTTGCCGAGGTCGGCGGCGAACCAGGCGCCCGGGAATGGGGAAAGACCACGAATGTGGTCATGCACCGCCGGTGCGGCCAACCGCCAGTCGATGCGGGTCTCCTCGTTGGTGATCTTCGAGGCGTAGGTGACCCCTTCTTCAGCCTGCGAAGTGAAGGTGAGCGAGTCGCTCTCGATCTTGCCGAGCGCCTCGGCCATCAGCGTGGCACCGATCGGCGACAGGGCGTCGTGCAGCTCGCCGGCCGTCATGTCCGGACCAATGACGACACGGGCCGTCAGCGCCACCGGGCCGGTATCGAGCCCTTCTTCCATCTTCATCACCATGACGCCGGATTCCGGATCACCGGCCATGACGGCACGATTGATCGGCGCGGCGCCGCGCCAGCGCGGCAACAGCGAGGCATGCAGATTGAGGCAGCAGAAGCGAGGGGCGTCGAGCACCGGCTTGGGCAGGAGGAGGCCATAGGCCACGACGACGGCGACGTCGGCGCCATGACCGGCGAAGGCCGCCTGCGCTTCTTCGCTCCTCAGAGTCTTTGGCGTCAGGACCGGAATGCCGAGTGCATCGGCGCGCGCATGAACCGGCGAACGTCGGAGGTCCATGCCGCGCCCGGCCGGCTTCGGCGCTCGCGTATAGGCGGCGACCACCTGGTGACCCGCGCCAACGATGGCGTCGAGTACCGGCACCGAGAAGTCGGGCGTTCCCATGAAGACGACCCTGAGCGGCATGACGACCTCGCGAGCGGTTGTTCCGCCCGCCTTTCATACCATGCGGAGGGTGCCGTCAAGCGCCGGGCTGGCTTGATGTCAGATCCGCGTCTTTTCCTTGGCCGCCTTGACGAATTTCTTGGTGACCCGGTCGCGCTTCAGCTTGGAGATGTGGTCGATGAACAGCACGCCGTCGAGATGGTCGATCTCATGTTGCAGGCAGGTGGCCAGCAGACCATCTGCCTCCAGCTCCTCCGGCTCCCCCGCGAGGTTGGTATAGCGGACCCGGACGCGGGCCGGCCGCTCGACTTCCTCGTAGTACTCGGGAATGGAGAGGCAGCCCTCCTCATAGACCGACAGATCCTCGGATTTCCAAAGAATTTCCGGATTGATGAAGACCCGCGGATCCTTGGCGTCCTCGTCGTGCGATACGTCGATGGTGATGAGGCGGTTCATCTCGCCCACCTGCACGGCGGCGAGCCCGATACCCGGCGCCGCATACATGGTTTCGAGCATGTCCTGGGCGAGTTTGCGAACGCCATCGTCGACGCGGGCGATGGGGGCCGAAGTCAGGCGAAGCTGCGGGGCGGGGAGTATGACGAGAGGGCGTGTTGACATGAAAAGTCAGATACGCATGGCAGCTATTTCCGTCAATAGCGACCATTCGGGCAACTCCTCGAAGCCGTTAAAACGGCCCTCAGCATTGCGTGGCGAGCATGATCTGGCCGGAACGGAAGGAGCAAGGCTTGCCTTCCCTCCATCCCGCCGGGCAATGTGGCACCATCTTGAGACTCGGGAAACGCCATGACCATTCTCGTCGCCGTCCGGGGCTGGAAGCCCGACCACTGGATCCATGCCTTGCAAGAGGCCGCACCCGATCGGCGGATCGTGCTTCCTGGTGACGCGTTCGATCCCACCACCGTCCGTTATGCGCTGGTCTGGAAGCCGGAGCCCGGCTATCTCGCGACCTTCCCTAATCTCGAGGTGATCTTCTCGCTGGGAGCGGGCGTCGATCATCTCACCACCGATCCCGACCTTCCCGACCTTCCCGTGGTCCGCATTGTCGATCCCGACCTGACGGGCCGGATGACCGAATGGGTGGTGCTCAACGTGCTTTTGCATCATCGCCGTCACGCCCATTACGCGGCGGCGCAGGCAGCTCGCGCCTGGCAGCCGCTCCGCCAGTGGGCGGCGAGCGCGGTGCGGGTCGGCATCATGGGGCTCGGCGAACTTGGTCGCGACGCGACCCGGGCGCTACTCTCGCTGGGATTCAAGGTGGGCGGCTGGAGCCGGACCGGGAAGCAGGTGGATGGCGTCGAATGCTTCCACGGCACCGAGGGCCTTGGTCCCTTTCTGGCGCGCACCGACATCCTCGTTTCTCTGCTGCCGCTGACGGCTGAAACGGAAAATCTGATCGACCGTGCTGTCATCGATGCGCTTGCCAAGGATGGCCCGCTTGGCGGACCGGTGATCCTCAATGCCGGCCGCGGCCGCTCGTTGGTGGAGGCGGACCTCGTCGATGCCCTGTCGGATGGACGTGTGAAGGGCGCCAGCCTGGATGTGTTCGCCAGCGAACCAGTGCCGCCCGACAGCCCGCTCTGGCGGGCGCCCAATCTGTTCCTGACGCCGCATGTCGCCGCCGAGAGCGACCCGGTGGCGCTCAGCCGCTATGTGGTCGGCGAGATCGCCGCTTACGAGGCCGGTCGGCCACTCCGTCATCTTGTGGATCGCGGCAAAGGCTACTGATGGCGCGGGAAAGCCGTTAGTCGGCGAAAAAGGCAACGTCCCTAAAGACCTGGATGAATTGACGGCACTCACAACAAACTGTCATATAACTCAGGTAACGAAGAACGCGGAGACGGCGAACCTTTCCCTGACCGCTTACGGCATCCCGGATTGGTGCGCCATCTGAATCGCGCGAGGCCCGCTCACCTTCTTTCGAGGGCGAGACTGGCCGTTGCCGAAGAGTGGGACATCCGGGTGCAGGGGCACCCGGCCAACAGGGGAACCCGTCATGTCGTTCAAGCTGTTTCTCGCGTCGACCATCGCCGCGCAGGCCGTTCTGTGCGCTGCCGCACCGGCGTTTGCCGCCTCGCTCGATGACCTCGTCGCTGCCGCCAAAAAGGAAGGCAAGCTGACCACCATCGCGCTGCCGCATGATTGGTGCGGCTACGGCGCCGTCATCGACGGCTTCAAGGCCAAGTACGGCCTCGAGGTCAATGAACTCAATCCGGACGCCGGCTCGGGTGACGAGATCGAGGCGATCAAGGCGAACAAGGGCAACACCGGCGACCAGGCGCCTGACGTCGTCGACGTCGGCCTCAGCTTCGGTCCGTCGGCCAAGAAGGACGGTCTGCTGCAGCCCTACAAGGTCTCAACCTGGGACAGCATTCCCGACAGCGCCAAGGATGCCGACGGCAACTGGTACGGCGATTATTACGGCGTGATGTCCTTCGGCATCAACAAGGATCTCGTCAAGGAAAGCCCGGCCGACTGGGCCGATCTCCTGAAGCCGGAACTCGCCAATGCCGTGGCGCTGGCCGGCGATCCGCGCGCCTCGTCGCAGGCCATTTCCGCTGTCTTCGCCTCGGGCCTGTCGGCTGCCGGCGGTGACGTTGCCAAGGCTGGCGAAGCCGGTCTCGGCTTCTTCAAGAACGTCGTCGCCAAGGGCAACTTCGTCCCGGTGATCGGCAAGTCGGCCTCGCTCGCTCAGGGCACCACCCCGATCATCGCTGCCTGGGACTACAATCTCCTGTCCTGGCGCGACACGCTGGCCGGCAATCCGCCGATCGACGTTGTCGTCCCGAAGACCGGTGTTCTGGCCGGCGTCTACATTCAGGCGATCTCGGCCTATGCGCCGCATCCCAATGCCGCCAAGCTGTGGATGGAATACCTCTATTCGGACGAAGGTCAGCTCGGCTGGCTGAAGGGCTATTGCCATCCGATCCGCTTCAACGACCTCGCCAAGAACGGCAAGGTGCCGCAGGCGTTGCTCGACAAGCTGCCGCCGGCCGAGGCCTATGCCAACGCCATCTTCCCGACGCTCGACGAGCAGGCGGCCTACAAGGAAACCATCACCAAGAATTGGGACAGCGTCGTCGGCGCCGACGTCAAGTAAGGCCCGGCGCGGCCGGAAGGCCGCCTGCCCCCGATTCCCGGTTCCGCCCTCCAGCTCGCGCTGGAGGGCGGTTTTCCGCGATCGCCGATCCGGATAGCGAACAGCATGGCTTCCAACGCTTCGCCTGCCAGTCTTCCTCGCCTACGCGTGCCCTGGGCCGTCGTTGGCGTCACGCCCTTCATGGTCTTTGCCCTTCTGTTTCTGATTTTGCCGACCCTTTTTCTGGTGGCCGGCGCTTTCCAGGACAGCGACGGCGGCTTCACGCTCACCAATCTCGGCAAGCTGTGGACCCCGACCATCCTTTCTTCCTACTGGATATCCATCAAGGTGTCGGTCGCCTCGGCGGTGATGGGCGCTGTGATCGGGGCTTTCATCGCCTATGCGGCGGTGTCCGGCGGCCTGCCGCATTGGATCCGGCCGACCATCATGACCTTCTCCGGCGTCGCCTCGCAGTTCGCCGGCGTACCACTTGCTTTCGCCTTCCTGGCAACGCTCGGTCGGCAAGGGCTCGTCACGCTCTTCCTGTCGGCGATTTTCGGCGTCAACATCTACGCGCAGGGGTTCAATCTCCTGTCCTTCTGGGGATTGACGCTCACCTATCTCTATTTCCAGATTCCGTTGATGGTGCTGATCGTCACGCCGGCTATCGAGGGGATCAAGAAGGAATGGCGCGAAGCGGCGACCACCCTCGGTGCTTCCAGCTGGCAATACTGGCGTTACATCGCCGGCCCCGTGCTGCTGCCGAGCTTTCTTGGCGCGACGCTGCTTCTGTTCGCCAATGCCTTCGGCGCCATTGCCACGGCCTATGCGCTGACCGGCTCGTCGCTCAACATCGTCACCATCCTGCTGTATGCGCAGATCCGGGGCGACGTCCTGCATGATCAGAATCTCGGCTACGCCATTGCCTTCGGCATGATCGTCATCACCGGTCTTTCCAATCTTTGCTACATCCTGCTCCGCGTGCGCAGCGAAAGGTGGCTCAAATGAAGTCCAGCCGCCTTGGCCACTGGCTCGCCATTCTCATCGGCACGCTCTACTTCCTAGTGCCGCTCGCCGCCACTTTCGAGTTCTCGCTGAGAAAGGTCCGAGGCATCTACAGCTTCGAGGCCTACCGCGTGGTGCTCGCCGATCCGCATTTTCAAGCGTCTTTCAGCTTTTCGGTGGCGCTCGCCATCGTCACCATCATCTTCGGCATGGCGATCATCGTGCCGATGGCTTACTTCGTCGAACTGAGGCTCAGGAAGCTCCGGCCCTTCATCGAGTTCATAACGCTTCTGCCGTTGGTGGTGCCGGCCATCGTCATCGTCTTCGGCTATTTGCGCCTTTACAATTCGTCGAGCCTTTTGCCGCTGACCAACTCGTCGCTCGGCACGAATTTTTTGCTCGCTTGCGGCTATGTGACGCTGGCGCTGCCCTACATGTACCGGTCGATCGAAACAGGACTTCGCTCGATCGACGTTCGGACGCTGACCGAAGCCGCCGAAAGCCTGGGCGCCTCCTCGGGCACCATCATCTGGCGCGTCATCCTGCCCAACATCCGCTCAGCCATGCTGTCGGGCGCCTTTCTGACCTTTGCCATCGTCATCGGCGAGTTCACCTTCGCCAGCCTGCTCAATCGGCCCGCCTTCGGTCCCTACCTCCAGCTTATTGGCGCCAATCGTGCCTATGAGCCGGCAGCGCTGGCCGTCATGGCCTTCATGATCACCTGGGCCTGCATGGGCATTATCCAGGTTATCTCCCGCAACGCCGCCGCCGCCCGCCCTTGATCGGCCCACCGCACGGAACCGCCCGATGTCCTTCATCGAAATCAGCCACCTCAAGAAGTCCTTCGGTCCGAATACCGTGGTCCACGACTTCAACCTTTCCATCGAGAAGGGTGAGTTCATTTCCTTCCTCGGCCCGTCGGGCTGCGGCAAGACCACGATTCTCAGGATGATCGCTGGCTTCGAGGCTGCCTCGTCGGGCTCGATCCGGGTCGGCGGCGCCGAGATGACGAACTTGCCGCCGGCAAAGCGCAACGTCGGCATGGTGTTTCAGGCTTACGCCCTCTTTCCCAACCTGACGGTGGCCGGCAACATCGGCTTCGGTCTCAAGATTGCCGGCAAGGAAAAGGGCGAGATCGACGCGCGCGTCGCCGAGATGCTTGAGCTGATCAAGCTGCCGGAGCTTGGCGACCGCTATCCCTATCAGCTCTCCGGCGGCCAACAGCAGCGTGTGGCGCTCGCCCGTGCCCTGGCGATCAAGCCGCAGGTCCTGTTGCTCGACGAACCGCTGTCGGCGCTCGACGCCAAGATCCGCGTTTCCTTGCGCGAGGAGATCCGCGCCTTGCAACGCGAGCTCGGCATCACCACCGTGTTCGTCACGCATGACCAGGAAGAGGCGCTGTCCATCTCCGATCGCATCGTGGTGATGAATCAGGGCCGTGCCGATCAGGTCGGCACGCCTTCGGAGATCTACAACAATCCGGCGACACGCTTCGTTGCCAGTTTTGTCGGCACGCTCAATCTTCTGGAGGCCCGTGTGGTCGATCCGGCAACCGGCCGCGTATCGATCGATGGTCAGCCAGTGGTCACCAAGCGCGACATGTCCGCCTTCGGGATTGCCGACGAGGCAATTGTCGCGTTGAGGCCCGAAGCGCTCATCCTCGGCGGTGGCGACGATGACCGCAACACGCTGACCGGCAGCGTCGAAGAGGTGGCGTTCCTTGGCGCGGTCATCCGGGTGCGGGTGCGGCTCAGGGAGGCGCGGGTGTCGCTCGATATTTTCAACGATCCAGCGCTCGAACTGCCCAAGATCGGCATGTCGGCCAGTGTCTCCTTCAAAAAGGAAGACCTTTTGATCCTTGCATCCCATTGAGGGCTATCGGCCCGCGCGTGGCTATGAAGAAGGCCGCTCTCCGGGGAGAGCGGCCTTTCGTATTTCCTGGGACAGGAGCGATCAGGGCGCGGGAGTGGGGGCGGGCGCCTCATCGTCGCCCGGACCGACATTCTGGCCCATCCAGCGCTGCATCATGCCGGGCCCATGATGGCGGCCCTGCCGACCGTCGCGGCCCCAGCCATCGCGGTCGGAGCGGCTGGGAAGCGAGTAGGTGCCATCGTCGTTGCGGTCGAGCCGGCTGAGCATGTGGTCGCCCGCCGCCTCCATTTCGGCCTTGGTGATCTTTCCGTCACCGTCAGCGTCGAGGCGCTGGAAGGAACGGACCATCATCTCCCGGTGCTGCTTCCAGAACCAGGGCTCAAAGTCCTGAATGGTGATCCCGTCCTTGCCGCTGGGATTGGCCTCGGTGAACATCTTGTCGCGGTAGGCGGTGATCTCGGCGGTGTCGAGCTTGCCATCCTTGTTGGTGTCGGCCTCGGCGAACAGCTTCATCGGGCCGCCCTCAGGGCCCATGCCCATCATGCCCATGGGACCCATACCCATCGGCCCCATGCCGGGGCCGGCAGCGAAGGCAACGGTGCCGATAGCGACGACAGAGATGGCGGAAATCGTAGCGAGTGTGAGCGCTTTCACGGGAACTTCTCCTTGTTGTCCGTTCCGCCCACGGCTCGATGGGGGTTCCCGTCGGCGGTGAAATCAACATAGGGAGCAATTGTCGCCCAAATTCGCCGAGAAAGGTCCTGGTTGTATTGAGCGGTAACTTCACCCACACCTGATACATCTCGATACCATTTCCTTTGGCATGGATCCGGCGGATCGCTATCCTTGGGAAACAACCGCCCGAGTATCCGTCATGACCGAGCCGCAACCCCACATCCTGGTGGTCGACGACCATCGCGAAATCCGAGACCTCATTGGCCGCTATCTCATAAAGAATGGCTTTCGCGTCACCACGTCCGAGAGTGCGGCGGCGGCCCGCAAGGCCTTGAAGGCGGCGGCCGTCGATCTTGTCGTCCTCGATATCATGATGCCCGGCGAGGATGGTCTCAGCCTCTGCCGCTTCTTGCGCGAAAGCTCGGAGACGCCGGTCATCCTGCTCACCGCCATGGCCGAGGACACCGACCGCGTGGTTGGCCTGGAGATCGGTGCCGACGATTACCTGACCAAGCCCTTCAACCCGCGTGAACTGCTCGCCCGCATCCGCGCCGTATTGCGCCGGACACAGGCGGTGCCCAAATCTCGAGACCCACTGGAGGCCCGCCGGTTGAAGTTCGACCGCTTCGTGCTGGATGCTCGCCGCCGTGAACTGATTGGCGGCGACGGAGTGGCTCTGCCACTTTCGACGGCCGAGTTTCAACTGCTGGCCGCCTTCCTGAAGCGTCCAAACATGGTGCTGAACCGCGATCAGCTGATGGATCTCACATCCGGTCGCACGCCGCAGATCTTCGATCGTTCCATCGACAACCAGGTGAGCCGGCTTCGCAAGAAGATCGAGATCGATCCGAAAAGTCCCGAGCTGATCAAGACGGTTTGGGGTGGTGGCTATATCTTCGCCGCCGAGGTTCAGGAAATGTCCGAGTGAAGACACGTTTGTTCCCCCGTAGTCTCGGCGGCCAGCTCTCGGTGCTGCTGATCGCCGCCGTACTGATCGCCCAGATGATTACCCTGGCCTTCTTCGCCGAAAGCCGTCGGTCGGCGATCGACGCGGCGGCGCGCGAGCAAGTACTCGGCCGCATCGCTACCCTCGCCAATCTGATCGAGGAAACGCCGGTCGGCCAACGCGATCGTATTCTTGCGGCGCTCGGCACCAATCGCATCAGCTATTCGGTCACGCCGGAGCCTCTGGTCAAGGAGGCCGGTGCCGCTTGGCCGGATGGAGAGACATTCGACAAGCTCAACGAGATATTCGGGGCTCAGCGGGAGGTGCGGGTCCAGTTCGCCGACAAGGATCGGGACGAGGGCGATCAGCACACGATGATGCATGGCAACGGAATTGGTCCGGGTAGCCGGCAGATGACAAGGCCATGGCCGCCGACGTTGGCGCTGTCGCTGCACCTGTCCGATGGCGCTTGGCTCAATTCGGAAACGCTTCTGCCGCGCCCGCAGCTCTGGGCTTGGCCGGTGGTCATGTCGACCTTGCTGACGGTGATTGCCATATCGCTGGCGACAGTCCTGTCGGTGCGCCGCATCACCAAGCCGCTCAGAGAGCTGGCGCAGGCCTCCGACCGGCTGGGCCGTGGCGAGAGCGTGCCCGATCTGCCCGAACGCGGACCGGAGGAGATCGTTCGCGCCAATCGCGCCTTCAACGCCATGCAGGCGCGGGTCAGTCGCTTCGTCACGGACCGGACGCGCATGGTGGCGGCGATCAGTCACGATCTTCGCACGCCGCTCACCTCGCTGCGCCTCAGAGCTGAGTTCATCGATGACGACGAGACGCGCGAGCGGATGGTCGATACCATCGACGAGATGACGCGCATGGCCGAGGCGACGCTGACCTTTGCGCGCGACGACGCGGCTGCCGAGGACTCGCACAACACCGATTTGGTGGCGCTGGTCGAGGCTGTATCCGCCGACTTCTCCGACCTCGGACACGACGTCACCGTGGAGGGACCGGAGCATCTCTATCTGTCGGTACGACAGGTCTCCCTCCGGCGCGCCCTGCGCAATCTCGTCGAGAATGCTGTCCGCTATGGCGCTCGTGCGCGCATCCGGCTCGAGCAGTCCACGGCCGGTGTCGTTATCGCCGTCGACGATGACGGTCCCGGCATTCCGGAGGACAAGATGGAGGAAGTGTTCGCGCCCTTCACGCGGCTCGAAACCTCCCGCAACCTTGAGACCGGTGGCGTCGGCCTCGGTCTTGCCACGGCGCGCTCGATCGTCCGCGCCCATGGCGGCGAATTGACGCTTGCCAATCGGACCGGCGGCGGTTTGACTGCGGCGATTCATCTGCCGGTGGCTGCCGAAACATAAAGGGGCGCCGGAAACACGCAAGGAGCGTCATGTCCGGTACCCCGACCTTCGCCGTCGCCTCGAGCTTCATGGGACTCGCTCGTTTCGATCGTAGCAGCGCCTATGCGCTGGCCGGCATTCCCCTCGATATCGGCGTCACCAACCGTACCGGCGCCCGTTCCGGTCCATCGGCCGTTCGGGCGGCGAGCCGCATGTTGACCGATGGCGATCATCCGCATTTCTGGATCGATCCGACGCGGCTCGACATCTCCGACATCGGCGACTTTTCGATCGCCCTTGGCGATCTTGCCGAAAGCTACCGATTGATCGAGAGGCAGGCCGAAGGGCTGAAGCACTTTCTCGCCATCGGTGGCGAACACGGCATTACGCTGCCGCTGCTGCGGACCCTGCGCCGCAAGGTCGGCGCGCCGCTCGGCCTCGTCCACTTCGACGCCCACGTCGACACGTGGCCGGACAATTTCGGGCAGGTCTACGGCCACGGGTCGCCATTCTATCACGCCATCGAGGAAGGTCTCGTCGATCCCAAGCGGATGATCCAGATCGGCATCCGCTCGCCGGTGCAGCGCGAGGTATGGGATTGGACGATTGGCAAGGGCGTTACCATCCTCAGCGCCCAAGACGTTCACGCGATGGGCCCCTCAGCCGTTGCCGAGCGCATCCGACAGGTGGCCGGTGCCGGGCCTGCCTATTTCAGCTACGATGTCGATTGCCTCGATCCGGCCTTTGCGCCCGGCACCGGCACGCCGGAATTCGCGGGGATTCTCCCCTGGCAGAGCCAGGCCATCCTCCGGGCGCTTACCGGAATCGACTTCGTCGGCATGGACGTCGTCGAGGTCGCCCCCGCCTACGATGTGTCCGAGATCACCGCGCTGGCCGCCGCCACGGTGATCTGGGACTACCTCGGCCTCGTCGGGGCTTCGAAGAAGGGCTGACTGGCTATTTCCTGAGGATGGCCTTCACGATCGCCTCGGAGCCGATCACTCCGACGATCTGGCCGTTTTCCTCCACCAGCACCGGCTTGCCACTGGTGACGGAGGCGGCCATTACTTCGCGAATCGGCGTTGAGGGACCGACCACGGCGCCATCCCTGTCGGGCGGCTTCAAGCCGGCCGGCACCATGACGTCGGCGGCGCGCAGCACGTTGAGCGGATTCATATGGGCGACGAATTCGGCGACATAAGGCGTCGCCGGGGCCAGCATGATTTCCTGCGCGGTGCCCACTTGCACCACGCAGCCGCCGGCCATGATGGCGATGCGGTCGCCCAGCTTCATCGCTTCGTCGAGGTCGTGACTGACGAACAGGATGGTGCGTTGCAGTTCGGCGCGGAAGCCGATCAATTCGTCCTGCAGCTTGTCGCGGATCAGTGGATCGAGGGCCGAGAAGGGTTCGTCCATTAGAAGGATCGGCGCTTCGGTGGCAAAGGCACGGGCGAGGCCGACCCGCTGTTGCATGCCGCCGGACAGTTCCTGCACCCGGCGATCGGCCCAGTCGGCGAGATGGACGCGCTTGAGTTCGGTTTCGACACGCGCCGCGATCTCCGCCTTGGGCGTGCCGGAAAGTTCGAGGCCGAGCGCCACGTTGTCGGCCACCGTCCGCCAGGGCAGCAGGCCGAATTGTTGGAACACCATGGCGACGCGTTGGCGGCGAATGCGACGCAATGTCGCACGATCGCAGCGGGCGACATCCACCTCGTTTTCGCCATCGCGCACGAAGAGGCGGCCGCGGCTCACCCGGTTGAGGCCGTTGACGGCGCGGATCAGCGTCGACTTGCCGGAGCCGGACAGGCCCATCAGCACCAGACATTCGCCCTCGCGGACCGAAAAGGAGGCCTGCATGGCGCCGACGGTGAGGCCGGTGTCGGCGGTGATCTCGGAGGGCGAGAGGCCGGCGTCGATCAGCGGGAAAGCGGCTTCCGGTTTTTTGCCGAAGACGATATCAACGCGCTCGAAGCGCAGCGCGTCGCGAACGCGGGAGGATGACACACAAAACTCCTCAGCCGCGGATCCGGCACATACGATCCAGCATGATGGCGATCAGCACAATGGCGAGACCGGCGGTAAATCCCATGCCGATGTTGACGGTATTGAGCGCCCTGACCACCGGTACGCCGAGCCCGTTGGCGCCGACCATGGCAGCGATCACCACCATGGAGAGCGACAGCATGATGGTCTGGGTGAGGCCGGCGAGGATCTGCGGCATGGCGTAGGGCAGCTCTACCTTGACGAGGCGCTGCAACGGCGTGGCGCCGAAGCTGTCGGCTGCTTCGATCAAGGGCCTGGGCGTCGAGGACACGCCGAGCGCGGTGAGGCGGATCGAGGCGGGCAGGGCGAAGATCACCGTGGCGATCAACCCCGGCACCATGCCGAGGCCGAACAGCACCAGTGCCGGAATGAGGTAGACGAAGGTGGGGATGGTCTGCATCAAGTCGAGCACCGGCCTGAGCGCCGCCATGGCCCAGGCGCGCCGTGCCGCCAGGATGCCGATCGGCACGCCGAGGCCCATGCAGACCGCCGATGAGGCGACGACGAGGGCGAGCGTCTGCGTCGTCTCCTTCCAGAAACCCTGGTTGACGATGAACAGCAGGGAGGCGGCGACGAACAGGGCGAGCGGGATCGAGCGCTTCAGTATGAAGGCCAGGGTGGCGATCAACGCCACGGTTACCGGTGGCGGTGGGGCCTGCAGCGCCAGGACGATCCAGCCGACGGCACCACCGAGCACGGCGGCGATGGCGTCGAAGACGCCGCCGCCGTTGGCCGTCAGCCAATCGACCAGCGTCTTGGCCCAGGGGCCGACCGGAATCTTGTAGGCCGTGAGGAAGTCCATGATTGCCTCACCTTCCCATTCGCCGCTTCATTGTCAGAGCCCGAACGCCGCCTTCACCGCGGCGAGGCCGTCCTTGCCATCGCGGGTCGTCACGCCGTCGAGCCAGGCGCTGAGCATGTCGGGATGCGCCTTCAGCCACGCCTTGGCGGCGTCCTTCGCCTCGGCGCCATTGTCGAGAATGTCGCCCATGACCTCGTTTTCAAAAGGCAGTGTGAACTTCAGGTTCTTCACGAGGCGGCCGAGGTTGGGGCAATCGGCCGAGAAGTTCTTGCGCGTGTTGGTGTAGATGGTGGCGCCGCCGAAGTTGGGGCCAAACACATCGTCGCCGCCGGAGAGATAGGACATCTCGAAGCGGGAATTCATCGGGTGCGGTTCCCAGCCGAGGAAGACGATCGGCTTCTTGTCCTTCACCGCCCGGCTCACCTCGGCGAGCATGCCCTGCTCGGAGCTTTCCACCAGTTCAAATCCGTTCAGGCCGAACTTGCTGTCATTGATCATGCCGAGGATCAGGCGGTTGCCGTCGTTGCCCGGCTCGATGCCATAGATCTTGCCGCCGAGGTCGGTCTTGAACTTGGCGATGTCGGCAAAGGATTTGAGACCGGCATCGAAGGTGTATTTCGGCACGGCCAGCGTGTACTTGGCGCCCTCGAGATTGATGCCCGTCACCTCGATCGTTCCCTTGTCAACGTAGGGCTTGAGATCGGCCGCCATGGTCGGCATCCAGTTGCCGAGAAAGACGTCGATATCGCCATTGGCCAGCGAGGCGAAGGTGACCGGCAGCGCGAGGAGCTGAACCTCCGGCTGATAGCCGAGCCCTTCCAGCACCGCCGAGGCCGCGCCAGTGGTGGCGGCAATATCGGTCCAGCCAACGTCGGCGAAGCGCACCTTCGTGCAAGCATCACCATCGGTGGCGAGTGCCGGGCCGGCGAGGGCAAGTGCGATTGGCAGGGCGACAAGGGCGGATCTCATTGGCGGCTTTGCTCCTTGGGCCTTCGGGAGAGAGCGTCCCGATCAACCCATGAAAGATTTATGACCATGTGGGCCGGAATAAATACGCATTTTCCTGTGCGTGCCAATGGTTTTTTGGAAAATGTCCGTGGATTACTTCGTCATATGGCGGAAATCCGTGCGTAGAAGCGTATTTGTCAGCGCGAGTGGCGCCTCGTCCGGTCGAGATCAGCGAGATCTACGCTGTCGGGTTTTTATTGATTGAGCAGTCAATTAAAAATATGCTGTGTTCGGCAGCAAGGGAGAAGAGGATGCCGAAACTTGGCATGCAGCCGATCCGCCGGCAGCAACTGATCGTCGCAGCCGTCGCCGCGATCCACGAGCGCGGGTTGAATGGCGTCACCATGGGCGATATTGCCAAACGGGCCGGGGTGTCGCCGGCGCTCGCCCATCACTATTTCGGCTCGAAGGACGAACTGCTAGCAGCCACCATGCGGCATCTCCTCGGCGAATTCGCGCTCGCCGCTCGTCACCGTCTTGCCGACGCCGCCGGTCCGCGTGCTCGCGTCGACGCCATTCTGGAGGCGAGCTTCGCTCCTGAGCAGTTCTCGCCGGCGCTGATCTCTACGTGGCTCGCCTTTTACATGCAGTCGGTGCATGACAAGGTAGCTGCGCGGTTGCTTGCCATCTATCTGAAGCGGCTTGAGGCCAACCTTCGGCATGATCTCCGGCCGCTGGTCGGCGAGGGTGCGGTGGCGCTCGCGCGTGGAATCGCAGCGATGATCGACGGTCTCTGGCTGCATGCAGCCCTACCGACATTGCATCGTTCTCCAGACGAGGCGCTCGGCATCCTTCGCGATTATGTCGACGGTCGCCTCGCCGCCGCCGCGCGGCATTGATGATGTCCGCATTTGCTTCGCGCGCCGCGCGCCGCTAGGCTCGGCCATCCTCCCGGAGCCTCGCCAATGCCCATTCGTCATATCGCTCTCGCCGTCCTCGTTACGGCGATCTGGGGTTTCAATTTCGTGGTGATCCGCCTGGGGCTGGGTTCGGTGCCGCCATTGCTGCTCGCTGCCCTGCGCTTTGTTGTCGCTGCGCTGCCAGTTTTCTTCCTGGTCCGGCCGAATGTTCCGCCGATGCGGATGATCGCCATCGGCATGACGCTGTTCGTCGGCCAGTTCGCGTTTCTGTTTCCGGCCATGAAGCTCGGCATGCCGCCAGGGCTGGCGTCGGTGACGCTGCAGAGCCAAGCCTTCCTGACTATTCTCTTCGCGGCGCTGGCTCTTGGTGAGCGGCCGAAGCCGCGTCAACTGGCCGGTGCCGGTGTCGCCGCCCTCGGTCTTCTGACCATTGCCACGACGGTCGGTGGCGATTTCACCACCATCGGCCTTGCTCTCACCATTGCCTCGGCGGCCAGTTGGGCGATGGGCAACGTGCTGATGCGGGGCGCCGGCAAGCCCGACATGCTCGCCATGATGGTTTGGCTCAGCCTTGTGCCGCCGATCCCGTTGTTCCTATTGTCGTTGGCTATCGAGGGGTGGCCGGCCATTGTCTCCGGTGTGACCGGCATGGGCCTGATCGGCGCCGGCTCGGTCCTCTACCTCGCTCTGCTCGCCACGCTGGTCGGCTTCGGTCTCTGGGGTTTCCTTCTCAAGAACCATCCGGCGTCGACGGTGGCGCCCTTCTCGCTTCTGGTGCCGCTATTCGGCACGCTGTCGTCTTGGCTGGTGCTCGGTGAGACCTTCTCGCCGTTGCGGGTGGCCGGCATGGGGCTGATTCTTTTGGGGCTAGCCACCATCGCTTTGCCGCTGCCGGCTTTCGCCAAAAGACAGCGGGCGGCCTGAGGCCGCCCGCACTTATCATTGCTCGCCCGGAAAATGTCTTACGGCAGCGGCGCCGGATTGGCAGACAGCGACCGCAGATAGGCGATCACATTGGCGCGGTCTTCCGGCTTCTTGAGGCCGGCAAAAGCCATCTTGTTGCCCGGTACCTCAGCCTTGGGATTGGTGAGATAGACGTCCAGCGTCGCAAAGTCCCACGTGTGGGTCTCGCCGAAGGTCGTCATGCCCTGCGAGTACTTGAAGCCTTCGTGGCTGCCCGGTTTGCGGTTGACCACTTCCCAAAGGCCGGGGCCAACCTTGTTGTCGCCCGTATTGGCAAAGGAATGGCAGGCCGTGCAGACTTTGGCGGTCTTCTCGCCAGCCGCGGCGTCGGCGGTCTTGAGGCGATCGGCGATCGGCGCCACGTCCGCCGAAGCGTTGGCGGTTGTCGCCGCGGCCGGGGCCTTGGCATCCGCGGGGGCCTGGCTAGCGACAGCCGTCGGCGCGGCCTTCATGTCCACCACATAGCCAGGCGCCGTAGGTTCTTGTTTGGCGAAAATCTGGTCGGATACGAAATCGATAGCAAAAGCCACGACGGCGACCGCCAGTACGGCGCCGAGAATCTTGTTGGGTTGCAGCGACATCGGGGACACCGGCTCCTTAGGAGTCGCGCGGCGCCCGCCCCGGCGCGCGTGACATTTGGCGATCTAGGGGTGGACCGCGCCAGAGGCTTTCTGGTCACACTCGGCAGCATATACGGGATTTTGCTCTCTGCTGCAAACTATCCTCAGGTCGCGCCGCACCTTATAACGCGGCCACTCGGTAACGCGCCGATCGGTGTCGTTTCACCGCTTGCCGGAGAAACTCAAGTGTCTGAAAACAAGCCGAACGCCTTGGTGATCATTCCTTCGCGTCTCGGATCGACGCGCTTGCCGAACAAGCCGCTCGCCGACATTCATGGCGAGGCGATGATCGTCCACGTCTGGCGGCGGGCCGTTGAATCCGGCATCGGCGAGGTGGTCGTCGCCTGCGATCATCCCTCCATCAAGGCGGTGATCGAGGCGGCCGGAGGCCGGGCAGTGCTGACGCGCGCCGATCATCCGAGCGGCTCGGATCGCATCTTCGAGGCGCTTTCCAAGGCCGACCCGGACGGGCGTGTCGAGGTAATCGTCAATGTCCAGGGCGATCTGCCGACCATTGCGCCGGCTGCGGTGCGCGCCTGTTTCGATCCGCTCCACGATCCCGCCGTCGACGTCGCGACGCTGACCGCCGAAATTGCCCGCGACGAGGAGAAGGTCGATCCCAACGTGGTCAAGGTGATCGGCTCGCCGATCGCCGAACGCCGCCTCAGGGCGCTCTATTTCACGCGCGCCACGGCGCCTTATGGCGACGGGCCGCTCTATCATCACATCGGTCTTTACGCCTATCGCCGTTCGGCGCTCGCCCGCTTCGTGACTCTGCCGCCGTCAACGCTGGAGAAGCGCGAAAGGCTCGAGCAGCTTCGCCTGCTTGAGGCCGGCATGCGCATCGATGCGGCCATTGTCGATGACGTGCCGCTCGGCGTCGACACGTTGCACGATCTCGAGCGCGCCAGGGCGATCATCGGTGCATCACTCAAGGGATGACGTGCTGCCGGAGCCTTTGCGGCGAAACGGATTCGCCGCAAATACTCTATCCTCTTTTCGGAGTGCAATTTCCGGACGCAGAACCGGTGTCCACTTTTGCTGGAATTGCTCTGGTACTGCTGCTATGCCGCTCTCCGCCTGTTGAAAAGCGGAAGAGAACGATGTCGGACAAGCTAAAGGTCGTGTTCCAGGGCGAGCCGGGCGCCAATTCCCATCTCGCCGCCCTTGAGGTCTATCCCGATTGCGAACCGGTCGCTTGTCCGACGTTTGAGGACTGCTTTGCCGCTCTCGCCTCCGGCGCCGGCGATCTCGGCATGATTCCCATCGAGAACTCGACGGCTGGTCGCGTTGCCGACATCCACCACATCCTGCCGCACGCCGACGTGCATATTATTGGCGAGCATTTCCTGCCGGTGCATCATCAGCTTCTCGGCATCAAGGGTGCCCGGCTGGCGGATATCCGAACGGCACAGAGCCACATCCAGGCGCTCGGCCAGTGCCGGCAAACACTACGCTCGCTTGGCATCACGCCGGTTGTCGGCGCCGACACTGCCGGCTCGGCTCGCGAGATCGCCGAGGCTGGTGATCCCACCCGCGCCGCCATCGCCTCCTCGCTTGCCGCCGAAATCTACGGCCTCGACGTGTTGAAGGCTGATTGCGAGGATACGCTTCACAACACGACGCGCTTCATCATCCTGTCGCCGCAGCCGGCCGCTGCGCCGCCGCGCGGCACGCCGACCGTCACCACCTTCATCTTCCGCGTTCGCAATATTCCGGCGGCGCTCTACAAGGCATTGGGTGGCTTTTCGACCAACGGCATCAACATGACCAAGCTCGAGAGCTACCAGCTTGAGGGCCAGTTCTTCGCCACGCAGTTCTATGCCGACGTCGAAGGCCACCCCGACGACCCGGCAGTGAAGTTCGCCCTAGAGGAGCTCGAATTCTTTAGCCGCGAGGTCAAGGTATTCGGCAGCTATCCGGCCAGCCCGTTTCGCGACAAGATCCGCGAGCCAGCCGCCCATCTCGGACTCCGGCCCGGCGAATAAGCCTCACTTCAGGTCGGCCCACACCTCGATGAGTTGGCGGGCGACCGCCAGCCTCGGCGGGCAATGGAGCTTGCCAACCTCGGTGGTCGCCAGCATCGCCTTGACTTCGTCGCGGCTGAACCAGGCGCAGTCGTCCATCTCTTCCTTGTCGACCACGATATCGGTGGAGATGGCTTCGCCATAGCAGCCGAGCATCAGGTTGGCCGGGAACGGCCAGGGCTGACTGGCGTGGTAACGCACCGCGCCGACATCGATACCGGATTCTTCCTTCACCTCACGGCGGACCGCGTCTTCCACCGTCTCGCCTGGCTCCATGAAGCCGGCGAGGCAGGTATACATGCCCGCCTCGAAGCGCGGTGTACGGCCGAGCAGCACCCGGTCCTCACCATCCTGGATCAGCATGATCACAACGGGGTCGGTGCGCGGGAAATGCTGGGTGCCGCAACTGGTGCAGGTGCGCTGGTATCCCGCGGCGATGCTTACCGTTGGCGCGCCGCAAACACCGCAGAAGCGGTGGCGCTGATGCCAGAACAGCGTGGCACGCGCCTGCGCCACCGGACCGAAGCCATCGGTGCCAACGACCGCGTCGCGGGCGAGGCTGCGAAGATCGACGAGGGTCTCGCCGGGCTCCAGCTCCGGCTCGCTCTTGAATTCACCGGCAAACCAGGGACGGCCCTCGGGATCAAGACCGAGGAAGATCCGGGTCTCCATCTCCTGGAACAGCGCGTTGGCCACGTTGCCCTCGAAGTCGAACCGGCCGGACTTTACCAGCACCCGATCGCCGAACAGCATCATCAACCGGCGGCGCGGATCGTCGAGATGGCGTCGCACCAGCGCCTCGTCGGTGCGCTGCTCTGAGTGACGGTGAAGCGGGTTGACCGAATAGGTATTGTGGCTCGACCAGTCGAAGCCGGAGGAGGGATCGGGAGGCAGGATCATCTTGCAGTTCGCTTTCCACGCCGGTTCCAGGCGCCGACGGCATCGCACTTGAAGGTGTCGGTCAAAAGCGGTTGCGGCCGACGTTGAGAAGCCGCAGCACTAGCCAGACCGGAATCACTACAACGGCACCCAATAGGAAATAGCGCCAGACGCGATCGATGGCATCGAAGCCCATCCCCCAGATGCGGTTGGCAAAGCGCATTGCCGAAGCGACGATATCGTAAGGCTCGACGCCCAGAGCGGCGAGCACGACGCCGACGACCAGCGAGAGAATGACAAGCCGCAAGAGAAGGCGCGCCGGGCTATCGCCGAGCAGGCGCTGGAAACGGTCGGACATGGGACGCTCCGGCTTTCCGGTGAGAAGGTTGCCGACAGATAGGCGCGGCGGCCGGCCTTGTCCAGCCGTTGAAGGCGACCAACCGAGGCAATCTTGAAGCTGCCTCAGGCGGCTTCCGGCGCCAAGCGAAGCGTGTCTTCGACGAAGCGTGTCCAAGACGTCAGAGAAGCGGAAGCCTAGGGCCGAAGGCCGCCGGCGATTGAGGCCGAAGCTAGTTCAAAGTACGCGCCGTCATCGGGCTGTCGAGCGAGAAGGCGGGAATGGCGACGTCGAGCGCCGTGCCGCGATCGTCGACCATATGATAGCTGCCGGACATGATGCCGCTCGGCGTCGATAGCGGACAGCCGCTCGAATACTCGAAAGCCTCACCCGGCTCGATGATGGGCTGTTGGCCGACGACACCCGGGCCCGTCACGGTACGGCGAACACCATTAGCGTCGGTGATGTCCCAGGACCGCGTCATGAGTTGTACGGCGCGCCGACCATGGTTGGCGATGACGACCCTGTAGGACCAGACGTAGCGGTGCTCGTCGGGATCGGACTCCTCGGCGAGGTAGCTGGGCTCAACGCTAACGACGATCTCGTGACTGACGGCGGTGAACATGGCGGGCGCGTCTCGGTTTGCTGCTCGGCGTCAGTAAAGACTTTCGGGAAAGAAGCGCAAGGCGAGATCGGGAAGCGTGCCGTCGGCGTCGAGCGCGCGCAACGCCCCATCGATACTGCCCTTGAGCGCGGTGTTGTCGGCGGCGACGGCGATTTTCATGCCGTCGCCGAAATAGGTCGGCTCGGTATAGGCGCCGCCGGAAAAGGCGCAGCAGCCGTGGGCGACCGGCCCGGCCAGCCAGAACGAGGCCCCGACAGCGCCCGTGAACGCGGCATCGATCTCACCATTCTTGAGCAGCGTGAACAGCTCCGCCTCGCTGCCGGCGGTGCGTGGCTTTGCTGCCGGAAAGAAATCCCGGACGAAATCCGCATAGCGGCTACCGGCGATGACGCCGACCGACTTGCCGGCGAGCGTGCGTGGCGAGGGATCCACCAGCGCCGGCCAGCGCCGAACGAAACGGGCCGGCTCGCGGAAATAGGGAACGGAATAGGCAAGATGCTGGCGCAGGGTCGGTGTGTCGGCAACGCCCGCGACAATGGCGTCGGCCTTGTTCTCACCTACGGTCTCCAGCAACAGCGGGAATGGTCGCACCTGCACGGTACAGGGGATGGCGAGATGCGTGCAGATTGCCCGGGCGACTTCGATATTGAACCCGGTAATGAGCCCCGAACCATCGACGAAGTTGAACGGCGGAAAGTCGTCGGACGTGACGAAGCGGATGGAGGGAGGATTCGCCCCAGCGGCAGCCCCAACGCTGAGAGGAACGATCTGAGGATAGTCGGCTTCAGCGGCGCTTGCCTTGGCACAGAACGATGGTCCCAGGCCCAGCACGCAGGACAGCGCGACCAGAGTCGTCGCAATCAAGGTTTTTGACAGAGGCATCTTCAGGGGACTCAGCGCACGCTAGAGCGAAGTTGCCTTGAGGCTAGCGGAACTTCGGGGCCGGTGAAAGCCTCGGTTGCCTTTCTCGATGGTCGACACGAGGCAGCGCTGAAATGTCCTCAGCCCTTGATGATCCGGTAACCGGCAAGGCGACGGACGCTCGTCACCGGTATGCCGCCCGACGCAATCCTGGCGATGGCAGCCCCAAGCGGCTCGATCACAGTGGCCATGTGGAAACCGTTGGCGTGCAGGAGCTGGTCCGGACTGGCGACAATACCGATGTGTCCCCTCCAGAACACAAGGTCGCCGCGCCGGAGGGCATCAGGGTCGCCGTTCCAGTCGACCGGCTCGCCGACCGCGGCTTCCTGCTGGTCGGTATCGCGCGGCGCGGCCATGCCGGCCTCGGCGAGTGCCCGCTGGACGAGGCCTGAACAATCGATGCCGAGGCTCGACGAGCCGCCCCACAGATAAGGTGTCCCGACGTAGGTTGCGGCCACGGCGACGAAATCACTGGCGGGCGGCGAGCCGAGCGGTGAAAGATGCTTCATCACCGTAGCCGTGCCATCCGAAAGCAGGGCATAGATGAGGCTGCGCCGTTCCACCTCGCCGATGACGGTAACGCGCGCGCCCTGCACCAGGGGGTAAGCGACGGGCAGCTTGAGATCGGAGCCCGAGAAGGCGAAGGAGCGCAACTGCGTCACGGCGTGCGTGGGTTCGGGTGCCGAGAAAGAGAGGGCATCGGCCGACATGTAGCCGACGTAGCCGTCGCGGCCGATCTGCGAAAAAGCCCAACCCTCGCCGTCGATCTCAAGCACCCTCACCGCTTCACCGTGCAGCGCCTCGCTGTCGAGCGGGCAATCGAAACGTGGTTCGCGCCGGAGGCCGGCGAGCGGTGCCACGACCTGAGCCGGCCGCGGCTCGGCATATCGCTCGGCAGCGACAAGACCGGCAAGCGCGGCATCGGCGAGGTCGGAACGGGCAAAAGTGGTGCGGCGGTCGGTCGTCAACGCGGCAGCTCCTTGGCTTTTTCCACGATGGTATCGGCGAGGCGTTCGAGGAACAGCGCCCCTTCTACTGTACGATGGACGATGACGTTGCGTCGGTCGGCCTCATCGCGCCTGCGGCCGAGAAGCTTCAGTTCGCCCATGGTGTCGAGGGCGCGGGTGATGGCCGGCTTGGTGACGCCGAGCTTTTCGGCAAGCCCGCGCACGGTGTGCGGTGGTGGCTCAAGATAGACAGTGAGCAGCACCGTGATCTGGCGCGGCGACAGGTCGGCGCCGTTCTCGCGCACGGTATTGAGCGAGACGTCGTGCCAGAGTTTGAGAGCCTGAGCGGGGCGCATGTCGATTGGCATGCGCCCCTTCTACGCCGAATTCGTTTCGGAGGCGTTATTATTCTGTCCTCAGCCGAGCGCTTGCTCCAGGTCGGCGATCAGGTCATCGGCGTGTTCAAGGCCCACCGAAAGACGCAAGAGTCCCTGGCGGATGCCGAGTTCCTGCCGCAGTTCCTCGCTGAAGCGCTGGTGCGTCGTCGTCGAGGGATGGGTGACGAGACTCTTGGCGTCGCCGAGATTGTTGGAGATCTTGATGATGTGGAGCTTGTTCACGGCTGCGAAGGCACCCTCGCGGCCGCCCTTCACCTCGACGGCGATCATGGTCGAGCCGCCGGTCATCTGCTTGGCGCAGATGTCGGCCTGCGGGTGGCTTTTCGACCCCGGATAGATCACCTGCTCGATCTTCGGGTGCCCTTCCAGGAAGGCAGCGATCTTCGTCGCGTTCTCGGTCTGCCGGCTCACGCGGAGCGAGAAGGTTTCGAGTGCCTTCAGCATCACCCAGGCATTGAACGGGCTCATGGTTGGGCCGGTCTGGCGCAGGAACACTTGCAGGTATTTCTCGAGGAACTCCTCGTTGCAGAGGACAACGCCGCCCATGCAGCGCCCCTGACCATCGATATGCTTGGTGGCCGAATAGGCAACCACGTCGGCGCCAAGTTCGAGCGGCTTCTGGTAGAGCGCGGTGGCAAACACGTTGTCGACCACGAGACGAGCGCCGGCGGCATGGGCGATCTCGGCCACGGCGGCAATATCCACCACTTCCAGCGTTGGATTGGTCGGGCTTTCGAAGAAGAAGACACGCGTATTTGGCCGCACGGCCGCGCGCCACTGGTCAAGGTCGCGGCCGTCGACCAGCGTACACGAGATGCCGAAGCGCGGCGCCAGATCCTCGACGATGTAGCGACAGGATCCGAACAGCGCCCGTGCCGCCACGATGTGATCGCCGGCCGACGCCTGTGACAGGATGGCCGCCGTCACCGCCGCCATGCCAGTTGCGGTCGCCCGCGCCACCGGCGCGCCTTCGAGCAATGCCATGCGCTCCTCGAACATGGCAACGGTTGGGTTGGAGAAGCGGCTGTACTGGAACCCGGGATCGAGATTCAGAAAACGCGCCTCCGCCTGCTCGGCGCTCTCATAGACGAACCCCTGCGTCATGAACATCGACTCGGACGTCTCGCCCCACTGCGAGCGCAGGGTGCCGCCGTGCACGAGGGCGGTATCGGGATGCCAGTTGACCTTGGTCATGTCTTCGTCCTTCATCGTCGAGGTCCGAAAAAACGAACCCGGCTACGCATAGGCGAGCCGGGTGTCATAAATCGACATGTCCGTCCCGACCTTTTAGCAGCCTTGTTTAGCGTGGCGGCAAGCCGGTCGGCTCAAAGAACCACGATCCATTTCGATCTAGGGGAAGTGCGGATAAAGGTCAAGCTTGCCGCCAATACCAGTTGGTGCAGAACCGGCAAGGGTTCTGCCATAGGCAGCAGAGAACTACGGCGAAATTGTCTACCCTCGTAAGACTGCGTTTGTTATGGCGAGATAATTCCCGCGCCTCCACGGTTTATTGGTTGATGTACCTCAGAATACTGGCCATGCGACTGCGTTTTTGGAGTCCCGATGAACCCGACGACCAGCCTTGATCGCCGATTTTTCCTGCGGGTGATCCTGCCGATGTTCGGTCTGATTGCTCTTCTGCTCGCCGGCGCCATCGCTGGCGTTCTGATGCTTTCATCGAAGCAGAACAACTTGGCTATCGAATTCCAGCAGAGCACGGCAAAGAATGCTCTTCGCCATTTTGCCGACGAGCTCGCCAATGTTGCCGCGGGTATGGCCGGCCGCGACGAAACTGCCGATCATGTCATTGGCGCCTTCGATGCCGACTGGCTCTCCAGCCATCTGACAGTTGAGAAGTTCGATAGTTTCTTCTTCGTGCTCGGCCCTGACGACCGCACGCTGTTCTCCCGTATCGACGGCAGGGTTGTGTCGACGGAAGCGCGCGGCGTGCTGCCACCGACCTTTGGTCAGTTGATTGCTCGCTGGCGGGCGGGGCGCCTTGCCGACACTGTGAGCCAGCTTATCGCGGTTGACGGCGCCCCCGTTCTGTTCGCGATCGCCGGCATCCATGCCGTTGCTGACAAGGGCAAGCCGGCTGATGGCGGTTATCTCCTGGCGATTGGTCGCCGCGTCGACCGCACTAGCCTGCAGTTTATTGCAGAGGCCTTCATGCTGCCGAACCTAAGCTACGAGCCGGCGTTCGGGCATACGACCGATGGTCCCGGTCGCCTGCGCCTGATGAGCCAGGACGGAACCATGGGCGACGCGCTGGTCTGGGATCCCATCCTGCCGGGCGATGAGATCATCAAGGCCATCGGACCGGGTCTGGTGCTGGTATTCGCCGCTTATCTCGTGCTCACGGTCGTCGTGCTGACCTTCGCACGCAGAGCCTCCCGGTTGATCAATGTCAGCGAGGAGAAGGCGCTTCATGATCCTCTTACCGGTCTGCCGAATCGCCTGCTTCTTCTCGATCGCATGAAGCACCAGCTCGATCCGCGGCGTGGCGATGATGCTCGGGCGGCGGTATTTTATCTCGATCTCGACGGCTTCAAGGAGGTCAACGACAATGCTGGCCACGCGGCCGGCGATGTGGTGCTGATGGGCGTGGCCCGTCGCCTCCGCGAGTTCTGCAGAGCCGAAGATACGGTGGCTCGCCTCGGCGGCGACGAGTTCGTCATGGTCATCCCAACGGACGACCGGCGCGTGGCAGAAGCGCGGGCCGAGGCGGTATTGGCGGCCCTGACCAGTCCTTACCATCATAACGGCCGCGCGCTTAACGTTGGTGTCAGCATCGGCGTCGCCATGGCGCCGGAGCATGGACTTGATGTCGGCGTTCTGCTGCACAAGGCCGACACTGCGCTCTACGCTGCCAAGCAGGGTGGGAAGGGTTTGATCCGCTTTTACCGCAAGACGATGCGCCGCGCGCAAGCAGAGAGCGACTTGATCGTTCTTCCCGCCGCGGGAATTTGATGCTCGGCATTCCTGTTTTCATGGAGCGCAAAACAGGCTAGAGCTTCGGAAAGTCCGGCCGGCGCCTTTCCAGCCTCGGCCCCTTATCCTGCCATCCGGACGCTTTGCACGCCCATGACCGAGACTGCCGGCATTCTTCCCGCCCATCGCATCCGCGAGCTGTTCGACCTTGGCGCCATCGCCTCGACTCAGGCGCTCGATGTCGACCAGATCCAGCCAGCCAGTCTCGACCTTCGCTTGGGCCCGGTTGCCCATCGCCTTCGGGCAAGCTTTCTGCCGGGCGATGGCGCCACCGTCGAGGACAAGCTTAGCTATCTGACGCAGCACGACCTCGACCTCACCGCCGGTGCGGTGCTCGAGACAGGCGGCGTCTATCTGGTGCCGGTGCTGGAATCTCTCGCGCTGCCGGATGACGTCTCGGCTTCGGCCAATCCCAAGAGTTCGACGGGCCGTATCGACGTCTTTACGCGTCTCATCACCGATCACGGTGTTGCCTTCGACCAGATCGCCGGCGGTTACCACGGCCGGCTATGGGTCGAGGTGTCGCCACGCACCTTCCCGATCAAGGTGCGGGTCGGTTCGCGCCTCAGCCAGGTTCGCTTTCGCCGTGGCGACGCGCGTCTCGATGACGCGGAACTGGCGTCTCTCCACGCTCGCTTTCCGCTTGTGGATATCGAACCACGCTTCGAACACGGCCTGACGCTGTCCATCGACCTTGCCGGGGCGGGCGAGGGCGCGCTGATCGGCTATCGTGCTCGCCGCCACACCAGCGTGCTCGACGTCGATGCCAAGGCGGCACAGGACGTCGCCGACTTCTGGGAGCCGATCAAGGCGCGCGGCCGGCCGTCACTGATCCTCGACCCGGACGAGTTCTACATTCTCGTCTCGCGCGAGGCGGTGCAGGTGCCGCCCGAGACGGCGGCCGAAATGGTGGCGATCGATCCGCTGGTTGGCGAGTTCCGCGTTCATTACGCCGGATTTTTCGATCCGGGCTTCGGACATGCGCCTGCTGGCGGCAAGGGCGCACGGGCCGTACTGGAGGTGAGGAGTCACGACGTGCCCTTCATCCTCGATCACGGGCAGACCATCGGCCGCCTCGTCTACGAGCGGATGGTCGAAATCCCGACCACCCTCTACGGCCAGGGTATGGGCTCCAACTACCAGGCGCAGGGGCTGAAGCTCTCCAAACACTTCCGTCCATGATGGCAGCGCGCCACCTCTTGACAGCGTCAGGCGAGGCTGCGATTTAGGTCGCGTTGCGGGTGTAGCTCAATGGTAGAGCAGTAGCTTCCCAAGCTAAATACGAGGGTTCGATTCCCTTCACCCGCTCCAGCCTTTGCCGCCGCTCAACCCTCTCGGTGCCAGTGATCAGGCCGTCTGCTCCCGGTTGCGCCTGCGCGTCGCGGCGGCCTTCTTGGCGGAAGCCGAGCGATCTTCCCTCGACCGGGATGCCGAGGCGGCACCACCCCGCCGTCCACCCATTTCAGAAGAAACGTGGGTGTCCGGGCGGCCGCGTCCCGAGCCGGACTTGTTGCCGCCGCCGCTTTCCTTGTTGACGGTCGCCCAGGCACGGCGCTCGGCTTCCTCGTCGGAAACGCCGCGCGAGTCGTAGCTTTCCTCGATATGCTCGGCCTTGCGCTTTTGCTTGTCGGTATAGGCGGACTTGTCTCCACGGGGCATGGAATTTCTCCTTGCTGTGGTTAGGAACAAGGTAGACCACCTGTGATTGCAAAAATTCCGCACGCTGCCGAAGCCCTGCTTGTCGCTGACAGCGGGATATGACCAAGCCCGATCGTCAGCCCTCAGGCGACCAGGCGATCGGCACGCTGTCCTTCGGATCGTAAGGCGCCTTGACGAACACCGCCTTCCACGGCGTATCGCCACGGTTGACCACGTGGTGGCCTTCGCCCGGTTCGCAGCGCAGGAAGTCGCCGACGCCCAGCACATGCAGTTCGCCATTGACATACATGTGCACTTCACCGGCGATCGTCAGGAAGTTCTCCTCGATGTGCTGATGCTTGTGCGTGTTGAAATGCTGGCCGGGCTGCAACGTCACGACGCCGATATCGATGAGTGGGCCGCGCAGAAGATACTTGGGGCCATGATCGCCGAAGCGATAATCGTGTTCGTCTTCTCGAGTTTTGAACATCGTTCCTCCGCCGCTGTCCCCGTCCGGACGGCGGTCCTTGCTGATACCTAGATCTTGATTTCACGCTCGTCCGCCGCGCTCCGATCGTGGGCGCGGCAGCCGCTAAAGGCCTGGGGCCTTCCACATGGAACGGGTGATGCCAGTGTCGACGAGACGGCGTTGGGCAGCGTAAGCCTCCCGCCAGCGCTCGGTAACTTCGCCATAGAGGGCGTGGCGGCTGGTATCCGGCTCATAGCGGCGGCGCCAGCGCACCACGGCGTCGGCTGCCTCCGGCAGAGAGGCATATTCGCCGATGCCGACCCAGGCAGCGAGCCCGGCCGCCAGGGCGGTCGCCTCCGTGACCTCGGGCACCTTCACTGGCAGACCGGTGACGTCGGACAGGATCTGGCTCCACAGCGTGCCCTTGGAGGCGCCGCCGGCAAAAACGAGTTCGGTGAGGGTGACGCCCGCCAGATCGGCGGCGAGCCGAAGGTTTTCCGAGGCGACGATTGCCGCGTTCTCCTGAATGGCGCGGAAGATCTGCGGCTTGCCGCAGATGCTGGCATCCAGCGACAGGTTCAAGAGCGAGGGCGCGGCATGGTACCAGGCGGCGCAGTTCATCACGTCCGAGAAGATGGGCAGAATGCCGTTGGCACCCGGCGTCACTGTGGCCGACTTCTCCTCAAGCAGCGCATAAACGTCGATGCCACGTTCGGCGGCGATGCGCTTTTCTTCGTCGCAAAAGGCATCGCGGAACCAGCGTGTGGTCATGCCGACCATGAAAGCGATGCCTTCGGCCTGGCTGAGGCCGGGCACCACGTGTGGATTGACGCGCACCCGCATGGCGGGATCAGCGGTCGGCCTGGGCATGTTGACCACCTGTTGCCAGAAGGTGCCGCCGAGCACGGCCGCTTCGCCCGCCCGGGCGACACCGAGGCCGAGCGCACCGAGCTGCACATCACCGCCTCCGACCACCACAGGAGTGCCCACGGCAAGCCCCGTGTCGGACGCAGCGGCCGCCGTTACGCGGCCAATGGCAGTTCCGGTCTCGTGGACGGGCGGTAAAATAGCCGGGTCGACGCCGGAGCGGCGGGCAATATCGGCATCCCAAGTGCGCGTGCCGAGCGCAAGAAGGCCGCTGGTGCCACCGTTGGATGGATCACAGGCGATCTCGCCGGAGAGCCGCGCGACGATCCAGTCGGACAGCATGCACATGCGCGCCATGCGGGCGTGCACGTCCGGCATGTGCCGCTCGATCCACTTGAGGCGGGGGATGGCGCCGAGCGCGAAGGTCTGGCCGGTGACTGCGTAAGCATCGCGCTCGAAGCCAGGCATGGCGGCCTTCAGCGCCTTCGTCTCGTCGGAGGCGCGCGAGTCGACATTGGCGCAGGCCCAGAGTTCGCGTCCGTTCCGGTCCCACAGCACGATGCCTTCGCGCATCGAAGTGGCACTGACGGCGCGGATGGCCGATGCCGGCAGGCCAGCGCTGGCGAGTGCCTTGCGCACGCAACGGGCAAGCAGCGCCCAGTTGGCGACGCAGTCGAATTCCATCGAACCGGGATAGCGAGGATCGCTGAGATGCGTCCACTCCTCCTGTGCCACGGCAACCTGACGGCCGGATAGGTCGAAGATGACGGCGCGGCCGCTGCCGGTGCCGGCATCAATGGCGAGAACATGGGGGGTCATGCTTGGTCTTTCTCGATGATGGCTTGGGCGGTCGGCTCGTCGGTGATCAAAACGTCGATACGGCCGCCACGGGCGGCGGCGAGGATGGCATCGACTTTCTTGGATCCGCCGGCGGCGGCAATCACTTGCGGGATGGCCGACAGGGCGTCGAAATCGAGTCCGACCAGCATCTTGTGGAACGGCAGGTCGAGCGGCACGCCGTTCTGGTCGTAGAAGATGCCGATGATGTCGCCCACCGCGCCCTGGCGGCGGAAGATCTCGAACTGCGAGCGACTGGCATAGCCTGAGGCAATCAACGTCGCTTCGTCGGCGACCGCGCCGATACCGACCAGCGCGTAGTTGGCGGTCCGCGCCATGCTCATCACTTCGACGACATGCCGCTCCGCCCGGATGGCTTCGGCAATGCTCTCCTGCGAAACGACGAGCGGCGCCGGGATGAGATGGACATTCTGGGACGACCGGCCCGAGGCAACGCCTTCGATATAGGCCGAGACGCCGCCGGTCAGACTAACCAACGAAATATCCCGGTAGGAAAGGGTCCGGGCGAGCCGCTGCAGCGTCCCCATAACCGTGGCGCCCCAGCCGACGGCCAGCATTTCCTGATCCTTGAGGCGCCCCATCAGGTACTGGCTCGCCGCTTCGGCCAGCCGGTCGTTGATGTTGCCGGTCTCCTGGGCGGGAATGACGCGCGCTTCGTCGAGGCCGTAGATCTCCTGCAAACGGGCTTCGAGAGCGAAACAGCCGCCGTAGCTGGAATTGATATGCACGTGGATGAGGCCCATCCGCCGGCCACGGTCGAGCATGCGCGACACCTTGATGCGCGACAGGTTCAGCCGCTCGCCGATTTCGCTCTGCGTCAGACCATCGTGATAATAGTGCCAGGCAACGCGGCTCAGCAGCTCTTCTTCGTGCGGCTCGAATGCCAGCTCGTCATTGGCTTCGTTCACGTCACTCACCTTCAAGACATTTGCACGAGCGATATGGCAATCGCATGGGCATGGCGTTTTCGTCGATCATATGATCACGATGTGCACATAAGCGCAAGTCGCGATGTTTATGATCATCATTAAGTCGTGCTGCATTTTAAGCTATCAAAATCGTATTTCAACAGAATCAATAGCTTAATTGCTGCACTTTGTAATGCTATAAATGTGCGTCCGGATTCTTTTGGGTCGCGATGTCACTTATGTGCAGAATCTGGGTTGACGACATAGGCCGTCCAGCGAATAATTCGGTGTGCAATTGATAAGGCGGTGTTCATTTGAACGGTAGGTACTGCTGATTGCAGACCCCGCCCATCCCCCTTTGGAGGACCCCATGGCCGATTTGGACGATGTGAAGGAAGGCAAGGATTTCGGATTGGATAAGCCGGTCGAGGTACAGGCCTTTCCTGTGCGCGGCTCCGTTTCTCTCGACTGGGGTATGCAGGATCGCCTCGCGCGCATCTTCCAGGCCAAGAGCGGTCGCACCGTCATGTTGGCTTTCGACCATGGCTACTTCCAGGGTCCGGCCACAGGCCTCGAACGGCTCGACCTCACCATCCGTCCGCTCGTGCCCTATACCGATGTGTTGATGTGCACGCGTGGCGGTCTCCGCCAGACCATTCCGGCTGACAGCCGCAAGCCGGTGGTGCTGCGCTGCTCCGGTGGTATGAGCGTGCTGACGGAACTGTCGCGTGAACTGGTGGCCGTGGATATCGAGGACGCCATCCGTCTCAACGCCTCGGCGATCACCACCAACGTTTACGTCGGCGCCGAATACGAACACCAGTCGCTCGCCAATCTCGTCAAGCTGATCGACACCGGCAACCGCTACGGTATCCCGACCATGGCAGTGACCGGCGTCGGCAAGGACATGGTGCGCGATGCCCGGTACTTCGGTCTCGCCACCCGTATCTGCGCCGAGCTCGGCGCCCACATCGTCAAGTCCTACTATATCGACAGTGGCTTTGAGAAGGTCGTGGCCGGCTGCCCGGTGCCGATCGTCATTGCCGGCGGCAAGAAGCTGCCGGAGCGCGATGCGCTCGAAATGGCCTGGCGGGCCATCGATCAGGGCGCGGCCGGCGTCGACATGGGCCGCAACATCTTCCAGTCCGATTGTCCGGTGGCGATGATTTCCGCCGTGCGGGCCGTGGTACACGATGGGGCGAGCGTCAATCAGGCTTACGACATCTACAAGGCCGGCAAGGCCAAGGCCGCCTGAGGCTATCAAGGGCCGCGAACCGCTCCGCCGGGCTTCCATGGGACGCCCCGGCGGACCGCCCGGAGGAGGGCGACGAAACGCGGACAGGAATCTGCGTTTCCAATAATAAGTGGAGACTGTCGACATGGCGGGAACCTCGCCGACCGACCAGCGGGCACCGTTGGTCGAAGCCAGGCAAATCTGGAAATTCTTCGGCTCCATCGCCGTGCTGCGCGGTGTCGATCTGACGCTGAGGCCGGGCGAGGTGCACGCGCTGCTCGGCGGCAACGGCGCCGGCAAGTCAACGCTGATGAAGATGATCGCCGGCCTGCATAGCCTCGATCGGGGTGAACTGTTGGTGTGCGGCGAAGATGCCTCGGCCATGACGCCGGTGACCGCCCGCCAGGCCGGCATCCACCTGGTACCGCAAGAGCCGATGCTGTTCCCCAGCCTTTCGGTCGAAGAAAACGTGCTGATGCATGTTCCCGGCAATCGCAAGGAACTGCGTGCCCGTCTCGAAACGATGATCGGCGAAATCGGTGCCGGCATGACGCTGTCGACCCAGGCCGGTCAGCTTGAGGTTGCCGACCAGCAGATGGTCGAAATTCTGCGCGGTCTCATCCGGGACGCCCGTATTCTCATTCTCGACGAGCCGACCTCGGCGCTGACGCCGCGCGAAGTGGGCAAACTGTTCGCTCGTATCCGGGCGCTGACCGCCCAGGGCGTCGGCATCTTCTTCATCTCCCACAAGCTTGGTGAAATCCGCGAGATCGCCGACATCGTCTCCATCCTGCGCGATGGTCAGGTCGTGCTGGCAGGCCCGCCGAAGTCGTTCACCGACGCTGAAATCGTCGCGGCGATGACCCATGTCGAAGGCAGGGAAGATTTTACGCTCGGCCATGCCGCCGTCGCCCCGGCCGAACGCGGTGCCGAACGTTTGCGCGTCGAAGGACTGGCCGGCGAGGGCTTCGCCGACGTTACCTTCTCGCTGCATTCGGGCGAGATCCTTGGTTTGGCCGGCGTGGTCGGCTCGGGCCGTACCGAGCTTGCCGAAACCATCTACGGCATTCGCCCCGCCGCGCGTGGCCGCGTCTTTGTCGAAGGTAAGCCGCTGTCCGGGCATGGTCCGCGCGACAGCCTCGACGCCGGCGTTGTTTACTTGCCGGAAGACCGGCAGGTGTCGGGCCTGTTCGTCAATGCGCCGCTCGTCTGGAACGCCTCGGCGCTGGTGCTGCATCGCGGCCGGCAATGGTTGCCGCTTGCCAAGGAACGGGCCGATTTTTCCGAACAGATCAAGCTGCTGGGCATTGTCTGCGGCAGCTCCGACCAGCCGGTACGCACGCTGTCAGGTGGCAATCAACAGAAGGTGCTGCTTGCCAAGTGCCTCGCCGCCGGTCCGCGCGTCCTCATCCTCGACGAGCCGACGCGCGGCGTCGACGTCGCCGTGCGTGCCGACATCTATCGGCTGATCGACAGGCTGGCCGCCGAAGGCCTCGCCATCCTCCTGATTTCCTCCGACCATGAAGAGGTCGAACGCCTCAGCCATCGCGTGCTGGTGATGAACCACGGTTATCCGGGCGGCATGCTCGAAGGCTCCGACATCACCATCAACGCCATTGCCCGCCTCTCCTTCGGGGTCGGCGCCAACCTGGACGCTGCGCAATGATCATCCGCTTCCTGCAGCGCCACCGTGAAGCCTCGGTCGCGCTGATCATCGTCTTTCTGTTCGCGATCCTCGGTCTCGTCGACCGCAGCTACCTGTCCTTCGACACCGTGCTGCTCGTCTATGGTAACAGCCTGATCCTGTTCGTGCTGGCCATCGGTGCCACCATGGTGATGGCAACGCACGGCCTCGACGTCTCCGTCGGCTCGATCATGGGCTTGGCGGCGGTGGTTGCCGGTCTTTTGATGAATGCCGGCTGGGGTATTCCCGCCGCGATCGGCGTCGCGCTTCTGGTGGGCCTGGTGTGCGGTCTGTTCAACGGCGCGTTGGTATCGCTGCTGAACGTGTCGGCGATCGTTGCCACGCTTGGCACGCTCGGCCTCTATCGCGGTCTTGTACATCTGCTCTCCGGTGGTGCCTGGATCGAAGGCTTGCCGGAAAACTTCAAGGCCTTGACCAAGGCCGGCTCGCTCGGCCTGTCGCCGGTCGCTTGGTTGGTGCTGGTCCTGCTGATCGTTGCCCATCTTGGATTGCGCTACACGGCTTTCGGCCGCTCGATGTTCGCGGTTGGTGACAATCGGGAAGGCGCCCGACTGATCGGTATCCGCGTCAACGAGGTGCAGATCGCCGCCTACGGCCTCAACGGTCTGCTGTCGGCGCTGGCCGGCGTCATCTTCGCCTCGCAGATCGGCTTCATCCCCAACACCGCCGGTACCGGCATGGAAATGCGCGCCATCGCCTCGAGCGTGCTCGGTGGCGTCAGCCTGTTGGGCGGTACCGGTACGGTGCTCGGCGCGGCGCTCGGTGCCTACTTCATGACGTCGATCGATAGCATTCTCGTGCTGCTGCGTCTCGAGGCCTACTGGAACGACATCATCGCCGGCGCCATCCTGCTGGTGGTGCTGATCACCGACGGCAAGATCCGCGAGGCCGTCGATCGCCACCTTCGCTACCAGAAATACCGCAAGTTCATCGACCCGCAGGCAGCTGGCCAGCACGCCGACGCCGCCAAGGCCGCCGCCCGGCCGCTCAAGACGACGCTCGAGACCTCGGAGGCGCGCAAATGAGACTTCATCCTGCCCTCAAGCGTTGGGAAAGCGTACTCGCGCTGCTCCTCGTTGCCGAGATCCTGCTGTTCGGTGCCATCAACCCGGTGTTCCTGCAGCCATCCATGCTGCTCTACGCCACCTCCGACTTTATCCACATCGGCATCACGGCTCTGGCGCTGACGCTGGTCATCATCACCGGTGGTATCGACCTGTCGCTCGGTTCGGTAATGGGCTTGTCGGCGATCACCCTCGGCATACTCTGGGTGGACGGCGTCAATATCTGGGTGGCGGCCCTGGCTGCTCTGGCCGTCGGCACGCTGAGCGGCGTCTTCAACGCCGTCGCCATCCATCTCTCGAAGGTCAATCCGCTGGTCATCACGCTCGGCACCGGCTTTCTCTACGGTGGTGCGGCACTGGTGCTGTCGGGCCTTGCCGGCGCGACGGGCTACGAGGGCATCAGCAACTTCGACCCAGCCTTCGTCAATCTCGCCAATCTCCAGGTCGTCGGTCTGCCGCTGCCCTTCGCCCTGTTCCTGGCGCTGACCGTCGGCTTCATGGCACTGCTGCACCGCACCCGCTTCGGCCGTTACGTCTACCTGATCGGTCAGAACCCGCGCGCCGCCGCCTATGCCGGCACGCCGGTGTTCCGCACGCTGGTGGTTGCCTATGCCCTGACCAGCCTGATGGCGGCGCTGTCCGGCTTGATCCTCGCCTCCTATTTCGGCTCGGCCCGTTCCGACTTCGGCACGACGGCGCTGATGCCGGCGATCACCGCCGTGGTGCTGGGCGGCACGTCGATCTACGGCGGCTCGGGCACCATCCTCGGCACGGCACTGGCCGCGCTTCTGGTCGGCTATCTGCAGACCGGCCTTCAACTGGTTGGCGTATCGAGCCACGTCTCGAGCGCCCTGTCGGGCGGCCTGTTGGTCATTGTGGTTGCCTTGCGCAGCCTCTCGGAAATGGGACGCGTCTGGTTCCAGCACCGGCGTGTCTTGAGGAACGTTGCGGCCGAATGACGGTCTGACGTTTGAGGAGGAAGGCCCGGAACGCAGAGAGTTCAGCCTCGGGGCCATGTCTGGAAGGAGAGCAACAATGAAGTTTGGTACCGTTTCCCTCGCGCTTGCTGTGGCTGCCGCTGCGACCTGCGCCGGCCCGTCGGTGGCTGCCGACGCCACCCGCATCGCCTTTATCCCGAAGCTGGTGGGTGTTGGTTTCTTCACCTCCGGCGGCAAGGGCGCCGTCGAAGCCGGCAAGAAGCTCGGCGTTGAAGTCACCTATGACGGCCCGACCGAGCCGTCGGTGTCCGGCCAGGTGCAGTATATCAACACCTTCGCCAACCAGGGCTTCAACGCCATCGTCGTCTCCGCCGTGTCGCCCGACGGACTCTGCCCGGCGCTGAAGCGCGCCATGTCGCGCGGCATCAAGGTTCTGACCTGGGATAGCGACGTCAATCCCGAGTGCCGCAGCTACTATATCGACCAGGGTACGCCGGCTCAGCTCGGCAAGCTCCTCGTCGACATGGCCTCCGAACAGCACCCGGCCGACAAGGCCAAGGTCGCCTTCTTCTATTCCAGCCCGACGGTCACCGACCAGAACCAGTGGGTCGAGCAGGCCAAGGCGATCATCGCCAAGGATAAGCCGGGTTGGGAAGTCGTCACCACCCAGTATGGCTACAACGATGCCCAGAAGTCGCTGCAGACCGGCGAGAGCATCCTGAAGGCCTATAAGGACGTCGACATCATCATCGCTCCCGACGCCAATGCGCTTCCGGCCGCCGCTCAGGCCGCCGAGAATGTCGGCCGCGCCGGCCAGGTGACCATCGTCGGCTTCTCGACACCGAATGTCATGCGCCCCTACGTCAAGCGTGACACTGTCAAGGCCTTCGGCCTGTGGGATGTCACCAAGCAGGGTGCCATCTCCATCTACGTCGCCGATCACCTCATCAAGAACGGCGCCATGAAGGTCGGCGACAAGCTGGACATTCCTGAAGTCGGCACCGTCGAAGTCAGCCCGAACAGCGTCCAAGGCTACAAGTACGAGGCTGACGGCAACGGCATCATCCTGCTGCCGGAGCGTCAGGTGTTCACCAAGGACAACATCGACAAGTTCGACTTCTGATCGAATTTGCTTCAGCTCCGCGGAACGGCGGTCCCTCCCGTCTGCCGTCCGCTCCTCCCCCGTCGGCTCCCCCCATTTGGCCGATCGGGATTCCGGAGAGCCGGCCGTCCTTCACCGACGGCCGGCCATCCTTTTGCTACCCTGACAATCTGGAGGTTTCGGCCATGCACGTCACGCTCGTTGAGATCAACGTCAAGCCCGACCGCGTCGACGATTTCCTGCGAGTCTTCGGCGCCAACCGCGAAGGCACCCTTGCCGAACCCGGCTGCCGCCGTTTCGATGTGCTGCAGGATCCCACCGAACCCACCCGCTTCACCATCTACGAGGCCTTCGTCGATGAGGCGGCGGTGAAGTTCCACAAGACCACCCCGCACTATCTCAAGGTGAAGGCCGAGCTCGAAGACATCATGACCGGTCCGCGCAGCCACAAGGTGTTCGTCGGTGTCCTGCCGCGCGACTGAAGAGAGAGCCATGTTCCCTTCATCGGATGATCTTGCGACGCGCGACGCGCTGAAGGCCTTCCTGCGTCGCACCGCGCCCTCTCTCAGCGTCGGTCTTCTGGCGGCCGACGCCATGGCCTACGGCACCGCCATCGCTGAACTGGAGGCAGCGGGCACCGCCCTCCTGCATTTCGACATAATGGATGGCGTCTTCTGTCCAGGCTTCACCGCTGGTCCACCGCTTGTTGCGGCATCGCGGACGAACATGCTGAAGGACGTTCATCTGATGGTGGCCGACCCGCTCGGCATCATTCCGGCCGCCTTGAAGGCCGGTGCCGATATCGTGCATGTCCACCCCGAAGGTCTCGCACATCTCCACCGCGCGCTCGTCCTGCTGGATGTCGACACGGCGGGTCATCCGGGACGGCGCGTGTTGCGCGCAGTAGCGCTCAATCCAGCCACGCCGGTTGATGTCGTGGTGCCGGTGCTGCACGCGATCGACATGGTGACGCTGCTCGCCGTCGACCCCGGCTGGAGCGGCGGCGCCCCCGACGCGGCGCTCGGCCGCAAGGTCGAGCGGCTGCGGCAACTTGCCGCTGAAGCCGGGGTGGATCCGCTGATTGTCATTGATGGCGGCATCACCGAGGCGACCATCGGTGCCGCCGCGCATTTTCAGCCGGATGTCATCGTCAGCGGCAGCGCCGTCTTCAAGGCAGGCGCCAGCATTGCCGACAATCTGAACGAACTGCGCCGGGCGGCCGTCAGGCTTCCGTAGACGCGGCGAGTGGCCGATTCTCGGGCGAGCACACGGCTGCAGCCAGGTGCTCAACGCGATCTACAGGGGAATGGGCCGGCTCGCCCAGGCCCGACTGTCCGCGCCGGTCAGCGCTCGCGCAGAGCCAATGCCGCTTCTCTCGATCCGGGCGAGAAGATCGCGGGTGATGGCGTTGACGGCATTGCCGCCACCATAGATGAAGGCCGTGTAGACCTGCACCAGGTTGGCGCCGGCGGCCATCTTCAGATAGGCATCCTCGCCGGTCATCACGCCGCCGACGCCGATGATCGGCAAGGCGCGGCCAACCCGCTCGCGCATCTTGGCGAGCACGATGGTGGAGCGCTCGAACAGCGGCTTACCCGAAAGACCGCCCGGCTCCGCCGCCGTCGGCCCGAACACGCCGCTGCGTGACAGTGTCGTGTTGGAGACCACGAGGCCGTCGGCGCTCCTCGCCGCTACGACGGCGGCGATGTCGTCAAGCGCAGCCTCGTCGAGGTCGGGGGCGATCTTGATCAGCACCGGCGTCCGGCGACCGATGGCTGGCGTTGCTTCGTCGCGGGCCTCGACGACGCGCGCCACGAGGTCGGACAGCGCGGCGCTTGCCTGCAGGTCGCGGAGACCGGGCGTGTTGGGCGAGGAAATGTTGACGGTGAAGTAGGAGGCAAGGCCGGCGAAGGCCTTGATGCCCGTCACGTAATCGGCGGTGCGGTCTGCGCTGTCCTTGTTGGCGCCGACATTGACGCCGATGACACCCGGCCGCCCGCCACGCCGCGCAAGCTGCTTCAGCGCATGGGCATGACCTTTGCCATTGAAGCCGCAGCGGTTGATCACCGCCCCCGTCTCCGGCAAGCGGAAGATGCGCGGCTTTGGGTTGCCTGGTTGCGGCCGTGGCGTCAACGTACCGACTTCCACATGAGAAAAGCCTTGCTTCAGCAAGGCGTCGGCGATCTCGGCGTCCTTGTCGAAGCCGGCGGCGAGCCCGATCGGATGATCGAGCCGCATGTCGAAGAAGTCGACGGCGAGGCGATCGTCCACCACTTTTGGCAGGCCGGGGGCAAGGTTGAGGCGCATGGCGGAGACGGCCAGCGTGTGGGCGACTTCCGGATCGAAGCGCCGGAGCATGGCGGCACTGAACGAGCCGATCAGTTCGGAAAGGGTCATCGGCCGGTCTCCAGGTCGGGGAATTGGTGAGCGCCGTCCGGTCCCAGCGGCAGCGGTACGACGAAGTCCACCGCCGAGAATTCCAGCGGTGCATAGAGATGCGGGAAGAGATCGCCGCCGCGCGAGGTTTCCCATTTCAGCGCCTCGCCCACGGCGGCCGTGTCGACGCCGATCAGCAGCAGGTCGCGCTGGCCGGCGAAATAGAGGCGGGCCGTCTCCTTGACCTGTTTCGCCGACGACAGGTGGATGAACCCATCCTCGAAGTCGATGGATGCGCCGGCAAATACGCCGGTTGCCTCGGCGGCTTCCCACAGCGCGCGGGGCGCGATCTTGTAGACGAGACGATCCATGGCGAACTCCGAAAGGCTGCGGCCTTGCTCTAGAGCATCCAGTCCTCCGATGCCACCCCGCTCAAATCAAATCCCGCACAGGTCAGCTATCGCGAGCAGGCGGCTTGCTCCTTCCGCGAGAATGCAGCATTTCTTAGGTCAAGCGCTCCGGCGAGGGAATTCTGCAGGCAATGGCTCGACAGCAACGGCGGTACGGTTTTCTTACGCACGTGACCGCGCCATTGATTGCCGGCTCGGCGCTGACGGCCGCCGCGCTGTTTTGGTTTTGGGGAGATGCGGAACGAGAAAACTTGGCGACCGCCCGCCCCACCATCATGGATTTCGGCCGGCTACCTTCAACTCGGGTACCGAGGAAGCCGCTGACCGCCGATGCGCCGCCGCCGATCGACGTGGCCGGTCGGCCGACGACCGCTGGCAACGCCGGTGGTGCGCCGGCGCGGGAGTTGCCCTCGGCGCCCCCACCGGCGAACTTTGACGCCCTCTTTTCCCGCATCACCGTTCTTGATGCGGCGCGCTTTAGGGCCATTCGCGACCGCGACCCCCTGACCGTCCATCTCGCCGGCATCAAAGGCGTCGCCTTTTCAGACTCTTGCGAGGGAAGCGTTGGGCGCTGGAATTGCGGCGCAAGGGCTCGCGCCGATCTCGCCCGGCTGATCGGGCCGCGCGCGGTCGGCTGCGTCGGCATCACGGCGGATAGAGAGGATGGCGAAAGCCGTGCCGACTGCTGGGTCGGCAGTCGCAACCTCTCGCTCTTCATGGTGAGCCGGGGATGGGCCGAGCCGGTCGATCCTGCCGATCCACTGCTTGCTCCCTATGCCGTCAAGGCAAAGGAGAAGAAGCTTGGCCGCTACGGGGATGGCGGCCTGCAACCGGACCCGACTTCAGACTGAAAGGCCGGCGCCTGCGCCGGCCTCTGATCGTCGTATCTTGCGCTGGTCAGCCTTGGCCGAGCGTACCGGCAAGCGCCGCATCGATCATCGCAACGGTCTCTTTCAGGCCGTAGAGTTCGACGAAAGAGCCGAAGCGCGGCCCTTTCTCCTGGCCGAGCAACACCTGATAGAGCGTCGCGAACCATTCGAGGCTGACGCCCGGCCCGCCGTCGGGGCTCTTCTTCGAGGGGTCCTGGAAACGCGGGAACGACCGACCGACCGCCAGCACGGCGTCCTGGATCACCTCGCCGGTCGTGGTGACCGGCAGATCGTCCAGCGCATCGCGCAGCTTGGCGAGTGCCTGCCGTTCCTCGTCGTCCGGCATGCGGAAGGTGACGAAGGGCTTCACCCGATCCTGGTAATAGGCCAGTGCGTAGCCGCAGAGCTCGTCGAGTTTCGGATGCGTCTCCGGCGTCACGCCCGGCGTATGCCGGCCGATATACGCCCAAAGCGCGCTCTTGTCGTGAGCATGGCTGGCCGACACGAGGTTGAGCAGCATCGAGAAGCTGACCGGCACCGGCGTCACCGGGACCTCACCGGAATGGATATGCCACACCGGATTGGCGAGTTGTTGGTCGACGTCCATCGTCGGGTATTTGTCGAGGTAGGCGAAATACTCGTCGGCGGCGCGCGGGATCACGTCGAAGAACAGGCGCTTGGCCGTCTTCGGCTTCTGGAACATGTAGAGCGCCAGGCTGTCCGGCGAGGCATAAGTCAGCCACGCGTCGATGGTGAGGCCATTCCCCTTCGACTTGGAGATCTTCTCACCATTCTCGTCGAGGAACAGCTCGTAGTTGAAGCCGTCCGGTGGAGTCCCACCCAACACCTTGCAGATCTTCGACGACGTCTTGACGTTGTCGATGTGGTCCTTGCCGCTCATCTCGTAGTCGATGCCGAGTGCCGCCCAGCGCAACGCCCAGTCCGGCTTCCACTGACACTTGGCGTGGCCGCCGGTCACTGGCGTCTCGAAGCGCTCACCGGTCGCCGGATCGGTCCAGACGATCGTTCCTTTTTCGACTTTGCGCTCCTCGATCGGCACCTGCATGACGACCTCGGTCTTCGGATGCACGGGCAGGAAGGGCGAGTAGGTCCGCCGCCGCTCTTCGCGCAGCGTCGGCAGCATGATCTCCATCACCGCGTCGTACTTCGCCAGCATGCGCAGCAGCATGTGGTCGAAGGTGCCCTTCTTGTATTCCTCGGTGGCCGACATGAACTCGTAGTCGAAGCCGAAGGTGTCGAGGAACTGCCGGAGCTTGGCATTGTTGTTGTGGCCGAAGCTCGGGTAGCCGTTGTCGAACGGGTTCGGCACGTTGGTCAGCGCCTTGCCGAGGTTGGCGCGCAAAAGGTCCTGGTTCGGCACGTTGTCCGGTACCTTGCGCATGCCGTCCATATCGTCCGAGAAGCAGACAAGACGCGTCGGCACGCTGTCGCCGGTCAGCACGCGGAAGGCGTGGCGCACCATGGTGGTGCGCGCCACTTCGCCGAAGGTGCCGATATGCGGCAAACCGGACGGGCCATAGCCGGTCTCGAAGATCACCGGCTTCGATGCGTCTTTCCGTTTCTCGATCCGCGCCACGATCTTCTTGGCTTCCTCGAAGGGCCAGGCCTTGGAGCGGCCGGCCGCGGCGAGAAGCGCGGGATCGGAGAGCAGGGTGGAAGAAACGGTTGCCATCGGTTGCCTCTATTCGAGAAAACCCGGAGTTTCCGGGCGGGCGGACAGTAGGGACGAGCCTTGGAAAGGTCAAGGACGCGGGGTGGTTTTGCGTCGATTCCACGGGCGCGGACGACCGGCACCGACCGCATTTCAGCCGAGAGGATGCTTGCGCTTTTGCCGACGGCGCCTCAAATAGGGTCCCGTTTGACTTTTGCCCGAGGATCCCATGCAGAAGCCGTTGTCCGCCCAGGAAGCGTTGATCTGGGTCATGGTCACTACCGCCATCGCCGACCGTAACATGACCGAGCGCGAACTCAACCAGTTCGAGCGTTTGCTCAGTTTCCTGCCAGTCTTTCAGGGCTTCGAGGGCTCGGTCGGCGAGATAGCCGATGCGTGTTCCGAGAATTTGAAATCGGTCAACGGCATCGACCACATTCTCGATCGGGTGGCGCTGTCGCTGCCGGAGCGACTGCACGAGACGGCCTACGCACTGGCCGTTGAAGTCGCCGCCTCCGACGTCGACGTCAAGCAGGAGGAGCTTGTGTTCCTGCAAATGCTGGAAGATCGCTTCTCTCTCAACAAGCTGGCCGTCGCCGCCATCGAGCACTCGGCTCGCGTCCGCTACCGCAAGGTGGGGTAGGGCGAAGCTCTCAGCGGAATCCACCTTGACGGCCGCCCGCATTGGAGAGATGACCCGGCGGTCTTTCCGCCGAGTGTCCTCATTTTGCACGCTGCCTCTTCCGGTGACCTTCTCGCCGACCGTCGCTACGAATATGCCCGCGCCTATTCTGACGCCGGCGATCACGAAGCGGCGGCCGATCTTTATCTGCAAGCGCTCGAATTGGTGCCCGGTTGGCTGCCGGCCCTGGTCGGGGCAGCCGACTCTCTGACGGCCACCGGTCGCCGGAGCGATGCTGAGCCACTGCTGCGCGAAGCGGCGGCGCGCGACGTCGACGGCTTGTTCGGCACGTCGCTGAAGCTCGCCGCCCTCGGCCTTGCCGAGATGCCCATCGCCCCGCCGGAAGCCTATGTCCGAGGCCTTTTCGACGACTATGCGGACCGTTTCGAGACGGCGCTGGTGGACGACCTCGGCTATCGCGCACCTTGGCTGATCGCTGACCTCATCGAAGAGGTTCAACCTGGGGCTCGCTTTCAGCGCGGCGCCGACCTCGGTTGTGGGACGGGGCTGATGGCCGAAGTGCTCAAGGGTCGGGTCGGGCATTTTTCCGGCTGTGACTTGTCCCCGGAAATGGTTGCCCGCGCCGAGGCTGAAAAGCGCTATCAGGCGCTTGCCGTCGCCGACGCTTGTGGCTTTCTCTCCACGAGCCAAGACAGTTACGACCTCGTCACCGCTGCCGACGTATTGGTCTACGTCGGCGCGCTCGACGTCCTGTTCGGTGTGGTCGCCGACCGCCTTGCGCCGGACGGTCTCCTCGGTTTCACGGTCGAGGAAGCCGATGACGGCGATCTCGTACTGCGTGACAGCCTGCGCTACGCCCATGGCGAGGCCTACGTTCGGCGCGTTCTTGCCGAAGCCGGTCTCACCGTTGTTGCGCTCAGGCGCGACACGTTGCGGTTCGATCATGGTGCGCCGATCCGGGGGCTGGTGGTAGTGGCAAGGCACGCGCCCTGACGACGCCCACGCAAATGTTCTTCACTTGTTCGCGGAAATCGGGCTTACTCGGTAGGTGACCGAGACGAATCTTCTGCCCCCCAAGTTCGAGGCCTGGTTCGCGTCGCGGGGTTGGAACCCGCGGCCCCACCAGCTCGCACTCCTCGAGCACGGCCTTGCAGGCCGCTCCATACTGCTGATCGCCCCAACGGGTGCCGGCAAGACGCTGGCCGGTTTCCTGCCGTCTCTGGTCGACCTTGCGGCGCGCCCCAAGTGGAAGCCGGGTACGCGCCGGCGCGGCGTCCATACGCTCTACGTCTCGCCGTTGAAGGCACTGGCCGTCGATATCGAACGCAACCTCGAGACGCCGGTGCGGGGCATCGGTCTCGACGTCGCCATCGAGACGCGCACCGGCGACACCTCCGCCTCCAGGCGCCAGCGACAGAAGCTGATCCCGCCGGACATCCTGCTCACCACGCCCGAGCAATTGGCGCTGCTGCTCGCCGGCCGTGATGCCGAAACCTTCTTCGAGGATCTGAAAACGGTGATCCTCGACGAACTGCATGCCTTGGTCACCAGCAAGCGCGGCGACCTCCTGGCGCTCGGCCTTTCTCGCCTCCGGGCCATCGCACCGGCCATTCGCACCGTCGGCCTGTCGGCCACCGTCGCCGAGCCGGACGAACTGCGGGCTTGGTTGGTGCCCCAGGCCCCGGACGAGCCGCTAGCCCTGTCCGAGATCGTCACCGTCAAGGGCGGTGCCCGGCCGGACATCCGTATTTTCGAGGCAGATGAAACCATTCCGTGGGCCGGCCACTCGGCCCGCTACGCCTATCAGGGGCTGCTCGAGGAGATCGATCGGCGCCGCATGACGCTGATCTTCGTCAACACCCGCAGCCAGGCGGAGATGATCTTTTCCGAGCTGTGGCGGCTCAATGACGCCAACTTGCCGATTGCTCTCCATCACGGCTCGCTGGACGTCGGCCAGCGGCGCAAGGTGGAAGCGGCGATGGCCGACGGTCGCCTCCGGGCCGTGGTCGCCACGTCGACGCTCGACCTCGGCATCGACTGGGGCGACATCGATCTCGTCATCCATGTCGGAGCGCCCAAAGGGGCAAGCCGGCTCGCCCAGCGCGTCGGCCGGGCCAACCACCGCATGGACGAGCCATCCACGGCGCTCTTGGTACCGGCCAACCGCTTCGAGGTGCTGGAATGCCAGGCGGCGCTCGACGCCAACTATATCGGCGCCCAGGATACCCCACCGATCCGTGACGGCGCACTCGACGTGCTCGCCCAGCACGTGCTCGGCCGGGCGGTGGCCGGTCCGTTTCGCGCTGACGAATTCTACGCCGAGGTCGTCTCCGCCTATTCCTACCGCCATCTCGATCGGGAGCGGTTCGACCGCGTGATCGATCTGGTTGCCACCGGCGGCTACGCGCTACGCGCCTACGAGCGCTACGCCAAGATCAAGCTGACCGCCGACGGCACCTGGCGGCTCACCCATCCGCGCTTTGCGCAGGCCTACCGGCTCAACGTCGGCACCATCATCGAAAGCCCGATGCTGAAGGTGCGGCTCGGCGGCAAGGCGCGCGGGCGCGGGCCGGTGATGGGCGGTCGTCTGCTCGGCGAGGTGGAGGAATATTTCTGCGAGCAGATGAAGGTCGGCGATACCTTTTTGTTTGCCGGCGAAGTTTTGCGTTTCGAGGGCATGCGCGAGACGGAGGTCATCGTCTCGCGAGCCCGGTCGAGCGATCCGCGCATCCCCGTCTACGCCGGCGGCAAGTTCCCACTCTCCACGTTCCTGGCCGCCGGCGTCCGCCAAATGTTGTCCGATCCGTCCTCTTGGGGGAAACTGCCGGCGCCGGTGCGCGACTGGCTGGCCTTGCAGCAGGATCACTCGCTTCTGCCCAAGCCTGACGAGCTTCTGGTCGAGACCTTTCCCCATCGGGGGCGCTTTTTCCTCGTGCTCTATCCCTTCGAGGGGCGGCTTGCCCACCAGACGCTCGGCATGCTGCTCACCCGCCGGCTGGAGCGCTTCGGCCTGAAGCCGCTTGGCTTCATCGCCACCGATTATGTGATCGGCGTCTGGTGCGCCGCCGACGTCGGCAGTGCCTTCACGCTTGGCGAGCCGACGCTGTCCCGTCTCCTGGAGCCGGATATGCTGGGCGACGATCTCGAAGCCTGGATGGCCGAGAGCTATCTCCTCAAACGCATGTTCAAGGCGTGTGCGATGATCGCCGGTCTGGTCGAGAAGAATGCCATCGGCGCCCAGAAGACCGGGCGGCAGGTGACGGTCTCCACCGACCTCATCTACGACGTGCTGCGCGAACACCAGCCCGACCACATCCTGCTCGAAGCGGCCTGGGCCGACGCCTCCTCGGGGCTTCTGGACCTCCGGCGGCTCTCGGATATGCTGTCACGAATCAGCGGCCGCATCGTGCACAAGCGGCTCGACCGCATCTCGCCGCTTGCCGTGCCGATCATGCTGGAGATCGGTGGCGAGCGCGTCGCGGGTGAGGCCGATGAAGATGTGCTTCGGCAGGCAGCCGACGAGATAATCCGGGAGGCCATGGCGTGACGGCGCTGAGGGCGGGACAAGGAGACGACGACGTGCTGACCACAGGCGGCCTCGTGAACCTCAATGGCGCAGCGGTGCGCTTCGATGCTTCGGGTGTGCTGCATTGGCCGGAGGAACGATTGCTGGTCGTTGCCGACCTGCACCTCGAAAAAGGTTCCTCGCATGGCGCGCGCGGCCGCTTCGTGCCGCCCTATGACACGCGTGCGACGCTCAGGGCGCTGACCGAGGCGATCGGCCGTCTCCGGCCCGAACGTGTCATCGCCCTCGGCGATAGTTTTCACGACGGCGGTGCCGAGGGGCGTCTTGCCCCCGCCGACCTTGAGAACCTTGCGGCGCTGGTCGGCTCGGCCGACTGGACCTGGGTAGCGGGCAATCACGACCCGCTGCCACCGGCTGGCCTCGGCGGCACGCCAGTCGCCGAGATGGCCGTCGGGCCGCTTGTTTTCCGCCACGAACCGCGCGCCGGCCGTGCCGTCGGCGAGGTCGCCGGCCACCTGCATCCGGCCGCCAAGGTTGGACGGACCCGCTCGGTCCGGCGACGCGCCTTCGTCTCAGACGGCAGCCGGTGTCTGTTGCCGGCTTTCGGCGCCTACACGGGCGGGCTCAACGTCATGGATGCGGCCTTCAAGGGCCTGTTCGAGCGGTCGCGCCTCATTGCATGGATGCTGTCGGACGGTCGTGTTTATCCGGTCCGCTCGGCGGAATTCTTGCCGGACTGAGCCCATTCAATCTCTGCGGAATGCCACGCCGGCTAGCCAACCGGTGAAACAGGCCACGACCACCGTGGCGAGACCGTAAAGGGCGGGCTGCCGATGGGCGAGGTTGGTGATCGCCTGCTCGAAGCCACCCTTCAAGATGGAAAAATCCTGTGTCGTCTTGGCGAGCAACGCACCGCCGGAGAACAGGTAGACGGTGGCCGTGTACCAGCCGATCGGCACATTGGATGGCAGCGCGATCGGCGCCCGGAACAGCTGCGGCGACAGGAACTCGACGCCGCCTTCGTTGAGGCTGAACAGGCCCTCCTTCTGCATCAAACGGAAAAAGGCGCCATCGAATTCGGTACGAATAGGCGGCAGTGCGTCCGGCAGACCACGCGTCGGCAGCATGTCGAACCCGAGGCCCTGCCGGGCCCGCACGGGATTTCCCGCGACATCGGCCATCGGCGCCGTGGTGGCGATGGCGAGGAAGGACGGCACGCGCGGCAGCTCGCTGGATGTCCGGTTGATCCAGATGCCAGCGACGCGTTCCTTGCGCCGGGCAACCATCGGGCGCAGCGGACCGGTCAGCGTCACCACCACCTCATAGGGCGCCCCCCGGGCGACGGTCTGCTGATCGCGCTCGACGGTGCCGAAGATGACGACGCCCGAACCGGTGAAGTTGGATTCGATGGAAACGCGCTCGGTCGACAGCGCCGTCACCAGCGTCTCGGCGCGTAGAAGCGAGGGGGCGAGGACAAGGATGGCGGCGAGGAGGGAGCGGGCAATCATGTCAGCTTCCTCCCATTCGGCTGATCGAATAGAGTTCCTCTGGCTTTGCCACCAGATCGACGGCAAACCTGAGACCGACCGCCAGCACCAGAAGACCGAGCAGCAGGCGCAGCGTCTCGCCGCGCAGCGACTGGCCGGCGCGGGCGCCGAACTGCGCACCGACCACACCGCCGACCATCAGGGCGAGACCCAGGATGACGTCCACCGTCTGGTTGGTGGCCGACTGCATGAAGGTGGTGAAGGCCATGGTGCCCAGCGTCTGCAGCAGCGTCGTGCCGATGACGATGGTGGTGGGCACCCGCAGCAGATAGATGAGGGCCGGCACCATGATGAAGCCGCCGCCGATGCCGAGCAACGCGCCAAGGAAGCCGATGGCCGCGCCGAGCGTAATGACCGGCAGCGCCGAGATGTAAAGTCGCGAGCGATGGAAGCGAACCCGGAGCGGCAGACCGGCGATCCAGCTGTGCTGGCCCGGTCGGCGTACCGGCAGTGGCGTGCCGCGTTGCTTGGCGATGATCGCCCGCACCGCTTCCACCGCCATCAACATGCCGATGGTGCCGAGGAAGGCGACGTAACAGAGAGCGATGACCACGTCGAGCTGACCGACGCCGCGCAGCGCCCCGTAGACCCAGACACCGATCGCCGAGCCGATGATGCCCGAGAGCGTGAGATAGAGCCCAAGCTTCAGATCCACCGTCTTCTTGCGCAGGTAGGCGAGGACGCCCGAGGCCGAGTTGGCAACGATCTGCGAGGATACCGAGGCGACGGCGACGGCCGGCGATATGCCGGAGAAGATCAGGAGCGGCGTCAACAGGAAACCGCCGCCCACGCCGAACATGCCGGACAAGAAGCCGACGGCGGCGCCCATCCCGAGCAGCAGGAAGACGTTCATCGGCATTTCGGCGATCGGCAGGTAGAGATCCACGACCTGTCATCCGTTCAAAGGCATCAGGCGAGCAGTATTAGCTTGCAACCCCTTGAGAAAGTGCAACGAAACAACCCTTTGTCATGGCTTTCCGGCAAAAAAACGCATCCACGGCAAAAAGAAAGCCCCCGGAGCGGTGGCGCCGGGGGCGGGAGACCTTGAAGGCCGATCAGATGGTCGGCATGCCAAGCGTCTCGACCAGTGCCTTGTCGATCTCGCCGGTGGCTGGCAGCCCCTTGGAGGTCTGGAAGGCGGCGATGGCGTCCCGCGTTTTGCGACCCATTTTGCCATCGGGCGGGCCGGCGTCGAAGCCGAGGCTCGACAGGACGGCCTGGGTGCGCGCAATCGTCCTGGTAGTATCGACCGACGCCGTATGCTCAGGCGCTGCCGTCCAGGCCGGATCGGCCGGTGGTACTTCCTCGACCTTGGGATCAAGGGGTTTGGGCACCCACGTCTCGACGGCGAGTCGGGCGCGGGCAAGGTCTTCCTTGGACAGGACCTGGGCGATGTCGTCACGCTTCTTGGCGCTGTCGGTATCGCCGGCGGTGGCGGCCAGCGCAAACCACTTGTAGGAGGTCGCGAGGTCGCGCGGCACACCGAGGCCTCGGGCGTAGAGAATGCCGAGGTTGAACTGGCTGTCGCGGATGCCGCGTTCGGCGGCTTCCTGGAACCACTTGGCCGCCATGGCATAATCCGGCGCGCCGAGGCTGCCTTCGGCATTGATGACCGCGAGGTTGTGCATGGCCTTGGCATTGCCGAGGGCGGCGGCTTTGGCATACCACTCGGCGGCGGTCTTGGCGTTACGCGCCGTGCCGGTGCCCTTTTCGTAAAGGCTGCCAAGCCTGTACTGGGCCGGGGCAAGGCCTGCCTCGGCGGCACGGCTGTACCAGACGATGGCGGCGGCAAAGTCTTGCGGCACGCCGCGACCGTCAGCGTAGCGGGAGGCCACTTCAACGGCAGCCAACGGGTCTCCACCGACCGCCGCATCACGTAGCGCCTTGGGTCCGATGGCTTCCGGCAATGTCGGCGCGGCGTTGGCCAGCGGAGTGGCCGGCGCTTCGGTGGCAGCTTCAGGAGACGTGGGAGGCGGCGAGGTGACCGCCGGAACCGGCGCGAAACCATTGGTCGGTAATGCGGGCGGCGTCTGCGAGAAGCCGTCGCTCGGCATCAGCGCTTGCGGAACGGGCGGAATTTCCGCGGCTGCCGGCGGCTTGGACGACGGTGCAACGTCGCTGGCCGGCGCCGACGCGACGGGCGGTTCGGCGGCCGGCGCCTGACTGACCGGCGCTATGGGGGCGGGCATCCCGGTTGCCGTGGCTTCCGAAGACGCAACGGCAGGCGCGGTTGGCTCCGACGAGGAAACCGCGGCGGCCGGCGCGTTGCCAGAGGCCGACAAGCGATGCAGCGTGTCATTGGCGATCTTGACGAGGCCAAGCGCGATCAGCACCACGGCGGCAACCATGGCCGCCTTGCGCAAGTTGAAACTGAACTTCGGCAGGGCGAAGCGCGGCTTTTCGCCAGCAGGAGCTTCAACCTTACCGGTCTCGCCAGGCATGCCGCTACCAGCCGCCTGGGCAGCCCGACGGGCCGCGGCGATGAAGTCGGCTTTTGTCGGCGCACGGGCCGCGTCGGGTGTGGCGGTTCGGTCGGTTGCCGGTGTCGCTTTCGGCAAACGTGGTTTGCCCGATCCGGGTTCGAGCGGCTTGTTGACATCGAAGCCCGGCGGCAACGCCGGCTCGTCCGCCTTGGCTTGCTCCGGTTTGCCGAGCGACGGCTCGACGCGAGGCGCAGGCGCCGACTTCCGGCCAAAGATGCGTGGCAGATCTTCTTCTTCGGCCTCAGTGATGGGGGGCATCCGCCGGGTCAGCGCCTGCTGGATCTCTTCCCAATTGTCTTTGGTGGGGTGTGGTGCCTTAGGCTCGGCCTCAACGTGCGGTTCGTCCCCTCCGACTTCACGTTGGGCGAGACGCTCCACCGTTTGTCCGATGGCCAGCAGCAGGCCGCGATCGCGTTCGGCATCGGCTCGGAGGTCTTCGCCAAGCCGGTTGATGCCGGCTTCGACGTTGGCGAGGCGGGCAGGGGCCTCGTCGCCATGGCGGCCGGCAGCAGCCGCTACGCGGTCGGCAATGGCCTCGACCGACAGCGAGCTCGACATGGTGGAGTCAAGCCGCTCCAGCGCGTCGGCCAGCGCCGCGATTTCGTTCGGCCGGGTTTCGAGGCGGCTGGCAATGTCGGCGATCCGGCTTTCCAGCCGATCGAAGGCGGCGGTACTGATCGACGGCGCATCCAGCCGTTCGATCCGCTCCACCAGTGTCCGTACATCGGCGGCAAGACCGGCGTCGGGTCGGCCAGCTGCGGCGAGCGCGTCCTCTCGTAGGCGTTCGACGGCGTGTTCGAGAGCGGTGACATCCTTGCCGGTGGCAAAATCGATGTCGGCGACCGATCGCGTCAGAACGGCGATGCGATCTTCAATTTCCGAAATACGGCCGTTCGGTGCCGGCTCGGCTAGTTTGGCCTCGATGCGCGACAGGGCCGCGGAAAGATCGGCCGGCAAGGCGCTGGCCGCTGGCCGGAGCTGCGCTTCCAGGGAACGACCGAGTTCGGCGAAACGCTCGTCGAGCGCTCTGATGGCGGCGGCATCGAGTGCTACGCCGGGACGATCGAGAGAGAGGCGCAGGCCGTCGATTTCCTCGGCAAGGCGCGGCAGGCCGTCGGTCGATCGGGCAATGCGTTCTATGGAGGCCGACTGTCGTTCCATTTCGTGGGCAAAGCGCGGGAGCTGTTCGGAGCGCTGCGCCACCTGCGACAGCATGGCGTTCTGGCGTTCGAGGCCCTCTTGCCAGCGTGAAAAGTCGCCGATGTCGCGCTCGATGGCGCGGATGCTGCCGGCGACGTCGTCGAGCCGACGCTCGATAGCGGTAATCACCTCGCGCTTGTCGAGTTGCGCGACGGCGGCGGCAAGATCCGAAAGGCTGCGGCCGAAGTCGCCGAGCACACGTTGGTCGCCAAGCCCTTGGTCGAGCCGTTCGGCAAGGCGATCGAGGCGCGTGGTGATGACACCGACCTGTTCGCCCGACGGCAGCGTCGCGATCAGCCGGCGAATTTCGACAAGGCGTTGCACGAGGTCGCCGACGATGCGCGGATTATCGACGGAGGTGCGGATGTCATCGAGTCGCGCCACCAGCGTATCGAAGGCGCTTTCCAGCGACCGCCCGGAACTCGCCTCGACCAGCCGCTCGATCTCTGCCCGGAGATCGGCCACTTCAGTACCAAGACCGTCGCCAAACGTCGGCATCCGCCGGCGGTCGGCTCCCATTTCCTGACTAAGGGCGCGAACGCGGGCGCCGAGTTCGGTGATATCGGCCTCGTCGCGGCGGCGGCCCCGCCCTGGATCGAGGGCTTCGCGCTTGCGGGAAATCTGATCGATGGCCCGCTGCAGATCGTCTGGCTCGGGAACGCGTGGTGCCGGCCGGGCCGGTCGCCGCTCTTCGGTTGGCGATAGCGTGCGGATGCGTTCGCCGAGCCGGTCGAGAGACGTGAGGATGCGATCGACGGGATCACCATCGGGCCGGTCGTTTCCTGAGCCATAGCTGCTGAACCCGGCCGGCTCTCGGTCGTACTGGCTCGCTCCGCCCATTCCGCCGCCCAAACGAGACGTAGCACGCGACGTCATGATGGTTCTCCCCGTTCGCGACGCCGTCCTCGCGGCAATGGCCGCCGAGACGGATCACCGCCAGGATGTATTCACTGGGCAATTTGCAAAAACAGGGTAAACACCCGGTTAATCAGGCGGTCGGTTTTTGCTACTTTTTAAGCGCTCTGAACGGAACCTTACCAAAACGCACCGAAAAACAACGCTGTCCGTCCTGATGTCGCCCATCCCTTGACGTAAAGGGAAGCTTATGCGCAGTTTGGCTTATATCGGCCGTGGAGCCGTTCCAGCGGCCTTGCTTGGAGGAACAGCGCGTGACCGAAAGCGACGAGCCGGCCGCCGAGGCGCAAATCGGGGCCGTCATTGCCGACAAGCTTGAGGACGACGACGGGCTGCATCCGCGTGGATCGCTGTTTTCCATCGGCGATCTTGCCCGCGAGTTCGATGTCACACTCCGCACTCTGCGCTTTTATGAGGACAAGGGACTGGTCAGTCCACGCCGAGAGGGGCTTAACCGTCTCTATTCCCGCCGAGATCGTGCCCGTCTCAAACTGGTGCTGATGGGAAAGCGCGTTGGCTTCTCGCTGACCGAGATCAAGGGGATGCTCGACCTTTATGATCTGCGCGACGGCCAAGTGGCTCAGCTCAAAGTGGCGCTCGACCGCTTCAACGATCGGATTGCCATTCTGGAGAAGCAGAAAAAGGAAATAGAGCAGGCCTTGATGGAGTTGCGCCGGACCACGGCGGTGGTGAGTGGCCTTTTAAAGGAAAAGGAAGAGAAAGAAGCAGGCGCGCGCCGACCCTGAGCTGAGCGGTATTCTGAGACAGAGTCCCGAAATGCGGCTAGCGAAGAGCAAAGCCACGGCCGGAGGTTCGCGGGCCGCCGAGGCGAAAGACAAAAAACAGCCGCATTGCCGCGCGTGATGGGGTATTCTCCTGCCGAGAGACCAACCGGGAGGACCCACAATGCGCGTGATCCTGGCAGCCCTTCTTGCGTCCGGCACTCTTGTTTTCGCATCAGCCGTCCCGGCCCAGACGCCGTCGACTCAGACGCCCCCAACTCAGTCACCCTCGGCCGATAACGGCTTCAGTCTGCAGCCGGCCGTTGGCGACTATCTCAAGATCGATCGTCGTACGGGCGACGTCTCGCACTGCGCCGCGCGCGACGGTGCCTGGTCGTGTCAACTGATCGCCGAAGATCGTAAAGCTTACGAGGAGCGCATCGCCGAACTCGAGGCGGAGAACGAGCGCCTCAACAAGCGGCTCGCAGCGCTCGAAGCGCAGACCAAAGGCGAGCGGGCGCCGCTTCTCGACAAGGACGACGAGCGACGCGTCCAGGAGTTTTTCGATCTCAGCGACCGGATGTTCCGCCACTTCTTTGATCTGGTCGAGCGATTGCGCCAGCGCGACGAGGGACCGATTTAGCGCTTCGCTTGCCGGAGCGCTCAAAATCCACAGCTTTGTCGGAAAAGTGCAATCCTCGGCGGCTTGGGGCATGGTAGCCCGTCAAGGGCTGCGGCATGATCGCATTTACCTTAAGCACCGCAGGGGAGATTGAGAGATGCTCAAGGAATTCAAGGAATTCGCACTGCGTGGCAATATGGTCGATCTCGCTATTGGCGTGATCATCGGCGGAGCCTTCGGCGGGCTTGTCAATTCGATCGTCGCCGACCTCTTGATGCCGGTGATCGGGTTTATCACCGGCGGCATCGATTTCACCAATCTCTACGTCCAGCTTTCGGGCCCCCCGGTGGTGGGGGATCTCGCCGCCGCGCGTAAGGCCGGTGCGACGATTGCCTACGGCAACTTCGTGACGCTGGCCATCAACTTCCTGATCATCGCCTTCGTGCTGTTCCTGGTGGTGAAGGCGATAAACCGCATGCAGAGGCCGAACCAGCCGGTCGTTGAGGCTCCGCCGGAAGTACCGGCCGATGTCGCGCTCCTCGCTGAGATTCGCGACCTTCTGAAGAAGGGCTGATTGGGACGGCGGTTGCTGCCTGATGGTGATCGCGGCAGCTTCCTCCATGTCTTGCCTTTTGATTCGTTTTTGCGGGCCTGATATTCCCGGTGGACGCGATTCCCGCCGCCCAACCGAGCAAGGCAAGTTCATGACACTCGACGTCGCCGCGCACTTCCTTGACGATATCCGGCCTGTCGCTCGGAATGCGCCACCGAGCGGCATCGTCGAGGTTCATCTTGAGGGACTGCGGCGGCCGGGAACGGCCAAGCTGTGGGTCGGTGAGGGCAGCCTGCCGACGCCTGACAACATTCGCGACGCGGCGATCCGTTCGCTGATGGCCGGCGAGACCTTCTATACCCATCAAGCCGGCCTGCCAGAGCTGAGGGAGGCTTTGTGCCGCTACCATGATCGGCTCTACGGACCGTTCGGCGGTCGGCCCGCCGACGTCAACCGGTTTATCGTCACGGCGTCGGGCATGCATGCCATCCAGATGGCGGCATCCCTGGTCGCCGGTTCGGGCGACGAGGTGATCGTGCCGACGCCCGCCTGGCCGAACGCGCCGGCCGCCGCCGCGTTGTGCGGTGCCGCGGTGCGCGAGGTGCCAATGCGCTTCGGCACGGCCGGATGGGATCTCGATCCTGACGACCTCAAAGCGGCGATCACGCCTCGCACGCGCGCCATCTTCGTCAATTCGCCCAGCAACCCCTCCGGCTGGGTGGCCAGCCGGCAGCGACTCGCCTCCATTGTCGATATTGCTCGCCACCATGGCCTCTGGATCGTCGCCGACGAGGTCTATGGCCGTTTCTGCTATCTCGACGGCCTTGCGGTCGCTCCCTCCTTCCATGAGGTGGCCGAGCCCGAGGACCGGCTGATCTTCGTCAACACCTTCTCGAAGAATTGGGCGATGACCGGCTGGCGCATCGGCTGGATCGAGGTCCCCGCCATCCTCAACGCCACTGTCCAGAATCTGGTGCAGTATACGAGTTCCGGCACCGCCGTCTTCATGCAGCGGGCGGCCGTCGAGGCGCTCGACAATGGCGAGGATTTCCTCGCTTTCCAGATCGCGCGTGCGCGCCAGAACCGGGCGACCGTCATCGCGGCGCTCGCCGCCGCGGGCGGGGTGACGCTGTCGCCGCCAGATGGCGCTTTCTACCTGTTCTTCTCGGTGGAAGGAGAGACCGATACCCGTCAGCTCTGTCTCGACATGGTGCGCGAAGCCGGTGTCGGCCTCGCGCCGGGCACCGCGTTTGGCGAGGGCGGCGAGCGCTTCATGCGCCTCTGCTTTGCTGGCGACCCCGAGGAAATCACCGCCGCGCTCGGTCGCCTTTCGGCCTGGCTTGCCACGCGCCGGCACGGCGCCAGCACTCGTTAGGGTTTTTTGCGGATATGTGGGTTTGAATTTGATCTGAAACAGTTCCTTTTCCGTTGGAGCCGTGCATGTTACATCCGGACTTGCACTGAAGGGCTGTTCCTGATTTGACAGGCTCGTGGGCGAGGTCGTGGCCTCAACGGAACGAGGGGTAGAGCGAGGCGGAGATGGGAGAACTCGAGGACCGCAGGACCGCGGTTTCGGAGGCTCGGTTCGAGAGCCTTCTCGATACCGCCGCCGACGGCGTCATCGTCATCGACGAGACTGGTCGCATGCTGGTCTTCAACAAGATCTGTGAGCGCCTGTTCGGCTATACGTCCGAGGAAGCGATCGGCCAGAACGTGTCGCTGATCATGCCGCCGGAATTCTCCACCTCCCACGACCGCTTCATGGGCAACTACCACCGGACCGGCGAGAAGCGGATCATCGGCATCGGCCGCGAAGTCTCCGGCATGCACCGTGACGGCACCGTTTTCCCGCTGGAACTTTCGGTAGGGGAGGCGAAGACGGCCGAGGGCCGGCAGTACATCGGTGTGCTGCGCGACCTGCGCTCCCGCCGCGCCGTGGAGCAGCGCGTATCGCAGCTCCAGGCCCAGGTGGTCCATATGACGCGCCTCTCCGCCATGGATGAGATGGGCGCTGCAATGGCGCACGAACTCAACCAGCCGCTCACCGCATTGCTGCTCTATCTTCAGGCCGTGGCGCGCCAGGTCAAGGCTTGCCACGCCGACAACAAGCCGCCAAGCGACAAGATGCTCGACGTGCTCGACAAGGCGGTCCTGGAGGCCGAGCGAGCCAGCCATATCGTCCAGCGCATGCGCCAGATGGTGGAGAAGCGCGACCCGGAACGCGCCACCGTCGATTTGCGCGAGGTGGTCAACGAAGCGCTCGACCTCAGCGAATTCGTGGCGCAAGGCGCCACCGTCACCATCCGCCGCGTCTTTGGCATGACGCCGATTCACGTCGACGCCGACGCGACGCAGATCCAGCAAATCATCCTCAACCTGCTGCGCAACGCCCTTGAGGTGGCCAAGGAGAGCGAGGAGCGCTGGGTAAAGGTATCGATCGGTTCCGACGATCGCTCGGCTTTCGTGTCGGTGACCGACAGTGGCCCCGGCTTCTCCGAAGATGTCGGCAAGTCCCTGTTCAGAACGTTCAGTACGACCAAGAAGTCCGGCATGGGGCTGGGGCTCGCCATTTCCCGCGCGATTGCCCAGAATCATGGCGGCGATCTGATGGCCGATCCCGGCGGAAACGGGCAGGGCGCGACGTTCACGCTGATGCTGCCGATGCATCGGCCGGACGAGGCGGAAGACGATACGTGGGGGTGAGAGACGGCGTGGCTGGCGCCGGTGGGAGCAGACAAGCATTCAACATGATCGCCCTAAGGGCGATAGCTGGCGCGGCGGGAGGTTTCGCCGTATAAATACTTAGACCAACAAAGTCCGCCGCGTCTTTTGCGGGACCGCTTCTTGAGGCGGGAAGCTGGAAAGTCGCGGAGCGGACGCGATCCATGGATTTGGCTAGCCGGGCGGGACCTTGGCAGTCTTCAGGGATCCTCAAATCGAGGAAGGGTGACATGGCTGAAACAGAAGGAAAAATCTTCGTCGTCGATGATGACGCCTCGGTGCGCGACGCGCTGTCGGTCATCTTCGAGATGGAAGGTTACAGTGTCAGGGCGTTCGCGGACGGCGATCAGTTCCTGACGGCGCTCAAGACGGACAAGCCGGCCTGTGTGCTGCTTGACGTTCACATGCCAGGCAAGTCCGGTCTCGACATTCTCCGGTCGATCGATGTCGGCACCTTCCCGTCGCCGGTGTTCATCATCTCCGGTCAGGGCGATATTCCGATGGCCGTGAGCGCCATCAAGGCCGGCGCCACCGACTTTATCGAGAAGCCTTTCGATGCCGATACGGTGGTGACCCGCGTACGCGAGGCAATCGCCTCCTACAGCCGCCATATCAACGGCGGAGCGCCCAGCCTCAGCTTCCCTGGGGCCGAGCACCTCACGCCGCGCGAACGCGACGTTCTTCAGGAGATCACCGGCGGCGCCTCCAATAAGGAAGCCGGACGCCGTCTCGGGATCTCGCCGCGCACCATCGAGGTGCATCGCGCACGCATCATGGAAAAGCTCGGCGCACGCAACGCCGCCGACCTCGTCCGCATCGTGCTGACTGCGCATACGGGAGATCACGGATAAACATTGCCGGTCGATCAAGGCACACTACTTTTTCCTGCGACTGGTTTGCGTATCGCAGATGAAGAGTGTTGCTGATGTATATCATTGTTGAGGACGATCCTTCGGTCGCCGACGCACTGGAATCCCTGCTCTCCGGAGCGGGATTGCCGGTGTGTGTTTTTTCCAGCGCCGAGGAGTTCATTCATTCTGCGTCTTTGACGCCTGAGGACACGATGATCGTGGATCTCGGTCTACCCGGCATGAGCGGTGGCGAACTTGTCCGCCACCTCGAGAAAGCTGGGGCAAATCCCAAGGTGATCGCCATTTCTGGGAAGTCGTCGCGGACCATCGCCCGCGAGACCGAAGGCTTGTCAGCTCTCAAGATTCTGCGCAAGCCACCGGCCGCCGACTGGCTTGAGGCTATCACCGCCTGATCCTGCCTGCCTCGTTGGTGATCTGGTCGCCCGGCTCGCCGGGCTTTTTTGTCTTGTGGCCCTTAGGACATATGGCAGTACGTAGCCGTATCATCCATGTTGGCAATCGTTTTTTGACTGCAACATCGGCCTCCGGACGCTGGGGGATGATGGCCGTGGGGGTGCCGCCTGGCCTGTTGGCCCAGACACGGGCGTTGTCCCGGTCAACTTTCCTTCGAAGGTTAAGTAACCAAACGAATTACCGCAGGGCGCATTTGTCCATATTGTGACATTATCGATAGTGGTGCGGCCGAAGCGGACGGGTTTCGGTCGAGCTGACGGAAAAAGGAACGGCCATGGACGGATGGCCGGTCGATCTTCCGGTGGCCCGCTGACCACGTGTCATCGAGCATGTGTCATCGAGGAGGGATCGATGTTCATTGAGAAAAAGACGTCATTCGACGAGAGCTCCGGCGCTGGCAGTTTCGATAGTGGGCGCCACCGGAGCCGTTATGCTGGCACCAGAGTGCGTGCGCCGGTCGACGACAGCGCCTGGACGAACTATCGCGGCTCGTCGCGTGCCCGGCTCGATCGCCACGATGCCCATTCCGTATTGTTCCGCGAGGACGACGCGGCCAGCCATCTCTATGAGGTGGTCAGCGGTCAGATCATGCTCTATCGCCTGCTTGGCGATGGTCGCCGCCAGGTCGTCGATATTCTTGGCGAGGGCGACCTCTGCGGCCATTCGCTGACGGGTCTTTACGATTGCACCGCCGAGGCGCTGACGCTGGCAGAGGTGCGGATGCTCGACCGTCGCGACATCGACCAGTCGACCGAGTTGCTCGCCCACGTCAATCGCTGTCTGTTGACGCGGATCGAGGCGCTGCACAGCCATACCGTATTGCTCGGGCGCAAGTCGGCCACCGAACGGGTGGCGAGCTTCCTGATGCGCTTCGTGCCAGGACGCGGCGTTGTCGGCTGTGTTGGGCCAGAGCGGCACAGCGCCGATACCGAATTGGTGGTGCTGAAGATGACACGGCAGGAGATCGCCGACTTTCTCGGCCTCACCATCGAGACGGTGAGCCGCGTGCTGTCCGATCTCAAGCGGCGCGGTGTTATCTCCATCGAGCGTAACGACCGCATCCGCCTTGTCGACGTTTGCCGCGTTTGCAAGATGACCGGCATTCACTGAGCTTGACCGCCGGTTACACCGCAACCGAATGCCGCCCGCCCATGCCGAGATAGGCATCGAAGGTGGAAGCGACGAGACGCGCCAGTTCCGCCCCATGTCGGACGATGGCAACCCGTCCGTCGTCCACGGTCACCCATCCGGCGTGGACGAGCGGCGCAAGCTTGCCGAGATCGTTGGCGAAGACGGCGGGATCGGTGTTGTGGCGCGCCGCGGTGGCCGAAAGGTCGACATCGAAGAAGCAAAGGATCTGCTCGATCACGTCGGCTCTGAGCCGGTCTTCGAGCGTCAGCGCGCGTCCCCGCTCGGTGGCAAAGTGGCCGTTGACGATGCGCTCGCGCCAGTTGCTGGTGTCGGTGACGTTTTGCGCGTAGCCGGCGGGCGTTCGGCCGATCGAGGAGGCGCCGAAGCCGATCAGCGTCTCGGCGCGGTCGGTGGTGTAGCCCTGGAAGTTGCGTCGAAGCGTCCGCTTCGACAAGGCCACCGCCATGGCATCGCTTGGCTTGGCGAAATGATCGATGCCGATCGGTATGTAGCCAGCCGTGGCGATCGAGTCGTGTGCGGTGCGCTCGAGCTTGAGCCGCTGCTCGCTGCCCGGTAGCTTGGACGTGTCGATCAGCTTCTGATTGACGCGGAACCAGGGGACATGGGCATAGCCGAACAGCGAAATGCGGTCGGGTGCGAGTGCGACCGCCGTCTCGATGGTGCGCCGGATGGATGAAACGCTCTGTTCCGGCAAGCCGTAGATGAGGTCGAAGCTCAGCGAGGAGATGCCGGCGTCTCTCAATTGCTCGACGGCGGCAGCCACTGTTTCGGCCGGCTGAATACGGCCGATCGCCACTTGAACCGCTGGGTCGAAATCCTGTACGCCCAAACTGGCCCGATTGACGCCGATGCTGGCGAGGAGGCGCGCCCGCCCCTCGCCGAGATGGCGAGGATCGAGTTCGATGGCATGCTCGGTATCAGGCCCAATGTCGAAGAAGCGGTGGAAATCGCCGACAATCGCCTCGAAGGCGGCGGCGGACAGCAGGTTGGGCGTGCCGCCGCCCCAATGGATGTGCGACACCGTCCGGCGACCGATCCTCGCGGCCACCATGGCGATCTCCGACCTCAGCACCTCGACATAGGCCTCGATCGGCGCATAGCGCCGGCTCGCCTTGGTGGTGCAGCCGCAGTAGTGGCAGATCGAATGGCAGAAGGGGATGTGGACGTAGAGCGAGATGGGACCGTCAACTGCCCGGTCGAGGAACTCGCCATAGCTATCCGCTCCAACCTCGGCGGAAAAATGCGGCGCCGTCGGATAGGAGGTGTAGCGCGGTACGGTGGCGCGAATGAGGGCTTCGAGGGAAACGGCTTCGTCCTGATGGGTCATAGACAATCCTTGGCGCCAACGGCCAATCGAGACATTGATCGGCGTCAAGCGCGGCGATATCTGGCCGAATCAGCCGACCATCGCCTTTTCGGCAGTCGGGTATGTGCCTCCTGAACCGACTCGCTTGCAACGGTCACGATCACGCTCTTGTCGCACATTAAAATTAGTCCATTTTGATATAGGCAAAACGTCTGGAACTGGGGTAAACCCCGTTTGTTCCCGGATCGGCCTTGACCTTTATCAAGGCTGGTGTGCGTAGACCCCACTAGGTTGTTTCCCGTGCTCCGGACGCGACGGTCCGGGGTGGGGAGGCCGGGGGCGTTGGCAAACGGGCGAGGCGAGACGCCCGTTGGCGACGGCAGGCGATCTCCGACAGAAGCGGGGCGACGAACATGACGGCGTTGAGGGCCAAACCTCTGATGTCGCTCGAGGAAACCGGCTACTCGGTTTTCCTGGGGCTGCTCTTTCTCTATTGCGTTCTGGCCGCCGGCAAGGCGGTCGATCCGGTCTTTGCCTTTCATGCCACCATCGGCGCCATCGCGTCGGCGGCCGGTATCTTCCTGATCGTCAGGTCGTTCATCGACCGCGATGGACGCGTTGAGCCGGACGAGATCAACGGCAAGCCGAACTACAATCTCGGCCCGATCAAGTTCGCCTCGATCGCTGCCATGTTCTGGGGACTCGCCGGTTTCTCGGTCGGCATCTGGATCGCCCTTGAACTGGCCTATCCGGTTCTCAACCTCGGTCTTCCCTGGACAACCTTCGGCCGCCTCCGGCCGCTGCACACGTCCGCCGTGATCTTTGCCTTTGGCGGCAATGTCCTACTTGCGACCTCCTTCTACGTCGTGCAGCGCACCAGCCGGGCTCGTATGGCGGGTCTTGTCACGCCGTGGTTCGTCATTCTCGGCTACAACGTGTTTATCGTCCTTGCCGGCACGGGCTATGTGCTTGGCGTCGGGCAGGGCAAGGAATACGCCGAGCCGGAATGGTACGTCGACCTCTGGCTCACCATCGTCTGGGTCGCCTACCTCCTGGTCTTTCTGGCGACGCTGTGGAAGCGTAAGGAACCCCATATCTATGTGGCGAACTGGTTCTATCTGGCCTTTATCGTCACCATCGCCATGCTCCATATCGTCAACAACGCGGCGATACCGGTCAGCATCTTCGGCTCCAAGTCCTACGTCGTCTGGTCGGGCGTGCAGGACGCCATGGTGCAGTGGTGGTATGGCCATAACGCGGTGGGCTTCTTCCTGACCGCTGGCTTCCTGGCCATCATGTACTATTTCGTGCCGAAGCGCGCCAATCGGCCGGTCTATTCCTACCGGCTGTCGATCATCCACTTCTGGGCGTTGATCTTCCTCTACATCTGGGCCGGTCCCCATCACCTTCACTATACCGCGCTGCCCGAGTGGGCCTCGACCCTTGGCATGGTGTTCTCGGTGATGCTGTGGATGCCGTCCTGGGGTGGCATGATCAACGGCCTGATGACGCTGAGCGGTGCTTGGGACAAGCTCCGCACCGATCCGGTATTGCGTCTCCTCGTGGTGTCAGTTGCCTTCTACGGCATGTCGACCTTCGAGGGACCGCTGATGTCGATCAAGTCGGTCAACTCGCTCAGCCACTACACTGACTGGACCATTGGTCACGTGCATTCCGGCGCGCTCGGCTGGGTGGGCTACGTCTCCTTCGGCGCTCTCTACTGCCTAGTGCCCTGGATCTACGGCAAGCGGGACGTTTACTCGCTGAAGCTGGTCGATTGGCACTTCTGGATCTCGACCCTGGGTATCGTGCTCTACATCACCTCCATGTGGGTATCGGGCATCATGCAGGGCCTGATGTGGCGCGCATACACCAACCTCGGCTTCCTGCAGTATTCCTTCGTCGAAACGGTCGAGGCGATGCACCCCTACTACGTCATTCGTGCGTTGGGCGGCATTCTCTTCCTGAGCGGCGCGGTAATCATGGCGGTCAACCTCTATCTCACCATTCGCCATGGCGAAGCCGAGAAAACGGCCGCTGACGTGGCTCTGGCTCCGGCCGAGTAAGGAGACGACTGATGAGTCTCATGCAAAAGCATGTGGTGTTCGAGCGGAACTCCATCGTCCTCCTGATCGGCATCCTGATCGTGGTGGCTATCGGTGGTCTGGTCGAGATCGTGCCGTTGTTTTACCTCAAGAGCACCATCGAAACGGTGACGGGGATGCGCCCCTATTCGCCGCTGGAGCTTGCAGGTCGCAACATCTTCGTTCGCGAAGGCTGCTACCTCTGCCACAGCCAGATGATCCGCCCGATGCGCGACGAGATCGAGCGCTACGGCCACTTCTCGCTGGCGGCGGAGAGCCAGTACGATCACCCGTTCCAGTGGGGGTCGAAGCGGACGGGTCCCGACCTTGCCCGCGTCGGCGGCAAGTATTCCGACGATTGGCACGTCGCCCATCTGACCGACCCGCGTTCGGTGGTTCCGGCCTCGGTCATGCCGCCCTACGCCTTCCTCAAGGAGACCCCGCTCAAGGGGGATCGCATCGGCGAAGACATGAAGACGCTGCGGCTCGAAGGAGTGCCCTATACCGACGAGGAGATCGCCAACGCCACGGCCGACCTCAAGGCGCAGGTGAGCCCGGACGGCACCGCCGACGCTCTCTTGGCGCGCTATCCCAAGGCGGTGGTGCGTGACTTTGACGGCAACCCGAACAAACTCAGCGAGATGGATGCGCTCATCGCCTATCTTCAGATGCTTGGCACGTTGGTCGATTTCTCGACCTACGATGACAAAGCCAACCTGCGTTGAGGTAGAGCCATGGACTTCAGCTACGAACAGGTTGCCATCTTCGCCCAACAGAGCGGGCTTCTGTACTTCTTCCTGATCTTTACGGCCATTTGCGTCTATGCGCTCTGGCCCAAGAACAAGACGAAGTTCGACCACGCCGCGCAGATCCCGCTTGAGGAGGATTGAGCCATGGCTCATGAGGAAATCGACAACGTCACAGGCGTGGCGACCACCGGCCACGAGTGGGACGGCATCAAGGAACTGAACAATCCGCTGCCGCGCTGGTGGCTGTGGGTGTTCTACGCCTGCATCGTCTTTGCGATCGGCTACGTCTTTGTCTACCCGGCGATTCCGCTCGTCTCGACCTACTCCAAGGGTCTGCTTGGCCACTCGCAACGTGCTTCGGCGCTTGCCGAGACTGAGGCCGGTCAGGCGGCGCGCGCCGAGGTGGGCAAAGGCCTCGCCAATGCCAGCCTCGATCAGATCAAGGGCGATCCCAAGATGTTGGAATTCGCCATGGCCCAGGGCCAGGCGGCCTTCGGCAACAACTGCGCGCCTTGCCATGGGGCTGGCGCGACCGGCTCCAAGGGCTATCCGAACCTGCAGGACGACGACTGGTTGTGGGGCGGCACCCTGACCGATATCGAGCACACCATCACCGTTGGTGTGCGCTCGACCAGCCCTGATACCCGCATGAACAATATGCCGCGCTTCGGGGCTGACGGCTTGCTCGACGCCAAGCAGATCCGCAACGTCGCCGGCTTCGTGCTGTCGCTGTCGGGCAGCTCGGTGAAGGGGGCCGATATCCAGGCGGGCAAGCAGATCTTCGCCGAGAACTGCACCGCCTGCCATGGCGAGGATGCCAAGGGCAGCCAGGCGCTGGGCGCTCCCAATTTGACTGACAAGGTCTGGCTCTATGGCGGCGACGAGGCGTCGGTGATCAACACCATTACCTACGCTCATCGCGGCGTCATGCCGACCTGGGGCGGCAAGCTCGATCCGGTGACCATCAAGTCGCTGGCGATCTATGTTCACGACCTCGGCGGCGGTACCTGAACCCTCGCCTCTTCAAGTGAGCGGCGACGACGGCGGGTAGAGCCCGCCGTCGTCTGTTGCAAGGCCCGGAGCGTGCAGGACGGTGTTGCCGAACTCGCGGTTCGGTCCTCGGTCTTTTTATGCTAATGTGCTAATAATAGAGGCAATTGCTTATTGGGTCGGCCGCTCTGACGGAAGGCGGTCTCCGGGAGACGAAGACAACATGCGGGTCGACGAGAACGTGACGACCGGAGGCGACAACTATTACGCTGCCGCCAAGAAGAATTATCCGGCGGCGGTCAGTGGCCGTCTCAGGACCATCAAGTGGTCCGTGCTGATCATCGCGCTCGGCATCTACTATTTCCTGCCCTTCATCCGTTGGGATCGCGGCCCGGACGCGCCGGGCCAGGCGGTGCTGATCGACATGGCTGGCCGCAAGGCCTATTTCTTCGGCGTGGAAATCTGGCCGCAGGAGGTCTACTACCTCACCGGCCTCCTGGTGCTCGCCTCGATTGCCCTGTTCTTGATGAACGCGGTGGCCGGTCGCGTCTGGTGCGGCTATCTCTGCCCGCAAACCGTATGGACCGACCTGTTCTTTGCTGTCGAGCGCTGGATCGAGGGTGACCGGCGCGACCGCATCCTGATGGACCGCGCGCCGATGAGCGTCGGCAAGTTCCTGCGCAGGGCGGCAAAGCACATCATCTGGCTGCTGATCGCGGTCGGTACGGGTGGTGCCTGGGTGCTCTATTTCGGTGACGCGCCGACCATCGTGAAGGACACGCTCACCGGCAACGCCGCGACGATCGTCTATATCTGGATCGGCATCCTGACCTTCACCACCTATTCGCTGGCCGGCTTCATGCGCGAGCAGGTCTGCCTCTACATGTGCCCCTGGCCGCGTATCCAGGCAGCCCTGACCGACGAGTGGGCGCTCAACGTGACCTATCGCACCGATCGCGGCGAGCCTCGCAAGTCGGTGAGGATCGGTGAGCGGGCGAAGGCGGCAGGCGAGCCAGTCGGCGACTGCATCGATTGCAAAGCCTGTGTGCAGGTTTGTCCCACTGGCGTGGACATTCGCGAAGGCCTTCAGCTCGGCTGCATTCAATGCGGTCTCTGTATCGACGCCTGCGATACGGTGATGAAGAAGGTTGGCCGCGAGCCGGGGCTGATCGGCTACGACACCGACATGAACATTGCCCGTCGCAGCGAAGGCAAGCCGCCGATCTATCGCATCGTGCGGCCGCGCACCGTGCTTTATGCGGCACTGATCGTCATCATTGGCGGCATCATGGTCTACACGCTCGCCAACCGTGCCTTCCAGGGGGTCAGCGTATTGCACGATCGCAACCCGCTCTACGTCAACCTGTCCGACGGCGGCACCCGCAACGGCTATACGGTGCGCCTGATCAACAAGCGCCCCAACGAGCGGCACTTTGCGCTCACCGTATCCGGTCTGCCGGAAGGCTTTACGGTGGAGGCCCAGGGCGTCGCGGCGGCCAGCGGCAAACCGGTGGTCGAGGTGCCTGCCGATACGACGCGCGAACTGCGTGTGCTAGTCATGGTGCCGAGCGGCATTACGCTGCCGGCGTCGACACCAATCGAGTTCTATATCGTCGATACCGAAAATGGCGAGAAAGCCGCTACGTCCGACTTCTTTAAAACCGCAGCTGCCAACTGAGCTGAACCGGCCGCGGAGTAGCGTCTGCGAGGTTGCGAACATCTCGCAAAAGGCAGATGCTTCGGCTTGACCAAGAAGGAGACCAACGCAATGACTGCTACCACCGAGGTCGTGCGCGGCCGCCGCTTGACCGGGCGAGGCGTCTTTCTCTGGTTGTTCGCCTTCTTTGGGGTGGTGTTCGCGGTGAACGGCGCCTTCGTCTATTTCGCCGAGTCGACGTTCCCCGGCCTCGAAGTGGAATCGAGCTACAAGGCCGGCCAGGAATTCGAGGGTGAGGTTCTCGCGGGAAAAGCTCAGGCGGATCGCGGTTGGGCGGTAGATGCCGCCGTTCGCCCGGCGGGTGACGACGCCTCCGTCGAGGTTCATTTCCGCGACAAGGCGGGAGCCGATCTTCACGGTCTCGACGTGCGCGTCAGCCTCATCCATGCCGTTGATCCGGATCACGACCATTCGGCCAGCCTGCCAGAGGTGGCGAGCGGTATCTACCGCGCAGTCCTGCCGAAGGTACAGACCGGCATGTGGAGTCTGACGATCGAGGCCTACAAGGGCAATGAGCGGCTGTTCATGAGCCGCAACCAGCTCCGCCTCGTCCGCTGAGGAAGGGAGAGACTGTGAACATCGCGGTGGATGTTGGCCCTCTCGAGGACGGACCGACGGGTCAGCCTGTCGGTCACGATTGGGACGCCTATACCGTGGCCGATCGGGATGGCAACCGCCGCATGGAGCTTGCTGTCGAGGGCATCACCTGCGCCGCCTGCCTGACCGATATCGAGCGTGGTCTCCGCCGCCTGCCGGGTGTGGTCGGGGCGCGCGTCAATGTGAGCAACCGCCGGACCTCCGTGGTCTTCTCGCCGGAGAAGGTAACGCCTCTTGCCATCTTGGAGCGCATGGCGGCGATCGGCTATCCGGCTCAACCCTTTGATCCGGCCATGCGGCGCGACAATCGCTCCGCCGAGGCGCGCGAGCTTCTGAAATGCATGGGCGTCGCCGGTTTCGGCGCCATGAACGTCATGCTGATGTCGGTATCGGTCTGGTCCGGCAACGTCACCGACATCACGCCGGAGACCCGCGATTTTTTCCATTTCATGAGCGCGCTCATTGCGCTTCCGACGGTCGCCTACGCCGCTCGTCCGTTTTTCCGAAGCGCCTTTGCTGCCATCCGCCGCCGATCGCTCAACATGGACGTGCCCATTTCGGTCGGCGTCTGCCTCGCCATGGGCCTTTCCATCTTCAATACGCTGACCCACGCTCTGGAGGCCTATTTCGACAGCGCGCTGATGCTGCTGTTCTTCCTGCTGCTCGGCCGCTTCCTCGACGAGAACATGCGGCGGCGCACGGCGGTCGAAGCCGAAACGCTGGCGACGCTGCGCGCCGATTCGGCGCTGAAGCGTGGCGACGACGATAAATTGGTGCGCGTTCCCCTCAGCGCCGTCCGCCCCGGCGATATCGTGGTGGTCAGGCCCGGAGAGCGGGTCCCGGTCGATGGCGAGGTGCTTTTCGGTCGGTCCGACGTCGATCGCAGTCTGGTCACCGGAGAGACGCTGCCAGTATCCGTCGCACCCGGTGACATCGTGCACGCCGGTACGCTGAATGGCGTCGGTCTGCTGACCATCGTCGTTACCGCCGCGGTCGAAGGCACGCTGATGGCCGAGATCGAACGGCTGATCGGCGAGGCGCAATCGGCCAAGTCCGGTGCGCTTCGTCTGGCCGATCGCGCGGCCCGGGCCTATGCGCCGGTGGTTCATTCCTCGGCTTTTCTCACCGCCTCGGGATGGCTGATCGCCGGCGCCAGCTGGCATACGGCGCTGATCAATGCCATCGCCGTTCTGATCATCACCTGCCCCTGCGCGCTGGCGCTCGCCGTGCCGGCGGTTCAGGTCACGGCGGCGGGGCGCTTCTTCCGCAATGGCATCCTGCTCAACGCCGGTGATGCCATCGAGCGTCTCGCCCGCGTTGACGTGATCGTCTTCGACAAGACGGGCACGCTGACCAGCCCCGAGCCGCTGCTGGCCAACCGGGCCGACGTGTCCGGCAATCTGCTTGAACTCGCCGGTCGCCTGGCCCGCTCCAGCCGTCATCCGCTGGCCGAAGCGCTGGCGCGGGCTTCCGGCGCGACGGGAACCATCGATGGCTCGCGCGAGGTAACGGGCGAGGGCGTCATGGTGGATCTGGCCGAGCGGACGCTGCGACTCGGCTCGCTTTCCTTCTGCGGTATCGCCGATGAGGTTGCCGATCCCGTGCGCGCTGCCTATCCCGATGCCTCGCTGATCGCCTTTTCGAGTGGGGATCGGACGGCGGTATTCGCCTTTGCTCAGCGCCTCAAGGCAGACGCTATCGAAGTCGCCGCGGAGCTCCGGATCAAGGGCTATCGCCTGATGATCCTGTCGGGCGATCGTGCAGCGGCCGTTGCCACCGTCGCGGAGAAGCTCGGCATTGCCGAATGGCAAGCCGAGGTCGATCCGGCCGGCAAGATCGCGCGGCTCGACGCAATGAAGGCGGAGGGACGAAGGGTGCTGATGGTTGGCGACGGCCTCAACGACGCGCCTTCGCTGGCCGCCGCCCACGTGTCGCTGTCGCCCGTCTCCGCCGCGCATCTGGCGCAGGCGGCGTCCGACGCCGTCTTCCTCAGCGATCATTTGAAGCCGGTGATCGTCGCCCTCGACGTTTCCCGCGCTGCCTATCGCCTGATGAAGCAAAATCTTTGGACGGCGGTGGTCTATAATCTGATTGCCGTGCCGATCGCCGTGCTTGGCTATGTCACGCCGCTGATTGCCGCGGCCGCCATGTCGGGCTCATCGCTGATAGTCACCTTGAATGCGTTGCGCCTCCGCCGTGTCGCAACGCCACCTGCCGAACGGCCGCCGGAGGCAGTTGCCGCGGCTCGTGAGGATCAAGCCCGGGAGCCGGCATGAGCGTTCTCGTCTATCTCGTGCCCGCCGCGCTTCTCCTGGGCCTTCTCGGCCTCGCCGGTTTCATGTGGTCGCTGAAAACCGGGCAGTATGAAGATCTCGAAGGCGCCGCCTGGCGTATCCTTGAAGACGACGACATTGAAGACGCCCCGGAGGATCCTCCCGAGGGCGCGCGCGGCCACGTTCCGGAAGGCGAAGAACGGCGCAAGGGCTGACGGCCATATCGCCGCTCAGGCTAACTTTCAGATATCCAAATGAAAACGGGACCGGCCATGAGCCAGTCCCGCATTGTCTCGTTCTCGTATCCGCTTGCCGTCAGCCGCCAGCGGCGCTGAAGATCTGCTGGCGGACGGCCTTCTCAACCTCAGGGACGCTCGGCTCGGAGAACGGCAGGCTGAGGGTCTCCCAAACGTCGACCAGAGCGTCGCGTAGATGCTCGATGACCACGTCGTTGTGGAAGGGCGTCGGCGTGACTCGGAGCCGTTCGGTGCCGCGCGGCACTGTCGGGTAGTTGATCGGCTGAATGTAGATGCCGTGCTTCTCGAGAAGGATATCGGTCGCCTTCTTGCAAAGGTCGGGATTGCCGACCAGCACCGGCACGATATGCGTCACCGAAGGCATGACCGGCAGCCCGGCAGCTCTCAGGACCGCCTTGGTGCGGGCAGCCTGCCGCTGATGCGCTTCGCGCTCGACGCGGCTTTCCTTGAGGTGGCGGATCGAGGCCGTCGCGGCGGCACAGAGGCCGGGCGGCAGCGCCGTCGTAAAAATAAAGCCGGGGGCGTAGGAGCGGACGGCGTCCACCAGCGATTTCTTGCCGGTGATATAGCCTCCCATCACGCCGAAGCCCTTGGCCAGCGTGCCTTCGATCACGTCCATGCGGTCCATGACCCCGTCGCGCTCGCAGATGCCGGCGCCACGGTTGCCATACATGCCAACGGCATGCACCTCGTCGATATAGGTGAAGGCGTTATACTTGTCGGCGAGATCGGCGATCTTCTCGATCGGCGCAACATCGCCGTCCATCGAATAGACGCTCTCGAAAACGATCAGCTTGGCTCGGTCGGGACCGGCGGCGATCAGCAATTCCTCGAGATGGTTGAGGTCGTTGTGGCGCCAGATCTGCTTGGAGACACCCGACGAGCGTACGCCATGGATCATCGAGGCATGGTTGAGGGCATCAGACAGGATCAGGCAGTTGGGCAGCAGCTTGGCGATGGTTGAGATCGCCGCCTCGTTGGAGACGTAGCCGGAGGTGAACACCAGCGCCGCTTCCTTGCCGTGCAAATCGGCAAGCTCGTGCTCAAGCTGAACCAGCGGATGATTGGTGCCGGAAATATTGCGCGTGCCACCAGCACCGGCGCCCATCGCCTCGGTAGCGGAGGTCATGGCACCAATCACCTTGGGGTGCTGGCCCATGCCAAGATAGTCGTTGGAACACCATACGGTGATCTCGCGTGTCTCGCCGCCGTGATGCCAAAGAGCGGTAGGAAACCGTCCGGCTATCCGCTCCAGTTCGGCGAATACGCGATAGCGCTTCTCGTCCTGCAGGGCCTGGACGGCACTCTCGAACACCGCATCATAGTTCATGATTGACCAAATCCCTCCGACGCCCGGCAGACCGTGCGTCTATCCGTGGGCGGATCGCCTTGCTTTAGATCGACGGTCCGACGTCTTTTCACCTACGACAACCTACGCACATTGCCGTGCACCGCCCTTGATTACGATCAAACCATATACTGTCTTGATCAATCACTTTGGCGAAGGGGCAAGTAAGCCATCGATGTCCATGCGTGGTCACAGCTTTTTGAACGGGTCCAAAAACCCGACGCATCTGTCTGAAACTAAAGCACGGCATCGACCAAGTCTCAAGCGGTTTCATCGGCGGCTCATCCGCTGGAGGGCAGCACCGGCAAGGCCGACCAGCCCAGCCAATCTTTGGTCGCAAAATGCGGCTGGTCGTTGTTAAGGTGGCTCCGCCTAACTGCTTTTTCACCTTTGACTGCTATGAGGAAGTGGAAGGAGTATGCCGGTGCAGCTTGATCTGTCATCCCTGACCTTTCTGGTCGTGGAAGATAGCGCCTACATGCGCACGATCCTAAGGACGATGCTGCAAGGCTTCGGCGCGCGCCGCATCGTGGAGGCGGAAGACGGCGCCTCGGGTCTGGAGGCGATGGACCGTGCCAATCCGGACATTCTCATTCTCGACTGGGTGATGCCGATCCTCGATGGCGCCGACATGGTGCGGATGATCCGTGTACCGTCCAATCCCTTTGCCTACATTCCGATCATCATGGTCACCGGCCACACCGAGCGCAGCCGGATCATCGAGGCCCGCCGGCTCGGCATCCACGAGCTGTTGTGCAAGCCGATCTCGGCCAAGTCGCTTTATCAGCGCATCCAGTCGGTGGTGCTTGCGCCGCGCGATTTCGTCAAGACGCCGACCTACTTCGGCCCGGCACCGCGCGAAATTCGCAATCGCCAGAATATCTGGCAGGCCAAGCCCGGAGAAAAGGCCGCTTCCTGAAGCGGTTCCTTTGTCGGCGGCTGCAACTCTTTGCCTCGCTCCGAGTTAATGAAGCTATCGACGGTCCGTTTTTTTTGCCGCAATTCGCGCGGGCCAGCCGTCTCTCCGGAGGCACGACATGGTACGCAACTTCAGTTTTCCGGCTCTTCTGGTTGCGGTCTCGGCGGTGTCCGGTCTCTCATTGACGGCTGGTGCCGTCGAGGCTTCCTCTTGGACCCCGCAAGGCGCTCCCGCCTGCCTGGTTGGACTTGGCTCTGGCGATGGTTCTCCCGTCTGGTCGCAGCTCGACGTGACGTCAAGCCGTAGCGTCGATCTCGATCTTACCGACGGTGCCGGCCTGACGGTTGCTTGCGGCACGTTCTCGGCGCCTAAAGTCCGACCGACGACGGTCGCCGTTCCCGTGAGGGGTGGAGATCCATCGGCCAAGGGAGACTTTGGCTCGCTCTGAGGGACTGGCGTCAACCGGTCGGTACAGGGAAGGCGCTGTCAAGCCGCTCGAAGCGCACGCCTTTGGCCACCAGTTTGCGAATCCCCTCGGCCACGCCAGCCCCCGCCGGTCGTTCGGGGTGATTGATGTGAGCAATGATCACAGCGCCGGGCTTGGCGGCGGCTATGCGTTTGCTCACCGTAGCTGCCGGCAGCGAAGCACCGACATCGGCGTTGAGAGAATAGCCGGCGATCCGATATCCGAGCTGCCCGATGAGTTCGACGGCGTCGCGGCTGTAACGGGCCGAGGCGTCGCGATACCAGACCGGCGCCTGACCGAAGGTTGCGGTTACCGCAGCCGCTCCCCCCAGGACTTCCTGTGAAACCGCCGTGAGCGATCCGGCCGTCGGCAGACCAAAGACAGTCGGTTGATCGGTGATGGCCGGTACGTGATTCTCACCGTGATTTTCGATCTCGAAGAGGTCGGAATGGGCCAGAAGCAACGACACCGTCGCAGCGTTACGCTTCAGCCAGCGATGAGTAACGAACAGTGTGGCCGGTACGCGATCGGCGATCAGCTCATCAAGGATGCGGCTGTCGACGGCCCCTGAACAAGCATCAAAAGTGAGCGCCACGGCCTGATCGCCGGCCGGCAGAACCATGCGTGGCTCGACATCGCCAGCCAGAACGGGAGAAGCCGCCAAAGCGACGAAGGAAAAAAGAACCAGGAACCGCATTGCTCGACTCTCGACCAGCCTGACGGCGCGTCGATGCGCCGCCGGATTGTCAAAATCAAGGCCTCTGTCGTGCCGCCAAAATTCTGCACGCAACGCCCCGCAATTGCCCTCGGCGGTTTACCTGAAGCAGCCAATCAGGCTCAAACGCCTTTTCGGCTTTGCCTTCATCGGTCTCGGTGCCTTCTTTATCTTCAAAGGACCGATCCGCCTTCGATCAGCTTTGGGTCGGGATACCGGCTTTCTGGGCGGAAGCGTTGGCAACGATCACCGGATTGCCGGGAGCAAGCGTCAGCGCCTCGGCAAACAGCAGTTTCGCCGCGTCGCGATTGCCCCGGTACCACTGCGACCATCCCATATTATTGACCACCTCGCCGCGCCGTCCGGCGATGGCGATCACCTGGGCGTAGGCCCTGTCGGCGGCATCGAACCGGCCTAGACGATCGGAGGCGGCGGCAAAGCCAAGCCAAGCCTCTGGATCCAAGGGATCCTTGGCAAGGGCGGCTCGAAACGTGCGCTCGGCGCCGGCAAAATCGTTCTGCCTGAAGGCTGCTTTGGCCCGGCTGCGCAAGGTCGCCTGCTGGCTCGCAAACTGCGAGTATTCCGGTCCGCCGTCGATCAGCGTGTCCTCGAAGGCAGTACTGCACGCGCTGAGTGGTATTGAGAGGAGAAGCGCTAGTGCTGGTAGAAGAATAGAACGATCCATGATGCATACCTTAGTGGATCATTCGACCCTAGAAGATACGGCATAAGGCTGCGTCAAGAATCCCTATTCAATTTTACGAAGATACTGGATCAAAGTAATTATTGGGTTGGGGCCACACGTATTGATTTCATGGAGGATCGGTACAATCAACTGGCCAATACCCACGCCACGCGTCTCGATGGCCGACAGCGCCGAAGCGGAGCAGGCCAGCGACAAAGCGGGTGATGGTGCGCGTCGTCGATGCTTCCGGCGCAACGCCGATCGATTAACTGTTGAACTTCACGATCACCGGCCAGATGGCAATGAACAGCACCACCGGCAGGATGCAGGCCGTGACTGGCACCGATAGCTTGGCCGGCAAGGCGTAGGCCTTTTCCTCGGCGGCGGACAGGCGTTGGTGGCGCATGTCTTCGGAGAAGACGCGGAGCGCATCGGAAAGGCTCGAACCCAGCTCGCGCGACTGTTGCAGCAGCGTTGCAAAGGCGCGCACTTCCGGCACGCCGACGCGGTCTGCCAGCGTTTGCAACGCAAGCTCCATCTGTCGCCCGGCTCGAACCTCAAGGCAGAGCACCTGGAGATTGACGCCAAGCGCCGGATACATCGGCGCCAGTTCCTGCGTTACCCGTTCAAGTCCGGCCTCCATCGAGAGGCCGGCGTTGGCGCAGATGCCCATCAGATCCATGAAATCGGGAAAGGCAATGCGGTTCTGCCGCAGCACGGCCTTGGCAAGCCGATCGACGTAGAGGCTCGGCCCGAGATAGCCGGCGATCGCCGAGACGAGCAGGCCAACGAGCAGCGTCGTCGTCTTGGGCTCCCTGCCGGTGACGGTGAGAAGCAGAAGGACGACGAGCGGCAGCCCGACGGCACCGACCAGGCGGGCAAGGAAGAACAGCCCCACGGCGTGGGGTGAAAACAGGCCGGCTCGGATCATCCGCTGGCGGGCCACCTTGATCTTGCCAGCGTCACCACTGCCGAAGATGCCGTTTGCCTGGGTGATGAATTTCTCCAACGTCGGAGACAGACGGTCGCTTTCCGCTGCGAGGCCGAGAGCCGACAGCGGATCATCGCCCGCCTCATCGCCAGCCGCCTCACGCTTCGATGTCGGCAGGTCGACCTTGAGGCGCCGCTTGAGGCGTTGTCGGCGTTTAAACGACCCGGTCACCGCCGCGGCGATGGCCGCCAGCATGGCGATGACCGCCGCCAGCGCCACGAGTTCGGGGCGGGCGATTGCAAGATCGAGAAGAAGGCGGACGACGTCAGGCATCAGGACCTCAGAAGCGGAAGCTGATCATCTTCTTCATCATCAGGTTGCCGACGCCGAGCCAGGTGGCGGCGCCGACCAATCCCCAAGTGGTCATCGGCTTGCCCCAGACCGAACCGTAATAGTTCGGCGACATGAAGTTGAGGGCGACGAACAGCAGGATTGGCATGGCGGTCAAGAAGATGGCCGAGATTCGCCCCTCGGCTGAGATGGCGCGGATCTTGCGCCGCATCTTGATGCGTTGGCGGATCACGTCGGTGAGGTTCTGCAGAATTTCGCGCAGGTTGCCGCCGGTGGACGATTGGATCGACACGGCTGTGACGAACAGCGGCAGATCTTCCTGGCCGACGCGGGCCTGCATGTTGGTGAGCGCCGTCACAAGATCGGCGCCGTAGGTTACCTCGTCGGTCATCATGCCGAATTCCGTGCCGATCGGATCGGGCATCTCGCGCGCCACCATGGACATGGCCACCGGCACCGGATGGCCGGCCTTCAGACTACGGACGATCAGCTCGATCGCCTCGGGAAATTGCAGCGCGAATTTCATTTGCCGTCGGTTCCGCCGGATGCGGAGCACCATGATCGGCAGGATGAACCCGCCGACGGGCAGCGCGACGGCAGTCTTGATCAGGTTGTGACCGGTAAAATTGAAGACCAGGCCGGCGATGATGAAGCCAGTTGCGGCAAACAGCAGTGTCAGCTTGGTCAGACCGATGGTGATGCCGCACTGGACGATCAGTTGGCCGAGCCAGGCCAGGTGCCGAGGCATGCCGCCCGCGGCGGTGAGGCCGCGCTCCCGCCGGAGCATTACCATCACTTCCTGCCGGTTGGCGTCGGGGGCGGACACCCGGAGCCGGCGGTTGACCTGACGGCGGTCGGCGCCGGCGTTCACGGTCAGCAGGTACACCGCTTCGGCCAGGAAGGCGGCGGCGAAGCCAGCGAAGGCGTAGAAGAGATAGATCTCGTTCATGCCGGCCTCACACGAGCGGTTTGGTGGGATCGAAATAGGCACTCGGCACGGAAATCCCCTTGGCGACGAGATCGTCGAGGAAGCGCGGCCTTATGCCCGTGGCGCGGAACTCGCCGACAACCGTGCCGTCCGCTTCGGTACGCAGGCGGTTGAAGCGGAAGATTTCCTGCATCTGGATGATGTCGCCCTCCATGCCGGTGATTTCGGAAATGGAGGTGACGCGGCGCTTGCCGTCGGAAAGGCGGGTCAGTTGCAGGATCAGCCGGATGGCCGAGGCGATCTGCGAGCGGATGGAAGCGACGGTCATCGGCATGCCGGTCATGCCCAGCATCTGCTCAAGGCGGGCGATGGCGTCGCGCGGCGTATTGGCGTGAATGGTGGCCATCGACCCCTCATGGCCGGTGTTCATGGCCTGCAGCATGTCGAAGGCCTCTTCGCCACGGCACTCGCCGAGAATGACGCGATCTGGCCGCATGCGCAGCGCGTTCTTGACGAGATCGCGCTGACGGATCTCGCCATGTCCCTCGGTATTGGCCGGCCGCGTCTCCATGCGGGCGACATGCGGCTGCTGCAGTTGCAGCTCCGCCGCGTCCTCGATGGTGATGAGGCGCTCGTCCGGTGCGATAAAGGCCGAGAGGGCGTTGAGCATCGTCGTCTTGCCGGTGCCGGTGCCACCTGATATCAGCGTGGTGACGCGGGCATTGACCGCCGCGGCCATCAGCTCGCCCATCGGCTTGGCCAGCGCGCCGACGTCGATCAGGCGGTCGAGGGATAGTTTCTTCTTGGCGAACTTGCGGATGGAGACCAGCGGCCCGTCGACGGCGATCGGTCGGATCGCCGCGTTGAAGCGCGAGCCGTCGAGCATGCGCGCGTCGCAGGTCGGGTGGCTTTCATCGATGCGGCGGCCGACGGCGGCGACGATCTTGTTGATGATGCGCAGAAGATGCGCTTCGTCCTTGAAGGGAATGTTGATCGGCTCAAGCTTGCCGAAGCGTTCGACGAAACAGTTCTGGTGACCGTTGATCAGAACGTCGTTGATGGTGGGGTCGCGCATGATCGCTTCGAGCGGTCCGAGCCCCATCATCTCGTCGTAGACGGCGGTGACGAACTCACCGAACTCCTGTTCATTGAGAGCGAGCCGCTCCTCTGCGGCAAAGGTGCTCACATGTCCGTAGAGTTCACGCATCACCGCGTCGGGCGACAGCTTCTCGAGCTGGGACAGGTTGAGGTCTTCGATCAGGCGCTTATGCAGCTTGTCCTTGGCGGCGATCAGCTTTTCGTTGATCGGCTTGGGCAGCGGCAACGGCTCCATCTCACGGAGCGGCGCCACCTGGATCAGCGGCACGGTCGGCCGGTCAGCTGGTGGCGGCGCCGGCAGGTCGCTCGATGGCAGGGGCTGGAAGCGGCTACGCATGACGCTTGCCCTTGCTGAGGGTTGGCGCGTCGGTGCGTTTCAGCCGGGCGAGCAGCGATCGCAGCGACGCGGTCCAGGATGACGCGGTGAGTTCGGCGGGATCGGCGATGATCGTCCTGAGGTCGGAGATCACCCGGGAGTTGGGCGCCACCTCGCCGAGCGGGCGGCCCTGATCGAGGGCTTCGCGCACCGCCTTGTAGTCGTTGGCAACCGAGCCGGCGAAGGCGTCGCCGAACAGCTCCTTGACCTCGGCGAGCGATACGCTGGGGCTGCCCTTGGCGTCGACGCGGTTGATGATGACGCCGAAGCGGGCGTCCTTATGCACGCGTTCCTTGACGGCGTGGGTGAGCCGTTGCGCCTGTCTGAGGGCCGGTACCGTCATCTCGGTGATCAGGAAGACGTGGTCGGAACCCTGCAGCACGGTGTCGGTCCAGGGGAACCAAGTGCGCGGCAGATCGATCACCACATTGTCGAAGTGGCCGGCCACCAGATCGAGCAGACGGCCGACGATTTCAGGCCGATAGCTGCGCATTTCCCACGGGCAGGGCGGCGCCGATACGATGGCGAGACCCGATTTGTGCCGGCTCAGCATGACGTCGAGCAGTTTGCGGTCGAGCCGGTCGGGCTGGTTTTCGATTTCGGCAATATCGAAGTGCGCTTCGAGGTCGAAATACTCGGCGCAAGAGCCATGCTGCAGGTTGAGGTCGACGACACAGGTCGTCTGATGACGCCGCGCTGCCGCCTCGTGAAGCAACATGGCCGCCTGCAAGGCAAGGGTCGTGTTGCCGACTCCGCCAGCCGCCGGCAGGAAGGTATAGATCCGGGAATCCGGGGAAGCGTCCGCCTCGTCGCGCCCGAGACGGGTCAGCGTGTGGGCGAGGTCGGACGGCACCACCGGCTTCACCAGGAATTCGTGCAGTCTCAGGCGCAGGAATCCGCGCGCCACTTCCGCGTCGAAAACCCCTGTGACGGCGAGAAAGCGGACCGATGGGCCGGCCTGTCGATAGAGTTCGGAAAGGCCGGCGACCGGTCCGTCGGGGAAGGCGTCGAGGTCAGGAACGACGAGACCGCAAGCCGGATCGGCCAGTTCGCCGGAGAGCTTGTCGGGTGCCCGCACCTTGAGATCACCGACGTTGGCGCCAGACGCCCTCAGCGCATCGGCAACCACAACGGCAAAATCCTTGTCGGTGGTGACGACGACGACAGTACCGAAGTTGATCGAGGGAGCGGCCATCAGGATCACCGTACTGGCAGGTCGAGAATATAGCCGCCGGTCGAGGCGCCGTTGGCAGCGAGATAGGCGGCGGTGTCGCGCGGCGTTTCGGCGTTGCCACGCGCGAAAACGTCGAGATCGCTGCCGGGCAGTGCCCGGTCGAATGGCGTGGCGATGCTGCTGCCGGCCCCCAATGGGTCGACGATGTGGGGCGTTACGATGATGACGAGGTCGGTTTCCGCGCGCTTATAAGCGGTGGAGCGGAACAGGTTGCCGAGCACCGGTACCGAGCCGAGCCAGGGCACGCGGTTGTTGGACACCGAACGCGAATTGGTGAGCAGGCCGGCCATGACGAAGCTTTGGCCGTCGCGCAGTTCCAGCGTCGAGTCCGAGCGGCGCACCTTGAGGCCGGGAATGGTGATGCCGTTGATGGTGACGGCGGCCGAATAGTCGATCTCGCTCACCTCCGGCTTGATATTGAGATGGATGAGACCGTTGGGCGCCACCGTCGGGGTGAAATCGAGGCCGACGCCGAACTTCTTGAATTCGACGGAGATGGACTGGTTGTCGCCGGCCACCGGCACCGGAAACTCGCCGCCCGCCAGGAAACTCGACGTCTGGCCGGACAGCGCGACGAGGTTGGGCTCGGCGAGCGATCGAACGAGGCCGCGTGCTTCGAGCGCCTGCACCACCATATCGACTGAGAGACCGCCCGACAGGACCTGGCTGACGATTTCGCCGAACGGCGTCGAACCGGAGGCGAGCGTCGACGAGCCGACCCCGATGGAGATGCCATCGCTTTGCATCGCCCATCCGAGGCCGAGCTCGCGGTTGGCCGAGCGGGTCGCCTCCAGAAAACGCACCTTGAGCTGCACTTGCTTGCCGCCGCCGATGTCGACGGTGTTGACCACTTTCTCGCCGCCGAACTCCTTGGCAATGGCGCCGGCCTCGTCGATGGTCTTCTGGTCGGCCGCCGTTCCGGACAGCAGGATCGAGCCGTTGGCCGAGGAAACGTCGACCCGGGCATTGGGCAGTTTCCGCTCCAGCGCCGTCTGCAGCCGGTCGGTGTGCAGGGCGATTTCGAAGTCGGCGGCGCCGACCACGTTACGCTCCTTGTCAAACAGCACGATACCGGTGACGCCGCCCTTCGAGCCGAGCACCATGAACGACTTGTCGGTCAGCGGCCAGGCGTCGGCCAGTGCCGGATCGCCGACGACGATCTCCGAGAAGGCGGCTGTCGTTTCGATCATCTGCGGCACGCCCTTGGCGATCGAGAACGACTGGCCGGAGGTGGCCGAGGTCATGCGGATCGGCTGCGCGGCATCGGCCGGCAGGGCTGCGACAAGCACGATAGCAAGGAGCGCGACCAAGCGGAAGAACGCGCGCATCGGGAGGGTCATTGCGGAACTCCGGCAGTAGTCGGGGCAGCAGGGGCGGGGGAGGCGTCGGCAACCGGCACGACAGGCGCAGCGGGCGCCTCCAGCGGCGTCACGCGACGGGTCGGGCCGCCGTCCTTCACAGGTACGGAATACTGGGTGAGTTCGGTCGCCCGACGCACCCAAACCGTGGCATCGGTGACTGGCGGCGGGGCGGTCGGCGCCTCGGCTTTGGCATTTTCGGTCTTGCGGGCAGTGGTGAGGTCGGCAACGCCAATCGGCCGAAACGCGGCGGCGCGCACTTCACCGGCTTTTCTCAGCACCAGCGACAGGCTGCCGACATTCTGGGCCAGTACCAGTTTCTGTGCCGCTTCCGGCGATGCCTCGACAGTGACCGTATGGGCGACCACGGCCTCGGTGCTCTTCTCGTCGGCCATCTGATCGATCGACAGGATGCGCACGTCCTGCAGGATCACCTCGGCCACATCGGCGGTGGTCAACACCACGTCGACCCGGTCGCCCGGCAACACCAAGCCGCCGACACCAGCAACATCGTTGACCCGGAGCGTCACGGCGCGGTTGCCGTCCGAAATCAGGCGCGACAGAGCGGCCCGCTCGCCGGGACCGGTCAGCTTGGAGGCAAACAGCGGTTCGCCCTGCTCCAGTGGGTAGAGCACGGTGCGGTCACCGTCCTTGAAGAGATCGTCGGCGGTGGCGAAGGCTCCGGGCGGCAGTGCGCTGTCCGCCCAAGGTATTTCGCGGACCGAACGCCGAGACAGCGGTGCACCGAAGCGGAGCGGTTCGGCGGCCACCACCAGCGTTCCCAAGGTCACCGACGGTCGTGACGCTTCGAGTTCCCTGAGGCGCGCCGCCGACGCGTTGTCGAGCCAGCGGCTGCCGGCCCAGACGGCACCGCCGCCGCAGGCGACGGCAAGCAGGATCATGACCTTGAAATTGACGCGCATCGGAACATTTTCTCCGGAGACGTCCAAGATAGCAGCTTCGCAATAAGGGCCGGTTCAATCGACGTGTGGCTTTTCCGCAATCAACTCAACGTTCTGTTAACCTCTCGGGTGCCGGTTCTTTGCCGGTTCGGCTTGCGGTGAGCTGGTGGGCGGACTAAGCCGGTCCAAGGCGATCCATCGGGCGACGGAGGGCAAAGTGTCGGCTTCTGAGGGCGTTTCAGGCATGGCCGCGGCAGGCGGCATTCTGACGATCAGCGTCGACGCCGTCGTCGCCAATTGGCGGAGCCTTGCCGCTCGTGTTGCGCCGGCCCGTCCGGCGGCCGTGGTCAAGGCCGACGCTTACGGGCTCGGCGCCGCGCCACTGGTTCGGCCGCTCTATGACGCCGGTTGTCGCGATTTCTTTGTGGTGGCTCTGTCGGAAGCCGATGCGCTTCGGCCGCTACTGCCGCTTGATGCGACGATCTACGTGCTGAATGGTCTGCTGCCGGGCACGACCGCCGCTTATGGCGACGGCATCCTGCCGGTCCTGAACTCGCTTGCCCAGTGTCGGGCCTGGGCCGAGGCCAAACGCGGCGGCCGGCCGTCGGTCGTTCAGGTCGACACGGGCATGTCACGCCTCGGACTAGATGTTGCCGAGCAGCAGGCGCTCGCCGGCGATCCCGGCTTGCTCTCTGCCGCCGGTGCCCGCCTCATCATGAGCCACCTTGCCTGTGCCGATGAACCGGACAAACCGGCGAGTGGCGAGCAACTCGCCGCCTTCCGGGCGGCTCGCCAACGGCTGCCCGGCCTTGCCGGTTCGCTCGCCGCCTCAAGCGGCATCTTCCTGGGGCCGGACTATCATTTCGATCTCTGTCGTCCCGGCGCCTCGCTCTACGGCATCGAGACCAGCCCGCTCGCCGTGGGCATCAAGCCGGTGGTCGATCTTCGGGTGCGCGTCGCCCAGCTCCGCAAGATCGAGGCGGGCACCTCGGTCGGCTATGGCTATACATTCCGGGCCAGTCGGACGACGCGCCTCGCCACGCTGGCGACGGGATACGCCGACGGCTGGTGGCGGCGCTTCTCGAATGGCGCTGGCGCCGCCTATTTCGGCGACACGAGGCTGCCGTCGGTCGGTCGCGTCTCCATGGACAGCTTCTCGGTGGATGTCAGCGCCCTGCCTGAGGGTGCGCTCGCCGAGGGCGATCTCCTCGAGCTGATCGGTCCGCACCAGAGCGTCGACGAGGTTGCCCGCGCCGCCGGCACCATCGGCTACGAGGTTTTGACCGCGCTCGGCCATCGCTATCATCGCGTCTATCGCTGAGGTCTCAGGGCCGCGCGATCACCGCGAAGGCGGTGGCGCCACCTGCCCATGAACCACCGGTTCTGAAGTCGGCAATCTCTACAGTCGAGTAGCCGGCAGCCATCACCTCTTCGATGATGCTGGCCGGCGTATAGTACTGCATCCAGTTGTAGACCTGGAAGGTGTGGTCGGGTGCTGCGATGAGATAGCGGTCAAGACCGATTGCCTCGTCCCGATAGACCAGCGTCGACTTGAGGCCGACATACTCACCGGGTGCCCAAAAGCCGTTCATGAGGCGAGATTCGAGGGTCGTCCCCTCGGAGATCTCGGCGAGCATTCCCGTCGAGAAGACATCGAACACGAAGACGCCATTTGGCTTCAGCGCGGCTTTGACCTTGTCGAGGAGGAGACGGCGTTTGCTTGGCGCCATGGCGCAGAAGTCGCCATAGATCAGAGTGACGAGATCCTGATTGCCGACAAACTCGTCTCGCAGGTAGTCGGCTTGCCGATAGTCGATGGAAAGGCCGGCCGCCTCCGCTGCCTTGCGGGCGTAAGCCAGAGAGTTGCCTGAAAAATCGAGGCCGGTAACCACCGCACCCCGTTTGGCATAACGAGCGGTGTAAAGACCTGGCCCGCATCCGAGATCGGTGACGGAAGCGCCGGTGAAAGGAAAGCGCCGGTCCAACCAGCCAACGAAGGCATCAATGGTGCTTTTCCGCCGCGAGGCGAAGTCATTGGTTTCATCAAGATGAAAGCGCAGCATCTCGCTGGCGATATGCGGATCCGTCCACAGCGTCTCGGTGGTCGAAACGGAGAAGGGGGCTGGGCGGGCGAGGAGGTCAGCGAGGACGTCATACATGATGGCGCCAGGATAGGCGCCGCGCACGCGCGGTAAAAGAGAGCAATTCCATTCCCGCCAAAAGACGGCGGCCGCATCCCCAAGGGAGCGCGGCCGCCTTACTCAGTCATGTCGTTCGATCAGGGCTGCTTGCCGATGTAGGCGAGAATGCCGCCGTCGACATAGAGAATGTGGCCGTTGACGAAGTCCGACGCCGACGAGGCGAGGAACACTGCCGGTCCCTTGAGGTCGTCGGTGGTGCCCCAGCGGCCGGCCGGCGTCTTCGCGCGGATGAATGAGTCAAACGGATGGCCGGGCACGCGCAGCGGCGCGGTCTGCGGCGTTTCGACGTAGCCGGGGCCGATGCCATTGCACTGGATGTTGAAGGCGCCGTACTCGGAGGCGATGTTGCGGGTCAGCATCTTGAGCCCGCCCTTGGCCGCCGCGTAGGCCGACACCGTCTCGCGGCCGAGTTCGGACATCATCGAGCAGATGTTGATGATCTTGCCGCTGCCCTTCTTCATCATGCCGGGGATCACCGCCTTGGCGACGATGAACGGCGCGGTGAGATCGATGTCGATCACCTGGCGGAAGTCCTTGACGTCCATCTCGTGCATGGGGATGCGTTTGATGATGCCGGCGTTGTTGACCAGGATGTCGATGGAGCCGAGATCCTTCTCGATGTCGGCCACCAGCTTCTGCACCGCCGGCTCGTCGGTGACGTCGGCGATATAGCCCCGAGCGTCGATGCCGGCCGCCTTGTAGGCGGCAAGGCCCTTGGCCAGGAACTCCTCGTTGATATCGTTGAAGGCGATGGTGGCGCCGGCCTCGGCCAGCGCGCTGGCCAGCGCGAAGCCGATGCCGTAGGAGGCGCCAGTGACCAGCGCCACCTTACCTTCAAGCGAGAATGCGTTCGGATAGGTCATTGCAGTCAATCCTTGCGGCTAAAGCATTTTCGAGCGAAGTGGATACCGGTTCGCGTGAAGAAAATGCGTTAACTCAATGCTCTAGGAAGGCGATCAGCGCAGGTTGCTGATGGCGATGTGATCCATGTCGTCGAAGGTCTGGTTCTCGCCACCCATCGCCCAGATGAAGGTATAGGCAGCGGTGCCGCAGCCGGCGTGGATCGACCAGGATGGCGAGATCACCGCCTGCTCGTTCTGCACCAGGATGTGGCGGGTCTGGTTGCCTTCGCCCATCATGTGGAAGACGGCCTGTCCCTCGGGGATGTTGAAGTAGGTGTAGATTTCCATGCGCCGCTCATGGGTGTGGGCGGGCATGGTGTTCCAGACGCTGCCGGGCGCCAGCTGGGTGAGGCCCATGGAGAGCTGGCAGGTTTCCAGGACGTCGGGATGGATGAACTGGTTGATGACGCGCTTGTTGGCAGTGGCCTCGTCGCCGAGCGGCTTCTTCTTGGCGTCGTTGATCGACAGGAAGGTGGTCTTGCAGGCTTTGTGGGCCGGGGCGGAGACCATGTAGAACTTGGCCGGCGATTTGGGGTCATCGCTTTTGAAGACGACGGACTTCGTGCCCTTGGTGATGTAGAGGCAGTCCTGGAAACCGAGGCGGAAAGTCTCGCCATCCGCCTGGATTGAGCCGGCGCCGCCGATATTGAAGATGCCGATCTCGCGGCGCTCCAGGATATAGGCCGTGCCGAAATTCTTCATGCAATCGATGCCCTTGTCGAGCGGCACCGCCTCGTTCACCGGCTTGCAGCCGAACGTGACCATGCGGTCAACGTGGGAGTAAACGGCGACCACCTGGTCATCGACATAGAGGTTTTCGATCAGGAATTCCGCGCGCATCTCCTCGGTGGTGTAGCGCTTGAAATCCTTTTGATTAGCCGAATAACGAATGTCCATTGGTGTCTCCAAGAATGATGGGGGATGGAAGGTCAGGCGAGAATCTTGACCACGACCTTCCGAACCTTGGTCGGCGCGCCGGCGACGCAGCCGGGGCGGTGAATGTCGGTGGGATGGAAGACGGCATAGGCGCCGGTGCCGAGCACGAGGTCGGTCTCATCAGTCACCGAGGCGAAGAACTGCACGTCACGGCCTTCGAAGAAATTCTCGGCCACCGGATTGGCGTGGGCGAGCGGCGCATAGCCAATCGCTTCACGGCCGCTGGCCACATACTGGATGTCGATGTAGCGGGCATGCGATTCGGGGCGCTTGTCGGCCTTTGGCGCCGTCTCATAGTCCTGGATCAACGCGAACATGCGGTCGCCGTCGATATCGACGCGACCGGCCGGCAGGGCGGAGATGTCGGTCCCGGCGAGGAACCTGAGGCCGCGCCGGATGTCTTCCGGCAGGTTTGCGGCATCGCGGTCGAGCGTGGCGATATGGCTGAGATACATCGGCTTCCTCCTGGAAGGGGGGCTGGGGCCGGCGTGCCGGCCCCTTGGTGGTTACTCCGCGACCTGCAGCCCTTCTGTGGGGGAGGCGGGAGCGGGCGCTGCGCCCTTGATACGCTTGGCCCACATGCCGGTCAAAATTGGCACCAGGATCGCCGTAATGAGGCAGGCGGCCGCGACCAGCGAGGTGGCGGCGGCGGCTGCCGGTTTGAAGGCAGGCACCATCTCGGCGATGATCATCGGGTTGGCGACGGCGGCGCCGGCGGTCGAGGAGGCCGCGAGGCCGGCGGTGCCGTTGCCGCCACCGATCAGCTTGTCGGCCAGCATCAGCGGAATGCCGGTGATGATGATGACGATGACGCCGAGCAGCAGGCCGCCGAGGCCGGTCTGAGCGATGACGTGCAGGTCGATGCCGTTACCGAGGGCGAAGCCGAAGAACGGGATCAGCGTGTGCACGCACTTGCCGAAGAATTCCTTCAGGTCCTTGTCGAGGTTGCCGAGCAGGAAACCGATCAGGAAGGGCAGCACCGCGCCGACGAACAGGTGTGGTTCGAAGGTGGCGACGCCGGCGGCGCCGAGAATGAACATCGACACCAGCGGACCGGATTCGATGGACATCAGGACGAAGGCGCCAGCCTCTTCCTTGGAGCCGTACTGCTGCATGACCGCCGCGTAGAGGCCGCCATTGGTCATATCCATGGCCGCGCAGATGGCGAGCGCCGAGAAGCCGGCGAACAGGCCCGACTGCACGCCTTCGAGCGGCAGGAACTGGGCGGCGGCGTAGGTGGCAGCCCAGGCGACCAGCGTCTTGACGACGACGAGATTGCCCGACTTGCGCAGCACGGTGCCGGTGGCCCGAAGGTCGATGGTAGCGCCCATGCAGAAGAACCAGACGGCGAGGATCGGCACGGTGCCGGAAATCAGGCCATTGGTGAAGGAGCCGAAATACTTGCCGGCTTCCGGATAGAAGGTCTTGCAGAGCGCGCCGAGGATCAGCGGCACCAGCATCAGGCCGCCAGGGATTTTGTCGATCGTCTTCTTGATGTTCATGGATCCAGTCCTCTCCAGCGTAAATTTGGATTGTTTATGCGGGCGGCGGGTTACCGGCGCCGGGCGATTTCGGGAGCGAAGACGTCGGGGGTGGCGTCCTTCGGTATGATGGCGCCGCGATGTTGCACGACCGCGCCGGCAACGACGTGGGCGCGACGCGCCGCTTCTGCCGGCGCAAGGCGGAGGCTGCGGCCAAGGAGGTAGGCGGCCGAGAAGCTGTCGCCGGCGGCCGTGGTATCGATCACCTTGTCGACGGTGATGGCGGGTACGGTTTCCACCTCGCCGCTATGGATCAGCGTGCATGGCTTGGCGCCGTCCTTGATCACCGTCTCGAGGCGCGGCAGCGCCCTGAAATGGGCGGCGCCGGCTTCGGGCGTCGGCTCGATGCCCAGCACGGCCAACTCTTCGACCGTCACCATGACGCGGCTCGCGAAAGCGATGACCTGTTCGTAGATGGCGCGGGTCGTCTCGACGTTTTCCCACAGGAGCGGCCGGTAGTTGCAATCGAAATCGATGGCAACGCCGTCACGGGAAAGTTCAGTGAGGCGGGCAATGAGCCGGGCACGGCTTTGCGGCTTCAGAACGGCGAGGCTGATGCCGGAGAGATAGATGTTGCTGTAGCCGGCAAGCGCTTCGAGAAGGGTCTCGGAACCCTCGGTCTCAAACGCTTCGCGAACAGCGGCCTCGCCACGCCAGTAGAAGAAGCGGCGCTCGCCGGCTGCGTCGGTCTTGATGAAGTAGAGACCCGGGCGGCGCCCCGGACGGCGCAAGACCAAGCGATCGCCGACACCTTGAGCGCGCCAGAAGGCCGCCATGGCATCACTGAACGGGTCGTCGCCAATGGCGCTCACATAATCGACGAAGGCGCCGAGCCCTTGACCAAGCCGCGCCATATAGGCCGCCGTGTTGAAGGTGTCGCCACCGAAGGATTGCGTGATGCCGCCGTCGGGCAACTCCTGCAGCTCGACCATGCACTCGCCGATGGCCGCCACGCGAATATCCTGGGTCACGTCATCCTCCGATTTTTTTGCCGGGTCGTTCCGAGCGGGCTGATTTCCCGGCTCGTTGTGGCCGCATCTCGTTGGCCGAAACATCTGAGTCTTGTCATCTCAAGTCAATACGCAATAATCCAATTCAAAATATAGCAATACCGAATAATACTAAAGTTTATATGAAAGATTATATTGTGATAGATTTGAGTTTAAATCTGCAGGGTCGAAATATTAAATCGGATATGCGAGCCGATGTCACAATATATACAATCTTATATATAAGATATATGAGGTATATGAATATGTTAAGGCAAAGAGATCAGCGCAGTCACATTTTGGACAAATTGGAAAAACTGCGGCACATTGCGCACGCGATCGCGCGATCGTCAGTTTGCACTTTTCAGGCGCTCGGTTTTGCTGATGCTGCCCATCGAGACGGTTTTGACCGACATACGTAGCGGCCCTGACCAAGCGCCCACACAACCACTCGGTACTAACCCGCTCTGATCTTTTTTATATATCTGATATACACAAGTTTGACTGCCGACTTGCCCTCGCTGGCGGACAGCCAGGGCAGGGCGGCTTCCAGTCGGGTCTTCGGGGCCGTCGGCAGCATATCAATTTGAACATCATGTGGGGCAGGCGCGATGACGGCATGGACGATGAACGACACGGGGCGATCGCCGGTAGCCAACCTGCCGACGGGCGAAACAGCCGCCCAGCTCGTTCATCGCCGGCTTCGTGACGACATCGTTTCCATGCGGCGCCGACCCGGCGATGTCATATTCGAAAAGGAAATCGCCCTTGAGGCGCGCGTCAGCCGGACGCCGGTTCGTGAGGCGCTGCTCCGCCTCGCCGATGAGAAGCTGATCGAGATCGTTTCCAAGTCCGGCACTATGGTTTCGCGCATTCCGGCCGAAATCCTGCCCGAGATCATCGTCGCTCGCGCCGCGCTGGAAGCGGTGACCGTGCGGGCAGCGGCCGAGAGTGCCAAAGGGTCCGACGTCGCCGGCCTCAGGGCGATCATCGAGCGTCAGCGTGAGACGTTGGCCACCGGCGACATCGACGGCTTTCATGCCGCCGACGAGTTGATGCATCGGGCCATCGCCGAGGCCGGCAGGTTGCCGGGACTCTGGACAATGATCCTGCAGATCAAGGTCCAGCTCGACCGCTATCGCCGCCTGACCCTGCCACAGCCGCACCGCATGGAACATGCACTCGCCGAGCATGAAGCCATCATCGATGCCATCGCTCGTCATGATGTTGCCGCTGCCACGACAGCCATGAATCGGCATCTCGATGGTCTCAGGGTCAGCCTGGCACCGATTCGCGATCTCAACCCGGACTACTTCTCCGGTAATGTCGGCGCTGTCTACGATCGCTGGGCCGGCGAAACGGTCTGAGGACCGGCATCTTCAAGACGGTCTGCCAACAGTGTGCCAATCGATTTCAAGACGTCGCTTTCGACGCGAATACTCTCCAAGGATTCTCTGCCGTAAAACGCTCACTCGGCCGCACTGGGGAGCGGCATGGCTCGGCGGCGCCGGAATTTCGGCGGTACGCCATAGGCCTTCTTGAAAGCGGTGGCGAAGCTCGATGGCGCCGAATAGCCGGCCATGAAGGCGGCACAGCCGATGCTGACGCCCCGGTTGTCGAGGGCGTCGCGCGCGGCGTCGAGGCAACGGCGACGCACGAAGTCGAACACCGTCATGCCGTAGAGTTCCTTGAAGCAGCGCTGCACGACACTGACCGAGGCGCCCACCGCTTGGGCGACCGCATCGATGGTCAGCGGTTCATTGAGGTGGTCGAGCAAGAAGATACGGATGCGCTCACCGAGCACGGACTGGGCCGGACGGGGAAGGGCGTTTTCCTCGCGTCGGAGCGCCAGTGTACTGAGTGTCAGGCAGATCAAGTCGAAGGCACGGGCACGCCGGTAGAGAGGCAACGCCTCGCGCGGCACCCAGGCCGGTGGATTGGCGGCGAACTGGGCGAGGCGGACACTGTCATCGTCGAGGCGCCAGAAGTGGCTGCTACCATGCGTGGCGAGAAAGGTGGCGAGCGCATCGCCGTGGCCCGCGCCCTTGAGATCCAGCACTGAAGCCCAGTCACTTGGGGCGGTGATCGTCAGTTCGCCATTCGGTCTGGCCCTACATGGGGTCGCCTTGTGGCGGCTCGTCCCGGACGACGGTCCAGCGGCGGCGATGGCCACGCCGGAAGCGGTGGTGATGATCGATCTGCCGCCGGAGCTGCCACCTCTTGAAAGCGTCGAACAGCCGGTCGTTGAGGAAGTGGCCGGGACGCCGTCCGACGACCTGGTTGCGCGCCCACCCCAGCCACAGTTCGCCGAGGCATTGGCTGCGCCGGAGGAGATCGAAACCGTCGAACCGGTGAAAGATCTTGCCGAGACAGCGCCCGAGCCGGTCGAAACGCCGCTCTCCGAGCCGGAGATGCTGCCACCGTCGGAGGTGGCCATGCCGCTGCCGCCTGCCCCACCGCCGGAGATGGTGGAGACGGCCGAGGTGAAACCAAAGCCGGAGATCAAAAAGCCCGACCGCAAGAAACCTGCACCGAAAAAGCAAGCGGAGGCGCAGACGCCTCCAGCCGACGCGCAAGTGGCCGGTGCCGGCGCGAGCCGCGAGGTGGCCGATGCGCTGGCCGCCTATCGCAGCTCCGTCCGTCGGGCGATCGTCGGCAAGCGTCGGGCGAGCGACGCCGATGACGCGATCGGTCGGGCAACGGTGTCGCTGTCGATCGGTCGCGACGGCTCCATCCCCGATCTCTCCGTCGACGGCGGGCCGGCCGTGGCCGCCGCCGCCGAGCGCCTGATCCGTCGCGTCGGTCGCTTCCCAACGGTCCCACAGGCACTCGACGCGCCGTTCAGGGTTACGGTTCCCATCGAGTTCAAGATGGAGTGAACCTCATTCTCGCCATGATGGCGGCAACCGCGCCACAACGCAGGGCCGCAGCCGGAAGGTTGCGGGAAGCGGATTGCCTCGCGAAACGATCGGTCTTGTTACGTGCGAGTATGCGAAGCGTCTAACGTTAAGGTTGAAATAAACTTCTGGTGGTTTCTATTTGCCCTGCGTGAGCGGGCTGGCGCATGTTGCCGCCCATACACATGGGGGATTCTGGAACTATGACTGTCGTGGACACGCCGCCCGTCGCGGCGGGCCGTTTCCCGCGCGCCGCCTTTACCGGCAGTGCTTCGGAGTATTTCGGCATTTGGATCGTCAACGTCCTGCTGACGATCCTGACGCTCGGCATCTATTCCGCTTGGGCCAAGGTGCGCCGAAAGCGTTATTTCCACGGCAATACGGTCCTTCTTGGCCGGGCGTTCGAATACCACGCCAAGGGCAGTCAGATCTTCATCGGTCGTTTGATCGTCATCGGCGCCCTTATCACCATAAACGTGCTCGGAATCATCCATCCGCTATTTTCATTGGCGACATGGCTGGCGATCCTGATCGGGCTTCCCTGGCTCATTAGGCGCAGTTTGCGGTTCAATGCCCGCGTCACCAGCTATCGCAACGTCAGGTTCGATTTTGTCGGCTCGACCGGTGGCGCCTTCGTGGCTGTGACGCTGGGTAGCATGGTCGCCTTTCTTTCGCTCGGCCTTCTGGCGCCTTTGGCGAGCCGCTGGCTGTGGCGCTACATTCTCAACAATCTTCGTTACGGCGACCGGGCTTTCAGCGCCGATCCGCGCCTCGGCGCGCTTTATCGCGCCTGGCTGCTTCCGGTCCTGTTATTCGTTCTTGGAGGGGTGATCGTTGGCGTCATAGTTGCGATCGGCATGACGTCGCAGCAGACGATGGGCGAGCCTAATGAGGGACTCGTACTGGTCATAGTCTTCCTGCCATATCTTGTTCTTCTTGCATTCGGTCTTGTTGGCCTGATCTATCGCACCGGTGTGCGCAACGTCGTTCTCTCCGCTGCGCTGCTGGACGGTCGCCATGAGCTGTTGAGCGATATTCCTCGGTTGCGTTATGCCTGGATCGCCATCTCCAACGTCCTCGTCACTCTACTGACGCTCGGCCTGATGCGTCCCTGGGCCGCGGTGCGCATGGCGCGCTTCACGAATGAGCATACAGGCATCCGTATCCATGGCGATCTGGGCGAGGTGGCCTCCCAAATCGAGGCGAGCGGATCGGCGATCTCGGCCGAGTATGTTGACATGGAAGGCTTCGACTTTGGCTTCTGACGCATCGATCGCGGTTGGCGACTGGCATCCCCCCAACTCCAGCCGTTCGATTCCGGCCCGTCTTCTGGAACAAGGAGATGGGCTGGCAGTTGAGGCCGAGGGTGTCGCGCTCAACACCGCGCTCGCAGATAAAATCGAGTTCAGCCCAAGGGTCGGCTCGATCCCCCGCCGACTGACGTTCCCTGACGACTCCGTCTTCGAAACCCGCGACAACGACGGCATTGATGCCTGGCTTCGTCTGCGTAAGGGAGCGCGCACCGGGTTTATCCATGGCCTGGAGGCCTTTCGATTCCGGCTCGCCGTCTTTGCGGTCGGCGTCATCCTGCTCGCAGGTTTGATTTATCGCTTTGCCGTCCCGGCCTTGGTCGAAGTGGCGGTCTTGGTAACGCCGCCCTTTGTGCCGCAGATGATCGGCTCGGGTGTACTGGCTTCACTCGACCGGACCATGCTTCTGCCTTCGCATCTGCCCGAAGAGAAGAAGCAGGCGATCGAGGCGGGCTTCGAAAAGCTTGCCGCCGTATCCGAGGGCGGGCGGGGGGCCTATAAGCTGGAGTTTCGTGACGGTGGCTCGATCGGTCCGAACGCCTTTGCCCTACCGGACGGCAGCCTCATTGTCACCGACGATCTGGTGAAGCTCGCTGACGGCGATCAGGCAATGCTCCTGGGCGTGCTCGGTCACGAAATCGGCCATGTCGAACGTCAGCACAGCTTGCGGCAAATCTATCGGGTCGCCGGTGTGGCTGGCCTTATTTTGCTGATTGCTGGTGATGTCGGTTCCGGTGTCGAGGACATCCTGACGCAGGGCGGTGCGATCATTGCTCTTCGCTATACCCGTGCCGCGGAGGCGGAAGCCGATCGCCGGTCGGTCGAGATCATGCGGGCGGCCGGTTATGACCCGGCGGCCTTGGCTCGATTCTTCACGCGTCTTGAGGCGGTGACCGGCGACCATAGCGGGACGAGCATGTTGTCTACCCACCCCGGTACGCCGGAGCGGCGGCAGGATGTCATTAACTATGCTCGCGAGCTGGAAAGCCGCGCTCCGGCGAGGTAAAGCATCGGACCGAAAAGCGGAATCCGGTTTTCGGAAAATCCGATGCAACAACAAAAAGCTAGATCGTCCTCTTGCGTTCGTCCACCGTACACGACAGTTAGAGTGAGAGCGGGATGAAGGGGTTAGATTGAAGATTCTTCGCCAAAAGGATCTTCGCAAATGACCGTCCTTCACTCCGCCCTCCTGATGACGCTATCGGCGCATTTTG